>Ga0308159_1000060_pt1 | contig 462383 bp, 404 predicted proteins | sample PhyCR1_FD_201040 | JGI IMG/M metagenome (GOLD analysis project Ga0308159, IMG submission 201040) | Phyllosphere microbial communities from UC Gill Tract Community Farm, Albany, California, United States - DLSLC.R1 | ecosystem: Host-associated > Plants > Phyllosphere > Unclassified | place... | reverse complement strand
GCTTTTTATCAGAATATTCGAAGAGTTCGTATTTCCAATAGCTATGATTTCTAAACCGTATCAAATCTTTTGCAACAATCTCGTATCGATGGTCGGCGTTGAAATCAGTTTCGGGCTCCATAGAAAAATCAAAAAAGGAAACTTTTGAATACGAACCATCCGGCGCGCTGAACAGGAACATTTTCCTTTTTACTTTTGACGCTAACGGCGATGCTCCTTGGAAATTGAACAGGATCTTAAAGTCCAACCGGCCATCGTGATTTAGATCTGCAGAGAATGCAGTATCAGGGCAACTTTCAATGCCGACGGTCGGCTCTCTAAAATGCTGAATGATACCTGAATCAGTCTTAGACAATACTTCGATTCCTTTCGTTTTGACATTAATAAGAGACACTTGCAGATCATCCGAGGAAAAACGCAAAGTGTCGCCGCTCCTGGACACAGGCAGCTTATCATATCGAATCACGCTTGGCTTCTTTGCAGAGGGATCAGGTTGCAAAAACGTGAAGAGCAGTAAACTTATAGCAGGCAATAACAATTGGCTAAAATTGGATGTGGTTATAGAATAATGCTTGGACTTCCAAAATTGGTAATCCAGCACTGAACTTGGAAGGCATAAGATGCTGAATTGTATTTTTTTGAAGTTCAACATCTATTTTTTTGTGTAAACGTATTGAACAATGATTCAAATAGTTCCTTATCGGCCGGAGTGGCCAATACAGTTTAAGCAGATTGCAACCTTGCTAAAAGATGCAACTAACGCCTGGGATACCAGCATTTATCATATCGGATCAACGGCTGTCCCGGGTCTTGCTGCAAAAGATATCATTGACATCCAGATGTCAGTCAGTTGCTTTGATCCGCAAATCGAAACAGCATTAAATAGCATCGGCTTAACGAGAATCCATAATCTCTCAGACCATCGGCCACCTGGCCGGGATGATCTTGGCGATGAGCAGCTTTTTAAATGGTTCTTCAAGCTCGATAAGCCGGCCGTAAACCTTCATGTCCGCAGTCGAGGTATGTTCAATGAGCGATATCCGCTGTTGTGCAGGGATTACTTACGCTCATATCGCCAGGCAGCCAAGGCTTATGAAGCAATAAAGATAAACCTGGCTAAGCGCTTCCCCGATGATGTCAATGCCTATTACGAAATCAAAGATCCCGTTTTTGATGTCTTGATGGCAGGAGCAGAAATATGGGCATCCTCTGTTAGGTGGCTACACCCTGAAAGCGATTTGTAAGAAAGCATGTGTAGGAATAATGCCGTTCACTCATTTGTGGGTTTTGAGGGAATGAAAGCATTTTCCTTCACGTTGCGATCAGGTTACCAAATTACTCCATTTGCCTATCGGAAAGATTATGATTGAAAACCCACTGCTGAAAATCCCTTCGGGGATCATTTCACTTCATGACGATAGAAAAAAGCAAAGCTGGACGCTAGAAATAGCTGCATTCTGGCTGGGCAAAACGCCGGTTACCCAGGATTTATATGTGCAGATCATGGGTGAAAATCCCAGCGAGTTCGTGCACCCAGAAAGACCTGTCGAGAACGTTACCTGGATTGACGCAGCTATGTTTTGTAACAAGCTTTCGGAAAGTGATGACTTACAGCAATGCTATGAGTTTAGCGGTGAAGATCAGGCGTGCTCATTTGTCGACAGCGCCAATGGTTACAGGCTGCCTACCGAAGCTGAATGGGAATATGCATGCAAAGCCGGAACCAGCCAGATCAGATATGGTTATTTGGAAGATATTGCGTGGTTTAAAGACAATTCCAATCAAATGACCCAGCCTGTTGGACAAAAGCAGTCGAACCCATGGGGGCTTCACGATATGCTGGGCAATGTTTGGGAATGGTGCTCAGATTACTATGATACCCAGGTTTACGGTTCATATCGTATTTTTAGAGGCGGCGGATGGGCAGATCCTGAAATGAGCATTATGGCAACGACCCGCAGACGCAGCCATCCTACCAAGTTTAAGATCGATGATTTGGGGTTTCGAATCGCAAAAAATAGTTGAGACCCAGGAGCGGTACCACCGTTTCGCTAGCAATAGTTTATTATTGAATACTCAATGATCAAATACGTTATTTTCGATTTTGACGGAACCTTGGCTGATTCCAAGGAGGTCTTTATCAGTGTCTACAATCAAATAGCTGCGAAAAAAGGTTATCGGCAGATCGAGTCTGGCAACCTGGAATACTTGCGAAGCCTCTCCATTCCGGAGCGTTGCAAGTATCTCAAAGTTCCTATATATCGAATTCCTTTTATGGCAACAGAATTCCTCTCGCTCTACAAGACAGAGCTTCAACAGGTAAATTGTCACTTACTTTGACAGTGCTTTAACAAGGTGATTCCAGACTCAACATGTAACCGCTAAAAGTTAAAAATTAAACGGTGGTGGCTGTTGCAGAACTCGAACAAAAACAGCTTAAATTTCTTTCAAAACAGCTTGATTCTTTGTAACTTCAGGCATGCAAGGAAGAAAAATTTACACGGAAAAACTGTTCACCAGCTTTCAATTATCGGATCATGTTCCGAAAGATAATCTCTATCGGAGGCTGAGAGAATCGCTGAATTTAGACTCCATATATAAAGATACCAGAGATCTTTATGGAAGTACCGGAAATCCATCGATAGACCCAGTTGTGTTTTTTAAACTGATGCTTACAGGTTATTTGGAAAACATAACGTCTGACCGCAAGCTAGTTGAACATTGTTCGATGCGCATGGATATCCTTTACTTTTTAGGTTATGATATTGATGAGCCGTTACCATGGCATTCTACTATCAGCCGGACCAGACAGTTATATCCGGCTACTGTATTTGAGAGCCTATTTAATAAGGTCTTTACTTTATGTGTGGATAAAGGCATGGTCAGCGGGCATACCCAGGCGATGGATTCAGCACCGGTTAAAGCAAATGCTTCAATGGAAAGCCTTGAATTGAAAAAACCTTTTCAATCTATTGAAAGGCACTTTGAAGCCGTAGATACTGAAAACCAAGAGCCAGTAATCACTGCCACACCTTCGACAGTGGGGTTGATCACTGCTCCGCAGCATCATTTGAACCGTGTGAAACATGTCCACGATAAACTGCGTAAAAATCCGGTGGGAGCCAGCGGCGCTTCTCATGAGAAAGCTCAGTTGTTTAGTAACAAAACGCATTACAGTCCTCATGATCCGGATGCCCGTATTTCACCAAAGCCTGGCAAGGCAAGAAAACTTAACTACCACTGCAGTATGGCAGTCGATACAGGTCAGGGTGTAATTAGTCATATACAGGCTGACTTCGCAGATGGCAGAGACAGTCAGTGTCTGCCGGCAATGACGGTGCAAGTCCAAAATCGACTGAAAGCTAATGAGCTTCGCATGACAGAACTGTTAGCAGACGCAGGGTACTCAAATGGATTTAACTATGAGTTCCTGGAACTGAGGAACATCACACCATAGATTCCTGTTTTTGGTAAGTACAAACCAGAAAGGGAATGGGTTACCTATGACAGAAAAGAAGATGTTTATACCTGTACCATGGGTAAGACTATTCCTTTTAAGGGCTTTGAACGAACCTCAGACGGAAAGCCTATAAAAGGCTACCGGGCTTCAAAAAAGGATTGCATTCCATGTGTTCTGAAAGATTCCTGCACACCTAAGTCTCTGTTTAAAAGAATATATACAACCGCGTATGATGATCATTACCACAGAGCCTATGAAAGGCAGCTCAGTAGGCGGGGGAAACGGATGAAACGAGTACGTCAAAGTACTGTAGAACCAGTTTTTGGCAGCCTGGTACATCATTACGGATTAAGTAAAATCAGTGTTTTAGGCAAAGCTGCGGCACACAAAGTCATGCTGATGGCAGCTACCTGCTTTAATCTTAAAAAGTTTCTCAAAGCATTTAAAAGAAAACTAGTAAACAGTAAGGCAATAGAGGCCTTAACTCACCTAAACGGAGTTTTTACAGAGTCTATAATCAGTTTTTACATTTATTTATCAAAGTTTAACAAAGTGACTCAGGCAATTCCAAATTTCGGAAAGAACCTTCCTAGTTCTGCAACGGCCACGGTGGAATAATCGTACTTTCAGCGTACCCACTTTTTCATCCCTTTTGGTTCTAAAAGTTACCTATTTTGCCACTTTTAAATTACAGATTAGTGGTACACCAAAACAAATTACTATATATTCGGTAGCTACGGGTTAAAATGTACTTTTGAAAATGGCGATTTCACTTTTTCCATGGATCTATTTTTTATGCCGTTCTTATTGTTCTCTAAGTTACCACCAGTTGTGAAAAGGGCAAAAGTTATAGCAGTATGTAAAACAACTTTTGAAAAATTGCCTGCTGAAATATCAGGTCAATCAAAGTATGCAAGATAAAATAATGATAAACCCAAGGTTCGGTAAATCAAGGTTTATTGTTTCAGGACGGTCCTTAAATATAGCAGGATTCAAAATGCACCTTTCTGAAAAATCTACTATCCCGAATTGGCCGATTAGAAGTAAATTAATTTGCTTTTAACTATTCATCCTTAGAGTTGGTATAGCTATTAACTGTCTGTTGGTCGTTTATGCAGGGGAGTGGCCGACCAGGCCGCTGCCATACAATCTTTTATTTAACTTTTTTTTAAAATTTAACACTGTAAAGGCAAAAAAACCGGAATAAGCTTGGGCTCATTTCGGTTAAGAACTGTAATTTAATTCTGTTAATCTTTTATCCGTATTTCAAGACTAAACATAAGTTTTAGAGCTTAATCAGCTTTTTAACTACCAATTCACCTTGTATTTTCATACACACAAAATAAGTGCCAGATGGCAACTCGTTTAGTGGTATCTCAGTCTGAGTGGAAATGAGCGGAATATTCAACTTACGAATAACTTTTCCATTTAAATCGGTAATTTCTATCAGGCTTGTTCCTGGCGCAAAGCTTATTGTCGCTTCTTTGCTGGCCGGGTTGGGATAGATGAAATTTTGATCAGATTGTGAAAATCTAACCTGTTTGATGCTGAATTTAGTAGATGTACCATCGTGATCAAACTGTACCAAGCGGTAATAATTAGTACCGTTCAACGGCAACTTATCAAAGAAAATATATTTGTTTCTCACAGAGGTTGTTCCATTACCGTCTACCGTTCCAATAAGTTCGAAATCCTTACCATTTTTAGAACGCAATATTTCAAAACGATTGTTTGTTATCTCAGTGGTGGTGGACCATTCCAGCTTTACAAAGTTTTCCTCGATGCGTGCTGAATAGGATGCCAGCACAACAGGCAGTGCCTGCTGGGTTGTAAAAGACTGTTGTTGTCCATAAGTAGTGTTTACACCTACGGTAGCATAGGCGCGATAAAAGTAGGTTGTTGAAGCCAATAGCGCAGCTTCTTCGTAGCTAAAATTACCTGTGCCTACTCCTGACACCGTGCGTTTAGTATTATTGATGGTGGGACTGGTGGTGGTGGCATATACAAAACCCCTTTCACTAATTGTGTTGAATGATGCATCGGTCACTGCACCGTTAAAAGTAACCGATGTGCTTGTTACTAACGTGGCCGCAGAAGTCACTACAATCGGAGCCAATTCATAGGTGAAATTATCAAGATCAAGTGCAATATCATTGATGTAGCCAGTACCATTCTCGGCAGACGGGCCATTATTGGTGATCCTGATCTCGTCAATGTCATTCCAGTTGGAAGGTGCAAAAGTCACATCAGGATTGGTGTCTTTGTATAGATCATAAATTTGAGATAGTCCAGATACCTCAGAGCCAGCACGAAGGGCCGCAATTTTAATCTGTTGGCGGGTACCAAGAACGTACAGGTAAATGGATTTGAAGTTGAAGGGTTTGCCATCGGCCTTTTTTATGGACACACTTGATAAAAACGCGTTCGCAGCTCCCTGTGTAGAGACTTCCAGATAATCTTCACCGTCATAAATGGCTTTATAGCTCGTTGCGTTGCTTCCTGAAACCGAAAATACCCAGTTAGTGCTGCTCTGAGCAATCGTCTGAGTCGCGGGAGCTCCGGCGGAAGTGCCGGTTGCAGCACTGAAATTGATCGTACGCTGTTGGGCAAACAGGAAAGAGTGGATACTAAATAAGAAAAGAAAGAGAGGTAATTTTTTAAGCATAAAAATTAGCAAATTAAGTGGCAAGTTGTCATAACTATAATTAGGATTTTGGAGGTTATAATTGTTTGCAATAATTAAAATGCCTTGTCAATGATAGGATATAGCTATGCACTTACCAATCTATCAGTGCTTTATAGCTAATGCATCCTGTAATATTACATTTTCAAATGTAGTAATTATTCTATTCAAAATACCATACTCATACTGTCTGGGGTTAGAATAATAACTTTGTACGGCAGGTGTCGCATCATCGATGACTACGAGCCTGCTATGTATAAGATACACAATGCCCATGGCGCTTTTTGCGGCGGCCGCTGCCGTACTATTTTTTAAATTAATCCAGTATTGCTGAGTTAGAGAATATAATTTGGGTTAACTCATTTAAAAATAGTAATGTGAGCCTAAACATGTGTATGTAGATTGAGTTATCAATATAATATTTTGACTTGCAAATTGATATGTGAATTCGTATTTTTACTATTAGTAATTGCGAATTCAAGGTTGGTGAGTGATTCGGTGCGTTGAGAATTTTGGCTGAGCTAAAGGTTCTGATTTTCAGTTGTTTATGATTTTTGGTATGATCACAACGGGATCACCAGAAAGTCAAGCACTTAGCGAATTTCGCTGAGTGCTTTTTTTTGTTATCGCTTTTGAAGAAGATCCAAAAAATCTGCATCCGGTTGCCAATAGCAGCTCATATCGAAAGCGATCTCTATACCTCCAATCACCAAATTCCCGATTCCGGATTGCGAACCTGGCGATTCAGACCAAGCTGTAACTGGCGGCTGATGTTAACAGCGCTGATGTTAACACTGCAAAATGCTGATGCCAGCCTACTGTTCCAGCCTAACCCAAGTTTTTAATATTGGCGACATAGATTAGTGCCTGCCTGATCATGGCTTAGTTAGCTATAACAATGCCAGCCTTTGCGTGTTCTGAAAAGATGAATGAAAAAAGCGTCCGAAATTTCCAATCAATTTTTTAAAAAACAGCATAGCACAGGACAGTTAGCCGCGGGAAGTCTTATTAAATTGACAAAAAATTATACATTTATTTAGTAGATTATTTATATTGTATAATATTCCGGCTCATTAAGGATGACTTGCTGATATGCCTAAAACTTTGATTTTTATATTCATAGCTGTGTGCCTTATTCCGGCTCTTTTCTGCTGTAAAGGTAAAACTTCTCATCAATCAGAAGAGGCGGAGATTCCGGAGCAGGTAAGTTATAACTTCGATATCCGACCGATACTTTCTGACAAATGTCTGGCCTGTCATGGGCCGGATGCTAACAAACGGGAAGCAGGTTTAAGGCTCGATCTTGCTGAAAATGCATTTCAGGCGTTAAAGGAAAATCCCGGGGCCCATGCCCTCGTTGCGGGAAAGCCGGAGTTGTCAGCTGCCTATCTGAGGATCACCTCACGTGATACCGCTTTACTTATGCCGCCTCCGTCATCAAATCTTAAACTTTCGAAACGTGAAATTTCGCTGATCGAAAAGTGGATCAGGCAAGGGGCAAAATATGAAAAACACTGGGCATTTGTTGCTCCCAAAAAACCGGTATTGCCCAAAGTTTCCTTATCCGGCTGGCCTAGGAATGAGATCGATTATTTTATCTTACAAAAACAGGAGCAACAAGGATTAAAACCAAACGGTGAAGCAGATAAGGAACGGCTGCTGAAAAGATTGAGCCTGGACCTGACCGGATTACCTCCGGAACTGAAAATGATGGACGAGTTTTTAGCTGACAACAGCCAAGAGGCCTATGGGCATATGGTTGACAAGCTATTGAAAAGTCCTGCTTATGGTGAAAAAATGGCGATTCATTGGCTGGATCTAGCCCGGTATGCCGATTCGCACGGATATCAGGACGATGGGTACCGGACTCAATGGCCCTGGCGTGACTGGGTGATTCATGCTTTTAATAAAAACATGCATTACAATGACTTTGTGACCTGGCAACTGGCTGGGGATCTGATGCCAGGGTCTACCAGGGAACAGTTGCTGGCGACCGGGTTTAACAGAAACCATAAAATTACGGAAGAGGGTGGTGTCATTCCCGAAGAATACCGGATCATGTATGTCACAGATCGAAATGATCTTTTTGGAAAAGGATTGCTCGGCGTCACACTTGAATGTGCGCATTGTCACGACCACAAATATGATCCCTTCTCCCAAAAGGAATATTATCAGATGTTCGCTTTTTTTAATAATGTAAAAGAAGTTGGTATTGAATCAGTGATTGGCGGGCCAGAAACTTACGCTAAGAAACCATTGATGGAAATCAGCAATGAAGACGTAAAAGATATTCTGACTTTTGTCAACAAGCAGGACACGAACAGGCTGATCGTCTCGGTAATGGGGGATTTGGATACCACCAGGAAGACCTATATCCTCAAACGTGGCGTGTACGATGCGCCTGGGGAGGAAGTCCAGCCCGGCACCCCGGCGTCCATTTTACCTTTTAGCAGCCGGTATCCCAAAAACCGTCTGGGTCTTTCACAATGGCTTTTTGATAAGAGAAATCCGCTCACAGCACGCGTTTATGTTAACATTTTATGGCAGGAATTTTTCGGAAAAGGTATTGTAAAAACGTCCGGTGACTTCGGTATGCAAGGGGAGTTACCATCACATCCGGCCTTGCTTGATTGGCTCGCGTCTGACTTCATGGAACATAACTGGGATATCAAGCGACTTGTGAAGCAAATGGTAACTTCAGCAACTTACCGGCAGTCAGCCGTGGTGACCAAAGACAAACTGGATGCAGATCCTGAGAATCTGCTGCTGGCAAGAGGGCCCAGATACCGTATCCATGCGGAATTTATCAAAGATCTCGTGTTATCCAGCAGCGGGCTGTTGAACCAGACGATCGGGGGGCCAAGTGTAAAACCTTATCAGCCAGCCGGCTTGTGGGAAGGAGCTACTTCCGGCCGGGGGCTGCTGTCTGTTTACAATCAGGATCACGGCGGGAGTTTGTACCGGCGCGGCATGTATACACTCATAAAACGAACCGTACCGCCGCCAACGATGGGCATTTTCGATGCCAGCAACCGCGATTTGTGCGAGGTGAAAAGATTAAAAACCAATACGCCTTTGCAGGCGCTGGTCATGATGAATGACCCCGCAGTTCTGGAAGCATCACGCGTTCTGGCAGCAAAGTTATTACAGGAGCAGTCGTCTTCTGCTGACAAAATTGTGAAGGCGTTCCGACTTATTGTGTGCAGGAAGCCAAACGAGAAAGAATTAAAGGTGCTGACAGCCTATTATGAAAAGGAATTGAAAACGATAAGGCCTGAAGCTGCCAGAAAAATGATTGAGGTAGGAGAATATCCACTGACAAAAAATATTGATATCAAAAGTCTTGCTGCGCTCATGCGGGTTGTCTCTACGATTTACAACCTGGAAGAAACCATAACCAAATCCTGATCAGTTGTCATAGGGAAGGAATGGTCGTAAGCCTGAACGTTTGGAATTAAGCGAGTCATCGGGAGCTTAAAATTTTGATTATGGAAAAAGAAATTTTGGAACATGGCCTTAACTTTAACAGAAGGCGGTTTTTATCCTCGATGAGTCTTGGTATTGGTGGCATAGCGCTTGGCTCGTTACTTATGCCGGATCTTTTCAAAAACGGTGAACTGGACGAAGAAGCACTCGTTGCCGGTATGCCGCACTTTGCTCCGAAAGCAAAACGTGTCATTTATTTATTCCAGAACGGTGCGCCTTCGCAGCAGGAATTGTTTGATTACAAACCCAAACTGCGCGATTTATTTGGGCAGGAAATTCCACCGTCAGTCCGTGGTTCGCAGCGGCTGACCGGTATGACGGCAAATCAGGCTACTTTTCCGTTAGTGGGGTCATTCGTTGATTTCAAACAGTATGGAGAGTCAAGGGCCTGGGTTAGCGACCTGCTTCCCTACACCGCAGGTATTGTTGATGATATCTGCATTGTGAAATCCATGTATACCGAAGCGATCAACCATGATCCGGCGTTGACTTTTTTGCAAACCGGTTCTCAGCAGGGAAACAGGCCAAGTATGGGTGCGTGGCTAAGTTATGGTCTGGGGAATGAAAATAAAAACCTGCCAAATTTTACCGTCCTCCTATCGCGCGGGGTCGGCAACGGGCAAGGTGTGTATTCGAAATTGTGGTCCAATGGCTTTCTGGATTCTGTACATCAGGGCGTTCAGTTCAGCAAAGGCGAAGATCCCGTATTGTATCTGCGCGACCCGGAAGGAATGGACCGCAAAGAACGACGCGAAATGTTGGATAACCTGGCTCAGTTGAATGAAATATCATACGAAGAGTTTGGCGATCCGGAGATCACTGCCAAAGTAAAACAATATGAAATGGCCTACCGGATGCAGACCGCCGTTCCGGAAGTGATGGATCTTTCAAGAGAATCAGACGACATCATTAAATTATATGGACCTGATTGTCTGGTTCCGGGTACCTTCGCCGCCAATTGTCTGCTCGCCAGAAAACTTTCAGAAAATGGCGTTCGTTTTGTTCAGCTTTACCACCAGGGCTGGGATCAGCATGGCAATCTTCCCTTTGAAATAACAAAACAGGCCAAAGATGTCGATCAGGCCTCTGCCGCCCTGGTAACTGATCTGAAACAAAGAGGTTTGCTCGACGAAACCCTGGTTATATGGGGCGGCGAGTTTGGCCGCACCAGTTATACCCAGGGAAAACTTACCCAGGAAAATTACGGACGCGACCATCATCCCCGCTGTTTCACGATCTGGATGGCTGGTGGAGGAATAAAACCAGGCATCGTTTACGGCGAAACTGACGAACTGGGGTATAACATTGCAAACAATCCTGTTCATGTACACGATTTTCAGGCCACGATTTTACATCAGCTGGGACTGAATCATGAAAAGTTGGTTTTCAAGCATCTGGGCAGAAGGTACCGCCTTACTGATGTTTCGGGCAAGGTAATCAACGATATTCTAAGTTAGTGCCGAAGGTGATGGAGTATAGCGGGTGACCAGGAAACGGAAGTTTTTATCTACATGAATTATTTTGTGATGCACATAAAATTGAGGAGGTTTGCTGAGCAGTTGTTATTTGCTTTCAATATTCTGATCGCTTTTTTATTTCTCTTTGAGGACAAACTGGTGATTCCTGTCTGGCTACAGACGATCGGGCGTATGCATCCGCTTATTCTTCACTTCCCCATCGTTATCCTCTTGATGGCGATGTTGATGGAATTTTTCCGCTTTAGGTATGAGAACTCAACCAATCCTTTTTATCAACATTTTCTGGAAAATCTGCTTCTCACGGGTGCTCTGTTTGCGGCCGTAACGGTTCTGATGGGACTATTTCTTTCCCGTGAGGAAGGTTATGCAGGTAATCTTTTGCTATGGCATAAATGGACTGGACTCGGTATATTCTATCTGACTTCACTGATTTATCTGGTCAGGAACAGTCGTTGGTATAAGGCACCGCTGGCCAGATCAGGAGCGTTACTGATAGTTGCAGGGCTTATTCTGACAGGTCACTATGGCGCATCCCTTACCCATGGGGATAATTTTATTTTTGATCCCATTTTCAATCAGCAGGAACTGGCGGCTGTGCCCCTGGAAAAGGCAGTGGTATTTACAGATCTTATACAACCAGTGCTGGAACAGAAATGCGTCAGCTGTCACAACCCGGACAAACTAAAGGGTGAGCTGGCGCTGACCAATCCGGGATCCATCAAAAAGGGAGGGAAATCTGGTAGATTATTTGTGCCCGGCGATCCGGACGCAAGCCTTTTGTTACAAAGGGTGCACTTGCCGGCTGAGGATAAGAAACACATGCCGCCGACAGGTAAAACACAGTTGTCATCTGATGAAATTCAGCTGCTTTCATTATGGGTTAAAGAAAATGCTGGATTCACAAAAAGAGTGGTTGATCTTCCGGGCAATGACCCGTTAAGACTGCTGTCAGCCGGCCGGCTGCGATCAGCAGTTAAAAGTGATGATATATTCGATTTTGACGCAGCAGATGAGGCGAAAATCAAAAATCTAAATAACGATTATCGTACCGTGGCTCCGCTGGCCAAAGGGTCACCCGCGTTGTCAGTCAATATTTATAACCGGAGTGCATTCAATAGCAAGCAATTAGACGAACTCGAAGCCGTCCGGGAGCAGGTCGTTTTGTTGAATCTGAATAAGATGCCGGTCAAAAATGAAGATTTAAAAAGTATCGCAAAGTTCGTGAATTTGAGAAAGCTTGATCTTAATTTTACCGACATTACCGGTGCAGGACTGAAAGAATTAAAAGGATTAAAACATTTACAAAGTCTGACTATCTCGGGAACGAAGGTAGGGTTTAAAGAGCTGAATGATCAGATCGCTTCATTTCAAAACCTTCGCGCCGTTTCAGTGTGGGACACTGAAATTTCTGCTGCGGATCTGATGCAATTACAGAAATCAAACAGTAGAATTTCATTCATTGGCGGTTTTCGGGATGACGGGAAAAAGACCTTAAAACTTAATCCGCCACAGATCAGGAACATTGCAAACGTATTTTCACAGCCCACTCCGTTGTTACTAAAACACCCGATTAAAGGGGTTTTCATCCGTTTCACCACGGACGGATCGGAGCCTGACAGTTTGAAGTCACCGGTTTTTGATAAAACATTATTAAATGAAAGCGTGACAATCAAAGCGAGAGCTTTTAAAAATGGCTGGTTTGGAAGTGATCTGGCTACATTTGACTTTTTTAAATGCACGTATAAGCCCGATAGTGTTATTCTGCTGCTTCCGCTAAACCGTGTGCACCAGGCGGAGGGAGCAAAAACATTTTTTGACAACAAGCTTGGCGTGATTGGTGCAAACAATCCGGCATGGGCAAACAACTGGGCTGCGGTGCGGGATAATGATATGGCTGTGGTTTCAGAATTTAAAAAACCGGTAACCATTTCTTCTGTCGGCATGCACTACATGATTGAAGAAGATACCGGAATTTTTCCGCCTGATGTTGTCGAAATCTGGGGCGGGCCAACTCTGAAGCATCTCAAATTACTTGCTAAAATTAAACCGGGTATGCCTTCAAAAGGCGACAAACCAGCGCTCAAATCTTTCGAAAGCAAGTTTGATCCGGAACTTATTTCCTATCTGAAAATAGTCGCGCGACCCGTGACAAAAATACCGGATTGGAATAAAAACAAAGGTAAAAAAGCACTTTTGCTGGTTGATGAAATGTTTATTAATTGAATAATAAATGTGCCGGAGATCGCTTGACTTCCATCTGGCCATTCTCATCAAACGGATGCTTTTATTGGAAGCCCGAAAGTTTATTTGAAACAATTTTTTTGAAAAATTAAATGAGCCATTCAGAATCATCGGTTACTAAATTGCATATCAGCAATGTGACAGTTCCCTTCTCTATTCACGAATCCTGCATAAACCAGCCCTACGGGGCATCCCCGCCTAGATAGTTGGAAAAGATTTTAAAATGTACAAATGGGTTTGAGGTCAGGGATTTGAAATGGCCACCACACGAAGTGATGCCGGAAAATCCGGACATGCTTCATTAGACATTCGATAATTGATTGTAAAATCAAATCAATAAGTGCCGGGTGACTGGTATGAGAACGATTTGTTCATATTCAACACTGATTCTTTAGCAATGCGGGCAGCGCTAAATCTGGGTTGATTGGACTTCGTTATCATCACTGGTTGTGATAGTATGCAGCACTAAATAATTTCATTCCTGCCCGCTTTCTACTAGAAATTAAATAAATATTTTATATTTGCGTAACCAATTACATAATCAGTTTCACGATGGACTTTTTTGAGAAGATCGGCAAAGTTGCGCTAGGAAGCCGGCTTCGCATGTTAACAGAAAGAATTACGGAGGACGCAGCACAGATTTACCAGCTTTATGATGTGCATTTGCAGCCAAAGTGGTTTCCGGTTTTTTACGTTTTATCTATAGGAGGGGAAAAGCCCATCACGTCTATTGCAAAGGAAATAGGTCATTCCCATCCATCGGTAAGTAAAATCATTAGTGAAATGTCAAAAGCAGGTTATGTGATTGAAAAGCGGGACGAAGGCGACGGACGCAGAAATGTCATTTCACTTTCTGAATCCGGGCATGCTGTAACGGAAAAAATAGGTGATCTGTATATTGATGTGGCCAATGGAATTGACGACATTTCTGGTCAGGCAAGTCATGATCTTTGGAAGGCAATAGGTGAGTGGGAATTTCTCCTGGAGCAGAAAACGCTGCTTCGTCGTGTACAGGAGCAAAAAAAGCTCCGTGAAAGTAAAAAAATTGAAATCATCGACTATGCCCCTGAACATCAGCAAGCATTCCGGGCGTTGAACGTAGAGTGGATCTCAACTTATTTCAAAATGGAAGAAACGGACTATAAGTCGCTGGACAACCCGGAAGGCTACATTTTAAATAAGGGTGGATACATCCTGGTGGCCCTATACGATGGCGAACCTGTGGGCGTGTGTGCACTTATAAAAATGGATGATCCGGAATATGACTTCGAACTGGCTAAAATGGCTGTTTCTCCAAAGGCACAGGGAAAGAATGTAGGCTGGTTGTTGGCAAATTCAGTGATTAAGAAGGCGAAGGAACTCGGCGCAAGGAAAATATACCTGGAAAGTAATACCATTCTTAAACCTGCCATCAATTTATACCACAAATTAGGTTTTCAAAAAGTGGCTGGAAGGCCGACGCCTTATGAACGTGCAAATATTCAGATGGAGCTGACTTTGTTTTAAGCACTACAAAATTCTAACTCCGGCTTTTTTAAACGGATCAAACTTTTCATGCTGCCCGTCCATTTCAGTAACAATATATTCCAGTGATCCGATCGGACAAACCCAAAAAGGCTCAAAGGTTTCCAGCTTATCGAATGTGCTCAATGCCACAGTCATGCCTGACTGCCGCAGCATCGCTTGCTTTAATTCCGCCTCTTCCATAAAACTTGCCGTCACTCCTTTTGTTACATCAAGTGCACAAACACCCATAATATAAAGGTCAGCCTGAAAATTTTCCACCATTTTTATTGCCTGAAATCCTGCAACCGTTTCTGACTCTTTCAGATATTTTCCACCTAAAATGATCAGCTCTATGCCGGGATATGCAGACAGGATAGGGATAATCGCTGTATTATTGGTTATCACTGTTAGTTTAATATTGGTCGGCAGGAGTGAGACCAGGGTGTAAACAGACGTCCCTCCATCCAGAAAAACCGTTTGGCCGGACTTGATCAAAGTCTGCGCTTTTACTGCAATTACTTCTTTATCATCCTGCCATTGTCCGATACGGTCCTTAAACGTCAATGGATTATGAGACCTCGGAATGGCACCACCGCGAATTTTCAACAGCAACCCATTGTTGGCTAATGCATCGATGTCGCGCCTGATCGTATCCTCAGACACGTTCAGGTCAATGCTAAGCGCGCTGAACCCAACTTCCTCGTTGTTGTGAAGTTTTTCAAGAATATACTTCAGCCTTTTTTCTTTGACCATTATTAAAAGTTTTTGCAAACATATGCAAATTTGCATATGTTTGCAAAATACTATCGGCGCTTATCATGGAAAACTTAGTAGACTTACCATCAGAAAAAACAACCGCAGCAAGACGCGCAAGTCTGTTAATTTTTTTAGTTTGTGGCATCGGCCTATCAAGCTGGGCGCCAATGGTACCTTTTGCCAAAATAAATCTTGGTCTTGATGACGCCGCACTCGGTCTTGTTTTACTTTCGCTTGGAGCAGGAGCGATTCTGACCATGCCTTTTACAGGTTTTTTGATCAATAAATTTGGAAGCCGGCGAGTGATGTTAACGGCCGCCATCGTCATTGCGATTACGCTTCCGCTTTTATTATTAACTTCCACCGCCATCGAACTTGGGATTGCATTATTCGTTTTCGGCGCTTCCATTGGTTCTATTGACGTCGCGATGAATTCACACGCAGTGCTTGTGCAGGAACGGTATGGGCGCCATATTATGTCTTCTTTTCACGGGATGTTCAGTCTTGGTGGTTTGTTTGGTTCGATCGGGCTTGGCTTTCTCATTAAAATGGGATTGTCACCAACCATCGCCGCATTGAGTATTTCCGTTTTGCTTGTGTTGATCGCAGGCAGTCAATATAAAAATCTGTTTCCCAAAGCGGAAGAGACAACTGTCGATTCTTTCTCATTCAGCCTACCAAGGGGGCCTGTCCTCGCTCTGGGCTTAATGTGTTTTGTATTCTTTCTTGCAGAGGGAGCCTTGCTGGACTGGAGCGCTGTTTTCTTGCAATTCAATCGAAATTTTGAACCTTCGATGGCGGGACTGGGCTATGCTGTTTTTTCGGTAGCCATGGCTGTGATGCGTTTAACCGGCGATAAAATTGTGCATAAAATCGGTTCTTCAAAAATCGTCCTGATCGGTGCGCTTGTATCGGCAGCCGGCTATTTTCTTGCTGTGATGGTGCCCTGGCAAGGCGCTGCTTTAATAGGTTTTGCTTTGGTGGGACTTGGGGCAGCCAATGTCGTTCCGGTGTTTTTCACAGCTGCCGGCAACATACCGAACATTCCAGCCTCAGTCTCCCTGCCGGCCGTGACGACGCTCGGATATATGGGGCAGCTCGCCGGCCCAGCCATGATCGGCTTTATTGCAGACGCTTTTTCTCTTCCGATCGCGCTGGGTTTTGTTGGTATACTTCTCCTGCTGGTCGCTTTCACCTATAAAGAAAGAAACTGAGCAGAAACAAAAAAAGCTTTCGAAATCTTCGAAAACTTTTCTAAATTAACTCATCTAATCCATTACTTTTCACTACATGTGTATTGTGTTCAAGGCACCATTTGCTAGTCTGAATAGTGGCGGATATCTTCCGGAAGGTTTTCTTTTACCCGACACTCAGGTATTGACCCGCTAAAATTTCCTGTATCTCGACGATCCTTCTTCGGGCAATGGGAAGCTCCTGACCACATCTTAACAAAACCCTGTCCGACCCAATCCTGGCTACAAGGTGTCCGGGATTGATGGTATGTGACTTGTGAATACGTAAGAATCCCGCATTGAGCATTGCTGATATGGTTTTCATTGTTTTCGATACCAGGTACCTTTTTCCTTGTGTCGTATAAACGAAGGTATAGTTCCCATCTCCCTGCAAGTATGTAATATCCTTTGCTTCCAGGAGCAAGACTTTGTTCCCCAGATGCACAGTGACGATATTTTTGCGCTTTTTTCGAACCGTTCTTGCCAGGTTCTGAAATGTGTTAGGGTTAATCTGAGGTTTCATAATATTGATAGGGTGAGTTTAAGTGTTAGCGTTTTTGTTTTCATGGCTAATAGATTTATTTATTGTAATGATTGGTATACTGCAAGTCCTTCGGTAAGTGTACCCAGCCATTTTCGCCCTTTACTGTCAAGCGCCATGGTCCGAATGTGCGTTTCCTGGCCCGGAATACTCAGACATTCAGCGTTTTTGCTTCCAAACGTTGATAAACTGTTTCCACCGATCCAGATTTTGTCATCTTCTAAAAGGATGGCTCTTAATCCTCTGGCTCCATCCGGTCCTGTGACTTCATCCCAGCTTCTGCCGCTGTTTTTGATGACCGTTTTAACCGATGTACCTGCCAGAACAGCCAGCACTGCATTGTTTTTGTCAACGGCCAAGCCATAAGGAAGCGCAGAAGGAAAGCCAAGTTGACGCAGATTGTGATGCTGCCAGCGACCGTCCATGTATTTGCTGATCTGTCCGACAAATGCAAAGGATTTGAAAAATCCAATCCAAAGTGCTCCATCCTGATCCGTTGTTATTGACAAAATCGTGTTGTCTGCCACACTGATGTGTTGGAACCCGTCATGCTTATCGACTTTTACCAGACCTTCGTCCGTACCGATCCAGGTGGTACCGTTCTTTAGGTCATGTGTTAGGCAGGTGATATGATTGTTCGTTAGAGCGCTGTTTTCACACGTATACACAGACCAATGTCCTCCATCAAATTTTGCAAGACCCTGATCCGTTCCAACCCATACCGTTCCATCGCTCTCAGTCGCAAGGGCAGTGATATGGTTTGAAGGCAGGAGTGAATTGTGGATAGTGAATATCGTCCAGCCCGTCTTACTGATCCTTACCAGTCCGTCTGCCGTTCCTATCCATTTGGTATCACTCGCGTCTATTGTCAGCGCGTTGACCTGATTGTCAGGTAATTTTGAGTTTTCTTTGCTAAATATTATCCATGCCGGGTCGAGCCCGTCTTGCTGTGCGGCAGGATCTTCTTCATTGTTGCCGCAGGAAGTAATCATCAAAAAAACCATTGAAAGACAAATGATAGGTCTCATATCATACAGAATATTGTCAGGTGTTAATAAATCAGGTTTCAACGTTGTTCTACGGATTTCCCTGGCCTCAGGGATTGTTTCGTCCAGACATAAAGTGCACAGGCAATAAGAAAAAGCATTGATTCTGCTTTAATCCAGAAATTGCCAAAATGCCCAAGCGGTCCTTCCTGAACAATGGTGAGCAGGCGTGATAGCGCATAAAAAACCCAGAGCAGCATCAGAAAGGCGAGTGCTTTTTGAGTATGTTTTGAAAAAGAGTAGATGAGGCTGATTGCGATTGCAAATCCAGCTCCGCCATATGCGCCGCGTATGGATGAATAAGCATCATTGTTAGGTAAATTCACATGCACCAGATCCACCGACTGGGGGTCCTGGAAAGCCATGCTACTAACAGCTGAAATACTGAGTGCAGAAAAAAGGATGAATGCCCTTGATAAAATTTGGTTCATTTTAATGGCCATATGAAAAAATGGAAAGATTGATAATGAAGGCTGGGTCAGTAATTGCCTTTTGTAGCCTGATGCAAAATTGATATCGGCAAAACAGATCTGAAAGGCCCATAGTCCTGAATTGTAATAATTCGTTTCTGAAATTAACATTTAGTTGTCCGGGCTGTTTTTTAGTGTGTTATCCTGCCATTTATTCGATGAAATGACATTGAAAAAAGTTTGAACAGTTTGTTTTGACAATTCATAGATAATTTATGACGTTTGGCCGGCTGCTGTATTTCATTCCGGAATTGACTTTTTTATTTTTACAATTCATTTTTCCATTGCCGGTATGCCATTTTTTTCCTTAGAGCAATATTTTGATTCGGTGCGGCAAAACCGGCTTTATTTTTATATACTCTTTTTACTGCTGCCCTGGTTTGTCCCTTTGATCGGGTATCTGATGTGGGGAAATTCCTATTTCACAGATTTAGGAATTTTTGCAGGCGGAAGTATTATCAATCTGGTGTTATGTTTACTGGCAAATCAGATCAATCAGATGACCGCAAAATTCATTGCCGGAGTCTATCCTGATATCGATCAGACGGCTTATCGCGTCTCACTCTGGTTTATCGGGTATTCAGCTGTAAATGTGCTGATCTTATATCTGGTACTCACGGTCTATGATTTAATAGGGTTGTTTGGCTACAAAATGAATATTACCCAGCTCAAATGGTCAGTCATCACTTTGATCGCTGTATCGCTGATTGGTTCTGGCTTGTCCGAGCTGGCCTATACCTTTATGCAATGGAAGACAAATCAAAATGAACTTAAAGAAATGGAACAGCGGCAGCTGCAACGTGAGCTTGACATGGTAAAACAGCAGGTGAATCCTCATTTTCTGTTCAATTGTCTTAATTCACTTTCTGTTTTAATATCTGAATCCCCGGCCGTAGCGGAAAAATTTGTGGATGAAATGTCGCAGGTATACCGTTATCTGCTGACGGTCAACGGGCAGGACTGGGACAACAGCCTGGTTTCCCTTGAAGCGGAGCTGCGGTTTATCCGGTCTTATATTTATTTATTGGAAATTAGGTTTGAGGAAGGGATTATGATTGACATCCGGATTGCTGATTTATGCCTTAACGGGCAGATGGCTCCATTAACTTTACAAACACTTATTGACAACGCCATCCGTCATAACATTGTCTCTGTGGAGCATCCATTGTATATTCATATTCAAACGACAGCTACAGGCCAGCTGGAAGTGCGAAACAATCTTCAGAAGCGGGCAGTGAGAATGCCCATGACAAGCGCCGGATTATCGACTTTGATTTCGCGTTATAAATTAATGTTTAACCAGGCCGGAACAATTCAGGTGAAAGAAGATAAAGCCAGTTTCAGTGTTCTGCTTCCTTTGATTTACACATGAGAAACGGGTCGGTTTTCAATAGGATGGGAAGACTTATCTGGCTGAGCCTCTTCGGCAGATGGATGTTTGTTCTGCTATTACCCTGGTTTGTCCCTACAATCAGTTATCTGCTGATAGGAGACCCATACCTGGAAAGTTTTTCTAATTTTATTCTGGGAACCCTGATGATTATGCTGATGACTACCCTGGCCTTTGTTCCTCACGACTGGGCTGCGCAGTATATCGCCGACAAATATCCTTCGATTCATTCATCTGCGAAAAGAGCGCTGCTGACTGCGTTTTCATTCTTTCTACTGACAGGCGCTTATATTACTTTTTACAGCTGGCTGATCATCAAATTCAGACCCCTGAACGCAGAGCTCAACCTGGATAAAATGCTCTATGTTTATCTTTTTGAACTGCTGGCAATTTTTTTGCTTACGGGGTTATACGAAGTTAATTATTCATTAAAAAAATGGAAGGAAATAAAATCGAACAAGGAAGCCATTAAAAAAGCCAGTATGCAGGGACAGCTGCAAAGCTTAAAAAGTCAGGTAAACCCGCACTTTTTATTTAACAGCTTAAATACCTTGTCGGCTCTGATCACCGATGAACCGGGACGAGCCGAACAATTTGTAGATGAAATGGCCAAAGTCTACCGCTATCTTTTGCAGACAAACCAGCAGGAGCTTACCACTTTGAGCACTGAGATTAAGTTTATTCAATCGTACTATCACTTATTAAGTACGCGCTACGATACTGGCCTCGAACTTGTAATCCGGGTGGATGAACAGGCGCTTAAGCGGTATATCCCGCCATTGACTTTACAGCTTTTGGTTGAGAATGCCGTCAAACATAATGCGATTCTGGAAAAAAATCCGCTTTACATTATTATTACTTCGCTTGATGGAGAGACGCTGGAAGTGAGAAATAATCTTCTTGGGAAGTCGACACCCGTTAAATCGACCAAACTGGGACTGGCCAATATTCATGCGAAATATCAGATATTATCAGAAAGGCAGCCCATTGTCGATTTTGGTCCCGATTATTTTAAAGTTTTACTACCACTTCTTACCGAAAAATCTACATAGCCATGAACATTTTAATTGTCGAGGACGAGAAATTAGCCGTTCGGAAACTAACCAAACTTTTAGAAGAAACTGCACCCGAACTGGTGATAAAAGGTGTTGCGCCGAGTATCGAGGCTACTGTCGAATGGATTGAAGAAAACAGAGCGGCAGGAGGAAAGGAACCGGACCTGATTTTTATGGATATTGAACTGGCAGATGGCCAGAGCTTCGAGATCTTCACCCGCGTCGATATCAAAAGCACGGTCATTTTCACAACTTCGTACGATGAATACGCCCTGCAGGCATTTAAAGTTAACAGCATTGACTACCTTTTGAAACCAGTTCAAAAAGAGGATTTACAACGGAGTTTAAAGAAATATCATGATCTGACAGGGTATCAAAAAGATAAAGGTCTTGCGGCAGTGCCCTCAGGTCTTGAAAGTATTCTTAAAAGTTTTCAGATGCTGCCACCGATTGTGGAATATAGGAAACGGTTTTTGGTCAAACAGGGAGCAAGGCTGTTGTCTGTGGAAGTTTCTGAAATCGCTTATTTGTTTATTGATGAGGGTATCAGCTTTTTTAAAAACCATCAGGGACAAAAATTTGCCGTTGATTACAGGATTGAAGAACTGGTTGATCTTCTTGATCCTGAGAGCTTTATGAGGATAAACCGCAGCCTTATCGTAACGCACCGGGCAGTCGTACAGATTCAGCCATATTACAACAACAGACTGGCTTTGACTTTAAAACCGCCCTTTGATAGAGAAGCGATCGTGAGTCGTGAAAAATCGAATGACTTTAAAAAATGGATGGGTAAGTAAAACAGCGCGGTCCGGTTGGAATGGTATTTTAACAATCCCCGGAAAATGATCAGGTACAGTTAATTTTCATTATTTTATCAACCTTAGAAAATGAAAGATATCAGATATATAGCCGGCGGATTAGCGGGAGCTGTTGTATTAAACATTTTACACGAAGCTGCAAAAAGGCTTGATCCCGAAGCACCAAGAATTGACCTGGTAGGAGAGGAGGCGTTGGCAAAAGCTGTTGAAATGACGGGAGCCGAACCTCCGAAAGGTCAAAATTTATTTGCCGCAACGTTGGGTGCCGACCTGATCAGCAATGCAATGTATTACAGCGCAATTGGCCTGGGCGACCGGAAAAATCTCTTAATGCGTGGCGCCGGTTATGGATTGGCGGCCGGGATCGGCGCGCTGTCATTGACTGAGCCGATGGGCCTTGATGATGAACCCATTACTAAAACAACAAAAACCAAAGTTTTGACGGTGGCCTGGTATCTGCTCGGAGGGGTAGTTACTGCTCTGGCAATCAAAGCTTTAAGTAAATAACCGAGTGCACGAAAGGCTTTACAGGATGGAAAACATAAGTCAGCCGAAATTTTATTCAGGCACAAGCGGCTTGGTTCTACCGGTTAAAAACAAACTTTTTTATCCGCCCGAATTTCAGGATAAAAGCCGGCTGACTTATTATGCTTCTCTTTTCCGAAGCATAGAAATTAACAGTTCTTTCTATAAGGTCCCGATGGCCTCAACTGTAAAAAAATGGGCTGAACAAGTGCCGGATGATTTTCGGTTTACCTTCAAACTATGGCGTGATATCACGCATCAGAAAGGTTTAAGGTTTCGAAGCGAAGATGTCACCGGATTTCTGGAAACAATCAGCCATGCAGGTTCCAAAAAAGGTTGTCTGCTCGTCCAGTTTCCTCCCGGCATAAAGGCTGATATGCGCGGTCAGTTTGAGAAACTCATGTTCACCATCGCGGAGTCTGACCAGGATCAACTGTGGAAAACCGTCTTTGAGTTCAGACATGCGTCCTGGTACAAGGAGGATATCCTGGATTCAATAGACGAAAATGGTTTTGGTGTCGTGATTCATGACAAGCCCGGATCGGCTACGCCGATGATCGACACAAACGCAGCTTATAAATACCTTCGCTTTCATGGTCCGAACGGCGATTACAAAGGGCACTATTCAGACGATTTTCTTTATGAATATGCCCAATACATCCGGGAGTGGATCCGGGAAGGCAAATCGACTTACGTATATTTTAACAACACAATGGGCGACGCCGTCAAAAATTTATACAGCCTGAACGCTTTCATTCTGGATGAAAACGAGTCCGCCTAAGATTCAGTACCATATTTTGGTTCCATACAAAACCCTTATTTCGAGGCGTTTGTCTCTAAATTCTTTAAATCGGATCGCGTCACCCAGGTCCATCTTTTGTCCGTCGCAATACTATTGATGTTGGTTCGTAGAGCTAAAAAGACTATTTTGAACTTCCAGGATTTGTTGTCCGTCAAATTCATACAGCACGACCGCGTTTAAGCTTTCCCCTCCATGAAATTCTAGAAGCTGTTTCTTCAGCCACGGGAGTTCCTCAAGAGGTTTGGTTGTTCCGCATATCATGTTCGCGTTACTGTCAGGATTTTCAGGCGTGCAGTTTTGTGCCGACGTTAGTACTGCAAAAACGACAAATGATCTTAAACTTTTAGTAAGGTGAGCCAGCATAGCGTCATAGATTAAACTTGTCAAACAATACTTCTGATTCAGTTTTTCATTTAACAGATAAAAAATAATAATATTCAAGTTGCCCGGGAGCGGTGCAACAGCAAGCGGTTGTTTTAATTTTGTTTTTATTTATGTTAAAATTAGACTTGTTTTGTATTCGGTGAGATTGAAATCCGACATAATAGGCCGGGAGATTTCACTCAAAAAAAGGATCACTATGAAACTCAACGTTAAAACAGAAATACAGGAAGCATCATCTCCTGTCCCGGAAAATGAATTTGATAGGCTCATTGGTCTGGCAGATCTCGATCTGGATTATTCCGATCATCAGAACAACTTAAAAGACCTTGCCAAGCTTGCGGCCAAAGTAGCAGGTACTCGTATTTCTCTGGTCAATATGATCGATTCACTGACTCAGTGGACGATATCGAATTATGGCATGGAAATCGATCAGATGCTTCGCGAGGATACGATTTGTCAGTATACCATTATGAGCCGGGACCCGCTGGAAATCCGTGATTTAACCCTGGACAAACGTTTCAGTAAAAAAGCCTACGTTACTGGCGACCCGAATATTCGCTATTACTACGGTGTTCCCTTAGAATTTGGCGCCGGGATCAATATTGGTTCCCTCTGTGTGATCGATAATGAGCAAAAGGCGCTTGAGCCGGAAAAGGTAGAATTGCTGAAAATTATAGCTGATGAAATCGTCAACCGCCTGAAAACGTTCAAGGCAATTGAAAATCTGAAAGCGAAACTACTGGACTGTAACGAGATGCAGAAAAAAGTGGCACATGATATTCGTGGGCCAATAGGTGGAATCATTGGCCTTGCCAATATTATTCAGACCCAGGGTGCTGATAACCATATGGATGAAGTGCTGGAATTCATCAGCCTTATCCATAAAAGCGGCAATTCTGTGCTGGATCTGGCAGATGAGATTCTGAGCAGCCACAAACCTGACCAAAAGGCTGACAAGGGCGCTGGCAATGATTTTAATCTTGCCGTATTTAAAGATAAACTTTTGAAGCTCTACGAACCGCAGGCCAGGAATAAACACATTCATTTTCAGGTAAATACAACACGTGATACTGAAACCGTTTCGTTTTCCAAAAATAAACTGCTGCAAATCGCTGGTAATCTAATCTCCAATGCCATGAAGTTTACGCCAGCGCATGGAGAAGTGAGGGTAAACCTGGACCTGGCCGTCAATCAGTTTGATAAAACCCTGGTTATCGTGGTCGAAGATTCGGGTGTTGGCCTGACCTCTGAAGCCGCGAAAGCAATATTGGCAGGCGCTTCCGGAAGCACAGATGGTACCGGTGGGGAGTATGGTTATGGTTTTGGGCTCGCCCTCGTAAAACACCTTATCGAAAGCCTGCAGGGCAATCTAAGTATCATTTCAGAGCCAGAGAAGGGGTCATCCTTTATTGTGACACTGCCTCAGAAATAGTGGAGAGCGGCAAGGCATCGGATTGGCCGGCCGCTCTTACTAGCTGTTGCGTTTAATCTACTACGGAAGTGGGTCCGCGGTGATCCATGCGGACTCTTCCGGGCCTGAAATTAGAGGATACTGTATGAATTCCGCTGGTCTGAAAGTTTCGTTAGTCAGGTAAAAAGTATCAGAAGTTGCGCCTTGTACAAATGACAATTCGTGAAACGATGAGAGCGAACCTGTCTTCCAGGAATTTTCATTTGGAGCTGTCCTGAAAAAAGTTTCAATACGGCAAAAGAAAATAAACCCGTCCGGTGTGTATCTGTATGCATATACGTGGTAGTCATCCCGGCTGTTCTCATTTTCATAACGGATTATCTTCTTCTTGTTCATTGATACTGAGAAAAGACCAAAATACTCCTGGTTTGTCATGCTTATTATTTTTGGTGTAACATAGAAGCTAAAAAAGTAATATACGATCCGGTAAGACGAATGGATTGATTTCAATACAGATCAGCGTATGATGTTGCGAATCCTTGTTTTATTATTATTCAATTAATACATCGTCAGCAATATTTATTCTATATTTGAGTTTTATAGACAGAACAGGGAATTCAGCAAGTTGCAGTAAATGAAGCGTCAAGCGTACAAATACCTGGTTTGTTCTTCAACAGCACGGATGGCCTTAAAATAAATTTTTGATCTTCTGCCTCCGCAGGACAATCGATGTTACTTAGGATTGTCACAACTTTACTTTATAATTTATTTTCAATGGCATTTTTAGATCATGTATTACAGCCTCCTGCCTATGGCTGGAAGGATCAGGAGGGCAATTTGATTAAACCGGGCGTTGGTGAGATTTTCAAAGAGTTTTTTTCAAGGCTCAACATATTCAAAAGCCGCAAAAACTGGCTGCCGTTTTTTAGCTGGCTGAAAGTATTTTGTCTGATGCCATTTTTCTTTCTTTTTGTTTTTAAGTATTTCAGCCTTTCTTTATTCGCTGCTGCCTTTTTGTATAGTATGATTATTATGGGCACGCACGGGACCATCTGGCATCATCGCTATTGCACGCACGGTGCATACAAGTTCAGGAATAAATTCTGGCGCTTCTTTACACAAAATCTTACAATCAATGTGATCCCAGAGGAGATCTATGTTGTTTCACATCATGTCCATCATGCAAAGTCTGATCAGCCGGGTGATCCATACAATGCGGAGGCAGGCTTTTTCTATTGCTTTCTTGCAGATGTCAACCATCAGTCGATTGCAAAAGATCTGACCGAAGGTGATTATAACCGGGTTAAATTACTGATGAGCCATACCGGTGTAAAAGCCAATACCTATCAGCAATATCAGCAATGGGGATCTTATGTGAACCCGTGGAGGGCGACTCTGGCCTGGGTTTTGAACTGGTCGTTCTGGTACCTGGCATTTTATCTGATGGGCGGACACGGACTTGCCTGTACGCTTTTCGGTGCAGCGGGGTTCTGGGCGGTAGGTGTGAGGACCTTCAACTATGAAGGTCACGCCAAAGGAGAAGACAAACAGCAGGAAGGAACAGATTTTAGTCATAAAGACAAGTCGATCAATCAGCTGTGGCCAGGTTTTGTTGCAGGCGAGTGGCATAACAATCACCACTTATTTCCTAAAAGTGCGAGAAGCGGTTTTAAAACGCATCAGATAGATATGGCATTTTATTATATCAAACTAATGAATATGATAGGTGCCGTGAGTTCATACACCGACTCAAAAAAGCAGTTTTTAGAGCAATATCATTTGCCTTACCTTGAAAGCAAAGATGCCGGTAAAAAGGTGTTGGTAGAAGACTAACCGTTAAGAAGAAAACAAGCGGTCAGCCTTAACCAGAGGCTGACCGCTTGTTTTACTCGCTTTGTAACGATTTTACAGGATTTGTCAATGCAGCTTTGATACTTTGGAAGCTTACGGTAAACATAGCTACTGATACAGCAATCGCTCCGGCGATGGCAAAGATCTCCCATGACAGGTCAATCCGGTAAGCAAAACCCTTCAGCCATTTATTCCCGGCATACCACGCCACTGGTGTTGCGAAAACGATCGCGATGATGATCAGTTTTATAAAATCCTTTGAGAGTAAGGTTACTACGCTGCCGACATTGGCACCTAATACTTTCCTGATACCGATTTCCTTAGTACGCTGTTCAGCGGTAAAGGCGGCTAATCCCAGTAATCCTAAACATGATATGACGATAGCCAGTATTCCGAAATATTTGATCAGGGTATTAACGATCATCTCTGAACGGTACATTTTTTCGTAGTCTTCATCCAGGAAGTGATAATCGAAAGGGTAATTTGGGTTAAATTCCCTGGCAACTTTCCGGACATGGGCGATAGCTTCCTGCGTTTTTCCCGCTTTCGCTCTCACCATCAGGTACTCTGTATTAATGCCCTTATAATTGACGAAGATCAGTGGCTGGATCGCTGTGTGAAAGGACTTCAAATGGAAGTCTTTCATCACACCAACGATTGTTCCCTTGCCCATCCAGAAACTCACCTGCTGTCCGACAGGATTTTTCATTTTCATCATTTTTGCGGCAGCTTCGTTGATGATATAGTTGGTAGTGTCCGCAGCAAAATCCTTCGAAAAGTCACGTCCGTCTGCCATCTCGATATTCATGGTTTTGGCGAAATCATAACCTACAAATGTTGCATTGACATTATTGTCGAGATCCTTGTCCCGTCCGGCCCAGTCCAGGTCGCCGGAGTTGCTCTGAATATTGGTCGGTATGGCACCGGTGGTCGTGGCAGCACTTACATGAGGCGAGTTAATCACCTCTTGCCGAAATGCCTCCAGGTTTTTAGGAAGCTCTCCCTCCAGCGAAATATACATCACATTTTCTCTGTCAAGTCCCAGCTTTTTAGTCTGGATATAGTTCATCTGTCGGCTGATGACAAGCATGCCGATTATCAGAAAAACAGACAGAGAAAATTGGAAAACTACCAGACCTTTACGTAAAAATATCCCTTTGTTTGTAAATATTAACCGCCCTTTAAGAATACGGATCGGCTGTAAGTTGGATAAATAAAGGGCGGGATAACTACCGGCAACAAATCCGGTGATGAAAATCAATCCCAGGATTGAGAGCCACAAATGCGGGTCGCTGAAGGTCAGATCAATCTGTTTTTCCACTGCCGTATTGAAGGAGGGAAGTAAGATGATAACTAATAACACAGCCAGAATTGCAGCAAGTGCGCTTACGATGAGCGATTCGCCCATAAACTGCATAATAAGAAATTTCTTCTCCGCTCCGACTACTTTTCTTACGCCAACCTCTTTGGCCCGTTTTACAGAGCGAGCCGTTGCCAGGTTCATAAAATTGACGCATGCAATGAGCAGAATAAAAACGGCAACAATGGAAAACACACGAACATAGGTTATTCTTCCGCCTGTAGGTTTGAAGTTTTCAAATTCTGAATACAGGTAAACATCTTTAAGACGGTGTAGTATAGGAAAACTGATAAACTGAGGCGGCGCATTCTTTTTAATGATCTGCTGCATGACCTGCTGCGCATGGGTAAAATCGGATTTATCTGATAACCTGACAAAAGTTCTGAAGCTTGAATTTCCCCAGGTTTTCATCCAATCCTGCTCCTGTACTTTGAAGTTGACGATCCAGTCAAAACGAATCGAAGCATTCTGCGGAATATCTTCGAAAACGCCGGTGACCGTGAAAGTCTGCGCATTGTCCAGCTGAATTGATTTGCCAAGGACATTTGTATTGCCAAAATATTTTTCTGCAAGTTTCCTGGAAATCGCTATGGAGGTTGGCTCGTTAATGGCCTGCTGCGGATTGCCTGCTACAAAAGGTGTCTGGAATACTTTAAAATAATCTGTCGTAGCATATATCCCAAGCTCCTTCGTTGATTTTTCTCCTGACCTAACCAGCAGGTCGCGTGGCCATGTTATTTTCGTAACTCCTTTTACGTCAGGTGATTCTTTTCCAATAGCTTCCTGCCATGGGCCGGGTGTGGCTTCTCCGACATTTTTCTCTCCTTTCCAATCAGAGGCGGGAAGAACCTGATATATATTTTCCAGATCCGGATAAAAGAGGTTATAGGATAATTCATCCTTCACCCAAACCCAGATCAGTAAGCTGCAAGACATACCCAGCGCAAGTCCGAAAATATTGATGAATGAAAATAACTTGCTTTTTAGTAAGCTTCTGATTGCAATTTTGAAGTAATTATGAAACATAGCGCCAGGATGTTTTGAACATAGGTTGCAGATATTTACAATTTCAAAAAATACATACCAGTATGTGATTTACTTTTTAAGTCATTGACTATTAATATCACAAAGTTTATTCAGGCATTTCTATCTGTTCGATTTTGAACAGTTGTTTACATAAGCGGACGGTTACAAAAATGGATATGTTGATTGTTTAATTCCTGGCCTAATCAATCTTTAGCCATCCTGTAATACTCATTCTTTCCTTGTTGGTGACGAGCACTTCGTGTTCCAGTTCGCTGCTTCTGAAGAAGACACTTTTTCCACTGACAGGCGATATGATTTGCCGGGTTTCAGAATGATGAATGCATAATTGTCCCCCGTCTTTCTCTTCCCAGTCCGCGTTGAGATACATAATCATCGAATACTGACGGCTTCCGTTATTTCGGAACTGATCCAGATGTTTTTTATAAAAGCTTCCCTTTTCATACATCGTGTAATGAAATTCATAACCCGTTATGCCGGTATAACATGTGCTGTTCAGATGATTTACGAACTGATCCATGAGATCGAAAAACTGGTTTTCACTCGTGTCATGATGTTTTCGGTCAAGCCAGTATATCTTATCTCCCCGAACCAGCTTATCCTGTACAGAAACCGCTTCGTTACCAGTGCCGGCATTATACAGTTGTTTGTCGGCATATAATTTTTTGAGATTCCGGATCAGGCTTAAGGACAGAGATGCGTCCAGAAAGTTTTCTGCAATGCCCACCTGATCAGCTATGAAGCTGTCGATGAGGGTATTAAAGGTTTTTAGCAAGAAGCTGAGATAAATGCCGGGCAGATCGCCTGAACAAGGTGAAGGTAGGTTTAAAATATGATTAAACAACCTGTTGAAACCATATAACCGTGAAATGGCTTATCTTACGCGCTTATTCATTGACAACGATATGACAGAACAAGAAACCGACAGAATTATAGAAATGGCCTGGGAGGACCGTACGCCATTTGAAGCCATTGAAATGCAATTCGGATTATCAGAAAGTGCCGTTATAAAGGTCATGCGCGATAACCTGAAACGAAGCAGTTTTAATCTGTGGCGGAAGCGCGTACACAGTGGAGTCAGCCAGAAACATCTGCTGAAGCGAAACTCCGCTATCAACCGCTTCAAATCATCACTCCAAAGAATTATCACCCACAACCACATCAGCAAGCGTTAATCCTGCTCGGTATCCTTGTTTATTTTCTCTTCTGCCAATGCAATATCTTCCCCGTCCGCCTCGGGTTCTTCCTGCTGAAGATCGGCATTGTGTTCATACTGAAGGGAAATCAGGATAGGGAAATGGTCTGAATTGAAGTTTTCCAACCGGGCTATCCGGATCAGCTTAAAATCTGTTGTGCAGAAAACGTGATCAAGGGGAAATCTTAAAAAGGGATATTTAGCATGGAAGGTATTGAAAAAACCGCGCCCGATCCGAGGGTCCAGCATACCACTGACCTTTGTAAACAACTCCGTCGTGTACGACCAGGCAACGTCGTTCAGGTCACCGACCACGATCGTTGGATACACGTTTTCTTTCACTTCTTTCGCTACAAGTAAAAGTTCTTTATCACGCTCCGTCGAGTACTGGTTTTCTCCCGGTACCGGTGGAGTAGGGTGAACGCAGTACAATCTGATCTTTTTACCTGAAGGCAGTTTAACGATTGTTTTGATGGAAGGAATTTCTTCATCGACCAGATGTCTGATCTCAAAATCTACCAGTTCCAGTTTTGAATACAGCAGCATGCCGTATGTGTTTTCAAGTGGCGCCAGTACCTGATACGGATATTTTTCTTTCAGCTCTTTGGTTCCTTCATACCAGAACTGATCTGTCTCGAGAAGTAGAATAATATCAGGGTCGTTGCGATGGAGCATTTTCAGACAACCGGCCGTATTTTTATTATCCTGAAAGACATTGGAAGAAATGATGGTTATCTGGTTATCCTCATCTGTCTTTACCGCTTTAAGCAGGGCTTTTTTTGCAAAAAACGTAAACTTATAAATTTGAAAAATCAGATACCCTGTGTTCAAAAATAATACACCCAAAAAGATATATTGAAAGTTTGTTGAAGCCGGTATCAGTGAAATGTAAACGATGAGGACAGCGAGATTCAAAAATAATTTCTGCAGGCGCGGGTATTCAAAGACACGGAATGCCCAGAAGTCATTTCTTATAAGCGGTATAACGGAGAAGAGAACGGTAAGTCCTCCCAGAATTTCAAGGAATAATTTTAAAGCGTGCATTAATTAAAGACAAAGGTTCTCAAGGATGATATGCTAATATCTGACAAAATTCAGTCCCGAAAAAAGAATTGTCGTCCGGGACTGAACTTTGTATCATGTTTTCTAGATAAAATCTAGTTATCTGGTCAGAAATGGCCTTAGAATTTCGATTTCACCTTCCAGTTCATCGATCAGCGTTTTTATGTCTGGCTTGTCGAATGCGCTAAGGTATTCGAGTTCTGAAGCTATTTTCGTTACTTCTTTCAGGTAGGCTGCTGAGGCAGCTCCTTTCAGCTTATGGCCTGTCGCTTTGATAACGGCCAGATCTTTTGCTTCAAGCGCCGACTTCAGCGAACCAAGATTTTTTGTCAATCCGTCCCAGGTCAGATCAAGGAATTCCGTAATGAACTCTTCATCAGCCATATAAACTTCTCTTATTTTGTCAATATCGATATGCGTATTTTGAATGACGTTGCTTACACCTGCATGCTCCCTGAACTTGTTATCCTGATGAGCACCGGTGTATTTACTGAATACCTGCCAGATCGAATCTTCAACAAAAGGTTTCGAAATAAAATCATCCATTCCTGCCTCCAGACATTTGTCCCGTTCGCCTTTGACATTCCCCGCGGTGAGTGCAATGATCGGGATCCTCCGGCTTTTTTGCAGTTCGCGGATCGCGATCGTTGCTTCGTAGCCGTTCATTTCAGGCATTTGAACGTCCATGAAAATCAGATCAGGTACCGTGTTTCTGCATATCTCTACCGCCTGCCATCCGTTTTCAGCTTCGAGTATCTCGGCATTCGGATTTATTTTATTAATAATTGTCTTGGCAAGAAACATGTTTACCGGGTTGTCTTCAGCTACGACAATCGTAAGTTTACCATTGCTGATCTCATTTCGTATTTCACCAGTATATACCTCTTCCGGTTTTTCCTTTTGAGACAATCGGGAAAGCGAAAGGAATACATCCTGAAGTTTAATGGGTTTGATCAGCCGGTAATTAATGTTGAGCTCCTCACAACCTTTTAAAACAGTAGCGTCATCTGCTGAGCTGTTCAGCAACACGACAGGAAGTTCAGATGCATTCATTGAAAACGTCTGACGGATCTGCCGGATCGTTTCCAGTCCATCCTGGTAAGGCATGTGGTAATCCATCAACACGGCATCAAAGGTTTCACCTCTGGCCAGAATATTTAAGGCTTCAAAACCATTGCTTGCTTCGTCCGACTGAATTTTTAGAAGGCGCAGCATTTCTGCCAGAATGGTTCTGTTGTTGTCGTTGTCGTCAACGATCAGCACCCGTTTGATAAGATCCAGGGTGCCCCATTCCACTGCCTCGCCGGGTTCTGAGCGCATGGTGATATCAAAAAAGAAAGTGCTGCCGATTCCCGGAGTGCTTTTGAGCTGCAGCCTGCTTCCCATCATTCCCAGCAGTTTGTTTGATATGGTAAGCCCTAATCCGGTACCGCCATATTTTTTTGTTGTTGATCCGTCTTCCTGAAGAAATGCTTCAAAGATCTTGTATTGTTTGTCTTCCCGGATTCCGATCCCCGTATCTCTTACCGAAAACCTGCAGGTGATCTGTTCTCCATTAGTTGGGTCATATTTCAGTATTTCAATTTTAAGTTCAATCTCTCCTTTGTCTGTAAATTTGGCCGCATTGCTCAATAAGTTGATTAAAACCTGTTTAAGTCTTATTTCATCTACCCAGACAAATCTCGGCAGATCCGACGGGATGTTGAGCAGCATTTCCAGGTCTTTACTCTGGATCGGGAAGGATATGATATCAGCCGATTGCGACGCGATTTCATAAATATCACATTTATCGACGTCCAGCTCCAGCTTACCGGCTTCTATTTTTGAGAAATCGAGAATGTCGTTGATAATACTCAAAAGCGCATTGGCCGACTGGTTGACGATGCTCAGATATTGTTTCTGGGTATCCGTCATTTTTGTTTTAAGGACCAGGTCTGTGAATCCGATGACACCGTTCAATGGCGTCCTTATTTCATGGCTCATGTTGGCAAGAAACTCTGACTTCGCGATGCTTGCCTGTTCAGACTGAATTTTTGCCAGTTTTAATTCCTCCCGGCGCAGTGCGGTTTCAGTAATGTCTTGCGTAAACATCATGATTCCGCCTACCGAACCGTCAAACTGGTACCATGGCCTTACCTCCCATTTTAAATACTGATCATAATCCCATCCAGGCGGTCGCCAGGTTTCTTCTTCTTTTGTAACGACTGCACCGGTAAGGCTGCGCTGATGGATTTCTTTCCAGGTATTGTCTATCCCGGGGAAGACCTCATAATGAGATTTCCCGATAATGTCCTGGCCTACCAGGTGGTATTCTTCCAGCCACCGGTGACTGATCGCCAGGTACCGGATATTTTTATCAAACATGGCAACGGCAGCGGGGGCATGTTCAACAAATGCCATCAATCGGGCTCTTTGCGTCACGAGTTCTTCTTCCGCTTTTTTTCTTGCCGATAAGTCGCTGGCCACGCCAAGGTAGCCAATGATGGCATTATGAATGTCGCGGATGGTGGTGACGACGATTGAAACCGGAAACAGTGTACCATTTTTCTTTTTATAGGTCCACTCGCTGATCTCAGATCCTTCCCGTTCAGCCCTGAAAACGAAAGTTTTAAAACCTTCAACCGGCGTCAGGTAGTCGCGGGACAGCGCTTCCGAGCGCGAGAGTATTTCATTTTCAATATGGATTTTTGCAGGCGTGAATTTGCCGATCATCTCGTCTGCCGAATATCCGAGCAGCTTTTCAGCACCTTTGTTAAATACAGTAATGATACCATTGATGTCCGTTGCTATGACACTGACTTCGGAGGCCGCGTTGAGTACATCATCAAGCAGTTTCTTTGAATTCATGAATTCGAGTTCTGCCCGTTTCTTGGCATCAATATCCTGAAATGTTCCGTACAGCCTTTTGCATCTGCCGTTATCCAGTTCTGCATTGCCTATGGCCCGGACCCACAGATCTTCACCTTTTGCCGTAGTCATTTCAAGTTCCAGGTCATAACTCAATCCTTCCTGGATCGCGGCATGTACAGCCTTCCCGAGGTTTTCACGTGTTTCCTGATTTTTATAGAAATCAAGCGCCATTTCAAGTGTCGGCTGGTAGTCGGCTGATACCTGATGGATTTCTTTGGTGACCTCCGACCAGCTGATCTTCCTGGTCAAAACATCAATCTCCCAACCTCCAACTCTGGCTGTCCGATTGGTCTGCAAAAGCATTTCCTGAGTCTTTTGCAAACTTTTCGCCATTTGATGGCTTTCAGTAATATCAATTGAATTCCCGACAATGTAAGGGTTGCCCTCCGGTGTATTTACCAGGACATTGTTATAACTCCATATTCTGTAACTACCATTTTTATGAACTGTCGTCATCAGGCCACTGGACTTTCCCTTCGTGGATATTTCGTTCAGGTAACCTTTTAAAATGATATGATGTTTTGGGGGAATGATGTCAAAAAGGCTAAATCTTAAAAGTTCGCCGGTGGTGTATCCCAGCAGTTCGGCCCCGGCAGAATTGACAGTCAGGAAATTTCCATCCATGTCATGCGTGCACATCAGCCCCTGGGAATTTTCAAAGAAAGACCTGAAATTATCTTCACTCGCTCTTAATTTATCTTCTTTGATCTTTTCTTCGGTAATATTCCGGGCAATACCAAACAAATTACCAGTCGCCGGCTCTGGCGTTGCCGTCCATTGCAGATAGACATACCGCCCGCTTCTGGTTCGGAACCGGTGTACAAAATTTACGGTTGTCTGACCTTCGGAAAGTCTGGATATCTCTTCATAAGTCTTTTCAAGATCCTCAGGATGGACAAGTTCAAAAATACTTTTTTTCAGCAGGAATTTTTCATCCCAGCCTAATATCTCTTCAAATGCCGGATTGATCTTTCTAAAATATCCATCTGTGCCGGCAATGCAGACGAGGTCATTCGACATCTGAAATAATTTTTCAAAATGTCTCAGTTCCGCCCTTTTGCGCTGGTCAATGATGAGGGCCATGGCCTGGTCGGCCAGCAGCTGCAAGGCTCCTTTCTGTTCATTTGTCAAACGTCTTTTTTTTCTGTCGATCACGCACAAGGTCCCCAGGGAGAATCCATTAGGATCGACTAGTGGAAAACCTGCATAAAATCTAATTTCAGGGCCACCTGTGACAAGCGAATTTGTAACAAACCGTTCGTCTGCTGTCGCATCCTCCACTTCAAAAAGTGAGGTGCCCATGATCGCATACTGGCAAAACGCAAGATCCCTTGACGTCTCCTGAACATCAAGGCCTTTTCTGGATTTAAACCACTGCCTTTTCTCGTCGACGAAAGAGACCAGCGATATTGGCGTATTACAAATAAAAGAAGCCAGTTCAGTAAGCCTGTCAAATTCCTTCTCTGTGTGTGTGTCCAGAATCTGATAGTTGATCAGGGCTTTTAATCTTTCGTTTTCATTATCAGGGATCGGAGGAATTTTCATTCTTTTGTTGAGTAAATCACATACCAAATTCCTCTAAATCTCATAATTTTTTTTGGAATAGTAAAGTTTTAACTATAAAATGTATACGTGCTTAAAGGTAATGATGTCTGAGGTGAAAATGGCGCATATCTGGCAGAGAATAATGACCCGTTTTTATTCATGTGAGGCGCTAATAATATGGCCCTATCGATAAGTTCTTTTATCTGCCAACCTTCTTTTTAAAAAGCTGATGGCTGTATAAAATTGCCGGCGGTGATTGCAGGTCATGCGGATCCTGATGTTCACTTGATTTTTGGGTTTGACCTCATTATGAGCCTGAAAGCGAAAGTCAGCATAAGAGTCAAAAAGTCATTCTGTGTTTAGTATTAATTAACATTTGCTTAATATACTTGACAATTTATACTCCTACTTTTACATCAGGATAGAATCAGGCTCGATGATAGACAAATATTTATAAACATTTATTTGGCAATGTATTGAAGTTTAGATAGTTTTAAAATGTTTTCTGAATCGTGTCTTTTGTTTACCTTTTTTGCGCTTGTTTAGTCATACTATACAAGATGTTTGGGGCGCGAAACGGAATAAGTAGTAATGTTTCAAATATTAAGTATTAGTTCACCAATTAAATAAGACCAGAATGTCAATTGAACTTGTTGTGTTTGACATGGCCGGAACCACCGTTAAAGATCAAAATGCAGTGGGTATGGCATTTAAAAATGCGATGATGGCTCACGGATATGATATAGCCATTGCGCAGATTAATCCGATCATGGGTTATGAAAAACCTGTCGCGATCAAAATGATGCTTGACAGGCACGAGCCGGATAAACAGAAGATTAGCGAACAGCTTGTAGCGGACATTCATACGCTATTTGTCAAAAGCATGATCCATTTCTATGAAACATCCGAAGATATCATCCCGTTGCCTAACGTGGAAGAAACTTTTGCCCGGCTGCGCCATGCAGGCATCAAAATTGCGCTGGATACCGGTTTTTCGAAAAATATAGCGGATGTCATTATACGGCGCCTGGGCTGGGAAAGTAAAATTGACCTGATGGTGGCGAGTGATGAAGTTCCGAACGGACGGCCTTTTCCTGATATGATCGAGAAAATCAAATTGGAGCTTGGCATTATTTCATCGGATGTTGTGGCTAAAATTGGCGATACCGAAGTTGATATAAACGAAGGGATAAACAGCGGTTGTAAATATGTTATCGGGATTACGACCGGCGCGTTCACCCGCGAAGAATTGCTGCCCTACCATCCGACGCATATTATCGATGATATTTCGGAGGTAATGGCCATCGTTTCACCCAATGTCAACACCTTGTCTGCAAGAGAAGTTTAGTCAGATCAGCATAAAACTATTGAACATGAGCAAATCAGCCATTGTGATCGGTGCGGGAATTGTGGGGTTGGCAACTGCCCGGGCTTTGGGCGAGAGAGGCTATCAGGTAACGGTTATTGAAAGATCTGGTAAAGCAGTGGGTGCATCCATAAGGAATTTCGGGATGGTCTGGCCAATAGGTCAGCCTGAAGGAAAACTTTATGAAAGGGCACTAAAAGCAAAAAGTATATGGAAAGAAGTTTTGACAGGGGGGAAGTTATGGTTTCATGAAGGCGGAAGTCTTCATATGGCCTACAAACCTGATGAACTTGAAGTTATTCAGCAAATCGTTGCGGCCAGCGATGCTCGTCCAGTGCGCGTTCTTTCACCGGAAGAAACGATATCGAAATCAGATGCGGTGAATCAAAAAGGTCTTCTTGGTTCCCTATTTTGCGAAGATGAAATGATCGTTGATCCCAGAGAAGCCATCGCAGGCATTCCAGCCTATCTGACAGCGCGGTATGGTGTCCGTTTTATCTGGGACACTGCCATATCTGAGGTCAGCCACCCCACTGTAAGCTCAGGAAAAAATCAGTGGAATGCGGACGAGATCTTTATTTGCAGCGGGCAGGACTTTGAGACGTTGTATCCTGAAGAATTTTCCAATACGGCCATTACGAAATGTAAGCTGCAGATGCTGCGTCTGGAATCGCAGCCGGATCAGTGGAAAATCGGACCTGCATTGTGCGGAGGTTTATCACTGATTCATTACGACGGTTTTAAAGCGGCAGCTTCGCTAGGCCGGTTAAAGGAAAGATATCAGTCTGAATATGCAGCATACATGAAATGGGGAATCCATGTAATGGCGTCCCAGAATGGTCTTGGGGAAATAACAGTGGGTGATTCGCACGAATATGCTCTGACTTTTGACCCTTTTGACAGAGCGTTTATCAATACCCTGATTCTTGATTATCTGGGCACGTTCGCAACATTCAAATCGTCGAAAGTATTTCAGACGTGGCATGGCATATACCCGAAAATGACCAATGGAAATACGGAAATCGTACTACGTCCGGACCAGGGGGTAACGATCATCAACGGCCTGGGAGGAGCCGGCATGACGCTTTCTTTTGGGTTATGCGACGAAATTATCGGAGGAACTTATTGATCACAAATTACACAATCGTTCAGCGGGAGATAACCATAAATTACACCCGCTGAAATCTTACCAATACGAATATCAAAACAAGGTAGTGATTCAGCTGGTGTTCTGCCGGCTGAAAAGGACGGCGTTTAACACAACTTTTGTGTTTTTCAAACTAAGGATTGAGTCAATCAAAGCATATACCCATAAACTTGATAAGAGTATGAAACCTCATTCTACAAAACAAAACCTGCTGCAAAATGCCGGAATGGTTGCCATTGGCCTTCTGATGGCTACCGGCGCACAGGCACTCAGCAGCAGCTCCCCACTGATGCCAAGCGGCAATATTCCGGAGGGCATTTTTAAACTAAACACACCAGAAGAAGTTGAAATCGGCAGCGAAACTTTTCTGTCGTATAATAGTAATCGTTCAGTTATCGGGCGTACTGCAGAAGTAGAGATTAAAGGAAAAGTTTCCGATTCTAAGGGACAGCCCTTGCCCGGCGTGAATGTGATCATCAAAGACACACAAAAAGGAACTGCGACAGATGCCAGTGGTAACTTTCAGATCAGCGTAAATTCATCAGCAGATATTCTCGTTTTTTCATTTATCGGATACAAAACCCAGCAGGCTGTCGTAGGTGCTCAGACCAGTATCAATCTCGTTCTGGAAGAAGATAATAATGTGCTGAACGAGGTGGTAGTCACCGCCTTAGGGATCAGCCGCGAGAAAAAAACACTCGGGTATTCGACACAGCAAATCAAGGGAGATATCATCAACGAATCACCGGCATCCAATTTTGTCAATAACCTTTCAGGGAAAATCGCTGGTGTACAGATCAACTCTGCAGGCAGCGTAGGATCTTCTGCCCGTATTGTGATCCGTGGTGAGTCGTCGCTGGGTATGCAAAGCCAGCCGCTTTTCATTATCGACGGTGTCCCGGTAGGTAACGATGGTACCAATAATACAGGATCTGCGGATTATGGCAATAGTGCGTCGGAGATAAATCCGGCTGATATTGAATCTGTTAACGTGTTGAAAGGTCCTGCTGCTGCTGCATTGTATGGCTCGCGTGCGGCCAGAGGTGCTGTCGTGATCACGACCAAAAAAGGCACAAACCGAAAAGGAGTAGGAGTCAGTTTTAACTCTTACCTGTTTGTGGAAAACGTTGGCCGGCTTCCTAAGTTCCAGAATAAATTCGGCCAGGGCAGCAACGGGCAGTACGAAGGTTCCAACTTTGGGGCGAGCTGGTCCGCTTATCCGAATGGAAACAATGACGATTATGACGAAAGCTGGGGGCCAAGAATGGATATTGGTACAACCAGAGCACAGTTTGACTCCCCGACCACCAATGGTTTTCGCGGCGGGGATGTGGCAGTCAATAACCGCGGCGACGTATTGCAGACACCCTGGGTTTCTCAGCCAAACAATATCAAGGACTTTTTTACAACAGGAAAAAAATACTACAACAATATCGCTTTCGCAGGAGGAAATGAAAACGGTGATTACCGCCTTTCACTTACTTCGCTGAATGAAAAAGGGGTGATCCCGAACAATAATCTGGACCGCTATCAGGTCAATCTGAACAGCAGCTACAAGCTGACCAAAAGGCTTACCTCGTCGATCAATATCAACTACGTCAAACAGCAAAGCGACAACCGTCCGGACAACGGATACGGAAGAAATACGTTCATGTACTTTTTTACCTGGATGGGACGTAATGTGAACATCAACAGCCTGAAAAACTACTGGCAGCCAGGTCTGGAAGGCATACGTCAGTACCAGTATAATTACGGGGAAAATCATAACAACCCGTTCTTCCTGCAATACGAAGATACCAAAGGCCAGAATAAGGACCGCGTGTATGGAAACATTGCCCTTGAATATGCTTTCTCTGACCATTTAAAACTGAAAGCAAGGGTGGCCGACGATTTTTACAATGATTTCAGACCCATGCAGTGGGCAGTTAGTACAGTCGACTATGAAAGTGGCAGATATGAGTATGTATCTATCAAAAACGAAGAGCGCAATGCCGATTTCCTGTTGACTTACAATAATTCGATTAAGAACGGAGACTTCGGATACAATATTTGTGTTGGTGGAAACCGCTTTGATAATACCGGGCACAATGAAAACACTGCTGCACCTCAGTTACTGATTCCCGGCGTATACAGCATCAGCAACACAGGAACGGCACTTACAGGAAGTTCTGCTAAATTTCAGAAACGTATCAACAGTCTTTACGGTACTGCCAATCTGAACTTTAAAGATTATGTGTATCTGGATATCACTGCACGTAACGACTGGTCGAGTACGTTGCCGGCAGGAAATAACTCTTATTTCTATCCGTCTGTCGGTTTGAATGGCAATCTGAGAAGTATTTTTAATTTGCCGGAAGTATTCAGCCAGGCACAGCTGAGAGGTAGCTGGGCGAAAGTAGGAAACGATACAGGCCCTTATGCACTTAAAAATACCTACAACTATGCCGCGCCGTGGGGTAGTAATTATGCACTGGTTGGCACGGGAGGCCTTTTGAATCCAAACCTGAAACCTGAGATTATAACCACCTATGAATTTGGGACAGCGTTCAGTTTTTTCAATAACCGTGTCGGCTTTGACGTAACGTATTATAACGCCCTGTCTAAAAATCAGATCATCAGCCTGCCAACTGTGCAGAGTTCAGGCGCAAGCAGCAGACAGATCAACGCTGGTGAGATCAGAAACAAGGGATTGGAAGTAGTCGTCAACCTCGTTCCGGTGAAAACAGCAGATTTTAAATGGAATGTGACAATCAACTGGTCGCGAAATGTTGGCCGCCTGATCTCACTGACCAGTGAAGTAGACAAAATTGTGCAGGCAGCACCAGGCGAAGACGCTTCGATCCAGGCAAGGGTAGGTCAGAAAATGGGCTCGATCTGGGGACCGGGGTATCAGCGGGTAACACAGGAAGGACCTATGAAAGGCGAAATCATCATATTCAATGATGCCTATCCTCGTGGAACCACAGAAGATATATACCTTGGAAATTACCACCCTGACTGGACAGCCGGTCTTTACAACCAGCTGACTTACAAAGGACTGAGTTTGAACTTTATGTTCGGCGGGCAGTTTGGAGGCAAGTTTGTATCTCAATTTTTCAATAAGGCGGCTGGTGCCGGGCAACTGGAAGAAAGTGCTTTGGGACGTGAGGCGCGCGAGCCTGGAAAAGAGTATACCGGAAACTACTACATTCCCGGAGCCGCACTTATGCCTGATGGGTCCTACCAGCCTAATAACACCAGCACGGACGGGACTTATAGCACCGGTGTGTATGGCACGAATGCAAGGTATTTCATCAAAAAACCACTGGATCATATCTCGGAAGCACAACTTTTCAGTTCAACGTATTTTAAACTCCGGGAGTTATCGATCGGGTATGCTTTGCCGGCAAAATGGATCAGCAATGGTAAGTTTATAAAAAATGCACGCATCGCTGTGACCGGCAGAAACCTTTTCCTGATCACTCCGAAAAGCAACAAACATTTTGATCCGGAGGTATCTACCTCAACAAGCGGAGGCGGGCTGATTCCAGGATTTGAGACCATGAGTACGCCTTCGACGAGGGAAATGGGTGTTAGTTTGAATTTGAATTTTTAACCGGCAAATTCCGAAATTATGAAAAAGTTAAGTTATATATCCTTCCTGATCCTTCTCCTGACCTTTGGCTGTACCAACGATTTTGAGAAGATCAATACAAATCCCAACTCGCCTGACGAGGTTACCAACGTTGGACTCTTGCTTCCTAACGCAATCCGTTCGGCTGTTAATAAAAGTTACTCGAGTGGTTACGACCGTGGAGGAGTTGCCGCAAATTTACTGGCGTCTGATTTTGCGAGTAATTTTAGTAACTGGTCCAGAAACGATGCAACGGGTTATTTTCTATGGAATTATTATGATTATATCCGCGATTTAAACGAGGTTATCGACCTGTCGAAAAAGCAGAACCTTAAAAATTATGAAGGCATTGCGCTCGTGCTCCGTTCCTGGATGTTTCAAAGTCTGACCGATATTTATGGGCCTATCCCATTTCGTGAAGCAGCCAACGCCAAACTTTTGGGACTGAGCGCACCGGTTTACGAAACACAGGAAGCTGTATATGCAGGTTTGCTGGCTGATTTGACAGAGGCAAATGCGATGCTCGGCACTGGAAACGAAACAGTAACGGGAGACATTCTTTATAACGGAAACACAGCAAACTGGAAAAAATTTGCAAACGGTCTGAAATTACGTCTACTCATGCGCCAGTCTAAAAGAGTGGATCCATCCAATGAAATGAAAAAGATACTGGCTGATCCTTCAGCGTATCCGCTTTTTACTTCGAATGCAGATCAGGCCGCGCTGCAATACCTGGCTGATATCAATGCAAACGAATCACCGTATTACCGGTCCGGAAATGGCGGTACGAACACCAAAGTTTCGAAACAGCTGGTTGATTATCTGCAGGCGATGAACGACAAAAGGCTATTGGTTTATGCATTACCAACACCGGCGAGCAGCGAAATTGATGCCAGCGGAAACCGGCCTGATCCTTCGAAATTTGTATATACCGGAGACCTGAACGGAATAGGTTCTTTCCCGAATGCCAACTTTACATCACCATCAGGTATGTTATGGATGTCGATTCAATATAGTCCTGAGCTGGCTTCTGCAAAGGGCGGACAGGGCATCATCCTGAGTTATTCGGAAGTACAGTTTACCCTGGCCGAGGCTGCGGAAAAGGGGTATATTCCAGGTGGAAGCACGGCTGCTGAAACCTATTATCTGAATGGTATCAAGGATCAGTTTAAATACTATGCGTCAAGGATCCCTGCCAATTATGCGACTTCTTATCTTAAAATAACGCCGGCAAGCATCACTGCGGATGAAAATTATTTCAGGCAGGATGCAGTAGCCTATACCGGAACTACTGATAAAAAGCTTGAAAAAATCGCCGTTCAAAAATGGATATCACTCTACCTGGTAGGCTTTGAAGCCTGGTCAGAATGGAGGCGCACAGGTATTCCAAACATTCCCGTCGGTCCTGTAGGGCCGGGTTTTGTGCCGAGACGTATGTTTTATCCGGCTGACGAACTACGGATAAACGAGGCTAATTACAAACAAGCAGTTTCCTGGCTTGGTGCTGACGACCTGAAATCTCATGTGTGGTGGGATAAATAATAAAATGAATGACAGCCGAAAAACCGTAAGACCATGATCTTTAACTCCCGAACCCTTAATTTTCTTTTATTGCTCGGACTATTCGCCTCCTGTAAAAAGGAATCCGAGAAATCTCCCTCCGGTATTGAACACGTTATTGTTATCGGCGTTGACGGGCTCAGTCCGGATGGAATCAAAAAGGCAAAAACGCCCGTTATTGATGATATGATCGCTCATGGCAGCGTTAAGTGGAATGTGAGAACGGTCCTTACATCAAGCAGCAGCCAGAACTGGGCTTCCATGATTATGGGTGCGGGGCCTGAGCAACATGGTATCATCAACAATGACTGGGAAATGGACGACCACAGCTTGCCGCCTATCGTGCAGGAAGCCGACGGACGTTTTCCTACTATTTTTAGTGTTTTACATCAGGCAAAACCCCGGGCCGAGATTGGTGCGGTCTATCACTGGGGTGGCTTTGGACGATTGTTTCAAAAAAATGCCGTCAATTACGACAAACATTTCGGAACCGAGGATTCCACGGCAACGGATTTTATCCGATACATTAAAGACAAAAAACCAACGCTCGGTTTTGTTCATTTTGACCATGTCGACCATGCCGGGCACCATGCGGGGCACGGTTCTCAGGAATATTACCAGTCTGTCGCTAAAACTGACTCGCTTGTGGGCCAGGTTTTAAAGGGAATCAAGGACGCAGGTATTGAAGATCGTACCCTCGTTATTATCTGGGCCGACCATGGCGGAATAGGATACGGACACGGAGGCGCCACGCAGCAGGAAGCTGAGATTGCCGGAATATTTTACGGGAAAGATGTAAAAAAAGGTTACAAAATCGAACAGCAGGTCTATACCTATGATCTGGCAGCAACCATTGCTTTTGCACTAGGCATCACACCTCCATATGCCTGGACAGGTCGCCCTGTCAAACCTGCTTTCGATGGGTTTTCAGAACCGGAAAATCTTTGGCTCGGGGAAAATATGGTCGCTCAGCCGGTCATTTATCCGGAAAGAAAATTGTATCAGCAGGCAGGTGGATTATATACTACTGCCAGTGCGACCGTTAAAATGGATACCAAAGCAGGGAAATCAGTTACCCGTTATACCACAGACGGAACAGATCCCGATAAAGCTTCATCTGTATACAAAGCTCCATTTACGCTGAACAGGACGACGGTTGTAAAAGCGAAATCTTTCGATGAAAAAGGAAACGCCAGTTTATTATCAACAGCCTATTTCCGGTTTGTAAAACCCGGATCAGGAAATGGTCTTGCCACCACATTCTATCAGGGAGACGAATTAAATAAACTCCCGGAATTCAACATGCTTAAAAAAGGATCATCCTGGATAAGCCCCGAATTCAGCATCAACCGTGATCAGATCAATAGCTTGCTTGCCAGAGATAATGCCAGTTTTGCCCTGCAGTTTTCAGGTTTCATACAGATTGATACCGCTGGCCGGTATACATTTACTACGCAGTCGGATGACGGCAGCAAACTCTATGTTGACGGGAAAGAAATCGTTAACAATGACGGAAATCACGGTGTGATGGAAGAAACAGGCACAGTAGAATTGTCGGTAGGTCGGCACCCGATCCGTGTTAGTTATTACAATAACGGCGGTGGTTTCTGGCTCGATGCATTTTACAAAGGCCCTGGCTTAACTAAACAATTGATCCCTGCCGACAAGCTTTTTATCAGGTAATAACTGATTATTGCTAAACCCTTTATATATTTTAGAAATCAAATGAAGCCGTTATCTTTTGAACTGTAATGAGTGAACCACAACATAACCGCACGGAAGGTGATATCAATTTAACATCGGAACGCAGCAACTGGTATGCTGTGATCAAGGATGCTGACACCCTTTCATTATTGGAAGAAGATGCTGAATACTTTCTGCATCAGGCATTATCGACGCCTTGTCTGGATGTCCTTGCTTCCTGTGAAGGCATTTATCTGACCGATGTTCAGGGTAAGAAATACATGGATTTTCATGGGAACAATGTCCATCAGGTTGGTTACAGAAATCCATTTATCATTGATAGTATCAAAGCACAGCTGGATATTCTGCCTTTTTCTCCCCGCCGGTATACCAATGTTCCTGCTATTGAACTTGCGAAAAAACTGGGTTCAATGTTGCCTGGTGATTTAAATAGGGTACTTTTCGCTCCTGGCGGTACGTCTTCCATCAGCATGGCGTTGAAGCTGGCGAGGGTGGTAACCGGAAAACATAAAATCATCTCGCTGTGGGATTCATTTCATGGTGCTTCCCTTGACGCCATTTCTGCCGGCGGTGAGCTGGACTTCCGAAAGGATATCGGGCCACTGATGCCGGGCGTTGAAAGAATTCCTCCGCCCATGACTTACAGAGGCCCGTTCAAAGCTGCTGGAGATTCAGATCTGGCCTATGCTGATTATCTTGAATATGTGATTGAAAAGGAGGGAGACATTGGCGCATTTATCATTGAAACGATTCGGAATACAGACGTGCAGATACCTTCCCAGGCTTACTGGACCAGGGTTCGGGACATTTGTACAAAACATGATGTACTTCTGATCCTGGACGAAATTCCCATAGCTTTTGGGAGGACCGGAAAGATGTTTGCTTTTGAGCATTACAACATTGAACCTGATATTCTTTGTTTGGGCAAAGGCCTGGGTGGCGGCGTGATGCCCATCGCGGCTATCGTCGCCAGAGATCGCTATAATGTAGCCGGAAGTGTGTCGCTGGGTCACTTCACGCATGAGAAAAGTCCGCTTGGAAGCGTCGCGGCATTAGCAATGTTTGATTTTCTTGAACAAAATGATATTCTCGAAAAAGTAAACGATGACGGGCAGTTTATGAAAGAAGAAACGGCCCGGCTTACTGCGAAATATCCGCTTATTGGTGATGTTCGCGGCGTTGGCCTGCTTTGGGGGATTGAACTGGTGCGGGATAGGGTCACGCGGGAAAAGGCTGTGCGCGAAGCGGAAATAGTGATGTATGAATGCCTGAAAAATGGAATGAGCTTTAAAGTATCTCAGGGGAACGTCCTGCAGCTCTCACCTCCGCTGACCATCACGCGGGAAGAATTAACAAAAGCTTTACAAATTCTGGAAGCGGCTCTGGAGAAAGCATCCGTTTTAACCGGGAATTAATTTTTGCGATATGCGAATGAAAAAGGCATTACTGGGTTCGGATTTATTATTTATTGTCTGGTCGATCGTTGCCTCTTTCGGCGCATATTTTTGCATGTACGCGTTTCGGAAACCTTTTAATTCGGGGTTGTATGAAGGACTGGCGCTTTCTGGGATTGGATATAAAACAATCCTGATTCTATCTCAGGTTGCTGGTTATACTCTGTCAAAGTTTACTGGTATCAAGATAATCTCTGAGCTACGCGCAACTTCCCGCGTCAAACTAATCATAGCACTAATTCTTATTGCGGAGGCCGCGCTTTTATTATTCGGCCTCGTTCCTTATCCCTTTAACTTTATTTTTCTTTTTATTAATGGGTTGCCCTTAGGTATGGTGTATGGTGTCGTATTCAGTTTTCTGGAAGGGCGCCGTTTCACCGAAATGATTGCAATGGGCCTGAACATCAGTATCATCATTGCTTCCGGAGTACTAAAAACGATTTATCTGGAAGTCCATCAGGCGTTACCCTGGATCTCTGAATTCTGGATGCCTTTCAGTATCGGCCTGATATTCTTACCGTTGTTTTTTCTGTTTGTCTGGATGCTTGACGTACTGCCCGCGCCTTCGGAAGAAGATATCCGTCTGCGAACGGAACGCGTTCCGATGACAAACGATGATAAAAAGAATGTGCTCACAGAATTTGGCCTGCCTGTATTTTGTTTGCTCATCTGTTACCTGATGCTGATCGTTGTCCGGGATTTTCGTGACAATTTTACAATCGAAATTTGGAATGAAATCGATACCCACTGGGTTAGCAGTGTGCTGTCGCAAACAGAAATGATCACAGGCTTTATCGTTTTGGTCGTGATTGGAAGTTTAGCTTTTATTAAAAATAACCTGCTCGGTTTCAGGATGACTAACCTTGTAATCTTTTCAGGCATCCTGATGAGTGCAGTGTCTACGTATCTGTTTGAAAACCAGCAGATCAATGGTTTCTATTGGATGCTTAGCATAGGAACAGGGATGTTTTTAGCATTTACGGTCATTCAGTCAGCAGTTTTCGACCGGTTTATAGCCTTGTTCAGGCTCAAAGCCAACGCCGGTTTTTTTGTATATATCTGCGAGAGTTTCGGATACTTGTCCAGCGTTTTTCTGCTGCTCTACAAAGAATTTTTCATGAAACAGTTGAGCTGGTCCAAGGTTTTGATGCAGTTTATTTATTTACAGGCAGCGGTAAGTCTGGTACTGTTAATTGCAGGAAACCTCTATCTGGAACATCACAGGCGAAATTCCAAAGCCAGTGCAAAGAGCAAACTTGTTAGGTCCGCTTTCTGAGTTTGTCCTTATCTTATAATTAATAGTAACTTACAAATAATTCAGGCAGTATTTCTGTCTGTTTTTCTGCTTATACCTGCTGTTATGATCTCAGCTACAATCAAAACAACAGCATTTTGGTATGAACATATTAAGATCAACATCTCTCTTTCTAATCTTCGTCATCTGCGTGTCCGCTTACCGATTTCATGTTCCTGAAAAGCAGGCTGAATCCCCCGTCATGAAAGACCCTGTTTTGCGGATTGTCGAAAATAAAGAAAAGGAAACGATCAGTATTTTTCGGGGAAGCGAGACGAAACCTATTGTTGTCCAAAACGCAAAAGCAAATTTCAGGCCCTATCTGCATCCGATTACAGCCCCGGATGGCAACGGTACAGTGACGGAGTATAGCCCTGGACATCACAAACATCAAACGGGTATTTATTGGGGATATACCCGCGTGAACGGCCGTGATTATTTTCATCACCCGGATGGAGGTTATTGGCGCCGCGTGTCCGCATCGGTTCTGGAGGCCAAAGGTCCCGAGGTAAAATGGCAGACGGTTTATGATTTGCTGGATTCTACCGGAACTGCCGTCCTGAGAGAAACGCAGCGCTGGACCATGAGAGAAAAGGGTGGTAAGTACCTTATGGACCTTGAATGGAACGGGGAAGCGAAGACGGATGTGACGATCGGGAAGTATGATTACGGCGGGCTTTTTGTCAGAATGCCGTGGAAAGAAGGAATTAAGGGAGAGGTGATCAATGCGGCCCGCCAGCGTAATGAAAAAGCAGAAGGGCAGCCAGCTATGTGGGTGGATATTGCCATGCAGGTTGAAGGCAGGCGGGACATGGCGCACATTGCCATCCTTGACCATCCTGAAAACAAAGGATATCCGCAGACATGGCGGGTCGACGGCCAACTCGGTGCGGGCCCTGCGCGGGCAAGAAAAGGCGACTGGCATATCAGAAAAGGTGAAACTGAGGTCATTAAACATGAACTGGTAATTTATACCGGTATACTGAACGACGTGGAGCTGACAAAAACTTTTGGAGAATTTATTGGTAACAACGGTACTTACAACACCGCTGCCTTATGGGCGATTGCGCAGAAAGAGGGTAGGGAAGCGAAGTTTTTAAGTGCATCCGAAGCTGTTGCTGCCATGACAATAAAGGATGGTTTTCAGGTGAATGCGTGGGCCTCTGAACCCATGATGACACAACCGATGGCTTTTTGCTGGGACGACCGCGGGCGTATGTGGATCGCAGAAAACAAGGATTACGAATCACGGGGTAAGGGATTTTCAAATGCCGGAGACAGCAGAATTTTGATCCTCGAAGATACCGATCTTGACGGTGTGGCCGATAAGCGGACTGTGTTCATGGAGGGAATCGCTTTTCCTTCTGCAATAGCGGTTGGTTTTGATGGCGTATTTGTCGGTGCGCCTCCGAACCTCCTTTTTGTGCCGGATAAAAATGGTGACGACAAAGCGGATATGGACGCAATAGAAGTACGTTTAACAGGCTGGGGAATACGCGACAGGCACGAAACGTTGAACAGTTTTCATTGGGGGCCGGATGGCTGGTTGTATGGGCTGCAAGGTTTTGCCACCCCTTCCAGAGTAGGAAAGCCAGTCGGAAAGGGGAAACTTTTCAGGCATATGGATCCATTTCCTGTGGATACCCTAAAGGACGGTACCGATATCAACGGCGGCGTTTGGCGCTACCATCCCACTCAGGATAAATTTGAAGTTGTAGCGCATGGTTTCAGCAATCCCTGGGGAATCGATTATGATGCTAAGGGGCAGCTGTTGATGACAGCCTGCGTCATTCCTCACTTATGGCATGTAATTCCCGGCGGAATTTATCACCGCCAGGGTGGTCAGCATTTCAATCCCTATATTTACAACGACATAAAAACCATTGCCGACCATAGTCACCGGTCTGCCCATGGGGGTGCAAGGGTATATCTTTCAGATGCCTTTCCCGAAACTGAAAAAGGCAAAGTTTTCATGGCCAACATTCATGAACACGGTATATTATCAGATATTCCTGAACGTAAGGGATCCGGGTTTACAGGAAGGCACAGCGACGATTTCATGATGGCCAATAATGCACAGTGGGTAGGATTCAGCATGGAAATTGGTCCTGAAGGAGGCCTATATGTACTCGACTGGCATGATGCCGACATTTGCGGCTCTGACGTGCTGAATTCAGAAACGGGAAGAATTTTCCGGATCATGCCCAAAATATCCAGGGCTGAAAAATGGAAGAACCGATATGCAGATCTGGCGAAATTGTCGGATGATGAACTGGTTGGTCTGCAGTCCAGCCCAAGCGAATGGCATGCGAGAAGAGCCAGGCTGATCCTGCAGAACCGGGCTTCTAAAAGAATCTTATCCGATGATACATATAAAAAGCTGTCCGGTATTTTTTTAAACGACAAAAATCCTGACTGGCGACTGAGGGCGATGTGGACCTTGCAGGTGACAGGTGGAATGCGTCCTGGTGCGCTAACGGATGCTTTGGATGATCCGGACGAATATGTGAGGGCCTGGGCGATCCAGTTTATCATGGAAGATAAAAACCCGGGGAAGGAGGCGATCAGGAAGTTGGCCAAAATGGCCAGTGATGAATCCTCTGCAGTCGTGCGTCTATACCTGGCTGCTGCTTTGCAACGCCTGCCTTTTGAGGATCGCTGGAATATAGCAACGGCCTTAGCCATGCACCGCGAAGATGTTGAGGACCACAATATCCCGAAAATGATCTGGTATGGGACCGAACCTTTGGTGCAGGAAAATCCAACCAGAGCGCTCGATCTTGCCATGGCTTGCCGGATACCCATGTTGACGCGGTTTATCGCCAGGCGGACCGTCGATGCGGATTCGATCGGAAAATTAATAACGTTGGCTGGTAAGAAATCGCCGAATCAGCTGTTGTTACTGGAGGGAATGCGGGATGGACTGGAAGGCAGAACGGATCTGAAAACGCCTGCGAACTGGCCGTCGGTTCATGCGCGCCTAAAAGTGCAAGGGAAGCCTGTATCGCAGCTAGCGTCGGACATTGCGAACCATTTTGGAGATACCGAAGCCGCCAAAAATGCACTTGTAGTCTTGAAAAATTCAAAATCAGCGATTGACCTGCGGAAAAAATCTTTGCAAATCCTGGCTGCGAGGCAGCGCACAGAATTGGTTAAAGAGTTACCTGTTCTTTTGGATGATAAACAAATGCGTGTGGACGTAATCCGTGCCGTAGCGGGTTTCGATAATGAAACACTTGCAAAATTGCTCATTCAGCGGTACCCGGATTTTAATGGACAGGAGAAACTGGAAGCGATTCAAACACTGGCATCAAGGCCGAAGTCCGGCTGGCTGTTGACACAGGCGCTTTCCAAAAATATAATTGCTAAAAAAGACATCCCGGGTTACGTTGCCAGGCAGCTGCGACGGGTTGTTGGCAGCGGTTTCGTCGAAGTTTGGGGGCCGATTGACCACGTGGGTTTTGATGAGAACGCTTATAAAAAATATAAGACTTTACTAACAGATAAAAGTGTTGGTCATGCCAATGCCGGTCAGGGTCGATTGGTCTTTAACAGAACATGCGGCCCATGTCATAAAATGTATGGTGAAGGTGGGATCATAGGACCTGACCTGACGGGTTCAAACCGGGCAAATCTTGATTATCTGCTCGGGAATATTCTTGATCCAAGTGGTGAAATTCAGGACGATTATAAAATGGTGGTGATCACAACGCGTGATGGCCGCACGTATGTCGGCAATATCGCAAAGGAAACAGAACGGCAGCTCACACTCAGGATCGTAGGGCAGGATGCAGTAGCGATCAATAAATCTGACATTCAAACCAGGGAGGCCACAGCGGTTTCTATGATGCCGCCAGGTCTGTTGGATCAATTGTCCGATAAAGAAATCACGGAGCTTATTGGGTATATGCGCACAACCAGGCAGGCAGAATTTCCCAAATGAATGTGCCACGAGTCCGGGATCATATTTCCGTTTGATCGCTCCTGACGGGATGGCGGTAAATACATCGATCCATTTTAGTATGCATTGTAAATTACGTTAGAATTAATCAATCTTAGCCTTTGTATTTTTAATCAAATCAGCTTCAAATTTTTTCTTAATATGAAAGATCAGGAAATTTCAAGGCGCCGGTTTCTAGGTACGTCTTCAATTGCAATGGCCGGCCTGGCTGTGGTATCAGGGTCTGCTTTTGGTATGCCGGCTTACATCAGAAATCTGGGAAAACCGAACTCACTATTCAACGGAGTGCAAATCGGCGTGATCAGTTATTCGTGGCGAAGTATGCCGAGCAGCGCGGAGCAGGTTTTACAATACTGCATCGACAGCAATATCAGTGCAATCGAATTGATGGGTCCTGCCGGAGAAGCGTTTGCAGGAGCACCGGCCGCACCGCCTCGGCCGATGGGATCTGCTGGCCAGCGACCGGAGCTTACACCAGAACAAAAAGCGGCTCAGGCAGAGTACGCTACGAAAATGGCAGCATGGAGGGCAAAAGCTCCGATGGAAAAATTTGTTCAGTTGCGTAAAATGTATAATGATGCCGGTGTAAGTATTTATGCATTTAAGCCATCTGCTCTTGGGGCGAACAATACTGATGAAGAAGTCGATTATGCCTTTCGCGCAGCAAAAGCGCTGGGTGCAAACCAGGCGACGATAGAACTTCCGACAGATCCTGCACAAACGAAACGACTGGGTGAGATCGCGGCAAAAAACAAAATCTATGTCGGGTACCACGGCCATTTACAACAGACGTTTACCGCCTGGGATGTGGCGCTGGAACAATCCAGATACAACGCGCTTAACTTTGATATGGGTCATTATGTTGCGGCAGGCTTTGATCCGTTGGAACTGATAAAAGCCAAACATGAACACATTGTCAGCATGCACACCAAAGACCGGAAGTCAAAAGCCAACGGGGGGCAGAATGTGCCCTGGGGTGAAGGTGACACGCCTATTGTCGCGGCCCTGGAACTGATGCGTAAAAACAAATACAAATTTCCGGCAACGATTGAGCTTGAATATGAGATTCCTGCGGGCTCAGATGCGGTAAAGGAAACAGCCAAATGTGTTGAATATGCGCGGAAAGCTTTAATGGCCTGAAACAGGGTTCTCAAAAAATGCAGATTCTGGGAATTCAGGATCTGCATTTTTTATTTAAAGTCGCCGGGCATATTTTTACAATTGAAGTACCCGATTTTAGCGATCTGATTAATATTAAAACTGCTTTCCAATTTCTTATGCAAACCGACGACCTGTTAAAACAAATCGAATTTATTAAAGAAATTGATAAACTGAAATACATTCAGCGCCGCACGAAATTGTTCCAGAGTGACAGGAATGAAAATGATGCGGAACACAGCTGGCATCTGGCGATGATGGCTATCATTTTATCACAGCATTCAAACATGCCTGTTGATATTTTAAAAGTGGTAAAAATGGTGCTGATACATGACATTGTCGAAATCGATGCCGGCGATACATTCATTTATGATACAGCCAAAGACCATGTGAATACAACAGACGAAAGAGTGGCAGCGCAGCGGATCTTCGGATTGCTGCCCCCACAACAGGCGGAGGAGCTGATCATGATCTGGGAAGAGTTTGAGGCTGGCGAAACGGACGAAGCAAAATTTGCAAAATCAATGGACCGTTTAGAGCCTTTGCTGCAAAATGTTTCAAACGATGGAGGCACCTGGAAGGAATATAATGTTGGATACAAAAAAGTATATGAGAAAAAACAGGTAATAAAAAACGGATCCGATGCGATCTGGCATTATGCCGAAAATCTGATTGAAGAAAGTGTGGCATCGGGTATTTTAAAAAGAGAATGAAAGTAGCTCATACTTACAGCTCCTGCCTATAAGTCGAACATAGCTATTGACAAAAACGATGCGCCTACATTATTTAATGCCAACCTTTTTTTGTTTTGCATTTTTCCGCTTTGCCGCAGCCCAGGAGCTTCCGGTCTGGAACTCTGAGCTTGAAAATAAAAGGCCTGTCGACTGGCTCATCAACCCTGCCGATGGAAAGGCGGGAATATTTCAAAGCAGCGATGGAAAGGATATTATTTTGTATAATGGCTTGGTAGAGAGGATTTTTCGGATAAAACCTGATGTGGTCTGCACGAGCTTTATAAATTTAAGTACTGGTCAGCAACTCCTGAGGGCCGTGAAACCGGAAGCCCGTTTAACCCTAAACGGAATTCCATATAATGTAGGAGGTTTGTCAGGTCAGAAGGAAAACGCGTATCTCTTGCCCGGGTGGATCAATTCCTTTAAAACTTCCGACTGTTCTTTTCATTACGTAAAACATTCCGTGGAAAAGATCAAGCCCTATCTCAACTGGAAAACTTCAATGTGGACCGGAAATAAGAATAATGCTACGGGCCGTTCCATCACATTTTATTACAGCGCATCACTTCCGGCGTTGCAGGGAATAGAAGTTGCCGTGCACTATTCTGTTTATGACGGCATTCCGCTGATCAGCAAGTGGGTGACGCTACAAAACAACTCCGGCAATGATTTGATTGTGGATCAGGTTGTCAATGAGATACTTGCAGTAGTAGAAGAGGAGAGTGCGGTGGAAGGAAATACGGCACAAATGGCAATACCCTCAGGTATTTACGTTGAGAATAATTTTGCTTTCAATAATGCAATGCGATATAAACTGAGCGATCAGGCTACGCACTGGAAACGGGACACGCTGTATACTTCTCAGGTAAATTACCGATTTCAAACGCCTTGTCTGCTGGAAGTCCATCCGAAAATCAACGTTGGTGTTAAACTCGGAAAAAGCGAATGTTTTGAATCCATCCGCACTTATGAGCTAATGCAGGATGGACATGACCGGGAGCGTAATGGTCTGGCAATTCGTAAGATGTACCGCACCATCGCACCATGGACGACAAGCAATCCGATTTTTATGCATCTGGTCAGTAAAGACGACACGGAGGTGAGAGTGGCGATCGATCAATGTGCAGAAACAGGCTACGAAGCGTTGATATTAAGTTTCGGGAGCCATTGTAATATGGAAGATACTTCCGCAGCAAACTTGACTAAATGGAAAAAGCTGGCCGCTTATGCACATCGTAAAAACATCCTGATCGGGAGTTATTCCTTATTTAGTTCGAGAAAAATAAGTGAGGAAGATGATGTGATCGACCCAAAAACGGGAAAACGCGGCGGAGCTTTTTTTGGAAATGCGCCCTGTATGGGAAGCAAATGGGGGTTGGCATATCTTGAAAAACTTAAGCTTTTCATGCAGTATACCGGTTTTAATATTTTTGAAAACGACGGACCATATCCTGGCGATGTTTGTGCCTCCACAACCCATCCTGGGCACCTGGGCCTGCAAGATTCTCAATGGAAACAGATCGAACTTCAGAAAAGCCTGTATCACTGGTGTAACGAAAACGGGATATATGTCAACGCGCCGGACTGGTACTTCCTGGATGGTACCAATAAAATTGCATTAGGATATCGCGAAGTTAATTTTTCGCTGCCACGTGACCAGCAAATGATACTGAACCGTCAGAATATTTATGATGCTTCCTGGAATGAAACCCCGTCGATGGTCTGGGGCTTTGTTCCCCTTACAAAATATCAGGGTGGCGGGGCGGACGCAGTTCTTGAGCCACTTTCCGAACACTTGGAAGATTATAAACAGCTGATGGTCCAATATTACGGAGCCGGTGTCCAGGCGTGTTACCGCGGCCCGCGCCTTTATGACACTGAAAAGACTAAATTGATGGTTCAAAGTGTTATCCGATGGTATAAAAAACACAGAGAAATACTGAATTCAGACGTCATCCATTTGCGCAGAGCGGATGGGAGAGATTGGGACGGCATCATGCATGTCAACCCATCTTTGCCTGAGAAAGGTTTGGTCATGTTATTTAATCCACTACATGAAAGTATAGTCAGGGAGATCAGGTTACCCATTTATTATACCGGAAAGCATAACATAATCAAAATCAGAGAAAATGACGATGCTGCAAAAAGCTATACCGTCAGCAGGGAATTTTCTGTTTTGGTGAAAGTTACAATTCCGGCGAATGGGTATACCCGGCTGATCCTGGAATAACTCCCCGGAACTGGTACCTGTCTGCCGGAAAGCATGGAGTGCGTGATATCTCGTCCGGTTTCAATTAAACAAACGTCTTCTGACCTTGTACTTACTGATGCTTATACCATTAGTATCTAAGAATTTGTATAAGGTTTTTACGCTCGCTTTTTTTACTTAACAAATGACTGTTTTTGCCTGACCGCAAAATTGACCATCAAAATTAATACGGGCACTTCAATCAAGGGACCAATTACCGCCGCAAACGCAGCATCGGAATCAATTCCGAATACAGCAATTGCAACAGCGATCCCTAATTCAAAATTATTTCCAGCGGCTGTAAAGGCAAGCGAGGTAGATCTTGAATAATCTGCACCAGCACGTTTAGAAAGGTAAAAAGCAGAAAAAAACATAATGGTGAAGTAGATCGTAAGCGGAAGAGCGATGCGCAGCACATCGAATGGAATGGTTACAATCAGTTGCCCTTTCAGGCTAAACATGACTACAACTGTAAACAGCAATGCAATAAGTGTTACCGGGCTGATGGCTGGCAGAAATTTCTGTTCATACCAGTCGGGGCCAAACACCTTCGACAACACTTCCCTTGATATGATCCCGGCCAGAAATGGAATTCCAAGATAGATAAAGACACTGTACGCTACTTCAGCAATGGTAATATTGACTTCGAACCCACGGAGACCGAACAACGGCGGCAGCAGCGTTACGAACACATAAGCATACACCGAGTAAAACAACACCTGGAAAATGCTGTTGAAGGCAACCAGACTGGCAGCATACACCCGGTCGCCGCCTGCAAGATCATTCCAGACGATCACCATGGCTATGCAGCGTGCGATGCCAATCAAGATCAGGCCGGTCATGTATTCCGGCTTGTCTGGCAGAAACAGCACCGCGAGACCGAACATTAACAGAGGGCCGACGATCCAGTTTTGAAACAGCGACAAGGCAAGAATCCGGCTGTTTTTAAATACTTTAGGGAGCTCCCTGTACCGCACCTTAGCGAGTGGGGGATACATCATGAGGATCAGGCCTACGGCCAACGGCACATTGATGCCGGGCGCACCGGTCGCCGGTTCGTTAGATCCATAATTAAATTGATTGACAAAACCAGACATGCCAGGAAAAAAATAACCTATGGCGACACCCAGAAGCATAGCCAGGAATATCCATGCAGTCAGAAAGCGGTCAAGAAAAGAAAGCTGTTTTTGTTGTATCGGCTTGTTCATGTTAATCATTTCCGGCTACTAAACTGCGGCGCTCCAAAAATAGAACATCCCGCCAAATTCCGTTCCGCTTACCGAGCCTTTCACGATAACCAATCCGGCGAAAACCATGCTGCTCATGAAGTCTTATGCTCGCCTTATTCTCGGGGAATATCTGTGCCTGTATTGTCCAGAAGCCCAGATTCTCACTGAGTGGGATCAGAGATGAAAACAACGCATGGCCAAGACCGCGCCCCTGAAAAGCGGAATGTACATAAATACTCGTTTCGGCAACCCCGCCATATACGCAACGGCTGGACACAGCTGATAACATTGCCCATCCAACAACCTGCCCGTTTTCCTCGGCCGCCAGCTGCGGTTCAGACAGAAATTTAGTCTTCAGAATTTCTGGCTGTGGTGCCTGTGTTTCATACGTCGCATCTCCGGTGTCAATACCCTGCTGATATATCTCCCTGATTTCAGGCCAGTCGGATGCAATGACCGTGCGAATTGTGTAAGTCATTATTCCGGTAGTTTTTGATTAATAAAGTCACGGCAGTAGACTTTTATTTCATCCCGGACTCTTCGGAAGGAAGTTTCCATATCTTCCTCCGCCGAATGGCCCGGGTCGGGAAAGCTATGATGGACCAGCATACCGGCCGACGGGAAATAAGGGCATTGTTCCCGGGCGTTATCGCAAACGGTGATTACATAGTTGAAGGGAATGCCGGTGTACTCATCAGCATGGTTTGAGGTATGGTGTGAGATATTTATACCATCTTCCGCCATCACCTGGACTGCAACCGGGTTGACCCCTTTGGGATTAACACCAGCGCTATAAACTTGCGCGCGGTCACCAGCAAAAAACTGCAGGTAACCTTGTGCTAATTGACTCCGGGCAGAATTGCCTGTGCATAAAACTAAAATTTTTATCATTGTTGTATTTGGTTAAGGGTCAGCAGCAGCCAGTATCTGGTTTGCATACAGCAGGCTGTATATATTCAAATTCTTTTTTTTCTGATACCTGGCCGCAAGCTGATGCATCTGCTGTGACAGTGCCGCATGACTGGTTTCGCGAGAGTGCTTTGCACTGTGTAAAATCCGGAACCAGGTTTATGATGAAGCTGCCACCTTCAGCCAGCAGTTCGCCGGGGTACATCTGGCGTGTGTCAAATGTTGAATTGCCGAATTCTATTTTTACAATCGCATCCGGGTTTAGCGGCAGTAACTTTTCAACCAGATTAACAATTTCAAGTGCCTTCTCAACCTGCATTGAACGATCCGCTTCCTTCAATGGCGGCTCCCATAATTGTACAATTACCTCCGTCCATTTATTCATAATGCCGCCGCAATCAACCGAAACGATTGGTGCCTGCCTGATCTCGGTAATATGAAAGGAAGGATGAACAAATCTGCCCGTCTCGTACTGGAAATGCAGATGCAGATCAGGGTATTGTTCAAGCATGCTCTTGAAGGTTTGCCAGTTCACTGGATTTGGTCGGGTTATCATATTAATTGTTGTTCCAGCGTAATATTACGATGAGTTTACATAAAAAAATACTTTTCTAATTGCAGCAGGTAACTCCTTCAAAGGAATTTAGCATAATACCAAAAGCTCGCTGAGCTTCTTCCCAGACGGGTGGATTAATGCAATAACAAACACGAGGCGGGTTAATCTCCCCCTGAATAATACCAATTCGTTTAAGTTCCTTTAAATGTTGTGAAACGGTTGCCTGCGCCAATTCCAGTTCTTCAACCAGGTCACCGCAGACGCAGGCCTTCCTGGAAATAAGCAGCTGCAGTATTGCCACCCTTGCCGGATGTGCAAAAGCCTTCGCCAGATCTGCGATCCGGTTTTGTTGCTCAGTAAAAATTTCTGTCTTGGTAACTCCCATCTCGCAAACATAACCAAAATTTCGTTAATCGTAATATTGCGATTGTATTTTGTGACAAAAGGCTGGATTTTAATTCAAGGATGAAGATTTAATAACCAGCTTTCGATTTTCCAGCCATGAGACAGAATGATTTCTAAATCTTTAAAAATTAGCCATAATTACGCTACATTCAGTTTCGAATTCTTACCTAAACCTTTTTAAATGAAAAACTTTTTAGTACTCCTGCTGTTTTGCAGTTTTCGGGTCCTTGCCCAGGGACATGATCCGGACTCCTCTTCTGAAATACGGGGTTTTTGCATCGCGGCGCCATCGGTTGCAGAACACGGACGTTTTCTTTCATTTATCACGAAAGAACTGGTTCCGCGTAAGGTGAACACGCTGATTCTCCGCGTTGACTGGAACTACCAGTTTAAATCACATCCGGAACTCCGTGATGAAAAAGCACTTTCCAGTGATCAGATCAGGCAGATTGTTTCGGTTTGTAAAAAAAATGGAATCAAGGTCATGCCTCAGATTAATCTTCTAGGGCACCAGTCCTGGGCAGAAACAGTTTATAACCTCCTGAAAGTATACCCGCAGTTTGATGAGACACCACATGTGAAAATGCCTGAAAAATATGTCTGGCCAAATCCGGATGGCCTGTATTGTAAGAGCTACTGTCCATTGCATCCTGAAGTTCACAAAATCGTTTTCGATCTTGTCGATGAAATCATGGAAGCATTTGAATCGAAGGAATTCCATGCCGGAATGGACGAGGTATTTTACATTGGAGATGATAAATGTCCCCGTTGTTCTGGAAAAGACAAAGCAGAGCTGTATGCCGGAGAAGTAACAGTCCTGCGCAACCATGTCGCCGAAAAAGGTGGTAAGTTATGGATCTGGGGAGACCGGTTGCTTGACGGGAAAACGACGGGGATGGGCATGTGGGAAGCAAGTGAAAATAATACATTCCGCGCCGTCGATTTAATTCCGAAAGATGTCGTGATCTGTGACTGGCACTATGAAAGGTCCGAGCCGTCGGCGGCCTATTTTGCCATGAAAGGGTTTCAGGTAATCACCTGCGTCTGGAATAAACCTGCCGTTGCTTTACAACAATACAAAGATTATAAAACCTATAAGGCAAATGTCAATCCTGAATTAGCTGACCGGTATGAAGGGATGATGCAAACCATCTGGTCGGGAGCAGGAAGTTTTATGGATGCCTATGATCGGGTCAAAGCAGATCCTTCAAAGAAAGACGGACAGACAGATTGTTTTACTCAGCTTTTCGACCAGATTAATAAAGACACAAAATGACCGCTCCATTTTCCCTAAACCGACTAGACTCTATTGATATTTTCAGGGCAGTGACCATGTTTCTGATGATTTTTGTTAACGATCTGTGGACGCTGGAAGGCGTTCCGAAGTGGCTTGAACACAGTGCAGGGCCGGATGACGCGATGGGTTTTTCCGATATAATTTTCCCGGCCTTCCTCTTTATCGTCGGCTTGTCGATCCCTTTTGCTATCGCTAACCGCAAAGCAAAAGGTGATTCCGATACGACGATTTTGATGCACATAGGAGAAAGAACCGTTGCGTTGCTGCTTATGGGATTTTTTACGGTCAATCTCGAAAATGCACATAGTGAAATGATGATCAGTAAATATATCTGGCAGATTTTTATGGTCATAGGGTTTTTCCTGATCTGGAATGTTTATCCGGGAGACCCTGGCAAAAAATCCATTTATACCTTGCTGAAATTTGCCGGCTACATGATCTTGGCTGTACTCGCAGTTATCTATAAAGGTGGTGAAGGCGAAAACATCACGTGGATGAAGCCGCACTGGTATGGAATTCTTGGACTCATCGGCTGGTCTTACCTGCTTTGTGCGACAATTTACCTTTTCATTCTCGACCGTACAGTTCTCATCATCATTGCCTGGTTGTTTTTTGTCTTGTTCAACCTTGCCGATTTCACAGGCGCGCTGAAATTTCTTGATGAACTCAAACAGCAGATATGGATTGTGGGCAGTGGATCGATGCCGGGTTTTACCATGGCAGGCGTCGTAGCATCTGTTATTTACCGAAAATATTCCAACCGGATCTCACCTTTCACCTTCATTGCAATTTTGGCCGGACTTGGCGTTCTGGCTCTTTGTTATGGTTTTGGTACCCGTCCTTTCTGGGGTATTTCAAAAATCAGGGCGACGCCGGCGTGGCTGGGTATTTGTTCAGGCATCAGTTTTATTGCATTCGCTTTTTTCTACTGGCTTACTGACCTGAGAAATAGCAAAAGCTGGGCAAAGGTTTTAAGGCCAGCCGGAACGTCGACGCTGACCTGTTATGTGATCCCCTACATCTGGTATGCGGTCATTACCCTGGCCGGTATTAGTTTGCCCATGATCGTTAGAACCGGCATGGCCGGAATAATCAAATCCCTGTTATTTTCGCTTATTGTCGTGATACTCACAGGCCTGATCAATAAAGTCGGTATTAAACTAAAAATCTAACAAATTAGCCAGATTCTGTAAATAGTTAATTGAATTAGTAAAAGTCTGTCAGACAGACTTTTACTGTATAGGTTTACAACTAAAAAGTAATTTAAATTATCAAAAGTGCCTTAAAACGCTACTTTTGTGCAAGCTTGACAGTAAATTGTATCAGGCTTGACTTTCATACTAAATTGATTTTCTAAACATAAAAACGTTCAACTCATGCTTCAGTCGACACCGTTTGATCAAACAGCAGCATATAAAAAGCTGAAAACCCACCATAAAACAATTTCCCAAAAACATCTGAAAGATTTATTCCTGGAAGATCCGGACCGTTCCCGCAAATTTTCTATTCGTTTTGGTGATATCGTGCTGGATTATTCGAAAAACAGAATTACAACCCGTACCAGATCCTACCTTGTACAGCTTGCAGAAGAATGCGGTTTGTCCGATGCCATCGAACAGATGTTTAGCGGAGAAAAGATCAACGCCACAGAAAACCGCTCGGTTTTGCATACTGCCTTGAGAAACCGTTCCAATACACCGGTTCTGGTAGACGGAAAGGATGTGATGCCCGAGGTAAATGAGGTGCTTGCCAAGATGAAGGATTTTTCGAATAAGGTCCGTTCAGGTTCATGGAAAGGTTACACCGGGAAAGAAATTACTGATATTGTCAACATTGGGATTGGCGGGAGCGACCTGGGGCCTGTTATGGTCACGGAAGCACTTAAATCGTATGGTAAAAAAGGTTTAAACGTGCATTTTGTTTCCAACGTCGACGGTACACACATTGCCGAAACAGTTAAGGCGCTGAATCCGGAAACAACATTGTTCATGATCGCTTCCAAAACGTTTACGACACAGGAAACCATGACAAATGCCTTGACGGCCAGGGGATGGTTTCTCGAAAAAGCCGGTGACGACGAGCATGTGAAAAAACATTTTGTTGCCATTTCTACAAATCGTGCCGAGGTGGAGAAATTCGGTATCGATCCCGAAAATATGTTTGGATTCTGGGACTGGGTTGGCGGCCGTTATTCGTTGTGGTCTGCCATCGGTCTGTCAATCGCCTGTTTTGTAGGTTTCCAGAATTTTGAGCAGCTGCTTACAGGCGCTCATGATATGGATAACCATTTCAGAACAACGAAGCTTGAAAGGAACATCCCTGTTATACTCGGCCTTTTGGGTGTTTGGTATAACAATTTCTTCGATGCGCAAACGCATGCCATTCTGCCTTACGACCAGTATCTGCATCGTTTTGCAGCCTACTTTCAGCAAGGTGACATGGAGAGCAACGGGAAATATGTTGGGCGCAACGGAGAAGCAGTGAATTATCAAACCGGACCTGTAATCTGGGGAGAGCCGGGTACAAACGGGCAGCACGCTTTCTATCAGCTGATCCACCAGGGAACGAAAATTATCCCTGCAGACTTCATTGCTCCGGCCATTAGTCACAATCCGATCGGGGAGCATCATAAAATGCTTTTATCCAACTTTTTTGCTCAGACAGAGGCGCTTATGAATGGGAAAACTTATGAGGAAGCCAGTGAAGAATTGAAAAAGGCAGGTAAGAGTCAGGAGGAGATTGATTTTCTGACACCCTTTAAAGTATTCCAGGGTAACAAACCTACAAATTCTTTCCTTGTTAAGAAGATCACACCGAAGGTTTTAGGAAGCCTGCTTGCCATGTATGAGCATAAGATTTTCGTACAGGGAATTATCTGGAATATATTCAGTTTTGACCAGTGGGGTGTTGAGCTGGGTAAGCAGCTTGCTAACAAAATTTACCCTGAACTACAAAACGACTGGCCGGTATCAAACCATGATAGTTCAACCAACGGGCTGATCAATCAATACAAACGCTGGAGATAACGGTCAAGAATAAATGACTTGAATCCATAACCGACCAAAACACCAACAGAGTCTGCCACGGCATCCCACCAGTCAAAGGTGCGGTCAAAGGGCAGGATCTGTTGGTAAAATTCAATCCCAAGACCATAGGCCATTCCGGCAAAAATAATTGTCTTTGCTTTTCCGGGATAAGAGAGAAGCCACAACACTGCCCAAACGGCGAATAATCCGCCATGAACAAGCTTGTCAAAATTGGGAAATGGAGGGTTAGGAATATCTTTGCCCGGCCAGGTACACATGGCAAGAATCACAAAGGTCCATACCACAGCGATCCAGGCATTTTTTGCAAAGAATCTAAAAAAATGTTCGATAATCACGACTGCCTTCATTTGTTTTTTTAGTTTTAATTGGCTGGCAAATGTAATCGGCCTTCGCCACAATTTATTCCTGGAAACTAATCTTCACTGAATTGTTTAGAAAAATATTGGAATAATATTGCTGTAAAAAATAAAAAGCTGCCTCAGGCAAGTCCTGAAACAGCTTTTCTTACGCACTACGTAGGAAGAGGATTTAACTAGATCTTTTCAATGGAAAGATTTATCTTGTATGCTTCCAGAATGGGCGGTTCTAAAGACGTCGGGTAAGGCAGTACTTCGTGGACTACCAGGGAATAAAGCTGCCCTCCAAGTTCAAAGACCTGATGACCTGACGCTTTGCTGTCGCTCCTGAACGATACAGGAACCTGAATTTTAGTCGTCCCGTCAGAAATACTTAATCCGAGATCAACACTTCCCGCCTGGATGCAATCCGCATTGATCGGACATCTGCTCTCATTAATTTCTAAAACAGTAACAAGCAGCGGCTGACCGGTGACCGAAACAGAGATGCTTGTTCGATAGGATGCACTTACATTTTGTTCCGGAATATCAGGCACTTCTTCATTTTTGGTATCACAGGCGATACTGGCTACGCAAAGCAAAGTTACAAAGATCAAGTTTTTCATGGCAGAAGGTCTTTTTTCATGTAAGACCCCGCCGGCGAAAGATTGGTTGTAACGTGCAGTTAAAAATTATAAGTTATTCTATATTTTGTTTCCCCCAATACCTCATTTGGTAAGGTTGCCGCAAAATTGCATTAACAAAAAAACGGTTGATAAAAATATCAACCGTTGTCAGCAAATTCCGGATATAGTGTCATTCCGCCATCTATGTAGAGTGTTTCTCCGTTTACATAATCGGACTCATCTGATGCGAGCCAGGCTACTGCCTTGGCAACATCCTGCGGTGTACCTATTCTCTTATATGGAATCAGCTTCAAAAGATCTTTGTATTTTTCCGGATCCGACCATACTTCTTTATTAATAGTCGTTTTGATCGCGCCCGGGCTCACCGAATTAACCCGTATTTTATAGGGAGCAAGTTCTTGTGAGACTGATTTCATCAACATCATCACACCGCCCTTTGATGCTGCATAGTTCACATGTCCTGCCCATGGAATAATATCATGCACAGAGCTCATGAGAATAATTTTTCCGGTAGAAAGTTCATTATGATCTCCCTGTCCGTTATCCCTGGCCTTCTTTTCCTGGGCTACAAACTGGCGTGCAGCTTCTCTTGTACATAGAAATTGGCCTGTCAGGTTCACATCGATAACCTTTTGCCATTCTTTCAGAGTCATGTCCAGAAATGACGCATCCTGCTGTAGACCAGCATTGCTGACCAGAATATCCAGTTTGCCATATTCGCTGATCGTACGATTGAAAAGCGCTTTAACTTCTTCCTCACGACTGACGTCGGCTTCCACCACGATACCATTTCCACCGGCAGACTTTATCTCGTCCAATACTTCATTCGCAGCATCTTCATTCGAGCTGTAATTAACCACCACATTCGCACCAAGCTGGCCGAAATATATGGCACATGCCTTGCCAATTCCGGAGCTTGAACCTGTCACAATTACGGTCTGTCCTTTAAATCTCAGATTTGAATCACTCATATCGCTTCTTTTTCAATTGACTTTAATTTTTTCCATACATTTCTGTTGATGCTTTTTACAGCCCAGTTTTTAGCGATCAGGACTGCTTTTGAGATCGCATCTTTTGAAGAAATGTTTGAAGTTCTGATTAAATCCTGAGCAATCGTTATTGCTTTTTCACGTGTTGTAGGAGACAAGTAGCGCATCTCCGGTAGAGTCATCATATTATCCATAAATGTAGAACTGGTTTTATTATTTGATGAATGTGTTGCTCTCAATATTAAAAACTTATGCCACGATTTTATCCAACCTATCGTCATTCTGATGGAGATTATTTACGCACTTTTGAAAAATTGAGCTGAAAAAAAATCCCCAACTAAAAAGAAGGGGATTTTTTTGACTTGATGGTCCTTACTTAACTTCTTCGAAGTTAACATCAGTTACGTCTTCTGCGCCGGTGCTTTCACTGGCTCCATTTCCTTGTGGATTGCCAGGAGCACCCTGTTGACCTTCGCCTCCCTGAGCATACATCTCCTGGGAAGCAGCCTGCCATGCAGCATTCAGTTTTTCCATAGCTGAATCAATGCCTGACAAATCCTGGCTTGAATGTGCAGTACGCAACTCTGTTAGTGCACCTTCGATCGCCGTTTTGTTTGGCTCAGATAGTTTGTCTCCGAATTCTTTCAACTGTTTGTCAGTCGAGAAAATAAGACTATCAGCCTGGTTGATTTTTTCAATTTTCTCACGTTCTGCTTTATCAGCAGCTTCGTTTGCTTTTGCTTCTTCACGCATGCGGTTGATTTCTGCATCTGTAAGTCCGCTGGAAGCTTCGATTCGTATCTTTTGCTCTTTTCCTGTTCCTTTATCTTTCGCTGATACGTGAAGTATACCATTAGCATCAACATCAAATGTTACTTCAATCTGTGGTGTACCACGTTGCGCCGGCGGAATATCAGAAAGGTGGAAACGGCCTAATGTACGGTTTTGGTTTGCCAAAGGACGTTCTCCCTGAAGAATGTGGATCTCAACAGAAGGCTGGTTGTCAGCAGCAGTAGAGAACACCTCAGTTTTCTTCGATGGGATGGTCGTGTTCGCCTCGATAAGTTTCGTAGAAACACCACCTAAAGTTTCAATACCAAGTGACAAAGGAATAACATCCAATAAAAGAACGTCTTTAACTTCACCAGTTAATACACCACCCTGGATCGCCGCGCCAACTGCAACCGCTTCATCAGGGTTGACGTTTTTAGACGGTTTTCTTCCGAAGAATTTCTCAACTTCCTCCTGAACGCGCGGGATACGTGTGGATCCACCAACAAGAATGACCTCGCTGATATCGCTGTTTGAGTAACCTGCGTTTTTCATTGCTCTCTTGCAAGGCTCCATCATACGTTGGAACAAGCTGTCTGCCAATTGTTCGAATTTGGCACGGGTCAATGAACGAACAAGGTGTTTTGGGATACCATCTACCGGGAAAATATAAGGTAGATTGATCTCCGTCTGCGTCGAACTCGAAAGCTCAACTTTGGCTTTTTCAGCAGCTTCTTTCAAACGTTGCAAAGCCATAGGATCTTTTGTAAGATCTACACCTTCGTCTGTTTTAAACTCAGAAGCAAGCCAGTTAATGATAACCTGATCGAAGTCATCTCCACCAAGGTGCGTATCACCATCCGTAGATTTTACTTCAAAAACACCGTCTCCAAGTTCAAGAACAGACACGTCAAACGTACCTCCACCTAAATCGAAAACTGCAATTTTCATATCGATATGCTGTTTGTCAAGACCATAGGCCAGGGCAGCAGCTGTTGGTTCATTAATGATACGTTTCACATCCAAACCAGCAATCTGACCTGCTTCTTTGGTTGCCTGACGTTCAGCATCGTTAAAATATGCAGGAACAGTGATTACTGCCTCTGTTACTTCTTGTCCTAAATAATCCTCAGCAGTTTGTTTCATTTTCTGCAAAATGAAAGCTGAAACTTCCTGTGGTGTATATAAACGATCACCGATTGGAATACGTGGCGTGTTATTTGGGCCTTTTTCAACGCTATATGCGATGGTTTTCATTTCACTGGAAACCTCGTCATACTTTTTACCCATAAAACGCTTGATAGAGCTAATCGTATGTTTGGGATTGGTGATTGCCTGACGTTTGGCAGGCGCACCTATTTTACGTTCGCCATTATCCATAAATGCAACCACAGAAGGAGTCGTACGAGCACCTTCGCTATTCGCGATTACGACAGGCTCATTACCTTCCATGACAGCTACACAGGAGTTCGTAGTTCCTAAGTCTATGCCAATTATTTTTCCCATTGCTATATATTAAAAGTTAAAATTATTTGATTCGTGATTTGCGACGCCGACTTTTAAAATCCGTGTCGTGTTTCAATACTCTTTAAAAAGCCCGTACCAGACTAAACGAACCAATAATAGGGGTGACAAACTGTCAGTTTTGTCAACTTTGAAGAAAGATAAAAAGCGATGTATCAGCCCAGGTTATGACAATATTTATTTGATAAGCGTAAAGCCAGGTCTGAAACGCAAATAGATTACGGTTCTGCCTGGCTGTTATTTTTGAATCGGTCGTAAAGTCCTGATTAGTAATATATGAGCTGTAATTAGCCAGAGTGCTCCAATAAAGGAAATCCTTATTCAGGATTACATCACTGTTTAACAAACCTTATGCTTTCAGTCCTGCCCTGGTCGTTGGTGAGCTTGATGATGTATATTCCGGTCAGCAGTTTCGATACCGGGATATGCATGGCATTAGATGTCATAACTTTTTGCTCAGCCCCTACAATTATGCCATTTATGTCAGTTATGACGTATTCCCGCCAGAGCAGTGGCTGTTCGAATGATATATTCAGCGTTTCGGTCACCGGGTTCGGCCATAAGTTGGTGAGGCCATTAATCCCCATATCAACTGAGACAGCTCTGGAGAAAGTCAGCGTGCCGTCAAGATCAACCTGCTTCAAACGATAATAATTAATGTTTGGTAAAGGCTGTTCATCGGTCAACTGATAAATATGCCTTACCGAAGACGTAGAAAATCCGTTTACCCGGCCAATGGAAGACCAGCGCTTTACATCCGCTGAACGTTCGATTTCGAAATAATTGTTGTTTGTTTCCGACGTTGTTTCCCATGAGATCCTGACCTGGCTCTGGTCTTTTTTGGCATTAAAGGATTTAAGCACCACCGGCAGCGGGCCAACTGAGAAAAATGCCTTATAATTAAGCGCTGCCGTTGCCGATGTGACTGTAAGTATTGGATCAGTGGTGCTCACACCGTTTTTATCCTCCCAGCGTACGAAGTGAAAGCCATTGTTAGCCACTGCCGTCAATTTTACAGGAATGGTCTGAAAATAGGTTCCCGTCCATGGATATGGTGCTGCCGGAACTCCCACCGTTGCCGGCAAGATATCAATTGTGTTAACCTTTACATATCCCTGAGCAGGATCAGATACATCCACTGACAGGTTGAAATTGGCCAAAGCTGCACCATATAAAGTGCGGATATGGTCACGGTAGTTGGGAGACCGTTGTGTTACAAAATTTCTAACCACGTCAACCTGCTGATTCCAGTTGTTCATACTTCCGGGCGAGCCCCAGCGTGCAATATGGTCAGGCATTAGCGTCGCATATTGTGCTTTAACCTGGTCCAGTAATGCAGCTGCTCTTGATGGCAAAAAAGTCGTATTCAGAAGATCTGCAACCCGGTTTGTAAAATATATTCTGTACTCGGGGTTTTCGAGGAGTTTTTTAAGTACAATAGCCATAGGTCCGGCTGCCGGCGCATTGGCAGCACCTACAATTGAATTGACGCTTGGGTTTGTCATACTGATATCTGTATCGAACAACATCCACCTCCATCTGCCGTCCTCATAAAATGACGCATTTGGATCATACCCTGCTGTTTTGTACCTCCACAACCTCATATTTTTGAAAGGCCAGTCACTATTTCCGCTGTAAATTTCTGCAATCTGGTAATCCGTGTAGTTTTCGAGATCGATCAGCGTCTTCAGGATGTTGTAGTTGGCTTCTGTTACAAGCGAATTGTTATTTACAAAATCCAGAAATTCATTGTATTTGACCGCGTCTCCTTCCTCGACCTCGGAGCCTTCGACAGACATGATATCGACCTTATCTTCATCAATCCCATATTTCTTCTTCAGATAATATTTATCATAGCGCTCTGTAATATTGTGAATTCCCCAATATTCAGAATTTATAAACAAAACCGAAGGTCTTGACAATTGGGTATCAAAAGGAAGGTGCCTCACAAGGTTCTGAAAGTAAGAGTCTCTTAACATGGTAAGAGGGGTATCGTTTCCGGAGTTTCTTAGGAGCAGCCGTTTCGGGAATGAAGTTGGATTCTCGGGAAAGATCGGATAATTAAACTCAGTATCGCTGTAAAGGCGGAGTGTCTTTTGTCGAAGCGACCTTGTGCAGCCTCCATGTATACGAAAACCGATTTGCTGGTTCAACACCAGGTTATTGTTATCAAAATACTCAAGGTTTCCTTCACGCTGCCAGTCGTCACCAGTCCAGGAAAAGTTGGCAAATGAACATACATCGGCCGGCGTGGTCGGATTTGCAGCACGAAACCGGTCAAAGGTGATCCCAGGCGTATAAATTCCGGTATTATATTCAAAAAAAGACTTTTCTGTGGAAACCAGCGAAAGCACGGGTACAGGATATTTGGAACCTCCTCCATTATTGATAAAATAGGTGCTCGTAACCGTTTCGCTTGGATTAAATCCATTTTTAAAAACTTTAACCCGTACTACTGTTCCTTTATAAACTTTGCCGGAAGGTACTGACGGATTAATCGTGAAGGTCGTATTTTTTACCGACACCTTATTGTCCAGACCTGACCGATCGCTAATGGTGATCGGGCCGCTGTAAAGGGAGGATGAGAATACGTCCGTTGAAAGGCCTGCCCCGACGCCCTGTGCCTGTTGCTGTTCGGCGTCCGTGCCCTTTTCGTTATAACGGTTTTTATATGCCCAGAAATGAAGGTCTTCATTATTCTGCGGATCGGATCCATCAGTCGTATAACGGATGGTTACGCCAGGTTCAGGGTGGGTGATCGTAAGCTGAAAAGCCGAACTTTTGAAACCTGATGGAACCGAAAATGTCGGAGGTGCGAGGGTAGGAAGCAGTGTAACGCCTTTTGAATTACTCCTGCCCGGAGATGTTGTAGCGTAACTAACAAAATTGGCAGTTCCATCCGGACTGCGCCCGTAAGAAACATCGGTCAGTTGGCTTCCAAAAGTTACCGCATCGAGGAGTTCCAGTGTGGGCGACGACAGTACTACATTTTCACCTCCCTGTGCCAAACTGAAAGACACATGCAGAGGGCCCCTGGCGGGGGCACTGCTTGCCCATATGATAATAAATCCCCTCGAAGGGATTTTCGTAAGCGCACTGCCGACCGGCATTTGATATTTATTTGGAGTTTCTAATTTATCGCTCAGATAATAACCCGCAATATCAATGACATTGTCAGTAGGATTGTAAAGTTCAATCCAGTCTTCATGCTTGCCCGTTTCGTCAACAATTCCGTTGTCATTCGCAGCAGAAATTTCATTAATGTAAAGAATTTGCTGTGCCAGAATATCGGTATGGAAAAGGAAACAGATGAATAGAACCCTTAAAAAAGTAGAAAAATGATTCATTAAATTAGCCTTTTAAATTGGAGATGAGTTAAAATCAAATGTAATTATATGCCAGTTGTCGTGAAGTACCGGATAATAAGTCTGGCTTAGTCAAGGTTTACATCTGTCTAAGATTTTGCACTACAATAATTAAATAAAATCCCGATCGACAGGCCACGCTCCATCAACCGGGACTTAGGTAATGATCAATTACAATTCTTAATTATTGCTTTAAAAACCGGCCGCTGTGGCTTGCACCGTCTTTTGTTTTTATTTTAATAAGGTAAATGCCCGTAGCCAGGTTGCCGACCGGAATAGCGAGGCTTTGGGTCCCGGAAAGATTCTGGTGTTTTTTGATAATGCTCCCATTCATGTCACTGATAATATACTCGGCTGATCCCAACGATTGATCAAGTGATATATTCAAGACTTCAGCGACTGGATTAGGCCAAATCTTACTGATCTGGAAGCTTCCCATATCTACTGAAACTATTCTTGAATAAGTTGTGGTCTGATCAAAATCGACTTGTTTTAAACGATAATAATTGAGATTTGAAAATGGTTTTTCGTCAGCCGTTCGGTATTGCTGGAGCATGTTCGTTGTAGCAGCCCCGTTTACTTTTGCAAGGATAGACCAGGCTCTGGCATCAGCAGATTTTTCAACTTCAAAATAGTTATTATTAACCTCAGAAGTAGTCTCCCAGGAAACGACAATTTTATTGCCGGCACGTTGGGCATCGAAAGATTTTAACGTTACCGGCAGCGGACCGTCTGCGAATATGGCTTGTAAACCAAGTGTACCGGAAGTCGATGTAAGTTTGATTTCCGGCGTTGTGGCATAACTGCTGCCAGATCTTTCCCATCTTACAAAGTGATTGCCGTTTGTAGGTACTGCTGTCAGTTTGATCTCATTATTCTGAAAATAGGTTCCTGTCCACGGATATGGTGTTGCAGATATACCATCAGTTGTCTGAAGAATATCCATGCTGTTGACCCTGACATAACCTTTGGTCAGGTCACTAACATTTACAGTAAGCGCAAAGTTATTGTAAGAAGCTCCAAGACTCTGGCGAATATGGTTCTGTAAATTTGATCCCCTGGCATTCAAAAACGTTGCTATTTCGGAAACGCTTTGCGCCCAGAAAGCCCTGTTTACAGGTGATTTCCATCTCACAAGGTGTTCATCAATCAACGGATCATAGATCGCCTTTGTCGCATTCAATAAGGAAACGGAGCGCGATGCCAAAAATGTTGAATTTAACAGATCAGCAACCCTGTTAATGAAGTAGGTCTTATATTCTGCATTGCCTAGCAACTTGTTTAGGATTGCAGAGGGAGCTCCACCGGATCTGGCATTTGGAATCGCATTGACGTCTGCTTTTGTATTTAACCCCAATGCGATATCAGTATCATAGAGCATCCATCTCCACCGGCCATCCGAGCCGTAGGGTACGTTTGCAGCAGGATTATAAGCGACTTTATTTCGCCATAGTCTCGTGTTTTTGTGAGGCCAGTCGGTATTTCCACTGAAAATTTCCGCAATCTGATAATCGGTAAAGTTTTCAATATCCATCATCGTCTTAATCGTAGCATAGTTAGGCGCGCTTTCCAACGAATTATTGTTAACAAAAGCCATCAGCTCGTTATACTTGACGGCATCACCTTCTTCGACTTCAACGCCTTCGACGTCAATCATATCTACATTGTCACGATTTACACCATATTTTTTTTCAAGATAATATTTGTCATAACGCTCCGTAATATTCTGGATTCCCCAGTATTCAGAATTAAGAAAGACAACTGCCGGCCTGGACAACTGGGTATCAAAAGGCAAATTGCCGACAAGCTTTTGAAAGAACGAATCACGGAAAAGTGTTGAGTTGTTGTCATTTCCGGAGTTTCTTAACAAAAGCCGTTTAGGAAATCTTGTCGGCGCTTCGGGGAAAACCGCGAAATTAAATTCAGTGTTACTGTATAAACGAAGCGTTTTCTGAGGAACGGACCTTGAGCATCCCCCATGTATCCGGAACGCAAATTCCTGGGATAGGGTCAGGTTGTTGTCATTGAAAAATTCTACTGTGCCTGGTCTTTCCCATACGTCACCGCTGTTTGTGAAGTTTCCGACTGAACAAAAACCAGCTGGTAATCCGGGGTTATCGCGCCGAAACTCGTCAAAGGTCGTACCTGGCGTATAGATTCCCGTGTTATAGTCGAAGAACGATGTTTCCTGCGCAGTGATCGCGACCACAGGCACGCTATATTTTGTCCCGCCGGATGGGTTTACAAAATAAGTTTTCGTGATCGTTTCACTTGGGGTAAACCCATCCTTAAATGCTTTTGCACGTATAACGGTTCCCTTATAAATTTTCTCAGTGGGTAAGTATCCCGGGTTATAAGTGATAGAGGAAGTTTTACGGGACACTTTATTTGATGCAGAAGTTCTGTCATCAATCCTGATCGTGCCTAAATATAAATTTGATTTGTAATATTCCAGGGTCCATCCTTCTCCGACACCTCCTACATCAGGATGTGATCCGTCGTCGTTGTATTTATTTTTATATTTGAATTCTCTGATGGTATTATCATCCTGAGGATCTGACCCATCGAGTGTGTAACGGATCCTAACACCAGGTTCAGGATGGGTAATGGAAAGATCGAAAGCAGCCGTTTTAAAGCCGGCTGCCTGTGATAATACCGGAGTGGCTAATTTGGGAAGCACCGTTGCAGCACCGTTATTTGATGAGCCCGGTGTCACTGCCGAAAAAAACACCAGAGTTCCGGAACCATCTGGTTTTCTGCCATAGGAAACGTCATCAGTCTGCGGACCGAACACCACCTGGTCAATGAGCTCCTGTTGTGGTGATGAGATAAGAACAGCCTCTCCTGATGCAGAAAGTGCAAAATTGGTATGGTTAGCACCGCGTGCAATACTATTACTGGCCCAAATGATTACAAAACCATTAGCCGGGACTTTCGGAGAATCCGGCCCGGTTGCGATTTTGAATTTGGTAGGGTTCGTAACATTATCCGATAAATAATAACCAGCCAGATCAATGGCGTAGCTATTGGGATTGTAAATTTCAAACCAATCTTCCCGCACTCCGGTACCGTCGGCGATACTTGATTTATTTGAAGCTAATATCTCATTAATATAAAGAGTTTCCTTTCCCGATACCAGTTTTGGAAAGAGCGATAGAAACAAGAGTGACACGAAGAACGCTAGAAATTTACCCATATTTATGTTGCTGGTTAGATAGAAAAAATTCTATCAAAACTAGCTAACAATTTCTTAATACAAGTGAAATCCGGCGTATTTATTTCGAGATCAGTTACATCTGTAAAATGCTAAAATACAGGTTGTTAAAATAACATTTGCCTTGACAAATTTATACTGTCCTGCCCATGTAAGGGTCGCTCAGACTTTCCTTTCCTGTCTCAACATGTCCGGCAAATCTTTTTGTCATTGCGTTATTGCCAGCGATTCTTACAGTGAAATCATACCAGTTGAAGCTTTTTTCAAGATTGATGATCACCAGCGATGGTGAGGATTTCTGTCCTCCCTTTTCCAGTGTAATTAGCTTCTTAGCGGTTCTGTATGCATTATCAATGATCTCAAAGGTTAGTTTAGAGCCAGTATCGAGGTTTTTTAACTTCAATTCGATATGACCTGTCGGTTTTTTACCGGCGTCCGTCTGGTAATGAAATTGTATCTCGACCAGCGGATCGTTTGCATTACCGGTAAATTCTCTAAAAAATCCGTTCGGGCCATAAGTACGCAAGTGGTAGTTCTGGTTTTCGAAGTTTTCAATTTTGTATGCATCTTTTAACGTGTCCCCACTCTTTACAGCGTAGTTCCATACCTTCACATCCTGGCCATCATACTTTCCCGGAGCGTATACTGCAAAAGGTGCTCCACCTGATTTATTACCAAAACTTTCGTTGCCAGCTTTTAGAGATAATTCTATAAATTTCTTATCAGCGCTTAGTGTTGCATCCGCCAAAAGTTCATATGGAATAGGGCAGGCCGGACGCGTACCTTTTTCCTGCTGCGGCATATAGGGAGAACTTGACGGATCCGAATTGATCTTTGAGATTTCATAGGCTGTCAGCGATTTATAGGCATTTGGTAAAGCCTTGAACTGCGCTTTGTGAATGCCTTCGACAAACTCGTCGCGGGCAACAAACGTTGGTAAAGCGACCTTTTCTCCGTTATAAGGTTTAAACGTTGAAGTCAGGTCGCCGCAAATAGTCCGGCGCCAGCTGCTGATATTGGTTTCTTTGATCTCTTTGCCGGATTTATGCTTTGCAAATTTTTCCAGGAACTGGATGATTGACGTATGATCAAAAACCTCGGAACATACATTTCCTCCACGGTTCCATGGGGAAGCAACAACAAGCGGAACTCTGAATCCTAAACCGATCGGACTTTCACGCGATTCGCTTTTGTTTTTTTTCTTCATATCCTGTTCCAGGGTCACATACTCGACTTTGGTATCGATTCCTTCTGAGGTTAGTCCGGTACCGTCATTATAAGGATCTGGCACGACGTATGGCGGAACATGATCAAAGTAGCCGTCGTTTTCATCGTAACACAAAATAAATATGGTTTTCTTCCATATTTCCGGATCCTGGGTTAAAATGTCCATCACTTCCGATACATACCATGCACCATACCAGGGTGAGGTAGGATGGTCAGAAAAGTTCTCCGGTGCGACCAGCCAGGATACTGTCGGGAGTTTCCCGGTTTTTACATCAGTTCTGAATTGATGCAGAATATCACCCTTCGGTAGTTTGGCTTCCCTTTCGTTCTCACCATCCTGGTACTTAAATGTAGTTACTTCGTGATATGCCTCGTCGTTGATATTGGTCGTAAACGCTTTCTGATGCAGATTTTTTTCACGTTGCGACAATTTGGCAAAGTTTTCGGGTGTCCATTCCGATAACTCTTTTGTTACAATTTTTAATAAGGCATTTTTCTCTTCCAGCGACTTTTTAGCCGTTTCGTATTCTTTGCCTGTGGAAGGCAATGATTTGATATTTGTCTCAAGAACAGCAATCTCTTTCGGTAATTGCTCCGCCTGCACTTTTAAATGTTTTTGGAAACCAGTGGAATAGCGGACATGGTATTGGGAAAACCATTCGATCGGATTATCGGTAAAATTAGCCAGCCATGATTCTTCCTCACCTTTGAAACCCATCGGAAGGCTCAGTTCATTCTGATAGATTCGCCAGGAAACGCCGTTATCTTCCAGTCTTTCAGGAAATGTGGTCCAGTTTGCCGGTTTGTCGTAATCAACATTTTCGTTACGGATGTTGGCATATGATTCCGGCTCAGCTTTTTCACGCACCGTGCCGGTCCATAAAAAAAGACGGTTAGGTGTGGTCCCGGTTAAAGATGAACAGTAGTTTTGGTCGCAGACCGTGAAAGCATCTGCAAGTGCATAGTAAAACGGGATATCTTCACGGTTGTAAAAACCCTGCGTCAGAGGCATTTTACGGTAATCCTTATGGCCAGCCTGTTTCGCGATGAGCCATTTGTCATATTTTCCTCCATTTCTCGCATCAACCTGATTTGACCAGGAATGGGGCAGAGAGCCCATCCAGGTAGCATTAGAATCTTTCATATTCAGCCGGAAAGGTGTATAAGTTTCTCCGGCAGCGTTGGTTTGAAGCCAAACCAGATTTTTATTGGGCAGGGTGATGGCTCTCGGATCATTGAATCCCCTGACGCCGCGCAGCGATCCGTAACAATGGTCAAAAGACCGGTTTTCCTGCATGAGAATCACAACATGCTCAGCGTCCAGGTATGTGCTTCCCGCTTGCGGGTCAATGGCCAGCGCTTTTTGGATCGAAGGGGGGAGTACACTAAAAAGTCCGGCTCCGCCTGATAACATTGCGGCCTTTTTTAAAAATTCTCGTCTTGAGTCCATGGTGAAAAGATGGGTTTGGGATTCTCTGGTAATGCCTTGATTTTTTTGCTAAGGTAACATCCTTTAAGAATAGTGTGCTGTTAAATAATGGTTATCTTTATTAGTATAAAAGTAAGCGCATATAACATAAAAAAGCAGCATATCGGAAAGAATTCCAACATGCTGCTCAAAAAAATATATTAGATTATTTTCCGAAAAGGCCTCCCAGCAGACCACCCAGATCCAGACCTTCTTTTTTTTGCTCTTGCTGCGCACTGGTATTGCTGCCACCGAAGAAGCTTCCTCCAATGTTCATAAGGTCTTTCATGTCCAGTTTTCCATCAGCCATGGCATAACCAATCTGATTGAAGTCAAAACCAGATCCGGCTGCTGCACCTGCTGTTGGCGCGGCATTTCCGCCTCCGCCAAGTAAACCGCCAAGGATACTGTTGAAATCAAGACTGCTGTCACCAGGATTGCTGACCTTACTGATCAGGCCGCCGATGACGCCCGGAAGAACAGAAGCTACAAGTCCGCCTGCTGCACCAGAACTTAAACCGAATTTTTGAGTAATTGCCGAAATGGCATTGCTTGCAATGGAAGCGACGATTGGATTATTCATTAAACCGTTTCCGGTTTCTTTTCCGGAAAGCAGCCCCATGACGCCTTGGACGTTTCCGGCCTGGGCTTGTTGCTGCAATCCGCCTGTGATAGAACCCAGCAATGTTTGCATGACTTCTGAATTCTGATTATTCGGGATTTCAGGGTTCTGAACGATGGCTTGTTGAGAATGATCCTGAATGAGACCCATAAGTTGATCAAGCATATTGATATGTTTAGTTGTGTATACCTAGGACTAAAATTCAGCTAAAGGTAACGATAAGCGCCAAACATAAAAAAACCCGCCGAAGCGGGTTGCTGTTTTATTTTACCTGATCAACGATTGCTTTAAATGCATCCGGGTGATTCATTGCCAAGTCGGCAAGCACTTTACGGTTCAGTTCAATGCCGGTAGCATTAAGCTTGCCCATAAGAGCAGAATATGATAATCCGTGCTGACGTGCACCAGCGTTAATACGTTGGATCCACAAAGCACGGAAGTTACGTTTCTTTTGTTTACGTCCTTTGTAGGCGTATGCTAATCCACGCTCAACTGCGTTTTTCGCTACGGTCCATACATTTTTACGACGGCCGAAATAGCCTTTCGCTAATTTTAACACTTTTTTACGTCTTGCGCGTGACGCAACATGATTTACCGAACGTGGCATAATATAACTGTTTTTGATTGACGGCGCCCGTTTTGGGACTTAAAGGCCGGCTATCGGGTTGAACAAAAAACCGAAATGGTATTTGGTAATTTTTGGCTTTCGGAATTACTTCCCAAGCATAGCCAATACTTGTTTGTGGTTAGACACATCAATAAGACCAGTTTTAACCAATCCACGCTTACGCTTGTTTGATTTTTTGGTCAGAATGTGGCTGTGGAACGCATGTTTGCGTTTGATTTTACCAGTACCAGTAAGCGAAAAACGCTTTTTAGCACCAGAATTTGTTTTCATTTTACCCATGGTACAAATAAATAATAATTGAAAAAATATAAAACAGCGCGCAAAATTAGCGAATTTCCTTATAATAAAAAAATCGTGTCCGGAACAAATGTTCCTGACACGACTTTTTTATTATTTGTAATGTATATCTATTCAAAAAGCTGATGCTTATCGTCTTGAATTAACAACTCCCACAGGCCTAAATCAGAAAATTATTTTTTAGGCGGAAGCGGAGCAAGAATGATCGTCATTCTTTTTCCTTCCAGTTTTGGTTCCATTTCAAGCTTACCGTATTCCGTAAGAGCTTCAGAGAATTTATTTAATAAATTAACTCCTCTTTCTTTAAATACAATCGTACGACCAACAAAGTGAACGTAAGCTTTAACTTTAGAACCTTCTTTCAGGAAATTGATAGCATGTTTAAGCTTAAACTCAAAATCGTGATCATCTGTATTAGGGCCGAAACGGATCTCCTTGATGACAACCTTCTGCGCTTTTGCTTTTATTTCTTTCTGTTTCTTTTTCTGCTCATATTTGAATTTTGAGTAGTCTACTACTTTACACACGGGCGGCACAGCCGTTGGTGCAATTTCAACCAGGTCAAGATTCTGTGTTTTTGCGATTGCTCTCGCGGTATTGATATCTACAACGCCAGCTTCGATGTTTTCGCCAACAAGACGAACTTCCTTAGCTGTGATACGTTCATTGATTTTATAAGGTTCTTCGACAACTCTGAAACGTCCACTTGGGGGTCTTAATGCCATATTACTTGGTTTGGTGATTTTTTATTTTAGTTGGAAATCAGAAATTTAACAATGCTCACACAAAAATAGTGCGTTAATATGGGAATTATAAGAAAAATTGCAAAATCATCCGATTATTTTTGCTTCTTTCTGAAAATAGCCGGCGAATTCTTCAATTGACATACTTCCCAAATCACCTTCGCCTTTTCTGCGGACTGACAATGTGCCTTCTGCGGCTTCTTTTTCACCAACGATCAGCATAAAGGGAACTTTAGTAACTTCTGCATCACGGATCTTACGTCCGATCTTCTCATCGCGATGGTCGATAAACCCGCGGATATCATTTTCCTGTAACTGCAAAAATACCTTTTCTGCATACTCGGCATATTTTTCTGAAATGGGCAGAATTGCGATCTGATCAGGTGAAAGCCATAACGGAAATTGCCCGGCAGAGTTTTCAATCAAAATCGCTATGAACCGTTCCATCGAACCAAAAGGTGCGCGGTGAATCATGACCGGTCTGTGTTTCTGATTATCTGAACCGGTGTATTCAAGTTCGAAACGCTGTGGAAGCTGGTAATCAACCTGTATGGTTCCAAGCTGCCACTTTCTTCCCAGAGCATCACGCACCATAAAATCCAGTTTGGGACCGTAGAACGCTGCTTCACCAAGTTCAGTGACAGTACTTAAACCACGTTCAGCGGACGCTTCAATGATGGCACTTTCAGCACGTTCCCAATCTTCATCCCTACCGATGTATTTTTGTTTGTCGTTAGGGTCACGCAACGATATCTGCGCGCTGTAATCTTCAAAACCCAGGGATTTGAAAACATGTAATACAAGATCGATGACCTGTATAAATTCTTCCTTAACCTGGTCGGGACGGCAGAAAATGTGTGCATCATCCTGTGTAAAACCACGTACGCGGGTCAACCCATGCAATTCACCGCTTTGTTCGTAACGATAAACCGTTCCAAATTCAGAGAAGCGCAATGGAAGGTCTTTATAAGAACGCGGTGAAGTTTTGTATATCTCGCAATGATGCGGACAGTTCATCGGTTTCAGCAAATATTCTTCTCCCGGGTTAGGGGTCTTGATCGGCTGGAAAGAATCCTTGCCATATTTATCCCAATGGCCCGAAGTTATATAAAGTTCTTTGCTTCCGATATGCGGTGTAACCACTGGAAGATATCCGGCTCTCGACTGCGCTTTACTTAAAAAGGCCTGAAGGCGTTCACGGAGCATGGCACCTTTCGGCAGCCATAACGGCAAACCCTGACCTACTTTTTCTGAGAAAGCAAACAGTTCCAGTTCTTTTCCTAATTTCCGGTGATCACGTTTTTTTGCTTCTTCCATCAAAACAACATACTCTTCCAATTCTTTTTGTTTTGGAAAAGTAATCCCGTAGATACGGGTCAGCATTTTGTTTTCCTGCTTGTTGCGCCAGTAAGCACCAGCGATATTGGTCAGCTTAACTGCTTTAATGATGCTTGTATTGGGAATATGCGGCCCGCGACAAAGGTCTGTAAAAGCACCTTGTTCATAGAGCGTAATGGACCCATCTTCCAGACCGTCAATCAGTTCGAGCTTATACTCGTCGCCTTTTTTAGTAAAGAAATCGATTGCGTCCTGCTTGCTGATCGGTATGCGTTTGAACTCGCTTTTCTGGCGTGCCAGTTCAAGCATTTTAGCCTCGATCTTTGGAAAATCATCAGAGGAAATGGTATTTTCGCCAAGATCAACATCGTAATAAAATCCTTTTTCAATCGAAGGACCCGTACCTAATTTAACGCCCGGATATAATGCTTCCAAGGCCTCGGCCAACAAGTGGGCAGAGGAATGCCAGAATGTTGATTTTCCATCTTCGTCATTCCAGGTAAGCAATACGACAAGTGAATCTTTTTCAATGGCTCGCGTAGGGTCCCACACTTCACCATTTACTTTGGCCGCAATTACGTTGCGGGCCAGACCTTCACTGATACTCAACGCGATACCATGGGCGGTTATGCCTTTTTCGTATTCGCGCACGCTACCATCGGGCAGGGTTATTTTAATTAGAGACTCGTCTTTCATTCAAAAAAATAATTCTATTACGCTTAATTCTTACAAATCTATTGAATTTTAGCATTTCGCGAGGAATCAATTCTCATATTTATGGGCCCCCGCGGCTTAATCATATCAATTTTTACTCTTGTTGTATCCAACGTTTTGTAATCTGCTTCTATGTCCTCATCGGCATAAAATGACGGATACATGCGCCCGTTTTCCCTTTGCCTTATGCGCCAAAGCCCATAAAGAGACATCTGGTCTGACGGATTTTTATCAGTTTCATAGGTGAAATATTCCTTTGCCTTAATATCATTTCCCAGTTTTTCATAACAAAATGCAATCAGATAATTAATCTGAGGATGATTGGGATTGACCTGCATAAGCTGCTGAAATGCCAGCAAGGCACTGTAATATCCCCGTTGTTTAATTTCCAGTGCACCAATTTGAAAGAACGCTTCACCGTATTTTGGATTTAATACAGTTGCTTTCCGATAATTGGCAATGGCTGTGTCAGTCACTGAAAGATTCTTATAAATTTCCCCGCGCTCGAAATATAGCTCAGGATTATTGGGAAAACGCTTTATGCCACGGGTATTAAAAGACAGGGCACTGGCATAGTCTTTCAGTTTGAGGTGGATTATGGTGCTTTGCTGGTAAGCACGGACCAGTCTCGGATTCATGGCAATGGCACTCTTCAAATTGGCAAGACTTGCAAGCGAATCGCCCTGCCGTGCCAGCAGCATGCCTTTAACATAATAAGCTGAGCCGTCATAGGGAGCCATTTTCATTGCATGGTTAAGATAGGCCCCAGCTTCACGGAAACGGTTCTTTACCTGAAAAATGTCCGCCATCAAAACGTAAAGGTCAGGCGTATTTTGTTGCAAGGCCTCTGCGCGTTCCGCATCTTCAAGGGCATTATCAATTTCTCCAAGCTCACGATTGATCTTTCCTCTGAGCAAAAAATATTCAGCAACATTATCTCTTTCATTGATGGCTTCATTAATATCTTCCATCGCCTGCACATATTGTTCCCTGTCAAAATAAATCCTTGACCTCTTGAAATAATTCAAGTCAACATCAACATTTCTGTTGATGAGATCCGAGAGCGAATTCATTGCATCCGTCTGCCACTGTGCTTTGGATTTTTTTATGGTCGGTGGTATACGCGTAGCGTTTCTGGCGTCACTTTCGCATGACTGTAACAGACTGCCCAGCGCAAGCAAAGCAGAAAAGAAGCATACATTTAATGAAAACCGGATATTTTTCATGCAAATCCATCTGCTTTCCCTGAAAGCAAACCAACTGACCCTATTCAATATAACTGCGAAATTGTGCAATCTGTTCGTATTTTAATTCTTTTGGTCAGAAAATCGGGAAAAAACGCCAAGTGGTAATTTCTTTCCAAATGAGTCAGGAATAAACAATTCCCCAAATTCATGATTGATCTGATCTCCGAAATGTGCCTTGATTAGGTTTTCAAGAATCAGTGCGGAGAACCCAAGAGAATACAAGTTAATGATAAAAAAGAAGTTTTCTTTTTTCAAAAGTAAAGCACAAAGTCTTAAAATTTCATTCAGATTTTCCTCCAAAAGCCACTTTTCACCATCCGGCCCACGACCATAGGCTGGGGGATCCAGTATAATCCCGTTGTACTGATTGCCCCGACGGACTTCGCGGTTTACAAATTTCAATGCATCTTCCACTACCCAGCGAATGTTATCAAGGCCGCTCAATTCCATGTTTTCACGTGACCAGCTAATTACCTGCTTTACCGCATCAACATGCGTGACATCAGCCCCGGAAGCCTTTGCTGCAAGCGAGGCGATTCCCGTATAGGCAAACAGATTTAAGACGTTTGGCTTGGCTTCCGGTATTTGTTTAACTTTTTTAGCAATATAATCCCAGTTGGTTGCCTGCTCAGGGAAAACACCGACATGTTTAAAAGAAGAAAGTGCCAGTTTGGCCCTCAAATGAAGTGGCCCGGAGCGGTATTGCATTATCCAACGCTCTGGCATTTCGTCTTTGGTTACCCATTGGCCTTTTTCCTGCGAATTTTTATCTCGTTTAAAAACGGCATTCGATTTGTCTGCCCATTCTTTCTCAGTCATGGACTTATCCCAGATCGCCTGCGGTTCGGGACGTGAAAGAATGTACGGACCAAAACGTTCCAGTTTTTCAAATCCGCCGCTATCAATTAACTGATATTCTGTATGTTGCTCTGGTGAAAGAAGTATCACGTATGTAATGATTAATTATAAAAGGTAAATTGTCACTGGCGTTGATCAGGACTTGTTCCGGGGGTAAAGATAGGCGCCAACAATTAAAAAGATATTTTATTCAGATAATACACGTTTCGCCTTCCGCGTGCCTGAGTGTCACCCTGGGCATTGATAATTCGCTGTTCTCCCCAGGAAAGATAAAAATTATCGAACCAGTAATCAATATCGTCAGTACTGGTTTTTCTGACCTTATCACCCTCAACTGTTGTTCCATTTTCCACAACACGATCGTTATCGATCACTTTGCTTCCCTGAATCAGTTTACTGCGAATACCACCGTTGTGGCTGTAAACGAGCTGGGTCGTTCCGTTAGCTTCACTCTGGACTTTAATTTTTTCGCGCAGCTCCATACTTTTCACATTATCAAAACTGATGCTGTTGTCCCAAAGCAATTTTCCCGTTTGGTCTACATCAGCGATGATTGCATGCGTATAAGTAAATCCATCAAAAACCTGCTGATTGAAGCCACGGCCCCCATACATGGGGTTCCAGAGGTAAGGATTGTACAGACCCATTCCGAATGGATATCCTCCGCCCATCATCATGGAACCATATCCGAATCCGCCCATCATATTCGGGTTTTGATAACGGTATTCGGGGTAAAAAACTTCCGCTACGAGCAGGAACTGATTATTTCTCGGAACAATATCGTGGACCAGGAGCCGGTAATTCAGTTTGAGATCATCACCGCTGTCTTTCTTTTTACGAATCTTTTTTTCAATCTTTTCCTGCTGCCTTTCGCTCATGTAATTGAAGAAATTGGTAAAGTCAGTGAAACTGTGGTAACGGGTAAAGGCAATTTCGTCGTTCACAATTTTACAAATATAAAGGCCCTGGGAAGCTGCATTGCTGGTACTCTGCATATTCCGGTAGCCATAGGTGCCAATCACGATGCGGACAGAGTCGTTCAGTATCTGCAGGCGGCCGCTCAGAAGTGAATAGTCATCTTCAGGGTCAATGGAAGCCTGCACATACAGTTCGCCTGTTTCTTCATAAGAACGGGCAACTATTTTCGTCTGGCGCCCTTTTTTTACTGCAAAACAAACATTCACAAGGTGATGTGCAGTATCCACTTCGACCGTCTGAATGGCATTGGAACCCTTGATGGCTGACGGTAGAACACGTGTTTGTGAAGTGGTAAGATTGGTATGGATCAGGACCGGTTCATTGCGAACCATGCCTGCCATAAAAACGGAATAACCCAGGGTCTTGAAATCCGTTATTTCGAATCTGTCAACGGTATTAATCGTAAAGGTTTCAACAAATCCCGGACCGACATTCACTTTGACAATCTGATAGACTGAGCTTCTGTATCTGCTGAATAACAGAAAAACAGCTTGTCCGTCGTAACAAGAAGCAACGTAGTCAAGATTGCCTTCGACCGGGCCGTCAATAGACCAGATGCGTTCCAGATTGGTATCAAACTTCTGGACATTATACGTTCCTTTATCAGGCTTCGAAATCAGCAAAACACCTTTTGATCCAAGCGGCATCGTTTGAAATGCTGTATTTGCATTTTGCAAAGGCAGTTCAACTCGTTTTACAACCTGGCCGGACGCGGTATAAAAAATCGAAAACAGGCAAAACAAAAGCAGTGCCGGATAAAGAAAACAACGTTTTTTATGCATGTGCCAATCCAACAATGTGGTCAAACTCTTGTGGTTTTACTGGGATTACAGACAGCCGGGACTGGCGGATCAATGCCATATCTTTCAGATGCTCGTCTGCCTTAATTTGTGCTAATGTAACAGTTTTAGGAAAATGTTCGACAGGAACGAATTCTACTACAACCCAGCGATCATCATCGGTAGTCGGATCCGGGTAGTGTTCTTTTGAAACTTTTGCTAAGCCAACGACTTCCTTACCCTCATTGCTATGATAGAAAAGCGCAAGATCACCTTCCTTCATGGCCATCATATTATTTCGGGCTTCATAGCTCCGGACGCCATCCCACATTGATTTCCCTTCCTCAACGAATTGATCCCACGAATATTTAAAGGGTTCGGATTTTATAAGCCAGTAGTTCATTTATATCAATTCAAATTTAAAAGCAAACGGTGTTGTCTTGAATGCATTGAGAGAATAAATAGTTTGAGCAGTCGAAAGTCTTTTTACCTACAAACAAATAAGCTTGTAAAAAACCGCCAGACTTTCGACCTGCCTCCGCCCATTTTCAACGCATCAGGGGAATTTTGGATATTTACTGAAATCGGGCTCACGTTTTTCCAGGAAAGACCTTTGCCCTTCTTTCGCTTCTTCACTCAGGTAATATAAAAGTGTAGCATTTCCTGCCAGTTCCTGAATACCTGCCTGGCCGTCAAGTTCTGCATTGAAAGAACTTTTCAGCATACGGATGGACAACGGGCTTTTCTGCTGGATTTTTTTACACCATTCAACGGTTGTCGTTTCGAGATCTTCCAGAGGAACAACTTTGTTTACCAAGCCCATTTGCAACGCTTCCTGCGCATCATACTGATCACAAAGGAACCAGATCTCACGAGCTTTTTTCTGACCTACTACCCGGGCAAGGTAAGATGCTCCAAATCCGCCGTCGAAACTTCCGACTTTTGGACCTGTTTGTCCAAAACGTGCATTTTCGGCGGCTATGGATAAGTCACAGATCACGTGCAAAACATGGCCACCGCCAATAGCCCAGCCGGCCACCATCGCAATAACTGCCTTAGGGATCGAGCGGATCATTCTTTGCAGATCAAGAACATTTAAACGTGGCACATGATCATCGCCTATGTATCCGCCATGACCGCGAACCGACTGATCACCTCCCGAACAGAATGCTTTTCCACCTTCTCCTGTGAGGATGATTACATCGATGCGTGTGTCTTCCCGACAAATATGCATCGCATCGATCATTTCTGTAACAGTCAGCGGCGTGAAGGCGTTGTGTTTATGCGGACGATTGATGCTGATTTTGGCAATTCCTTCGTGCAGTGTGAAAAGAATTTCTTCGTATTCCTTAATGGTTTCCCATTTTATTGAACTTGACATATGAGCAATCTTTGAAAAAAGTGAATATCAATGAACGGTTTTGCGGCCGCAGCATTCCAATTAATTGGTGAAATTACGGATTGTTTGTCTTTCCGTCAAAAACAAAATGATAACTTTCGGCCTGGAAAATGGCAATTGCAGTATGTATCGTATGCACATCAAACCAAAATTACAAAACATGTCAGATGCGAGAAGTTTTGACATCATGTTGATGATTAACCTGATAAATGATGATCTGGAATACTAATGCTTCATTAATAGAAACGCAGTTGGTTCCTGAAAACGCATATTTTCGTCAGGCCAGCGAATTTATGCAATCCTGGCTGTCAGGCAAGGAAGAATTTATTTTCCATACATCCGGTTCGACAGGTCTTCCCAAAGATATTCGGGTGACCAGAATTCAGCTTCAGAGCAGCGCGTTTTTGACAGGCAAGGCTTTGAATCTCCCCAAAGGAACCCGAGCGCTCGTCTGCCTGAATATAAACTATATTGCCGGAACCATGATGCTGGTACGCGGCTTGGAGCTTGGCTGGGACATGACGATAACAGAGCCTTCCTCCAATCCGCTTCTGGAATTTGAAGACCCTGATTTTGATTTCGTTGCCATGGTTCCTTTTCAGCTTTCTACATGTCTGGCAGATGAAAAAACAAAACATCAAGTGGAACATCTGGGAAAAATCCTTCTTGGGGGAGCGCCGATCCAGGTAAGTTTGCAAAAACAGATCGGGCGATTAAATGTTGCGGTTTTTCATAGTTACGGGATGACAGAAACGGTGTCGCACATAGCGCTTAAAAGACTTAATCATCCACAGCCTGATAACGCGTATACGGTTTTACCAGGCATTCATTTCGGGGTTGATCATCGCGGCTGTATTTTCTTACAGGGAGTAGTGACCGGCAATGAAAAGGTGCAGACAAACGACCTTGTAGAAATCACATCAGAAAATTCGTTCATATGGCTGGGCAGGGCTGATCATGTGATTAATTCCGGCGGCGTGAAAGTAGTTTTGGACACAGTGGATCAGATCGTTGCAGAGGTATTTTATGAATCAGGTTATACTAATAATTTTTACTCCTGGCATGAAAGCGATGAAAAACTTGGCCAGAAACTAATATTAATTATCGAAAATAACGGAGACGAATTGTCTGCAGAACATATTATTAAGGAATTAAGAAAACGTATTTCGGTCTATCAAACACCAAAACATGTTTACTTTGTAGACGAATTTATAAAAACACCAACTGATAAAGTTGACAGGCAGAAAACAGCTCAGGCAGTTTTAGGCTGACAACAGCATTAAAATTATCATTTATGACAGCTTACTTACATGGATAAAAATCTTCAGATACCCGGTCAATACATCATTCGTTTTCAAACGGCACCGGTCGTTCCGGCGCCCTATTCTAATTTCCAGACCATCAAACTAAACCTTATTTCAGAAGATGATCTGAGTGTTGATTTCTCAATCAGATACCTTGACCGTGAGGATCTTGATGAGGAAGAAATTGTGGAAGAAGGTTTTACGATGGACGACGATTTTGTATGGAAGGGGGCTGTGCCAGCCAGCTGGATCAAGGAATTTGATGCGATCTACAGCTCTTCGAAAATTATCCGTCAACGGGAAGAAAAAGAATTTGAAGACTTTGTTGAAATAGAAATTGAGGAAAATGATAAGCGCGTTACAGTATATCCTGTGGATAAGGAACGCTGGGTATATTTTCTTCAGGAATTTATGCAGGCCATTCTGGAAACCTCGGGCCGCGAGCTTCCATTTGAACTGACGTACCTTGACCACGATACAGAGCCTAAAAGTGAAGTAGCTCTGAAAGCTTCTTTTGCTGATAAAACTTTTACCATGAGTGAAAATGGCGGTCCAATTAAGAAACTGGACTGGGGTTTTTTACAGAAAGTAATGGATACAGTATACCGTGCCGAGTTTATCTTTGACCAGGCACAGGATAAGAAACCCGTTAAAAAAGGAAAATACCTTTATATCGGCGATCAGCTCTGGTACCAGCTTGGTGTGGCGGTGGTGGAGACCACGGCAAAAAGCAAGGACCTGCAAATGATAGAATCACTTTTTTCAAAATTAGTAAGGTAATCCGCCGAAAGGTTTATTGCGGTTCAGTTCATTTTGAAGTTCATCAACCAATTGCCCGATTCGATCCATGGAAGGTGAAGGATTGGGCAATTGCAGACTTATAAATGCCTTCACCTCCCAAACTTCCAGTACATCGTGAAGTGCCGCCTCGATATTCGGTATTTCAGCAACGTCTGAGTTTAACAGTAAGACTCCCTTGGTTTTGACCTGGTTATAAGCTTTCCTGTAAAGGAAACCCTGGTTTTTTAGTACAAACAAATAATGCGAACCATCTTTGATTTCATACCAGTTTCGAATGAAAGAGCCTACCAAAAGCGCGCCGGGATATTCGAAATCTGCACCACTTTCGAACGCCCGGTAATAACCTGACGGCAGGTTCGGCAGCTGAAAAGAGGGAAGGTGGGTTAGAAATGCAGGATTTTGGTAGTTTGTTACATATTCCAGCCACTGGTTTTTTCCTACCCATTGAATCGTAGGATAAGGTGTAGCTCGTTCTTCCCGGTATATCGGTGCCGGCTCAGGATTGATCGCATATTGATTGTTGAAAGTTGGCATGCGATGCTCACCGGTATTTATCTGCTGTACGGGTGCCGTTTGATGTACCGGCCGCGCAGGCTGCGCTGGTACATAGGCATCACCGTTCACCGGTTTCAATGTTACCTGCCGCGAAACCATACGGATAGGCGGTTCCGGCTGCTGGTAATGGTCCATCACTTTAGAAAGCGGCTGGGGTTCCGAATAGGTTGGCATTCTCGGTGGTGCAGAGGCTGAACCGGAATGCGAAACCGTCATTTGCCTCGATCCGTTCAACGGCAAAGACATTTCAGGCGTTTCCCTGATTTTTCTCAGATCGTTTTTTAGCAAATTGTCGACAGAGATGCCAAAAGCCGCCGCCATGTTCTTAAGATTAGTAAGATTGGGATTGGCCCGCGCTTCTTCGTAAGCGCCCAAAAGAGACCTTTTGATGGCAATTTTTCGTGCAAATTGCTCTTGCGTGAGGCCATTAAGCCTACGGAGATATTTTATGTTGTTGCTGACGATGCTCATGAAATAACCTTTGCGAGAAAGTTACAAAGAAATGACAAAATTTTTAGTAAAATTTAATCAGAGCAAATTGAAATGAAAAATTATGAAATCGTGACATCCTTACAAAATAAAAGATGCAGAAAATTGTGAATCAATTTTCTGCATCTTTTGGAGGAAAAAAAGCCTGGCCGTATTTATTTATAAATTTCTTTTCTTGCCGCCTTCAAGGTATTTGTTAACAGGCCACAGATCGTCATCAGGCCCACGCCACCGGGAACAGGTGTTATGAAGCTGCTTTTGGGAGCGACATCAGCAAAATTTACATCACCTTTAATAGCAAATCCGCTCTTTTTTGTCACATCGTCGACGCGGGTGATACCGACGTCGATCACCACGGCACCTTCCTTGACATAATCCGCCGTAACAAATTCAGGGCGCCCAAGTGCAACGATCAGAATATCGGCTGTTTGGCAGATTTCTTTAAGATTTTTCGTTTTGCTATGCGTAATGGTCACCGTGCAATTTCCAGGATATTCATTACGCTGCATCAGTATGCTCATCGGCAAACCAACGATCTGGCTACGCCCGATTACAACGCAATGTTTTCCACTGGTTTCAATTCCGGCACGGATAAGCATTTCCAGAATGCCAAAAGGCGTGGCGGAAATATAGGCCGGCAACCCTTTACACATTCTTCCGACATTGATGGGATGAAAGCCATCTACGTCTTTCGCAGGATCAACTGCTTCCATAACAGTATTTTCCGAAATGTGTTTTGGCAATGGCAACTGAACAATGAACCCGTCCACATCAGGGTTGTTATTCAGCGAATTGACTGCTTCTAGAAGCTCAGCTTCAGTTGTTTCCGGTCCAAAGCGAAGCAGGGTAGAGGTAAAGCCGATTTCTTCGCAGCTCCGGATTTTAGAAGCTACATAGGTTTCACTGGCACCATCCTGGCCGACTAGTATTGCAGCCAAATGTGGCTTTTTCCCGCCAGCTGCGATCCAGTTTTCAACTTCAATTTTTATCTCTGACTTAATCTGGGCTGAAATCGCCTTTCCGTCAAGTAGTTGCATTTTTATAAAAAAGTAAAATATTCGTTATTATAAATTAAGCAAGAAAAATATGTTGCTCAGGCATCACTTGCTATCCTCAGTTCATTTTTTACCTTTTCCAGTCCGACCGACGCCTTCTCCTGAATGAAAGTCATGTTTTTCCGGAACGAAATATCAGGCCTGACCGGGTCTATGATATATATGGGATTGTAGGCGTGTACATAGTGAACAAGACCAGCAGCAGGATAAACTGCCAGCGACGTCCCTATCACAACAAAGATATCAGCCTGTTCTACAATTTCTATGGCTGCATCCATCATCGGGACCGCTTCTCCAAACCATACGATATGTGGCCGAAGCTGACTTCCAAGTTCACACAAATCGCCCTTTTTTAATTCCCATGATGTGATATCATAGATAAGTTCAGGATTTTTTGTGCTCTGTGACTTAAACAATTCTCCATGCAGATGGATCACATTCGATGAGCCGGCCACTTCATGCAGATTATCGACATTTTGGGTGATAATCTGCACGTCAAAATTTTTTTCAAGCTCAACCAAAGAATAATGAGCCGGATTTGGTTTTACCGCAAGCGCCTGCTTTCTCCTTTCATTATAAAACTGAAGTACAAGGTCCTGGTTTTTCTGCCATGCTTCCGGAGTTGCAACGTCTTCAATCCGGTAATTTTCCCACAGCCCGCCACTGTCACGGAATGTACTTATTCCGCTTTCAGCACTGATTCCCGCACCAGATAAAACAACGAGCTTTTTCATAATTGGTGTTGTTCGCCGTCAGCAAACAGCCACGGCCTTAATCTATGAATGCATTAACTTTTTTTTACTGTTTTTTTGGCTGCCGGCTTTTTTGCCACAGTTTTTTTTGCGGCAGGTTTTTTTACAGCTGCTTCTTTCACGATCGGTTCTTTTGCCGCTGCTTTTCTGAACCCACCTCTTCCGGCTGGTTTATCGGGCGTATCGGCAGCAATCTGCAAAATGGCTTCATAAGTTAAGTCTGCCGGCTCTGTTCCCTTTGGAATCTTCAAATTGCGTTTTTCGAATGCCACATAGGGCCCGTATCTGCCGTTCAAAACTTTCACGTCAGGGTTTTCGGTGAATTCTTTAATCGTTTTATTACTGTCTGAAATTCTTTTCGTTTCAATGATCTCGACCAGACGGTCCTCTGTCACAGCCATCGGGTCGTCAGTTTTAGCCAATGAGTAATATTTGCCGGCGTGTTTTACATAGGGACCGAATTTTCCGACGCTGACGATCATTTCTGAATCTTCAAAAAGACCGACAGTGCGGGGCAGCTTGAAAAGTTCAAAAGCTTCATCTAGCGTGATATTCTCCATCAGCTGGCCTTTTTTCAAACTGGCAAATTTAGGTTTTTCCTCATCCTCTGCATCACCGATCTGAACATAAGGCCCATACTTACCAATTCGGACCGTAACTTTCTTGCCCGTTGCCGGGTCTTCGCCCAGTTCACGGGAAGTCAGGCTCCGGTCAATAGCTTCTTCCTCTGCCTCGCCAACTTTTTTATGGAAAGGAGTGTAAAAGTCTTTGATCATTTTTTGCCACGGCAACTGTCCGTCTGCAATATGGTCAAAGTCTTTTTCCACACTGGCTGTAAAAGAATAGTCTATAATATCTTCAAAGTGGTTTACGAGAAAATCATTCACCACCATCCCAGTACTGGTCGGGAAAAGTTTAGATTTCTCTGTGCCATATACTTCTTTCAGGACAACGCTTTTAATCTCATCTTTCGCAAGCGTCATCTCCTTATAAGCACGCTCCGTTCCGTCGCGGTCTTCCTTGATGACATATTCTCTCCTGATGATCGTCGAAATGGTCGGCGCATAGGTAGACGGGCGTCCAATACCCATTTCTTCCAGCTTCTTCACAAGACTTGCTTCCGTATAACGTGGCGGGTTTCTCGTAAATCTTTCCGTTGCTTTCATGTCGGCCAGATTTAATGTCTGGCCTACATTCAGAGGAGGAAGCATGCCTTTCTGTTCCTCATCCTCGTCGTCACTGGATTCCAGGTATACTTTCAAAAATCCTTCAAATTTGATCACTTCGCCCTGTGCGACCAGCTCCTCATTTGCTGAAGATATACCGATCGTGGCAGTGGTCCTTTCAAGCTGAGCATCTGCCATTTGCGAAGCAATAGCCCGCTTCCAGATCAGCTCATAAAGACGTTGTTCGTTTCGGTCACTGCTGCCCTGCAGGGTAGAAAAATCAGTTGGACGGATGGCTTCGTGCGCTTCCTGAGCTGATTCGTTCTTTGTTTTAAAAACTCTTTTGTTATAGAAATCATCGCCGTATTCTTTAGTTATCTGGACACGGGCTTTTTCCATGGCTTCTTCCGACAAATTGGTCGAATCGGTACGCATGTATGATATTTTTCCTGCCTCATATAACCTTTGCGCAACGGTCATCGTCTGAAGCACAGAGAAGCTAAGTTTACGTGAAGCTTCCTGTTGTAAAGTAGAAGTTGTGAATGGTGGTGCAGGTGTTTTTTTAGCTGGTTTTACTTCAAGATTTTTAATCGAAAAAGTCGCTTTGATACATTTTTCAAGAAATGTAAGCGCATCTGTTTCCTGTGCGAAGTTCTTCGGCAGTTCTGCGTTTAGAACCTTCCCATTGCCAAGATCAAAATGAGCAGTCACCTTAAAGCTTCCTTTTGCTCTGAAGGCGTCAATTTCGCGTTCCCGCTCAACGATGATACGGACAGCCACCGACTGCACGCGGCCTGCGGAAAGATTTGTTTTTCCGATTCTTATCTTTTTCCATAATATAGGAGAAAGTTCATATCCCACCAGACGGTCCAGGATCCTGCGTGCCTGCTGGGCATTGACAAGATCAACGTCAATGACACGCGGAGTGGCAATTGCATTCTGCAAAGCTGATTTCGTAATTTCACGAAAAACGATACGTTTGGTGTCATCCGGTAATCCCAGCGCTTCTTTGAGATGCCAGGAAATGGCTTCCCCTTCGCGGTCGGAGTCGGTCGCTAACCATACTTCTGCGCCTTTTGCTAATTTTTTTAACTCATTAATGACTTTCACCTTGTCACCTGAGACTTCGTAAGACGGCTGAAAACCATTGTCTACATCGACACCCATATCATGTTCGGGGAGGTCACGTACATGCCCAAAGCTGGATTTAACGATAAAGTCTGTCCCTAAATAATTTTCTATGGTTTTGGCCTTCGCCGGTGACTCTACGATCACCAGATTTTTTGACATAATTTTGAAATTAAGATACTAGGTGGCTCTTTGGAGCTCAAATATAGGGTAGAATGCGGCAAAAAATCAAAGTACTATGCAAAAGGTGTGCAAGAAACTTATTTACGGCAATCTGAAAAATATGACATTTAGTTGTTTTAAGCACCAGGAATTAGCAGTAGAAAGAACAAAAAACTGCGTTTGCAGGTTATACTTCTATGGCCATAGTTCATAATGATTGTAAATAATTGCAAAAAAGGAACCGGCAAAGAATAGGTTATAAGGAATTTTGTACTTTTATGCGTTTAATTGATAACAGATAATTTGAATCATTGAATCACTATGGCTTTTGACTTAGACATGATTAAGGGTGAATCTACCCCCATGCAAGAGCAGGCACAAGCTGCTCGTAAAGTAGTAGGCAAACCTTTAACATTGAAAAGATTTTTACTATGAGTATTTATAAGGATTACATTAAAGAGATTGAAGAAAGAAAAAGCCAGGGACTACATCCAAAACCAATTGATGGTGCAGAATTGCTTGGCGCGATCATTGCGCAAATCAAGGATTCCGGTCATGAATACCGGGAAGATTCTCTGAAATTTTTTATTTATAACACCCTGCCGGGAACCACAAGTGCCGGCGGTGTAAAAGCCAGGTTTTTAAAAGAGATCATTCTTGGAGAAACGGTAGTGGCAGAAATCACACCTTCTTTTGCCCTGGAGCTGCTTTCTCATATGAAAGGCGGACCATCGATCGAAGTATTGCTGGATCTTGCACTGGGCGAAGATGCCGCAATCGCTGCTGATGCAGCCAGGGTGCTAAAAACACAGGTATTCCTTTATGACGCGGATATTGACCGTCTTAAGGTAGCCTTTAAGAACAATAACGAAGTTGCAAGAGATATAATAGAAAGTTACGCACAGGCCGAGTTTTTTACGAAACTGCCGGAAGTGCCCGAAGAAATTCAGATCGTTACTTTTATCGCCGGTGAAGGAGATATTTCTACGGATCTGCTTTCACCTGGCAACCAGGCCCACTCTCGTTCGGACCGTGAGCTTCATGGTCAGTGCATGATAACGCCTCAGGCGCAGCGGGAAATTAAAGCGTTGCAGGAAGAGCATCCTGGTAAAAGTGTGATGCTGATTGCTGAAAAAGGTACGATGGGTGTAGGTTCATCGAGAATGTCAGGTGTGAACAACGTGGCATTATGGACAGGTAAACCAGCAAGCCCATATATCCCCTTTGTTAACATCGCACCGATCGTTGGTGGAACTAACGGTATCTCTCCGATTTTCCTTACCACAGTCGATGTGACCGGCGGAATTGGTATCGACCTTAAAAACTGGGTTAAGAAAGTTGATGAGAACGGAAATGTACTCCGCAATGAAAGTGGTGATCCAATTCTGGAGGAAGTTTACTCGGTAGAGACGGGGACTGTTCTTACGATCAATACAAAAAGTAAAAAACTCTTTAAAGGTGATCAGGAACTGATTGATATCTCGAAGGCGCTTACGCCTCAGAAAATGGAGTTTATCAAGGCCGGCGGGTCCTATGCGATCGTGTTTGGTAAAAAGATCCAGACCATTGCAGCGAGCATTCTGGGTATTGATATACCGACGGTATTTGCTCCTTCAAAAGAGATCTCTCATGAGGGGCAAGGCCTCACAGCAGTGGAGAAAATATTCAACAGAAATGCAGTTGGCATGACGCCTGGCAAAATTCTTCATGCCGGTTCTGACGTACGCGTTGAAGTTAATATAGTAGGGTCGCAGGATACGACCGGACTGATGACTTCGCAGGAGCTGGAGTCTATGGCTGCAACCGTTATATCGCCGATCGTGGATGGTGCTTATCAGTCCGGCTGTCATACGGCGTCTGTCTGGGATAAAAAGGCGCAGGCAAATATTCCGAAACTGATGAAGTTCATGAACGATTTCGGGCTGATTACTGCCCGTGATCCAAAAGGTGAATATCACGCCATGACCGACGTAATCCACAAGGTACTTAACGACATCACTGTGGATGAATGGGCGATTATTATCGGTGGTGATTCGCACACAAGAATGTCGAAAGGTGTTGCTTTTGGCGCTGACTCAGGAACGGTTGCGCTCGCACTGGCAACAGGTGAAGCATCGATGCCAATTCCTGAATCTGTGAAGGTTACCTTCAAAGGTGATATGAAGGATCATATGGATTTCCGTGATGTAGTGCATGCTACACAGGCCCAGATGCTTCAGAAATTTGGCGGGGAAAATGTCTTTCAGGGCCGGATCATAGAAGTTCACCTGGGAACGCTTCCAGCTGACCAGGCATTTACCTTTACTGACTGGACTGCAGAAATGAAGGCCAAAGCTTCAATCTGTATCTCTGAGGATGATACCTTGATTGAGTCCCTGGAAATTGCCAAAGGCCGAATCCAGATTATGATCGATAAAGGAATGGATAACCACAAACAGGTTCTCCAGGGATTGATCAACAAAGCGGACAAGAGAATTACTGAGATAAAATCAGGCGAAAAACCAGCGCTTATTCCGGATGCGAATGCAAAGTATTACGCAGAAGTCGTAATTGATCTTGATGTAATCATTGAACCGATGATTGCAGACCCGGATGTAAATAATAAAGACGTTTCGAAACGGTATACACACGATACCATTCGTACTCTTTCTCATTATGGCGGAGATAAAAAAGTAGACCTTGGTTTTGTGGGTTCCTGTATGGTGCACAAAGGAGATCTTAAAATTGTTTCTCAGATGCTGAAAAACATCGAGGAACAGCAGGGAAAGGTTGAATTCCATGCGCCGCTTGTTGTAGCAGCACCTACTTATAATATTGTAGAAGAGCTGAAAAATGAAGGCGACTGGGATGTATTACAAAAATATTCCGGTTTTGAATTTGATGATAAGGCGCCAAAAGTAGCTGCCCGTACCGAGTACGAAAACATGATGTATCTCGAACGCCCGGGTTGTAACCTTTGTATGGGTAATCAGGAAAAAGCGGCAAAAGGAGATACCGTTATGGCTACTTCTACCCGTCTGTTCCAGGGTAGAGTTGTGGAGGATACAGACCGTAAAAAGGGAGAATCGCTACTTGCTTCAACACCAGTAGTCGTTCTTTCTGCAATCCTTGGCCGTATTCCGAATCTGGAAGAGTACAAGGCTGCGGTGGTCGGCATCGACCTGACCAAGTTCGCTCCGCCTGTTAAGCAGTTAAGCAGATAAAATTCTGTTTGACCATTCGCTGGTGGTTCGGTTTTTGATAAGTGTGCGTGTTTAGACATTAATTTAATTACTATGGCTTTTGACTTAGATATGATTAAGGGTGTATACACCCGAATGCAGGAAAGAGTGGAAGCTGCTCGTAATATAGTAGGGCGGCCATTGACTCTGGCAGAAAAAATATTGTATACGCACCTGTGGGAAGGTACACCGACCCAGGCTTACGAGCGTGGCAAATCTTATGTTGATTTTGCTCCGGACCGTGTTGCTATGCAGGATGCCACAGCGCAAATGGCCCTTTTGCAATTTATGCAGGCTGGCAGACCGCAGGTTGCTGTGCCTTCAACCGTTCATTGCGATCACCTTATTCAGGCGGAAGTAGGGGCTGTTGAAGATTTGCAGACCGCGAAAGACAAAAACAGAGAGGTTTATGATTTCCTCGCTTCGGTATCTAATAAATATGGTATCGGGTTCTGGAGACCAGGTGCAGGTATCATTCATCAGGTTGTTCTTGAAAATTATGCTTTTCCGGGCGGGATGATGATCGGTACCGATTCGCACACGCCTAATGCCGGTGGTCTGGGTATGGTTGCTATCGGTGTTGGTGGTGCTGATGCGAGTGATGTGATGTCTGGATTGGCCTGGGAGCTTAAAATGCCCAAACTGATCGGTGTTAAACTGACTGGAAAACTGAGTGGATGGGCTGCACCTAAGGATGTTATTCTTTGGGTAGCCGGACAGTTAACCGTGAAAGGCGGAACTGGTTGTATCGTCGAATATTTTGGCGAAGGCGCTGAAAGTATTTCTTGTACCGGTAAGGGAACCATCTGTAATATGGGAGCTGAGATCGGAGCAACCACATCCATCTTCGCATACGATGATAGAATGTCTGCTTACCTTCGTTCTACCGACCGTGCCGATGTAGCGGATGCTGCCGGTGCTGTCGCTGGTTATCTCCGCGCAGACGACGAAGTATATGCCGATCCTGCTGCTTATTATGACCAGCTCATCGAACTGGATCTTTCAACCCTTGAACCACATGTAAACGGGCCGTTCACACCTGACCTGGCGTGGCCACTTTCCAAGTTTGCAACAGCAGTTAGGGAAAACGGATGGCCAGAAATTCTTTCCGTTGGATTGATCGGTTCTTGCACAAACTCTTCTTATGAAGATATCAGCCGTGCCGCTTCGGTGGCAAAACAGGCCGTAGATAAAAACCTTGTCGTTACGTCTGAGTATACTATTACGCCAGGTTCTGAATTGGTCCGCTATACTGTCGACCGCGATGGTTTCCTGGATACTTTCGCTCAGATCGGTGGCGTGGTTCTGGCCAATGCATGTGGACCCTGTATCGGACAGTGGGCGCGTCATGGGGCTGAAAAGGGTGAGAAAAACTCTATCATTACCTCCTTCAACCGAAACTTTTCTAAACGTGCGGACGGCAATCCCAATACGCACTCATTCGTTGCTTCCCCAGAGGTTGTGACGGCGCTGGCGATTGCAGGCCGGCTTACGTTTGATCCGCGGACAGATAAACTTACCAATACAAATGGTGTTGAAGTAATGCTTGACGAACCATCGGGAATGGAACTTCCTTCAAAAGGATTTGCTGTCGAAGATGCAGGATATCAGGCACCAGCCGAAGACGGAACAAATGTTCAGGTTCTGGTCAGTCCGACATCGGATCGTTTGCAGCTGCTTGAGCCGTTCAAGGCTTGGGAGGGCACAGACCTTAAAGGGTTAAAACTCCTGATCAAAGCAAAAGGAAAATGTACGACTGACCATATTTCGATGGCTGGTCCGTGGCTAAAATACCGTGGCCATCTTGACAACATTTCCAATAACATGCTGATTGGAGCGGTTAACTACTACAACGAAAAAACCAACACGGTAAAAAACCAGTTGACTGGTGTTTATGGTGAAGTTCCGGCTGTACAACGTGATTACAAAGCGCACGGGATAGGAACGATCGTTGTCGGAGATGAAAACTACGGCGAGGGATCTTCACGCGAACATGCCGCAATGGAACCGAGATTTTTGGGTGCCCGTGCAATTTTGGTAAAATCTTTTGCACGTATTCACGAAACAAACCTTAAGAAACAGGGTATGCTGGCATTGACTTTCGCAGACAATGCCGATTACGACAGGATTCAGGAAGACGATACCATCGATATCCTTGGTCTTGAAACGTTTGCACCCGGCGTACAGCTGACCGTCGTTTTACATCATTCAGATGGTACTCAGGAGCAATTTCCTGTTAATCATACCTACAATGAACAGCAGATAGAATGGTTTAAGGAGGGTTCTGCCTTAAATATCATTCGTAAATCAGTCAATGCATAAGGCTTTGATTGTATATTTCAAACAAAAAAACTCCCGCCGTTGGGAGTTTTTTTGTTTATATACTGTCTGTTTACCTATAAAAATCAGCTGTTGCATAAGTGCATTGGATACCGTTTCTAAGCGCTATTGATATGATCCTAAGATTTGTTTCCCTAAAACGTCTGATTGAGAAATTTATGATTAGATTTATGGAGTGATTGGTCAGTCTAGTTCTTTTCGAGTGATTGCGCCTCAATTTTTATTTAATGAGAAAACGATTTAAACACATGTTCGTGACCATACTTATCCTGGCAGCACTGGTTGTTGCCAGCGTATACATTTTCCTGCAGCAACCCAAATTTGGTAAAACTCCCTCGGGACTACGGCAGGCCAGGATAGAGAAGTCTCCCAACTTCAAAGATGGTCAGTTTCAGAATCTAAGTTTCACGCCTGACCTTGCAGAAGGCGTTAGTTACTTTACAGTATTAAAAGAATTTATATTTAACAAAAGCAAGGAAGTAAAGCCAGGGTCCAGGCTACCCTCTGTTAAGACTGATCTGCTGCATTTGAATCCGGAAGAGGATATTCTGGTTTGGTTCGGTCATTCATCCTACTTCATGCAGGTCGATGGGAAGACAATGCTGGTTGACCCGGTATTTAGTGGCGCCGCATCACCGGTCAGTTTTACAACCCGGAGTTTTCCCGGCAGCGACATTTATGAACCAGAGGATTTTCCTGAAATAGATTTTTTGTTTATCTCTCATGATCATTGGGATCACCTCGACTTCGATACGGTGATGAAGTTAAAGGGCAGGGTGAAAAAAATTATTACAGGCCTGGGTACAGGTCAACACTTTGAAACATGGGGTTTTGATCTATCGATGGTTGAAGAACGAGATTGGAATGACGGTATAAATCTTGGCGATGGATTTTCAGTAAATATTACGCCCGGAAGACATTTTTCCGGACGGGGGTTGTCGCGAAACCGTGCCATGTGGGTTTCGTTCGTTTTGCAGACGCCTTCGAAAAAACTTTTTCTCGGCGGAGACTCGGGATATGACACTCATTTTAAAACGATAGGCGATAAGTTTGGCCCCTTCGATCTGGTGATGCTGGAATGTGGACAGTTTAACAAAAACTGGAAGTATATTCATATGATGCCGGAAGAGGTTGCTCAGGCTGCGGAGGATTTAAAGGCAAAAAAATTAATGCCTGTTCACTGGGCAAAATTTCAGCTTGCACAACACGCCTGGGACGAGCCGATCCGACGAGTATCAGCAGCAAGCAGGCTGAAAAATATTCCGCTGGTCACGCCGATGATTGGAGAAATGGTCGACTTGAATCAGGACAAAGTATTTCCTGCCTGGTGGGAAAAAGTAAAATAACAGAAAAAAGCTGATGTGGGCACGTCAGCTTTTTTTATGTAAATCTTACATCAATCACGCTCTGACCATACTCACTCAAACTTTTAAATGCAGTTTTTAAACATTTATTTAAAAACTGCATTTAAAAGTTTGCAATTCCGAATTTTATTCAACACCTTTGATTCGTAATTACAACAGCAGTAAAAAATCTAGTTCAGTGAAGTGTATCAGCGGTAAGCCAAGTGAAGAGCGGATTAAGGAAGCGGCAAGGAAAGTCTTCCTCAAGAAAGGTTTCGACGGAACCACTTCAAGAGACATTGCCGAAGAAGCTGATATGAATATTGCACTTACTAATTATTATTTCAGAAGTAAGGAAAAATTATTTTTAGAAATTTTTAAGGATCTGCTGACGCTTTATTTCCAGAAGACGCTGGACATCCTGAATAATGATCTAGATTTTAAATCGAAGATCAATGAAGTGATCGATCATACATTCGAGATGGTCCGCAATGAGCCGGATCTTTGTAATTTTATTGTCAATGAGGTTCATAAATCCCCGGAGCGCCTCTTGCCTGATTTGAGTTTTGTACGCCAGATCAGACATACCAGGTTCGAACAGCAACTTAAAGAAGAAATCAGCAAAGGAAATATAAGGCCGATCGGGATAGAAAATATTATTCCTATGCTTTGCGGATACATACAATTTATTTTCATGGGAAAAAATATGCACATGAAAATTTTCGAAGTGAACGAAGAACAGTTTGATGCCTATGCGAGCAATCATAAGGAAAGGATCAAAGAGATGATTATTTGTTATCTGTACATTTGATTTTTTTTGCCCCTATTTTAAACAAACATTTAAAATAAATATTTATCTAATTTCACCAAAATGAAATTCTCATTTTATTATGCATTGGCGCTCGCCATGCTGATGACCCTTCGTGTGCAGGCCCAGCAGCAGACACTCGAACAGCTCATCGCCTTAGCCATGAAAAACAATTACAATATCCAGTCGTCCCAATTGGATGAAGCAAAGACAAATGCTAAAATCGATGAGGTCCGATCCAATCTGCTTCCTTCAGTGAACGTGACCGGAGACTACAAGCGATACTTTAAAATTCCCGGACAGGTTGTTCCTGCAAGCGCATTCGGAGGTCCTGAGGGCACATACAGTACCTTAGCCTTTGGCTTACCTTACAATTTGTCAACTTCTGCACAAGTAACTCAGGCTCTGTTTAATCCTTCTGTGAAATATGCCCTGAAAGCCGCTGATCTGAACAGGGACCTGACCGCATTGACCACCGTCAGGACAAAAGAAGACATCGCTTACAACGTTACGGATGCCTACTACAATCTGATCACGATTGTGCAGCAGATGGCGTTTTTAGACAGCAATCTCATCTCTACGGATAAACTTTATAAGGTTACAGATCTGCTCTATCAGAACCAACTGGCCCAGCGTGTTGATAAGGACAGGATCCTTATCAATAAGACAGCAACGGAGACGCAGCTAAAAACTTTGAGCAATTCATACACCCAATTGGTTAACCTGCTTAAATTTTACACCGGCATCCCACAGTCCGATTCACTGCGTATAGCGATAGAGGTTAAGAACGTTCTACTGCCTTCGCAGTCGGAAAAACAGGATATCCGCAGGACCGATATTACCGTGCTTGAAAGACAAAAGGACCTGAATCTCCTGCAGGATAAAAATCTTAAATCAGGATATTTGCCTACGGTCAATGCATATGGCGTTGCCAATCTGACCTATTTTGGCAAAGGTGGAGAAAATTCAGTTTTCAAGCAGGTTCCCGGCTATTGGGCGGGTTTGCAGCTAAACTGGAATGTTTTTGACGGGTTGGCAAGAAAAGCGCAGCGAACGCAAAACAGAATTGATCATGAAAAAATCTCTGTACAGTTAAAACAACTTCAGCAGTCGATTGAAATGGAGGAGATCAACGCAAGAAATAAGTTTGCAGTTGAACAACAGAATATTAATTCTAAAAATAAACAGGTTGCCCTGGCAACACGTGTCTACAAACAAATTCAGCTCCAGTTCAAAGAGGGAATCGTCTCGCTTTCGGACGTAATTCAGTCAGAGCAAACCTTGCTGGATACCCAGCGCGATTATCTGACGTCTCTTGTACAGCTTCTTCAGGCTGAACTGGAATGGAAAAAAGCGACCGGGTCATTATTGACGAATAATTAAAATATTAGCTATACAACTCAATATCAAGTATATGAAACGCCTTTTAATAGTGGTTGCCATCATCGCAGTTCTCGGCCTGACTGCGGCCAAACTTTTAAACAACAAAGAAGCCACAGAAGCAAAAGTATATAAGCCTGATCCGAATCTGAAAGTGGGAGTGAGGACTGCTGTGGCGGGGATGCGAAATCTGTCACAAGATATCAAATTTCTCGGTTCATTTTCACCCAACAGACAAATCGAAATTCGTCCGCTTGCCGGAGGAGAAATTGTCAGGTTGAACATACAGGAAGGCCAGCAAGTAAAGGCAGGTCAGCTGCTGGCCAAACTGGACGACGATCAGCTCCGTTTTCAGGTTGAAGCATTACAGGTTACGCTGGAAGGATACCAAAATGACCTTAAGCGCTACGAGGTTTTGGTAAAAGGCGATGCCGTGCCGGCGGTAAATATTGAAAGAACGCAGTTAAGCATCCGTGGGACTCAGGCGCAGATCAAACAACTGAACAAGCAGATTGCCAACACCAGCATTGTTGCGCCTTTTTCCGGAATTGTAACTTCAAAGTTGGTAGAGAAAGGCTCGGTCGTTTCCATTGGCACACCCATGGCAGAAATAACGGATATCGCTTCGCTGAAACTCGTTGTAAATGTGCCTGAAAAAGCGATCAACCAGTTTCGGACGGGACAGCCAGTAAGAGTCAGAACGGAGGTATATCCTGACGCAGCCTTTCAGGGTAAAGTTTCCATGGTCGGCGCACAGGGTGATGAGGCGCATAATTATCCGGTAGAAATTACAGTTCAAAACACGAAAGACAATTCCTTGAAAGCGGGTATGTATGGCTCCATAGCGAGCTCGAACGCGCTGAAAGGTGAGTCACTTTCTATACCCCGCCAGGCCATTATGGGCTCGGCCAAGGAACCACAGGTTTATGTTATCGATAATGGAAAAGCTGTGCTCAAAAATGTAATGATCGGCGTGGCAACCAACGAATTTTATGAAATCACGAAAGGCCTGGAAGCGGGTGATCAGGTGGTTACAAGCGGGCAGATCAACCTGCAAAACGGAACGCTGGTATCGGCTCAGTAAAATTCATTCTCAAAAGCGAAATTTATGAAATTTATAGAATCTATAATCAAACGCCCCTCAATGATAATCGTACTATTTGCGATTCTCACGATTGGTGGTATTTTTTCTTACCGGTTATTGAGCTACGAACTGTTACCTGAATTTTCGGTACCAATCGTCACGATTACTACACTGTATCCCGGGGCCGCACCTTCGGAGGTAGAATCAGAGATCAGCAAGAAGATCGAAGACGCTGTTTCAGGGCTGGACAATATTGACGATGTTACTTCAAAATCCTATGAAAGTGCATCGCTGGTCATTGTTCAGTTGAAGCCGGGAACGGATATCGACAAAGCCCTGGAAGATGCACAGCGTGACATCAACAACATGGTGAGCGATTTGCCGGATGATGCAGAGACGCCTTCTTTGTCGAAAATTTCGCCGAGTGATCAGCCGATCATGCAGCTTTTAGCGACATCTGCACTCCCTAACGAAGTATTTTATCAGCAGGTTGAAGATAAATATCTACCTGTTATTCAGCAAATTGCCGGAGTCGCAGAGATCAGTATGGTCGGTGGTGACCAGCGGGAGATTCGTGTGAATGTAAATGATGACAAACTTAAATATTATGGATTGTCTCTCTTGCAGGTAACTCAGGTGATCAATCAGGCAAACCTGGACTTTCCTACTGGAAAGGTAAAAAGTGCGTCAGAAAATATGACACTTCGCCTCGCCGGAAAATTTAGTTCGCTTGATGATATCCGGAACCTGGTCATTTCAACATCAAAGCAGGGCGGGCAGATCCGTGTTGGAGACGTGGCCGATATCACGGACGGACTAGGCGAAACCGAAAGTATAAGCCGATACAACGGGCAGAATGGAATAGGTCTCTTTATCAAAAAACAATCGGATGCCAATGCCGTTGAAATCAGTCGCCTCGTTCAGTTAAAACTCTCAGAGATTGAGAAGGCCAATGTGAAGGACAAAGTTCATTTCGCTATCGCCTACGACAGCAGCATTTTTACACTGGAGTCTGTTGAAGCTGTGACACATGATCTGATCCTGGCCGTGGTTTTGGTAGCAGCGGTCATGTTACTGTTTCTTCATAGTTTCAGAAATGCATTTATCGTCATGGTTTCTGTACCAGCCTCCCTGGTTTCTGCATTTTTGTTCATGTATGTGATGGGTTATTCGTTGAACCTGATGACATTACTGGCGCTTTCCCTTGTAATCGGAATTCTTGTCGATGACTCTATTGTAGTTTTGGAAAACATCCAGCGACATCTGGAAATGGGAAAGAACCGCTGGCAGGCCACCATTGACGGGGTTACTGAAATAGGTTTTGCCGCACTTGCCATTACCCTGGTCATCGTGGTCGTATTTGTTCCCATCACCATGGTGAATTCAGTTATTGCCGATCTTCTCCGCCAGTTTTCTCTCACGGTTGCTTTCGCGACAATGATCAGTCTGCTTGTCAGTTTTACCCTTACGCCATGGATGACCTCAAACATGGCACGTATCGAACATCTCGATCCGAAAAATCCATTTCAACGTTTCTTGCTTTGGTTTGAAAGACAATTAACCAAACTTACATCCTCGTATCATGGGAGCCTTGAATGGGTTTTAAGCCATAAGCTGATCTTTTCCGGCGGATTGATCGTATTGTTTGTAATCACCGGGTGGGTGATGGGGCTGGGCATTATCGGTCAGGAATTCGTCGCCCAGGGTGATCAGGGCAAATTCCTGTTAACCATGAAGCTCGATAAAAGTGCATCGCTGCAGCAGAATAACCTTACCGCAAGAAGTGTGGAGGAGTATTTGAGAAAGAAACCGGATGTGACGACCATATTCGCAAACGTAGCCGGCGCAAGTACTGGTATGAACAGCTCGGGTCAGGGAGAAACCAACAGAACGGAATTAACCGTTGAGCTAAAACCGCTCGCAGAACGCGGAAAGGCGATCCCAACAGAAACTTATATGCTGGAGGTCCGGAAGGAGCTTGAAAAAAAATTCGCTGGTATAGAGTTTAGTTCAGCGATCGTAGGTATGGTTAATTCAGGCTCTGCACCGATCGAAATATTTTTAGCAGGAAATGACTTGAAAGAAATTCTCGCTGCTGCCGATAATCTGGCAAACCGTTTGAAAAAGACACCTGGCGCGAACGACGTGAACGTATCCGTTGAATCCGGAAACCCGGAGGTTCGTGTGGATATTGACAGAGAAAAAATGGCAAGGCTTGGACTGACTATTCAAACTGTCGGTGCTACCATGCAGAATGCATTTGCAGGAAATGATGATTCAAAATTTCGTGATGGCGGTGAAGATTATGATATCCGGATAATGCTTGATGCTTTCGATCGCAAAGATCCTGACGATGTAAAACATATCACTTTTTTCAGCCCGTCGGCCAATCGTCCGGTTCGTCTGGAAGAATTTGCCGAAATAACGTTAAGCACTGGCCCGTCTGTTCTGGAACGTAAAAATCGTCGCTCGTCGGTTACCGTTACCGCAAATACACTGGGAATCGGTTCCGGAACTTTGGTAGCAAATATTCAAGCTGATCTGGTAAAAAATCCACTGCCGGCCGGCGTAACGATCAGCTGGGGAGGTGATGCCAAAAATCAAAGTGAAGGCTTCGGCTCCCTGGGGCTTGCGATGCTTGCCGGTCTGATCCTGGTTTATTTTATCATGGTATTACTTTACGATAGCTTTGTTTATCCATTTGTCGTACTATTCTCTATTCCTGTTGCCGTCATCGGTGCCTTGCTCGCCCTGGCATTATCGTCTTCAAACATCGGAATATTTGCACTTTTAGGTATGCTGATGCTGATCGGTCTGGTCGTAAAAAATGCAATCCTTATTGTTGATTTTGCTAATCAGCAAAAGGAGCTCGGCGTTCCATACCGTAAGGCCATCCTTCATGCAGGGGAAGAACGTCTGCGCCCCATCCTGATGACAACCATTGCTATGGTGATCGGTATGATCCCGATCGCGACGGCATCCGGAGCAGGGGCGGAATGGAAAAATTCACTGGCCTGGGTTCTGATCGGCGGGTTGACGAGCTCGATGGTGCTGACCATTTACCTGGTTCCGATGGCTTATTATCTGGCAGACAGGCTGGGTGAGAAGTGGGCATCGTTCCGCTCGAAGTCCAAGCCGGAAGCTGTTGTGGCGAACGTTACTCCATAACTTTCTAAACTCTTAAACATTGAAAAATCAGCTTTTTGAACTTCTAAGCATGACATCGGGCCTGCCGGTGTCATCCATATCACAGGATTCTCATTTATCAAAAGATCTTGGTCTTGACAGCCTGGACACTATCGACCTTGTTTTACAGATGGAAGATCAGTTTCATATTGCCATACCAGATGAAGATTATGAAAAACTTCAGACCGTCCGCCAGATTGAGCAATACCTCTCTGGACAGTTGTTAAACGACAAATATTCAAAATGAAAATAATTATTGTCGGTGGCGGCTTTGCAGGCGTCAAGCTGGCGTTGTCTCTGGCGCACAATATCAAGTTTGAGGTGATACTGGTAGATAAAAACAGTTACAATTTTTTTCCGCCGTTCTTGTATCTGGTCACCTCGACTTTTTTCGAACCCTCCCAGATCAGCAATCCATTCCAGGAATTATTTTCAGGCAAGGAAAATTTAAGTTTTTTTCAAGGAGAGCTGAAAAAGATTATCCCGATCGAAAATCAAATATATCTGGATACCGGCGTGCTCAAGTACGATTATCTCGTACTGGCCACCGGCACAGAAACAAATTTCTCAGGATCTGAAAATGTCCGCCGCAATGCCTTTTCAATGAAGACGATTGAGGATGCAATGGCGCTCCGACAACGGCTTTTACGGCAGTCTGAAATGTCGGCTTTACATTCAGAATCGGAAGGCCTTGAAAAAATGAACAGGTATGTGGTAGCAGGTGGCGGTTCTTCTGGCGTGGAGGCGGCAGCGATGCTAGGGGAAATAAAACGGGATGTTATCAAACAAGCTTCTTTTAACCTTTCGGATGACGGTTGTGAGATTTATCTCATACAAAAAGATGCGGTCTTATTACCTGAAATGCCGCCAAGGCTGCAACAGCATACCTTGGAATTGCTCCAAAGCCTGGGCGTCAAAGTTCTACTGAATACATTCGTCAAAGACCTTGTCAACGGCGAAATCATTTTGTCATCCGGTGAAACGCTCAAATCTGAAAATCTGGTCTGGACCGCCGGAACAAAAGCTAGAAAAATAAATGGTTTGCCTGATGACATCTACGGAAAAGGCGACCGGATCCACGTGGACTGTTACAATAAGGTTGAGGGAACCTACAATATTTATGCGATCGGAGATATTTGTCTCGAAACAAGTTCCACCGCCTATCCTGAAGGGCACCCTCAAGTTGCCCAGGTGGCCATTCAGCAAGGCGAAAACCTGGCAAGGAATTTCCAGTGGATGGCCGAGCAAAAAAAACTGGGAAAATTTATCTATAACGATCCCGGGCTTTCCCTGATCACGGGGAGGATGGAAGCGATTGCGGGCTGGAACAGATTTAATATTCAGCTGACGGGAAAATTGGCATGGATGGCCAATGTTCTTGTTCATTGGTATCCGATGACTGCCCATACAAACCGGTTTAGAATGCTGTTTTTTGGGGTAAAGTCGTATTTATTCAAACAGCAGTCTTTCAGGAAAAATAAATTCACCGCGAAATAATTTTATCGTTATGAAAAAAATAGACTTGTTTTTGCAGACCATTATATACAAGGTAATCGAGGATTTATCCGATGCATCGGTGCATTACCTTGTCCATGCCAGATATTTTTTCTATGACATTCAAATGAATGATTATGAGCCGGTTCATTTGAACAAAAATTCCATCAAACGCATTGAACTGCTCCATGATGGCTTCAAGTGCAAAATGATGCTAGATGGTGAGGAAAAAGATGATATTTTTTCAATTTTTATACCTTTTCATCTCATCCGCAGCGTATCAAGATTTTATAAAACTGAGGCCAGGAATGAAGAGATGTTATTTTCTAAGACACTTATTTAACGCGATACTTCAAATATACTCCGTTTTCAAGACCGTTACTGCTGGCGCAAGTCAGCTGCGATTACTGGGTTTTTAGTCAGGCTTATTTTTATAGAAAGTCTTGTTCATCATATTGCTTCTTCACAAAAGTTCCGCTGATTTTTATCAATAACAATTACTGTTGAAAATAACATTGTTGACGCTAAAATGCTTCCCTTATATTCAAACTCCTCAATTGATCCTGGGGTGCTTATGGTGACCTAGGGCTTAATAATCTGCATGTAACCTTATCAGTTTTCCTAAGAAACGTTGAAAAAAGTCGGGTGTTTTTTCGATCCGATTCGCCGTATTACAAAGTTGCTGAACTAAAATGTATGCCTTCCATTCAGGGCGCTTCCGAAAAAGAACAGTCAGAATAGAAAGTCTGTAAAACATCAGGTGTAAGTGAAGCAAGCATTTCAGGTATAACCGGAAAGTCTTTTTCGTCGAAACAATCTGTTTTTTCGGACATTCTTTTTAAAGTTCTTATCCCGAATGAACCTGTTATGAATTTAACCTTCAATCAAAGCTGCCGGCCAATTCTAATTCTTAGCTTACTATTTTTCGTTGGTACCCATGCTATTGGGCAGCAAAATTTAAAACTTTGGTACAAGCAACCATCGAAACAATGGGAAGATGCTTTGCCTGTGGGAAATGGAAAACTTGCTGCAATGATTTTTGGAGGCGTTGACACTGAGCACATCCAGTTCAATGAAGAAACACTCTGGACTGGTGAGCCGCGCAGTTATGCACACAAAGGCGCAAGTCAGTATCTTGAACCCATACGCACACTGTTAAACGAAGGAAAACAGAAGGAGGCAGAGAACCTGGCTACGAGGGAGTTTATGGGTGACCCAGTACGTCAGATGGCTTATCAGGCTTTTGGGGATATATACCTGGACTTTCCGGATCATGACAAGTTTTCAAATTACAGACGTGAGCTTGATCTGAGTGAGGGAATAAGCCGAGTGAATTATGAAAGTAACGGCGTCTCGTTTTCAAGAGAAACCTTTGCGAGTTATCCGTCAAATGCAATTTTTATTAACCTGAAAAGTGATCAGCCTGCAAGTTTAAACTTTGCTTTGCGGATGGACGCCATCCACCAGAATAAACAGGTGAAGGCAAACGGAAATGAGCTTAGCCTGTTTGTTAAAGTAGACAAAGGCGTGTTGGAAGGCGTTGCCAGAGTAATGGTAGTAACCGACGGTAAAGTGACTTCTGAAAATGGGAAGATCAATGTCATCAATGCAACGAGCGCCACCCTGGTACTTACTGCCGCCACCAACTATGTCGATTATAAAACAATCACCGGAAAGCCTCAGCATATTACCTCTCTTATTCTGCAAAATGTACCCGACTATCAGCAGGCAAAAAAGGCACATTTGGCGGATTATCAAAAGCTTTTTTCCGGTTTTGCAATCGACCTGCCCGTAACTACTAATTCTTCCTTGCCGACGGACGAGCGTCTTCTTCAATTCAAAGATACACCCCGTGATCCCGCATTTCTGGCATTGTATGTTCAGTATGCGCGCTATTTACTCATCGCGAGCAGCAGACCGGGCACACACCCGGCAAACCTGCAGGGTAAATGGAACGACAAGCTGAACCCTTCCTGGGATAGTAAATATACCGTCAATATCAATACAGAAATGAATTACTGGCCGGTGGAAATGACCAATCTGAGCGAGCTTCACCAGCCACTGTTTGACATGATAAAGGATCTTTCCCAAACTGGTGCTGAGGTTGCCAGGGAGCATTACCATGCCGGAGGCTGGCTGGTGCACCATAATACGGACGTCTGGCGGGGAGCAGCGCCCATCAATGCCTCGGATCATGGGATTTGGGTTACCGGAGGCGCCTGGCTGAGCCTGCATTTATGGGAACATTACCGCTTTCAGCAGGATAAAGTATTTTTAAAACAAACGGCATATCCTTTAATGAAGGGGGCAGCAAGTTTCTTTCTTGACTTTTTGGTGAAAGATCCGAAAACGGGTTATATGATCAGCTCGCCATCGAATTCACCTGAAAATGGCGGCCTTGTAGCCGGGCCAACCATGGATCATCAGATCATCCGTGGTCTGTTTTTGGCTTGTATTAAAAGCGCAGAAATATTAAAAACGGATAAGGAGTTTGCTCAGAAACTTCGAAATATGCTTCCGAAAATAGCACCTGATAAAATTGGGAAAGCTGGTCAGCTCCAGGAGTGGATGACGGATATAGACGATACGACCAGTCATCACCGCCATGTTTCACATCTCTGGGGCGTTTTCCCGGGGGAGGAAATTACACCTGAAGGAACGCCGGACTTGCTTCGTGCTGCAAAACGGTCATTGGAGTTCAGGGGAGATGATGGAACAGGCTGGAGCCTGGCCTGGAAGATCAACTATTGGGCGAGGTTTCTGGATGGAGACCATGCTTACACCATGATACGGAAATTATTTAATCCGATCATGAATGCCTCAGTTAAAAAAGGCGGGGGAGGGTCCTATCCAAATCTTTTTGATGCACACCCACCGTTCCAGATTGATGGAAACTTTGGCGGGGCCGCGGGAATCCTCGAGTGTCTGGTCCAAAGTCATACGGGAGAAATTAATTTACTTCCCGCATTGCCGTCTGCATTGCCGGACGGAAAAGTAACTGGTATTATGACACGAGGTGCGTTCGAGTTATCACTGGTATGGAAAAACGGTAAACTGGAATCTCTAAAGGTGCTTTCTAAAACAGGTAATCACTGTAAAATACGGTACGGAAATAAGCAAATAAAATTCAATACAGCGAAGGGTAAGTCTTATTCTTTGAACGCCCAACTGATGATGATCTGAATATTAAATAAAATAAAAACAAGGAAATATTAAACATAAAGAACAAATTTATGTTTTCTTTCGATTGTTTTGCTTTTATTTGCTTTTTAATTTAAAAAGATATTTTATTTCTAAATTGAGGCTTGATTGATGCGGAAAGGATCCTTTGTACTGGCGATTGACCAGGGCACCAGCAGCACCAAAACGCTGGTATTTGACGAGCAGGGTATTGCGGTAGCAAGGGGCATCGAGCCGCTCAGGTCTACGTATCTGGATGGAGGCCTGGTGGAACAAAGTCCCGTTGAGATCTATGAAAACGTATTGATTTCCGTCGGGAAATGTTTGGAAGATTTTAGAGACAAGGGTGGAGTAATTGCGAACATCAAAACCTGCGGGATCACCAATCAGCGTGAGACATTCGTGCTGTGGGATGATCTTGGTAATCCATTGCATCCTGCAATCGTCTGGCAATGCAAGCGGTCGGCCGAAATATGCGATCGCCTCCGGGAAGCGGGCCTCGATTCACTCATCAGAGCCAGGACCGGATTAATTGCCGATCCTTATTTCTCAGGTACGAAAGTCATGTGGCTGAATGAAAATAATGCTGAGATAGCAGATAAAATATTATCAGGTCAGGCATTTTTTGGAACAATAGATACCTGGCTCCTTTTCAAGCTCACCAACGGAGCGCGTTATCTTACAGATCATACCAACGCCTCGCGCACCTTGTTTTTTAACCTGAAAACACTTTCGTGGGACGATGAGCTGATCAGTTACTTTAAACTTGCGGGACTAAATTTGCCACAGATTCAACCCTCTTCCAGTTGTTTTGGTACAACAGATTTTGGTGGGTTGCTTCCGCATGAAATTGAAGTCAATGCGATGATCGGAGATTCACACGCGGCTGCTTTCGGGGAGGGCTGTTTTTCTACCGGGGTCGCAAAGGTGACGATGGGGACTGGTTCTTCAATCCTGATGAATATCGGAACGGAACCACGTGCTTCGGAAAAAGGTATGGTTACCACCATCGGATGGAGTACCGGCGACCACGTTGAATATGCATTGGAAGGTGTTATTGTTACCTGCGGCGCTACGATCGAGTGGTTGAAAAACAGCATGAACCTGTTTGCGCATAGCAAAGAAACTGAAAAAATCGCGGTTGATATTGAAGACAGCAACGGCGTGTATGTCATACCGGCTTTCAGCGGGCTTGGTGCGCCACACTGGGACATGAACAGGAAGGCGTCCATCGTCGGGTTGACGTTTGACTGTAACAAAGAACATGTCATCAGGGCTGCTTTGGAATCCATCCCGTATCAGATCAAGGATGTGATCACTGCGATGGAGTCGGAGGCAGGAGTGACATTAGAAAAGATAATGATCGATGGCGGATTAACCTCAAATTCGTTCGTGGTTCAGCTGCTTGCAGACCTGCTCGAAAAGCCTGTAATAAATCTCGGTCTGGCAGAAATTTCCGGTCTGGGAGCCGCTTATCTGGCAGGTTTAAAATCCGGGATGTATGAGAGTATCGATTATTTGAAACAGTTAAACAAAAACAGGATCATTACAACTGAGCCTGATAAAAGGAGCACCAAGGTGAAGTCCGGATATGCCGGGTGGCAGGATGCAATTGCTTATAAACATTAATTCGATGAAAATTAAACCAATTTTGCTCACTTGGTTATTGTCCGTTATCACCAGTGTGTCCATCGCACAGCCCGTGAAAATTGAACGCTGGGATCGGTTTGAAGTTACCTTGCCAGGTCCTGAAAGCGGAAATCCTTTCAACGATACAAGTCTGTCCGCAGACTTTACCAATGGAAAAGAAAAGGTAAAGGTCGACGGATTTTATGACGGTAATGGTCAATATAAGCTTCGGTTTATGCCCGAAAAAACCGGCGAGTGGCATTTTAAAACGACCAGCAACAACCGCTCGCTGCATGGAAAAGAAGGTAAGTTCATATGTGTCGAAGCATCCGGCGATAATCACGGTCCGGTAAAGGTGGCGGACACCTATCATTTTAAATATGCAGATGGAAAGCGGTATTACCCCTTTGGTACTACTCTCTATGCATGGACCCACCAGCCGGAGGAACTGGAAAATATGACATTGAAGACCTTGGCGAGCGCACCTTTTAATAAGGTCCGCATGTGTGTTTTCCCAAAATTCTATTCAGGTGTTGAAAACGAACCGACGTATTATCCATTTGAAAAAAAGGGAGAAAACAGGGGGAAGGATGGTAAAACGAAATTTGTCTGGGATTTATCAAAGTTCGATCCTGTCTTTTTTCAGCATCTGGAAAAGCGGATAGACGACCTTAGGGTTTTGGGAATTGAAGCTGACGTGATCATTTTTCATCCATATGACAAAGGTCACTGGGGCTTTGATAGTCTTGGAAAAGAGAATGATCTGCGGTACATTAAATATTTGACAGCCAGGCTTTCATCGTTTCGCAATGTATGGTGGTCAATGGCAAACGAGTTTGATTATATCAAAACAAAACCAAGGGAAGTATGGGATGTTTATTCAAAGGCCGTTGTAAAGGCGGATCCTTACAGGCATCTGTTGTCCATTCACAATGGAAGTGTTTATTTCGACAACTGGAAACCGGAATTTACACACGTCAGTATCCAGAATGGCTCAGTCGTTGAAGATTTCGGCCGTGCGACCCTGCTCCGTGATGTTTTCTTCCGGCCGATGTTGTATGATGAGGTTTGTTATGAAGGCGATCTGCCGCAGCGCTGGGGCCATTTGAGTGGAGAAGAAATGACCTCTGCTTTTTGGCAAGGGGTTATTGCCGGTACGTATGTAACGCATGGAGAAACTTATAAGAATAGCGGCGACACGATTTTTTGGGCGAAGGGAGGTAGGTTAATCGGGAGCAGTCCGGCGCGTATCGGTTTTCTGCGAACGATCCTGGAAAAGGCACCCGGGCCGATACAGCTTGCGGATGTCTGGAAAGATCATAAGACGGCAACAGCGGACAGCAGCTATTATCTCGTTTATTTTGGAAAGGAAATGAAAGAGGAATGGGAATTTAGCCTGCCCAAAAAAGGAGGCCCTGCCGCCGGTAAAAAGTTTCAGATTGAGTTAATTGATACCTGGGATATGACGATAAAAAAGCTGCCCGAAGTTTTTGAAGTAGCCAGCCCGGAAGAGTATCGGATTTTTGATAAAGACCGGAAACGGATCCGGCTGCCTCTGAAGCCATACCTGGCTTTGCGTATCACCGAAGTATAATTTGAAACTGACGGATACTTCTGTCCGCAATTCAGCATGCAACTCAGAGAATTTCTCGATACCTTAGCGGTCAGAATAAGGCGATAAGCTTAAAGCAAATCGCTTAAAATCCTGAATCTGATTATGAAAACCTGTTTTTGCGGAACTGACCAGCCTTATTCCCGCTGCTGCGGACCTATAATAAAAGGTGCGGTCAAACCGGACTCTGCCGAAAAACTGATGCGTTCGAGATACAGTGCCTATGTGATGAATGACGTGCGTTACCTGTCGGAAACAACTCAATTATCAAAACGTGCCGGCTTTAACGAAAAAGAAACTCAACTGTGGGCTAAAAGCAACCGTTGGCTGAGACTGAAAATTATAAATGCTGATATATTTTCGGTAGAATTTAAGGCATATTATAAAGACCGTGCAGGCAAAGAACAGGTTCATCATGAAAAGTCGGCGTTCGTTTTCGAAGAAGATCGCTGGTATTATGCGGATGGGGTTTTCAATGAAGAAATCTGAGGTGCAACAAATTAATTTCTAATGTTTCAACAATTTTCTATCGCCCGGTTTATAATCGGGTTTATTATTTTTGTTTTGACCTATATGGTGGCTGCTTTATCAGACGACAATTTCTTCAAATTGATGACTGTCGGCATGTTCGTGCTTTCGCTCTATATCATGGGGGACATGAGAAAAGGTCAGTTGGCGGAACTTGCCAGGAAGGATGCCGAATGTCAGGAAAAAATCAACGATATACAGGAACAGTTGTATCAGACTCAGAGTCAATACGAGGCATTGGTTCAGGCTGTTATCAAAGCAAGCGACGAGGATGGTCAGGCGTAATAACGCGATCGTGTTTCTGTCTTTAAATGCATTCTTCTGATTATTAATATCCGATGCAGAAATTCCGGTCAGGTGTTCTTTTAGGCATCTTGTGCTTACGGGAAATATTTCTGATAACTATCCCTGTTTCAATACGAACAATACTTCTGACCAGCATTCAGGATTAACCTTCATCCCAACGGCTGCCGCCTTTTAAATAAGGCTGCGTTTCAAATATCGCCTTTCTATTTATTTCTTTATCCATTCTCCGGTTACGAAAATATCTCGTTTTAGTTTTTAATAGCATCGTATAAATGATGCAAAAGGATGATTCATATTTCGTATTCATGTATTTATGACAATTTTATATAAAAATAAGACATAAATATTACTGAAATATTTGTTCTCTATAAAAATGTTAGTAATTTTCGTAAAAAATAGAATAAAAAAGAAAGTAAAAGAAAATCTCATGCATATTTATAACCCGGATTATTGCTTATGAAACAATTCTTCTGTATCCTTTTTGCATTCGCGATGTTTTCATCAGCCTATGCACAAAGTCCAGCCGTTAGAGGTAAAGTGACGGGCGCAAACGATAATGACCCGCTTCCTGGTGTCAGTGTCGTGATCAAAGGCACACAGCGTGGCACCACCACCAGTGCAGAGGGAACCTTTCAACTGGAAGTTCCTGATGCGTCGACCGTGCTTGTTTTCAGTTTTGTGGGTTATAAGTCCGTAGAAGAGCCGGTAGGTAACCGTTCGGATATTTCAATAAAACTTTCTCCGGAAAATAAATCACTGGAAGAAGTGGTGGTCGTTGGCTATGGTACGCAGAGCAAAAGGGCAGTTACCGGATCTGTGATCTCAATTAATTACGACAAATTTAAGGACCGTTCATTCAGTAACGTTACCCAGTCACTGGCAGGAAGCTTGCCCGGAGTTAATATATCTCAGTCGCAGGGCGCTCCAGGTTCGTCACCTGTTATCAAGATCAGAGGTGTAAGCTCCATTACAGCAGGTACAAATCCATTGATCGTTGTAGATGGTGTGCCGCTTGAAAACTTCAACCTGAACCTTATTAATCCTCAGGATATCGAATCGGTCGAAGTTTTGAAAGATGCTTCTTCTGCGGCAATCTATGGGTCGCGAGGTTCAAGTGGTGTTATTCTGGTTACTACAAAAATGGGCAAACCCGGCAAAACGAACATCAGCGCCAACGTTGAATACGGGTCCCAGAAAGTGATTCGCAAAGTTGGAATGATGGACGCACAGCAGTATATATCCACTTATATTGATGCAAAAAATAATGCGTGGATGGCGCAGGGGGGAAAAGCGGGCGATCCGAACAGCGCACGTCCGGCGACCTTAAAAATACCGGAAGATTTTACAAATAATCCGCAGCAGTTCGGCAAGGGGACCGACTGGCAGGATGTCATGTTTCGCACGGCGCCATCTGTAAACGCGCAGCTGTCGGTATCAGGCGGGACTGAAAAGACACAGTATTTATTTTCAGGAGCCTATCTGGACCAGACTGCGGTGTTAGATGAAAATTATTACAAAAGATTATCGCTGCGTTCCAATGTAAGAACGCAGGTGAGTAAAAAACTGGCAATCGGCCTTAATCTGGGCGTTACTGCCATCTTCGACAGAACAGAAGGCACAAAAGGGAAAAGTGATGTGATCAGCCTTGGCTTGCAGAGTGACCCGATTTTCCCGGTTTATAACGAAAATGGAAACTATGGATTCAGAGATCCGAATTCTACCTGGTTCAGGTTTACATCCTATGCAGACATGAATCTTTGGCATCCTTACTCGCTGACAAGAGAGGTTGATAAAGGAAACAAATCGTTTAACACGTTGGGCACGGCTTTTCTTGAATACAACATACTGGATGATTTGAAATTCAGAACCAGTATCAGTGGCAACCTTTTTAATAACCGGAATCATTTCTATTGGAACGACAAACAGAAATATGGATACTCCGCGGTATTGGCTGCACAGGGAAATGCAGGTGATGCGTATATGCTCAACTGGTTAAGTGAAAACACACTTTCATATGACAAGAAATTTGGCGACCATGCTATCACGGGTTTGCTTGGTTACACGATTCAGAAACAGCGTGACGAGACGATCTACGTTGCTGCGAACAATTTCCCGAACGACCTCGTGCATACACTCAACGCAGGCACTGTGACGGCAGGAAATACGACCGCGAGTGAATGGTCTCTCTTATCCTATCTGGGACGTATCCAATATAACTTTAAGAATAAATACTTTTTAACCGGTGCTCTTCGCCGCGATGGTATGTCCAGATTCGGAGAAGACAACAAATGGGGTTATTTCCCTTCTGTATCGGGAGGCTGGTTGATTTCAGATGAGAACTTTATGGCGGGTGTAAGCGCTGTAAATAATCTTAAACTGCGTGTGAGTTATGGTGTGACAGGGAATAATCAGATTCCGAATTATGGAGCGATCAGTCTTCTGGGTGCAGCGAACTACGTCACCGGAACCAATCTTTCAAACGGTTTGAAGGTAAGCGGACTAGCCAATTCAGGTTTGAAATGGGAAAAGACAAACCAGTTTAACGCAGGTGTTGACGTAGGTCTTTTTAATAACCGAATCAATCTTTCTGCTGAATTTTACAATTCTATCACGAGAGATATGTTGCTGTATGTGCCTGTCCCTGATATCACTGGCTTTTCTTCACAGCTTTCGAATATCGGAAAGATGCGTAACCGCGGTTTAGAATTTAATATTTCCAGTAAAAACCTTATTGGTGATGGAAGCGGTGGCGGTTTTACCTGGACGACAGATTTTAACATTTCCCGAAACCGGAACGAGGTTTTGCAGTTGGGTCCCGGAAATGCGCCGATCCAGTACGTTGACAATGTGGTTACTGTAAGAACCGAAGTTGGTCAGCCGGTATCAAATTTCTTTGGTTATAAATTCGATGGCGTTTTCAAAAGCCAGGCAGAAATTGACGCATATCCGCACCACGCAAGTACCACGCCGGGCGATCCGAAAGTACGGGATGTGAACGGCGATGGTAAAATCACGGATGCGGACAGAACCATCATCGGAAATTACCAGCCGGATTTTATAGCTGGGATCACGAACACAGTGGGTTATAAAGGCTTTGAATTTTCATTTATGTTCCAGGGATCTTTTGGCGGGGAGATCGCCAATAACAACATCCGTTATCTTGGAACCTGGGACAACGGCCGGAACTTCTACGCCAATACTTTTGATTACTGGCGCTCGGAAAGCAATCCTGGCGACGGAAAACATTTCAAACCAAACGTAAATTATCTGGGCCTTCAGAAACAATTCTCGTCTTACTGGGTCGAAGACGCGTCTTTTGTGCGATTGAGAAATGTCAGAATTTCTTATGCGGTTCCTTCAAAATGGATCAGCAAACTGGCGATGACCAATGCGCGGGTTTATGTGAATGCGGAAAATGTGCATTTGTTCAGTAAATACACAGGTTATGACCCTGAGAATACAACTTATGGTACAACTTCATACAGCAGCAGCATGGAGACTTCAGGATCTTACAGCAGCGGAAACGCGCCGGTTCCGGGTGCATTCCAGGGTGTCGATTATGGATCTTATCCATTACCGCGCGTAATCACTGTGGGTATTAAAGCTGATTTTTGATCGGATTTTTTTAAAGAATTTTCAAAGGCAAAGACCTTGTAAACGATAAATATTATGAAAAAAATTGCAGGATATCTGGCAGTGTTTTGTCTGCTAATGACGGGCATGGGTTGCGGGGATTCTTTTCTCGAACTGGCTCCGGTGTCAAATCCGAATGCGGAGAATTTTTATAAAACCACAGCTGATTTTGACCTGGCAGCTAATGCGGCTTATAACACCTTATATACAGTCTACAATCCCGAGGGAGCCGTTTCGTATGCCGGTGAACTGATGGGTGATAATGTCACGATTTATAATATTTCGGGGAATCAGGCCGATAAATGGCAGTTCAGAGATTACTCTCTGGCTCCGGCAAATACCCTGGTATACCAATTCTGGCAGGATTTTTACAAATCTTTATACAGTATCAATATTATACTTTCGAAAATTGAAACGGCTGATCTGAATGCGGACTACAAGGCAAAGATGCAGGGTGAGATGTTGTTTTTAAGATCGCTTTATTATTATCAGATGGTTCAGATCTGGGGCGATCTGCCGATCGTAACTGCTCCGGTTTCTGCCGCCGATAGTTATAATATACTACGCTCTCCCGCCGCTGATGTTTACGCACAGATCGTAAAAGATCTGCAGGAGGCAAAAGGGAAGTTGCCACTTGCCGCGTCGGCGGTAACCGGCCGTGCTTCCAAGGGAGCTGCACAGACGCTCCTTGGTAAAGTATACCTTTCCATGGGTGATAAAGCGAATGCTGCGAAAGAATTGAAGGAGGTTTATGATAGTAATCAATATCAGCTTTTGCCATCATATGCTTCACTATGGGACGTGAAAAATAAAAATACGAAGGAATCCATTTTCGAAATTCAATATCTTGGAGGATCAGCGATTAATCCTTACAGTAACTACTATCTTGTTTTCTTCCCAAATTCAAACGCGCTCGGGTTTTACGGCGCCGGTATGAATCAGGTTGTAAATGATATCTGGAATGAATATGAGCCTGGTGACAGCAGACGGGTTGCTTCCATTGACACTGGCTACACGGATGCTAAGGGGAATTTTACAGCAGCAAGGTTTCCAAAAAAATGGACGGACAAGACTGCCCCGCTCATCAACCAATCAATTGCTGCCAACAACAACTTTATGGTATTACGCTATGCAGATCTTTTACTACTGCTGACAGAAGCAACAGGTGAAGTGTCATATCTGAATCAGGTTCGGAAAAGAGTTAGTCTTCCATTGTATGGTGATGCTGGTTATCCTGCCAAATATTCGACTGTGGCACTTGCCCTGGAACATGAGCGCAGAGTCGAGCTGGCTTTTGAATTTCATCGCTGGTTTGACTTGAAAAGAACCAATCGCGCTGTTCCGGTTCTGACAGCGAAGGGAAAGAACGTTACACCGGAAAAACTGGTCTTGCCGGTTCCCAATATCGTGCGTGACCAGAATAATAAAATTACACAGAATACAGGATACTAACTTGATCTGTCAGGAAGTCAACAGGCCGGAAGGTGTGTTGACTTCCTGTTTTTTCGTCCGGTAAAGTAAATAGCACCATCAACGTTATGTCAGATAAGAAATTTTCATTTCAATACATAGTTGTTTGCCTTATGTTGTTTTCGGTCGTGTCGGGTTGTAAAACCGGTAAGAATACTGAAAAAACAGCGATGAAACAAAAACTAAATATTTCAGAAAATAAGAGATTTTTCAGTGATGAAAATGGAAATCCTTTTTTCTGGCTGGCAGATACCGGATGGCTTTTATTTAGCAAACTGGATAGGGAGGAAGCGGTTAAGTATCTGGACGACAGGAAAAGGAAGGGGTTTAACGTCATTCAGGTGATGATGTTACATTCTTTAAAATTTGTCGATGCGTATGGCGATTCAGCATTAATAAATAAAAACGTTGCAACGCCTTTTACCAAAAAGGGAAATGCAAAAGATTCAAGCCAATATGATTATTGGGACCATATAGATTACATCGTAGACGAGGCTGCGAAGCGGGGAATTTTTATGGCTATGGTACCCGTCTGGGGCAACAACGTCAAGTCAGGCAGGGTAAGCCGTGCAGACGCAAAAACCTATGCTTCATGGATTGCTGAACGTTACAAAACGAAACCTAATATTATCTGGCTTAATGGCGGAGATATCATGGGAACAGATTCTACCGAGACCTGGAAACTGATTGGCAATGCGTTGAAAGCGAACGATCCGGAACACCTTGTTACATTTCATCCGTTCGGTCGGCGGCAATCTTCGGTCTGGTTCCACAACGAGCCCTGGCTTGATTTCAATATGTTCCAGTCAGGTCACCGTGATTATGCACAGGACGTCGATTCAAACAGTTTACAATATGGCGAAGATAACTGGCGCTATGTGCAGGATGATTATGCCAAAATTCCGGTGAAACCCACGCTGGATGGAGAACCGTCGTATGAAGGAATTCCACACGGATTGCACGATCACAAGCAGCCGTTATGGACGGCCGACGATGTCCGGCGTTATGCCTACTGGTCGGTGTTTGCCGGTGGAAGTGGTTTTACCTATGGAAACAGTGCTGTGATGCAAATGCTGAAACCGACAGACAACAAGGCTTCCTACGGTAACAAAACTTATTGGTATGACGGAATAAATGCGCCTGGCGCTTCGCAAATGATATTTTTGAAAAAGTTAATGCTTTCAAAACCATACTTCGACCGTATTCCTGACCAATCGCTGGTTGCTGACAACGGTGAGAAATATAATCGCGTGATCGCGACCCGTGGAAAGGATTATGCGTTCGCATACACCTTTAATGGTCGTAGTTTCAAAGTGCATCTTGGAAAAACAGCCGGAGATAAAATAAAGGCTGCTTGGTTCAATCCGCGTGACGGGAAAAGTATTGGCATTGGAGAATTTGACAATAAAGGAATCAAAGAATTTGACCCGCCGGGATCACAGAAAGATGGCAACGACTGGGTACTTGTGCTCAGTAAGTAAACCTTATTCTTTAATTTAAATGCTAATCATTAAAGTATGGCTTCAAGGAGTTTAGGTTTTTTTCTGGTTTGTTTCGTTGCAGTTTTTGGAGAAAGTAAGGCCCAGGATACCATTCGTTATACCGGAAAAACGCTTGTAAATGTCGATTATCATCATGGACAACTAAGTCCGGCTATTGGCGTTCACAACGTGCAGACTTTGCGGGTTAACCGCGAAAGCAAGGAAACAGGTTACAACTGGACTTACAACCATGCTCCAATGCTGGCTTATTGGAATAATACATTTTATCTGAATTATCTGAGCAATCCGGTCGGAGAGCACGTTCCACCCGGGCAGACGCTTTTACAAACTTCTGCTGATGGAATACTTTGGTCAAAACCGCAGGTGATTTTTCCACCATATAAAATTCCGGACGGGACGACAAAAAGGGATTATCCAGGCATCGCAAAAGATCTTTACGCAGTCATGCATCAGCGAATGGGTTTTTTTGTCTCCGGGAATGATCGTTTGTTGACGCTGGGATATTACGGTATCGCACTGGATGCAAAAGATGATCCTAACGATGGAAACGGCATCGGTCGCGTTGTGCGTGAGCTCTACAAAAACGGGACTTTGGGGCCAATCTATTTCATTCGCCATAATAAGTCCTGGATGCAAAATTCGGATTATTCATTGTATACGTCGAGTAACGATAAGGAATTTGTTTCCGCCTGTAACGAGTTGTTATCTAACCGGTTAATGACACAGCAATGGGCGGAAGAAGCTGATCGGTCTGATCCGGTTATATCATTAAATGGAGCGTATAAGGCATTCAGCTACTATCACTTACCTGATGGGCGCGTGGTCGGCCTATGGAAAAATGCTTTGACGAGTATTAGTAAAGACGAAGGTAAATCCTGGTTGTACAATCCCGGACGAGCGCCGGGTTTTGTAAATGGCAATGCCAAAATCTGGGGTCAAAAAACATCTGATGGGCGATATGCAACCGTTTATAATCCATCGGAATTCCGCTGGCCGCTTGCGCTGTCCGTGAGTGATAATGGTCTGGATTTTAAGAATCTTCTGCTCGTGAACGGTGAAATTACCTCCATGCGTTACGGCGGTAACTATAAATCTTACGGTCCGCAATATGTCCGTGGCATAGAAGAAGGTAACGGAACACCACCCGATGGAAAGCTCTGGCTGACATACAGCATGAACAAGGAAGATATCTGGGTAACTTCAGTACCTGTGCCTGTGAAGGAAAAAGCAGATCGGCACGCAGATGACAACTTTGCCGAAATGACAGCCGGGCAGGAACTTGATTCCTGGAATATTTATAGTCCTTTGCTTGCACCGGTCCACGTAGGAAAGTCAGCGGGTGGTGGCAAAGTACTTATTTTACAAGATTCTGATCCATTCGATTACGCCAAAGCAGAGCGCGTTATTCCTGCCACAAAACACTTAATTGCGGAAATTGCTGTAACTCCTTATCAAAACGCCAATGGCTTACTGGACATTGAATTTCAGGATGTGAAAGGGTCAGCGGGCGTTCGGCTTTCCTTTGATTCAACAGGAATTTTAAGACTCAAGGCAGGATATCGAAACAAGGCTTTGGCAAAATATGATGCAAATCAGGAATACAAAATTGCAGTTAAGCTAAACACCGAAACCCGGTCGTATACGGTTACGGTCGATGGTAAAGAGATGGGTAATAACGTTCTTTTTTCACCACTGGAAAGTGTCGGACGCATCGTTTTCCGTACTGGTGGCACCCGCCGTTTTCCAGATGCAGATACGCCGACTGATCAGATGTACGATTTGAAAAATGCTGAGAAGATGGATGTAAAGGCGACGTATTTTATCAGAACGCTCAAAACCAGTAGTTTTTAACAAACTGGATCTAAATGTTTTTGATAAAGGCGGTTGAGGCTGGGTAAGTCCACATAAAGTCGTCTTAACGATAGAAATTCTATTTTTTAATGTTTGCAAGCATAACCAAAACGCTCTGAAAAGGGGAAAATATGCAGGAGGTTGTGAATGATATTTTGCGTAGACGATAGAAAAAAGCAAAGAATATATAATTCGATTGAATTCGAAAAATTAAAATTATCTGAGAGAGCTTATGCAAAATAGATCAAAATACATTCTTGCAGTGTTTGTATGCACTTTTTTTGTAAGTCAGGAAATGCACGGACAAAACGGGGGCCTGGTCAATACGTCCCAGAGTTCGTATGCGAAACTGTATAACACGGATCTGGATGCTGTGAAGTGGACAAAGGGTTTTTGGGCCGACAGGTTTAAAGTGTGCAAAGAAACGATGGTACCGGATCTTTGGAAAACCTATACAAATCCTGAGTTAAGTCATTCATTTCGGAACTTTGAGATTGCGGCCGGCCTGGAAGATGGAAAATTCAAAGGGCCTTCATTTCATGACGGTGATTTCTACAAAACCTTTGAAGCAATGGCCGGTCTGTATGCGGTAACAAAAGATAAAAAGCTGGATGAAATCATGGACCATGCCATTGCTGTGATCGCCAAAGCCCAGCGTGGGGATGGGTACATTTACACCAAGGCAATCATTGAGCAAAAACAAAAGGGAGCTGCAAAAATGTTCGAAGACCGGCTCAGTTTCGAAGCCTACAATTTTGGTCATTTAATGACAGCAGCCTGCGTTCATTACCGGGCAACCGGAAAAACGTCGTTGATGGATGTAGCCAGAAAGTCTGCTGATTTCCTGATTGGTTTTTACAACACAGCCTCGGATGAGCAGGCAAGAAATGCAATCTGTCCTTCACATTATATGGGGCTTTCGGAGCTCTACCGGACAACCCGTGATGAAAAATACCTCACGCTTGTGAAACATCTAATTGCCATAAAAGGAGCCACGGAAGGTACGGATGATAATCAGGACCGAATCCCATTTTTGAAACAAACCAAAGTGATGGGACATGCGGTCAGGGCGAATTATTTGTTTGCGGGCGTTGCAGATGTATACGCCGAAACCGGCGACCCGGCACTCTTGTCGCAGCTGCACGTGATGTGGGATGATGTGACGCAGCATAAAATGTATGTGACCGGCGGTTGCGGTTCATTGTATGACGGTGTATCGCCGGACGGTACTTCATACAAGCCTAATGAAGTGCAGAAGATCCACCAGGCATATGGCAGGGATTTTCAGCTTCCAAACTTCACAGCGCATAATGAAACCTGCGCAAACATTGGCAATGTGCTTTGGAACTGGCGAATGCTGCAAATAACTGGTGAGGCCAAATATGCTGACATTGTGGAGCTGGCGCTTTACAACAGTGTTTTGTCGGGGATAAGTCTGAGCGGCGACAAGTTTTTATATACCAATCCTCTTAGCTCTTCCGACGCTTTGCCGTTCACACAGCGCTGGTCAAAGGATCGTCAGCACTATATCGGACTGTCGAATTGCTGTCCGCCCAACACGGTCCGTACGATTGCAGAAGTGAATCAATATGCATACAGTGTGTCCGACAAAGGCCTTTATTTAAATATATACGGCGGAAATAATCTTGAGACCAAACTTAAAAGCGGTTCTTCTTTAAGACTTTCGCAAACCACGGACTACCCCTGGGATGGCAGGATTAATATCAGGTTGGAAGAAGCACCTAAGGAATCATTTTCCATTTTTCTTCGCATTCCAGGGTGGTCCAAGGACGCGAAGCTGCTGATAAACGGGAAGTCACAAACTATGAAGTTAACGCCCGGCGAATACACAGAAATCAATAATTTCTGGAAATCAGGTGATAAAATTGAGCTTTCGCTGCCTATGCCTGTTCGTCTGATCGAGTCAAATCCACTGGTTGAAGAAACACGAAATCAGGTAGCGGTTAAACGTGGTCCTATTGTATACTGCCTTGAATCAGTGGATCTGCCGAAAGGGAAGACGATTTTTGATGTAGCCATTCAGGCAAAGAACAACCTGAAACCATCCCGTATCATGATTGAAAATAGCCCCATTATGGGACTGGAAGGGCAGGCTGTTTTTGTCGACAATGCCAATTGGAGTAAAAGGTTATACCGGGAAATTTCGACAGAACAACCTAAAACGATTCCTGTTCGCCTGGTTCCCTATTATTCCTGGGGCAACCGAGGGCATAATGATATGTCGGTGTGGCTGCCTTTGGTGAGGTAATCAGGCGTTATCCGGTAAAAAGCCCGGATTGATATCCAGTATATTATAAACCGCTTTTAAAAACGAAACATCCGGCTAGCGTTTGCCACTCAGGGACTGCGAAAGTTTCGGTTTTCCCGGGCCCAGCATATCGGCTAAAGCCGCCTGGGTAAGTTTAAGCTGAAAACGTTCCAATTCGACCATTTCCGGAATTGTTTTTGGCATAGGGTAAAAGATTCTTTCGAAAGCTTGAATTGATGACGCAAGCGTTTCAATTTCAAGCCTCCTGATTGGTGATGTTGTTTTCACCTTTCTTCATCAATGTGTTAAGTTGATCGAGCGCAGTCTGATAATCAGGTTCTGTTTTTATAGTTTTCATAAAATTGACATTATAATGTTGCAGGGTCTAGTTTTCGTACTCTTTATGGATGCCTACGAAACGAATTTAAAGGGTGCGCTTTCTGAAAAATATTCCTGCGATCCGCTTACAGATATTTCCGGAAACATTAAATACGTACAAGCTGTCACTCACGAAATCGCCAGAATTAAATGAACATTATACATCGCTGAAAATGGCCCTATCTGCTACAAGCGTTTCACGATACCATTTTTTCAGGGCGTTTTGATGATGAAGATTTTTGGTGCAAAATTCTCTGATGGCACGAGGTGAAACAATTACGATAACTGAATTTTTAGTGTGTGAAACAAAATATTATTTGTAACAATAAAATAATATTTCAAAATATGAAACTATGAAACATTTGACTTTTGGTAATTTTTTAGCTCTGATCATTTTTCTTTCAGGCAATTATAAGGAGTTGCATGCCCAGGATACCTACCAGCCCAGCTGGCCGTCTTTGGAAAAACACCAGGAAGTGCCGGACTGGATCCGTGACGCAAAATTTGGAATTTATTGTCACTGGGGCGTTTACGCTGTACCCGCCTACAACAACGAGCACTACATTCAGCATATGCACAATGATAGTCCGGACTATTCCAAACTGGGAACTTACAAACGCCACCTGGCGCTTTACGGTCCGCTTGAAAAGTTTGATTACCATGATTTCATACCCATGTTTAAAGGCGAGAAGTTTAATGCTGATGAATGGGCAGATCTTTTTGTGAAAGGCGGAGCCCGATTCGCAGGTCCTGTGGCCGAGCACCACGATGGATTCGCGATGTGGGATAGCAACCTGACACCATTTAATGCAAAAGCGATGGGACCAAAACGTGATGTCGTTGGTGAACTTGAAAAATCAATTCGAGGCAGGGGAATGAAATTTTTTACCTCGCTTCACCATGAATTGAATTATACAAATGTTAAAATGAAGCCGGGATGGGCAGGGACAGATCCAAAATATGCCAGGCTTTATGGTTCGACGATGAAAAAAGAAGATTGGGACCAAATGTGGATGGATAAATGTAACGAGCTGATAGACAAGTATCATCCGGATATTATTTATCATGACGCCTGGCTGGAACAAGTGCCGGAGAAGAATTTGCAAGCCTATCTGGCGCATTATTTCAACGAAGCTGAAAAGAGAAAACAAGAGGTCATCGTCACGTATAAGGGCGAAGATATTCCTGCTGGCGTGGGTATGGAAGATCATGAGAACTCGAATCCTGATCAGATTATTGCTAAGCCCTGGTTATGTGATTATTCGATCGGAACGGGATTGTCCTATTCCTGGGGTTATACCGAAGGCATGGAAATCCGGCCGGCAAAGGAAATTGTTCATACCTTGATTGAAGTGGTGAGTAAAAATGGACAGATGCTTTTGAACCTCTCGCCAAAGGCCGACGGAACATTTCCCGATGACCAGAAAGAGGTTGTCTACAAAGTTGGACGATGGATGTGGTCTTTCGGAGAGGCACTTTATGACACAAGACCCTTTGCCGTTTTTGGAGAAACTACCCCGGCAAATAGTAAAGTTTACTATACACAAAAGGGTAAAAATGTATATGCAATCTTTCTTGAATGGCCTGGCGATCAGGTAGCAGTCAATTTAAAGCAGTTGACGAAAAAAAATCTGAAAGGAAATGTCAAATCGGTACAGTTGCTGGGCTTGAAAAACCTTGTAAAATGCGAAAGTCAACTGACAGAAAATGGATTGAAATTTACAATTCCTGCAAAGACAAGAGTGCCGTCTGACATAGCTTATGTTTTTAAGATCGAAACTGAATGAGACAGACTAACGGTAAAGTCAATCTTTCACGCATGGTTTCACAGCGGCAAACTTTGCAATATTCCTAAACAAACAACAATACCATAAACCACTAAATTTCTCTCAACCAGATATTCCGGAAGCTCACGCGGCTGTTATGTTCCTGTAGCCTGACCGGAAGTTTAGGTTCATGATATTCATATTTGGGATAGCCCTGATATACCATGGGTCCTTTAATTTCTGCGTGGTTCAGTATCAATACATTGTTATGGAAAACAGTCAGGAAAGCTGGTGTTTTTAATGTTTTGTCATCATTGAAAACAGGTGCGTTGAACACAATGTCGAACGTTTGCCAGGACTGCGGTTTCAAAGACGCATTTACCAGCGGTATTTCCTGTTTATATATACTTCCGGCTTGTCCGTTATAATAGATCCGTGTATCGTAATGATAGGATTCGTAAATCTGTAACTCATATAATCCCATCAAAAAAACACCGCTGTTGCCACGGTTGTTACTTTTATCTTCCTCTGGGTCAGGTGTTTTCCATTCCAGGTGAAGCTGGATATTCCCGAATTTTTGTTTGGTTTCAATATCGGTGGTTTTGGGAACGATAGTAAGTTCATCTTTTATAGCATTCCATTTTACAGGCGCGCCGTCAATATGCTGCCATTTATCCAGGTCTGATTTGCCACTATACAAAACAACGGCGTCTGATGGCGGTAGTCCATAGGATGCCGGCGTCACCACAGGCGGCTTAACGGACCAGTCTTCCGTCGCAGAGGCTGGTGGTAGTGGCCAATTGTTCATTGTCTGCGCAAATGTAACAGCGTTCACAAACAAGGTTAATAATGCTGAAATAAAACACGAAGCTTTGTCCATATAATCGTCAACTGATTAAAAAGGATTAACAAAAATTGAAGGTGCGAACCAAACCATGCGCTTATTTCACCCGCATGAGTCCTTTCATTACAAAGGAATGGCCCGGGAAACTGCAAATAAAAGGATAATCTCCTGCCTTTGGTGCGGTAAAATAGATGGTCTGGGAAGTTTCCGGCTGGATCAGGCAGGTATGGAAAAGTACCAGATTCGTGGCCGGGATATAGCCGGCATTTGTGCCATTCAAACCCATATCCATGGCAAGTTGTCCCACTGCATCGCCCTTGCCGGGTGTTGTAATTACAAAATTATGCAGCATATCATCATTGTTATTAAATACAAGTTTCACTCTTGCTCCCGGCGCAACTTCGATTAGTTCTGTATCAAATTTAAGGCCGGGCTTTGTAGCCATCGTAATCGTGACGTCAGGGCCTTTTTTCCATTCAGCTGGCATATCGTGAACTGATTTTTTGGGGTCCTCTCCACAACCGGAAGCGTCCGTGCTGCTTTGATGAGTCATGGTATGGTGGGCGTGGGTGCTGCCTTCGGGGAATGAATTGATCGTGTAATAGGCTTGCGGATGAAGAATTGCTTGGCCATCCGTCGATTTCAGACAATCGGTTTTAAGTTCATGAATATATCCCTCGCGAAGGCCGCTGACCGCCAGCTTGACTGTCAATCCATCCGCTGATACTGTTGCTTTCCTTACCTCGCACTTTCCGGAGTTGATAACCGGACTGCCATATTTTTTGTGATAACTGTAAGTAAAACCGGTCATTGTATAGTTTGAAATGTCACCCGCTGAGTTAGGCTCGACAGGTTTTGTGAATTCCAGTTCAAATCCTTCTTTGGTGATGCGCATTTCTTTGATTTCCATCGGCACGGTTCCGTCCCATATTAATCTTTGAAGGCCATATAACTCCTTTCCAGTTGATGCCCAGCCCCGACTTGTCATACCTACAAAAAGCGAGTTGTCGCTGCCCCAGGCCATGCGCAAAATTCCTGATGAAAAACCTTCACGAAATGGAAAACAAGCACCCTGGTACTGTCCGTTAACTTTTTCGAGAAATGCACGCATGACTTTGCTATGGCCCTGGTCACCTACCAGCAGCTGTCCTTCGAAAGGCCCGAACCTGTCAGAATTTACAGAAAGAATTGCGGAAGTGGAAATGCCCATAACCGTGTGTGGAAACCAGATCGATGGCATTTTGAAATTAGGCTTTCCCTTTGCAAAATCGAATAACAAACCAGCGGAATCGGGAAATGCAGATCGTTTTAAGCCGATAGGGGAGTTGGGTTCGCCGGACCAGCGGAGCCCGGCCGGATGGCCGGCAAAGTCACCTTTGTTCAAATGGGTAATTCGTCCTGATCCAATCCAGTCCCCCTGATTTTCAGCGTAGAAAATATCGCCAGCCTTGTTGAATCCAAAAGCTGCAGGCGAACGCATTCCTGTCGCGAAAGGCGTCATTTTTCCGTCTTCGGTGATCTTTAACATCCATCCCCGCCATTTTGTAAGACTTTCCCCGCGCCCAACCCATGAAAGGTTGAGCGTGACAAGCATATCACCGTTTGGCAGGATCAAAGGCCCGTACGAATATTCGTGATAATTTCCTGAAATAGGCCAGGAATACACCGTGTGAAAATTGTCAGCGAGCCCATCCCGGTTTGTGTCCGAGATTTTCGTAAGCTCGGACCGCTGGGTGGTATAAAAAGAACCTTTACTGAATGCCAGCCAGAGCGGTTCATGCAGTCCGGTAGCGAACAAAGAATACTTCGGTACTTTGAATTGCTTTTGATATGGATCCCCGATCAGCCATATTTCACCTCGGCGCGTAGCCACGCCAAGTTTGTCATCGTCCGTAAAAGCCAGGCCTCCGACTTCAAGATTTACAGTATCAGGTATTGGAACGGTTACCATTTTATAGTACCGATTTTCAAGGTTGGCAAGGTTTTGCTGGGCCGAAGACCTTGTTGAACACATCGCCAGGATGAGCAGCAAGATCAATCGCAGAACGTACCAAACATCGTTACACATGATGTTGAAATGTACCGGTAAAAATTCAGGAAAGGTTTTCTGCGAGGCTACCATATGATTTCACACTTGATTGTAATGTTTTCTTTTTGTTCCGGGAGGGTAAGGATCAGCTTATCGCCATCAGCACTGTGTTTTATTTCAGGTTCGGCTATACTGGTTTCGAGGCCTGTTATATAGTATTTTTTATCATCGATGGTGAAGTTTCCTTTACCGGATTTTTCAATCACCAGTCCTTCCGCCAGAAGGCAATATGCAATCCCTTTCACATTGCTGATTTTGAGCTGGCGGATCAGGCCTTTTTTGTTTTTGTTAGGATAAAAGCTGTCCTCCACGGAGGTAGTATTCAGTGTGTAGTAAAATACCGGAAATCCTTGCAGGTCCAACTTATATCCCCTTTCGGTGTATACGCCTTCCGGGGCTTGTACAGAATCCGGCCAAAGTTTGTTTTCAAACAGGTTGTTCGAAATAATCGGTTTTCCGGGAAGTTCAAGTTTGGCGCCAAGTGGAATTTCCAGCTGCTTTTCTCCGCGCTCAGTCCACATGTTGGAGACGTCGATATATTTTCCATGCCAAACAGCTGCCAGACTGTAAGTTTTCATATCGTAGGCATAATTGATTCCCAGGTGTGCATCAACAGGTAGGCCGACGGCAGCTATGTATGGATTTACGACTGCATGGTTTAACATAAAACCGCGCTGCAAAACAGGTTTGTTTTTTACCAGATATTCCAGCGGGGCAAACTTTTCACTCAGCCGGACAGAGGCGGCAGTTGTTAGCGCGTGCCACGGGATCTGTGGGCCTTCATAACGTACGACAAGACATTCGTCAGAGTTTGAATAGACAATTCTAAAAGGGAAACGCCCCTTTTTTAAGTAATGTTTACCATAAAACGCTCTTTCAAAATCCCGGGAACCTTTGTTCTCAATCATTAATTTCCCATCAATAAAAAGCCAGGCGCCGCCACCTGCTGTTAACTGAAAAAGATATTCACCATCAGTCGGGATTTCGGCGAAACCTTCAAAGACGAGCTGTGATTTTTTGTCGCCAACCAGGTGTGAAATTGTGTCTGTGCTACCGGTTCGTTTTGGTTTAAGATTTTGCAGCGTGTCGGTATTTTTATGTAATCCCGCGTACACGGCAAACCTGACACCGGTGAGCTTGATCTCGTTTTTTTTGTAAACTTTATAGCTGATATTTCTAATGGCAAACGGCGAATTGAAACCCTGTATGATGAGTGGGCCGGATACTGCTTCGTTTTTAACGGGACTGTGTTGAGAAACGGAGATTGCCGCAGATTTTTTAACCTGCTGTCCATTGATCATTACCTCTTCCAAAACGGCGTCTTTGATCTTCGAACCATTTAGATCATAAACGGGTGCTTTAAATCGTACAGATAGCTTTTGCCAGAGACCAGGTGCTTTGCAGGCGTCATTTCCGTTTTGCATCCATTCGTCGGAAATTTTCACTTCATACCGTCCATGCAGCAGTATGGCGAAAGAGGCGGTTTTACTAAGCAGGAAATCCAGGTTGAGGTCTATATCACCGTGTTCAAATTTTGTTTGTAATGTTTTACTTCCTTTTTGCTTGGGTTTAAAAACCAAAACACCACTTCCATTCTCTGGTTTTAGCTGATTTTTTACATCCTTGTCCGCCGAAACATTGCCGGCCAGGAGCCAGCTGGAAGAAACAGGTTCCTGAAACGGATCAAGGTTGTCGAGGGGCAATACTTCCGGTTTTAATGAATGAAGCCATTTGTTGTCCTGACAATGAGCTTGTTTGGTCGTTGCGAAAAGTAAAACCAGGAACAGATAGGTCGTAAGAAACTTCATGTCAGGCATAATGAAAATCAGGTAACAACCCGTAGTAAATGATGATACAATGATATCATTTAATTTTTAGTTATTATTTTTTATTTTCTTTTATTTTCTAAAATTTGCTTTTGTTAATTAAAATTAATCTATTTGTGTCGTTGATATGTATATTTTTAGGATCGTGTGATTAATTAATTGTTTTCCCTTTATTTTTAGGTACAAAACAAAAGGACAACAAACAATATAGAAAATGCTCGCAAATCAACGAAGAGATAAAATACTGGAACTGTTGAAGGAAGATGGATCTGCAAAAGTTATTGATCTGTCAAAACTATTTAAGGTAACGGAAGTGACGATTCGTCAGGATCTGGACAAGCTTGAAAAAGACGGCCTTGTTATAAAGGAACATGGGGGAGCATTTTTAAAGAATGTAGAAGATCAGGTCAGGAATTTTTCGCTGGCGAACCAGGAACATCTGGATAAAAAGGAATTAATCGCGATCAAGAGCCTTGAATTTATCGAGAATGGCGATACCATTATCCTCGACTCAGGATCTACAACGACAGAAATTGCAAAAAAGCTGAGGGGAAGTAACCGTCATTTGACGGTTATAACCAACGCGCTGAATATCGCTTTGCTGCTCGGTGCTGAAACGGGAATTGAGGTAATTATGACAGGAGGAGAGTTTAAGCCTCCTACTTTGTCGTTAACAGGACAAAAGGCAGCTGACTTTTTCAAGGGTCTGAATGTTCAAAAGCTATTTCTGGCAACGGCCGGTCTGTCTTTGAAATCGGGGTTGACCTATCCAAGTATCAGTGATCTGGTAGTGAAGAAAGCCATGATCGATGCAGCGGATACGACATACCTGGTTGCCGATTCAACGAAAGTAGGAAAGAGCGCTTTTGCAAGTCTGGGTGCATTATCGCTCATCGATTACATCATCACGGATAAAGGCGTTGAAGAAAAACACAAGCAGCTTTTTAGTGATAATGAGATTGAACTAATCATTGCAGGATAACAGGACTTATCATATTTAAGAATTCAGCGGTCGGCTAACACGATCAGCCAACAGTAAAACAACATGGGCGAAAAAGGATGTATTGGTGTAATTATCGGCAACCGCGATTTCTTTCCGGACCGGCTGGTGGCTGAGGCAAGAATTGAAGTTATTGAATTGTTTAAAAAACTCAGTATCCGGCCAGTTATGCTGGACACCAACGAAACGAAACTTGGCGGTGTCGAGTCTTTCCAGGATGCCCAGAAATGTGCCTCCTTATTCAGGCAGCATCGCGACGAAATAATCGGTGTTCTGGTTGTCCTTCCAAATTTTGGCGACGAACGGGGCATTGCAGAAACACTCAAACTCGCCGAGCTAAATGTCCCGGTCCTGGTTCAGGGATATCCGGACGATCTGGATAAACTGGATGTCGCCCGAAGAAGAGATTCGTGGTGCGGAAAGATTTCAGCTTGTAATAATCTGTATCAGTTCGGCATAAAATATTCACTCACAACAAAACATGTCGTTCACCTGACCGACCCGGTTTTTGTCAAAGACCTGCTGGATTTTGTTGGTGTCTGCCGCGTTACCAAAGGTCTTCGGAAAGTTAGAATTGGTGCCATCGGTGCACGGCCCGGCGGGTTTAATACCGTCCGGTATAGTGAAAAAATATTACAGCGAAATGGTATTTCTGTTGTCACAGTTGACCTTTCTGAAATACTTGGCAATGCTAATAAATTGACAAAACACGACAACAGTGTCCAGCAGCGCATTCAGAAAATCAGAGACTATGCGCCAGTGGGCCGTACGCCTGAGGAGTCGCTGATACAAATGGCAAAGCTGGATGTTGCGCTTGGAGATTTTGTGCAGCTGCATGCATTAGACGCTACAGCGATTCAGTGCTGGACTTCCATTCAGCAAAACTATGGATGTAATGTTTGTACGAGTATGAGCATTATGAGCGAAAACATGCTGCCGAGCGGATGTGAGGTGGATGTGACCGGAACACTTAGTATGTATGCGCTGCAACTGGCATCGGGATCGCCTAGCGCGCTGGTAGATTGGAATAACAACTATGCCAACGATGACAATAAATGTGTTCTTTTCCACTGCGGCAACTGGGCCAAGTCATTTTTACCCGATATAGAGATCAGCACGGCTCCAATTCTGGGAACCTCGGTTGGCGAAGAAAACACCTACGGGGCGCTGTCGGGCCGGACTCCTGCTTCACCTTTGACATTTGGAAGAATAAGTACCGATGATCCAAAAGGTATTATGAAAGCCTACATCGGCGAAGGAAGATTAACGGATGACGCATTGAAGACTTTCGGAAACCGTGCGGTGGCTGAAATACCTAATTTACAGGGTTTGATGCAGTACATATGCCGGAATGGCTTTGAGCATCACGTGGTAATGAACGCTTCAAAAACAGCAGGTATATTAAAGGAAGCATTTGAAAACTACATGGGTTGGGAGGTTCAGTATTTCAACGACCCGGCCGGGACATCTACTGCAACCGGATTTGAAAAGCATAGCCAAGCGCTTGAAACGCAATTTTAATGATATAGCCGGGTAAATCCTGCGAAGTGAATATTGAAAAAACCGTGGTTTATTCCGCGGTAGATTGGCCCTAATATAATTCAAGAAACGATGTCAGAAAAGGAATTGGCTCACAAGTCGGTCGACTACCGCAGGAAAATACTCAAGTATATCGTCAACGCCAACGCCGGGCATACCGGAGGAAGCCTGTCCTGCATCGATATTTTAAACGTCCTTTATAATCATACCCTGAATGTGGATGCCGATAGTTTCAGTTCAGCTGATCGTGACAGGTACATTCAAAGCAAAGGTCATACTGTTGAAGCGTTGTATGTGGTTTTAGCATCGAAGGGATTTTTTCCCGAGTCGGATCTGGAAAGTCTATGCCGTTATAAGTCACACTACATCGGTCATCCCACGAGAAAGGTGCATGGCATTGAACAAAACACCGGAGCCCTGGGCCATGGGTTATCATTGAGCGTGGGCGCTGCCATTGCCGGAAAACTTGATAAGAAAACGTACCGGGTTTTTACTTTACTGGGTGACGGAGAACTGCCGGAGGGATCCAACTGGGAAGCTGCGCTTTCCGCAGCACATTACAAGCTGGATAACCTCTGTGCGATCATCGATAAGAACAATTTACAGATCACGGGTCAAACAGCAGAAGTCTGCAATACCGATCCGGTCGATAAAAAATTTGAAGCCTTTGGATGGGAGGTCCGGCATGTCGACGGGCATAACCTCAGCCAGTTAAAAGAAACATTTGACGCAATACCCTTTGTTGCAGGAAAACCCAGTATGGTGATCGCGCATACGGTCAAAGGAAAAGGTGTGAGTTATATGGAAAACCAGCTCAAATGGCATCACGGTGTTCCGACACAGGAGCAGTATGCCGATGCCTTAAAGGAGCTTGATCTGCTGGACGAAAATATTTGGTAACGCATTTGAGGAATTTTTAAATAATAAATTGATTCAAAGTGGATGCAACCTTTGAGAATATAGCTGTGAGCAGCAAGGCAAACCTGGAAGTTTTTTCGGCAACACTCCTGGATCTTGCACGCGCAGACCGAAACATTATCGTTGTGACGAGTGACTCACGCGGTTCAGGCAAATTGATACCATTCGGACAAGCCTTCCCGGACCAGATCGTTGAAGTAGGCATAGCTGAACAAAATCTTGTAGGTGTTGCTGCCGGACTTGCGTCAGCCGGTAAAAAAGTGTTTGCTGTCTCGCCAGCCTGTTTTCTTACGGCGCGTGCTTTGGAACAAATAAAAAACGACGTAGCCTATTCTAACAATGCAGTTAAACTGATCGGCATAAGCGCTGGTGTAAGTTACGGTGCTCTGGGATCTACCCACCATAGTCTACATGATTTTGCCGTTCTCCGGACCATCAATAACCTCATGGTGGTTGCGCCGGCGGATCATTTCGAAACTGAGCAGGCAATACGGCTTGCGGCTGAAACTGACTTTCCGGTTTATCTGCGGTTTGGGAAAAAAAACATGGAACTGCTTTCTCAGGAAGAAACCACATTTGAATTTGGAAAAGGAAGAACGATTCGGGACGGCAAAGACGCTGTTATTATTGCCACCGGCGAAACAGTACTGCCCGCATTAAAAGCAGCAGAAAGATTATCGGTAGAATCAGGTTTAGAGGCTTCTGTGATAAGTATGCACACCATTAAGCCCCTGGACTATAATTTGTTAGATGAGGTAGCCAAAGACGGAAAACCTGTATTGACGGTTGAAGAACATAGTATTTTTGGTGGTTTGGGAGAGGCCTGTGCTTCGTATTTAATGGAAAACAATTACAGGAACAAATTCAGGATCATCGGGATCCCCGACGAGTATACTGTAACAGGTTCACAACAGGAGATTTTCGATCACTATGGAATTTCCCAAAACGGAATAGCTCATGCTGTCTTAAAATTGTGTAAGGGTTAAGCAATAAACTTCCAGTCACATTTCAACCAGCGAAAATTTTAATAGCAAGTGTCATGAAATTAACGAAGATTCTTATTGTTCTTTTTACAAATCTGCTTAGCATCATTTGTTATGGGCAGGAGACTTCTGTTAAAAGACGGGTGCTTGTGTTGACAGATATTGAGAATGAACCTGATGACACCCAGTCGTTGATCCGATTCCTGACCTATTCCAATCAATGGGATGTAGAAGGACTAATTGCTACCACTTCTGTTCATCAGAAAAACAAGATCGCCGTCAGCAAGATTAAAGAAATACTTACGGCCTACGGAAAAGTGCGGGCAAATCTGCTATTGCACGAGAAAGGATATCCCGAAACGCAATCGCTGGTGAAGGTAACCAAAGCAGGATACCCTGAATTTGGTATGAATGCCGTTGGAAAAGGTAAAGATTCTGAAGGTTCTGACTGGATTATTTCAGTCGTTGACAAAAAAGATGATCGTCCTGTGTGGATTCCGGTGTGGGGCGGAGCAAATTGTTTAGCTCAGGCCCTGTGGAAAGTAAGTATGACCCGGTCCGCTGATGAGTTGAAGAGGTTTGTTTCAAAAATCCGTGTTTATTCGATTTCTGATCAGGATGATACGGGGCCATGGCTTCGCAAGACCTTCCCCGGATTGTTTTTCGTAGTAAGTCCGGGTTACCATGCTGCCGGCGCCTATCATTATGCGACCTGGTCTGGTATCAGTGGAGACAAATTTCACGGTCGGTTTTCGGGCGGTGACTTCGAAATCGTAGATAACCCATGGCTGGATGAGCATGTACGTAACCATGGACCGTTAGGTGCCGAATACCCTTTTACAAAATTTCTGATGGAAGGAGATACGCCGTCATTTTTAGGATTGATCGATAATGGATTAAATGATCCTGAAAAGCCAGACTTCGGGAGCTGGGGCGGTCGATATGAGCTTTATGCACCACGGACTCAAAAATGGTTTATTGAGCCTGAAACCCGTCCGATCTGGACGGACGCGGCGGACGAAGTGCAGGGAAAAGATGGCAGCTATCAAACAAGTAACAAGGCGACGATATGGCGGTGGAGGTCAGCTTTTCAGAATGACTTTGCAGCCCGGATGGACTGGACGATCAAGCCTTATAAAGAAGCTAACCACCCGCCTGTTGCTATTTTAAAACACAATAGAATACTGGAAGCGAAAAGTGGGGGTGCTGTGCAGCTCAGTGCGGAAGGTTCCAGGGATCCTGATGGAAACCCGCTTTCTTATCATTGGATATATTATCCTGAACCCGGGAGTTATGCAGAAAAGGAACCGCTCAAAATTCTGGATGTTCACGCAGCCAGTACAAGTTTCCTGGCGCCGAAAGTCACAAAGCCTGAAAGTGTTCATATCGTTTTGGCGGTGACAGACAACGGTAAACCTGCGCTGACAAGATATCAGCGTGTGATCGTAACCGTTTTTCCGGAGTAACCATCTCTATCTGGTCAGGCGTTTTTACAAACAACCTGATGCGGAGCAATCATTAAATTTTCCTGAATGAAATTTAGCCAGAAACATTTAACAGCGTTAATCCTTGTCCTATTAGGACTTGCATTAATCCGTTGTAAAACAAGACAAAGCTCAGATGAGCCAAAGAAAATCGCCATCGTGGTGTCTACCCTGAACAATCCGTGGTTTGTTTTTCTGGCGGAAAGAGCGTCCGCAAAAGCGAAAGAGCTGGGTTATGAATCAAAGGTATTCGATTCGCAAAATAATACATCGCTGGAAACCGATCACTTTGAAAACGCGATTTCTTCAGGTTATGACGCAATTCTGTTTAACCCGACTGACGCAGACGGGTCGGTTGTGAATGTGAAAAATGCAACAGCTGCCGGGGTGCCCGTTTTTTGTATGGACAGAGAGATCAATTCCGGCGTTGCCGCTACTTCGCAGATCTTGTCGGACAGTTATTCAGGCTGCGTTACCATCGCAAAGTTTTTTGTAGAAACCCTGAATAAGAAGGGTAAATACATAGAGCTGCTGGGTTTGGTGGGTGACAACAATACCTGGAACCGCTCGAAGGGCTTTCATAGTGTCGTCGATCACTACCCGGATTTAAAAATGGTAGCACAGCAAAGCGCAGATTTCGATAGAAACAAGGCCATGGAAGTGCTGGAATCTATTTTACAGGCAAATCCTGATGTCGATGCAGTCTTTTGCGGCAACGATGCGATGGCGATGGGTGCTTACCAGGCACTGGCCGCCGCCGGAAAGGCGGATAAGGTGAAGGTTTTCGGTTTTGACGGAGCCGAAGATGTGGTCAGGTCAATCCAGGACGGGAAAATCAAAGCAACTGGAATGCAGTTCCCTGAGGTGATGGCCCAGACTGCCGCAGTAATGGCGGACCAGTATTTTAAAGGGAAACGCGATTTTCCTAAAAAGATGCCTGTTGCTGTCGAAATGGTTAAGATGGATAATGTCGAAAATTATGCCGCTTACGGTAAGAAATAATGGAAAAGGGAATCAGATACATCGCTTCACTGCTGCTGGTGGCATTAGTGGCCTACAATTCGGTCTATTTTAAAAAACTGGATCAGATCACTACTGGTAAAAACTTGTTCAACGCGGCTGAATATGCTTCCCGGTTTTGGAATGAAAAATTGCCACGGCATACCACCAAAGCTATCGGAATTGATGTGCTGCTGGACTTGCTGCAAACAGATAAAGACATGGCTTTTAAAGATTATTCCCATGCTTTGGGAATAAGCAATATTAAATATTTCCTCATTAAGGGAAGCGGTATTGTACAGGCGGTAGGAGAGAATCAGGTTTCACTCGAAACGAAATCTGAAGGTAGGAGCACCCAGCTGTTCCTGGCTACGGAGTATGTTTTTGGTAATGCTGTCCGGGATGCTTCCGGTGAAATCGACATCAATGCTTTCACAAATTCGATGGATTTTAATAATGTTTCGGCAGAGATCAATAAGATCATCCGGGAGAGAGTTATTCCTCCGTTCAGCTCGAAAGTAAAAATAGGAGATCGTGTGGATTTTATAGGGGCCATTGAATTAAACCAGGAGCATTTGAACACGCAGTCCATCGAAGTTATTCCTATTGAACTGAAAATCAAGGATTAGTAATTATTTGATTATTTATCATTTATGTTAAAAGTCGATAAAATAACAAAGAGATTTCCCGGAGTGCTTGCGCTGGAAGATGTGAGCTTAACGCTGGAAGCCGGAAAAATCACTGCACTGATCGGAGAAAATGGCGCGGGGAAATCAACATTGATGAAAGTGCTTTCCGGAATTTATCAGGACTATGAAGGGCAGATTATCTTTAAAAATGAGGTCGTGCATTTTGCAAATCCGAAAGACGCGCAGGAGCAGGGTATCGCCATAATTCACCAGGAACTCAATCTCATTCCCTATCTCAGTATCACCGAGAATATTTTCCTTGGCAGGGAGCTGATCACACAGTATGGCACATTGGATAAGCGCAAAATGAAGGTGCGGACGCAGGAATTGCTGGATATGCTTAAAATGTCTGTCAAACCTGAAACACTGGTTGCGGGTCTGAAAGTAGGCCAGCAGCAGGTTGTCGAAATTGCAAAAGCATTGCTGACAGACTCCGACGTTATCATCATGGACGAGCCCACGTCTGCCATTACCGAAAGCGAAGTGGAAGTGCTTTTTAAAATTATTGATGATCTGAAAAACCAAAATAAAGCCATTGTTTATGTATCGCATAAGCTGGATGAGCTCTTCAGGATCGCCGACCATTATGTGGTCTTGCGTGATGGGAAATCAGTTGAGTCCGGGAAGATGGAAGGCATCACTCAGGACCTTTTGATTCAGAAAATGATAGGACGTAACGTTCAGGTACACCGGAAAGTACCGATTGAAACGAAAGAAGGCGTGCTGTTTTCCGTGAAGAGGCTGTTTTTAAAACATCCCGTCCGATCCAGGGAGTACATGCTGAAAAATATATCATTTTCGGTGAACAAAGGAGAGATTGTCGGGATTTTTGGGCTGATGGGTGCCGGAAGGACAGAGCTTCTAGAGACTATTTTCGGGCTTCATCCCTCTGTTTCCACCAGTGAAATTCATGTCGATCATACGAGGATGATCATCAACACGCCGGCTGATGCTATAAAAGCGGGCCTGGCCCTGGTTCCTGAAGACCGTAAAAAAGACGGCCTGGTTTTGGGTATGGATGTTAAAACGAACATTTGCCTGACCACTTTGTCTGACCTTGAAAAACGTGGCTTACTAAGCGATTCAAAGGAAAGTCAGCTTTCAGAAAAATACATCGAAGCGCTGAAGATCAAAACGTCTTCGCCTCAGCAGCTGGCTGGAAATCTGAGCGGAGGAAATCAGCAAAAAATCGTTTTGGCCAAATGGCTCGCAACAAAACCTAAACTGCTGTTATTGGATGAGCCAACCCGAGGCATCGACATTCATGCAAAAAGTGAAATTTATAAACTGATAATAGGACTAGCCGACACAGGCATGGGGATCATTTTCGTCTCATCAGAATTGCCGGAAATTCTGGCCGTTTCGGATCGGATTCTGGTGATGGCCGACGGTGCAGTTACCGCAGAATTTAATTCCAGTGATGCCACCGAGGATGCGATCCTTCGCGCTGCTATTCCCAAATCAGTATACGAAAACCAGTTATGAATCTACAAATCCACCGGGCAACGCTAATTCGATTCCAGTCCCTGATAGCCTTGTTTCTGCTGTGCCTGGCATTGAGTATCCTGTCTGATAAATTTCTTACCGTTTCAAATGCCTGGAATGTTATGCGCCAGGTTTCAGTCAACATTTGCATTTCCACAGGCATGACGCTGATCGTCCTGACCGCAGGTATCGATCTTTCGGTGGGATCTGTTCTCGCGCTGTGCGGAGCAATTACTGCAGGTCTGTTAAAAAATGGCATCGCGTTTCCTGCGGGTAACTTATTTATAGGGTTTACCCTGCTAGGTGCATTGCTCGCCGGAGTTTTGACAGGCTCTGTACTTGGTGCTTTCAATGGATGGGCCATCACCAGATTTAAAGTCCCGCCGTTTGTGGCTACCCTGGCAATGCTTACCATTGCCCGCGGCCTGACAATGTTATGGACGCAGGGTTTTCCGATCAGTGGTTTGGGAGATACCTTTTTATTTTTTGGAACTGGCTGGTTTTTGGGCATTCCTGTGCCGGTCTGGATTTCCGGGATCATTGTTGTGATCGCCGTCATCTTAACGAGTAAAACACGTCTGGGCAGATACATTTATGCAATTGGCGGAAATGAAAGTGCTTCAAAATTGTCAGGTATAAATGTCAGCCGGGTAAAAATAACAGTCTACACGATCGCCGGCGCACTTGCTGCCATTGGTGGAATTTTGGTCACGTCAAGACTCGACTCCGCGCAGCCAAATGCCGGGACCAGCTACGAACTTGACTCGATCGCAGCGGTCGTGATCGGCGGCACTTCCTTATCAGGCGGCCGCGGCAACATTTTGGGAACGGTACAGGGTGCGATCATTATCGGCGTGTTAAACAACGGACTGGTTTTGCTGAATGTTTCGCCGTTCTGGCAGCAGGTTGTCAAAGGTTTTGTCATCCTGCTCGCCGTGATCATAGACAAATCAAATTCAAAAAACGACTGATGCGCTTCCGGAATTTAATCATTTTTGGAATCTGTTTTCTTCTTTCCTCCTGTTCTTCGGATCGTTACATTTTCACTTCTTTTCGTGAGCCTGCGACCGACGGGCTGCATCTGGCTTCCAGTGAAGACGGCTTACACTGGACTGATCTGGGCGGATCATTTCTAAAACCTGAGGTGGGAGGGCAACTGATGCGGGATCCTTCAATGGTCCGTGCTCCGGATGGAACCTATCATCTTGTCTGGACAACCAATTGGAAGGGTGATAAGGGTTTTGGCTATGCCAGTTCAAAAGATCTGATCCATTGGTCGAAGCAGGAATTCATTCCTGTGATGGCGCACGAACCTGATGTTGTCAATGTCTGGGCTCCGGAACTGTTCTATGATCAGGACAGCGAGCAATTTATTATCATCTGGGCATCAACCATTCCTTTCCGTTTTCCGAAAGGTGAGGAGGATGAGAAAAATAATCACCGGATGTATTATACGACAACGAAAGATTTTAAATCGTTTTCGAAAGCTGCATTATTTTCAGACCCCGGTTTCAGCATTATAGACGCAGTCATCGTTAAAGAACGCAAAGATAAATACGTACTGGTTTTGAAAGACAACACCCGCCCGAACAGGAATATTCGGGTAGCATTCAGCGACAGATTATTAGGCCCATACCATAACGTTTCATCAGCCTTCACCGAATATCTGACCGAGGGGCCGACGGTGGCAAAAGTAGGCGGTGACTGGTTGATCTATTTTGACCAGTATCGCGATAAAACTTATGGTGCCGTAAAAACGAGCGATTTTAAAACTTTCGTGAATATCTCCGGAGAAATAACAATTCCGAAGGATCACAAACACGGCACCATTGCGCTGATCAAAAGGAGAACTCTGAAGAACTTAATCAAACTACGCGGCGTACCGAATTGATCACTTTCCTGAATTTCAACTTTTTTTTGTCGTTTTCGGCGTCTGATAAAGTTTGCCGCTCTGAAGAAATTTCCTTGCGCAAAAGACATTGAAATAAGCGAAAAAAGGTGCCGCCAGGACATCCATTGAATAATGTACGTGCTGAAATAGCAAAAGCAAACCCACAGCCGCTGTCGCGAGTAATACCAGGAGCCTGTCAGTTTTTTTGTTAAGGCATAAAAAGATCAGGAACAGCGTCGCCGTATGCCCGGAATAAAACAGGTCTTTGGTAATGAAAGTCTGTCCGTAGAAATAATTACTTAAAGGGTCCCGCAGTGGAATCAACCCAACCGGCGCGTTCAGCGGAACAAGAGATATCGTAATAATCCTTGTCAGGCACAACATCACATAGGACCACAGAAAGACAATGAATAACATAGGATTATTCAAAAACCGGATCGTGGCCAATGCAACACAGGACCAGATCAGGATGAAAATAGCTTCTGAACAATCCTTTGCGGGCAAGATTGAAAGGAACATGTCATTGATCTGAATTCCTTCCCGCAATTCTATTAGCTGAAAAAACGGATGTAAAAAGAACGATATAATAATTAGCGTTAGTACGCCGGAAAACATACTGATTTTGAATGATCTGTTTTCCCAAGTTTTTCCCCAAATCCTGGAAATCATACTGTTAATCGGTGTCTATCTATAATTGGTGGTTGTCATAATTGGGATAATAAAACAAAAAAAGTTTTGTTTTATTATGATCCTGATGGCTGTCCTAAACAGTCAAATCCAGGGTAAAAGTATATAATTTGACGGGAATGTGAGTCGGCTTTATGCCAATTGGCGGCATATCTAATTAATTTATAATCTGTTTGTGTGTCCGGATTGTTTTTAACAGTGAATCGCGAAAGTTACTGACAAAACTTTCTCTCAGTTCACTGCTCAAAAGAGCCAGAGATAAATATGGGTTCAGGTCTTCCAGCTCTACCAGAAGCAGTTGACCATCATCCCGGGTCCTGCATGCATCGACACGCTGGATGCCATGAGAAAGCGCATTCCATGCAACAAACTTTTGCGCGAAATCCAGGTCTTGTTCTGAGGCCTGATAAATCGCCAGATCCCACCGTTTATTTTTGTCTGGCGCGTAGAGTGCATATTGAAAATCTTCGTCGATAAAATAAAAAGAAACTTCGTAAACGAAATCAAAATAAGGCTGTATAATGCTCCCGGAAATATCTGTCGCGGGAAGCTGCGTCTTATGCACGTTGAACATGCCTATGGAGTCGGCACCGTTTTTAGGTTTTACGACATAGCGGTCAGCTTTTGGTAGCAGGCTTATTTCTTCCAGGTCGTCAATGGTGGGGATCACAGGTAATCTATTCCGAGTCATCCCGACCAGATAGTCTTTTCCATTCATATCTCCCTTACCTGTCATGGCATTGTAGCACAAGATGTGAGCTCCGTTGATCCTTTCCTTGAAAGCGTCAAAATATTCTTTATAGTTCATAACCGGCCCTGCATTTCGAAAGATGACCATGTCGACGGCTTGCTCGAATTTATACGAATCGCACGGATGGCAGATAAGGATCTCAAAATCTGATCTCAGACAGGACGTCAAATAGAGATCCTCTTCATAATATCTTCTTCCTTTTGCCTCGAAATATAAATCTGTAAGATATAAAACACTATGTTTTTCCTGCCCCATTGTAACTGCGGTTCTGATGATAACGTATGTCGAAAATACCACTTAAGCCAAAGCCGGCAAACGTCAACGCCTGATCGGCTCCGGATAGCTATGCAATATAATTTTTTTAATATGATTTAGATAACGCCCCTAACGGCATCACTGTTAAGTCGTTCCATAGATTGTATGGTTAAAAAAAATCCGGGTCTGTAAGACAGCCGTATTTTAAGATAAATTCAAAAAGTTATTTGGTAAAATTGTCATTTTTTGCCTTTTTCTCTATCTTGACAACTTAACCGTTTTCCTGATACCATTAGAAATCATCTTATCAGAAATATTATTATTCTTCATCTTATATTTATAAAGATAAGCCGCATCGAATGAAAAGAAGAGATTTTATGCAAATGTCAGGTCTTGGAATTGGCGCATTGATGCTGCCGGCTGTACCTGTTCTTGGAAGTATCGTATCAGGTGAGCATTTGCTTGAACCGGGCGCTGACATTGCTGTTAAGAAAAAATTTGCAGACATCGCACTGAATGCAGCAAAAGGTAAGGGTGCAACTTATACGGATGTACGCATTGGCCGTTATCTTCAGCAATATGTTTTTACAAGGGAGAAACAGGTGCAGAATATTGTCAATGCTGAATCATATGGTGTGGGTATCCGTGTGATTGCCAATGGTACCTGGGGCTTTTCTGCAACCAGTGATGTAACGCCGGAAGGCATAGCGAAATGTGCAGAAACGGCGGTAGCGATCGCCAAAGCAAATTCAAAATTTCAAAAGGAGCCGGTTGAGCTTGCTCCCCAAAAAGGTGTGGGCGAAGTAACCTGGAAAACACCTGTGAAGAAAAATGCATTCGAAATTCCGCCGAAAGATAAGATCGATCTTTTGATGAAGGTAAATGCCAGGGCAATGGAGAACGGTGCTGGGTTTGTTACATCCAATTTGTTTTTTATAAACGAACAAAAATATTTTGCTTCCTCAGATGGATCCTACATTGATCAGGATATCCACCGGATCTGGCCAACTTTTACGGTGACTGCGATTGACAAAGCCGCCGGAAAATTCAAAACCCGGGATGCGATCAGCTCTCCTATGGGGATGGGATACGAATATCTGGATGGCCTGGCTTCCGAAAAAATCGCAGGACCGAATGGACTCGTTGGATACCGGAATTCTTATGATATGGTTGAGGACGCTATCATGGCAGCGAAACAAGCGAAAGAAAAATTGACAACTAAATCGGTTTTGCCAGGAAAATATGATCTGGTACTCGATCCGAACCATTTGGGATTAACGATTCATGAATCGGTCGGCCATCCGACCGAACTTGACCGCGTGCTTGGCTATGAAGCCAATTACGCCGGGACAAGTTTTGCGACGCTGGACAAATGGGAATCTAAAAAATTCAATTACGGCAGCAAACAGGTGAATATTGTGGCTGATAGGTTACAACCGCATACACTCGGCGCTGTCGGATATGATGATGAGGGTGTCCCTGCGAAGGAATGGAATATAATTAAAGACGGGATACTGGTCAATTACCAGGCGATACGCGATCAGGCGAAAATAATCGGTGAAAAAGAATCACATGGCTGCTGTTATGCCGACAACTGGGATTCCGTTCAGTTCCAGCGTATGCCGAATATTTCGCTTAAACCCGGAACAGAAAAACGGAGCGTTCTGGATATGATCAAAGGGGTGGAAAAAGGCATTTATATCATTGGCAGAGGGTCTTATTCGATTGATCAGCAACGTTATAACTTCCAGTTTGGCGGTCAGGTTTTCTATGAAATCAAGAAAGGCGAAATTGTAGGTATGCTGGATGACGTGGCTTATCAGTCCAATACGCAGGAATTCTGGAATTCCTGTTCACAACTTTGTGATAAGGACGATTATAGAACGTTCGGCTCTTTTTTCGACGGAAAAGGACAGCCTTCACAGGTCAGCGCAGTATCTCACGGAAGTGCGACGACGCGTTTTGACGGCGTGAATGTTATCAATACGGCGAGGAAAATCTGAAGTTGATTTTACTCGCATTTTGGCGATTTACTTGAACGAGTGACATAGGGTTAACTGACTGTTTTCATAATTAAAAAAAATAAAATATGGCTGTCTTATCCAAGGAGGAAGCAAAGCAAATAATTGACAAAGTTCTTGCCTTTTCAAAAGCGGACGAAATAAGTGCAGGGCTTACCGGAAGCCGTGTCGGCAACATCCGCTATGCTAGAAACTCGGTTTCGACAAGTGGTGAAGCGACGAACATGTCATTGTCTGTAACCTCTGTTTACGGGAAAAAATCAGGAACCGCGACGATCAACGAATTTGATGACAAATCATTGGAAAAAACGGTTCGCCGCGCAGAAGAAATTGCTGAGCTCGCTCCTGAAAACCCGGAATACGTGCCTATGCTTGGACCGCAGAACTTTCTGGAAGTGAATTCATTTGCAGAAAGCACCGCTGCAATCAACCCCGACTTCCGTGCGGAGGCTGCGTTTAAAAGCATTGATCCCTGCGTAAAAAAAGGGCTTACCTCAGCTGGATATTGGGAAGATCGGACCGGCTTTTCAGCGATGGGGAACAGCAAAGGGCTTTTCGGTTATAACAAAGCTACCTCTGTTGACTTTTCTATCACTGTTAGAACGAATGACGGGATGGGCTCCGGATATGCAACGCGTGATTATAATGACGTATCGAAACTTGACACGGCGCTGGCTACCGAAGTAGCGATTCAGAAGGCTCAGGCCTCGTCTAAGGCGAGAGCATTGGAGCCCGGAAAATATACAGTCATTCTCGAACCGACCGCCGCGGTTGATCTGCTTCAAAATATGATGGGAAGCATGGATGCGCGTAACGCAGATGAAGGAAGAAGCTTTTTAGGCAAAAAAGGTGGTGGAACAAGGTTAGGAGAAAAATTATTTGATGAGCGTGTCAATATTTATTCCGATCCACAGAATCAGGAAATTCCCGGCTCTCCTTTTGGAGGTGGCGGTGGCCGTTATGGCGGAGGCGGTGATGGGCGTGCGCAAGAGAAAGTCGTTTGGGTTGAAAATGGCGTAGTGAAAAATATGTACTATTCACGTTACTGGGCTGAAAAGAAGGGTGTTAAGGCGATTGCGCCGCCATCCGGATTCATTTTCGCCGGTGGGACTGAATCTCTGGCTGACCTTATCAAGGGTACAGAAAAAGGAATTTTAGTGACGCGCCTTTGGTATATCCGTGCGGTAGATCCTCAAACTTTACTCTACACGGGACTAACCCGTGACGGTACTTTTTACATTGAAAACGGCCAGATCAAATATCCTGTCAAAAATTTCCGCTTCAATGAAAGTCCTGTGATCATGCTGAACAATCTGGAAGCGGCCGGTAAACCGATGCGCGCCAGTGGAAACCTGATACCACCCCTAAAGATCCGGGATTTTACGTTCACAAGTTTATCTGATGCGGTTTAGTTCTGTACCATATTCAGTATATTTTTCAATCATTAATAGAAACTAAAAAAGGAGGGACACAACTTGAACCGACGCGACTTTATTCAGATGGCCGGACTTGGTACCGGAGCTATAATGTTACCCGGTTTTGCCAGTGGCAAAACTGTTTCGCCCGAAGCGCTCATGGAGCCCTGGCTTGACGTGGCTGTCAAAAAAAGACTGGCAGACGCAGCGCTGAATGCTGCAAAATCAAAAGGAGCAACCTATGCTGATGTACGCATAGGCCGTTATCTGAACCAGTTTGTGATCACCCGGGAAGATAAGGTTCAGAATATTGTCAATACGGAATCTTACGGTGTGGGTATAAGGGTAATTGCAAATGGATGCTGGGGATTTGCTGCGGTAGCCGACGCTCAAAGCGATGCTCAGATTGCAAAAGCAGCGGAAGACGCCGTAGCGATTGCCAAGGCAAATTCAAGATTGATGAAGGAGCCTGTTGAACTAGCTCCGCAAAAAGGATTCGGCGAAGTAAGCTGGAAGGCTCCGATTAAAAAGAATGCGTTTGAAGTGCCTGTGAAAGAGAAAGTTGATCTCTTACTCGGCGTTAACGACGCTGCGATGAAAAATGGGGCGAATTATGTAAATTCTGTTCTTTTCATGGTGAACGAGCAGAAATATTTCGCATCCACAGACGGCTCCTATATTGACCAGGATATTCATAGAATGTGGCCAAATTTTACGGTTACGTCCATCGATCCGGCATCAGGAAAATTTCAGACAAGAAATTCTCTGAGCGCGCCGATGGGGATGGGTTATGATTATTTACAGACGAATCCGAAAGACAAAATTACCGGAATCACAACCCGTTACAACATGGGTTATGATATGCTTGAAGATATAACCCTGGCCGCTCAGCAGGCAAAAATGAAGTTGAGCGCAAAGTCTGTGGAAGCAGGAAAGTATGATCTGGTTTTAGATCCCTCCCACCTCTGGCTTACGATCCACGAGTCAGTAGGACACCCGCTGGAATTGGATCGTGTGCTCGGTTATGAAGCAAACTTTGCCGGAACTTCCTTTGCAACACTGGACAAATGGCAATCAAAATCGTTCAAATACGGAAGTGATCAGGTCAATCTGATTGCTGACAAAACACAGGTCGGTTCGTTGGGCGCTGTCGGCTGGGATGATGAGGGTGTGAATACTAAAAAGTGGGATCTGGTGAAGGACGGCGTGCTCGTTAACTATCAGGCCATACGTGACCAGGCAAAAATCATCGGTGAAAAAGAATCGCATGGCTGCTGTTACGCCGACAGCTGGAGCTCCGTGCAGTTTCAGCGCATGGCCAATGTTTCGCTGGCATCCGGCAAGACACCGCTTTCTGTGGAAGAAATGATCAAGGATGTCAAAAAAGGAATTTACATCATCGGTGACGGATCATTTTCAATCGATCAGCAGCGTTATAACTTTCAGTTCGGCGGACAGTTGTTTTATGAAATCAAAGACGGGAAAATCGCCGGAATGCTGAAAGATGTAGCCTACCAATCCAATACACAGGAGTTCTGGAATTCCTGTGTGAACGTTTGCGACGACCGGGATTACCGTATGGGAGGATCATTTTTTGATGGTAAAGGACAGCCCTCACAATCGAGCGCAGTTTCCCACGGAAGCTCAACGGCACGCTTCAACGGCGTAAACGTGATCAATACAGCCAGAAAGATTTAACCAGTAACTTATGCCAGTGATATTAACCGAGGAAGAGGCAAAGACTTTATTACAAAATGTGCTGAAGTATTCCAGAGCAGATGAATGTACCATAAATATTTCAGGAGGGAAAAGCGGAAACCTGCGCTACGCAAGAAATGAAGTTTCTACAAGTGGATCTCAGTTAACACAGAATCTTGTCGTTCAGTCTGCGTTCGGGAAGAAAGTGGGCGTTGCTACAACAAACGAATTTAGTGAGGAAGCATTTGAAAAAGTGGTCCGGCAGTCGGAAGAACTGGCAAAACTTGCTCCCGAAAATCCTGAATATATGAGCATGTTAACGCCGCAGCAATACAAAAAAACATCAGGTTTTTACGATTCAACGGCTGGTATAACGCCGGATTTTCGCGCAGAAGCGGTTGCGAAAAGTCTGGAATTGTCAAGAAAGCAGAATCTGGCTGCAGCTGGCTTTTGGGAAGACCAGCATGGATATACTGCAATGCTGAATTCAAAGCAGCTTTTTGGATACTATCCAAGTACAAATGTCAACTTTTCACTGACGGTCCGGACACCTGACGGAACGGGTTCTGGCTACGTTGCGCGTGGTTACAGCGACGTTTCGAAACTGGATATTGAAGCTGCGACCAAAACAGCTATGGCGAAGTCAACCGGGTCGCTTGGTGCAAAGGCATTAGAACCGGGGAAATATACAGTCATTCTGGAGCCGACAGCAGCAGCGGTTTTGCTCGAAAATATCTTCTTTAACATTGATGCAAGGAGTGCCGACGAAGGCCGGTCTTTTTTAAGTAAACAAGGCGGAAAAACCAAATTGGGTGAAAAAATAGTCGACGAGCGTATCAATATTTATTCTGATCCTGCACATCCTGATCTGCCTTCCGCGCCCTGGGCAGGTGACGGACAGCCTATGCAAAAAGTAAGCTGGATCGAAAACGGGATTGTAAAAAACATGGCGTACTCACGTTATTGGGCACAGAAAAAAAGTGTAAAACCGGTTCCGTTTCCCAACAATATGATTGTGGCCGGAGGAACAGCCACGCTTGAAGAAATGATCGCCTCGACGGAAAAGGGGATTCTTGTTACAAAATTGTGGTACATCCGTGAAGTCGACCCACAGACTTTATTGCTGACAGGACTGACACGTGATGGTACTTTTTACATTGAAAATGGAAAAATCAAACATCCGGTCAAAAATTTCAGGTTTAATGAAAGTCCTGTCATAATGCTTAATAATCTCGAAACATTAGGAAAGTCCGAAAGGGTTGTCAGTACGGAGACTAACCAGAATTATCTGATTCCACCGATGAAAATCCGGGAGTTTACATTTTCGTCACTGTCGGATGCTGTTTGAATTTTATTTTCCGGCCAAAATCATTTTTCCGCCGGAAACATTTTTACCTGACCTATGAAACCGTTTTTCTTCACTCGTCTTCAATATACCTCAGGGAACTGGGATACGGATCAGCGCATGCCTTCGAATCTGCTGCATTCGCTTGTGGAGTATACGACCATACCCATAGATGAGAAAGAAAAAGTGGTGTTGCTGAGCAGTAACGAGATTTTTAAAAGTCCGTTTTGTTATCTGAGCGGGCATAAGCTTGTCGAATTTTCGCAGCAGGAGCGGGATCATTTCAAGCGATATGTGCAGAACGGCGGTTTTGTCTTTGTCGACGATTGCAATCACGACATAGACGGATTGTTTGCCAAATCGTTCGAGCAGGAAATGTCCAGATCTTTTGGTCCGAAAGCGCTGCAAAAAATTCCAAACAACCATCCGATCTATAACAGCTTTTTCCATTTTGACGATGGCCCGCCGACAACGTCTTTTGAGCTGAACGGCTGGGGAGATGATCTTGTGCATGATTATCTGAAAGCGATCACCGTTAACGGACGGATAGGCGTGCTTTACAGCAATAAGGACTATGGCTGTGAGTGGGATTATGATTTTAGAAATAAACGTTTTTTGGCCGTGGACAATACCAGGTTCGGGGTCAACATTGTCATGTATGCTTTAACTGCTTAACGATTGGAAACACAGGAACTAACCCATTATAAAACCTTGGTAGCCAAGCTGCCCCTTCTCAAAACAGAGATAGGAAAAGTGATTGTAGGGCAGGAGGATGCTATCAATGAAATCCTTATCTCACTGCTCGCGGGAGGTCACTGTTTGCTCGAAGGGGTGCCGGGCCTCGCTAAAACGTTGATGGTGAAAACGATGTCGGAAGCATTGCATATGAGTTTTAAACGTATCCAGTTTACGCCTGACCTGATGCCCGGAGATATCGTAGGAACCGAAATTCTGGAAGAAGATCATGATACTGGTAAAAAATTTTTCAAATTCAATCAGGGACCAATTTTCGCCAATGTGGTTTTAGCCGATGAAATCAACAGGACGCCGCCAAAAACACAGGCAGCGCTTCTGGAAGCGATGCAGGAAAAAAGCGTTACCTATGCAGGAACGAATTATCCATTGCCAGAGCCTTTCCTGATCATCGCTACCCAAAACCCGATTGAACAATCCGGGACCTATCCGCTTCCGGAAGCACAGCTTGACCGGTTTCTTCTATACATCAAATTAGGTTACCCCAGTGAGCAGGAAGAGCTTAACGTTCTGAAAAATACGACCGGTTTTAAAAACACGGAAATAAACCGGATCTTAAATGATACCGATATTATTCAGCTTCAAAACCTGACAAGGCAGGTTCATATCAGTGACGATCAGATCAGTTTCATTAACAGGCTGGTCCGGGCAACGCGGCCTGATGGCAGCCCTTCGGAATTTGTGAAACAATGGTGTGACTGGGGGGCGGGGCCAAGGGCCGGCCAGGCGCTTGTCCTTTGTTCAAAGGCAAGAGCGGTTCTGAATGAACGGTTCGCAGTGATACCCGAAGATATTCATACACTCGCTTACCCCATTTTAAGGCACAGAATTTCAATGAATTTCCGTGCGGAAGCCGAGAATATCAGCACCGATCATGTGATCAGAGATTTGATAAAAAACCTTAAATAAGTTCAGTGGCCAGCCTTCAGTCATCACATTGATTGTAGTATGCGGATCTGAAATCCAGGAATTAGAATTAAATAAAACAGCGGCTTGTCATATGCTTTGATCCTGGTAAAGCCAGGATTTGAAAGCCGATTGCCGACGGCCGAAAGCCAAGAATTATGTCTCAAAAAAGTACCGGGCTCCTTGCTTCTGATCTTATCAAACTTGGCAATCTTCAACTGGTTGGAAAACTCGTCAGTGAAGAGCTTTCGCTTGGTGTGCACGCGAGCAGGCGTTCAGGAATGGGGACGGAATTTGAGCAATATCGGCACTATGAGCCCGGCGACGATCCTAAGCGGATTGACTGGAAGCTGTTTGCCAGAACGGATAAACATTTGGTTAAAGAATCATCAGCAGAAAGTAACCGACAGATCCGTTTTCTGCTTGATCTTTCCGGGTCGATGAATTATTCAGAAACCGGGATAAGTCGTCTGGAATATGCCAGGCTGCTGATTGCGTCGCTCGCCTATCTTGGTTATATTCAGAACGATCAGATGAGCCTTTATTCTTTGCAGGACGGCAAAGTGAATAGCCTCGCAAGCGGTGCCTCAGGTTCCGGAAAGCAGGCATTTAACAAGATATTATTTAGCCTTCAAAAAACAGTCGCTTCGGGAGCCTGGCGAGCCGAAAGCGAAGACAGCGGAAAGCTCCAGTTTCCGGAATTTGCCACCAAGAGTAAAGAACAACTGATTTTCGTTACCGACTTTTTGCAAGTGGGGGAAGAATGGCTGACGCTAATCAGATCGGTCGCAAGTCCTCGCCGGGAAATTGTCATTTTTCAGATTTTAGGAGACAATGAAGTCGAATTCAATCTGACAGGTTTTTTTCGTTTTCGCGATCTTGAAACGGGAAAGGAAATCGAGCTGGACGCTGAGGCGGTCAGAGAGGAATTCAAAAAATCTTCAAAGGCTTATTTAGATATGCTGGAAGAGGCGCTGAGGATTCCATATGTCAATCTGGTTCAGGCAAAATTGAGTGATCCCTTAGGCATGGTCTTAAAAGAATTTTTAACGAGAAGGAAAGGCTGATGAATTTTTTACAACCGATCATGTTTTGGAGCGCGCTGGCCATTGCCATTCCCGTTTTTATCCATTTCTGGCATCAGAAGAAGGGGAAAAAGCTGGACTGGGCGGCTATGCAATGGCTGACGGGTGTAAGCCAGCAACAAAGCCGCGGTTTACGTCTTGACGACTTGTCTTTGCTTATTGTTCGCTGCCTCCTGGTGTTGGTATTGGTATTGTTAATGGGCCGGCCTGTCGCCGGTTGGCTTAAAAAAGCTGACCATTCTGCACGTATTCATTTGGTCGAGCCCTCAACGTATCTGACTGACAATTACCGGTTTGAGCTGGAAGAAGCCATTAAAAAAGGAGAAAAGATTTATTGGATCAATGCTTATAACGAAGAAATAAAAAGCCTGTCGTCGGTTTCCGGTTACCCAGCCGGTGGGATCCTATATTTGCAGGATTTGATTAATAAGATAAGTAAACCAGGAGTGCAGTTTGATATTTATTTGCTGAATAATCATAAACTGATCAATCAACCACGAATTTATATTCCAGCTGATTATACCATACACACAGCCATCGATTCTTCGGAAAATTATAACCACCGATACCTGGATATCGGCCACGGCAAAAAGCTTTTTGTGGATAAAGGATTGTTAACTGCATCGGATGGAAAGTCTGCAAATCTACCAAAACCAGCTTCAACTGCGGTTCATTCAGGTGTTATCCATGTTTTGGCAGAATACAAAAACAAAGCAGAACGGCAGACCGTGTTGGCAGCATTGGAAGCACTTTCAACTGTTTATTCCCTGCCTTTTGAAGTTGACGATAACCGTAACAGCCAAAAGAAGTATGATCTTATATTGACGGATCAATCCATTTCCGGAGTTGATCCGGGAACGCTTTATGTCCTGTCTGGGCTGGCAGGAAAACAGTTTGGAATGGCGTTTCCTAATGTCAGGGTTATGCAGGATTCCCTCCGTATCCAGACGTCTGAAATGGTTAATTCCGGACAGTTACCCGAGTTTCTTGGTGACTTATTGGTGAAGCATTTTAATTTGGATGAGCGTAACAGTCCGTTAAGTAACCAGCAGATGAACTCGGTTTTTCAACAGTCAAAACCTGTTCATGGAAATGAAGAGGGCAATCTCAGACCCTGGTTTCTCGCAATTTTTCTGTTACTGCTAATATTGGAACGCTGGATGGCTCTCAGGAAAACAATACAGAAAAGTTATGCATGAATTAAAGAAATTGGTCAATTCGGTAACAATACAGCTTTACGCCAATGCTTTCATCCGGTGTATGCTGCTCGCTGTTTCAGGCTTTGTACTGGCGTCTGTTTTTGAAAACACATCATTGACGGTACCTGCTCTTGCGGCGCTGGCTGGACTTTGCATCGGCGTTTTTGTTACCGGATTGCATCAGAATAAAAAACCAAAGGCAATTAATTGGATCCACCGAATGGTGCGTGAGTCTGAATATAGTATGCATCTGCTAGAGAAAGACGAGCTAAATATTGCTGAACGGTTACAGTTAAACAGATTGAGCGAAAACGTTTCTGCTAACCGTTTTCATTTCCGGAATCTATACGACGGAACGATGATCTATGCACTGATCTTTTTGCTTTCTCTGGTTTTCTACAATTTGTACCCGCAACTAAGTTTTTCAACCAACAGTCCGGAAGATATTTTATACAAAACAAAAGGTGGAGAAAAGGCCGTGTTATCGGTACCTCCCTCGTTTGAAACGGCGTCGGTGACCGTTAGTCCACCGGCATATACCAAACTGCCCAATGCAAAAACAGAAAATCTCAATGTCCGTGCGATGATCGGTTCTTCTCTGCAGTGGGATGTTATGTTCAGTCACCAGGAAAATTTGTCCGTGCGTCTGGCTAACAACCGCGGGGAAGAGCTTGCGTTTAAGAAGCTTAACGGCCAGTTTGAATACCGGGACAAGCTAACAGGTTCGGGCCTGTATTCGATCAAAGCTTATTGGAAAGATTCTCTCGTTTATCAGTCAGATTTCTACAAGTTGGAAGCGCAACCGGATCTGGCTCCGAAAATAGAACCGGAATCGAAAGAATTGTATCAGTATCATTATTTAAAAGACAAAAAAACAATCCAGGTATCGGCGAAGGTTTCTGACGATTTTAAGGTAAAACAAGCGTTCATCGTCGCGACGCTGGCGCGTGGATCGGGTGAAAATGTGAAGTTTCGTGAAATGAAATTTCCGCTTACCCCATCTGATTTCAAAGAAGCAAAACTAACCCAGGCTATCGATCTGAAGGTGCTGGATTTTGCGCCCGGGGACGAACTCTACTACTATTGGGCAGCCGTTGATAACAAACAGCCGGAAGCTAATTTTACAAAGTCTGATACCTACTTTGTTGTTTATAAGGACACTGCGCAAGTGGAAGAGTCGCAGCTGGCGACGATGTCTGTTAATACCGTTCCTGAATATTTCAGAAGTCAGCGGCAGATCATCATTGACACTGAAAAGCTGATTGGCCGGCGTAAAAAAATCAAAAAAGAGGAATTTAATAGTATTTCAAATGAAATAGGTTTCGATCAGAAGGTTTTAAGGTTAAGGTATGGCCAGTTTTTGGGCGAAGAATTTGAACAAAATATCGGTGGTGGAGGCGGAGAGGGGCCTCATCATGATGAGGGTGGAAATATGCTGGAAAAATTCACGCACAAGTCTGATGCAGAAGGAGAGGCGGCTGAGAATCGAAAATCGCAGCCGGAAGAACATCATCACGATCATGGCGCAGGGAGCCATGCAGATGATGGATCGAAAGATGCCATAGCCGAGCTGATGGAACAGTATGTTCATGCCCATGACGATGCGGAAGTAAATACCTTTCATGAACAATCCACCCGGAGTTTATTGAAAATGGCATTGGAGCAGATGTGGCAATCGGAGTTGCATTTGCGTATGTATGAGCCTGAAAAAGCCCTCCCATATGAAAACAAAGCACTGGCATATTTAAAACAGGCGCAACACAAGGCGCGTGCTTTTGTAAAAAAGAGCAGCTACGACCCGCCGCCGATTAAAGAAAAAGAAAAGCGGCTGAGCGGAGAACTGACGGGTCTGAGCAACCATCTTAATCAGGAGAAAACGGTTGATGGAATCAGAACGGAACAACTGGTTGGGGAGGTTCTGGGCTATTTGGAATATGAAAAACTGAGCCAGGCGCAACGTGTCAGGTTTGGGATCGCGGGATCGCAGTTATCCAGCCGGTTAATCAACAGCGGTCCATTCAACGGCGGCTTTCAGAACTGGTCCGTACTTGGGTCTTTGCAAAAAATGATCAGCGGAAAGGCAATAACGGGCAAGGAAAAACAGCAGCTTAAAACGGAACTTTATAAAAGGTCAGGAGCCAGGTTAGAAACCAGCGGATCTTATGTCAGTGAGAAAAAGCTGGAAAACGTATTTTGGAAAAAACTTAAATAAGCCTGCTCCAATGGGTATGCTGATACAATATGATTGCATTTGATTTTGACTGGTCCGCTCCGTTAAATCTGGTACTGATTCTGCTTCTTGTCATCCTTGGAGGATTGCAGGTTGGGTTTTTATTTCGCAGCCGCGGAACGGTGTCCAAACAGAAAATGGGCGTCAGGATCGCGCTGAATCTTTTGCTTTGGCTCGTTGTTGTGTCATTTCTTTTACAGCCGGTTTTACAGTCGAAGGTTTTGTCAGGTAATTTTCTCATTGCGGGTAAGGATGTCCCTTCCCATGAAATTGGCAGAATAAAAGATAGTTTGCGGATCCGTGAAGTACTTTCAGAAGGTAACTTTAAAGCAAATAATATTGATACGTTGATTTTAGTTGGGCAGGATTTTGGCTCTTCTTTTTATTCCGGATTAGCTCAAACATTGCCAATAGATGCCAAGGTAAAGTGGATTGCCTATATGTCTGAAAATCAGGTGCAGTCCGTATGCTGGAAAGGTTTGTTGAGAAGAGGACAACTTCAGAAAATATCCGGGACGGCTAAAATATCGGTTCCTCAATGGATCAAAGTGAAGTTTGGAAACGAGACGCTGGACAGCGCGAAACTTGAAAACGGCTTACAGTCTTTTAATCTGGTATTTCCTGTATTTTCGGAAAAACGGACAGCTGCTGAGTTATTTTTGGGTGACAAAATGCTGGGTGAAATCCGGTTTTTTGCTCAGCCGCTGCCTCCCATGACTTTCCGGTTTATTCTTGATAATCCCGATTTCGAGAGCAGGACTCTGGCAGCCTGGCTGGCAAATCAAGGGCACGCAGTTGAAGTTGTTACCAACTTGTCAAAAGATATTCAGAGTACACTGAAGATCAATAAAACAGGAAATCCCGACGTTATCGTCACCGATCCTAACAATGCCGGAAATGCTCAGATAAGGAAAGCATTGGCCGGAGGTAAGCGTATTTTATTTATCAATCTTGCCAATCCTGCGGCTGACATTACTAATATAAATGCTTCGCTGGGAACTAGGTTTGTTTTAAAAAAGATCTCGAACGAAGAGGTGCTGCCTGTAAGTGGCGAACTGACCAGTTTTCCGTTTGCATTTGGTACAGCCAATACTTATGTTACACTTCCAAAATATCCCGTCGCGATTGAAAATGTAACCGGAAAGGTGGCGGTGAGTTTACTGAATGAAACATTTCCTACAATGCTGAACGGCGATAGTCTGACTTATCGCAATATATGGACATCTGTTCTAGCCGCTATTCATCCGGCCTACACAACAAATATTGAGATTGCGGCACCCGTTTATAAAGGCATTTCAACGGAGTTTCAGGCTAATAACCTGACAGGTAATCCGGGTATTCTTTCCATCGGGCATGATAGCGTATATTTGAATTATTCCGTAATAAACAAGCAAACGGCCCATGGGCGGTTTATTCCTCAAGAAGCTCCCTGGACTACATTTGTCGAAGGTTCTGAAATAGCTGTCAGTGACAGTTTAAATTTCATTCATGTTTATCAGGCCAGGCGTGTATCTGATTTTGTCAATGCGCGTTCAGCGCTGCAATCCAGTCTTGCCGATTCTTCAACATTGTCAGATCCAGGATCCCAGCCGGTAAGCGAAAGCAGACTGCCGGATTGGATATGGTTTTTAATGATCATTTTTTGTTTTACTGCACTTTGGCTGGAACCGAAGTTTGGTTAATGACTTCATTTTCCGACCATGGGCATTTCCATCGGTTTCAAAATTTGCCGCGCCAAAAACCTGGTCAAAATCAGATGCAGTCCGGTCATCACCGTCCTTGGATTTTAATGTTTAAATCAAAAACAATTACTTTTATGGTTTGCGAAAACAACCTTCCGTATTTGGAATGTCAAAGACGCATCATTTGAAATAACAAAACTATGACCGAAAACGGACCTCAGCTCAGAACCGTCAATGTAATACGTTATGTGACGCCCTTGCGTGAAGGCGGCTCACTGCCAGCCATTGCTGAGGCAGACGATGACTTTCTTTATGTTTTAAAATTCCGAGGCGCCGGACAAGGTGTAAAAGCGCTGATCGCAGAAATTATTGGTGGGGAAATTGCCCGCGCTCTGGGACTCAGGATCCCGGAGATTGTGTTCGCAAATCTGGACGAAATGTTTGGTATGACCGAACCGGATGAGGAGATTCAGGATCTCTTGAAAGCGAGTACCGGCCTCAACCTGGCCATGCATTACCTGTCCGGCGCAATCACCTTTGACGCCCAGGTCACAACGGTTGATTCCAGACTTGCTTCTCAAATTGTCTGGCTGGACTGTCTTCTAACCAATGTAGACCGGACAGCGAGAAATACCAATATGCTCATGTGGCATAAAGAACTGTGGTTGATCGATCACGGAGCATCGCTGTATTTTCACCATTCCTGGACCAATTGGGAAGAGCAGGCCAAACGTCCGTTCGTTCAGGTAAAGGACCATGTTTTGTTAAAGCAAGCCTCTGAACTGGAAGAAGTCGATGCTGCATTCCGGCAGTTGTTAACAGACGATCTTATTACGTCCATCTGTTCGCTTATTCCGGACGACTGGCTCCTTCGCGATGCTCCATTCGGGACAGCAGATGGGCACCGTGAGGCTTATGCCAAATTTTTAATTTCAAGAGTTTCAGTATCAGAAGTATTTGTAAAAGAAGCGCAGAATGCAAGAACATCACTTATTTGAGTACGCCGTGATACGCGTTGTGCCCAGAGTCGAACGTGAAGAATTTCTAAATGTTGGCGTGATCCTTTATTGCCAGAAGCAGGGTTTTTTACAAAGTAAATTTAATCTGGATTCGGGCCGGCTCCAGGCCTTCTCCGGCAGTCTGGACCTTTCAGAAGTCGAATCTTATTTATTTTCGCTAGACAAAATATGTATAGGAGGAACAAAATCCGGTCCGATCGGTAGCCTACCTATTGCTTCCCGGTTCCGATGGCTGACGGCCACCAGGAGTACTGTTGTGCAAACCTCGAAAGTGCATCCCGGACTTTGCAAAAACGCCGGCGAAACATTGGACAAGTTGTTCAATGATCTGGTTTTGTAAGGAAACAGTCAGAAACATCTACTGAAATTAATGATGTACTATTTTGACCAATAATCATCAGACGCAAAAAAAGCTTCGCTCAGACGACCTGGCGAAGCTTTTTTGTAAACAGGCATTTCTAGAAAGTTTTTAAAGCCTTGAAAATCTCAGTGTAAGGCTGTTCCCCTTCGAAAGTTCTGACATGTTTTCCGTTTTTATCATACATCGCGATGTATGGGAATGACCGGATCTGATAATATTTCTGCACCAGATAGGAAGTACCCTCGGTGCCGATTTTGATATTTGGATAGGATGCCAGGTTGTAAGTCGTCGCAAACTGTTTTACCATCTCCATGGGCTGAAACGTCACCATGATCAATTGTTTATTGCTGATCACAGTATAGTTTTTCAACAGCGCCTTGGTAAACTCCTGACAATGATCGCAGTCGGGTGAAAAATACATCAATACCACAGGACCCGGATTAAGCTGTGCAAAATTGTACGGCTTCCCATTTGTCAGCGTCATCTGAAACGGCGCAATCTTTTTTGTTCCGGCGGCGGTCTGGCTATATGCTGAAACCGACAAGAGTATAAACAAGAAAAGGGGGATTATTTTTTTATTCATCTGAAATTTAGTTTTTACCAGGCTGCAAGATATGATTCTTTTCAATAGGGAATCATTTTCAACAGGGCGTTAACTACGAAAAAGAGCGAAATTTATCTTTTACATTTCGTTTACAATCTTTTACAACTCAATCGAGGCCACCCTGTTTTTGTGTCATACATTTGATCCATGCCCGGTTCGGGGAATGATTTAACTCAAATAAAAAGGATTATGAAAAATGCCCCTAATCTGTTTGGCGTCTATCTGCCTTCTGGTTAAAATCCGCCTGCCGCGTATTACTCAATAAAAATTGTTCAGCAGTATTTCCAACAAATTCTTACAACCTCAAACATTTTATACCATATGAAATATCCTATCTCAAGAATCCTGATCCTGCTTTTTACATTCACAATCTCCGTTTCAGACGCATTGCCTTTTGCTGCATCCGGCATGTTGTTGTCTGTTCATGGAAAAGCGGCAGAACGCAGTGCTTTTGTTAATGTGCGAAACGGGCGTTTGACACTGATCGACATACATTCAAAAGCTGAGCCTAAAACCGGACTGCAATTTTTTGCCTACCTTAAAAGAAATGGAAAGATCGTCCCTATTGACGCTTACACACATCATTTGCCCGTGCGTAGTATCGGGTTAGCCGAGATATCTCAATCAGCCCAAGTGGGGGATGATATCATAATCGAACCGGCCGACATTTCTGGTTCCGGAAGAAAGCTTATATACGTCCGATATGCGATGCTGTTTCCACCAACTGACTTATTTCCTTTTTCGAAGAAAAACAAAGGAGGATGCTAGCTGATGGTGTTTTCGTAAGTTTATGGTAAGTTTCTAAAAATGAATTTCAGAAATTTCAAGTTGAACATGACCAGGACAATCACTTTTTTAGCGTTGATCTTTCTGATGTTTTCTGTGCCGGGAAAGGTAGCAGGAAATAGCGATTCTGTTCGTTTCTCTGAAAAGGCCAATCTTGCATTGCGCCGTACGGTTCATCTTTTACTTGCTGCGAATGGTGATTCAACATCCGGGATCACGCCCGTTGAACAACTTCATGCGAACACCTTTACTGTGAGGGTGGATAAGCTTTTTAATTATGATAAGCTCCCGTCTATATTACAGCAATCGTTGCAAATACACGGAATAGGCCGGGGTTACGACGTTTCAGTAATTCGTTGTGAAAGCAATGTCGTTGTTCTTGGATACAATTTTCAGGACCTGAATCAAAAAGGAGGCGTGCCATGCCGTGGCCGAAAAATGGCAGCAGGTTGTTATGTTTTGAAGGTTACCTTTTATCCGGAAACAACAACGGCATCGGGAAATAGCAGCTGGTGGGTTTTGCCAATTGGCAGCCTGCTTGCAGGCCTGGGTTTTATTTTTTGGAAAAGAAGCAACAAACAGAGCAAGTCCGGTAGTGACACCGATGTTGATATGCGCGTTGATAATATAAATTTTGGTAATTCCTCTTTGGATGTGACTAATCTTACGTTGACTTCAGGTGGCAAAGTTTGCAACCTCACTTACAGAGAAGCGAAGCTCCTTCATCTTCTTACCGATCATAAAAACGAGGTTCTGGACAGGGATTTTATCTTAAAATCAGTTTGGGGAGATGAGGGCGTCGTCGTAGGCAGGAGCGTTGATGTATTTGTCTCACGATTGAGAAAATTGCTGGCCAAGGATTCAACGTTGAAAATCAATGCTGTGCATGGGATTGGATACCGGCTGGAAGTTGGAAACAGGGAGGGATCAATAGGCTGAAATTAACCAGGTACTAGGAAAAAGACAGGAGATGTCAGCCTGTCCGGACTGACGTCTCCTGTGCCAATATCTCTTACAGATTTTGCTTTTTGAGCTCTTCGACCGCGTGATTTGCTGCACGTGCAGTCAACGCCATGTAGGTGATGGACGGATTGACGCAGGAAGAGGAAACCATCGCCGCACCATCTGTAACAAAAACATTTTTGCAGTCATGAATCTGGTTGAACTTATTTAGTACTGAAGTTTTGGGATCCTTTCCCATTCTGGCCGTACCCATGTCGTGAATTCCCAGACCTGGATGCGTATCTGTCCGGTTAAATCCTGAGACATTTTTAAAACCTGCCGCGTCCAGCATTTCAACAGCCGAGGCCATCATATCTTTCCGCATGGCCAGCTCGTTTTCGCCAAAGGCAGCGTCGAAAACGATCATCGGTATGCCCCATTTATCTTTCTTATCCTTATCCAGAAACATCCTGTTAGATGGATCTGGCAAAATTTCACCAAAACCGCCAAAACCCATCGTCCAGGTTCCGGGGCGCGTCATATCTTCTTTAAAACTTGCACCGAAACCATCCATCGTCACGCCGCGCTTCCAATCGCTCTTGCTTGCACCTCCCTGATAGCCATAACCGCGCAGGAAATCCTTTTTGTCCGTACCCCAGTTTCTGAAACGCGGAATATAGAGCGCGTTTGGTCGTTGTCCGAAAATATAATCGTTCTCAAATCCATCAACTGTCGCGTTGGCGCCAACGCCCAGATGATGATCCATGATATTTCGGCCAACCTGATCGCTGTCGTTGCCAAGCCCGGTTGGAAACCGGGATGATTTAGAATTAAGGAGCAATGCCGCGGTGTTCATAGACCCTGCGTTCAAAAAGACAACCTTTGCAAAAAACTCTTCAACCGCCATCGTATTCTGGTTTATCACCCTGACGCCTTTTGCTTTTTTTGTCTTTTCATCATAGATGACCTCACTCACAATGGTATCATGCAGAACGCTCAACTTCTGCGTTTTTCGCGCCGCCGGGATCGAGCCGGACAAGGAACTGTAATAAGCGCCATAGGGACAGCCTCTTGAACATTTGCTGCGGTACTGGCAGGAAGCCCGGCCCAGCTCGGTATGCCATGGCTGCGGTTTTGTAAGGTTGGCAACCCGTCCGACTGTAACGGGCCGGTTCAGTTTCCTAAGCATCGTTTCCTTAAAATAAAGCTCCGGCGCACTCATTGGCATAGCAGGCAGGTAATGCCCATCCGGCAACACGTCCCAGCCTTCGGCCTGACCGCTGATACCCACAAATTTTTCAACATGTGCATACCATGGGACCAGGTCGTCATACCGGATCGGCCAGTCCACTGCGATGCCTTCTTTGGCATTGGCTTCAAAATCATTTTTATTCATCCTGTAAGACTGGCGGCCCCAATGCATCGATTTTCCTCCGCTGTGGTATGCCCTGATCCAGTCAAAAGGGCGTTTTTCTATATATGGGTTCTTTTTGTCATCTGTAAAAAATTCAGCTGTCTCCTCATTTGCCAGATTACCGAAACGGCTGTTTGCCCAGTATTCTTCCGCAGATTGAATCGAAACCTTGCCGCGGTGATCAAACTCCCAGGGACCTTTCATCGCGGTATCGTAATCTTCGATATGTTTTACTTCCCGTCCGCGTTCGATCATCAAAACCTGCAGGCCGCGTTCTGTCAGCTCTTTGGCAGCCATCCCGCCGGTCATTCCTGAGCCGACCACGATGGCGTCAAATGTATGTGCTTTGTCTGCTTTTATATTTAAATTCATGGTGAAGCCGGAAATTAATAGGCGAATGATTTTTGATTGGGTTTAAGCTTTATCATTTCCAGTTTTCCGGGAATGGGTACATAGTCGAAAGATGATTTGATGCCTTCTTCGGAGGTGAAATAGCCTAACATGGTAAGTTCTTTCATCAGGCGCCAATACGGCAGGCCCTTTGATTGTGCCGCCATCTGCTCCCGGTCTTCATTGTCTCCCATTTTGGTTTGCTGAACCTGGTAGGCCTTCATCTGTTCAACCGTATTGACCTCGACCTGTTTCAATAATTCCGTTTTTTGCGACGGACTAAGGGAAATAAAATCTTTCTGTTCCAGGTTTTTAACACCCTCCATAAAGCTGATATGCTCCGGCGTTTTGTAACAGTCTTTCAGCATCATCACAATGAAAGCCGGAACACCGACATCTTTTGCTCCTGGCGTGCCTGTCTTTGGTATGATCATTTCAGCAACATCGGCAATGATCATCGTTTGATTCGCTGTGAATACCAGCCCGCCCTTTTCGGTGCGGCCCTTCTCCGGTTTTTGCCAATGATCCATTGCCAGTAAGGTAGGTGCAGAAAATGTCCCTCCAAACAGCAACGCGACATGCTTCATGGCGTCTCTTCTGTCCATCGCTTATTAATTTAGGTATAACAGTATCTTATAGAAGTAATTGTCAGCCTGATATATCGCTCAATATCAGAAATCAGGCGAAAGATTTCTATCAGTATTTAAAGAAAATATTTCAAAAAAATACTTGGGGGACACATAAATAATAAGACTGTCCGAAACCTTCGGACTATATAAATCTCACCGCAACGAATCCAGGAGCCCTTTTTAATATTTATTTATAACATTTTTAAACTGCAAGAAGCAGTAATTTGTTGTTACTTTACAAATCGATTTCGTAACTAGAATTTTTAAGCATGACCTGGAAACCAGTAAAATCAGAATCAGACGTTCAAGAACTTTTAAATGCCAGCGGGTATTCGTTAATTTATAAGCATAGTCCGCGCTGCATGACCAGCCTTATGGCCTTTCGTAATATGAAATCCGGTTCAGAGTCTGATTACAGCATTCCTTTCCATATTGTGGATGTTATTGAGGATCGTGAAATATCCGGGCTCATAGCCAAAACTTTTTCTATAAAACATGAATCTCCGCAAGTGCTGATTGTTAAGGATGGCGCCTGTGTTTTTAATACTTCCCACGAAAGCATTGTATTAAAAGATATAGTTAAAAAAATCAATGCACTGACGGAAGCATAGGCATATACCGTTTAAAACACTACGTTTAACCAAATTCGCAGCGCGTGAAAAGAAATCTTGTTGCTTTCCTGTTTTTAATTTCAATCCATCACGTAAGTTTCGGACAGGAGGGTACATTACCTCTCGACAGCAAAAACAATGCGTCGTTTTCCGACCTGGGATCAGTAAAAAAGCCAAAGGATGTACTCTTTCAGGATGCACAAAAGTGGGTGGTTAAAACATTCGGTAATTACGAAAATGCGGTTGCCAGTGCAAATAAGGAAGATGGAAAATTAGTTTTAAGTACATACGCCCCCGTTTCCAGTGCAGCCTACGAATATTTGCGTATGACGATGATTATCGACTGTCGGGATGAAAACTACAAGGTATCGGTGACAGATTTGGAAGGAATTGCTAAAAGTCAGACCATCACGCATTTGGGAAAGCGCCAGAATGATGCGATACAGGAGAAAGCGGTTTTGGTCAAAACCGAATCCAACCGCAAGAAAAAGACAATTGCCGAAAATGAGCTGGAGGAAATGAAATCAGATAACGACCGTGTCAGTGAAACCGTTTACTCCTTGCTGGCATCTCTCAAACAAATGATAGTAAGTGATCCGGAAAACTGATCAAGGTGATATCACATTACTTTGATATTATTTTCTTTGAATTTTTTGTAAAGTGTTTCCAAAACGTAACTTTTGAATCCCGCCTCTACGTAAACGCTCTTAACCCACACAAGGATTTTTAGCTCCACGTTATCCGCGCCGATGCTGTTAACCAGAATCTGGCGCGGTGCATTTTTAACGATATCCTCAGCCTTCTCAACCGTTTCATCAACCAGTTTTTTTACGAGATCCAGATCCGAATCGACGTTAACTTTGAAAATTATTTCGCTTTTTAGCTGCGCATTTTTCTGGGTATAGTTCGTGAGCCTTCCTGAGAGCAGATCTCCGTTTGGAATGATTACTCTGGAGCCCTGTGACGTAAGCATTTTACTGGACCTTATGCCAATATCAAGCACCTTTCCCTTTTTGTCTGCCAGTTCGATATAGTCGCCGATATTGAATGGTTTTTCAAAAATCAGGATGATTCCTGAAACGAAATTGTTGATGATATTTTGCAGACCAAGCCCGATACCTACACCCAGCGCACCCAGCAAGACGGTAATCTTATCCAGCGGTACGCCGGAAGCAGTGATGGCAAAGAGAAATCCAATCACGATAATGACCAGCCGGATCAACGCCAGCTTCGAGTTTTTCTCGACAGTCGTTCCGCCAAAAGTGCTGTCTGACTCACCAAAAAGGATGCCAATATTCTTTTGAAGGACGTTGGATAAATAAATGATGACTGTGAAAAACAGAATGTTTCCCAACGAAAAAGTAATATTTCCGAAGGTTCTGGACTTAAGAAGCAACTGCTGAAGCAGGTTCACGATCGTATCGATAATGTTCAGATTGATCGCAAAAACCATAAGCCATAAAATGACGGAAATGAAGGAAAGCATTTTCTTGAATTTGCCCCTGCTGCTGGCTACATTGATTCTTGAAAAAATACCGCCGGAGGATGCGCTTACTTTAATTTGCAGTTCCATCGCTTCGGCAACGACCTGAATAAATACGGCGAGGCTCAATACCTGAACCAAGCCGCTGATGGCCGTTAAATTGAATGATTTTGCCAGACTGATCCGGCCAAATATATTTAATAAAACAGCCAGTATATTCAGGATGACATAAATAATTACCACTGGTTTGATAAACCTTTTATGCAATTTTGCCTCCTGCATTTTCCTGTAAAGCCAGATACCGAAATAAATCGAAACTGCATTCAACAAAATCAAAAGTGAGCGCAGCAGGAGGGTTTCATTGACAAACGCATTGGTTAAAATAACAAGCGCATACAAACCCAGGATAGCAAACCAGACTCTTAACTGCGGTTTTGGCAGTCGCCGGTACAGAAATATACTTAACGTGACCAGCAAAAAGAATTGGTTCAGTTCAATGTAAATCGATGGGGAATCGGGTTCGAACAGGGGGGTAATATTAAATAGTACGACCAATGCCTGCAGTACCGGCGTCTTTGTAATGTATTCAAAATCAAGCGCTCCGATTTTTGCAGAAAGTTTGGGATGAGAGGCCAGGCGGAAATTGATATAGATCCACCAAAAGAAAACAGCGCATACCAGCAACAGCAAAACCCTGTTGTCCCAGGTCGAATTAAAAAAATATCGTAGAATTTTGTCCTGCCCCACGTAGGATGTTGTAACTAACTTTCCAATGTTGTCGGCATTATTGGTCCTTGGGGCGTTCCAGAGATAATTATATTCCTTACTTAAAACATTCTTCCCTGATTCTCTCACATAATCGTCAACTACGGTTTGCAGATCGATTGTTCGAAAATAGACTGTCGAGGCATCGGCAAGCAATCTGCTGACGGTATCCAGGTTGGCGACCGTGACTTTGCCGGTGTTCTGCAGCTTCACCCGGAGGTCATCAATCTGCTGTTTGTATAACTTCCGCTGCGTGGTATCCTTCCGGTCAATGATCAGCAATGAGTCTCGGCCAAACTGAATAACCTCTTCCGACATACGTTGAAGTTCAGCGTTATATTTTGAAAGAGATTTCCGCCACGATGCCGTTTTTGTCTGCGCATCCGTAAGCATCAGACGATAATTTAACAATGTTTTATTATCGGGAATAGTTTTCGTAATCTGCATTGCAGAGTCAATCTGGGCCACGTTTGTCTGTATTTGCGCCAGCTCCTGCCTGATCCTGGCGGCATCATAACCCTTCTTATTGGCACCATTCATTTCTGTAATTGCAGATTGATATTTTTCTAGTCTGAACAGGAGCGTATCCGGGATTGCGTTACTCGAATCTGCCGGAGTGTTTTTGGTTTGGGCTGCGGAAAACCCGCAGGAAATGAAAAGCACCAGGAATAAGGCGGTGAAAAACCGTACCGAAAGTATTGATTTTCTTGATGCAATGGCTTTCTTCATGTCAGATTTTAAATTTTATAAATGCGGCAAACCTGCAAATAATATGCCTGGTCAGGTTAGAATTTACAATTACGGACTTTTTAGTCTTGAATACGGAAATTTTTCAAACTTCAATCAGCTAATATCAATGATGGTCAAAGCCACAGAAAATGACAAAGATCTGGCGATAGACCTACTGACCAGTGCTTTTACTGAAAATAAAAGTGTCAATTATATCGTCAGGCAAGACCACCTCAGGGAACAAAGAATAAAAGCGCTGATGCAATATTCCTTTGATTGCTGCATGTTGTATGGCCATGTCTATTTTTCAGAGGATAAGAAAGCCTGCGCACTGGTCTCATTTCCTGATCGGAAGAAAACCAGTTTTAAATCGATCATACTTGATCTCAAATTCATTTTTAACTCGGCCGGTGTTGCCAATGTTTCGAAGATACTACATCGGGAGAAATTGATATCCGGAAAATATCCTAAAACCGAAATTTATTATCTCTGGTTTATCGGCGTTTCCCCTGAACATCAGAATCAGGGTATTGGAAGAACACTCCTGGCCGGGATCATAAATGAAGCCAATCAGTTGAACAGACCGGTGTACCTGGAAACCTCGACAGAAAGCAATGTAAGATGGTATCAAAAGGCAGGATTTGAAATTTACGGTGTGCTTGATTTCGGTTATAATTTATTTTTGCTCAGGCGGGCGCCTGGTTCAATTTCCTGAGAATGGATCATTTAATAAAACCATATGTGACTTGTAGCGAAAATTTAAAAGGTATGCCGGCTTAAATTTTTAGTTTTGCATCTAAATTATGCTGCAAAAAAATGACTGGTTACCTCAATTTATTTGATTTTAAACAAAAAGTAGATTACAAAAATGAAATCCTTGCCGGGCTGACTGTCGCTATGACAATGATGCCCGAATCCCTTTCTTTTGCGATTCTGGCCGGACTTCCTCCATTGGCTGGTCTTTATGCTGCTTTTATCATGGGAATTGTGACGGCCGTTTTTGGTGGACGGCCAGGCATGGTTTCAGGCGGTGCGGGGGCCACGGTCATTGTTCTGATAGCACTGATGCAGTCACACGGAATAGAATATGTTTTTACTGCCGTCGCGGTAGCCGGCATTTTCCAGATCTTGATCGGCATTTTCAAACTTGGGAAATTTATCCGTCTTGTGCCTCAGCCAGTTATGTACGGATTTGTGAATGGACTTGCCGTCATTATTTTCATTTCCCAGTTTGAGCAGTTTAAAACGGTTACCAACGGCCAGGTTACCTGGGTCTCAGGTATGCCGCTGTATATTATGGCAGGCCTTGTGAGTCTTACTATTGCCATCGTTTTAATTTTACCAAAAATAACAAAAGCGGTTCCTGCTTCCCTGGTGGCTATTATCGTTGTTTTCGCTTTGGTACTGGGCTTCAATATTGATACCAAAACGGTCCGCGATATTGCATCGGTAAGCGGCGGGTTTCCACCATTCCATATCCCGTCCGTTCCGGTAAACCTGGAAACTTTGCAAATTATATTTCCTTATGCGCTGATCATGGCCGGTGTAGGCTTAACAGAAAGTTTGTTGACTTTGAACCTGGTTGATGAACTGGTCGGGAATCGTGGCAATGGAAACAGGGAATGCATTGCGCAAGGCAGCGCGAATATTCTGAACGGCTTCTTTTTTGGCATGGGTGGCTGCGCGATGATCGCCCAGACCTTTGTGAATATTTCTGCAGGTGCCAGAGCCCGGTTATCAGGTATCATTGCAGCCTGCACCATATTGGTCGTGATACTTTTTGGTGCGCCGCTGATAGAAAAAATTCCAATGGCTGCACTCACCGGTGTGATGATCATGGTAGCCATCGGAACTTTTGAGTGGGGGAGTTTCCGGATCATCAACAAAATGCCGGGCAAGGATATTTTCATAGGAATTCTGGTTGCACTTATCACGATCTGGCTGCACAATCTTGCTTTGGCAGTCTTGATCGGTGTGATCATTTCTGCTCTCGTTTTTGCATGGGAAAGTGCGAAAAGAATAAGAGCCAGAAAATATGAGGATGAGAACGGCGTCAAACATTATGAAATTTACGGTCCTTTGTTTTTCGGCTCAACGATGGCTTTTACCGAAAAATTTGATGTGATCAATGATCCTGAAAATGTAGTGATCGATTTTAAAGATAGTCGTATCGCTGACATGAGTGGTATTGAAGCGATTAACAAACTTACCGAGCGTTACAAAAACGTGAACAAGAAACTCCAGCTCCGGCATCTGAGTGAAGATTGCCGCAAGCTCCTGAAAAATGCCGACTCTGTTATTGAAGTGAATATCCTGGAAGACCCAACCTATAAACTTCCTATTGATCTTGATGACAGGAACTAATTGAAACAAACACTATCAATCCTATCTTTACAGTAGACAGCAGGAGAGTTCCGGACAGACTCATCCTTATATTTACCGTAACGGGCCATAATCCAATATAACCTGTTTCGTCAGTTTTGAAACTTGGGACAGGCCGCTACTGGTTGACTGTAAAGTAAAATGGATAATGAAACATAAACACGATCTGAGCAGAAGGAAATTTGTACAAAATGCATTGATATTATCGGTCGTTTTGCCAGCTGCGGATACAGTTCCGCTGGGTACAGGCAAACAGAATTTTGCAGCGGATCCGGTTACGTTGAAATGGCTCGATCCGAAAGTGAAGGGAACAAATGCCGGTACAACCTGGGGCGTTCCATGGCCTAAGGGTGTTTTGAAAAAGGATACTTCGCTGGTATTGGAAAATAATGCGGGAAAAATGCTTGCGCTGCAAACCTGGCCGCTGGCGCAATGGCCGGACGGATCGCTGAAATGGACTGCACATGCCATCAATGCCCAGGAGAACTTATCCGAAAGTTTTACGCTCAGGCCTGGCAAGGCGACGGCTCTTAATGCCCCGCTAAAAGTGACAGATACGGCTGATTCAGTCGAAATTAATACGGGTTTGATTTCCTGCCATATTAATAAAACCGGCGATACCATGATCCGGTCTGTAACCAGAAATGGAAAAATAGGCCTGCAGGAAGGTAAGCTCGTTTTGCAGGTTCAGGATCAGGCCGAAAATGAACCGGGGAAACCGCTTCATTCTGAATTTTTTAATGGAAAAATAGAGTCTCTGGACGTTGAGCAAAAGGGTCCGGTACGGGCTGTTGTGAAAATTTCGGGTACCCATACAACCGAAAAAAGGAATTTGCTCCCATTTGTTATAAGATTATATTTTTATCAGGGAAGTGACGCGATTCGCATCATGCACACCATAGTATTTGACGGTGACGAAAATAAAGATTTTATAGCCGGTCTGGGAATTCAGTTCGTTATTCCGATGGCGGATGAGTTGTACAACCGTCATGTGCGTTTTACCGGTGAAAACGAAGGTGTCTTCGCTGAGGCAGTCCGTGGGCTGACTGGTTTGCGGCGGGACCCGGGTAAGGCGGTATCCGATGCCCAGGTAGGAGGAAAAGCAACACCGGATGTAAGTACATTCCCTGCCAGCGTTTCCAAACGGCTCGAATACATTCCTGCTTTTGGTGATTATACTTTGTTTCAGCCCACACCCGATTCATTTCAGATTCAAAAAAGAACGAAGCAGGGTCATGGCTGGATCCAGTCTGCTTTTGGCGGAAGGTCTTCGGGAACCGGCTATGTGGGTTCACCGATGGGAGGTGTTTCATTCGGCATTAGAAATTTCTGGCAAAGTCATCCGGCGCAACTCGATGTGAGAGACGCGCATACGAACAGGGCGCAGGTGACCATGTGGCTCTGGGCACCTAAGGCAGCCGCAATGGATCTGCGGTTTTACCATGACGGAATGGGCCAGGATACTTACGAAAAACAACGTGAAGCACTGGAAATTACTTATGAAGACTTTGAGCCAGAGTTTGGCAGGCCGGTGGGTGTAGCTCGCACCAGTGAAATGTCGGTCAGAATTCTGGCAACTACACCCACAAATGCTGAACTTTCAGAAATCGCGTCGGCTACCCAAAATCCGCCTCAGATGATCTGTGATGCCAGTTATTATGCCAAAGCAGGGATTTTCGGAGGTGCGTTCAGTGCAATTGCCAGTCAAAGTCCGGAAGAGGAAAAGATAAACAGGCAGCTCGATTTTTATTTTGATTATTACAAAAAGGAAGTTGATCAGCGGCGCTGGTATGGCTTCTGGAATTATGGTGATGTGATGCACGCCTATGATGAAGACAGGCATGTCTGGCGATATGATGTAGGCGGATATGCCTGGGATAATTCTGAATTGTCAACCGACCTTTGGCTTTGGTATTACTTTCTCAGATCCGGTAAAAGCGATGTTTTTCGGATGGCCGAAGCGATGACACGACATACCGGCGAAGTAGATGTCCATCATATCGGGCCGTTCAGTCCGTTAGGTTCAAGGCACAACGTGCTTCATTGGGGGTGCAGCGCGAAGCAACTGAGAATCAGCACTGCTGCCAACCGCCGGTTTTATTATTATCTGACAGCTGACGAAAGAGTCGGGGACCTGATGCGTGAACAGGTCGATGCGGACCGTACTTTGCGGGAAATAATTCCCGGCAGGAAAATCGGGCAGAAAGCACCGCTGAATGATCCGAAAGAGGAACTGGCAAGTATTTCTTTTGGGACGGACTGGGGAGCACTTTCGGCAGCCTGGCTGACAGAATGGGAGAGGACAGGAAATGAGAAGATAAAAACGAAACTCCTGAACAGTATGAAAACGATCGCCGGGCAGCCGCATGGATTTTTTACCGGGGTGTCTACAATGGATCTGAATACCGGGAAGTTTGTTTCCGCCGACCCTAAACAGTTGTCGGTTTCCCATTTAAGTTCTGTTTTTGGACTGGCAGAAATTTGTGCAGAACTCATTCAAACTTTTGACCTTCCGGAATTTGAAAAAGCTTGGGTGCAATATTGTGAACTATATAACGCAACACCTGAAGAACAGAAGGCTGTCTTGGGCGAGAGTCTGACGAAACTCAATTTGAAACAGGGACATTCCAGATTAACAGCTTATGCTGCGTCTAGAAAAAAAGATAAAAAACTCGCAGAAAGAGCATGGAGCGAATTTTACGGGGGCGAAGCTGGTATTAAAAAAATGTCCGTAGACCTTAAACATCTCACAGGTCCTTTGGTATTAAATCCAATAGACGAAGCAGAAGGCATTTCAACAAATGCGGTGGCACAGTGGGGACTGGCAGCCATGCAATGCCTTGCTTTTGCAGATGCCGTACTTAAATGAGAGAAAATAAAGAAAAGCGCCCGGCACAGGCATAAGATTTTCACCTGGTTGTCCTATGTTTGCAGAGGCGGTACACTTAACTATCTGATCTGTTGTAAGCCTCTGTAGTAACATGTATTTTCATTCTTATTCTTAAATATAAAACTTATGGAATACAGACAATTAGGTGCTTCGGGTATCAAAGTTCCGGTTCTGAGTTTTGGAACGGCCACATTTGGCGGCGGTACCGAATTTTTTAAAGCATGGGGTCAGACGCAATTAGAAGAAGCTAAAAAACTTGTTCATATTTGCCTCGAAGAAGGTGTAAATCTGTTCGATACCGCTGATGGTTATTCCAAAGGATTGGCAGAAGAGATTCTTGGAAAAGCGCTCGACGGAATGCGGGACAAAGTTTTAATCTCAACCAAAGCAACATTTCCTACTGGTGACGGGCCAAATGACTATGGTTCCTCACGCTTTCATTTGATCAAAGCCTGTGAAGAAAGTCTTCGTCGCCTGAATACAAATCATATTGACATATATCATATGCATGGTTTCGACGGAAATACGCCGGTCGAAGAAACCCTCCGTGCACTCGATGACCTGATAACCAGCGGAAAAGTTCGTTACATCGCTTGTTCTAATTTTTCTGGCTGGCACCTGATGAAGTCATTATCTGTTTCCGAAAAATATGGGTGGGCTAAATATGTAGGTCATCAGGCTTACTATTCTTTATTAAACAGGGAATTTGAATGGGAGCTGATGCCGCTTGGACTGGATCAAAACGTTGGAACGATCGTCTGGAGCCCGCTTTCTGCCGGATTGTTAAGCGGAAAGTTTAGAAGAAATCAACCGAAACCGGAAAGCAGTCGCCTGAGCCAGGGCGGCTCACAAGGTCCGGAAACCAATTTCGAACTGCTGTATAACATTGTGGATGTACTGGAAGAGGTTGCAGAGGAGACGGGGAAATCGATTGCTCAGGTTGCTTTGAACTGGCTTTTGCAGCGGCCAACGGTTGTTAATATTGTTATTGGAGCCCGCAACGAAGACCAGCTCAGACAAAATCTTGGTTCAGCAGGCTGGAATCTTTCAAGCGACCAGATTAAGAAACTGGATGATGTCAGTGACGTGTCACCGATTTATCCTTACTGGCATCAGCGTGGCAATAAGAAACTAAATCCGCTTCCCAAATTTTATTAAGTTTTCTGCCACGGATCCATGTTTTTCTGATGTGTTAAATCCTGGGTTCGTGGCAGAAACTGTGAGTATATCAACTTTTCATTTATTAAACTTTGTGGTCGGGAAAAATTTATTTTAAATAATTTGTTTACTTACTTATAAGTAAGTAATTTTGATCAGTCGATTTGAAACAGTCATGAAAGCAAGAACAGAAACGAAGGAAAAAATAATTGCATTGGGTACCGATCTGGTTAAATCTGTCGGTTATCCTTCGTTGAGTTACCAGCAGATTTCTTCACAGCTAGGTATCAAAAATGCAGCAGTGCATTATCATTATCCGTCGAAAGAAAACCTTGGATTAGAAATTCTGATCAGTGCCTGTGATTCATTCAATGGATTTATCACTTACATTACTGACCTTTCTCCCTGGGAAAAATTGGAACTGTTTTTTGAAAATTACAGAAAAAGCCTGGAAAGTGATCATCAGATATGCCTTATCGGTGCGAGTGCTTCTGACTATCATCAGATTCCGGAATCTATGCAAGCAGCTGCGAAAGACTATATGGTCTTGGTGAAAAATTGGTTTATTGACCTGCTTGAGACGGGTAGAAAGGAAGGACATTTTGTATTCAAGGGTGAGCCTGTCAACAAAGCATCCCTTATGATCGCAGCGATGGCCGGAGGTTTACAGCAGGCCAGATTAATTGGCGATGATCATTATGACGGTATTATCAATCAGATTAGAACAGAACTGAGGCCTTAAAAAATTTTCCATTTATTACTTACTTATTAGTAAGTAACTTTAAAGTTAGTATTAAATTGTATTAAATTAAAAAACTATGTCAGTGAAAAAAGCAGCATTTATTACAGGAGGTAACCGCGGAATAGGATTTGAAACTGCGAAGATGTTAGGCAAACTGGGAATCTTCCCGGTTATAGGGTCGAGAGGTGAGGCGGCAGGTAAAAATGCAGTAGCCGAACTGCTAACCTACGGCATTGAGGCTGATTCGATTGTCTTCGATGTCACAAACAAAGCGGATCACCAGACGGCCTTTGCATACTTTGAAGAGAAATTCGGAAAACTGGATATTCTGGTAAACAACGCAGGTATTTCGCTGGAAGGCGATCCGATTGCATCATTGTCAACCGTGAATCCTACGTCTGAAATTTCGGAAGACACACTTCGCCGTACGATGGAGGCAAATTTTTTCGCCCAGGTTTTTATTACCCAGGCCCTTCTGCCATTGATAAGAAAATCCGACGCCGGCAGGATCGTTAACCTTTCCAGCACTTTAGGATCGCTGACCCTCCATTCTGACCCTTCCTCGCATATTTATGCGATTCAGATGTTCGCTTATAACACATCTAAAACCGCACTAAATGCTTTTACAGTGCATCTTGCACACGAATTGAAGGGAACTGCCATTAAAGTTAATTCGGTGCACCCAGGTTGGGTTCAAACAGAACTTGGCGGGTCGGCTGCTCCGGTTTCACCTGAAGATGGCGCAGCAAGCAGCGTTCGCCTGGCTACAATAGGTGAAGACGGGCCAACAGGTGGTTTCTTTTATCTTAGCGATACGCTTCCCTGGTAGAATCGCCGGATGATACAATGCCTCTTTCGAAGTGTGCTCTATCTTTTTATTCACAACGCCCTGGCCTGGTCATTACTTGACCAGGCCACATTTATTTAAAAGGAGATTATACATCAAACTAAAAACCAGGTTTTGTTAAAATATTGAAACCCGAAAAGCAGTTATATACCATAAAATATCTTCTATGAATTTCAGATTTATTGGATTTCTTCTGGTCTTTTTATGGGCTGAAAACAGTCAGACTTTGTCGGCGCAGGTTTTGAGAAGCAAAGGGAAAATGAACCAGCAGTTTGTGATGAACGACGAAACTGTTATTATTAATCAGGCAACGGGAAAACGTATTTCCTACGATGTCTATGATGAATTGCTGAAAAAAAATCCTGGCAGATATCGCACGCAGCCGGTATTTGACAAATACGGAAAGGCTTCTTCTTTCGCACTTATTCCCAAGACAAAGTCGGAAATCGAGACAGGTATTACATTGACGGTTGATGAAGATGGTATGCCGCAGATCGGACAACCGCTTCCTGCATTTATCATGACAGGGCTCGATGGTAAAACCTACGATTCTGAGAAACTTCGCGGAAAATACATTCTCCTTGGTTTCTGGGTTAAATATGAAAAGCCGATGTATACCTGGGAAAGCACAAAAATCATTTCTAATTTTATTCAGGAAAATCAGGACAAAGGAATCGAAATCGTTTCTTTGGGAACGACCATTAATACTGATGAAGAGTGCCGTAAATTTATTCCGAAACGCAACTGCGGTTTCATTCCGGTACCTGATTCTTATGGCTTCAATCACCGTTACAAAATCACGGAAACACCTTTTTTTGTATTGGTTGACAAAAAGGGGATCGTCCGTGCGATGGCGCCTCATACTGAGTTCGATAAGATCAGCGAATTGTCTCTGAGATAATTGTTCAGGACCCACCAGCCTGGAAATCAGGTGTCGTCCCGGCCATGTTTTGCATGATTCAAAAAAGCTCCGGATTCTGATTAGTTTTTGCCCCTTATCAGCTTTGAATAATATAACAAAAAATAATTCACCATGGCGTTATTAAAATTGCAGATCAATAACCGCAGCTATGAAGCGGATGTGGAGGAAGATACTCCGCTTTTGTGGGTTTTGCGCGATAATCTGGGACTTGTAGGTACCAAGTTTGGCTGCGGAATTGCTCAATGCGGTGCTTGTACCGTGCATCTTGACGGTGAGGCAGTCCGCTCCTGCGTATTGCCTGTCTCAGCAGTGGGCAAAGGCAAGGTAACGACCATTGAAGGATTATCAGAAAATGGCGATCACCCGGTCCAAAAAGCATGGGAAGAAGTCGACGTAGCGCAGTGCGGCTATTGTCAGGCCGGACAAATCATGACCGCTGCGGCATTTCTTAAGAAGAATCCCAAGCCGACAGATGCCCAGATCGTCGAGACAATGAGTGGTAACCTGTGCCGCTGCGGAACATATCACCGCATAAAAGAAGCTGTGAAATCGGCCGCAACTAAAACAAAATAACCATGGAGAGCACAGAACAAAAATCAAGGAGAAATTTCCTTAAAATAGCAGCGGCGACCGGTGGTGGGTTGTTTTTAGGTTTCAGCTGGTCCGGCGCCTCGGCAGTGCCCCGCATTGTCAGCGCAGATTATCTGGCCGAAGGAGCTGTCAGCTTCAACAGTTTTCTTACAATCGGTACTGATAACGTCATTACGATATTTTCCCCAAATCCCGAAATTGGACAGGGAATAAAAACGGCATTTCCAATGATCGTTGCAGAAGAACTGGATGCCGACTGGACGCAGGTAAAAACGGTTCAGGCAAATCTTGATACTAAAAAATACGAACGGCAGGTTACAGGCGGCAGCGGTGCGGTGCCACATTCCTGGGAACGCTTGCGGAAGGCGGGCGCCACAGCGAGGTACCTTTTGGTAGAGGCGGCTGCAAAACGCTGGCATGTGCCGGTGTCGGAAATAACGACTGAAAAGGGAAAGGTATATCATAAAAGTTCCGGTAAGTCGCTTCAATATGGCGCGCTTGCAGAAGAAGCATCAAAAATTGAAGTACCAAAAGAAATTAAATTAAAAGACGAGAAGAGTTTTACATTGATCGGGCAAAGTGTCCGTAATGTTGACAATAAAAATATCATTACCGGGAAGCCGCTTTTCGGATTGGACTTTTATCGTGAGGGAATGCTGTTTGCTTTAATTCAGCGACCGAAGGCGTTCGGATTAAAATTGAAATCAGTGGATTCCGCTGCTGCAAAAAAAATGCCGGGCATTGTTGATGTGGTGACCTTTGAAAACAGTGTCGCAGTGGTCGGGAAATCAACCTGGCAGGTGAAGAAAGCACGGGAGGCGCTCAGGATCGAGTATGAAAAAGAATTTGATCTGGAAAGTTCTGCTGATCATAACCGCATTTTCAAACAGCTCATGGAAAACGGTGAAGCTACCGTTCGCCGGAAAAACGGAAACGTGGAGGAAGCATTTAAAAATGCAGCCAGGGTAATAACGGCAGAATATCAATGCCCGTTTTTACCGCACAGTCCTTTGGAACCGATGAACTTTTTTGCTCATGTTCGCGAAGATGGTGTGGAGCTTGTAGGTCCTACACAGACGCCAGACAGGGCAAGAAACGAAGCTGCAAAGATTACAGGCTTTCCACCTGAAAAGGTCACTGTGGAAATTACGCGCCAGGGCGGTGGATTCGGACGGAGGCTGTCTGCTGATTATGCCATCGAAGCGACACATGTTTCGAAGTTAATGAAAGCTCCGGTCAAGGTAGTATGGACGCGTGAGGATGACATGACCGGCGGTACTTACCGCCCGGCTGTGCGCTACCGCTTTGAAGCTGCGCTGGATAAATCCGGGCAAATGATCGGCTACAAGCTAAGAGGTGTTGGTATGAACTCCGGTAATCCGACAAGAGAGGATAACTTCCCGGCGGGCGCTGTCGATAATCTTTTGATTGATTCTGTGGAACATAAATCGCCGATCACGACTGGCCCGTGGCGTGCGCCTATTACTAATTTTCTCGCTTACGCAGAACAATCTTTTCTGGATGAAGTTGCGGAGGCAGCAGGAAAAGATCCGATCCAGTTCCGTCTTGAATTGTTTGAAAAAGCAAAAAGAACGCCGGCTGGGGAAGTGAAATATGATGTGGACCGGATGATCGCGGTAACTAAACTGGCCGCAGAGAAAAGCAACTGGGGCAAGAAAAAAGGTGTTTACCAGGGTTTTAGTGTTTACTTTTCGCATCGATCCTATGTTGCACAGGTTGGTGAAGTGGTAATGGAGAAAGGAAAGCCGGTTTTGAAAAACGTCGTTGCTGCCGTCGATTGCGGCATTGTAATTAATAAAAGCGGTTCTTTGCAGCAAGTGCGGGGCGGTGTCGTAGATGGCGTGGGACATGCCATGTACGGAAACCTGACCTTCAAAGATGGAGCTCCTGACCAGAACAATTTTAACGGCTTCCGGTTAATAAGGATGAGTGAGATCCCCGAAGTGGATGTACATTTTGTCGACAACGGTATCACTCCAACCGGACTTGGTGAACCTGCACTGCCGCCGGCCGGAGCTGCGGCAGCCAATGCTTTTTACAAGGCTACCAAAAAAAGATTACGTAATCAGCCATTTGTTCAGGAAGAATTGTTTAAAAATATTTCATAAGTATTACATTCAGTATCAAAGGTTTCAGGTTTGTGCGGTTTCCTGCATGCATCTGAAACCTTTTTTGTTGAGAAAGCAGCCAGGGGAGGTTTTGGCTTAATATTTGTAAATGACAATTAGAATTAAAACCGAACGCATTAATTTGTAAAATATGCACACAGACACTGCTATCGTGATTCTCGCAGCGGGAAAATCATCACGGCTTGGACAGCCTAAGCAATTGTTGCCGTTCAAGGGTAAAAGCTTACTTCAGCACATGATTCATACGGCTGGCGCAGTGTCGAAGGATGTTATTGTGATCACAGGTGCAAACGCTTTCAGCATCGAATCGGACATCAAAAAATCCGGTGCCAGGACTGTTTTTAATAAAGACTGGGAAGAGGGTATGGCATCTTCCATCCGATGCGGTGTCATGGAGATAAGGACCCACTTGCCGGAATTGCAGGCGGCAATTTTTATGGTATGTGACCAGCCTTTTGTTACACAACAATTGTTGGAAGATCTGATCAGAGAACAAGAGCTTTCTGGTAAAAGTATAGTCGCCAGCGCTTATTCTGACATTGCAGGAACTCCGGTTTTGTTCACGGAAAATATTTTTCCGGAATTACTGGAACTGGAAGGGGATACGGGAGCGCGAAGTATTATTGCTAAAAACAAAGAGCGCATTGCTACTGTTAGTTTTCCATTGGGAAATGTCGATATGGACACGCCGGAAGATTACAAAATGCTACTGCTTCAAAAGGATCTGATTTGATTATTTTCAGAAAGCCTAGTCACATCAAAACTGATCTCATTTTTTCACTTTCTTCAAAATCAAGCACAAGAAGACGCGTTGTTGCCTTATCGCTTATCACTGCTTGGGCCAAAACCAGTTTGATCACAATATTGCTGCATGCGAGCCACAGATTGCGCTCCCTGGGATAATCTTTTTTATTTAATAACACCTCAAAATCGTAGTATGGCTCTTTGAATGATACTGAGAGCATAACATTTTCATTTGTGTAATCGATTTTGAACGTTACTTGCTGATTATCATCCAGAAGGTCATCTTTAAAATTTGTATTTTTTAAGATGATATCCAGCGAGTGAGCTGTGGGAATCAAGCGGAGGAACATCTCCTGACCATCGGACATATGGCTTAAATCGGTTTATAGTGGTTAAATGAATGGCATCAAAGCATGCAGCCAAAGCTAAGTATCCGTCAGGCACGGTTTTATTAAAACATCTGAAATATCATCAAAAACTAGAAACCATGAGAACATCAACAGAACATTATCAGAACACAACTTTTAATGCAAGCGACAACTTTGAGCAGTTCCAGGATAGTACTAATCCGTTTCAGGCTAAGTCTAAAAATGCGGATCAGGCAACATCAAGTACACCGGGAAAACGCCGCAGAATATTAAAACCACTATACAGTGTAAGGTTAAGTTAATGCAGCGTCCCGGCGTATGGCCAGATCCCGCAAAAAGTCTGATGTTTAATAGTCAGCTAAGAAACCATTAAAAGTACCCACAATTCGGCTCGTTCCTTGTTGGGTACTTTCTTTTTTTGTTGCCTACATAGGCCCTATGCCGCAGACAGTTTCTGTTTCATTCTCAGAACTGTCTTTTAGTATTGCATCAGCGGACAACCTGGCTAATCTATTTTCCTGCCTGCTGTGGATGACATCCTTTTTATCACGTAAAGAAGTGCCGGGCTTTTTGTTCAATACCGCCTTAATTTCTGCAAGTACGGAAAGCGCAATTTCTTCCGATGTTTCTGCTCCGATATCCAGACCGACTGGACCGTATACCCTTGATTTCTGTTCGTCATTAACCGTGATACCTTCATCTATTAATTCCTGAAACATTTTCTCCAGTTTTTTCTTTGGCCCTAAACTGCCAATATAAACGGGAGCGGGTTCAGACAAAAAGGATTTCAGGACGCCCAGATCATAATTGTAGTTGTGTGTCATTAACACAAAAACGGTCTGCGCGTCACAGGCGATCTGAGAGATCACATCAGAGGATTTGGCGACGATTACCTTGCCGGCCAGCGGAAATCTTTCAGCTGTGGCCTGGTTTGCACGGCCATCTGCCACCGTGATCTCCCAGCCCAGTAGGGAGGCCATCGCGACGAGCGGAATGGCGTCATTTCCTGCACCAACAACGATCAGTGAAACAGGAGGCTGCAAAAATTCGATAAATGCCGTCAGTTTTTGCTCATCAAAAGTATAGTTTTTGAAAACTGATTCCTCGTTTTCAAAGACATCCGAGATCGCACAGTCCAGCTGGTCTATGTATTTATTGAAAGGCTCAACGGAGATCGTTTCCTTATTGCCAACATTAAGAATAACAGAGCCCGGCTGGTTTGCCCTGCTTGTCATAGAAAATAACGTAATCAGAACAGTATTGGCCCTTTTTCTGCCAGCCTTGATCAAAAGCTCGATCGGGTGGTTTTCCCTTAGAGGATCGATCGGTTCAAATAAAATGTGCACAATTCCATTACATCCGAGCTGAACGCCGAACTTTGCATCATCATCGTCATCCATGGTATCGTAGGTCACGAGCTTATTACTTTGCTGGGAAATAGCCAGCAAAGCTTTCCTGAGCGCGTCACCCTCGAGGCAGCCTCCACTGATTGCACCTGTTAACTGGCCGTCCTCTGTAACAAGCATTCTCGCGCCAGGTCTTCGGTAGGAAGAACCTTCCACATGAACAACCGTCGCCAGCGCCATCTTCTTTCCCTCAGACAGTGCCCGTTGATAAGCCGAAATGATATCTGTAATTTCTTTCATCAGATGTTCACAGTAGAAATATGCATCGCGGTTCTGTGTTTTGCGACTATTTCTTTAAAAAAGTTAGCACTAAATTCAATATCGGCGGGGGCTGTGAACCTCCCGAGACTAATTCTGAAAGAACTGAGTGCCAGCGCGTCAGGGATATCCATGGCAGACAAGACGTGGCTCGGTTTTGAAGTAACCGAAGAGCAGGCCGAACCTCTTGATATAGCAACATCCGTTCCTAATTCCAGTAAAAGCTGATCACCGTTTACATTTTGGAACGATATATTACTGATATGCGGCAGCCGTTTTTCAACGCATCCGTTGACATGGGTTCCTGAGATCAGCAGAATTTCCGCTTCCAGTTGATCCCGAAGCTGCTTCAAAAATCTGCTCTCAGCATCCATATGTTGCATGGAGAGTTCACAGGCTTTACCAAAACCGACGATTCCAGGAACATTCAGCGTACCGCTCCTCATGTTTTTTTCATGTCCGCCGCCATGGATCTGCGAAGAAACAGTCACTTTTGGATTTTTCTTTCGAACATATAGCGCACCAGTGCCCTTTGGGCCGTACAATTTATGTGCACTCATCGCGAGCATATCAATGCCGTCATCGTTCACGTTGACAGGTATTTTGCCCGCTGCCTGTGTTGCATCAGTGAAAAAGAGAATATCATGTTTTTTTGCTATGTTGCTCACATCGGCAACGGGCTGCAAAACGCCGGTTTCATTATTGGCATAAAGTATAGAAATCAGAATGGTATCTTTCGTGATCGCTCTTTCCAACTTTTCAAGATCGATAAGGCCATTTTGCGCAACGGGCAAGTAGGTTACGTTGCCACCATTTTGTTCTACCCAGGCACAGGAGTCGAGGACAGCGCGATGTTCGGTGACGCAGGTGATGATATGATTACCCTTTTCTGAATAATGCTCAAAAGCCCCTTTAATAGCGAGATTTATAGCCTCAGTTGCACCTGAAGTAAAAACGATTTCTGTTGCATGGGCGCCGATCAACTCCGCTACCTGTTCTCTGGCTATATCAACAGCTTCTTCTGCTGTCCAGCCATATACGTGAGAGCGGCTGGCGGCATTACCGAATTTTTCGAGAAAGTATGGAAGCATTGTTTCCAAAACTTTTGGATCCATTGGCGTAGTAGCGCTGTTGTCGAGATATACAGGTAATTTCAAAACACGAAAATTTAAGACTTTTCTGAATAACGAATCTATCAAAAACATCATTCCTTGACTGTGAACAAAATCTGCTGCTTCTGCCGGTTAATGTTTTTTTTATTAATAACGAAGTTGGCGGGAGGATACGTTAATCCTGGTAAATGTTTACATTTATTGGCTAATTACTGATAAAATCCCAAGAATGAAAAAGAAATTTATATTCCTGATTTTAGCAATCAGTTTGTGCAGCAGTGTTTGCCTGAAAGAAAATTTTCCTGAAGCAAATATTACAAACGGTATTATTCGGGCGAAGCTTTTCCTGCCCGATGTTACGGATGGCTATTATCAGGGAAGCCGGTTTGACTGGAGTGGGGTGATTCCTGATTTAGAATACAAAGGGCATACGTTTTTTGGAAAATGGTTTGAGTATTACAACCCAAAAGTGCACGATGCCATCAGTGGGCCGGTCGAAGAATTTATGCCTCTGGGTTACGAGGAAGCCGGGGCCGGGTCGCAGTTCATAAAAATAGGGGTCGGGATACTGAAAAAAGAAGACGATAAGCCTTATTCATTCGCGCGAAATTACGAAGTGACTGACAATGGGAAGTGGACCGTACGAAGAAAAAATGATGTGGTTACCTTTACTCAGGAACTCACGGATACTTCCGGATATGCCTATATTTATCATAAAACTGTAAAGCTTACCAAGGGGAAACCGGAATTGGTGCTGGCGCATACTTTAAAAAACACCGGTAAAAAACCGATATCAACGAGCGTGTACAATCATAACTTTTTCATGATCGACAAAGAGCCTACCGGTCCTGGAATTAAAACGACCTTTGCTTTCAATGCAGCCGCTAAAGGCAAGGGATTTGGAACAATTGCTTCCATTAAAGACAGGGTAATGTCCTTTAACAGACCGCTGGAAAAATCAGAGAACGTGTTCACACCAGGCCTGCAAGGTTTGACAGGAGCAATAAAAGATTACGATATCAAAATTGAAAATATTAAAACAGGAGCTGGTGTGAAGATTACCAGTGACCGGCCAATTGAAAAATTGGTATACTGGGCCTGTTCCACGACGGCATGCCCGGAACCTTACATTAAACTGGACGTTGAGCCAGGCAAAGAGATCAGTTGGAAAATAAATTATCTGTTCTTTGTCGGGAAAAAATAGGGAGCATTTTTCCTTATTTTATGAAAAGTCTTCGCAGTGACAAACAAAAATTCATGCATCATTTATCACTTATGGAAAAAACTTCATTTTCTCAGGAATTATTCAAAAAAGCACCGATCGTAGGCATTATAAGAAACCTTTCATTTGAGGAAGTAAAGCAAATATTGCCTATATACAGAGAGGCCGGCCTGACGACCATAGAAATAACGATGAACACACCTGGCGCCGAAGCGATGATCCGTTATGCGGTGGAAACGGAAAGTGAAGGATTGAACATCGGCGCAGGCACTGTCTGTACAAAAGAAGATCTGGAAAATGCACTCGATGCCGGTGCGCAGTTTATCGTAACACCTGTGATTAATAAAAAGATTATTAAACACTGCGCAAAAAAAGGTATACCTATTTTTCCAGGCGGATTTACGCCTACGGAGCTATACAATGCCTGGTCATATGGAGCAGCGATGGTGAAAATTTATCCTGCAACGTCATTAGGTCCCGATTACATCCGTGACCTAAAAGCACCCTTAAACAACCTGAAGGTTCTTCCCACCGGAGGAATTAATCTGGAAAATATGCAGGAATTTTTGAATGCAGGAGCAGACGGATTAGGAATCGGAAGTCAGCTTTTTGATAAAAAACTAATTCAGGAAAAAGACTGGTCAGGTCTCAAATCATATTTTGAAAAGTATGTTGAGAAGCTGGGCATATTGGCCTGAGCGACTCCTCCAGACATTCAGTCACGACCGGTCGCCTTTGTCAGCTGCTATACTCCTGCGGCGCGGGTTGCCCTTGATTCCTTTCTGTATTTATCAAGGTTGATCAATACGACACTGCCCAGAATCACGATCAGCCCGATGATCTGAATTGAAGTTACCGTCTCTTTCGCAAAAAATATTCCAAGTAAAACAGCTATGACGGGATTTACGTAAGCATAGGTGCTTACTTTGGTAGAAGGCTGGACTTTAAGCAACCATACATAGGCACTGTATGCAGCAATGGATCCAAAGAATATGAGATAAATGACGGACAACCAGGCATCTGTTGGAATACTAGTCCACTGAACCAATGAGAATTCGCCACGGATCAGGCTTCCGGGAATGAAAATGAGACCCGCTATAAACATCTGCCACGACGTATTGACAACAGAGGAGCTGCCGGTCGTATTGTATTTTGAGTATAATGAACCTCCGGCCCAGCATATGGTTCCGATCACAAGCATCCCAAGGCCAACCAGTCCGGAGCCACTGTCAATCGATGAAAACGCCGTGATGAGGTGCTCGCTAAATAATAGTATCACCCCGGCAAAACCGATCAAAAGACCTAATATGGTCGATCGGTTGCTTAGGTTTTCTTTCCATTTTGGCTTGTCCAGAAGAATAAACCAGATGGGTGCTGAGGAGATCATAATGGCAACCATCGCACTGGGCAGCGTTTGCTCAACCCAGATGACGACACCGTTTCCGACGAAAAGTAAAAGAAAACCGGTAATAGCCGCTGCTTTAATCGTTGGAAGATGCAGAAGTTTTTCACCCTTTACAACGCACCAACCCATCATCAGCAGACCCGCCGCTATAAAACGCATCACTCCGATCAGAAACGGCGGGAAACCCGTCAGTGCTTTTTGAATGAAAAAATAGGTCGATCCCCAAACGATATAAACCGTAGCGAATGCCAATACCACCATGGCGGTCGGAGCACTTTTGTTCTGGTTGGATTCCATCATTTTCTATTTATCAGGTATGACTAATTGTTGCTGCTCTTTCACTGTTTCCAACACGATGGTTGTTCTGGTGGATAAAACGTTCGGGATCTTGCTGAATGAGTTTCGCATCAGATCCATCAGTGTTGAAGAATCCGCAGTTCTGACTTTGATCAGGTAACAGTCTTCGCCTGCAATGTGATGAACTTCCTGGACCTCAGGGATCTTCGCCAATTCCAAGGCCGCATTATTGCTTCCCAGGCCGTCAGCTGCTTTCATTGTGATGAAAGCAAGGAGTTTTTGTTGCAGCGCAGTCGGGTTGAGCCTGGTGGTATATTGCAGAATCACACTTTTATGTTCCAGTTTTTTAACTCGTTCTAAAACTGCTGAAGGTGCCATTTCCAGTTCTCTTGCCAAATCTGCGTTAGAAATACGCGCATTTTCCTGCATCAGCCGGAGAATACTTAAATCAACTTTGTCTAAAATAATATCTTGTCCGGTCATTGTTCTGTAAATCTATTTATAATCAGAATTTTATTCAAAATTTATATATAAAATATTAACAATATTCGACTGAACGGTATTTTGTATGCCTGTTTTAATTTTTCCTGCTCTGGAATTTTCTTTCTGTAACCTTCGTTTCCATTGTAGTTTATTAAAGGTTTTTATTCGTAAGTTACCCAATAATTTCATGGCTGGTATTTTAAATGACGAAGTGAAAATGAGTAGTATGATCTCTGCATCTACCACCTATCAGGCTGCACAGGCGGTTTCAAAAACCGTTGAAGAGCATTTTCTATACCATCATGAAACCGCGAAGCAACACAGCATCGATGATTTCGCACCACGGCCAAGTGCCGAGATCATTGAAGCCATAATTGATACAACATTTTGGGCCAGTCTTAGGCGTGAGGAAGGGCATGCTCCTTCAGTATCGCTTGCATTTCTTCCTCCTGAGCGCGCTGGTCAGCCATTGGTATTTGAGCAGCGACTCCATTTCTCACCGTCGATATTAACAAAACTTGCGCCTGCTGTCGAGCGATCAGGTATTCACCTCGGTATATGGATCGAAAATGGTGAGCTCTATATCTGGGGTACGACCCGTGTCATTCCAAATTTGTGTTTTGTGCTTGAAGTGATCGAGCCAGGGATGCTGGTGATAAAACACCGCCGTATTGATGGCTTCGGCAAATTTGTCAACGTTGCAGTGCTTAAAGGCGATCAGATAAAAATAGTGGATGACATCAGTGGAAAAATTCCGGATTGCCCGAATCTGGTTACTTCGCTGATCGGATTTAATTCTTCATCACTTTGGAACGACTCACTGAACGTGATGGTACAGATGGCAGTTTCCATGCGTGATCATAAGCGGGGCGGCACATTGCTTGTGGTACCTTCTGGTAAGGAGACCTGGCGCGATTCCATCATTCATCCCATCTCATATTCTGTTACACCAACCTATACTGAGCTTGCTGATCTGTATAAAAAGCATGAAGGTGAATCGGAACATCCGGTCTGGCTGAACAAAATAACAAACGCCGTCAATCATATCGCTGGTCTGACGGCTGTTGATGGGGCAACCATCATTAACGACCGTTTTGAGCTGCTTGCATTTGGTGTGAAAATCGGCCGTTCCGCGTTTTCGTCCAGAGTTGATAAAATTATGGTTACCGAGCCTATTGTTGGCAATGTGGCATCTGTGGTCCATCCGGTACAGAATGGGGGAACCAGGCATTTGTCGGCGGCGCAGTTTGTTTACGATCAGCGCGACAGCCTTGCATTGGTTGCCTCTCAGGACGGCCGGTTTACCATTTTCTCCTGGTCGCCCTGTGATAATATCGTGCAGTCGCACCGGGTGGACGCATTACTTTTCTAGCCAGGTTTTCGAATCGATCTTCATAGGATAAAGAGTATCGGTCTAAGCGCTATCCAGTCTTAAGGGATCATGCCTGTGGCGTCATAGGTTCTCTATCTTGTACTCCAACATATTAAAGTAACCGGCCCTATCGGTTTGGCTTATCGGTTATTATGCCGTGTATGACATTAGTTCGTATAGCAACTATCGTTTCATGTATTCTGATTCAAAAAAAGAATAAAAATTTTAAAGTAATTCTGACAATAACACGTCTACCTGAAAAAATTGGAAATGCTTAGCCAGGGAATGACCACAGACACAGGAAATACAATTGGGGATACGATCAAAGAATACGGCAAACGTCTCTTTGGTTTTATCCGCAATAAAGTACGTTCCGAAGAAGATGCTGAGGATATCCTGCAGGACGTTTGGTTTCAGTTGAGCAACGTGATCAACATTGATGAAATTGATCAGATGAGCGGCTGGCTGCATCAGGTAGCCAGAAACAAGATTATTGATAAATACAGAAAGAAGACGCCCGAGCTCATCGAAGATTTCAATTATCAGGATGATGATGACGGATTCAATTTAGGCGAGATCCTGCTGGCCGATAACTATACACCTGAAACGGAATATATCCGCGAAGCATTCTGGAAGCAGCTTTTTGTGGCGCTGGAAGAATTACCTGAAAATCAGCGCCAGGTATTTGTATGGAACGAACTCGAAGATATTACTTTGCAGGATATTGCCATCCGAACGAATGAAAATCTGAAAACGATCATTTCCAGGAAAGGTTACGCGGTGAAACATCTTCGTAAGCGGATGAAGCGTTTATATGATGAATTTTTTAATTAAAGAAACCAGAAGAAAATGTATAACGGTCCCCAAAATTTTCGAAAAAATAAGGCCAAATTTTTGCTGATTGTTCCATTCATTATTTGTCTGGTGAGTTCTGTTGTAATGCTTTTATGGAATTCGATTTTGCCCGAATTACTTGGGGTTAAACACATAACCTTCTGGCAGTCTGCTGGTTTGCTGGTTCTTTGCAAGATTTTGTTTGGAGGATTTGGTTTTGCAAAACGCCACGACGGTCAGGGGATGGGTTTCCGTGAAAAGTGGCAGAAGAGTTCCGAAGAGCGGGAGAAGATCCGGGAAGAATGGAAAAAACGTTGCGGACAATGGCGGGATAAAGACTGAATGATAGATAAATTCCTGCGAAATCTCAGTTCAGTATCAGCATCATAACAAGGTTTTAAAAGGCAATCCGAAAGGCGGATTGCCTTTTCCATTTTATAGTTGATGTGGATTTTCAGTTACTTAAAACTAGTTTGACATTTACTGGATTATTATGAAAAACTATTCCAATATAATTGCTACTTTCGAACTAATATGACGAACTTCCAGACATCAGCTAATCAGATATAAGGCAAGGTTGACCAAACCCGCTTTTAGCTGTTTTGAGATAAATGTTTTTATTGATCGTTCGTAAAGAGTCTGTGGTACAGAGTTGAAGATGAGCAAAATAGGTTAATAGTAAATTGAACGAGGATATCAAGGAATGTAAGCTCAACGATGGACTACTTAAAAACGGAGTTTTATAATTTACTCGTAAAACAGGAGGATATATTTGATTTTGTTCAGCAATTTGGTCTGGATGGAATCTGGTACTGGGATATTGTGCAGCCACTAAACCAGTGGACAAACCCAGCGTTATGGCACAGCCTTGGTCATGATGCGAAAGAACTTCCGTCCTTTAAAACCAATCTGCAGGCCATTGCATACAATTCCGATATTGATAATTTAATAGAAGAAGCCATGCTGCACTGGCAGCAATCGCATACTTATTTTGAAAAAATTATTCGATTTGTTCATAAGGATCAGTTTCCGATCCGGATGCGCTGCTTTTTTAAATGCATTTCTGACGAAAGCGGAAAGCCTAACCGGATGTTATGTTGCGGCATAGTAATCCCGGAGGATAGTGAAGAACTGTCGGAGTTGGGGGCTGACAACCTATTTCATCAGTCTGTCCTGAACAACCAGTCCATATACATTACCAAAATAAATCTGGAAGGGAATTATACCTATGTCAACGAATATTTTTGCCGCGCCTTTGGTGTAACCCGGGAAGATGTTTTGGGTACCAGTGCGCTTCAGACAGTTATACCGGAAGATCGGCAGAAATGCCGGGAAGTGGGGCAGTTCTGTTTCAGCCACCCGGGAGAGCCTCATAAGGTGATTCTTCATAAATACACGAATGAGGGAAAAATACAGGCCAGTGAATGGGAATTCACCGGGATTCTGGATGAGGAAGGGCAGGTCAGTGAGATGATGAGTGTAGGTTATGATGTTACCGGGAAGATCAGGATGGAGCGTGATTTGTCAGCGCTGATCTCAAACATGACCGATGCTCTTTTTACCATTGACCCCGCAGGAATATTTACTTATGCTTCTCCAAGCTGGACCAAGTTATATGGTCACGATCTTAATGAAACGGTTGGCCGGAGTTTTACAGAGTTTGTTCACCCGGAGGATATTGAGCGCTGTTTTACGGCATTGAGGGAAACAGCAGAACTGGGAATCTCGCTACCCCAGGTTGAACACAGGATCCGGCATAAAAACGGGAGCTGGTTCTGGAGTAACACAAGAGCCAGTATGGATCCTGAAAACGGTGAAATCGTTTTGACAAGCCATGATATCACTCAAAGAAAGCTTGACGAAGAAAAATTAAAAGAGCTCGCTCTGGTTGCTTCGACGACGACGGAAATGATCGTAATTTCAAATGCGGACGGGCAGATAACCTGGGTCAACGAAGCATTTGAGCGGCAATCTGAATATAAGCTGGACGAAGTTATTGGTAAAAAACCATCACAACTGGTCCAAGGTCCCGAAACGGATCCTAATACCAGGAAGCGACTGCGCGAAGCAATCAAAACTCATGCGTCTATTCACGAATCGGTACTAAATTATACAAAATCAGGGAAAAAATACTGGATCGATCTGACCATAAATCCTGTTTTTGACGAGTCTGGAAATTGTACGAATTACATCGCTGTGATGCGTGACATCACCATATTCAAGGAGGCCCACGAAGAGCTCAGCCATACGAAAGAGTTATTAGAGCAAACCAGTAAGGTCGCTAAAATCGGTGCCTGGGAATATGAAGTGAAAGCGGATGTTCTGACCTGGTCAGGACTTGCCAAAGAAATACATGGCGTATCTCAGGAATTCGTGCCCACGGTTGAGAAAGCTTTTCGTTTTTTTCATAATAAATGTATGCTCAGGAAGGTTTTCCAGGCGTTTCTAGACTGCCTGAATGCGGGTACGCCTATCAATGTTGACGCTACGATCGCACAGGCAGACGGCAAGGAAATCTGGATCCGTATCATCGCCAGGGCAGACCTGGAAAATGGAAAGACAACAAGAATTTTTGGAATCATCCAGGATATAGACGAGCTGAAAAAGGCCGAAGAAATGAGCCAGAAAAATGCAGTTCTGCTGCAAAAGCTGTCCGCTCAGATTCCCGGAACGCTCTTTCAATTTCAGGTATTTCCTAGTGGACTGATGATGTTTCCCTATGTATCCAAAGAAAATTTAAGTGCTTATCATTTACAGAATGGTTATACCCTGGCAGATCGGACTGATCTTTTTCAAAGTCTGCACCCCGAGGACGTTGAGTTGTTTAGTACCTCGATCGCTCACTCCCGTGATACACTTGAAAGATGGAGTCTCGATTACCGGGTTCTGGATGATCAGGGAAAAGTGCGGTGGCTGAACGGTGAGGCAGTCCCGGAAAAACTTGAAGACAGTTTGTTATGGCACGGATATTTACAGGACATCACGGATCGCAAAGTGGCCGAGCAGGAGATATTAAACGCGCGTCAGCAGGCAGAATCGGCAAGTAAATCAAAATCTGAGTTTCTTACCAACATGAGCCACGAAATCCGGACACCGCTTAACGGCGTGATCGGATTTACGGACCTCCTGATGAAAACTGATCTGGACGATACGCAGCGGCAATATATTTCTATGGTTTTCCAATCGGCTAATTCGCTTTTGGATATCATTAACGACATTCTCGACTTTTCTAAAATAGAGGCCGGGAAATTAGAATTATCAGTGGAGAAAACAGATTTGCTTGAAATATGCGGACAGGTTACAGATATGGTGACATATCAGGCCCATCAAAAAAGCCTGGAGGTACTGTTGAACATTTCTTCGGAAGTTCCAAGGTATGTTTGGATAGATCCGGTCCGACTTCGTCAGATCTTGATTAACTTGTTGGGTAATGCTGTAAAGTTTACAGAAAAAGGCGAAATTGAACTTAAAGTGGAGGTAATCAGTACCTCCGGACAGGATACAACTTTCAGATTTGGGGTGCGTGATACCGGAATAGGGATCAACGAGAACAACCTGCTTAAAATATTTGAGGCCTTTGCTCAGGAAGATGCTTCTACTACCAAACGATTTGGGGGTACCGGCCTCGGGCTGACCATTTCCAACAAACTTTTAGCACTTATGAATAGTCAGTTGCAACTGGCTAGTAATCAGGGTCAAGGCAGTGAATTTTTCTTTGAGGTAGCCTTTAAATCATACCAAAGTCCATTGCCCGAATGGACCAATATTGAAACGGTCCGGGAGGTGATGATCGTGGACGACAACCATACCAATGGCCGGATACTGAAGAATATGCTCGCCAACCGGCAGATTGAGTCCGAAATAGTTTACACAGGCACTGAGGCAATTGAACGGCTGAATTCAGGAAAAAAATTCGATGTTGTGCTGATGGATTATCACTTACCCGAGATGGATGGCGTCGCTACCATCAGACGGATTCGGGCAAGTGAGTCACCTGAAATAAGCGCTCAGAGGGTTATTTTAATGTATAGTTCTTCCAATGAAGATTTTAGCATTTTAAGCCAGGAGCTTGATATTAGCAATAAACTCGTTAAACCAGTTAAGATACAACACCTTTTTAATGCCCTGCTTAAATTGAATACTACTGAAAAACCCGATATGTCGCATGCGGTAAAAGCCAGAATTTCAGATGTTCCTGAACTGGATCGTGGTGAGATCACTATTCTTGTGGCCGAAGACAATCGAATTAATATGATATTGGTTAAAACTTTTCTATCCAAAATTCTTGCGGAAGTTAAAGTTATTGAAGCCTGGAATGGGAAGGAAGCAGTAGCTTTGTTCGAAAAACACAATCCGGATCTTGTTTTGATGGATGTGCAGATGCCGGAAATGAATGGGTATGAAGCTTCTGCGGAAATCAGAAGGCGTGAACAAACTGAGAAACGTGTACCAATAATCGCACTTACTGCCGGAACGCTGAAAGGTGAGAGGGAGCGCTGCATGGAGGCGGGAATGGATGATTATCTAACAAAACCGGTATTGCGTGAAACGTTACAGGCTCTGTTAGATAAATGGCTGGTAAAGCAGGTTTGACAGCCAGAAGTTTAACTAGATAAATGTCCTTGTGCCCGCATAGTTCTCTCTGAATTCTTTGGGTGTACAACCGTTTTTATTCTTGAAGATCCTGTTGAAATAGGAAAGATTATTAAATCCGCATTTGTATGCAATCTCAGAAATTGTGTTGGTAGTATCGATTAAAGATCTGGAAGTGTGGCCAAGTCTGATCTCGTTCAAACTTTCAATAAACGTTTTTCCCGTTCTTTTTTTGATAAATCTGCTGAAGGATACTTCTGTCATCCCAGCCAGCTTGGCCACCCCTTCCAGCGATATCTCTTTGTCGTAGTTATCGCGCATGTAGGCAAACACTTTTTCCAGCCTTCTGCTGTTAAAATTAATGTTGTCGTCCGTAAACGTACTGTTTGAAAGCACGCGCATATTACGCGATATCGACAGATCGTGCAGAATTGACATCAGTTCGAGCATGGAATCAAACCCGCTTTTTTGATTAAGTGATTTTAGCCTTGGCGTAATTCTGTCGATCGTATCTTTTGAGAAAGAGATTCCTCTCACTGCCTTTTCCATCAGCGACCTGATAAAAAACAGTTGATTGCGTCGCAGCAGCTTGTCGTCGAAAAGGTCCCGATGAAACTGAAGTGTTATTTCCTCAATTTCAGGCATCCCTTCTTCCCATTTGTACTGGTGTGTGAACCAGCCATGAGGAAGATTATTTCCCACCAATACCAGCTCAGCATCGTCTATTACTTCGGTATGATCGCCGACAATTCTTTTTACGCCTTTTCCCCCCAGAATTAAGTTGAGCTCAAACTCATTGTGGTTATGCAGCGGGAAGTCGAAATTTTTCTTATTTCTGGAAAAAACGGTAAAACAATCGTACTGTGTCAATGGTGTTATTTCCCTGTAAACTTCGATCATATAAGAATTTAAAATAAAAGGGGATCAAAAATAGATGTATGCTCTTAATAATAGTATTATAATTTACTCCTGGATGTTGTTAAAATAATGATAGTAAATATTTAATTATGTTAACTGAATTAAAATAAACTTACCAGATACCTACAAAGATACAATTATAAGTAAAAATTATGCACAAAATCTGTTTAAGAAAAATTAATGATTGATAAAATAGTATTAGTTCGATGAAAATAATTGTCCATAGTTTTGCAGCATGCAAATCCAAAACTCAGCAATATGAATCATCCTGTAAAAAACGGGCTCTTTTTAGTCGTTTTTTTAACATTCTCCAGCTTTCAGTGTTTTAGTCAGATCGATTTTAAGGCAACCAGTAAAACGAAAGCACTTTATCGTAATCTCGGAAAGATATCAAAGATGAATATTCTTTTCGGCCATCAGCATGCCACAGAATATGGACATGGCTGGTCAGGAGATACTGATCGTTCGGACGTAAAATCTGTAACAGGATCGCATCCTGCTGTCATCGGTGTTGATTTAAGTGGGTTGTCTGGGCGCCCGTCCGAAGAAATAATGAAAAACGCTGATGCATTGCGTAAAAATGTGACTGATACTTACAACCGCGGCGGTATTACAACAGTTGCCTGGCATTTTTCAAATCCGGCATCAGGCGGTGGATTTTACTGGAAGGACTCGGTTTCCGCCCGTGCGATCGAACTCATAAAGCCGGGAGGTTCACACCATGAGCAATACAAAGAAATTTTAGGCACCATTGCCAGGTTTGCAAAGTCGGCCAGAGGCCAGGATGGAGCGCTGGTTCCGATGTTATTCCGGCCTTATCATGAGCTGGACGGCGACTGGTTTTGGTGGGGAAAGGCACATTGTTCCCGCGAAGATTTTGTCTCGGTATGGCAGTTCACCGTTTCCTATCTGAGAGACACTTTAGGCGTACACAATTTCATTTATGTTTTTTCACCCGATTGCAGATTTAATTCCGAACAGGAATTTTTAGAACGATATCCGGGTGATCAGTATGTTGACATGGTGGGTATGGACAACTACGCTGACTTTGGGCGTGACGGAAAATACAACCTGGATGCCGGTGTAAAGAAATTGAAAATCATTTCGGATTATGCAAAGAAAGCAAACAAGCTGGCAGCGTTCACTGAGACCGGGCTTGAATCGGTGCCGGATAAAACCTGGTGGACAGAATCCTTGTTAAGGTCACTGCAGGCAGAGAAGGTAAATCTTGCCTATGTACTGGTCTGGCGTAATGATAGTAAAAGTCCTACCCATTATTATGCGCCGTTTCCAGGGCAAGTCAGTGTTCCTGATTTTGTAAAGTTTTTTAACGATCCGTACACTTTATTTGAAAAAGATCTTAAAAATATTTATCGGTAGTTTTTCTTGCACAGCCAAAAACGTAAGTCTGCGAGCTTAAAAATGATGTTATCAGTATTGCACTGAAAGATGTATATTGCAACTTTGATGCAAATAATAAAATACAAATGGAATCACAGCCACCAATTGATGTATATCTCATTACCGGATTTCTCGGTGCCGGTAAAACGACTTTACTAAACCATATACTCAAGAGCCTGGAAGGAAGTAGAAATGTGGTTATTGAAAACGAATTTGGAAAAGCATCAATCGATGGAAACCTGATTGCGAAGCAATTCAGTCAGCTGTATGAATTGAATAACGGATGCATATGCTGTTCATTGGATGAAGAGTTATATGATGTTCTAAATATCCTGGCATTTAATGAACAGCGCCCGGATCATCTTTTCATTGAGACAACCGGCGTCGCGGATGCCGGAACGGTTGCTGAGATTTTTAAGAGGGAAGACGTCGGGAAAGTTTTCAAACTCCGTAAAGTGATCTGCGTGGCGGATGCTGAGACTGTCGAAGATTATATCACAGAAACAGAAGAAACGATCCGGCAGATTGTCATTTCCGATTTGATCATAATCAATAAAATAGATTTTGTCTCTCCGGAATACGCCATAAAACTTGAAGTAATGATGTCTTCACTGAATCCTTTTGCGGAAATAGTCATGTCATCGGACGGGAAAATTCCGATGGATGCACTGGGGGGAGAAAGGAATCAAAAAACGGAAAATATTGCTGAGGTTATTCCGGATTTCAAGCATACCAATGTGCATAAAATTAAAACGGTAACATATAGAACAGAAAATGTTTTTTACCGGGATTATCTGATGCACACCCTGAACGTATCATTGATGCTCCATTACAAGCAAATTTACAGGATCAAAGGTTTTGTGAGATTTGAAGGAAGCAACGAAAAAATACTGGCTCAGTCGACAGGGAAAAGATTGACTTTTGAAAAGTATGGAATCTGGGAAAACGATGATCCTGTCTCGGAACTGGTTTTTATAGGTGTAGGATTGGAAATGGCGGCAATACAGCGAATCCTCAGACCGGCAATAAAAAAGGTAGTAAATGAACAATTGAAATCGATGCGTCTTGCCATTAAAAAGGGTGGTTCATAGGTCAGCAGGATGCTTTGCGTTGTTCTTTGACCGATAAGAGCTTTTTCTGAAAGCGGATTTGTCGAGGGTCATGCATTGGTGGTGACTTTTCACTAAATTAGCTTTTGAACTCACTAAGCTATTAAATTTTGAAAACGACCACCTTTTCCTTCAATTGGCCAAAGATGCATTTGGTCAAAAAACACAATTTCTTCAAAGCTCTTTTTCTATTGGTATCTATGTTTTCTTATTCCTCTGAGCTTTTTGCCCAGAAAGGAAAAGTGAATGAAGATTCGCTCTACATCCGGGAGCATTATACAAAAATCGAAAGGATGATCCCCATGCGGGATGGTGTAAAACTGTTCTCGGCGATTTATGTGCCGAAGGACATTTCTTCATCGAAGCAGTATCCTATCCTGCTGAACAGAACGCCATACAGTTCCGCCCCCTACGGTGAAGCCTATTTTAAAACTTCCCTCGGTCCTTCCATGCATTTCGCCAGGGATGGCTATATTGTAGTATATCAGGATGTTCGTGGTAAATATATGTCGGAAGGAGATTTTGAGGCATACCGGCCATTTATCCCAAATAAAAAAACTAAAAATGATATCGATGAAAGCTCAGATACTTTCGATACGATTGACTGGCTGATCAAAAATATTCAGGGAAATAACGGTAGGGTAGGTACCTGGGGCATTTCTGCGCCCGGTTATTATGCGACGATGACCGCCGTGGATGCTCATCCGGCGTTAAAAGTGGTTTCTCCGCAGGCTCCTGTGACCGATTGGTATATGGGCGATGACCGGCACCACAACGGCGCCTTCTTTTTGATGGGGACATTCTCTTTCATTTCATCTTATGGTGCGCCCCGCCCGGTTCCTACGCCAAAAGGAACGCCTGCTTTTTCAAAATACGGTACACCTGATTCTTATGAATTTTATAAGAACCTCGGACCCTTGAAGAATGTCAACGAGAAAATATTTAAAAACGACAACAGGATCTGGAATCAATTGATGGAGCATGAGACCTATGACGAGTTCTGGCAGGCCCGCACACCGGTACCTCATTTGAAGAATATCAGGCCCGCTGTGATGGTCGTAGGCGGATGGTTTGATCAGGAAGACTTGTATGGTCCTTTGAAAACTTATCAGGGAATAGAAAATAACAAGCCAAAATCGCCGAATTTGCTCGTCATGGGCCCCTGGATTCACGGAGGCTGGGCAAGAGGAACAGGAGAGTCGCTTGGAAATATCCGTTTTGGATCCAAAACAAGCGCTTTTTACCAGGCGGAAATTGAATTGCCTTATTTCAATCATTTTCTGAAAGATAAGCAGGACCCGAATCTTCCGAAAGCATTTATCTTTGAGACCGGATCAAATGAATGGAAAAAATATGATCAGTGGCCACCAAAAAATACCGTTGAAAAGAAACTTTACCTACATGCCAACGGGAAGCTTTCATTTGAACCTGGTGCCGCATCCAAAACGGCTGCATTTGACGAGTATACCAGCGATCCTGCAAAACCGGTTCCCTATACATCAGAGATCAGGATTATCCGGGGTAGCGACTATATGTATGAGGATCAGCGTTTTGCGGCAACCCGGCCCGACGTTCTGGTGTATGAGTCAGATGTCTTAAAAGAAGATGTTGCCATATCCGGAAATGTATTTGCCGACCTGTTTGTGTCTACAACCGGTACTGATGCCGACTTTGTCGTGAAGCTGATTGATGTCTACCCGGGCGATGCACCGAATGACAGTCCTGTTAACCCGAATATGAAGATGGGCGGTTTTCAGCTTTTGATCAGAGGAGAAGTCATGCGTGCAAAGTTCCGTAACAGCTTTTCGAAACCAGTTGCGATGGTACCTAATAAGGTCGAACATGTTAAGTTTGATATGCAGGATGCTGCACACCGGTTTAAGAAAGGCCACAAGATCATGATCCAGGTGCAAAGTTCCTGGTTCCCACTTGTAGATCGCAATCCGCAAAAATTTGTAAATATCTACAAGGCTAGTGAGGAAGATTTTCAATCAGCAAAACATCGGATTTATACCTCAGGTACCAGCGCCTCCTATATTGGCGTTCGCGTTATTGAATAGTTGAAATTTATGCTTTTTAAATTAAGATCCGCGACCTGAAATCCAGGACGCGAATCTTAATTTTGTTCTTTCATCAGTTGGCTGGATGCGTGAGCTTGTTGAGCCGGTCTATCAGGCGGACTAAATCTTCCTCCGCGTCTGTCAGATCTTTGCGTTCGCCTTTGTCGATCACATTTCCCGCAGGATCGCTGAAATTTTTAAACTCTTCGCTCACATCAGGATTTTCACGATTATCAGAGCTGAATGTAGTGTTCAAATCAATTTCAGTTTTTTCAAATTCAACCTGCTGGCGTTTGGCCATAATTTTTTCCTGCAATTCCTTAATTTCACGTTCTTTGTGATCTTCCATGATTGTTGTCTTTATTTACTTGAAAAAGATTCTCAAAAACCAGACCAGGGGCAGAATCTATGAAGTCGGATCCGAAGTATATATTTCCCATCCGTATTTCAGTATCATTATTGATACAACAACAAGAAAAATGATGCGGACGAAATCGTTGCCTTTACGCAATGCCAGTCGGCTGCCGACTATGTTTCCTGTGATGTTCATGGCTGCCATGACCATAGCCAGCTCCAGCATATAATTGCCCTGTCGGACAAATACGAAAAGAGCGGAGATATTGGTAATGCAGTTTACAATCTTGGCATAAGCGGACGCCTGCACAAATTCAAATCCAAGCACGACAACGAATGCTAGCACAAAAAAACTGCCGGTGCCTGGACCGAAAAAACCATCATAAAATCCGATAACCAGTCCGATCAGGCCTCCATATACAAGTTGTTTTTTAAAGGAGAGTTCCTTGGATTTTATAGATCCGAGATCTTTTTTCAGGAAGGTATAAATTGCGATAGCGATCAGAATAAAAAGAATCAGCGGCTTGAGGACGTCAACATTGATCATACTGACAATTCTCGCGCCTGTGAAGGAAGAGACGAAGCAGCATAATGATATGACAAACAAAAGCCTGAAATCGAATACGATTTTTCTCGCAAAATGGTACGCCGCGACCGATGTCCCTGCCAGCGCGGCAATCTTATTCGTTCCGAATAATGTCGCAATTGGCGTATTTGGAAAACTGATCAACAATGCCGGAATTTGAATGAGTCCGCCGCCGCCCACGACCGCGTCGATAAAACCAGCGATAAAGGCAAGAGCGCCCAGGAGAACAATTGTGACTGACGTATGGTCAGCAAAGATTTCTGAGAACATAAAGGATGTGGCTGTTCAGGGAGGTTTCGCGAAACTATCAATACGGGACGTAGGAAAAAAGAAAAATTTGCAACTCCATTGTAAATTATAATCTGATCTTCATGTGGTGCTACTTTTCAGGCCGATCAAAGTTGAAGAGATGGAAAAATATCAGTTAAAATACTGATAGCGAATTGATATCGAGATTTATTGGGCCCAATAAACCATGCGGATCCGGATCAAATTTGTTTATTTTAGAGAGAGAAATGAAGTTTCTTTCAATTTTTGTTTTAACCAAACTAATCAAGGACAACATGAACAGGAATTTTTTGACAAAAGGTATTATGATGGCAGTAGCAGCCATGCTTATCGCCACTGTTAGCTGGGCTCAAGGCGATAAAGCCAGCAGACCCAGTCCACCGCAAACTGCTTCGGGAAAAGTAGGAGGTGCGAACATATCAATACATTATTCAAGTCCGTCTGTGAAGGACCGTAAGATATTCGGCGATCTGGTTCCTTATGACAAAATATGGCGGGCAGGTGCAAACGAGGCGACTATTTTCGAAACCGATAAAGCTGTCACCATCGGTGGAAAGCAGCTGGCTGCCGGGAAATATAGCCTGTATGCAACTCCCGGCGAGAAGGAATGGACATTCACCTTTAATGCTGAAACCGGTCAGTGGGGAATAAAACGCACGGGTGATACCAGTAAGGATGCCTCAAAAGATGTCCTTAGTGTCAAGGCTTTGCCTGTAAGGAGTGCTTCGATGAATGAAAAGTTAAAGTACGAAGTAACGGCGACCGGTTTTACGCTATCGTGGGAGAATACTGAAGTGCCGGTCGTGATCAAGTAACGAGGACAGAATCATGTCAGAATATAGGTACCAATTCTGACATGATTTTGCTTAAAAGAAAATATTAAAGTAAAACCACTCTGTTTGGTTCCGGGAAACTTTCCACAGGCGCTTCCGGGTATTCCAGTGAGATCCGTTTTCCGGATTTGTCAGCTTCTTCCAAAAGCTGGAATATTTTTTCTTCACCCTCGATCCGGAGTGCCTGATACAGCAGGTTACCATATTGAAATTCGCTAGAACCAAAGCCGTTTATCTGCGCAGCCAGCTGGTATTGATCGAACAATTGTTTTCCTGTCATGACTAATAATATTTGTGCCTGATTTCTTTTCCTGAACAACAGATGAATTAAGGAACGTAAAGGTTGCATGTAATACTTTGATTCGCAGTGAAAATATTAACAGCGGTCATTATTCATTATCAATGAAACCTGTTGGCCGGATGCCAGGCTAAGAAAACTCAATCGCGGCACCAGTGATTGTTAATCTGGATGGAACTGCCCTCAAAAATACAACTTTGGCAACCCAGGATTTGGAGAATTAAATTACCGGTAAATACTGGTGGTTTCGTGAACCTGGCCGTGGACTGAAATGTTCAGTTAAGACTTCCTTTGGCATCGGCGCTATCCCGGATATAACTTATGGTTCAAAAAATTCTACAAAATTACAAAGTATCTTTCAGTGGTCTTAGTAAAGAAACATGGCTATTGAGTCTTGTGATCCTCATTAACCGATGCGGATACATGGCGGTACCGTTCATGAGCATGTACATTACCCAGAGCATGCACAGAAGCATTGCTGATGCAGGCCTGATCATTACATTGTTTGGCGTGGGTTCAGTCCTCGGAGCCATGGCCGGGGGTTATCTTACAGACAAGATTGGCTTTCATACTGTTCAGATCATTAGCCTGATGGTGAGTGGTTTGTTGTTTGTGCTGTTTGGCCATATCGACGATTTTAATAGTTTGTGTGCGCTCACTGTCGTTTTGAGTTTTTTCGTTGAGGGCTTTAAACCAGCCAATAATACAGCTGTTGCCTCATATTCCGCACCTGAAAATCTCACCCGGTCTTATGCTTTGAACAGGCTGGCCCAAAACGTAGGCTTTGGCTTCGGAACTTCCGTAGGTGGTCTGCTGGCAGCTGTTGACTATCATCTTTTGTTTTGGGTAGATGGCGTCGTATATACTTTTGCAGGAATACTGATTTTGGTATTACTTCCTAAAGGAACTACGGCAAGTAAAAAAGCAGATGAAACATATACCGATATTCCGGCTTTGTCTCCATGGAAAGATCCGTTCTTTGTCCGGTTTATTTTTCTTGTGACTGTTTATATGATCAGTTTTGTCCTCATTTTCAGGCTTGTGCCTGTATACTGGAAAGAGCAGCTGCATATCGGTGAATCGACAATTGGAATTCTCCTTGGAATGAACGGGGTGATCATAGCACTCTTTGAGATGGTACTTATACAAAACCTGGTTGGCCGCAAACCTGAAACTTTTTATATCGTATCCGGAGTCGTTTTTACAGCCATTGCCTATGTTTTCCTGGTGGTACCTGGTGTTGGACCGGTCGTCATGGCGGCTGCAACAGTTCTGTTTTTTACCACTGGAGAAATGCTTACCTTACCCTACATCAGCACCATGATCATGAGCAGAGCGACGGCTGTGAACAGGGGGAAATATTCTGCCGCCTATTCCCTGAGTTGGGCAGTTGCTCAGATCATCGGCCCCGCCGGAGGCGGTTATATTGCAGCACACTGGAGTTACGACACGCTCTGGATGGTTCTGATCTGTTTTTCCCTGGTAACGGCTGTCGGGTTTAGAATACTTTTCCAACGACAGGTAGGGCTCGGGTGATCAATACTTGAGCTCAGTAGTGATGAATTCAAGAACGCCATCACCTGTATTTTCCAGGTCATGAATGGTACTTCCATTCGCCAGGATGTTCTGGAATGAAGTCTGGTTTTTTGTGAATGCAAAGCTGACAGCACTGCCATCTTCCTGATGCGATAGACCACTGCCGTCCTGTAAAACCACCCAGAAATAATCGAAATTGTGCCGGTGGTAATGAATCCGCTCACCAGGCTGAAGTTGGATATGCCAGACTTTTACCTTATCATTTTCGAACAGCAGCGTATCGCCAACGTTCTGATTGCCGGTATTTTGGAGGAGTTCCTGATGCAGGTCGGAGGGTGAAAGTGATTGTCGGGACATAACTTAAAATTTGACAGGTTGCTGTTTATTGAATTAAACAGAAAAGTGAGGAACAGGCGAAAATTACTTGGATGATACAATTACAATTATAGCCCTCCCGGAATTTGGTTATTTAAATAACCCCGGCACCTTGTTCTCATGCCAAATACTTTATATAATAGCGAAAAAGTTGTATCCGCTTCCGACGCCTCCATGTTCATTGACAGAAATACGATCAAATTACTGAGAATTCCCTTTTCGTTTTTTCTGATGCCCTTGTTTTTATTTGCATGTAGTCAGGCCGAGAAAATAGCCATGCCTCAGGCGCTTGTTTCATTTTTAATTATCCACTTCCTGGTGTATCCTGCCAGCAACGGATACAACAGTTATGTCGATCGGGACGAAGATAGTATTGGTGGGATCGAGAAGCCTCCGCTGCCTACTGAAAAGCTGTTCGTGATTACTGTTTTTCTTGACTGCCTTGCTCTTGTTCTGGCAGCGATATTTGTCGGGCTTTCATTTGCACTTTGTCTGGCCCTATACATAGCCGCCTCAAGAGCTTACAGCGCCAGGCAGATCAGACTTAAAAAATATGCAATTCCCGGTTTTTTGACTGTGACCATATTTCAGGGCGCCTTTACCTACTACATGTCAATGGTTGGGATTACAGCCGAAGCCGTTCCTCTGGATCATCAAACCATTCTTGTTTTACTTGCTTGTTCGTTCCAGATAGCGGGCGCCTATCCGCTGACACAAGTTTATCAGCATAAGCAGGATCTTCGCGATGGTGTAGTGACGCTTAGTTATAAGTTAGGCTACCGCGGAACTTTCGTATTTACAGCCGCGATGTTCATCGTTTCTAATGGTTTCTATTATCTGTACTTTATTGAAAAGGGTTCTGGAACAGTTTTTTTTATAGTCCAGGTATTCTTTCTGCCTATCGTTTTGTATTACAGTTATTGGTTTTATCTCGTAATAGGAAACGTTACCAGCGCCAATTTTAAGAATACCATGCGCATGAACTGGGTGGCAGCCGTCTGCATGAACAGTTGTTTTTTAGTACTCATAATTATCAATCATTTCCTTTGAGTTATATCACCGATATTGAAACGGCAGTTCCTGAAAATCGTTTTTCACAAGAAACGCTGAGTGCATTTTATATTAATTCCACAAGTGACGATACATCCAGGCGTAAGATTAAAATTGTCTCGTCCAAAACTGGCATTCATCACCGGTATTCTGTATTAAAAGATTTTGACGGAGCGGTGGAAACTTCGGAATTGTTTGACGTTTCGGAAACGTCAGAGCCGGGGCTTTCAGCTCGTATGCAAGTTTATCAAAAATATGCGACGTTACTGTCGATCACCGCGATCCGGAAAATTGCAGGTTTTGAGTCGCGCAAGAAAGAGATCACGCATCTGATCACCGTTACCTGCACGGGACTTTTTGCTCCTGGTCTGGACATCGAATTAATACGTGATTTGCAGTTAAATCCTGCCATACAACGTAGCAGTGTCAATTTTATGGGGTGCAATGCAGCGGTAATCGCAATGAAAAATGCCGATGTTATTTGTAAAACCCAACGAGATGCCAATGTCCTTATCGTATGCACAGAGTTATGTACCATTCATTTTCAGAAGCGTTTCAATGATGATTATCTTTTATCCAACCTTATTTTTGGAGACGGGGCAGCAGCGGTGATGGTCAGTGCAAATCCTGAGGGCACGACTTTTAATCATCCTGTCGAGATCAGCAGGTTTGATTCGATGATCCTTCACAACGGCTACCGCGATATGGCATGGCAGCTTTCTGAAACAGGTTTTATTATGAACCTTACATCCTATGTGCCTGGGTTAATTAAGGAAAATATTCTTCCAATGTTAGATGAAATTAAACTTCTGCCATCCTCGATTGCCTATTGGGCCGTTCATCCTGGTGGAAAGAAGATCGTCGACGACTTTGCCTCGGCGCTCGGCATCGAGCGGGCCCAACTAACTGAAACATATGACATACTGAAAAACTACGGTAACATGTCATCTCCGACCGTACTTTTTGTGTTGAAGCAAGTGCTCGAAAATGCAAAGCTGCCAAAAAGCGGTGAAAATATTTTTGCAGCAGCTTTTGGTCCGGGATTGAGCATCGAAACCATGCAGCTTCAGTATGTTTAAGTTCAGAAGTGCCGAAAAAGAGCTGCTGGATCAGGAGAATATCCCCCAGCAGGCATTGTTCAGAAATCTACGGGAGCTGGATTTTATAAACCATTGGCTGGGCGGTTATAAGATATCTTTTTCAGCCCTGAAAAAGGTTTTGGAACCAGGAAAGTCGTATACATTTGTGGATATCGGTTGCGGGGGAGGAGATACGTTAAAGCGAATTAAATATTGGCGAACGAAACGAGGTTATCTTATTGATTTACATGGTGTTGATCTCAAAGTAGAGTGCATTGCATATGCCGGACAAAATCCTGGATGTGATGGAATTAACTTTATTTGTGATGATTATAAAAATATCTACCGGCATATCAAAAAGATTGATATCATTCATGCATGCCTGTTTTGCCACCATTTATCGGAGCAGCAACTTGTCGATCTGGTAAGATTTGCGATGCACCACAAAGCGACGCTGTTGATCAATGACCTTGAAAGAAATCCCGTGGCATACTATTCAATAAAAATTTTAACCATGCTGTTTTCCAGATCATACCTGGTCAGAAATGATGCACCGTTGTCTGTTCTGCGGGGGTTTAAGAAAAATGAATGGGTTGGCATATTGGCGCGGGCAGGAGCTATAAAGTTTACCATTAGGAATAAATGGGCATTCAGACATGAAATTATTATCGATGGAAGCTACGGAAAAGCCATATGATTGCGCGATCATTGGCGGCGGGCTCGCAGGGCTCTGTTTGTCAATCCAGCTTGCGGATAAGGGTATTTCGGTGATCCTGTTTGAGAAGAATGAATATCCTTTTCATAAGGTCTGCGGTGAATATATTTCTATGGAAAGCTGGGATTTTCTAACGCGTTTGGGCGTTCCGTTAGACCAGCTTAACCTTCCGGTTATCAACGAGCTTGGAATCAGTTCTGAGAATGGATTTATGCTTAATCACAAACTTGATCTAGGTGGATTTGGCATCAGTCGTTTTAGTCTGGATGCTTACCTGGCAAAAATCGCCTTGCAGCGAAAGGTGAGAATAGTGCAAAACTGCAATGTGCACTCCGTAGAGAAAATACAGGACTCGAATCATCAGATCCAAACCTCTGCAGGCTCGTTCGAGGCTGAGATCTTATGTGGGAGTTATGGTCGATATAAACCTTCTTTTGCGAATAAGACAGTCGTAGACGGGAAATCAGCCACTCGTAACACTGGAAATTTTATCGGTGTTAAATATCATATCAATGCTAGAAGTGCCACTAATCGCATAGAACTGCATAATTTCCAAAACGGATATTGTGGTATATCAAAAATTGATAATGATGCTTTTTGCTTATGCTACCTGACTACCGCAAAAAACTTAAGGGAAAATGGCAATGATATCAAACGGATGGAAGAGCAGGTTCTCTATAAAAATCCTTTTCTGAGGCGTTATTTTACCGAGTCAACTTTCCTGTATCCACAGCCATTGGTTATTAGTAATGTGCAATTTAGAAAGAAGTCAACATTTGCTGATGACATGTTTTTGCTGGGAGACGCCGCAGGTTCTATAACACCTTTGTGTGGTAACGGCATGAGTATGGGAATGCGTGCTTCACGTTTACTTACTGAGCAGTTACTAGCTTATTTTGAGGATGAAATCTCTATGAAAAATGCTGTACAAAATTATAATAAGGCTTGGGATCAAGCTTTTGGGCGTCGCATTGAAGCAGGCTATTATCTTCAAAACCTGTTCGGCAAAAAAAACGCAACGCACTTGGCGCTGCGTTTTTTAGACCGGTTTCCGGTCATTATGAACAGGCTGATCTCTTTAACACATGGCAGCAGGTTTTAAGCCCTCGACTGCGATTTGGTGATTTGTTTTTGTTTGTCCAAAGATGCCTTTGCTTCTCTAAAATATTTGAATGAGACCCACAACATGCCAAAACATTCTCCATCATGTTTACCCAAATGTTTATGGTGCACTTTATGTGCACGTCTAATAGCTTTCAGGTAAAAGGATTCTGTATTTCTGAATATTTTGAAACGCTGATGAATGAAAATGTCATGAACAAAAAAATAGGCCATGCCGTACAGTGATATTCCGGCACCGATCCAGAACAACGCATTGAAGTCATTCTGCAAACCTATAAAAAGGCAAAGAATACCAGGCGTTGCAAAGATCAGAAAGAAGAAATCATTTTTTTCAAAAAAATCTCCATCGTCTCTTTGGTGATGATCATGGTGCAGGAACCAGAACAGACCATGCATTAAATATTTATGTGCGAGCCAGGCAACGCATTCCATACCTACAAAGGTGGCAAGGACAATCAGAATATTAACCAAAACAGGACTCATACAATTTATTGAAATTTAATTTTGCTTATAACGTCATCAAGGCATATTTTGAACCACTCGGTGTATTGCTCAGGTCTTTCTCTGATATCTTTCTGAAGATCTTTCACCGGGATATATTTATAGTCAAGAACTTCCTCTCTGTTGAGCTGAGGCTCGGCATCCGAAATAGCCCAGAAGATGTGATCAAGCTCATGTTCAATAAGACCCTTGTCAAGCGTCGCCTCATAACGGAATGAATAAAGAAAATGTAAGGAAGAATGCATACCCATTTCTTCATAAAGGCGCCTTTTTGCGGCATTGAGCGTGCTTTCATTCGGGTAAGGGTGGCTGCAGCAGGTGTTTGACCAAAGTCCTTCTGAATGATATTTTCCAAACGCTCGCTGCTGAAGAAGCATTTCTCCTTTAGTATTAAAAATGAAAATTGAAAATGCCCGGTGCAAAACCCCTTTCTGATGCGCCTCCAGTTTAGGCATCAAACCGATTTCGTCGTCATTTTCATTAACTAAAACTACCTGATTGTTCATGTTGATCCGGATTTAGGGTTTATAAAAGCCGTGTCTTTGTTACTGCTTTTATATTACTGTTTATAACAACAAAAAATTGTCATAAAAGATCAAACTGGTGACGGAACAATGATTGGAACATCAGTCCGATCTTGTCATAGTCAGGTATTCTGATCCGCGCAGTCATGACCTTTTCAGGTGGACATTCCTTAATTCTCAGAAATAATTTTTTATAATAGAAGTAGGCCAGATACACACCTCTTCTTGCACCGGGGGGCAGCTGTTTGATACCAATCAAGGCCTGATCAAATTCAGCTTCAATTTCGTTCTGGATCTTTTCCTTGTCTTTAAAAGTAAAATAACGAAAGTCGATATCCGGGAAATAATTTCTGCCAAGCATTTCATAATCCGCCATCAGATCGCGTAGGAAATTTACTTTTTGAAATGCCGAGCCAAGTTTCATGGCGTAAGGCCGAAGATCATTATAGGTAACATAATTCCCCTCTGTGAACACCCGGAGACACATGAGCCCAACGACTTCTGCTGAGCCCATAATGTATTGATTGTACGAATCGATCGTATGGTTGGTTTTGTAAAGATCCATTTCCATACTCTGCAAAAAGGTATCGATAAGCTCCCATTCGATGTTATACCTATGCACCACTTCCTGAAAACTATTCAGGATCGGATTGATACTGATTTTTTGTTCGATCGCTTCAACGGTGTCCTTCCTGATCTTTTCCATCAGAAATTGTTTGTCGTAATCATGGAAACTGTCGACTATTTCATCTGCCAGGCGCACAAATCCATATATTCCATAAATCGGTGCATGATATTTCTTGTCCAGAAAATTGATCCCCAGAGAAAAAGACGTGCTATAAAGTTGGGTTGTTTTTTTGCTGCACGAAGCAGACAAATTGTCAAAAATCACTTTCATGTTTATTTTTTTAGGAATTTAATAAGTTCATGAGCAGCGATTCTGCCCGAGATTATGGATGGCGGTACGCCCGGCCCGGGCACTGTCAACTGGCCTGCATAGTAAAGATTTTCCACCTTTTTGCTTTTCATTTTAGGCTTGAAAATGGCTGTCTGCATCAGAGTATTGGCGAGGCCATATGCGTTGCCCTTGTAGGCATTGTAGTCATTCACAAAATTGGATACGCAGTATGTCCTCTTGTAGACCACATGTGATCGCACATCTTCGCCTGCAAACTTTTCCAGCCTTGACATCAGTATGTCGTAATATTTTTCTTTTATTTCTTCGGTTTCAATCAAGCCGATCGCAATGGGCATCAATACAAAAATATTTTCGCTGCCCTCGGGGGCAACAGACGGATCAATTTTGGACGGGCAGCAAACATAAAAAAGAGGATTGGTAGGCCACTTTTTCTCCTTGTAAATTTCGACGGCATGCTGCTCGAAATCTTCGTCAAAGAACAAATTGTGGTGCCTGAGTTTGTCTATTTTTTTGCTTACCCCAAGATAGAAAAGAAGGCAGGAAGGTGCAAAAGTCCTGCTCTCCCAATAGTCATCCTTATAGGTTCTGAAAGATTGAGACAATAAGTTTTGTTCGATATGCTGGTAGTCGGCACTTCCGATCACACCATCAACGGGAATCGATTTTCCGTTGGTATGGACATGGCTGATCGCTTCCGATTTTATTTCCAGCAGACTAATGGCGTGAGATGTCTCAAATTTTACTCCGCAGTCTTCCGATATTTTTTGAAATGCCTCAGCGACTTTACCAAATCCGCCCATTGGATAAAAAGTGCCCTGTTTCAGGCCGGCAAAGTTCATCAGGCTATACAGCGCAGGTGTATCTTTCGGCATTGCTCCCAAAAACAAAACCGGAAATTCGATAATAGCGAGCAGTTTTGGATCTTTGAAGTATTTTCTGACATGTGAACTGAAAGAAGAAAATAGCTGAATTTTAAGCGCGTCCCGGAATAATTTGAGATCAAAGAATTCGGTAATGGAATGGCTGGGCTTGTACACCATATCACCCATGCCAACACGGTATTTAAACTCTCCCTCTTCAATAAACTTCCTTAGTTTGCTCCCGCTTCCGGTTTCAATACTTTCAAAAAGTGCGCAGACATCTTCGAAATTCTCAGGTATGTCCATCACCTCATCATGACCAAAAACGACAGCAAAACCCGGATCAAGTTTTTTTAATTCGTAAAAATCGGATGTTGTTTTTCCAAACAGATTAAAATAGCTTTCATAAACGTCCGGCATCCAGTACCAGCTTGGACCCATGTCAAATACAAATCCATTACTTTCAAATGAGCGCGCCCGTCCGCCAATGGTAGCGTTTTTTTCGAAAATAGTAACATCATTTCCCGATTGTGCCAACACTGCTGAGGCTGCCATGCCGGCGAATCCCGAGCCGATAACAGCAATTTTCGAATTTTCTTTATGGTTTACAATACCATTTCCGTCACGCATACTGTTTTGTTATAATTTGTATTAAATGATCAATCGAATGAATTATTGCTACTCCGCTTTGCTCAGCAGCATTTCTGACCAGCTCGTCACCGCACGATATACAGATCTGGCTGTCTGCAAAATCTTTTGAAAGTTTTTTTACAAGCTCAGCCAAGGTGCCGCTTGTTGATTTGAGCGTAAAAAATGAATATATATGTGTAGGCTTGCACTGCATGACTACGTCAGACAAATCCTCGTAGGGTACACGCTGGCCGAGATAAATTACCTTTTTTCCATGCTGCCGGATCAGATAGTTGGCGAAAAGCAAACCGACCTCATGGTCTTCTGTTTCGGACAAAAACAAAACCCAGGTCTGGTCCGGATTATGAGGAACAGGTAATGCATCGATTGCTGCGAACAGTTTCTGTTTTATAAGGTTTGACAAAAAGTGTTCCTGTGCCGGCAGCAAATCGTCTTTGATCCACATTAGTCCCGTGCGCACGAGCATTGGATAAATGATATTTGTATAGGTCTTAGGCATCCCGAAGCGCTTGACGGCACTTGAAAAAAGATGATCGAAAAGGTCTTGATCATAGGTGGCGATTGCGATCAAGGCCTGGTCTATGATAACCTCAACGTGTTTTTCGCTCTGAAATGACTCTGCAATAATTTTGTCAACTTCCTCTGATAACTGATTCTTAGTCAGTTTGCTAATATAAGAAATTTTCATCCCTCTTGTTATCAGCATGCATACGTTCAACAGCTTTTTAAGCTGCTGGTCGTCGTAGAAACGAATGTTCGTCTCCGTCCTTTCCGGCTCCAGAAGGCCATAGCGCTGCTCCCATATCCGTATGGTGTGAGCCTTCTGACTGGAGATCCTTTCCAGATCTTTAATTGAATAAAGCGCCATATATTTTGTTTAACATTTATTAAAAATAGTTAAACAAAAATTACAAATCAATAACTGGGATGAAAAATAATTATTTGGTAAGTTCATTGGGGAAATGGCTTTGGTTGGTATGACCGCATCGTTATAAAAAGTATTCCTCTGTATGGTAGAAAATATATTTTTCAGGTAAAGTAGGTTTTATATAAAAAGTCGTTACATTTGATATTGAAAATATCTATTGAATGATTTCAAAAGTATCCGATTCGTTATGGCAGCTCAGCAATTATTTTGGTCAGGAAACATCAGACATCTTCGGCTCCGCAAGAAAATGAGCCAGGAGACTTTGGCTGAAAAGCTCGGGATCTCCCGGGTTAAGCTCAACGCCCATGAAAGTGGCCGTACGGTGAACCCAACTGTGGAAGATCTGGTAAACACTTCCGAATTTTTTAAGATGAGCATTGATTGTCTTTTAAAGATCGATCTTACAACGCTTACTGAACAGAAAATCCAGGACCTGGAAGATGGCAGTGAGGCTTACATGTCGGGTAGTAAAATCCGGGTACTGGCGATCACCGTGGATAAGGAAGAATCGGAAAATGTGGAATATGTCCCTGTGAAGGCCAAGGCCGGATACCGGTCAGGATATAACGATCCTGAGTTCATTGCCGGACTGCCTAAGTTTAATCTCCCCAACCTTCCTAAAAACGGAACATTCCGGATGTTTCCAACCGTTGGTGATTCCATGCTGCCGGTGCCGGAGGGAAGTGATGTCATCACGCGGTATGTCCAGGACTGGCGGCTTCTGAAAAAGGAAACGCCGTGCATCGTGATCCTGAAAGGTGATCAGGAATTCGTGTTCAAACAGGTTACGATCAACGACGATGGGACCATGTTGCTTCAATCGTTTAACAAACAATATTTCGCCTACACCGTTCCTGTGTCCGATGTAATCGAGCTTTGGGAATATTACAGCTTCCATAGTAAACAGCTGCCGGAGCCGCAGACGGATATGCAGCAATTGCTTAAAATGCTTCAGGAAGTCCAGCATGAGATCAAAGATTTGAAGAAATAAATAAAAAGGGTGTATTTATACTTTAAAAGCTCCGGGTTTGGTTCAGCCCGGAGCTGTTTATTTTACGATGGCTGAGATCATTCCCCGGAATATAAAAAAGTGAAATGGAAGTGACAGGTACCAATATAGCCGCCCGTAAATGCCCTTTGGACGAAAGGTGGCTGTTTGCTTAAGGCAGTTTCCGTCCATTTTAAATTCGAGCCAGGCCTCTCCGGGTAATTTCATTTCAGCAAATAACAACAGCCGGCCCTGTTTTTTGTCAGCCAGCAATACACGCCAAAAGTCCAGCGTGTCACCTGCGTTGATGTCCACGCCGGAAGTCCGGCCTCTCCGCATACCAACACCTCCCGCCAGCTTGTCAAAATAGCCGCGGAGCTGCCAGAGCCATGTGGCATAATACCAGCCTGTATGACCGCCAATAGCCCAAATCCTGGCCTGGGTGATTTCCCGGTTTTTGATCTTAAAGTTCTTGACATCCTTAAAACATCCGTCTACCGGTACCTGCACATACTGGGACAGTTTGGTGTTTATCCGCCCGCTGATCAGAGAATCTTTCCAGCTCGAGATGATGGCATTTTGTTCAATCTTGGTAAACGCTGCCGCGATCGCATCGTGATAGGACATGGGTTTCACGTTCAATATTGATGCCAGTCTGTTATCACGACAGATCACCTCAACTTTCATACTGTCGACCAGTTTAGTTGCCAGCGAAAATGTGGTGGATGTCACAAAATACAGCCAGTAGGACGACAGCCTCGGTGTAAGTACGGGAAGCGTAATGATGTATCTTCTCAGATTACGGATCTCGGCATATTGTAACAGCATTTGTTTGTAGGTAAGCACGTCAGGTCCGCCGATATCAAAACTGCAACCATAGGTTTGCTCATTAAGCAGTACTTTTTCCAACATGGTGATAACATCCCTGATCGCAATAGGCTGAGATTTAGTCTGCAGCCACCTGGGAGTGATCATGACCGGGAGTTTTTCGGTCAGATCGCGGATAATCTCAAATGACGCGCTGCCTGATCCAATGATGATCCCTGCTTTCAATGTGGTAAAATTGTAATTGCCGGACTGCAGAATATCTTCAACATTTTTCCGGGATGCCAGATGTTTAGAGAGGTTATGGTCATTCGTGATCCCGCTCAGATAGACGATGTGTCTGACATTTGTCTGGTTCATCCGGTCCCGGAAGTTTTCAGCCGATTTGTTTTCCAGTTGTGAAAAATCTTTCGAGTTGGACGACATGGAATGAATCAGGTAATAAGCACCATCCACATCCTCGGGTATTTCGTTGAGCGTTTCCGGATTGAGAAAGTCGATCTCAACCACACTGACTTGATCGTGATGCAGTTCAGGTATCGTAAACCTGCCCTTATCGCGCACACAGCAAATCACGTGATGGCCGTTCTCAACCAAAACCGGAAGTAATCTTTTCCCAATATAGCCGGTAGCACCAGTTAACAGTATTTTCATGTGACTACCTTTTGTTGGTTATTTTCAATATGATCACCAATATACGCAACCGGAGTAAAAATAGATTCAGCAACCATATTATATGTTACCATTTGGAATAAATGCCGTCTATAGTTCGTTTAATTTAATAAAATAAATAACGTTGGATAAGTATATTTACAATATTCCATCGAATTATCTGATATTTTTAATATTTAAGTTATTTTTATCACTGAACTATAAGACAGATTAGCCATGGTACATGAGAAAGTGTTCGTTTTAAAAAATAGAAGAGAAGTAAAAGTAATTTTTGCCTCCATTTCAGATCCGGTTTCCCAAAAACTGAAATATGATTATACCATCCTGATCAAGGAGCCAGGGGAGAAAGTTTTCAGAGAACCAATTGGTGTTAGTCACCCCAAATATTGGAAATTACAGAAAGCATCTCGTGAGCAGGGAAGGGAATTGATACTTACTTACAGTGGTATATCCCGAAGGCATCTGACCGATGTGGAAAGAGAATTTGAAAAACTGATGCTTGTTCCGGCCTGAGTTCCGGCAGCATAAAAAAACCAGCTTCGGTTAAAGAAGCTGGTTTTTTTTATTTAGTAGATACGCTTTACGACAACTTTACTGTTGGTCAGCTGCGCGGCATAAGCTCTGGCATTTTCATTCGGCATTGAAATAAAGGTTTGCTTTTTCTTCTTTCCGTCCGTAGTGATCCAGTTTGCGGAATAGATCTCGAATGGAGGAGCGCCGGCGTATATTGGACGATTGTCTGAATGAACAAAATTGTCTTCTTCTTCGTAGGCCAGTTCCAGATCACTTCCCTCCAGAACCTCACATATTATTCTCAACTTTCCAAATTCGTCATCTGCCAGACCCTTGATACGGGCTTTACCAAAAAAAGGTTCTTCACCAAATTCCCAGCGATCATAATATTCTATAATATTTCCAATCTGAGAATCAATATAATCTGCACTCAATTTTGTGTCCTGGTCCATGGTAGTAGTAACGGCTTTGTTTATCATTTCTTTATAGGTAATCTTATCACGAATGAGCGTGAATTAGACTTCTGGGCATTTTATTCGTTCAGCCATTCAAGTCAAAAAGCGGGCTTTAATTTTCTGAATATCTGCAAATATAGGAACGCTCGTATATCTATAACACAAAAAGCGCTTTTTATTAAGCTTTTTGCAATTAAAATAGAAATAATTTTTATTATTCGGTATCCAATTACCGGTTATTTTATCGCAGGAATACAAAGGCGCCTCTGTAAATTATTTTTTATCAGCCTGTTAGAGGAAATTAAGCGAAGGAAAATTTTTCGATGCCTGCATGATTTGAAAGAATCTAAATTACTGGCATGGCCATAAAAATCTCTTAGCCGGCCTTTAGAATCAATAACAGATCTGAAAGCAGGCTAAGAGAAGGCAACTTTGTTGTATTAAAAAATAAATTTTGTGCTCAGGAAATTGGAGCTATCACTTTTCACTATTTCGTTAATCAGGTTTGTGTTGCTTTCGTTCATTTTAAAAGCTACAAGCGAGCGGATCGAAAAAGAGCGAATCGCATCCGGAATAGAAAGCGTGCCCTCAGCACTGTCTTTTCTTCCAGTAAACGGAAATGCATCCGGTCCGCGCTGTGACTGTGTGTTGATATTTACCCGGCTTACCAGGTTCACGAGCGGATCGATCAGCCACGCCACTTCATCGGCATTGTTGCTAAAAATACTCACCTGCTGCCCATGTGTAGATTCAATCAGAAACTCAATTGTTTCCTCCAGGTCGTCAAAGGGAACAATCGGAATGATCGGGCCAAACTGTTCTTCCCGGTATAATTTCATTTTCTCATTAACCGGATATACCACAGCAGGGTAGTAAAAAGAGGCCGCAGAAGTTCCTCCGTTCTCGTTCACGATTTTCGCACCGTTTGCTTCGGCATCTGCTATGCATTCATTCAAATAATCAATTTTGTTTGGTTCAGGTAAGGGCGTCAGCGATACGCCTTTTTCCCATGGCATACCATATTTCAGCTGACCAACCGCAGCATTAAATTCCCTGATAAATTCGTCAGCAATACTTCTGTGTACCCAAACGATCTTCAAGGCCGTGCAACGTTGGCCATTGAAGGACAAGGATCCTGTTATGGTCTCCTTTACTGCCAGGCTGATGTCCGCATGTTTGGTGATAATCGCTGCGTTTTTAGCATCCAGACCTAAGACAGCACGCAGCCTGTTTACCTTAGGATGTTGTTTTTTTAGCTCATTTGCTACTTTACTGGATCCGATCAGCGTCAGCACGTTGATCTTGCCCGATTGCATCAAACCGGGAACGATCGCATTTCCACGTCCGTATATAACATTTACCACACCTTTAGGAAAACAATCACGGAACGCCTCCTGTAATGGGTAATGGAGCAGGGTCCCAAACTTTGGAGGCTTAAACAGGATCGTGTTACCCATGATAAGGGCCGGTATTAATGTAGTAAATGTCTCATTGAGCGGATAATTGAAAGGACCCATGCAAAGGACTACACCAAGGGGTGAGCGGCGTATCTGCGCAGCAATTCCGTCAACGATCTCGAATCCGGAAGAGTCCCGGTCCAGATGTTTAAGTGAATCGATGGTCGCATAAATATATTCAACGGTACGATCAAATTCTTTCGTAGAATCTGCAAATGATTTTCCAATCTCCCACATGATGAGCTTGACAATGATGTCTTTTTTCTCAATCATTTTTCCGGTAAACTGCTCAACGTGTTTGATTCGGTCGGCAACATTCATGGTCGGCCATGCGCCTCTTCCATTATCATAGGCAGCAACGGCAGCGTCGAGAGATTCCTGAGCCTCAGTTTCAGTGCTGACCGGATAGCTGCCGATCAGTTTACGTTCCAGACCATTTTCGGTTTTTATACAAACCGGTGAAAAAACTTCATGTACGGGTCCACTCCATTTTTTCATTTCGCCGTTACTCAGATACTCGCGCTGATGAATTTCTGAGGGTAATGAGAACTCTGCCGGCACATCTTTGGCTTCGACAAAGAGATTTTCCAATGTAGCTTTAAAATCCATTTCTCAGGTTTATGTTAACAAAATCAAATTTTTATTATATGTCTTTTTGACAATTATAATTAAAGACTCCTGGAGCCGCTATCTACTTGTTATAATAAATTAATATTCGCAGGGCAATTTTCCATACGTCTGGGCCTTTCATTCATTACGGAAATATACGATTTCGGAAGTAGTTAAACTACTGGTCCTTGATAACGGGAACTTGATTTGAGTAATAATCTAATTTCCCGACAAAGCGTTGATGAAAGCAGTAATTTCTTTTACATCCAAAATCAGATCTACCGGCAAACTATTGATCGCATGCTGCGGCATGAAAGGCATTTGTGCCGACCCGGGAGATTGCACGATAACGGTTCCGCCTGCATTTTTGATGGCAATCAGCCCGGCCGTACCGTCTTCATTAGCACCGGAAAGCAGGATGCCTGCCAACGCCGGACCAAAAACGTCAGCAGCAGACTCAAAGGTTACATCCAGGCTAGGCCTGCTAAAATTAACTTTTTCAGAATAATCCAGCGAAAATGTCAGGTCTTTTTCAAGAAGTAAATGATAATCTGCGGGAGCCAGGTAAATATTTCCGGGAAGAACCGGATCTTTGTCCTCTACCTCCCTGGTAGGGATAGTTGTCTTGGTTCCGAGCAGGGCGGACAAGGAAGATTCCGACGAACTTTTTCTGTGCAGAACCAAGACAATGGCTACTTTTAAACGAGGCAGAAGTGCCGGAAGAACCTGAAATAAAACGGAGAGGCTTCCGGCAGAACCTCCGATGACGATAATTTTTATCTTGGTGTCTACATCAACTTCTTCCATATTTTTTCCTTATCCAGCTGCCTGAACCTTGACTGTATCGTGGAGAATTTTAATGTTTCCTTTGAACCGAGAGCCAGAAAGCCCAGCGTGCCCAAACTTTCATCGAACAATTTCAAAGCACGTTCCTGCAGGTCTTTATCAAAATAAATCAAAACGTTGCGGCACAGGATCAAATCAAATTCGTTGAACGATCCATCGGAAACGAGGTTGTGTGTAGAAATAATGATTTTTTCTGACAAATCCTGATTCAGCTTCGCTTGCCCGTAATTGGCTGTGTAATAGGTCGAGAAATCCTTCGTCCCGCCGGATGCGATATAATTTTCCGAATACTGTTTCATTTGTGTCAAAGGAAAAATCCCTTTTCTGACTTTTTCAAGGACACTAGGATTTAGGTCGGTGGCATAGAGTAAGGACTTTTTCAAAAGGTCGGCTTCCTGGAGCATAATGGCCATTGAAAATACTTCCTCTCCCGTGGAACATCCCGCATGCCAGATTCTAATAAAAGGCTTTGTGCCCAGTATCGGAATAATGTCATTTCTTAAAACCCGATAAAATGAGGGGTCACGAAACATTTCAGTCACATTCACTGTAATTTCCTCAACGAATCTTTTTAGATAATCTTCTTCGGAACGGATACGGTAACGCAGCTCTGCAAAACTTGGGAATTTGTCCAGGGCGCATAACCTGATAATTCTTCTCTTAAGCGAAGCCTTGGAATAACTTGTAAAGTCATATCCGTAAATTTCGAAGACATCGTTTAACAGGAGATCGACTTCCTCATCCTCAATCGTTAGGTTATACATCGCTCAGCATTTGCAGCAGATTATCAACATTAATTGGTTTTGAAATATATCCGTCAGCGCCTGCCTTCAGGCACTTTTCCCTGTCGCCAACCATAGCCTGGGCAGTGACCGCAATCACAGGCGTTTCCCTTCTCATTTCGATATTTTTGATTAATGGTATGGCTTCGTACCCGTCCATATCCGGCATCATCATATCGATGAGAACGGCGTCAATTTTTTCATCTTTTTTCAGCAGATCCAGCGCTTCCCGTGCACCTGAGCACGCAATGCATTCAAAAGATCTGGCCCGGAGCGTAGCTGATAACGCAAATATATTTCTGGCATCATCATCAATGATCAATACCCTTTTCTTCTGCATATTTTATTTTTTATGGGGGGTATGGAAATAGTCACAAGGTAAAATATTATTTAGAACTTTTCATAAAGCCAGACTCGCAGCAGTGACATCAGCTGATCAATATCGACTGGTTTGGTGATGTAATCAGACGCGCCTGCGTTGATGCATTTTTCACGGTCTCCGGTCATTGCTTTTGCTGTGACGGCAATCACAGGAAGGTTTTTCCACTGATAATTTTCTCGAATTCTCCTTGCAGTTTCGTACCCGTCCATTTGAGGCATCATCATATCGAGCAGCACAACATCGATCGATGGGTTATCATGTAATTTTTGAAGCGCCTCTTTTCCATCCAGCGCTGTGATCACGTTCATTTTATAATTTTCCAGCGACTTGGTGAGTGAGAAAATATTCCTTACATCGTCGTCGGCTATAAGTACCGTCTTGTCCTGTAGTATCTGTTCCAGGGCACCCAGCTTTTTAAAATCGCCGTCTTTTACATTTGGCTTTTTTGTTTCCTCAACCACATGCAGGAATAATGATACCTCATCAAGCATGCGCTGGTAGGAGTGGGCCGTTTTCACGATGATCGAATCTGCATATTGTTTGATCCGCAGCTCTTCGGAAAGCGACAAGCTTTTTCCTGTGAAAATGATGATCGGCAAATGTTCAAAACCTGGATTCTTTTTCGCTTCTTCCAGCGTTTCATAGGCTTTCTTATCAGGAATTCCCATGTCCAGGATCACGCAGTCAACTTCATTCGATTTAAGTGCGTCTATGCCTTCCGAAACATTACTCCGAAGTTCTGAATTAATATTAAACGTTTCCAAAAAATAGGACAGGGCCTTGGCATGTTTCGGATTGTCCTCAACGATTAGTACTTTTTTAGATTTTTTGCTGAGCACATATTCGATTTTTTTGAAGATCTCCTGCATTTTTTCCAGAGCCATGGGCTTGTCGATAAAATCCACTGCGCCTTTCATCAGGCTTTCATTTTTTAGCTTATGAGAAGACATGATATGAACCGGAATGTGCCGCGTTTTCGGATCCGTTTTAAGTTTGTCCATAACTTCCCAGCCGCTCATTACGGGAAGCTGTATATCCAGCAAAATACCCTGGGGACTGAATGTTCTGGCGAGTTCAAGCCCCTCGTCACCACGCACTGCGACAATGCCCTTGTAACCCTTTTTACGGGTATATTCAAGAAGTGATTTTGCGAAAGGAATGTCATCCTCAATAATCAGGATCGTGCGTTCATTTCCTAAAATCCCCGCACGATCATCCGGAATACTGTCAGGAATCAGCGAGCTCACATACCTGTAGTCGGCTGGGTCAGTTGTTTTTACGAGATTCTCTTCTTTGGCATTGATGAAGAAATTGGATTTGGCGTCCGCGCCAAGTTCGTCAGATTGCGACAAGGGTAGGATAAGTGTAAATTCACTTCCTGCACCGGCAACGCTTGTCAGGGAAATTTCACCACCCAATAGTTTGACCAGCTCCCGGCTGATGGAAAGCCCCAGGCCGGTTCCGCCGTATTTCCTTTTCGTCGAGCCATCGGCTTGTTGAAAAGCTTCAAAAATTAATTGTTGTTTTTCAGGCTGGATGCCTATCCCTGTATCTTTTACGGCAAAACAAATTGACCTGCTATTGGCTGGGTTCAGTGCGAGACTGAGCTCAACCGAACCCTGAGACGTGAATTTTAAAGCATTGGAAATTAAATTTTTCAGAATCTGTTCCAACCGCATTTTGTCAGTGTCAATGATTTCTGGGACGTTTTCTGCGACAACGATTCTAAAATCCAGGCTTTTTTGTTTGGCAACGGGGCTGAAAAGCGACTTGATGTCCGAAATAATATCTTTCACCGGTACACGGGCATAATCAAGATCCATTTTCCCGGCCTCAATTTTTGAAAGGTCCAGGATCTCATCAATCAGCCCCAAAAGCCCGTTGCCGGAAGATTGTATCACCGTGGCATATTCAACCTGGTCGCTGCTGAGATTTTGTTCATCATTTTCTGCCAGCAGCCTGCTGAGAAGCAGAATAGAATTTAAAGGTGTCCGCAGTTCATGCGACATGTTGGCCAGGAATTCCGATTTATAACGGGTAGTTAACTCCAGCTCCTCCGCTTTTTTCTGAATTTCAAGATTTTTCTCTTCAAGCAGTCCGCTTCGCTCTTCGAGCTCCTCATTGGTCTGCTGCAATTCCTCCTGCTGAACACGCAGCTCTTCCTCTGAAGCCTGGAGTTTTTGGGCCTGTGCTTCCAGTTCAGCATTCAGGTTTTCAAGTTCATTGTGCTGTGCCTGCAATTCCTCAGACTGCGCCTGCGTCTCTTCCAGGAATTCCTGCAATTTGACATAGTCCAATGCGGCATTCACACCAATAGAGAGCATCTCTAAATTGCTGGTGAGAAACTCCATTTCAAGGGTTGTCGGCTCGCGGAGCAGTCCAAGTTCAATAATTCCGATACATTCATTCGAATAAACCAGGGGCAATATGACCAGACATACCGGCTTGGTATGACCTATCGAAGAACTAATCGGTACATAATCTTCCGGTAAATCGCGGATAACCACCGGGCGCTTGCTTTTAATGACCTGGCCTGATAGTCCTTCACCACCTTGTATAAACTCCGGCGGGTTTGTGGCGGCAAAGTAGCCAGCAAGTTTATAGTTCCAGTCTTTGTTCAGAATGTAGACCGTACCCAGCGGCGCGTTGACATAGTCTGTAATAATACCGATGAGGTTTTCTGCCAGTTTTTGCAGAATTCTTTCTCCCCGAATGGCATCACTCAACCGGACCGTACCGGCCTGGAGCCAGTTTTTGTTTGACAAATCGTTGAACGTCTGTTCCAGGGAGCTGGTCATTAAATTGAGGGCTGTGGAAATCCTGCCCAGTTCATCCTCACTTTCATCCGTGCTTCGAACCGTATAATCTCCATCAGAAACCAGTTTTGTGATACCTTCGATCACATTGATCCTCTGCCTTGTTTCGTTATATTTCTCCTCCGCTTCCCGTTGTTTTCTGATGCGTTGGTCCAGATCCCTTTTAATCCGGATATAAGCAAAGCCAGTGATCAGTATTGATATAAGTGCCGCGATCAATAGCAAAATTGGTGTGTACCTGATGTATACCTCTTGTGCGTCCGTCCGTTCTTTCAGGATTTTATTCTCCTCGACTTTGATCCTTTCAACCACAAAACGTAAATCGTCCATCACCTTTTTGCCTTTGATCATCTCTTTCTGACGCTCGGTGATATCGAAAGCATACGCGTCATTTTTTTTCGTCCGGTCAATGATCTTTTGCATCTGCGTAAACTTAGCTTCATACAGACTTTTGGCTTCTGCAAGGTTTTTCTGCTGCGCCGGATTGTCGCTGGTAAGGTCTGTTAGGGCGTTGTAGCTGGCAGTTGTCTTGTCATAAGCCCCATTATAAGGTTCCAGAAACGACTCATCGCGGGTGACGAGGAAGCCGCGTTGCCCCGTTTCGGCATCCTTCATATTGGAGATAATATTTTCGGCCTCGATCAATACCTCATTGGTATGATTAACAAGCTGCGTATTCAATATGAGTTTTTGCGTGCTATAGAATGAAGCGATCAGGCTCAGCACCAATAACAGTACCGAAATGGAAAAGACAATCTGTAACTGCTTTATGATTGAGTTGGAGTTAGAGGAATTAGGCATGTCGTTATTGGTAAAGCTTGTCTGTGTCCAGCGTTTTTAAAACCTGTTCTGTTTGAGACAATGGTAGTATTAAAATGAAACTGGCGCCCTCATTTTCCCGGCTTTTGGCAGAGATGAGGCCGTTGTGTTTGTCCATTATTTTTTTGGCTATGGCCAGTCCAATGCCAGTACCCTCATAGCTGCTTTGGTTGTTCAGCCGCTGAAAGATGACAAAGATGCGGTCAAGGAATTTTTCATCAAACCCGATTCCATTGTCGCTGATGGTTATTCTGCAAAACTTTCCGGTGGGGGAAACCTCGGCTGTCTCATCTCTGGACGCAATAATTTCACCAGTAATCGAAATCACCGGAGGAGTGCCAGGCTTTGAAAATTTCAGTGCATTACTGATAAGGTTCTGGAAAACCTGCCTGATCTGGCTCGAAATAGTGTCGAGAACAGGTAGGGGGCCGATATTAACGACCGCCTTCTTTTCTGCTATACTTTCCTCGAAGTCACCTAGGATCTCGCCGATAAGTTCATTCAGGTTGGTCACACTAAAATTTGCTGAAACAGACAGACGGGAATAGTCCAACAGATCGCTGATCAGACTGGACATACGCTTTGAAGAACTGATTGACCGGTCGAGGTAAGACTGCGCTTCGCTGTTTCCGGTTAGAAATTTGTCTTTGATCAGATGGTTGAACGTCTGGATCTTACGCAGCGGTTCCTTTAAATCGTGCGAAACAACCCATGCAAATTGCTGCAGTTCATGGTTTGTCGTTTCCAGCTCATGGTTTTTAGAAACAAGCTCCTTTGTCCTTTGCTCCACTTTGTGTTCAAGCACTTCATTAGCGATTTTCTGCTGATGAATATCGGTATAGGTACCAACCCACCTGATCACCAGGCCATTTTGTAACACAGGGATGATCTTGAGGAGAAAATATCGGTACTCTCCGCTCTCAAGATGTTTTAGCCGAAGATCGCAGGCAAATTCTGATCCGTTCGACAGCGCTTCTTTCCAATGGTCGCAAACAGGATCATCCGGATGATTTTCCGGCAGTTGCTGCATGTCAGGAGCATATTGAAACCAATGTTTGTTTACATACTCAATTTTTCCATCAGTAGACAACGTAAACGCAATTTGTGGTAGTGACTCCAGCACAAATTGCAGCTCCTGCATGTGTGCAGCCAAATTTTCCTGCGCTTGTTTCCTTGTTTCTATTTCGGTTTGAAGAGAGAGCTGAATAGCTTTAAGTTCCTGCTGCTGCTCGTATAACTTATTAAAGGTTTTTACTTTTAACAAGAGAATATCCGGATCTACAGGTTTTGTTAGATAATCTATACCACCGGATGAGTATCCTTTTGTGATGAATTTTTTCTCTTTATTGACAGCAGAGAGAAATATAATGGGCGTATCCTTCGCCTTATTAAATCCGGAAATTGCCTCAGCAACTTCAAACCCATCCATGCCAGGCATTTGCACATCCATGATGATGAGTGAATAGGTATTGTTCAGGATTTTTTTCAGCGCTTCTTCTCCGGACTCAGCACTATCAGTTTTGAAATTATGAAGCTCGAGAATTTTTTTCAGCGGAAGAATATTTTCGGATCTGTCGTCAACAATAAGGATCATAGGCAGAAAACGAAGTTATCAAGGCGGCAAGAATAGATGGGGTCACAACATTTTGGGCGGCATCCCCGGAAATTACTGCCGCCTGTTCTAATAAAATACAAGTTTAAGGGAATATACGTAAATATCATACCAAAACAGTGATCAAATAGATCAATAGTAGACCACAGCCGTATCAGGAAACATCTTTTGCACTATTTTAATAATCCATCCTGCTTTAAATACCGGAGAAATTCTGTGACATCATAACCACTCATGTCGACGATTTTTTTGCTGAATAATGCATGACGGCTTCCATACCTGGTGTCCTTTACTGCTTCATCTGCAATATGTTTTAATTCATCTACCCATTTTTGAATAGTGATCATTGGATGGAGGTAAGGCGTTTCGAATTCTTCCAGAATTGCCGTTCTGCCTTTGATTCTGGCAAGCTCAATAATTGCGTTAACGATATGTTCCTGGTCAGCGGAATATTCAGTGCTTTCATTACTTTCACCGATTTTGGCCAAAAATGCCTGAATTTCTTCCAGCGACGTATTTTCTAATTTTAATGTCTGCGGCATATTGTGAACAGTTTTAGTGGAAAGTGGGGAATAAATTCCCTCGAAATTTTCGACATCAAGATAAGTAACTAACCCATGCGATAGCGCTAAGTGCAGTAACAGTAAGAGTTAAAAAAGTGATCCGTACATATGGTGCTTTGGAACGAAGTTTTTAATGACAGCGAACAAATCAGGTAATGCTGTTTTATTTATATTATTTATCAACATATTAGAATTATGGCCAGAGAAAATCATCTTAGCGGCCTTGAAATAAATACAAGGCGTAAGGCATCGACGCGTGCTTTTGAAGATATGAAAGCAAACAAGAGCGTGACTGCCAAAGCAATTAACCCAGGTACTCAAGAGAATAGAAGCGAAAGAGTAGTGGCGACAAGTCGGGAAAAACGAATTGAAAAGGAGGAGCCGCCATTTAAAGCGAGGCTCACAGTTCGTGAAAGAAAGGTCAGCCGGGTAAAGACCGGTGTCAGCATAGCAGACGAATAATGATAGAATGAGTTTTTGAAGCGGGCAGTCATAATCGGCTGCCCGCTTTTTTTGTCCGGTTTGTAATGGACTACTATATTCATTTAGTCAGCCCTCTGGGTAAATAAACCCGAATCACGAAAAGACGATGGCGTTGCTCCTGTTTTTTTCTTAAAAATACGTGAAAAATAAAATTCAGATTCAAATCCGGTTTTGTAAGCAACTTCCGAGACAGAAAGTGTTGTCTCACGAAGCATCTGTCCTGCTTTATCGAGTTTTATTTTGAGATGGTACTGCCCGGGCGAAACCCCTGTAACTTCCTTAAATGCCTTTCTGAACCATACATAACTCACATGGTGATCAGAAGCAATTTTTTCCATATCCAGCGATCCCAGCCAGTTTTCATGCAGCTGATATCTGATGTGTTGGACAATTTTTTCTTTGCGGGACCGGAGCGTATCCGACATCAGCGCCGAAGCATAGACCAATCCCAGTAATTGAATCACCAGACAGGACGAAATTTGTTTAAATGCAATACCTTCAAATTTAACAGTATCGATCAGCCTGAGAAAAACGTTGAGAACCTCGGCGTCAAAGCCAATATTAATGATCGGATCGCCTCCCTTAAAACAATCTTGGCGCATAAGATACGCTGCATAGTGGCCGTCGAATCCGACCCAGAATTCTTCCCAGCCGGTGTCCGAGCATGGCTTGTAGCGATGCCAGACATTTGGAAAGAGTAAAAATGCGTTTCCGGCATTGACGACGGTCGGAGGCAGGTCCTCAGTTTCAAAAACACCACTTCCCCGGGAAATGTATACGAGCTGGAATTCCTGAATGATCCTTCCTTTCTCCCAATCAAAACAATAGCCGTCCGGGTGATTATTGTCGGGATAGCGATTTTTTGCCTGGTGAACGTTATGTCCCACACTTAAAATAGACACACCCCAGTTAGGTTCTGAGCGTGCAGGCTCCTGCTGTTTTTCTGGGTTGAAATACTTTCGGTACAATTCCATATATCAGTAAGTGTAAGTAAATCATCAAAAACTATATTGAATGCCAGATTGACTTTGTCCTATTTTTGTATGGGAAATTAATATATAAAGCCAGTTTTACGGATAACTACCTGTTATTCCGTACAGATTATTTCCCGCCGGATTTATTTTACTCAACAAAGAAATCTTCACTATGGCGGAACCTGTAAATTACGCGCTTAAAATAGGTTTGTTCGGTATTGGATTAGAAGCTTACTGGGATCAGTTCGGGGGACTGGAGAACAGATTAAAAGGTTATCTGGGTCAGGTTGAAGAGCAACTCCGGGATTTTGGAGCCGAGATCATTAATCTGGGCCTGATAGATAACGCTGAGAAGGCACTGGCTGCTGGTCATAGGTTCCGGCAACAGGACGTTGAACTTATTTTTTTATACGTTACCACCTATGCGCTTTCAGCCACGGTACTTCCTGTTGTGAGGCGCGCAAAAGTACCTGTAGTCATACTGAACCTCGTTCCGCAAGCGGCTATCGATTACAAATCTTTCAATCGGCTTAAAGACAGGACCCGTATGACCGGAGAGTGGCTAGCATACTGCTCGCCTTGTCCGGTTCCTGAACTTGCAAACGTCTTCAAACGGGCCGGAATACCGTTTTTTCAAATCACCGGTACCCTCCATCGTGACCCAGTCGCCTGGGGCCAGATTAGTGAATGGATCGAAGCTGCAATAGTAGTCAATATGATGGCGCATAACCGGCTTGGTCTAATGGGGAATTATTATAGCGGGATGCTGGATATTTACGCCAATCTTACCCTGCAATGTGCCGTTTTTGGCAGTACGGTTGAGATCGTTGAAGTGGATGAATTGTCCGCTCTGAGACAGGGAGTGACAAAAGAGGAAGTCGATCTGATGCTAAAAGAGTTTCATATGTCTTTTGAAATACAGCCCGATTGCGCCGCAGAAGAACTGCTCAGGGCTGCCACAACTGCGGTTGCCTTAAAAAAGCTTGTTCAAAAATATAATCTCGGATCGATGGCTTATTATCATAAAGGAACAGGTAATCCTATGAATGAAGATACGATGAGCTCTGTGATACTTGGAAATTCAATGTTAACATCAGCAGGTATCCCGGTTGCCGGGGAATATGAGGTGAAGAACGCGCAGGCGATGAAGATTATGGATGGTTTTGGAGCGGGCGGATCTTTCACAGAATATTATGCGATCGATTTCTTAGACGACGTAGTGCTCATGGGACACGACGGCCCCGGGCATATTACGATTGCGGAAGGAAAGATAAAAGTCAGGCCGATGGAGGTTTATCATGGTAAAGTAGGAAGCGGCCTGGCTGTCGAGATGTCGGTTCGTCATGGACCCGTTACACTTTTATCAGTCGTTGAGACGTTTGACGGAAAGATCATTTTCCTGATAGCCGAAGGCGAATCTGTGCAAGGGCCGATTTTGGAAATTGGTAATACCAACAGCCGGTATAAATTCCCGATAGGCGCCAGGAAATTTGTGGAAGACTGGAATGACCAGGGGCCTGCACACCATTGCGCCGTCGGGGTTGGTCACATTGCCTCAAAGATCAAAAAGCTAGGCGATCTTCTCAACGTTCAGACCATCCGGATCTGTTAGAAGTATGTCATTCAACGTTCCGGATCTTAATGTTCATATCTTGCGGAGCCACTTCGTCACCGCCAAAATAGGGAAGAAGCTTGTACGATATGCCCAGTCCTCCCGAGCAATGTCTTGGCATCACTGTTGTATTTCCGTTCAGAACAAATACATAGGTATTATTTGCGGTGCTCAGCTTATAACTGGAAGATTTACCCAGCTCAACAGTGCCAATTTCTTTTTCCTGACGCTGGCCTGCTACGTAAACATACGCGTAGATACGCAGTGCGTTTTCGCGCCAGTTCCAGCCAAAACGTGCACTGTTTTCATGATGTTGTGTGTTGCAGTCTGAAAATCCGAGCAGCTTATTGATGTCGTACTGATTGCCTGCGTCAGCGGTCTGGTATATACATGTGCTGTCAAATATCGCCTGAAACTTCAATTCATTGCCAGTAAAAAGTCCGTTAGAATTATTATCAATCTCGTGGTTTCCTTTGCTGATCCTGTATGTGATATAGTCGTCGCCAAAGCTGGGCGTATTTTCCAGCCACTGGCATGAAGATAAAAAAACGGAAAGCATAACAACTAAAAAACTGATCTTCATCGTATGGTATCGTTAGAAGTATTTTTTACGGCGCGTGTTCCGGCATAGAGCTCATATTCCAGGAGGCGACAGTCAATCGTGCTGGTATAAAATTCGATTCTCCTTTTTGCCTTCAAACCTATTTTTTTAGCCAGGTCCAGATTGCCCGTAAACACATATCCAAAATATCCCTTACATTGCTGCTTCATGAAATCTCCGATCCGAGCATAGGTTTCTTCCAGTTCGTCTATCTCCCCAAGCCTCTCACCATATTCAGGATTTACAAAGAACACTCCATTCTCACCCTGAGGCACTTCCGTATCTGCAAAATCACAAACTCCGAATTCAATCATATCCGCTACCCCGGCCGCAACCGCATTTTTCCTGGCGTTATTGACGGCAAGTTCACTCAGGTCAGTTGCCAAAATCCGAAGACCCGGAACTTCTATGATCTGATCTTCCAGTTTATACATTTCGTTATAATAAACCTCTTTGTCGTAACCCTCGATGTGCATGAATGCAAAGTTGTCACGGAACAAACCGGGCCGGGTATTGCTTGCGATCAGCGCTGCTTCGATGGCCAGCGTACCTGAACCGCACATTGGGTTGACAAATGGTGATTTCTTATCCCACTGGCTGGCAAGGATCGTAGCCGAGGCCAGCGCTTCAAGCATCGGTGCTCTGCCAGGAATTTTCCGGTAACCATGGCGGGCCAGCGAATCTCCGGAAGTGTCCATGAAAATTTCAGCATTTTCATGTTTCCAGAACAAATGCACCACAGCGCCAGTCAATTCAGAACCTGTGGATGGCCGCGTACCCCGCTTTTCTCTGAGACGGTCAACAACAGCATCCTTGACACGCAGGTTTGCAAACATTCCATTGTTGATGGTCGGATGCTGCACGTTGCTGGTCACAGAAAAATAACCTGGGTCCGGAAGAATCGTTTCCCATTCCATTTTCAGCAAATGGTTATATACCTCGTCGGGGTTATTGGCCTGAAACTTTTCCAGACTATACAAAACCTGACTCGCGCAGTATAAATTCAAATTCAGGATAATGCAGTCGTTTAGAGTTCCTTTTACCCGTACACCGGTGACAAAAGCCTCTTCAATTTTAAATCCCAGATCCTTTACTTCCTGTTCCAGATAGGGAGCAAGGCGCTTGTTGCAGGTAATGATGATCGAAGATTCGGTGTTATATAATGACATAAAGTTTGGGAACAATGCAAATGTAAAGCCGCAAAGGTAACGGTTCAGTACGGAGAATTGATGTCTTTATCTTAAATGTTTGGATTAGGAGATTGCCGTATCAAATATAAAACTTGAATAAAATTTTAGTTTGGTATGGGAAGTAATATGATTTCAGTAACTTTTTAACTAATTTCCCAACTTAACGAAACATTATTCTGATGACACAGGAAATTAACAATCCTTTACCAGGTGCTTATGAAGCAATTGACCTGGCTACCAAAGCTTCGGGGTTTAACATGGCATCCGATATCCAGACTTGTTCGCTGTTAAAAACACTGGCTGCGTCAAAACCTGGCGGCAGATTTCTGGAACTCGGAACTGGTACCGGATTGTCTACTTCCTGGATACTGGCAGGTATGGATAGGAATTCAACGTTGATTTCCGTTGATTATGATGAGAAATTCTTAGATATAGCCGACAGGTATTTATCTCAGGATTCCCGCCTGGCTTTGATCCTTGCAGATGGTGAAGAATGGGTTCAAAATAATACAGAAATGAAGTTTGACTACATTTTCGCGGATACCTGGCATGGCAAATATCTGATGCTGGACGAAGTTCTGGAAATGTTGAACAAAGGTGGGATATACATTATTGATGACATGATGCCGCAGCCAAACTGGCCCGACGGTCATGAGCAAAAGGCAAAAAATCTTATCAAAGATCTTGAAGCGCGGAAGGATCTGGTACTCACAAAACAGGTTTGGGCGACAGGAATCGTGGTGGCGGTTAAGGTCTGAAGCGTGTTCTCATATAAAAAGCCTGAGATCAGAACAAAATCTGGTCCCAGGCTTTTACATTTTTCCAGGTTCAGATCACATTCCGTTTAACTCTTCAACGGTAAATGCCTTTTGACGGTTGGTCAGCTTTTGTCTCGTTAAGGTCACTTCCTCAGTGCTGATTTTGTCGCCATTGTTTCTCCACGATTTCCGGATAAAGCTAAGCAGCTGCGCGACGTCTTCGCTGGGCATTTCCTTGTCATAACCGATACCAGGCATATCGCCGCTCACTTCCGGGGTTTTATAAATATGGCCGTTTACTTTTACCGGTCCTGTCAATCCGAAAAGTACGATCGAAATCAATTTGTTTTTATCACCTGTAACCCATTCCGATTGATTTAGGGGAGGGCCCAGTGATTTTACTCCGTTTCCATCCGGGCCATGACATGTCTGACACACAGTATTAAACAACATGGCGCCTTTTGGATATTCTTTCATCAGGACTTTTGGGTCGCGATTGGCCTTGGTATTAGCGGCCTGCGCTATGATTTTCCCTAACTGTTTTTGAATCAGAACATTGGAGTCAGGAAGCGCGGCGGCCAGCTCAGTTTTGAAACTTTCTTCATCGTCCTGCAAATTACTGATCACTGCATCCGCCACATATTTATTGGCCGGATATTTTTTAGCAATAGATACCAAAAGATTGTTTGCGGAAGTCTTGTCAAAAGGTTTGATATAATGCGCTAAAAACGCAACATAAGGAGCAGCCAGGGTATCATTCTGAAAGATCATCTGATCCAGGACAGAAGTAAATTGTCTGGCATTCTGCGCCGTCAGTATAGACGGCAGAACAGCAAGTGCCTCCATACGTACCGGCCATTGAGACTGTTTCAGCAAGGCGACCACTTCGTCTGTTTTCAGGGCATCCAGGCCTTCGAGGGTCCACAATGCATGGATCGCGAGCAACTGATTCTCTGTTTGTTTCGCAGCCGATTCCAGTGCCGGGATTGCCTGTTTCATTTTCCCGTCGATAAGCGCTTGTTGGGCATAGTCCCGGATCCAGCCATTTTTATGGCTTAATAATTTTACCAGACCGTCTGCGTCTGTTACCAAAGCCGGGGCCTTAGGAGTTGTATTTTTAGGAACGATCTTATAAATTCTGCCCGCGGAAAGCGGCTGGGTCAGATCCCGTTTTCCAATCTGTCCTTTAAGATAAGGCGTGAGATAGGTTTTGTGCTGAATGATCCCACGGTACATGTCGACCACATACATGGCTCCGTCCGGTGCATTGTATAAACTTACCGGCCTGAAACGTTCATCCGTGCTGGCAAGAAATTCTTTCCCTTTGTAGGCCTGTTCACCTTTGACTACATAACCCTGGTCATTCAGGATATTTCTTTTAATCAGATTCGCCGATGGCTCCGCTACAAAAACATTGGATTCATAGGCTTTTCCAAAAATGTCGCCCCGATATACCAGCGGACTGCAGGCAGCCGTGAAATCAACCAGACGAAGACTGTCATCTACCACGCCTTTCATGTAGGCCCGGTTTACACCAGGTGTCGGGCGGATCGGGTAGACTTTATTATTCGGTACAGATTTCTCATTAAATCCGGCTACAAAACGCTGATTTTTATTCGTAGCGCCAAGTCCTGGCATAAAGAAATCGCTCAGCAGATTCTGCGAGTTGTTGTTGTAATACAGACGCCCGTAATTGTCCTGAGAAATTCCCCACTGCCCACGAAAATGGGTCGTTTCAATGAGCCATTTGTTCCCTTTGCGACGGTAGCGCTTGCTTGATTTCGCATTATAAATCCAGTTGTCCATGGCGCGCAGCAAACCGTTAGGCTGATGTTCCACATTCCCGCCCTCGGTATATTTGGCGTCGACAAGTGTTTTGTTGACAGGCTTGTCATTTTTTATTTCATAAAACCAAAGATTCGTCGGCTCACCGATCAACACGCCATTTTCGATCAGACAGAGCGCGCGCGGCAGTACTAGAGAATCAAGGAAAACCTTGCGGTCATCCATTACACCATCTTTGTTTTTATCTTCAAGAATAACAATTTTTCCGTTTGGTACGTCTTCACCTGTTCCAACGGTGTCAGGCATATAACCAGTCATTTCGATCACCCACATGCGTCCTTTTGAATCGAAAGAGAACGCAACGGGTGTGCTGATCAACGGTTCAGAGGCAACCAGTTTTATTTCAAACCCGTCTTCAATCCTGATCTTTTTCATGGATTGTTCAGCGGTCAGAAATGGAGATTTGCTGAAATCAGTTTGTTCTGGTTCAGTTCGGCTCGCATCTGCTGTGGACGTTGCCGGTATCGATGTTCCGCTTTGTCTGTTTGACTTACAGTAGAACAATGTTCCCGCAAGTGCAATCAGCAATATAGGGTAACGTAACTTTTTCATTTTTAAGGTTATACAGTTAATGGGCGAAACAGACTCATTCGGATTTCGGGCAATGAATAAGATGTAAATTTAATTATATTCATGTAATTACAATTCTTTCAATGCATCTTCTACCGGTGTCATTTTTTTGGTAAGCAAGTGAATACATGTCCATGCTACAAAATAGGTACAACCGCATATGATAAACAGAATATTATAACCTGCGCCGATATTGCCGGCAGCTTTATAATAATCAAGTAAGGCACCCACCAGGAAAGGGAATAAGGTAGAGCCCATTGAGCCAACAAACCCGCCCATGCCGACAACGGAGCTGACAGCCCTTTTCGGAAACAGATCAGAAACAATGGTGAATATATTCGAGCTCCATGCCTGATGTGCAGCCGCAGCAACGCTGATGATTCCAACCGCTACCCAGATATTCGGCGCGAACTGTGCGAGCATGATCGGAAGCACGGCGAACGCAACAATAAGCAAGGTAATCTTTCTGGCACGCAACGGAGCCCATCCTTTCTTAATCAAATAGGAAGACAGATAACCGCCACCGATACTTCCAAACGTTGTCGCCGTGTATACCACAACCAGATGTATACTTGGTTTTTTCAAATCCAGTGCAAAGGTCGTCGCAAAGTAGGATGGAAGCCAGAAAAGGAAAAACCACCAGATCGGATCGGTAAGGAATTTGCCAATAATAAAAACCCAGGTTTGTTTCAATTTAAGAAGTGAAGCCCATTTGATCGGCTTGTCGGTTGCGGATGTATCCACTTCATTATCGCTATGAATATATTCAAATTCGGCTGCCGATAATCTTTTTTGCCGTGAAGGGATTTCAAAAAAGAGCCACCAGAAAATTAACCAGACAAAACCAAAAGCACCTGTAATTATAAATGCCTGCTGCCATCCGTAACTTCCAAGCAGCCATGGAACTACGATCGGAGCTGCAACTGCACCGATACTTGTGCCAGAATTGAAAATCCCGGTTGCCAGTGCACGTTCTTTTTTAGGGAACCATTCAGCCACTGATTTAACTGCGGCAGGAAAATTTCCAGCTTCTCCCAATCCTAAAACAGCACGTGCCGCGCCGAATCCAAATGTGCTTTTAACGAACGCATGTGCGATGGCCGCGATACTCCAGATGATGATAGACACAGAATACCCGAGCTTTGACCCGATTTTATCAATGAAATTTCCGAATATAATGTAGCCAAAAGCATAAAAGCCCGCAAAAATGGTCACAATATTGGCATAGTCTGATTCCGTCCAGTTAAACTCAACTTCAAGGGTGGGCTTCAGATAACCAAGTATCTGTCGGTCAACATAGTTAATAGTGGTTGCAAAGAAAAGAAGGGCGCAAATAACCCAACGGTAATTACCAGTTTTGGTGTTGTCCATGGCGTAAAATAACTGTCTTAATAGGAATTAAAGGGCTTGGAATATAAATCTCTTTGGAAGTAAGACGGTGAAATACATTTTCTACCCCTTATTGATACCGCAATCGTTTTGTTTCCAAAGTCCTGATTCATACAAAAACAAAAAACCCGCCACGGGAAAACATGTTTCCGCAGGGCAGGTTCTTTTTTGTTATCGTCGAATCCAGGGATGACTTATGCACCTCTAAATGCATACATTTTGTTTCCAATTATGTGATCGGATACTTCAATTGTGCCTTGACAAGCTCAGCTTCGTTGGTAAGGTCCAGTCGCAATGGCGTAATGGATACAAAATCATTTTCGATTGCCCAACGGTCAGATCCTTCTTCGGCCGGTTCCAATGGAATTACGGTAAACCAATAACTTTTTCTTCCCATCGGATCCAAGGCAGGAACAATCTTGTTGTCGTACAACCGTACCGACTGCCTGGTCCAGCGCACACCTTTCGGGTTTTTAGGAAAATTGACATTGATCAGATTCAGGTCCGGGTTTTTGAGCAGGATATCGAGGGCTTTTTCTACGAAGGGATCCAGCAAATCAAAATCCGGGTCCACATCTCCGACTGGCGTGCTGAGGGCAATCCCTTTCATACCGAACAGCACAGCCTGTTTGGCAGCGGCCAGAGTTCCCGAGTGCCACATCGCATTTCCCAGATTTGGCCCCATGTTGATACCGGATAAAACCACATCAGTTTTTTCCCACAAATGTTGCCCCAGTGCGACACAGTCAGCCGGTGTACCGTTTACTCGGTATGCATCAATACCCTCAAAAACTATAGGTGATTTTTTGTATGAAAGCGGCCTCGAGGCTGTAATCGCATGACCCATAGAGGATTGCTCAATGTCAGGTGCGACTACTCTAACTTCGCCAAACCGGGCAGCGATTTTCGCCAGGGCAGCAATTCCCGGGCTATATATTCCGTCGTCATTTGTTACCAGAATTCTCATAAGCGAATGATTTTTTCAGTTTGAACATAAAAAATGGTGCCTGGTATATTTTTATTAGCAGTTTTCATAAAAAAATTATTCGTTATGAAATTTGCTCAGCTGTTACATAATCCGGGTGCAGGAGAAAAAGATTTTTCAAAAGCAGAACTCATAAAGATTATTGAAGCCGAAGGCTTCGATGTCAGTTACTCTTCGCTAAAGAAGGACGACTGGGACGATTTTAATGACGATACGGACTTCATTATTGTTGCCGGCGGGGATGGAACAGTCCGCCTGGCTGCCAAAGCACTGGTGAAAAGAACGATATTGGATAAGAAGTTTCCAATCGCATTACTCCCGCATGGAACTGCCAACAACATTGCTGCGACATTGAACATCACGGGAGATGTTAGTCATATCGTTAATTCCTGGCACAAAACAAAGCTGAAGAAATTTGATATCGGGAAGGTTTTAGGCCTGAAAAAGGATATTTTTTTCCTGGAAGGATTTGGATTTGGAATATTTCCTAAGCTGATGAAGGTCATGGAGAAAATGGAAGAAGAGCTAAGTGACAACAGGGATGACAAAATAAAAATTGCCCGTGCTGTTTTATATGACGTCGTGTTATCTTATAAGGCATGTCAATGTACTATTATTGCAGACGATGTTGACCATTCCGGAAAGTACATCCTGGTGGAGATCATGAATACTACTTCAATTGGCCCCAACCTGGGATTGTCCAGTTCAGGGGATCCTGGGGATGGAGAGTTTGAGGTTGTCTTGATTTCTGAAAGTCATCAAAAGAAGTTTGAGGAATTTCTTTTGAACCGTATCAATGGCAAGGAGGATGATTTTTCTTTCTCAACACTGAAAGCGAAAAAAATACAGGTTTCCTGGGAAGGTAAAGATGTGCACGCAGACGACGAAATCGTTCATGTTAATAAATCTACCGAGATTTCAATCGAAGTCCATCCGGGTGTGCTCGAATTTCTGGTGCCTGGGGAATAAGATATTTACTTTGAGACATTCTTTGGAGGTTTTGTTTGTATTATTTCTGATGAAAGAAATATACGATCAGCATATGGCAGCTTTCCTGATAATGATTTTTTGGAACATGCGGTAATCTGCCGTCAAAAAACAGCGAATCACCAGCATCCAGGCTATAAATCTCGCCATTGATGAGGTAATCTACTTTACCGCTTAAAATATATTTAAATTCAAAAGCTTCCGTATATACTTCTTCCCTGTGGGCATTGGACAACAATTCAAGCAGGACAAAGTCTACGGTAGTTGCCTGGAGATTTTTAGTGAAAATGCGCTGGTAATTGAATCCTTTCGTATTCTCTTTTTCAAAGCTTTCATAATCCTCTTTTCTTTGCAGGATAATGGTTGGCTCCATCAGATTGAGGTCTTTGAAAAAATCGCCAACATCCATTTCCAGTGACTGGATAATACTGAACATCACTGGTAAGGACGGGATACTTCTACCATTTTCTATCTGAGAAATAAGCCCTTTGCTCACGCTGGATTTGTCAGCGAGCTCCTGCAGTGTCAGCTTCTTTTCAATTCTTTTTTCTTTGATCCGCCGGCTGACTTCCAGCAAAAATGCACCTTCCATATTGTGTATTTATTTCTATCAATTCCAGATATAATCTCCAAAGTTAAAGGCTTCTGTTATTTACGCATCAATTTTTCCAACAATCTCAAAAATCATGACCTGTGGGAGAGGTCGGCCACTATTAATTTTCTTCATTTTTCTCGAACAAACCTTTGGTCGCCATTATGGCTTGCTCGGCCCACATCTGGTGCATTTTGCCAGCATAGTGAAGCCCATCCGGTGCTACAAGAGAAAGGTCTGTCACAGCTGATTTGGAAACAGGGTTAATATCAATGAAAAGAATTTTTTGTTTTGCGCACTCTTGTTTGGCAATTTCGTTATACTGATCAATTTCCCTGCCGATCGATTCCCTGCCGCTGCTGCCTGCCGGGGTGCTTCCCCAATCGGGAATGGATAGAACGAATACACGGTCCGGCCTGCCGCCGGCAAAGCTGATACATTTCCGGATCAAGCTGGCAAACTCCGTCTGGTATTGTTCCAAACCTAACCGCTGATATTGGTTGTTAACGCCAATGAGCAGCGATACCAGATCGTATGGTTTTTCAGCGCTTACTTTGTTGATATTACTTAGAAGATTAGCGGTCGTCCATCCGGTTTTGGCAATTATATCGGGTGCTGCGATTTTTATTCCGTTCGCGCTCATTGTTTTTGAAAAGAGCACTGGCCATCTTTCAGTTTCTGCGATACCCTGCCCGATCGTATACGAGTCGCCGAGAGCCAGATAGGTGAGGCCATCTTTCGACTCGGCAGCCTTGTTGATAGACCGGACATCATCGTTCGCACAAGCCAGGCATGCGGTCAGGAAAATGAGTAATACAGGATAGATTTTCATGAAAATATTTTTGTCTATATACCCGAATTAACTTCATTTAGATCGATTCCGGCTCTTGAAATGAATTATTTTGTTGTACTCTGATGTTTTTTTGTTTCCGGAAAGGTATCGCTGAACTTCCTTGCGCAAAGCAATCATCACCATTAATTATATTTCCGGCACTGTTATTTATACATTTCGAATTAATCGAAAAATGATTAACTAACAAACAAATTAGAACCCTGCTTAACAGAACGGTAATTATGACCTTATATAAATCGATATGCACCATCACACTGATCGCAGCCTGTTGTCAATTGTTCAGCCTGACCGACACACAGGCGCAGACTGCTGACACCACCAGCGAAATGAGCTACAGACCGCTATATCATTTTTCTCCACCTCAAAACTGGACAAATGACCCAAACGGATTGGTTTATTATGGTGATAAGTATCATTTATTTTATCAGTATAATCCCGAAGGGGATACTTGGGGCCACATGTCCTGGGGCCATGCGACGAGTCAGGATATGATGAAATGGACGCATGAGCCTATTGCATTGCAGGATTATCAGAATGGGAACGGAACAAGCACCATGTTTTTCAGTGGTACGGCGGTAGTTGATACAAACAACACATCTGGCCTGGCAAAAAATGAAGGAGAAATTCCATTGGTTGCCATCTATACGGCTCATATCGACAGTGCCGGACAGGGTATTTCGCAAAGTCAGAGTATGGCCTACAGTCTGGATGGTACTCATTTTACGAGGTACGATCACAATCCTCTGATCAATCTGGGCACGAAAGATTTTAGAGATCCAAAAGTATTCTGGTGGCAGGAATCCAAGCAGTGGATAATGATCGTGGCACAGCCACTTGACTTCAATCTGCAATTTTATACTTCTCCGGATCTGAAGAAGTGGAGCTTACTTAGTGTGTTTGAAGACAAGCTGGGAGATAGAAGTAAAATATGGGAATGCCCGGATATTTTTCAACTTCCAGTCGAAAACGAAGCTGGCGTAAGCAAGTGGATCATTACGGTGTCTGGCGGGCATCCTCAGCAAAATGGAAATCTGGGTATGCAATATTTCATCGGTAGTTTCGACGGAAAAGTGTTTACCGCCGATCCCTTGCCGTATCCGCTATATCTGGATCATGGAAAAGATTTTTACGCAGGGATCATATTTAACAACCTTTCAGAAAACGACAAACGTAAAATCATGATCGGATGGGAAAACAGCTGGGAATATGCAGCGTTAACCCCATCAAAGGGATTTCGCGGACAGATGGCGATTCCCCGTGAACTTACACTTTATAAAAATGAAAAAGGTGAATACCGAATTAAATCTTACCCTGTCAGAGAAGTAAATAACTATAGAGGAAACCTGTTAGCAACTCAGGGCTCGGTTGCTGTAACGGGCAGTAAGCTATTAAATTCAGTGGCTGGCAATGCGCTGGATATTGAATTTATAATCAAACGAAGTTCCGCCGACCAGGCAGGTATCAAATTGTTAAAACATGGTGAAAACCAGACACTCGTATATTTCAACAAAATTGACAATACATTAAAAATTGACAGAACGAAGAGCGGAAACGTAAGTTTCAGCCCGAAGTTTCCCAGTATAGAATCCGTTCCGTTGCCCGACGATGGAAGTGATATTGCGATCCGGATTCTGATCGACAACAACAGTGTCGAGGTATTTGCCAACAGAGGAAAACAGGTTTTGACAGATCTGGTGTTTCCGGTCTCGGAAAAGGTGACTTATGAGTTGTTTTCAACCGAGGTTGCCACCACATTTAAAGACCTGAACGTATGGGAAATGAAGCCATCGATGGAGTAGGATTGAATCAACTATGTGAATCACGGTGTATTGGTGATTCACATAGTTGTTTTAGCTAGAATGTAACGGGAACGGAAACAATCGTATTTTCCCAGCCAAAATTCATCATGGCGCCAGCGCCTTCTTTCGCAAACTGAAGTGAGAAATTTTCAAGCGGGGTATCAGATTTTTTCACTGGCGCCTGTATACGAAGTACATCGTTTTCTTCCTTGTATTTGTAAGCGCCCCAGAAGTCTACGTCCTTGTTTAAAATAACTGTCCATTCCTTTTCACCCGGAATTGCAAAAAGGGAATATGTCCCGGCTTTTACTTTTTTACCACCAAAAACTGCATCCTGATAAAACTTGATTTCCGGGGACTCATCCGCGCCCATACGCCACACTTTTCCAAACGGAACCAGCTTGCCCATCACTTCACGGTCCTTTTTTGCAGGCCGACTGTAAATTACCTTAACCAGCGCCTTTTCGTCGCCTTTACGGTCATGGGCAAAGTTATCAGGATAGTAGGCAATGTCCGTCGGACTTTTATCGAGTTGTCTGAAAGTCTGCGCGTTCGCTGTGACCGATCCGATGAATAAGATGGATGAAAATAAAATTGCTTTTTTCATTTTTTCAAAAAAGTATGGGGGTGGAAATGATGGTTATGATTTTGAACTGTTTTTAAGCATAAACTGATTCAGACTTTCACGGGCAGTCGATTGTACTTTGTTTCTAAAATAGGGCGTCCAGCCGATCAAAAGTCCCGCTATTCCAAAAGCTTGTTTCGCCCATATGTAAAAATCAAAATGATCGGTATGCAGGATGATCCTGCCATTTTCAATTTTAAATTGCGCATGGACGTTATTGACAACTGTTTTGCCTGTTCTTGAAAATAGATATGATGCAGTCCATTCAGCTGATCCGCCGGTAGCGCTTTCGGATATATTCCCAAAAGTCAGTGTCAGTTCTTTACCTGTTTTGCAAAGCATTTCCCACATGGCTTTTACTTCTGCACTGTTGAGATTTTTGAAAGCCTCGTCATTAAAAACCGCCTGATCCGCATAACATTCCTGCATCCCGGCGTAATCTTTTTTCTGGAAACTGGTATAAAATTTGTTGATTAATTCTGCATTGGACATTGGGTGGAAAGTTAGTTGCGGAATTTCTGGCCGATAGCGGCAAAAACCGATAATATTATAAATGTACAAAAGTGGTCGGCAACGGTAACGAAAACTGATACATAAATATATAATAAAGCTAAAAGCAGACTTTGGATTTGTTACTTTTGCCGGGAATTGATTTAATTGCAAAATGGGAGGGACTGACATCAACGCCCTGCATTACTTAAAGTTAGAACTGAATTATGACTTATTGCTTAGGTATCAAAGTGAAAGAGGGATTGGTTGCTATTGCGGATACACGCATAACGGCCGGTACCAATACGACGACAAAAAAGAAAATGTACATTGCTCAGAAGGATAATTATTCACTTTTTATCATGACAAGCGGTCTGCGTTCTGTAAGGGATAAGGCGGTGCATTATTTTGAGGAACTGATCGATGAAGGCGTAGTGTACAATAAATTATACAAAGCCGTAAACGCATTTGGAGAGCAGGTGAAGCGGGTGGCGGTTGAGGACAAAGAGGCGCTGGAAAGAGCAGGACTTAAATTCAATCTGAATACTATTGTAGGCGGACAGTTAAAAGACGACGCTGAACATAAGCTCTTTCTGCTATACTCGGAGGGAAACTGGGTTGAACTTGATGAAGGATCACCTTATGTTATTATTGGTAATTCCGGGCAGGGTAAGGCTATTTTAAACCGGGTTCTGGCCGACGATTCCAACATGAAACAAGCCTTGAAAGCCGGGTTTTTGTCTTTTGATTCTACCAGGGTAAGTAACAACGACGTTGAGTTTCCAATCGATGTCGTACTTTATAAGAAAGACAGTTTTGCAATCGTTGAGCATCGGTATGAGAAAAAGGATATGGAAAAAATATCGGAACTCTGGGCACAAAAGCTGAAAGAGGACCTTGACGAAATTCCCGAAGACTGGATGGATGTGTCATTTGACAAAATAAAGGAAAAGCAGGAGTGAAAAGTACCTTTATAAAAAACAAAGGCCGCGATCTTTCGATCCCGGCCTTTGTTTTTTATAACAACTTATTTATTTTACTCTACGCCATATTTGTCGACCAGATACATCATTGCCGCCATGGCCGCTCCGCCGAGTTCGAGCTCACGTTTGCTTACGGTTTCAAATGTGTCATTCGACGCGTGGTGGTAATCAAAATAGCGTTGGGAATCTGGTATCAATCCTAGCAATACTGTTCCTTGCTGTGCCAAAGGCCCGATATCTGCGCCGCCGCCGCCCGGGCCAAGTTCGTGAATCCCGTAAGCTGCAAACAATTTCTGCCATGACGCAATTTTTGCTTTCTGGGCGGGTGTGCCGACTATGCCAAAACCAAGCGGTGTAAATCCACCGCGGTCAGATTCTATGGCTGCAATATGTTTTTCATTTTTTGATTTAGCAGAATCAGCATACGCAATCCCGCCTTTCAATCCGTTTTCTTCATTCATATACATCACCGCACGTAATGTGTTCTTAGGCTTGTATCCAAGATCTTTCAACAGGCGAACCGCTTCCATGGACTGGACACATCCAGAACCATCGTCATGGGCGCCCTGGGCGAAATCCCAAGAATCCAGATGGCCGCCGGCCACGATGTACTGAGCCGGGTTTTGCGAGCCTTTCAACTCGCCAATGACATTATGGGAAGGTGCATCAGGCAATGTTTCTGAAAATTGCTCGAAAAATATTTCTGTATCAGGATCTTCTTTGACCGATTTACTGAGCAGTTCAGCGCCGTTGGTGCTGATTGCTGCTGCCGGAATAATAGGTGCACCGCTTGCATAACGCATACTTCCTGTATGAGGGAAATCATCAAGCCTTGTTGTCATCGACCGAACAATCGCACCTACAGCACCTAGTTTCGCAGCTTCGCTTGGACCCGCTCCCCGCTGTTCAACAGCGCCGCCATAGGCTTCGAATGTGCTTATTTTGGTTGGATCCATAGGACGATTAAAAAATACGATTTTCCCTTTTACCTTTTCAGCACCTAAAGCACGCAGCTCCTGGAAGTTTTTTACTTCAATTACTTTAGCTTTCACGCCGCCTTTTGGTGTCGCCACTGACCCTCCCAGTGCTGCAACAGGGACCGTCATCTTTTGCTTTCCTGAAATAATATAAGCCTTTTCTTTCGCACCACGGACCCAATGGGGAACCATCACATTTTGGAGGAAAACGTGATCAAATTTGGCCTGCACCATGGCATCACGCGTGTATTCAACTGCTTTCGCTGCCCCGGCAGAGCCGCTTAGTCTGGGTCCGACTTTTTGAGTTAGCCCGCGCAGCCATTCATAGGAATGGCCGTTGCTCAATGCTGCATTAAAAATCTGCCTGATGAAGACGGAGTCCGCCTGATAATCGGATTGGGCATAGGTAGCGCCCATCGAACCCCAAGCCATAAAGGCGAGGGAAAGGAAGGTTTTTTTCATTTTCTTGTAACGGGAGTGTTTGTTTGGGGTAAAGCTATCAAAAATCAGGCAGGTTTTTCTCCTTTTTTCTGCCATTTCGAAATTGTCAGCAGTAAGGCTGGCAGCAAAATCAGGTTGGTACACATAGCAACCAACAGGGTGATGGAAACCATAACGCCCATCGCCGCTGTACCACCAAAACTGGAAGCAGAGAAAATCGAGAATCCGCAGAATAGAATGACTGCTGTATAAATCATGCTTAATCCCGTACCAAAAATCGAATTGGTCACTGCCTGAGATGCATTGAGCCCTTTCTCGTAAATCTCCTGACGATATCGGGTCAGGAAATAGACTGTACCGTCAGAGGCAATACCAAAGGTGATGCTGAAAATAAGGATTGTCGTTGGCTTGAAATAAATACCGAAATAACCCATGATACCTGCGGTTAGAGCCAAGGGAATTAAACAGGGCAATTTTGAAAGAAGAATAATCGGTATCGATCTGAACAGGACCATACCTACAATGGCGATCAGGACAATCGCAATAAGCAAACTTTCATATAAATTACCCAACAGATAGTCGTTACTTTTCAGAAAGACCAGACTGTGGCCAGTCAGGCTCACTTTGTATTTTTCAGGACTGAATATGGAATCAACTTTCGGACGTATCTGCTGCATCAAAACTTTGATTCGCTCCGATCCCACGTCAGCCATTTGAAAACTCACACGTGTAACACTTTTATCGGCGTTGAGGAAAGAATTGATCTGTTTTGACGCACCGGTTTCCTGGCCTTGAACAAAGTTGGTGAGCTTAGACAATTCCAGGACGCCCGGCAAAGCATAATATTTCGAGTCGCCGCCACGGTATGCCTGGTACAAAAACTTAGAGGCTTCGACAACGGAAACTGGTTTTGAAAACTCTTCATACTTTCCAAGTTCATTCTGCAACGCCTTGATCTTGTATAATGCGATGGCCTGGTCACCGAAAACTCCGTTTTTCTCTTTTGTATTGATCATGACCTCAAAAGGCAGAACACCGTGGAAATTCTTTTCCAGGAAACGAAGATCGGTATATACCGGATCATTTTTTGGCAGGTCATCAACGACGTAACCGATCGCCTTGATTTTTGTCATCCCATACCCTGAAACAATAATCAGGATCACCATGGCGACATAGATTTCTTTACGTCGGTTGTGAACCAGGTAATTAATTTTCGATAAAAATCCAAAAGCCCATTTACCATCCAAATGTTTTAAATGACGTGCTTTCGGCGTATCCATGTAATACAGCGTGATCGGAAGCAAGAGCAGGCACAGCACATAGGTGACCATGACGCTGATCGCAGCAACGATACCAAACTCAACCAGCAAAGAGCTGTTGGTAAAGTAAAATACACCAAAGCCGATCGCCGTAGTAATATTGGCAAGAAAGGTTGATAAGCCGATCTGTCGTACCATCTCCAGAATCGAATCGTCCTTGCTCCGGTTAGCTTTTAATTCTGTCTGATATTTATTTATAAAGAATACGCAGTTTGGAACACCGATCACGATCAGGAGCGGGGGAATCAGGCCGGTGAGGGCGGTGATCTTGTATCCGAAAAGCTGTAATAATCCGACAGAGAACACGACACCGATAAGAACCACAACGATCGACAGGAGTGTTAGCCTGAAGGACCTGAAAAATGCCCAGAGTATGAATAGCGTCACCAATACTGCCAGTCCCATGAACAGCTCCATTTCGCCGGATATTTTTTTCATGTTGACCGTTCTGATATAGGGCATGCCAGAATAGTGCAGATCTGTCTTGTATTTCACAGCAAACTCTTCCGCCATTGCTTCAATGTCGCTGACAATGGTCAGCCTGCGCTTGGAGTTAAGGGATTTGTCGTTGAAAGTGATAACGATCAGTGTCGCGTTCGTTTTCGAATTCAGTACCAGGCCTTCGTAAAACGGCAAGTTCAGAATTTCCTTTTTTAAGCTGTCTACCTCTGTCTGTGAACTTGGAATGTTACGAATGACGGGAGCAAAATCGAAGCGCTGAAGACTGTCATTCCTGACTACCTTCTGAAGATTGGCGAGTGACAAAACATTTTTTATCCCTTGCGTATTTTTAATTCGTTGTGAAAGCCTGCACCAATCCTGAAATTTTGCAACCTGAAATAAACCCGGATCCTGCCAGCCGATTACCATTACGCTGCCGTCTTCCCCGAATAGTTTACGGAAATCCTGATATTCTTTTTCGACAGGATCGTTAGCTGGAAGGATACGTGCAAACTGATAGGACAGCTCAATCTTGCTTGCCTCATAGGCCATAAATACCGTTGAGACGAATACGAATGCAACCCACCAAAGCCGGTAGCGAATGATGCAAGTTGCTAGTTTATTCCACATATTTAAATCAATAGGTTTTTTGCAAAAAGCTGCAAATATAAGCAGCATGTTAAGGAAATGGTCTGTTTATGCTATTTTATCACAAACCCGCAGCACAATTTGGAATACAGGCAGGCAGGGGAGATTCCTAACGTGCTTTGAATGAATAAGTCATGTAAAAGCCGTGCCAGCCGCTCAAATTTCCAGCATTCTTTCCAGGTGATGGTATTCGATGCCGAAATAAGCTTTGGCATCCTTGATCTTTTTCAGTATTTGTGCCTTATCAGGAGTTGATCTGTGGTTTTTTGTCCCTACGATCATGACGTTTTTTGGCGTATGTGCATCTGAAATAAATTCAAATACCTTCGTTTTATAACCAAAGTATTCCAGTATCATGGCACGTATCCCATCCGTGACCATTTCCGCCTGACGCTCTACAAAGATTCCGTATTTCATTAAAAAGTCAACATCGTTGTGGGCTTTATTTTTTTCGATCTCTCTGCGGATCTGTTTGTGACAGCATGGTGCAACGACGATCAGTTCTGCATTTGCTTTAATGCCTTTAAAGATCGCATCGTCTGTTGCGGTATCACAGGCATGCAATGCGATGAGGATATCAGTCCCTGTGCTGTCATAGGATTCGATCGTCCCTTCCACAAAACGGAGTGTATCAAAAGAAGCATTGGAAGCAATCTGGTTACAAAGTGTTACTAGGTCTTCCCTGAATTCCACTCCCGTAACATCCGCTTTCAGCTTTAAGACATTTTGTATGTAATCATACAGGGCAAAAGTCAGGTAACCTTTTCCTGACCCCATATCTGCAATTTTCAGCGAACCATCATGAGGAATTTCCTTCAAAAGAGAACTCAGTATTTCGACATAGTGGTTGATCTGCCTGTATTTATCCTGCGCGTTTTTAAAAACATTCCCATCGGCGTCAGTAATCTTCAAATCCGTCAGATAACCTTTCTCATTTGTGCTGATCAACCTTTTTTTGTTTTTATCATGTTCTGGTGACGGCACAGTTTTGGCGGTAGCTGTTTTCTTTTTAAGTACAACTTTTCCGTTATTCTGAATTTCAAAGAGCAGGTCAAAATCAGTTGAAAACAGCGTTGAGACGTTAAAGCCTTTGTGCAAATAATGGCCAATCAGTGCCAAGCCCTCTTCAACAGAGAAATTTTTAACAATATCCCTGGTTTTATAACGGAATGTAAAGCTTAGTTTTTCTTCTTTTTTAATAAGAATCTTTTTGGCGTATAGATTTTTGAGATTTTCTTCGGAGCCTTTGTAGTTACCAAGCGAAATGCTAACGAAAGTGCGGTTGGAGATTGTTTGTGCAAGTGAGGTTAAAAACTCCTGCACTTTTTCAGAAATATTCATTTGATCGGTTTATGTTGAACCCTTTTAGCTAACGCAGCATCAGGCAATACAGTTTGTAAAGCCGGAATTTATTTGTCCTGGCTGCCAACGAAAAGCCAAAGCTCTGAAAATTATTGCTTGTTTCCTTGTTTTGGAATCTCTATCTCGATTTTCGTTCCACTACCATCGCTCTCAGGAATATTGATTTTCCCCATCAGACTCTGTACTCGGTTTTTTACATTTCCCAGTCCCACGCCATCGGTCTTCTTATTCTTCATCCCCGCGCCATTATCAGTGATCGATAAGTTTACCGTTTTGTTCTTTTCCTCAAGATTGATGCTTGCTTCGGTCGCCTTGGAATGTTTGAGAATATTGTTGGTCAGTTCTAAAACAATACTGTATAGCTCAAACTCAACTTTTTTGTCCATTCTGCTATCCAGGCCGCTGAAATTGAAAGTGAATTGGATGGAATTGTTTTCGTTCAATTTGCCTACCAGTCTGTGAAGCGCCATGACCAAACCATGTTCTTCCAGTTCGAGAGGCATGAGGTTATGAGAGAGACTTCGCACCTCCCGATAGGCAGCACCTACCATCTGATGGACATTGTTATAAGTCTTTTGCTCTTCTTCGGACAAAAGTTTTTTATCCATTCCATAGAGGTACCAGTTGAGGGAAGCCAGCGTCCCGCCAAGGTGGTCATGTAATTCTGCTGCTACCCGTTTTCGCTCGATCGTCTGGCCCTGGACCAGAGCCTCTTTAATCGCGGCGTTTTTCTGCCGTAGTTTTTTGTTATTTAACCATAGAAAAGCAGCAAAGGCAACGATCAGACATAAAAATCCGACCAGAAACCGTTGGATCGTAGTTTGTTCACCAATAATCTTTTGCTGGATCTCAAAATCCATTTGTTGATTTTCATAGATCAGCTTGTACATGTTATATTCCCTGGCGATACGCTCGATATGCCGGGTTCTACGCATATAATCCACTTTTTCCAGATAGAAAAGTGCGCTGTCGATATCATTTTTTTCCTTGTATGATTTGTACAGACAAATTAGCGCCCAGTTGGTCTGGCGGGAAGACTTGTAAAGATGGGAAATTTCAAGTGCTTCTTTTTCAGCTATTATGGCATTGTCATAGTCTTTTTTGAGATAATAATTGTTGCCAATATCGTTCAGGGCGTTCAGGATACCGTAGCGGTTATTCATTTTCCGAAATTCCGCGAGCGCTTCGTTTACATATTTTTCTGCGGTGTTAAGGTCGTTTTTTCTTACATAAAGGTATCCTCTGTTCTGAAGGGTCGATGCCATGCCCCATTTTGAACCTATTTTTTTATACGCATAAAAGGCCTGGTCATAATAACGCAGCGCTTCAGGATATTCGAGCTTTTCACGGTAAAAGTTTCCCATTGTCTCAAGGCTGGTAGCTCTCAGGCTGTCCTGACGCAGCGTGGTGTAGATCTCAATCGCACTCTGTAAGTTGGCTTTGGCTGCTTCAAATTGTTTGTATTCGGCACTCGCTTCCGCCAGAAATCTTTTTGCATTGGCCGTATAAAGCGGCATATTCGTTTTTTTTGAAAGAACCAGTATCTCGTTGGAAACCTCGCGCAAAACGTCATAACTGCCATCAATGAGATAATAGCTGCTCATCAGTTCATAAGCCATCATTTTTCCCTTATTCCATTGATGTTTCTGGGCTAGCCGCAGAATCTGCTGCGAATAAAGCAGGGATTTTTCGGCGTCATAATAGAGATTTGATAATGCCAGATTATAATATTTTTGCATCAGGAGCGTATCTGCGGCGAACAGTTTGCCACTTTGCGAAGCAGTTTCATTCGCATCAGCGTTGAGGCCTTGGGCACAAACTGTGTAAATTCCGGTTAGGAATGGGTAGCAGAGAAGAAAAAACAGTAATCTGTAAAATTTAGCCATAGAGATATGCAGCATGTATGGCAAGACACGAGGTTAGACCATGTAGTTTAGTTGCTGGAGAGATAAAAACGCTGAGTATTTTACTTGATGTCAAAGATAGATAATCGTCAGGCAAAATGTAGCAATATCTTATGCCTTTTTTGTAGAATAAATTTTGGCAATCAATCGTTTTAGCAAACTATTTACTAACAAACCGATTATGCCTGATCATATACCGATACATCAGGTCAGCCCCCTGGGTAATCCCTATTCTTGTGGAAACTTCGATCTCAAAATTGCTAATGATCTGAGGGCGAATGTATAAACTGCCCGTTGCAAAGGACTGCTTGTTGTGTAGTGCTCTATCAATGCCCATTGCCTGAACCAGTTTGGCAGGCCCTTTGCAAAGTTCGCGCAAAGGGACGGGTTTGGGTGGTACCCCAGGCAGATTTTTTCTGGCATTCTGGCGCCTTAATTCCATTAGTTCAACCCCTTCGGTAGGTTGGAGCGCACGTATGAGCACTGCCTCTGCACAGCCATCCTCACGGGTGACAACGTTGACGCATTGATACATGCCGTAGATCAGATAAACATAAACGGTTCCAGCTGCCGAATACATTGGTTCCGTACGGACTGTCCTTTTCCGGTAGGCATGGCAGGCGGGATCGTCCTGTAGATATGCTTCTGTTTCAACAATAATCCCGCTGGTCAGACCATCGGGACTATCATGAACCAGCTCGCAGCCAAGAAGTTTTTTGGCCAGCGTACAAGTATCATATGCTTCGTAAAAGGAGAGGGGCAAACGGTTATCCTCTGTTGACATCTAGATAATGTTCATGGTCTGCTCCTTGATCTTTTCCAGTTCGTCTTTCATCTGCACAACCAGGCGCTGAATCCCCGAATCATTTGCTTTGGAGCCGATGGTATTTATCTCACGGCCGATTTCCTGGGCGATGAAATTTAGTTTTTTACCATTGCTTTCCGGCGACTGTAACGTTTCGTTGAAGTAATTCAAATGATTTTCCAAGCGGATTTTTTCTTCTGAAATATCAAATTTTTCGATATAATAGATCAGCTCCTGCTCGAAACGGTTTGGGTCAAAATTATCGTCAGAAAGTAAATCGCGTACTTGTTTTTCCAAACGCTCACGTACCGCAGGAATACGGAGTTTGTCCTGTTCTTTCACGCCTTCAAGCAGTGAAGTGATCGTTCCGATGTAATCAACGAATTTATCCGCAGTCATTTTTCCTTCCTGCTCCCGGAAAACAGTACATTTCCGTAAAGCTTCGTTGACCGCTTCTTTAATTTGAGACCAGTCGTTTTCTCGATTTGTCTCGCTGACTGATTCCGTATTGTAAGCGTTGGGAAGCTGTAAAGCCATTCTTAACAATTCAGTATTGTCACCCGAAAAACCCAGATCATTGGCCGTTTCTGACAAGTCTGAGAAATAAGCTTTCACCAGCGGACGGTTTACAGCCGTTGTTGCTATAGCTTTTCCAACAGGCTGCACGGTCAGTGAAACTTCCACTTTTCCGCGTTCAAGCGACTGCGTAACCAGGTTTCGGATCTCTATTTCGCGTTCGGAGTAATTTCTGGGAACACGGCAGTATATATCTAAAAATTTTGAATTCAGTGTTTTAATTTCAACAGTTACGTTGATCGATTCGGATTCGATGTTTGCTACACCGTAGCCGGTCATAGATTTAAGCATGCAGACGCTTTTTGTTTAATAAAGATGAAGAACTAATTCTTAAGAATACAACACAGGACGTATTTCTACTTAATGATTAGTTCAATTGTTATGTCTTGGTTTGCCGGATTTTGCAGGATGCTGGCTTTCTGACTGCTGCGGTTTGCCGATCAGCGCGTTTTTATCAATGGCTTCACTTTCTGTGCGATATCTTGAAACATCACAGGCGAGGTAAATTGCCTGCAATAACGAGCCGGGCTCTGCCTGGTTTTTTCCTGCAATGTTATAGGCAGTTCCATGGTCGGGAGACGTTCTTACAACTGAAAGCCCGGCCGTGAAATTAACTCCCTCATTGAAGGCAATCGTTTTGAAGGGGATAAGGCCCTGGTCGTGGTACATGGCCAGCACCGCATCGTACTGCTTGTAGGTTTCGGCTGCAAAAAAACCGTCCGCAGGAAATGGCCCGAATACAAGATTTCCTTTTTCTTTAAAAGTCTTCAGCACTGGATTGATAACCTCAATCTCTTCACTGCCCAATAACCCGTTTTCCCCTGCATGAGGATTAAGTCCTAAAACGGCCAGTCTTGGTTTTTTTATTCCAAAATCACCTTTCAGTGATTGCAGCATCTGTTCGATTTTCGCTGTAAGTTTTTCGGGTGTTACCTGAAGTGCCACCTGATTAACGGGAATATGACCGGAAAGGACACCTACGCGCAGATCTCCGGAAACCATAAACATTAGCCCCTCTTTCGCTTCAAATGCTTCGGCCAGATATTCTGTGTGCCCCGGAAATTTGAATTCGGCACTCTGAATATTGTCTTTGTTAATCGGGCCGGTTACGATCGCGTGAAGTTTACCCGCTTTTAAATCCTCGACAGCGCGTTTTAGCGATGACAACGAAGCTTGCCCAGCCTCCGGTGTTATTTTGCCCGGCTGAATTTCGGTCTGGTGGTCATGCCAGCAGGTGATAACATTTGTAAGTTTATGATTGGCCTGTTCCGGGCGCTGAATACCATGCAAGGTCCAGTCCTTCATGTCCAGAAGATTCCGGTATTGGTTCAGAACGCGCAGAGAACCGTATACGATGGGTGTGCATAATTTAGCTAACTGATTTCCTTCCAGTGCTTTCAAAATAACTTCCGGTCCTATGCCATTATAATCGCCCAGAGAAATTCCGATCAGCGGTTTATCTATTGTTAGTTCACTCATTTAATGATATGGTATTGATTGTTATTTCCCGTTTTTTGAAATTACTCCGCAAGGTACTGATATTAATAATTTTGTCTCTGTTTACGTAATTTAATCTGACAGATTCCGGCCAAATAATGCTTTTAACGCAATCCTTGTCTGTATTTCTGATTACTTTTGCGAAGACTAATCAATCGGCAAGTTACAAAAATTCCAATGCTCCTATGAAAATCCTGATCGCAGACTCCATGCATCCTTCACTTTTTTCCATGTTTGAGTCGCAAGGCTGGTCTTATGCCTACCATCCGGAATACAAAAGGGAGGATATTATCCAGGCGCTTCCTGAGTTTGAGGGGCTTTTTATACGCAGCAAAACGTTTGTAGATGAAGACGTTATGTCGAATGCGCCCGGATTGCGCTTCATCGCACGGGCAGGTGCAGGTCTTGATCTGATCGATCTCGACTTTGCAAGACAGCGCAATATTCAGGTATTTCATGCCGGTGAGGGCAACAGAGATGCTGTAGCCGAACATATGCTGGGTATGTTACTGGGATTGCTGGCCAACATCGTAAAGGCAGATAAGGAGGTCAGAAACGGGATCTGGGACCGGGAAGGGAACAGGGGCGTGGAGCTGATGAAAAAAACGGTGGGGTTGATTGGTTATGGGAACAATGGCGGAGCGACTGCGAAAAGATTAAGCGGTTTTGGCTGTAAAGTTTTGGCTTACGATAAATACCGGGAAAATTACGGTGATCAGTATGCACAGGAAGCGTCACTCGGGGAAATAATGCGGCAGGCAGATATCCTGAGCCTCCATGTTCCGCTGACAGATGAGACAAAATATCTGGTCAACACTGCGTTTATAACAGGTTTTTCCAAACCTTTCTACCTGATGAATTTATCGAGAGGTAAGGTGGCAGATCTTACTGCCGTGGTAGAGGGATTGAAATCCGGAAAGGTAATCGGTGCTTGTCTTGATGTTTTGGAAAATGAAAAGCTAAAAACCCTGACAGAAGCCCAGCAAGCTGTTTTTGATTATTTGATCCATTCTGACCGGGTTGTATTGACGCCTCATATTGGTGGATGGACGCACGAAAGTTATGTAAGGATCAACGAGGTCTTGCTTGGTCAGATCAAAGATTGGCTGGTGACAGCTTAGTCATTCTTTCAAGATCACACTGATATTACCTGTTGCCTCAAGGTAGCAGGTTTTTACTTTTGTATAACCATCAACATCCTTTTCGCGTAGCAATCCCATCAGCTCATCTTCGTCAATCAGCTCTTTGTCCATATTTTTCCGTAATAACCGGCCATTGCGGATAAGCAATACCGGTTCGGGCTTTGCAAGTTTCCCGAAGATCACTTTTTTGTAACCCATCCAGTCAATGGCGTAATCCCAGAAAACCAGGGTGAGAATAAGGACTGAGCCTTCACTGATCGAATTGTAGGTGCCGGCCATGGCATTCTGCGCAGCATCTGATATCATCGTGATCAACAAAAGATCGGCGATGCCCAACTGCCCGGTTCCTCTGCGGAACAGTCGCATGCAAATATAAATAACCCAGTAGGTGAGTGTTCCTCTTAAAAATATTTCCAGCAGTGAAAGGCTGGGTACGAACATTGAATGCCAATCTACACTGAAAAGCTTGTCCATCCAGGAACAATGATTAGGTTATTATTATTGTAAGTTATAAAACAAATCGCCTGTATAACAAATATGCCGACCAAAGGTCGGCACGTTTGCATCTATTAGCCATGAAAAATAAAATACTGATTATTTACCCAAAGTACCGCGAAGTGCACGTGGGATTTCAACTGAGGCAATCGGGTTGCTGATAGACGTAAGGATAACAAATCCTTCCGGCTTAATAGCTCCAACTTTTACAGATTTTCCAAGATCAAGTTCAGTTACATCAACTTCAACATAATCAGGGATATTATCTGCAAGACCTTGTACGCGCAATTTACGCAATTTTTGGTTCATTTTACCACCTTTCATTACACCAGAAGATGCTCCTGTCAATTTCACAGGTACATCAACCTTGATTTCTTTTCCATCAATAATCTGAAGGAAATCGGCGTGTAACAACATATCGTTTACAGGGTGGAATTGTTTTTCCTGTAAAATGGCATTATATATAGTTCCCTCGATGTTCAAGGTTACATTAAATACATCCGGTGTGAAAAGCAGTGTGCGGAACAACATCGCCGGTGCATAGAAATGCACTTGCTCGTTTCCACCATACAGCACAGATGGAACATAACCCTGAGCACGTAACTCCTGAGCTTCCACCTTGCCGAGATTCGCTCTTTTAAACCCTACAATCTCATGCGTTTTCATAAGAATAATAATTAAAGTTAAAAAAAATAAAATTTACTGATAATTTATAAACAATGAACTAATAGATTCGTGATCTCTGATGCGGCCGATCGCTTTTGCAAATAACTCTGCAACGGACAGTACGCGTATTTTATCATTCTGTTGCTTTAACGGAATTGTATCTGTTACAATCAATTCTTCCAGAACAGAATTTGCAATATTTTCGTGCGCTTTACCGGACATGATCGGGTGTGTACTGATGGCCCTCACCGAATTGGCACCCTTGCCCATAATAATTTCAGCGGCCTTGCATAAAGTTCCTCCGGTATCAATAAGGTCATCCACCAACACCACATCCATCCCTTCAACCTCACCAATCACCTGCATGCTTGCAATTTCGTTTGCTCTTTTTCTGTGTTTGTCACAAAGGATCATATCCACATTCAGGAATTTGGCAAAATTACGTGCTCTGGCTGCACCTCCCATATCGGGCGACGCGATCAAAAGATTTTTCAGGCCAAGTGACTTAATGTAAGGCACAAAAATGGATGTACCTTCCAGGTGATCAACCGGCAAATCGAAAAAGCCTTGAATCTGGCCTGCATGAAGATCAACGGTCATCAGTCGATCAACACCCACTGAAGTCAGCAAGTTCGCTACCACTTTGGCCGCAATGGCTACACGCGGTTTATCTTTTCTGTCCTGACGTGCATATCCGAAATAAGGAATTACAACGGTCACATAGTGTGCCGAAGCGCGCCTGGCAGCATCGACCATCAATAGCAACTCCATTAAGTTGTCGGCAGGAGGGAATGTAGACTGGATCAGGAAAACATCGCAGCCCCGTACAGATTCTTCAAAGCTTGGTGACAATTCACCATCGCTGAACTTGCGTAGTGTATAGCCTCCTAACTCTTTGCCATAGTAGCGTGCAATGTCTTTTGCAAGATATTCTGACTGACTTCCTGAAAATATTTTTACTGTGTTGAAAGAGCCCATGGCCAAACTAAAATTTGCGCAAAATTAATAAAAATCAATTAATTAGGATAGTATTTCTTTAAAAATATTAAATAAAGTTGAACACATATCCATCCAACGATAAGGCCGACCAAAGCGCCAACCAGGATATCTCCGGGGTAATGAACGCCAACGTAAATTCTGCTGTAAGAGTAAAAAGCGGCCCATGCGAACAGCCAGCCCATATTACTGATCTTATTCCTGGTAAGTTGAAACCAGACTATTGCCAGTGAAAAACTCGTTGCAGCATGCGCAGAAGCAAATCCATAAAGGCCGCCGCATCCTCCAACATTATGCACAAGTCCCGCAAGCGAAGGTTCATGGCATGGTCGGAACCGCATGAAATAGGGCTTCATTATACCTGATGTAACTTTATCGGCAAGAATCACCGCTGCCAGCACCGTCGCAACAATGGCTACTGATCTCACTTTTTCTGATTTTATTGTTAGAAAAAGCAATATCATATACATCGGAATCCAGGTAAACTTGAATGTTCCCCAGCACATGATCGTGTCCATCCAGGCATTATGCTGTCCGTTCAACCAGAGGAATAATGCCTGATCGCCGTGGATAAGTATGTCAATCGTGGAAGTCATTCGCCGAAGCCGAGCACACGGCGAACTTTGGAAATAGTCTGACGTGCAATGATACGGGCTTTTTCTTCTCCGTTTTTCAGAATAGTTTCCAACTCATCCGGATTGTCCATGTAGTACTGATATCGTTTCCGTGGTTCGGCATATTTGTCGAGAATGACTTCCAGAAGTGCCTGCTTAGCATGGCCATATCCATAGCCGCCATTCAGATAATTCTGACGCATCGTTTCGATTTCAGGCCCGGAGGCCAGCAATGAATAAAGTTTGAATGTGATATCCGATTCAGGATCTTTCGGTTCTTCGAGCGGTGTTGAATCAGAAACAATTTTTTTCACTACTTTTTTTAATTCATTTTCAGGCAGGAAAATGTTAATATAGTTATTGTATGACTTACTCATTTTCTGCCCGTCAATTCCGGGGATCGTCATCATTTTTTCGTCGATTCTCGCTTCTGGCAAAACCAAAAGGTCTTCGCCTGCAAACTGGTTCAACCGGGAGGCAATATCCCTGGCCATTTCCAGGTGCTGTTTCTGATCTTTACCGACGGGAATAATATTGGCGTTGTAAAGCAAAATGTCCGCAGCCATCAATACCGGATAGGTAAAAAGTCCTGCATTGACATCAGCAAGTTTCTCTGCTTTGTCCTTAAACGAAGTAGCATTTTGCAGCATCGGAAACGGCGTGAAACAGCTCAGATACCAGGATAGCTCTGCATGTTCCTGAACCCGCGACTGTCGCCAGAAAACATTTTTATCCGTATCAAAGCCGAAAGCAAGCCAGGTAGATGCAATGGACCGCACATATAATTCACGTTCAGCGCCATTTTTAATCGTTGTCAGCGAATGAAGATCCGCTATAAATAGAAAAGATTCGTTGTCTGGATTTTTGGATAGTTCAATAGCAGGCTGGATCGCACCCAAAAGATTTCCCAAATGTGGAAGTCCGCTACTTTGTATTCCGGTAAGAATTCTGGCCATTTAGTTATATAAAATATTTACTTTTAGATATGATGCTCATACGATCGGATAGTGTCCCATTTCATCCGAATAATGGTAATTCAATTTCGGCCTGCTGCCGGCTTTTATACCCGCGCTGCCGATGCATTTAAGGGGTCCTATTCCTTATTTTATGAAGCAGAAACGGAATGCCCATAATTTCCAGTGGATTACATGTTTGACAGAAACTTCATCTTTCCGAATTGTAAAATTCGTTAAATTGATTCAGAAAAACGTGGTAAATTTGATATTTGTAAGTTCTCACGAACCTATAAAACGTGAAAAACAGATTCTTATCTCAGAATATATTTTATGCTTCAATCATCAACACTTAAATTTCTAACTGACTTAGTCCAAAATAACAATAGAGAATGGTTCCTTGAAAACAGAAAGCGGTATGATGACTCAAAAGCAGATCTTGAAAAACTGGTCGCTACTTTAATCACTGAAGTAGGTAAATTTCACGATCTGGGTAACCTTCAGGTTAAAGAATGCATTTTCAGGATCAACAGAGACGTTCGGTTTTCAAAAAATAAGGCGCCTTATAAAAGCAATCTGAGCGCTGGTATTGGCCCGGGCGGGCGGGGCTCGGGAAGGGTAGATTACTATCTGCATATTCAGCCGGATGGACAATCATTCCTGGGCGGAGGAATGTGGGATGCGACAGCAGAGCAGCTGGCAAGATATCGCCAGGAAATTGATTACAATGCAAAAGAACTGAAAGACATTATAGAGGATAAAACCTTCCGGGAATTCTTTCCGGAAATTTCCGGAGAGTCTCTCAAAACCACTCCCAAAGGTTATCCTAAAGATCATCCTGAAATTGAGTTATTAAGGAGGAAACAACTTTTTTTTGTTCACCGTTTTACTGACAAGGACGTGACTTCGAAGGGTTTTGCAGATTCACTTGTAAAAGGAATGAAGCTGCTGAAACCTTATACCGATTATATGAATTATATATTATACGATGCCAATCCCGAAGCGGAGGATATTCAGTTGTAATAGCTGAATAAGAAAATGAGAGAACGATAGAATTGAGCGAATCTTCAAAATAAAAATATGCAATTTTCCCACTTACACTGCCACACCCAGTTTTCACTTCTCGACGGTGCTGCTGATATCAAAAAGCTTTTCAAAAAAGCCAAAGAAGATAATATGCCGGCCGTTGCCATCACGGATCATGGAAATATGTTCGGGGTTTTCGAGTTTGTGGCGGAAGGAAATAAACAAGGAATAAAACCGATTGTCGGCTGCGAATTTTACGTGGTCGAAGATCGTCATATCCGGCAGTTTACAAAGGAGAAAAAGGATGTTCGGCATCACCAGCTCCTTCTGGCGAAAGATGAGATCGGGTATAAGAATCTTGTCAAGATGTGTTCGCTTGGTTTTATCGAAGGTATGTATGGCAAATACCCTCGTATTGATAAGGAGCTGATCGTCAAATACCACAAAGGACTTATCGCTACCACCTGCTGTATCGGAGCGATTATCCCCAAGACGATCATCAGAAAAGGGGAAGCCGAAGCTGAGAAGGAATTCAAATGGTGGCTGGATCTGTTCGGAAATGATTTTTATGTGGAATTACAGCGCCATGAGATTCGTGATCAGTACATAGTCAATGAAGTGCTGATACGGTTTGCCAGGAAATACAATGTAAAAATAATCGCCTCAAACGATTCGCATTATGTTGATCAGGAGGATTGGAATGCACATGATATCCTGCTGTGTATCAATACCGGTGACAAGCAAAGCACGCCTTCGGCAAAGGACTTTGACGACGACAAGGGAATTCCGAAAGGATCCCGTTTTGCATTTTTTAACGATCAGTTTTATTTCAAGAATACAAGTGAAATGATGAAATTGTTTAACGACTTACCTGAGTCGCTGGACAATACCAATGAGATTGTAGACAAAATAAAAACACTGAATCTCAACAAGGATATCTTACTGCCCAACTTTCCGATCCCCGAAGAATTCAAAACACATACCTTGTCTGAAATGGTGGGGACCAAGGAGCTGACGGCAGATGTTTTGAACCAGTGGGAATACCTTCGTCACCTGTCTTTTGAGGGTGCGAAATTTAAATATGGAACGATAACGCCGGAGATTGAAGAGCGTTTGAATTTTGAGTTGAACACAATCCGGAACATGGGTTTTCCGGGATACTTCCTGATCGTTGCAGACTTTATTGATGCTGGACGTAAAATGGGGGTATTTATTGGTCCTGGCCGTGGGTCTGCTGCCGGTTCTGTGGTAGCATATTGCACAGGAATTACCAACATTGACCCGATTAAGTATGACCTTCTTTTTGAGCGTTTCCTTAACCCGGATCGTATCTCTCTTCCTGATATTGATACTGACTTCGATGATGAAGGCCGGCAGAAAGTGATCGATTACGTAGTGAAAAAATATGGTTATAACCAGGTTGCCCAGATCGTAACCTATGGCACCATGGCGGCCAAATCAGCGATCAAGGACGTGGCGCGGGTGATGGACCTTCCGTTGCAGGATGCCAACATGCTTGCAAAACTGGTACCCGACAAGCCGGCATATAACATGACTTTGTCACGAATATTTTCAGCGCCGCTGGAAGGTGAGGGGAGTTTGACAAAAAAAGAAGGAATTGCGCCTGAGGAGCTGGATAATGTGAAGAAGATGCGTGCCATTATCAGCGGAAACGATCTCCAGGCCAGTGTGCTCCAGGAGGCGAGGCGGTTGGAGGGGACTGTCCGTAACACGGGTATTCATGCAGCTGGTATTATCATTGCGCCAAGTGATTTAACCGAAATTATTCCTGTAAGTACTTCAAAAGATTCGGACTTTTTGATCACCCAGTATCAGGGAAAGATCATTGAGGACGCGGGTGTGATTAAAATGGACTTTTTGGGTCTCCGAAACCTGACCATTATTAAGGAGGCGCTGCGTTTGATCAAAAGAAACCACGGAGTCGACATCGTCATTGATGATATTCCGCTGGATGATCCTAAGGTTTTTGAACTCTTCCAAAGGGGCGATACCAATGCCATTTTCCAGTTTGAATCGGATGGTATGAAAAAGCACATGCGCGACCTGATCCCTGACCGATTTGAGCACCTCATTGCGATGAACGCCTTGTATCGTCCTGGCCCGATCGCGTACATCCCCAACTTTATCCGTCGTAAAAACGGGCAGGAGGAAATTACCTACGATTTGCCTGAGCTGGAAGAATACCTTGCTGATACCTATGGAATCACCGTCTATCAGGAGCAGGTGATGCTTCTTTCCCAGAAACTTGGTGGTTTTACAAAAGGACAGGCGGACACATTGCGTAAGGCGATGGGTAAAAAACAGATTGAGACACTGAACAAAATGAAGGGTTATTTCATGGCCGGCGGTGCTGAAAAAGGACTCGACCTGAAAAAACTTGAAAAGATATGGACGGACTGGGAAGCATTTGCGTCTTATGCATTTAACAAATCACACTCGACATGTTATGCATTTGTCGCATACCAGACGGCTTACCTGAAAGCCCATTATGCTGCGGAATACATGTCCGCAGTTTTGACAAGTTCACTGGGTAATATCGAGAAAATTACCTTCTTTATGGAGGAGTGTAAAAACCTGGGCATTACTGTACTTGGGCCGGATATAAATGAATCTGACCGCCAGTTTAACGCGACAGGCCGCGGAGAGATCAGGTTTGGTTTAGCCGGAGTAAAAGGAAGCGGCGATGCCGCTGTGGAATCAATCATCGAAGAACGTGATGCCAATGGCCCGTTCAAAGATATATTCGATTTTATTATCCGTGTCAATTTAAGAACGGTCAATAAGAAAACACTCGAAAGCCTGGCATATGCCGGAGGCTTCGATTGTTTTGAAGAATACCATCGTGCTCAGTATTTCACATCTGACACGGGCGGTGATGTCGGCACTTTCATAGAGCGTCTGATCAGGTATGCAAATAATTATCATGCTGAAAAAGCGTCTGCACAAGCGTCTCTTTTTGGAGCTTTCGGAGGTAATGAAGCATTGATGGTGAAGCCAAAACCTGCTGATGTCCAGCCTTGGGATGATCTGGCTAAGCTGCGTTATGAGCAGGAGGTGGTGGGATTTTATATCTCCGGACATCCGCTTGATACGTTTAGAATAGAACTGGACAATTTCTGCAACGGCACACTTGATGAGCTCATGGTGATCGCGGAAGGTGAGCGCTCTCCTAAGTATTTTGGGAAAGATATCAGTGTCGGCGGGATTGTTACGAGTGTAATGGAAAGAATGTCAAAAAACGGAAACCCTTTTATAATTTTTAAAATTGAAGACTATAAGGGTTCCGTTGAAATGCTGCTTGGAGGCGAAGACTGCGTCAGGTTTAAGAACTATCTCGAGATCGGGCGTTTCCTCTATATCAAAGGCAAAATTCAGAATCGCTGGAAACAGGAAGACCAGTTTGAATTTAAAATTTCTTCCATACAATTGTTGACTGAGATTCGGGACAAAATGTGTAAAAAAATAAAAATTAACCTGACGCTCGATCAGATTGATGCAGAATTTATCGAGCTTTTAAGTACAACTTTTAGTAGTAATCCAGGGCAATGTCCTGTAAATATGACGGTTAAGGATCCTGAAACCCACCTTGAAGTAGAGATGGCTCTGCGTAACTACCGGGTTTCGCCAACGAATGAATTATTTAAGACTTTAAAGGGTTTTCCCGGGGTCGACTTTTCACTCAATTAGAACGGAAATTCAAGAATTCCGGAACTTTTATAACACTAATTTCATTATTAAGTCAACTAATTAATATCAAAAAATAGACACTTATTGACATGGGAAAAGCACTTGAAATTACCGATAGCACGTTTGAAGAACTTATTCAGGGCGATCAGCCAGTACTGGTTGATTTCTGGGCAGAATGGTGTGGTCCTTGTAAAATGATCGGACCGGTTGTAGAGCAATTGGCCGGAGAATATGAAGGCAAGGCTGTAATCGGTAAAATGGATGTAGATATGAATTCAGCAATCCCGGCTAAATTTGGTATCCGCAGTATCCCTACTTTGATGATCTTCAAAAATGGTCAATTGGTAGATAAAGTTGTAGGTGTTGTACCAAAAACAACTTTGGAAGATAAACTGAACGCGCAAATTGTAGCAACTGTTTAATTTCAAACAGTTAAGATTATATAAAAAAGGCTCCGTCAGGAGCCTTTTTTATTGATGTCCGGTATATATTGGCATTACCAGTATCAGATATTTGGATTTTTTAAGCCGGAAACTGCATCAAATCATAATTTGAATTACTATTTTCCGCAGATCACTCGTTAATCTCAATCGAATAAGAGGCTGTAAAAGTGGCGCCGGGGGCGAGGTTCAAAATCCCTTCCTTGGTCTCAAAGTTCTGGTCCGTATCAAAAGTGTCTGCGATGCCCAGCCATGGCTCAATACAAACGAAATCCGCATTCGGCTTCGCCCAGATTCCAAGGTATGGAAAGTCGGAATAATTAACATGTAAAACCTGTGGTGACTTCCTGCTTTTAAGACTGACTGATCCCGAATTAAGATTTTTAAATATAAGCGCATCGTTGTCAAACATACCTGAATCTAAAGGCAGAATATTGCTGTCAACAATGATCGGTTTGGTTTTATTCCCAACAAGCCCGTCTTTTTCCAGGACCCAGGTTGATGCATTTTCGACCTTTTCAAATTCGAGATAATAATCCTCATAAACCTCACCTTCGTTCACAGGACATTTGAAGGCAGGATGACCTCCCAACGAAAAAAACATGGTGTCTCTTCCAAGGTTAGCCACTTTGTGGTGTACGATAATTTTATTTCCTTCAAGTGAAAATTTGATCTGAAATTCGAATTCGTATGGATAGATAGCCAATGTTTTCTCGCTGAACTTTAAGCCATAGGTCAGGCTGTTTTCAGTTTCTTCCACCAGTACCAGATTTGGATTATTTCTTATAAATCCATGTCTTGGAACTTTGAATTCTTTTCCATTTATCAAGACAAATCCATTTTTTACAGCACCGATCACAGGAAATAATACCGGTGCGTAACTTCCCCAGATATCAGGATTTGCGTCCCACATATATTCTTTGCCGGAAGATTTGGACTGGATCTGGCATAACTCGGCGCCGAGTTCATTCACCCCGATTTTAAGGATTTCATTTTCAATTGTAGCCATCGTCGTGTTATTAAAATGCTGGAAATTTTCTATATCGTTGAAACTAACCTAATACTTCTAAAATAATGGCGCAGCCTTCGCGGATTTGTTCTTCGGTGATGATAAGCGGCGGTGCAAGGCGCATGGAGTTATCACAAAAAAGGAACCAGTCTGTGATCACACCTTTTTCTATACAAGCATCGATCGTTTGTTTTAAAATCTCAAACGAATCCATTTCGGCAGCAAGCATGAGTCCTCGCCCGCGAACTTCCCTGATTTTTGGATGAATCAGAAGCGATTTGAAAAGTTCGCCTTTTGCTATTGCCCTTTCTGCCAAATTTTCAGATACAGTCACTTTTAATGCTGCATGGGCAGAAGCTGAACTTACGGGATGTCCTCCGAAAGTGGTAATGTGCCCCAGGACCGGGTTGTTTTTAAAAACGCTCATCACCTTTTGAGAAGCCATGAAAGCGCCGATGGGCATGCCACCGCCCATCCCTTTTGCGCTTAAAAGGATGTCAGGATAAATGTTGTATTGTTCAAAAGCCCAGAAGGATCCTGTGCGTCCGAAACCAGTCTGCACTTCATCAAGAATCAGCATGGCGCCGACTTGTGTGCATTTTTCCCGCAATGCCCTGAAGTAATCAAGAGAAGGAACTCTCACTCCGGATTCTCCACCAATGACTTCAATAATGACAGCAGCTGTCCTGGATGATATCTGCTGAAGATCTTCCATATTGCCATGCGTGATATTTCTGATCTCAGGAAGCAGCGGACGAAAGCTTCTTTTAAAATGTTCCGCGCCTGAAAGGCTTAGGGCACCTTGTGTGGCGCCATGGTATGCGTTAAAACAAGAAATGAACTCTGCACGTCCGGTATACCTCTTTGCAAGTTTCATCGCTCCTTCCACAGCCTCAGTGCCTGAATTTGTGAAATAGACGTTATCAATTTTACCAAACGGAGAAGGAATTTCCGCATCGATCGATAAAGTGTCCACCAGGCCTTTGGCAAGCTGAACTTGTGTACTCTGAACAAATTCACCGTATACCAGCAGATGCATGTGTTTGTCCAGCTGCTGATGTATAGCAGAAAGAACAGCCGGATGTCTGTGTCCGACATTGCTGACACCAATGCCGGAAATCAGGTCTAAATATTGCTTTCCTTCCGTTCCGTACATGTAAACGCCTTCTGCACGCTCAATTTCCAGAGCCAGCGGATAATCCGAAGTTTGCGCTACGTGATCAAAAAAGTGTTGTCGGTGCGATATATGCATTTAATATGTATTATACTTTTAAAATTTATTTTACTTATTATATGTAAGTAAAATATTAATTAGTCTTCAAAGAAACAAGCCGTCCCGCCAACCCAGGTAAAGTCCTTATTGAACCTCACGCCGATCATTTCGCCGCGGCTTAACCGGCTCAGGCTGGTGATCAGTTCCGGTCGGGCAGCACGGTCCGGCCAGCTGTACATCATTCTGATCTCACATTTGACCAATCCATCCAGGGCTTGTATGACAGGTTCGTAAACGACTTTCTTTTGCAGTATATAATTTGTCGGGTCGTCTATTGTTTTTAGAATTTCTTCGTTAACGTGCAACTGCACGCCCGCACCTGCAAAGGAAAACAGGGGTTTCAATACATAATTCTGAAGATCTTTCGGGAAATCGCCGTGATAATCAGAGACAAAGTTTGTCTCCGGGATGTACTTACTGTGGAAGAGCGGAATTGTGAATTTACTGATCCGGAAAAACCAGTTTGGGTGGCCAACCCAGCTGACATCCACCTCGTCGGTGAAATGGTAACTTGTCTGCAGGCCAGGATAGTTTTGCAGATCATCAAAAATCAGCCGGTTGTAAATCCTTTTGACCTGTATTTTCCGACCTTCTTTTTCGTAAAATAACTTTCGGCCTTCCTTTATCAATTTTGTATAACAGACTGCTTTTACACCAAGCATATGCTCGGTTAGCACAAAATCAATTCGGGTTTTCTGTTTCTCCGGGAAAATTTCAAGCAGGATTACCTGCTCCGGATCTTCGTCAGCAATGATCAGAGCTTTTAGTTTTTCTACGTAGGCATCCAGATCCTTTGCACCAAAAGCATAGGAAAAATCCTGAGGAACCGGAAAGTGTGATTTAAATTTCTCGGACAAATAACCCTGATAAGCATAAAGTGAAGCAAATCCCTGCAATTCGATCAGCTGCGGATGCAATGCACCGTTCTCGTCCTTGCATATAGCGAAATCAATTGCGAGAAATGACGAGTGATCATTTTCTCCCGGTACGTTCTGGCCTGCCGGAATAGCCCTGTCAGTTTTGTTCTTGAAATCGTTGGAAACGATGGTCGCAATAATTTCCTCACAAGCTTCGATCAGGTTTTCCTTTAATTTTTTAGGAACAAATACCGGTGTTTCAGCCAGGCGAAAGTCCAGTTCCCCGGGGTAGTCTGACTCTATGGATTCAAGAAGTGCCTGGTATTTATCGTCTGTAAAAAACTCGTTGTAGGCATTACGTGCTTCTTTGTGCATCGGTTTGATGATTTTGTTATGAACGTGAAGCAGTTATTGTATTTTTTCTGCCTGAGTTGATACCGGTGTTGTCATTTTATCAAGAGCAATTTTCAGAAATGTAGGAATCATTGTTGCTTCAGTCATCCGGATTTTGTCGGGATCGTTCAAATGTTCAATCATGTCATTGTATTTGGCTTCACCGTGATTGGCAATAATGCTGGTTTTCTTGTCTTCTCTCAAAAAATACCTAAGCATGCCTTCTGCGTCAGCCTCGGGATGGAACTGGGTACCAACAATTTCCTTCGAGAAACGGATGGCCATGATGGCGCGTTCCAGCTGGACATGGGGACGAATTTTTTCGAGGCAAAGGATTTTTGCACCCATGTTGTCAATCACCTGCTGGTCTGGTTGGATCACCTGATAGTCCCTGGAATCCACAATCCAGAAAGGATCATTGAGGGGACTCAGCAAAGGGTCTTTCCGCCCACCGGAAGTCTGGTGAACAGGGAATGTTCCGAAAGAAGTTTTTCTTCTTCTTCCAACTGCGCCGATCTGCCAGTGGATGCAAGCCATCTGGAAAGAATGGCAGATCAGGAACAAATGCTTTTTGGTCCTGTTATGTCTGCTTGCATTATATTCGGTTAACGTGTCGAGGAACCGGAAAAATTTTCGTTCCCATGGCTCGCCTGCAGGCGCCGGGTTTCCCGGTCCGCCCGTCGAGATATAGGCATCAAAATCCATCCCCGGGATTTCCAGTTTCTGGCGAACGTTAAAAATTTCGTAGGTCAGATCCAGGTTTTCTTTTTCACCAAACTCTGAAATAATCTTTCTGATACAACGCATGCCCTCGTTTTCAAAGCCGTTGTACATATCCAGAATAGCGATCCTGAATTTGTTTTTCTCGTGGTTCATTGTCTTTTTGGGTCCAAAATTGGAAATTATAACTTCGGCACTCCGTTTTGATAGCTATAATCAGAACGCAAATTTCCGTATTTGATTCAATAAAAAGAAGAATTCTTCCTGAGTAGTCTGGAAAAGAATTCTTCATTTTTAATCGTTCCTTAAAAATTTAATTTTAAGCAATACCAATTTTTGTCTCTGAAACAATATAATCTACAACCGCTTTTAAATCATTTGTCTGATCAAAGACCGCCAGTTGCCTATCGGCTCCTGTGCCCATGTCCAAAATCTTGTGGATGTATTCTATCTCATGACGACTGCCAAGTTCGTCAACTACATCGTCGATAAATTCCAGCAGTTCAACAACCAGCAGCTTATATTCTACTTCTTCCTGTTTTCCAAAATCAATCAGTTTCCCCTGAATGCCATAACGCGCTGCCCGCCATTTATTCTCATTGATGAGCATGCGGTGGTAGGGCCGGAAGCCGAGATTCATGCGGTGAAGTTTGTGTATTTTTGCAACTAAAGCCTGCATGATTGCAGCCAGGCAAATCGTTTCATCTGTTCGCATCGGCACGTCGCACATCCTGAATTCGATGGTATTGAAAAATGGATGCAGCCTGATGTCCCACCAGATCTTCTTGCCATTGTCAATACACTTCGTCTTAATCAGTAAATTTACGTACTCGTCATACTCAGCGGCGCTGGAGAAGAAATCAGGAATGCCTGTTCTGGGAAACTTATCAAAAACCTTTGACCGATAGGATTTAAAACCAGTATTTCTGCCGCACCAGAAGGGTGAATTCGTAGATAGGGCATAAATATGTGGCAGAAAATAGCGGACTGCGTTCATTATTTCAATGCCTTCGTTTCTGTTTTCAATACCAACGTGTACGTGGAGTCCAAAAATCAGATTTCCCCTGGCAACATCACGCATTTCGTCAATGATTTCATCGTAACGCGGATCAGGTGTGATCAGCTGTTCTACCCAGTCCGCGAATGGATGCGTTCCGGCAGCCGCAACCTGAAGGTTTTGTTTTGCCGCAAGATCGAGGATCATTTTTCTCAGATAGGTCACTTCTTCACGGGCCTCCTGGATATTATGACAGATATTGGTACCCACTTCCACCACGGCCTGATGCATTTCTGCTTTTACACGTTCTTTCAACGTTATTTTCCCGTCTTCAACGAGCTTGGACATATGGGAACGCAAATTCCTGGTGTCAGGATCAATTGTTTGAAACTCTTCTTCAATTCCAAGTGTGAAAGTCGCCATATGATGAAGATTGGGTTAAGATTTTTTCCTTATTTTTTCTTCGTTCCTGCCTTTTTTGTCGATTCAGCCGCTGGCTTTTTCGGTGCCGCTGGTTTTTTTGCCGGTGCTGGTGCGATTGCCCCGGCTTTTACGTTCTTTTTGACAGCCGTTTTTTTCTCAGGTTCTGCAGGGGCGATTGCCTTTGGCTCCTCTTTGGGTTCGGTTGATTTTTTCTTCAGAATCTCCTCGAATGGCACAGGCCTTGGAGCAGTTGCTTCCTTGGTGTCATCTGTGGTTTTTTTGGCGGGTGGTGATGAAGCAGGAGCTTTTGATGATGCAATCTTTTTAGAAGCGGCTTTTTTTAGCTCCACAGGTTCAGCCACCTCAATTTTGGCAGAGGGTTCCGGCGTATTTGAAACCGCTGAAATGGAATCTTTGACAAAAGTCCCCCAGGTAAGATTGGTTTGCCCTGCCTTATGCTGTTTAGCTCTTTCGATGGCCATATTAGCCACAGATTCTACTACCCATTCAAAATTATCGGCCCCGACAGAATTTACATCTGCGTCAGGCGCCGGATTACAAAAATCAATAGCGATCGGAATGCCGTCCCGTACGGCGAACTCTACGGTATTGAAATCATATCCCAGAGCAATATTCAATTTTAAGGTGTAATCTTTTACAGTCGCCAAAAGCTTTTCAGCTTGTTCACCTTGTGCCTTAATTTCTGAAGCATAACGCAGATGATGTGGGTTTCTCGGTTCGTAAGGCATGATCAGGACATCTTTCTGGCCGATGCAATAACAGCGAAAATAGTCGGTAAATTGAATTTCTTCCTGAAGCATCATGATCAGCTGCCCGGTTTCCTCATGTTTTCTCCACATATCATACGGATCGTTGACCTGATAAACACTTTTCCAGCCCCCTCCATCATGAGGTTTCATATAAGCGGGAAAACCGACATATTTAAACATTTCTTCCCAGGCCAATGGAAAAGCCAGATTTCTGAACGAAGTTTCAGAAGTATCGGTTGGGCGCTCTTTCGAAGGTATCAGTACTGTTTTTGGAACAGGAACTCCGATCTTTTCTGCCAGTGCATTGTTGAAGAACTTTTCGTCAGCACTCCACCAGAAAGGATTATTGATAACCGCAGTGCCACTTAATGCTGCGTTTTTAAGATAAGCCCTGTAAAATGGCACATCCTGAGAAATCCGGTCAATGATTACTGCATATTCTGTAGGGTCAGCCTGAATGACTTTTTCAATCGTCACTGCTTCCGCTACAATCCCACTTTCACCTTTGCTGTTTACGCGATCTATAAATGCTTGTGGAAATGTATTTTCCATTCCATAAAGTATGCCGATCTTTTTCATGATTTATTGTTGTTAATGAATTGATAATGCTTGATTAATTACATCATTTTACTGAGATATTCGGGAAACATTTTATTCCATAGGGGCCAGTCGTGTTTTTCCCACCCTCTGATATCCAGCCAGTGATCGATTCCTTTTGAACTTAGAATATCTGACATCCTGATATTACTGTTCAGGCAAATGTCCCATTGCGAAGTTCCCAGGATAATCTTCATATGATTGTATCGCCAGCTTTGTTCGTTTGGCATAAAATCCACCGGGTTGCTGAAATACACATTGTCGTCATAAAATCCGTCCATAAAACTCCTGACGTCAAATGCTCCGCTCATGCTGACGAGGTAGGCTACCGCCGAAGGATGCCTGAACGCAAAGTTTGCCGAATGAAAACCTCCGAAACTGCAGCCCGATACGCCAATTCTGTCAACATGACATTCGTGTTTTATATAGGGTACAAGTTCCTGGTCCAGAAACTTGTCGTACTGGATATGGTTTAAAACCCGTGCCTCCGGATTCAGGTGTTTGGCATACCAGGAATCAGCATCGACCGAGTCGATACAATAGATCTTGTATTTGCCTGATTCAACCAAACCTCTGGCTGCTTCAATTAACCCCATATCCTTGGCCTGATAATAGCGGCCAAGTGTCGTCGGGAAAAGAAGGATAGGGTAGCCCCAGTTTCCAAATACCAACATGTCGATATCACGACCGAGGTGGTGCGAGTAATATTTGATGTGCTTCTCCTCCAATGTGATTAATTTTTGTTGTTTCTGAAATATACAAAACAATTGATAACCTCCAAAAAATACTGGAAATGCGTTTTTCAATGAGCAGAATGCGATTTTTACCTAATCTTTTAAAAGTGATAAAGTCAATTTTTGAATTGCTGTCTTACCTGCCTGGGTCGAGGTGTACCATTAATGTCTTTTGTTGACGACTTTTATAAAAACCGTATTACCCTTATCTTGCATCTTAATTTTATCCATTTGCTTTGATTCCTTCCGAACCACACATATTATCTTTCGAAAAAAGTATCTATTCTTCCTTTTTACAACGGGAAGTGTTTCTTTCAATCAGGTTGCCGATTCATTATGAAGCAAGCAGAACTTATCCTTTGTTATTGATTAATGACGGGCAGGATTTTGAGCGCCTGAAAATCGATTTACTTTTAACCAGTCTCCTGCAAAGAGAGGTAATAGAGCCGGTTTTAGTGGTTGGTATTCATGCAGGTGCAGACCGTTTACACGAATATGGAACTGCCTGCAAGCCTGATTATGCTAACAGGGGAAACAGAGCCGGAGATACCACTTCTTTTGTTTTGGAAGAACTTCTTCCCTTTTTGGAACAATATTATCTATTTGCAAAATCAGAGATTGTCTATGCAGGCTTTTCGCTTGGCGGACTGATGGCGTTTGATATCGCATGGAATCATGATACTGTTTTTTCAAAAACAGGTGTTTTTTCAGGAGCGTTTTGGTGGCGACAGAAAGCATTGGATGCCGGGTACAGGGACTCAGACCGGATCATGCATGAGCAGATCAGAAACTTTCCTGGTAAACCTCGGTTAAAATTCTGGTTTCAGACGGGCAGCCATGATGAAACGGATGACCGTGACCACGACGGAGTTATTGATTCAATTCAGGATACACTTGAATGTATTGCTGAGCTGGAACACAAAGGATATCAATGGGGGCGCGATATTCGCTACCTGGAAGTAGCTGGAGGTGAACACAATCCGGAAACCTGGTCGAGGGCCATGACTGACTTCCTGACGTGGGCTTTTCCTGCAAAAAAATAGAAAGTGGAAGGTGAAAAAGCCTTCCACTTTTTAATGGTTACAGGCTTGTCAGAAACGCCATGGTGTCCACGGAATCCGCATAATCGGAAATTTCAGGCTGCTGCGACTTTCCATAAGGCACTGTGTCTGGCACTACTTCCTTGCTGCTTACGATACATTGAATTTTCTCTGTGTTGGCGTTCAGATAATCTTTCACCGTTTCGATGTCCTTATAACTTTCGTAATGCACCACGCTGATGGGCGATACCGGAGCAGTACTTTCAGTCAGCATTAAAAATCCGTTATCATAATGATGTACACCATTAATCAGCATGATGGATTTATTGTATTCGTAATTATTAAAATATTTGTGGTGGTTCAGAAACAAATGATCCGTAGACTGAATTGCTTCGAAGAACTTGGTAAAATCATATCCTTCCGGAACAAAAAGCTTGGAAACATTGCGGCAGCCCAGTCCATAATAGAGGAGCATGTCTCTGCCCAGCGCTTCCAGTTCGTGTAAACTTTCCTGTCCGGTGATTACCGCCAGAGATGTCCTGTTCTTACGGATGATATTCGGTTTTTTGGAAAAATAATATTGAAAGTAGCGTGCGGTATTATCACTTCCTGTTGCAATGTAAGCATCCGAATCATTCAGCCTGTCCACGAAATAAACGTAATCCCCATAAGCCGGCTCGATTTCGGTGAGTTTTTTTAGCAGGGCCGGCACAAGCACCGGATCGTCGGAACTCGTTTTGGCGAGTAAAATGTGACCACTTATCAATACGCATAATGCATCATGAAAGCCGACGGCCGGAATATTCCCCGCCATGATGACGCCGATTTTCTTTGATGTTTGTATTTCTGGATATTCAGCAAACCATGGTAGAAGGTTTCTTTCTGCCAGAAACTTTTCGCCTATCGCTTTCAGTGATTCAATGGTATTTTCAGGTATGAACCAGTTATTTTTTCTGTATGCAGCTGTCGCCAGTTCTTCCAGATAATCCGCATTCAATGGGTCTGTGAGAAAATTTCCCAGATTAATGAAGGCATTTATTCGTTGATTTCTTGGTATCATTCCAGGGTAACTAAAAATAATTAAATTTAAAAATGTGTTTTTATTTTTCTGATTGTCGGGAAACTATAAATAGTTATATTTGTTAGTCTATTAAGGAGAAAAATAGGAACAAATATAAACAATCCGGCGACTATGGCTATAATGATAACCGATGAATGCATAAATTGTGGGGCGTGCGAGCCAGAGTGTCCCAACACGGCTATTTATGAAGGAGGTGTGGAATGGACTTGGGGTGATGGGACGAGTTTGGACGAAGTCGATTTTGGTGACGGAACCGTAATCAGCGGTAAGGAAAAACAATCACCGGTTTCTGACGAATTCTATTATATAGTATCAGATAAATGTACAGAATGTGTTGGCTTCCACGAAGAGCCTCAATGCGCAGCTGTCTGTCCGGTAGATTGCTGTGTGCCGGATCCTGACAATGAAGAAGAAGAAGAGACATTATTTGCTAAAAAGGCATGGATGCATGGTGAATAGTTAACTGTTACAAGATTAAGATTTCGAAAAGCCCGCTTTTAGCGGGCTTTTTTTGTGCCAGTTTTTTTTGAAATGGTAAAATTGTAATAAACCATCCTATTTGCCTCAGCTCGATCAATATTAATAATATTTTGCATATCAGGTCAAAAACAGAATTATTTAAAAATTTTAAAAAACTGATTCTTGTCTTAAATATGTTTATATATTGATAGAAAAGAGTAAAAAAGAAGGAAAATTCAAGTTTTTATGATAAAAATTGACTATTATATTTGATAAATATATTTTTAATACAATATTTGATCCGTAAATAATCCGGATAAGTAACGATAACGTAAACAGAAGAAAATTATGAAAAAGGTCTATTGTACAGTATTATCTTTAATGATCCCCTTTTTGGGTTTTAGTAAGTCGGAGTTGGATGAGGAGAAAAAAGCCAAAACAACAGAAGCGAGTAAAATTGAAGAGGTGAAGGAAGGTGAAGAAGGAAAAGGATCTTTTGCGTTTTCAGGATATCTGGATTCTTATTACATGGCCAATTTCAACAAGCCGGCCTCTCGTTCAAATCTTGGCCAGGCAGGAACTGCACGCGTTTTCGATCAGAAGTCTGGTCAGTTTCAATTAGGATTGGTTCAGGCAAAAGTTGCTTATACGAACACCAAGTCGGAGGCAGTTGTTGATTTGACTTTTGGTCCCAATGCAAATCTTGGTAACTATGGTAACTCCGCGTTCAGTACCGCACTGGCGATTAAACAAGCCTATTTTACCTACAAATTCACTGACAAATTTTCGATGACTGCCGGTCAGTTTGGAACACATATCGGTTATGAAGTAATTGATGCGCCTGCAAACTTTAACTACTCACTTTCAAACTTATTCAATAACGGACCTTTTTATCATACTGGTCTGAAAGCAACTTACGCATTTACAGACAGAGTTTCCCTGATGGTCGGCGTTGTAAACAACGTGGATGGATTAGGGGATAACAACCGCAAAAAAGGTATTATTTCTCAGTTGTTTGTTTCACCGGCAACAAACTGGAACGTGTACCTTAACTTTATTAACAGTAACGAGGCAAATCCTGATGAGCAGGGCGATTCTCCGAGCGCACATTACCGCGTTTTTGATGTGACGACAAGTTACCAGGTAAGTGAGAAATTCCTGATCGGTTTAAATGCTGCTTACGGATCACAAAAAGGAGATTATCAGGGTGCCGGCGGACCTTCCGGAGCAGAAACCTGGGGTGGTGCAGCAGTTTACTCGAATATAGCGGTGTCTGAAAACTTTGCTATTGGTGCACGTTATGAGTACTTTAATAACGACAATGGTGTACGTGGCCTCCTGGCTTTTCCAAATGGTAAGGGTACAGAACTAAACCCGATCGCTGGTTCAGGCACACATGTTAATTCAGTGACATTAACAGGAAATCTTAGCCTTGCAGATGGCCATATCCTTTTGAAGCCCGAATTCCGTCTGGATGCTTATCCAAAGGCTGGTGGTACGAAGCTGGAACAGTTTGAAGATTCAAACGGTAACTATACTAAAAATAGCCAAACCACTTTCGGACTTGCTTTCATCTATAAATTCTAATCAATCGAATACCTTCTTAAATCTATAAAAAACAATCTCTACAAAAACAATGGAAAAACGCAATTATCTACCACTGATTATCCTGCTGGTCATTGCCCTTCTTGGCGCCTTTGTTCCCAGCGTGCCTACCAAAATTGTTACGGAAGGCTTAAATTCAGGTGACATTGCCTGGATGTTAGTATCATCCGCACTGGTACTATTGATGACTCCCGGTTTGGCCTACTTCTATGGAGGTATGGTAAACAACAAAAACGTGATTTCAACCATGCTGCAAAGTTTCATTGCGATGGGTGTCATCAGCGTTCTTTGGGTAGTAGTTGGATTCAGCCTTGCCTTCGGCGATGATTTTGGCGGATTTATCGGAAATCCGATGACGCATTTTATGTTCAAAGGCGTACTGGACGGTCCTGCTTTCGGTACAATCCCTTTTGCATTGTTTGCAATGTTCCAGATGAAGTTCGCTGTGATCACCCCCGCACTGATCACAGGTTCTATGGCTGAGCGCGTTAATTTCCGCTCGTATGTACTTTTTATGATCCTTTTCTGTGTATTTGTATATGCCCCGCTTGCACATATGACCTGGCACGCAGAAGGTATTCTTTTCAAAATGGGTGTGCTTGACTTTGCAGGTGGAACCGTTGTCCACATGTCTGCCGGATGGGCTGCCTTGGCTGGCGCGATTTATCTGAAAAGACGTAAGTCAGTTCTTGATGCTCATGTATTGCCGCCCGCAAATATCCCTTATGTGCTTTTAGGTACTGGTTTGCTTTGGTTCGGATGGTTTGGTTTCAACGCTGGTTCTGCTTTGACTGCTTCTCCTTTGGCCGTATCTGCTTTTGCTGCTACTAATACTGCTGCCGGAGCTGCTGGTCTTGCCTGGGTATTGTTTGATGTTGCAAGAGGTAAAAAAGTGTCTGCACTTGGTTTCTGTATCGGTGCCGTAGTTGGTCTTGTTGCTATTACTCCTGCTGCCGGTTTCGTAACCGTTCCTTCGTCTATCTTCATTGGTGCTGTTGCCGCTTGTATCAGTAACTATGTTGCCCACCTACGCACACGTTCAACTTTGGACGATACACTTGACGTATTTCCTTGTCACGGTGTAGGTGGTATGGTTGGTATGTTGATGACAGGTATTTTCGCAACGAGCGCAGTTAACCCATTGGTTACTGATCAAGGTCTTGCCTTCGGAGAAACCACGCTTTTCATCAATCACGTAATTGCATTGGTTGGTGTGTCGGTATTCGCTTTCGCCGGATCTTTCCTGCTTTTGAAAATTACAGATATCATTCTGCCGCTTCGTGTTTCTGAGTCTGACGAAAAAGCTGGTTTGGATATCAGCCAGCATGACGAGTTTCTTGTAGAAGCATAACCATCTTATCTATAACATAAAAAAATGGCCGGGCAGAAATTTCTGCCAGGCCATTTTTTTATGTTATAGCTTGTTAGTTTAAGACACCAGATCTTTCAATGTGCTGGTTCGAAAAATTCTGTTTCGATTACTTCCATGATACCGGCATCATTCTGGTGAACGTACCGGACCTCCTTTGTTTCATTGATCAGCAACGGATCATATTTAACGGCAACACGAACGTAGTTTTCTGTGAAACCAAGCATTTGCCCGTTTTGTATCTCGTCCTCAAACAAGACAGTTCCGGTTTTACCGATCTGTTGATCGTAAAAATGTCTTTTCTTTTTCTCTGAAAGGATGTGAAGCATTTTCGAGCGCTCGGCCCGTTCTGCCTTTGGTACCACTGGCTTTATAGTTGTTGCCAGGGTATTTTCCCTTTCTGAATATGTAAATACGTGCAGATAGGAAATGTCCAGTTCGTTCAGGAATTGATAGCTTTCCAAAAACAGCTCTTGTGTTTCACCCGGGTGTCCCACGATTACGTCTACACCGATACAGCAGTCCGGCATTAAAGATTTTATCCTGGCAACGCGTTCAACATACAATTCCCGCCGATATCTTCTGCGCATCAGCGACAAAACCTGATTCGATCCGGATTGTAGAGGAATATGAAAGTGGGGGACAAAACGTTTTGACTGCGCGACGAATTCAATTACCTCATCCGTGAGTAAGTTTGGCTCGATAGAGGATATTCTGAATCTCGAAATACCTTCCACTTCGTCCAGTGCTTTGATCAGATCCAGAAACGTTTCTTTTTTCTGCCCATTCTGAATGCCGAAATCACCAATGTTGACTCCCGTCAATACAATTTCCTTTACATCTCTCGCAGCGATATCCCTGGCAGCTTCAACGATATTGGCAATGCTGTCGGAGCGGCTTTTGCCACGGGCCAGAGGAATGGTGCAATAGGCGCAGGGAAAATCACATCCATCCTGCACTTTGAGGAACGTCCGCGTACGATCGTTCAGTGAATAGGAAGTATGATAGTCAACCGCATCTTCGATCGGAGAAGCTAATATTTTTGCTGTCTGGTTGACAGGTTCTTTTTCAAAGGTATCGAGCAGTTCGACGAGACGAAATTTTTCGGCTGCCCCCAAAACAGCATCGACACCCGGAATATTGGCAATTTCTGCCGGTTTCAGCTGCGCGTAACAGCCAATGATCGCAACATAACCGTCTGCATTTATTTTCTGCGCTTCACGGACAATTTTGCGGCACTTCTTGTCTGCATTTTCAGTGACAGAACAGGTGTTAATGATAAATATATCTGGCTTATCATTGAATTCTACTTTTGAATACCCCTTGTCTTCGAACATTCTTCCAATTGAAGAACTTTCAGAGTAATTCAGTTTACAACCCAACGTATAAAAAGCAACTTTTTTCATAATATTAACAATAAGGATGCAAATTTACACCTTTTCCTTTTAACGCCTCAGATAATCACCAAAAGAAGATTGTAAATAGGATTTTCCATAGTCCGTCTCAGAAGGCTTCAATGTTCCGCTTTTTTCCGTAATATTTCCTCCGATGTTGTCTCTGACTACAAATCCGTTTGGTTTCATCCATCCAAAGCCGTTGGTGAAAGCAAAATAAGCGAAGGGAATACGGTCGTGCATCATTATATCATTGCTCCAGCTAAATGATCTGGACGGCATGTTCAACTGATTAAGCAGGGTGGATGCCAGGTCGGTTTGCGAGCAGAGCGAATCAATTGTAATATTCTTTTTTTCCAGCACTCCGCCCAGCCATAACATCGGGATGTGAAATTCGTTTGGCTTCGATGTCGGTTTTTCAGGAAGCGGGTGGCCGTGGTCTGCCAGAATTACGACCAGCGTATTGGCCCACCAGGATTTCGTCTTAGCCTGACGGATGAATTCACCGATCGACTGGTCTGAGTAATGATGCGCGTTCAGAAACAAGTGTTCCGGATCATTTCCCGGAATGACCGTTTTAACGGGAACTTCAAAAGGCTCGTGGCTGCTGAGTGTAAAAATGGTACTGAAAAATGGTTGTTTCTGTTTGTCAAGATCCCTGAGCAGACGATTCAAAACCACATGATCATGGGCACCCCATTTCGAGTTCATGTCTTTTTCATCGAAGGCATTCTTGTCAACAATGGTATTGAAGCCCTGCTGAAGAAAATAAGTTTTCATATTAGCGAACTCGGTTTCGCCGCCATAGTAAAAGGATGTGGAATAACCCGCATCGCCAAACTCTTTGGGGAGAGACGGCAGTGAAACCGTTTTGGTCGGGATTTTAATTATTGACGTCGTGGGTTGTGCCGGATAGCCGCTAAGGATCGCTACCATGCCCTTGTCACTCCTGTTCCCGCTGGCATACATATTCGTAAACAGAATCCCATCCTTGATCAGGGAATCAAATTGCGGTGTTATTCCCGGAACGCCGTTTAATCTGGAAACAACTTTGGCCGTAAAACTCTCCCATATGATCACAAGCACATTTACGGATTTGTCGCCAACTTTGATCAGCTGTTCATGGGCAGGATTATGCTGATACAGCGACGCGACAGTTGCGTTCGCCGTTTTTTCTTCAAAATAAACAAAGGGATTTTTTTTGTTATAACCTTCATGAAGGACAGAGCGGCTATAATTCCAGGGCACGTTCACTGCTGCGTAATTCGCAAAACTTTTGTCTGAAAAGAAAACAGCACTTTCGTTCATCGGAGCAAGCTGAAAGCCGCCTCGAATAGGGATGATCAGTGCTGCGGCGAGGAATATAAAAAGCAAGGCCGTTAAAAGAGGAGAGGATTTTTCAAAAAATGTGATAGTACGTCTCTGAATGGTAAGCAGTATTTTGGATACCAATAGGAAAAGGCCTGCAAGCAAAAGTAAAAGCGGGATAACCGGCGCGGCACCCATGGACGCAAGTGCTTCTTTTGGCGTTTTCAGGTAAATCAGTGAGGAGGCGTCAATGCGGTAGCCCCAGGCCTGGAATAATTCCAGGTCAAATACGGTCAGCATTACTATCACAAAGCTCACCAGAATGGTAAATCCCTTTAATATTTTGGCATACCAATTCCATTTTAAACTACTCCCGGCAAGTAGCAAAGTGGGAAGTACCAATATGTAACCTGCAAATGAAATGTCCATCCTTAGTCCGTGAAGCATACTCCGCACAAGCAGATTTCCACCCAATTCAAGTGATTTCTGTAAATGATAAGTTAAAAAAATGATGCGGAACAGCTGAAAAAACAAGATCCAGCTTACTCCGTACATGGCAAGAAACTGAATTCTTTTAAGCATGGGAGAGGAAAAATAATTTGCAAAAATTCAAAAAATATATCGAATTTGAGATGTATACGAACTTATAAAATGAAAATTCAGAAAATTTCACACAGATTTGGTGCTTAGTGTCCCGAATTAAATAATTTTGGCAAGAAATACTATAAAATCAATATCCTTATGACCTTTCGTTCCAAAGCTTTTGAGATCGCACTAAACCGGGTAGCTCCCGTACTGACACCGCCCCACGAAAAGGTTGCGGATCTATATGGAAGCAATACGTTTAGTGACGATGTAATGAGAACATTACTTTCTCCCGAAGCTTATGTAAAAATTTCAAATGCAATACGTTCTGGTTCTACTATTGACAGAGAAGTTGCAGAAGAAGTTTCAGCAGCAATGAAATCCTGGGCAATTTCTAAAGGAGCAACACATTACACACATTGGTTTCAGCCACTTACCGGAAGTACGGCAGAAAAACATGATTCATTTTTTGACCTTACACTTGACGGAAAAGCGGTCGAGAAGTTCAAGGGCAGCGCATTAGTGCAGCAGGAGCCTGACGCTTCCTCGTTCCCGAGTGGTGGCTTACGTGCCACATTTGAAGCAAGAGGTTACACCGGCTGGGATCCCAGCTCGCCTGCGTTTTTGATGGACAATGGCGCAGGGGGGAAAACATTATGTATCCCTTCTGTATTTATATCATATACGGGCGAAGCGCTGGATTACAAAGCGCCACTATTGCGTTCACTGGTCATGCTCGATAAGGCGGCAACCTCGGTATGTCAGTTCTTCAATCGTGATGTCGACAAGGTAACTCCTACGCTCGGTATCGAGCAGGAATATTTTCTGGTTGACAAAGCCCTGTATTATGCCCGCCCGGATCTGCTAATGACAGGGCGTACCGTTTTTGGGCATAGTCCTGCCCGGGGACAACAGCTGGACGACCATTATTTTGGTTCCATCTCGCCCCGTGTAAACGCCTTTATGGTCGATTTCGAATTTGAAGCTTTAAAGCTGGGAATTCCAGTTCGTACCAGGCATAACGAAGTGGCGCCAGGACAATTTGAATGTGCGCCAACTTTTGAAGAAGTCAATCTTGCCATCGACCATAATGCGTTGTTGATGGATCTGATGCAGAAGATTGGTGAAAAACATAATTTCCAGGTGTTGTTTCATGAAAAACCTTTTGCAGGGATCAACGGAAGCGGGAAACATAATAACTGGTCGCTCTCGACGGACACAGGTATTAACTTGTTAGCACCGACGACAAAACCAAAAGAAAATTTACGCTTTCTTACGTTTTTGCTGAATGTCGTAAAGGCAGTGCATGACCATGCCGATCTGCTGCGTGCTTCTATATCATCCGCAGGCAATGAGCATCGGCTGGGCGCAAACGAAGCTCCTCCTTCTATTGTTTCGGTATTTTTAGGTGGTGAGCTAACCAGCATGCTTGAAGAACTGGTCAATAAGGGAGAAATAACGCTTGAAAAAGGGGAGAACTTCTATTATAAACTCGGCATCACCAGAATACCAAATCTGCAGCGGGATAATACGGACCGAAACAGAACGTCACCTTTTTGTTTTACAGGAAATAAATTTGAATACCGCGCAGTCGGAAGTGCCTTGAACAGTGCCTCACCGATGATTGTTCTGAATACAATTGTTGCAAACCAGCTTTCGGAGTTTAAGCGGGAAATGGATGAAAGGCTCAGCGCAGGTGAAGAAAAGAAGGTAGCAACGGTCGCTATTTTGAAAAGATATTTCACCGAATCGAAAAAAATCCTGTTTGAAGGAAACGGATATTCTGAGGAATGGGTTGAAGAGGCTAAAAGAAGAGGACTAAGTAATATCAGTGCAACCTATGACGCATTATATGCTTATGTCACAGAAAGTACAATAAAGGCTTTTGAAAAGACCGGGGTATTGAGTTCACGGGAGTTACATGCACGGTATGAAATCGAGCTTGAAAATTATGTTAAAAAATTACAGATCGAGTCGCGGGTAATAAGTGACCTTGCCCTGAATCATGTCGTCTCTACGGTCGTGAAATATCAGTTCAAACTGGCACAAACTGCCCGTGCTTTAACGGATCTGGAAATGATGGAAGAGGCCGAGCCGATTAAAGAGATCATAAAAGATATTTCCTCGCATGTGGTCGTGATTAAAAAACTGGTGCATGAGATGACAGAGAAAAGAAAGGTAGCAAACAATCTGGACGATCTGCTCGAAAGGGCCAGGATGTATGGCTCGGAAGTGAAAGGGTTTTTCGAGGAGATACGTTATCATGTAGATAAATTGGAACTGCTGATTGACGACGAAGACTGGCCTTTGGCGAAATACCGAGAAATGTTATTTTTAGAATAATTTTTACCATTGCTTTAAAGAACAATAATCAAATTAAAAACTATGAATCCGGGATTCGATCCAGAAGAAATTGCACAGCTTAAACGGGAATGTAAAGCTGAACGATTGAACTTTGTGTATGTAACAGACGAGTTCGAAGACGAAGAAGAAAACAATGAACATGCCCACGTTCAGTTTGTCGGATATTATAAGGACAAGGAAGTGGTATATGACGCATTGATCTATACTTTAAGATTGCACCACTCGACATTGGTATACGACGCAGCGCTCGAAAGGTTGAAAGTGCAGATGCCGGATTATGTTTCGCCCGACGAAAGGGGAGAAACTGACCCTGTGGATTTTGAGCAGGACGAAGAAGCAGAAATCCTGCTGACGGAATTTATTGAAGAAATAGAAGAGAACGAAGAGATATCGGTGCGGGAACATGTTGAAGTAGACGACAAGTTCGATTACGGTGTAGGCCTTGAAGTGGGTTTGAACAAAACTGAAATTAACGAAAAGATCATCAACGATTTTATCATCCGTTTCAATTCAGGACGTTTGCAGCTGGATCCGAATGTATACTCGTTTACAACAGAAGACGAAGAATAATTTATTTCAGAAAGGTCTGATAACAAAAAAACCACCATTCGGTGGTTTTTTTGTTATCAGTAATATGTATCTCTTAAAGAGCTCCTTTTACAGTCTTGATAATACGTGCTGCAACTTTGTAAGGATCAGCCGCTGAATTTGGACGACGATCTTCAAGGTATCCGCTCCATCCTTTTTGAGGAACAAGAACAGGAATACGAATAGAAGCACCACGGTCAGAAACGCCATAGCTGAAATCATGAATACTTGCAGTCTCATGTTTTCCAGTCAAACGAAGGTGGTTGTCAGCACCATACACTTCGATGTGTTCTTTAACAACCGGGCGGAATGATTCGCAAACTTTGTCAAATACTTCTTTGCTGCCCGCAGTTCTCAACGCAGTGTTAGAGAAGTTAGCGTGCATACCGCTTCCGTTCCAGTCAAGATCGCCAAGAGGTTTGCAATGCCAGTTGATAGAAACGCCATATTTCTCACCGATACGTTCCAAAAGGTAACGCCCTAGCCAGATTTGGTCACCAGCTTCCTGTGCACCTTTTGCAAAGATCTGAAATTCCCACTGACCTGCTGCAACCTCTGCGTTGATACCTTCAACGTTAAGACCAGCTTCAAGGCAAGCATCTAAATGTTCTTCAATAATGTCACGGCCGTATGCATTTTGTGCACCTACTGAGCAGTAGTAAGGACCTTGTGGTGCAGGGTAGCCATTTGCAGGGAATCCAAGCGGTTTGTTTGTTTCAATATCCCAAAGGAAATATTCCTGTTCAAAACCGAACCAAAAATCATTGTCATCATCTTCGATTGTAGCTCTGCCGTTTGTCACGTGAGGTGTTCCGTCAGCATTCAAAACCTCGCACATTACCAGGTAAGCATCTTTACGCTGCGGATCCGGAATGATGTAAACAGGTTTTAAAAGACAGTCAGAAGAACCGCCAAGTGCTTGTTCTGTTGATGAACCATCAAATGACCAGTTGCTGCAATCTTCCAGTTTACCACTAAAGTCACTTTCGATTTTTGTTTTGCTGCGTAAACCTTGGGTTGGCTTGTGGCCATCCAGCCAAATGTATTCCAGCTTAGATTTTGACATAATAATACTAGATAAAGTGGTGACGAATTGATATTACGACACAATATTAATGCTAAATTGTATTTCTAAAAAATAAAATCTAGGAAAATTTACTCGATTACCGAATAAAATTGTGTTTATGGTAGTATTGTCAGTAAATAATGTACTATTTCAATAAACCAGGCCAGGTTTCAAATATAAACCTTTCAAAACGCAATTTTAATTTTATGGCAAAACTGAGTTTTCTAATTCACGTTATTAATTAAAAAAATTAAAAAAATACAAAAAACAGGATTTCAGTGACAAACTGATGAATCTTGGTATTGTCACTTTTCGCATGCGTCTGATTAGATAATTAATTGCTAATTTTGAATTTCAACAGGGTATAGATGATACCTGAATTTTGACTGTTCGTATGCATTTATTTTACCAGCCGGATCTCCGGATATTTGAACTTGATGAGGAAGAGTCGCGTCATTGCACGAAAGTCTTGAGGCTTTCAACCGGCGATATGATAGAAGTGACTGACGGCAAGGGCCTTTTGCAAAAATGTCGTCTGCATATAGGAAAGAAAAATGTAACCTATGAACCTGTTGAATCAGTCCAGATGCCTCGAAGGACCTACGGTGTGCATATAGCTGTGGCGCCTACCCGAAAAGCAGAAAGAAATGAATGGATGGTGGAAAAAATGACGGAGATGGGCGTTGACCGGATTGATTTTATTATTACGGAACATACGCATAAAGAAACGGTATCCCGCGTTGTTAATCTTAGCCGATTGAAAAAAATTGCGGCTTCTGCGATGAAGCAATCTCAGCAGTATTATATGCCGGAAATTTCAATCGTCACCGCATATAATTCTTTCATTCTGGAATCGGCTGCAAAAACCCGGTTGATCGCATACGTTCCGGATAATCACCTGACAGAACATGTTATTAAGAAGGTAGTTAAACATACCGATACCATATTACTCATCGGTCCGGAAGGCGATTTTACACCTGATGAAGTTAAGTTTGCTGTTGAAAACGGGTTCCAACCCGTTTCATTGGGGGCGACAAGATTAAGGACAGAAACCGCCGCTGTGGCCGGTTGCCATGCGATCAATCTGGCACAACTATTATAACGCCTGGAAATTAAAGCTAAGAAAATATGAGACGCAGCAGTTCCCGATTATTCTTTTGCACATTCAGCTTAGTACTCGCAACATTTTCGTTAAGTACGGCCCAGTCTTCGCTAAAAATTGCCAAACTGAAATATGGTGGCGGAGGGGATTGGTATGCTAACAAAACATCATTGCCCAACCTGATCAGCTTTTGTAATGCAGAGCTGAAAATGAATATTAATCCAGCCGAGGATGTTGTCGAGGTAGGAAGTCCGGATTTGTTTACCTACCCGTTTGTGCATATGACAGGTCACGGCAATGTCGTTTTCACCGATGCAGAAGCGCGGAATCTTCGCAACTATCTGCTGGCCGGCGGGTTTTTGCATATAGATGACAATTACGGGCTTGATCCGTATATCAGGAGGGAAATGAAAAAAGTTTTCCCGGAATTGTCCTTTGTTGAGCTGCCTTTTGATCACCAGATTTATCATCTCAAATATAACTTTACCAATGGTCTTCCCAAAGTGCATGAACATGATGGCAAGCAGCCGCAAGGATTTGGTCTGATATATCAGGGAAAGCTTTTGTGCTTTTACTCATTTGAAACTGACCTTGGTAATGGCTGGGAAGATCAGAGTGTTTATAAAGATCCGGAAGAGCTAAGAAGAAAGGCTTTGCAGATGGGGGCAAATCTTCTGGATTACGCATTTACAATATTGTGATATTTCAAGTTGAGTATTGAAGTGTCGCTATTTTCTAGAATCAATATAAATAAGTTGCCAAATTAACCGGTGTCTATGATGGGATTTTGACTTCTTACACGTAAATTTGTATAAGTATCGTTTTTTAACCACCATACCTTTTCATGTATATAGTTCTTGCCGTATTTGTAGTACATTGGTATTTGTCTCTATTTTGCCAAACATTCTTTTTGCACCGTTATTCTGCTCATAAAATGTTTATCATGAGCAAGCCATGGGAGCGGTTTTTTTATCTTTTGACATATCTTTCACAAGGTTCATCCTACCTGAGTCCACGTGCTTATGCCATCCTGCACCGTATGCACCACGCATTCAGTGATACAGAGAGGGATCCGCATTCGCCCCATCATACAAAAAATGTCTTTACCATGATGTGGGAGACAAAAGACATTTACAATGCTGTGCTGAACAGAAAAAGAGCCATAGAATCACAATTTGAGCGTAATTATCCGGAATGGAGATTCATTGAAAAATTGGGGGATTCATGGTTATCCAGAGCGGGCTGGGCTATTTTATATTCAGCTTTTTACGTGCTGGCTTATCTTTATCTGGATATGCACTGGGCATTCTTCTTCTTGTTGCCGATTCATTTTCTAATGGGGCCCATCCATGGTGCTATTGTAAACTGGAGCGGCCATAAGTATGGTTATCAGAATTTTGATAATGACGATAAATCTAAAAACTCATTGATTTTTGACTTTCTGATGATGGGAGAGTTGTTCCAGAACAATCATCATAAACGTCCGAACAGCATTAATTTTGGTTCCAGGTGGTATGAAGTCGACCCAACCTATCCGGTGATTAAGATGCTTAACAAGATGAAGATCATCGAGATTAGAAAAAAAGTGTAATATTTAAGCTAGTTATATTTAAAGCAGCGGACGAAAGTTTGCTGCTTTTTTTTGCCTGCCCACTGAACTGTCCGGCTGGCCTTATCTGTCATTCATCAATTACCTACAGGCTTAAAAAAACTTTGGCAGGTGTGAGAGACACCTGCCAAGTTTGCTTATTAACACCACAAAAAATGAAATCTAACTTTACACGTTCAATTATGTCGTCTGACGTTTAAAAGAACAATACAAATAAATCATCTAATGCTTAAGATGAGCTTAACAATAAATTAGAATTTGCTTAGAGTCGTAAAAAATTTAAAATGAAGGTCGTGCCTTTGGGCTGATTTGGCTGAATTGACACATTTCCGTTGTGCAACTTAACAATCCGCTCTACCAGCGAAAGTCCGATGCCATATCCTTTTACGTTGGCAGTATTGTCGCCGCGATAAAAAGGCTGGAAAATCAGGCTTTGATCCTGAGCAGGAATCCCTTTGCCTGTATCCGAAAATTGCAGAACCAACTTATTAGATGTAGCTCTTAATGCGACCTTCACAGTTTGATTTTCTGAAAATTTGCACGCGTTGTCCATCAGGTTCAGGAAAGCGGTTTTCAGCAGCGTGGAATTTCCGGCAATTTCAAGCCACGCATCGTCTTCCGGAAGTTGTTCCAGATCAATCTGAATGTTATAGGCGGCATTGGCCTGGCTCAGGCTCTGGCGGCAATCCCACAGCAGATCATCGATCCGAACGATCTCAGTCAAAAGATCCCGCTGGTCTTCACTGACCTTGGCAAGTTCCAGAAGTGTATTTGATAGTTGTGCAAGTTCCTGAATATCTTCTAAAACAGACTGGATGGTGATTTTATATTCGTCCGGACTACGCTCTTTCAGCATGCTTACTTCCAGCTGGGATCTTATTTTGGTCAACGGATTTTTGAGCTCATGAGATACGTTGGCGACAAAGATTTTCTGCATTTGGAAAGCCGTTTCAATCCGATCGAGAAGTTTATTGAAAGTCGTGGCCAGGCGGCCGATTTCGTCTTTTTGATTAGGTATATTCAGTCGGGTGTCCAGCTTTTGGGGTAATATCCCCTCGACGGCATTCATCACTTTTGAAATAGGTCGTAATGCACGTTTGGCGAAAACCCAGCCTGCAATCCCAACAATAATTACTACAATGAAAAAGATAACTGTCAGAAGCGTTTTTAGGTTCGACAGATTCGCCTGGCCGTAAAGGTCCTGTGCGCCAAGCATAACCACAGCACGCGTAAAAGGGTATTTGTAATATAAACCAACCACCTTATAGTCGCCGTCAGTATAGCGGATTTGGCCGGACTTCCTGATTTCGTCAAGCCAGTAATTGGAGACATGGATTGATTTTGACTGGGCTGTTATATTGGTGTAAATCAGCCTGTTACGTTCGTCAAAAATCAGAATATTTTCATTGTATATAAGATCGCGGTTGGAGCCCTCAAAGGCTCTGAGGACTTCTGCATTGACTTGCGGGACGGTGGACAACAGTTCTGTGGTAGATCGCGCCTTTGACCGTAGACGGTCATAAAAATCTTCCGTAACGTTGTAGTAAGTAAATACGTAAATAGCAAAAAAAGTAACCGCAAGAATACCGCTTACCAGTAAGAGAAATTGGATGGTCAGTCGGGTACGGATCTGCATAATTTACTCGATTTTAAGGACGTACCCCATACCAAACTGTGTATGAATAAGTTTGACGGGATAATCCTTGTCGATCTTTTTCCTTAAATAGTTTACATATACCTCGATAACATTGGTTCCCGTATCAAAACCAATATCCCAGACCTGTTCAGCAATTTCAACTTTTGATATAACTCTTCCCTGATTCCTGATCAGATACACAAGCAGATTAAATTCTCTTGCAGTAAGGTTGATCTTGTTCCCTGAGCGATGTACGGTTTTGGCATCCATTGAAACTTCGAGGTCGGCAAAACGAAGTATTTGTGCCGTTTGCGATATGGCCGAGCCCCGCTTGGTAAGTGCCCTGACCCTGGCAAGCAGCTCTTTAAATTCAAAAGGCTTCACCAGGTAGTCGTCCGCGCCTGCGTCGAGTCCGGTCACTTTGTCGTCGGTAGAACCCAACGCTGTCAGCATTAGGATAGGGGTTTCATCGCCCCAGTTCCTGATCTCCCGACAAAGTTCAATCCCGTTGATTCCCGGAATGATGATATCGCTGATAATCAACTGATAGCCTCCTTTTTTGGCAAGTTGTTTCCCAATCAGGCCATCATAGGCAATGTCAACTTCATAGCCGTTTTCTTCCAGTCCCTGTTTTAAGGATTGTACCGTTTTGGGCTCGTCTTCTATCAGTAGTAATTTCATTTATTTGGTAAAAATAATTCAGCAACCTCTTTCCAATTTCCTACTCTCCGGTATGATTTGTTGTCTAGATTATGCGTTGCTGAGAATAAAATTCCTTCCCCTTTAAAGGCATCGAGGTTTCGGACATGATCGTCAATCAGATAATCAGAATGAATGATGCTTTTGTGTCCGCAAAAAACAATATTGGACCATGGGATGAAATCAAAATGTTTTTTTAACCAGTCAAATTTATCTTTAAAAGAATTTGGAAACTCCATGGCTGCAGTGGCTACAAAAATCTCATAATAATGTGATAGCTTATAGACCGTTTCCCTTGCGTCCCGCTTTATCGTTACGTCTGAGAAAAAACCAGGCTCATTCATTATTCTTTTCAGCCGGGTCATCTGTTTGGGGTGAAGCAGTTCTTTTATAGGCTTGGTTTCAAAATCTTTCTCAAATAATGTCGTATTAAAATCATTCAGGATTATGCTGACCAGCTTTTCGTGTGTGTCGGCCATGACATCGTCCATATCCAGTGTTAGTCTCAGCATTACAATAATGTTCTATGGGCATCATAATTTTCAAGATAATCAGATACCCTTTTCAAAAACATCCCACCCAGCGAGCCATCAACTACCCTGTGATCATAGGAATGAGAAATAAACATCAGACTCCTGATTCCGAGTAAATCGCCCTGAGGCGTTTCAATGACAGCAGGTTTTTTCTTGATTGCTCCGAAAGCCATGATCGCTACCTGAGGCTGGACGATAATTGGTGTCCCCATCAGATTGCCAAATGCGCCAATATTGGAAACGGTATAGGTGCCGCCAGCAAGATCGTCTGCTTTCAACTTATTTTCACGGGCTCGTTTTGCCAGTTCATTAACTTTCCTTGCAAGGCCAGCCAGATCATACTGGTCTGCATGATGGATAACCGGAACAATCAGATTGCCATCCGGCAGTGCTACGGCCATACCGATATTTATATCTTTTTTCTTAACAATGTTGTCGCCCTCGACAGATATATTGATCATCGGATAATCCTTTATTGCCTTTACTACGGCTTCAATCAGAATTGGCGTGAATGTAATACTGTCGCCGGATTTTTTTCTGAAATCGTTTTTGACTGCTTCCCGCCATTTGACAACCGAGGTCATATCTGACTCAATGAAAGAAGTCACGTGTGCAGAAATCCGTTTGGATTCAATCATACGGGAAGAGATCATTTTCCGCATACGATCCATTTCTATAATTTCGGTCGATCCTTTAACCGATGGTGTAGTGACAGGTGCAACTTCCCTTTTTGTATTTCTTTCAGTTAAATAGGAAATAACATCGTTTTTCGTAACGCGGTTTTCAACACCTGTTCCATTGATACTTGCAAGTTCCTGGGCACTGAGTTTCTCCTCCCGGGCAATACTCAGTACCAGTGGTGAGTAAAATGTGTTAGAATCGGCATCACTTTTAATAACTTCCTGTGAAGGGTCAATTTCCGACGTTCTCTGAACCGCTTTTTGCAGATCGTTTTCCAAAAATGCAACCGCGTCGAATGCTGAGTTTTCAATGTCAGTAACAGGGTCAGCACCTGAAGCCTCCTGGTTTATATCGTCATCTACCCTGAAATTTGCGACCGGGCTGCCAATTGCAACCACATCACCTTCCTTCACCAGCCATTCATTTAATACGCCAGAATAGGGTGAGGGTACTTCGGTATCCACTTTGTCGGTAGCTACTTCCAGAACGGAATCGTCGGCCGTTATGGCGTCACCTGCTTGCTTCAGGCGGGTCAGAACGGTACATTCCATGATACTCTCACCCATCGGGGGCATTAACATTTCAACTATTTTCATATTTTTCTATATTTCATCTCCACTTCCAACCCCTCGTCACGAATACTAAATCTATAAATAAATATATTAAATCTTTTCTTCAGCCGCTTTCAACAACGTTTTCCTAAGCAGGTTCAAAACATAGGTTGTAGTTAGCTCAATATTCACTTTTCGGATACTTCTCAAAGTTAGCAGCTGGGTAACTGTTTCAGTCGGGGTTGCACATGCTATCCATACCGTGCCAACCGGCTTTTCGGCGGTTCCTCCGTCAGGACCTGCAATTCCGGTTGTCGAAATGGCATAGGTGGTATTCAGCGCTTTGCGCGCCCCTTCCGCCATTTCTTTTGCCGTCTGCTCACTCACTGCACCATAAGTATCCAGTGTTTGACCGGACACACCGAGTAAGCTCGTTTTAACGGCATTGCTATAACTTATCACCGACCCTTCAAAATAGCGCGATGAGCCGGGAATGCTGGTAAGCTGACTTGCTACAAAACCACCAGTGCAGCTTTCAGCGGTACTGATCGTTGCATGCTGTTCAATGAGCAGCCTTCCGATAACCGATTCCAGTTCATCAGCATCGTAGCCAAATACATAATCCTGAATCAGCGGGAGCAGCTTATTGACCTGGTCTTTTAACTCAGCATCCAGTTCCGCCTGGTTATCACCAGTTGCGGTGAGCCGCAATTTTACCTGCCCGAAATGTGGTAAATAAGCCAGGCGGATATGAGCCGGCAGGGCATTTTCCCAATGCTCAATAGTTTCGGCCAGAAATGATTCACCAATCCCGATTGTCCTGACAATCTTATGCTGAATAATGTTTGAGACAAAACGGTCTTTCAGCCTTGGCAGAATGGCATGTTCCATCAGACTTTTCATTTCATAGGGCACACCGGGCAATGAAATGTAAATGACATTATTTTCATCAAACCACATGCCAGGCGCCGTACCCCAAAGGTTGGCGATGTACGTGCAGTTGGTAGGGAGTGCTGCCTGCTGAATATTCAGCTCCGTCATTTCACGGCCCCTTTTAGCAAAAAAGTCCGTTACTAATGCCAGTGCATCTTCATTTATCTTTAATTCTGAATTAAAATATTTGCAAAATGTGTGTTTCGTGATATCATCTTTCGTTGGTCCGAGGCCACCTGTAACAATGATTACGTCGGCTCTTTCACTTGCTTCTTTCAAAGACGAAAGAATATCTTCCTGATTATCGCCAACCGAAGTTTTTCGTATCGGCCGAATGCCGATGTTAGTCAGCTCAGCACCAATCCATTGTGTATTTGTATCTGTAATTTGTCCAAAAAGGATTTCGTCACCGATGGTAATTATTTCAGCCCTGATTATGGGATTCATAAATGCGAATGAGGTTGAATTGAACCGTTTATTTTTCCAAAATTAAGTAAAATTAATCGTTATTGATTACGTTTGAACCATAGTGTCAATTAAACCGAGCAACTCCTATGAATCGAAAAATAACGTTAATAATCTTTTTAATCATTTCATCAAGCTGTGCTTCAATGGCTCAGTTCAATCTTGGGAAGGTACTTGACTCATTCAAAAAGCCGGAAGGAAGCACATCGTTGTCAGAAGGCGATATTGTTAAAGGTTTGAAGGAAGCATTAACCGTTGGCATCAGCAACGGTTCAGCGGAGGCGTCGAAAAAAGACGGTTTTTTTAAAAATGAGCTGATTAAAATAGTAGTACCGCCGGAAGCTCAGAAAGTCGCTGAAACGTTGAGGAAGCTCGGTCTTGGAAAAGAAGTAGATAAATTCACGCTATCTCTGAACCGTGCTGCGGAAGATGCTGCAAAAAAGTCTAAACCGATCTTCGTTAAAGCGATCACTTCAATGACTATTACAGATGCTGTCGGGATTTTGAAAGGCGAGGATGATGCTGCTACGAAGTATCTGCAGAAAACTACGAACCAGGATCTGTATAATACATTTTTTCCGGTCGTCGACAGTACACTTAATTTAAATAAGGCTACGCAGTATTACGGCAGCATGGTAAAGACTTACAACGAAATACCATTGGTCAAAAAGGTGAATCCGGATTTGAAGGCATATGCAACACAGAAGACCATCGATGGTTTGTATCTGCTGATCGCTCAGGAAGAAAAGAAGATCAGGAAGGATCCGGTTGCCCGTGTAAGCAGTATATTAAAAACTGTTTTTGGTCAATCGGGAAAGTAACGAACCTGAATTAGCCGGGAATTGTTACTTTGTCTTACTTTTGCGAAAAAATTAAACCTTTTATGAAAAATTCTGAGATACATTTCACCGTAGAACTTGACAATCAAAATATACCTGACAAAATCCACTGGAGCGCTACCGACAATCCAAATGAAGGAATCAATGACACGCGTGCAATTGCGATCGCGGTTTGGGACCATTACCATAGAGGCACGTTAAAAATCGATCTTTGGACTAAGGATATGGAGGTTTTTGAAATGAAACGCTTTTATATTGAAATTATGAGCGGAATTGCAGATACTTTGCTTACTGCAACCAACGACAAGGTAATGGCGGATGCCATTGAAGGTGTTTGTGAAACTTTGAGCAAAAAGCTCGACGAGGAGATGAAAGCGGCAAAATAATGTGGGGATGCACATTCATAATTGCAAAAAATGGCGGCCGGATTGGTCGCCATTTTTTGTAATGTAATGTAATGTAATTTCATTTCAGGTCAATCAAAGCTGCCTTGTCTTTCCTGGGTAAACTTTGCACGACCAGGTCGTATGAATCCTTTACCCAGGCGAATAAAAGTTCAGACGAGATACTTCCGGTCATATAAACAGTGTTCCAGTGTTTTTTATTCATATGATACCCTGGCAACACATCTGCATATTTTTCGCGAAGTTCTTCTGCTTTTTCAGGATCACACTTCACGTTGAACTGAGGCGTGGTCCCATCAATGGGCGATAATAGAAATACTTTTCCCATCACCTTAAATACCAGCGTATCCGGGCCGAATGGTAACTCTTCAGTAACACCAGGCAATCCTAAACAAAAATCACGAAGGATCTCTAAATTCATCTTGTAAAGGCCCTTACAATCATCACTATTAAACAAAACAGGAACATAATGATAGAAATCCTGTTGATCCCGTGCATCATTCTCAAATTGAATGATGTAGGATCGTTAGGATTTGGTTTTTTGAATACCCGGATAAAGTAATGAAATACATCTCCGAGTTGAAAGTACTTTTTCATATCAACGTTTTTTTAAATATGATATCTTTAAGAAAGATTGTACGTCTCGTTTTGCCCTGGTTCGATCCAGCGGCCATCCTCACGTATTAGTTCAATTAATTCGTCTACTGCTTTTGCAGCGGTAACAGAACGCTTGATCACTTCCTGCCCCCGGTATAACGCAATTTTATCCTTACCCATTCCAACATATCCATAATCTGCGTCAGCCATCTCTCCGGGGCCATTAACGATGCAGCCCATAATCCCGATCTTTATGCCTTTCAAATGCTCTGTATGCTTCCTGATCATGGCCGTAGTTTCCTGCAGGTCAAAAAGCGTCCGTCCGCAGGATGGACATGAGATGTATTCTGTTTTAGACATTCTTGTTCTGGCAGCCTGCAATATGCCGAACGCTATACTATTGTAAGATGCGGCAGATACAAGTTTTTCCCTGTGTGATACCGGGTACTGAAAATCCGGAGAAAGCAAAATTCCATCTCCAAAGCCGTCAACAAGTAATCCGCCTATGTCTGTTGCCGAATACAATGTCAGGCTGTCGCCAAGATCAGTTTCATAGGTTCGCTGAATGATTACCGGAATTTTTATTTTCATTTCAACGAGACGGTAAAAGAATCGTCTCATTTCCGGCATCGCGTGTTGATTTTCTGAATGGATCAGTAAAACTATATTTCGCTTATCACTGAGATTTTCAAGAAATCCATTTGTAAAATTATGGATTGTACCCTTTATAAAATTAATCTGCGGAGAAACATCTGATTTGTCATTCTGTTCCCACTCACCCACATTAAATAACGGAAACTTATTTGTCCGATCGCTATGTTTTCGCCATCCTTCGAAATCGATGATTTCTTTCAAACCATTTGGAAGCATAAAAGGAATGGCGGCTTTTCCTGAATAAATAAAATCAGCGCCCTGATCATTCATTGCCCATTTGTCAGGAACGGGTAAGAAGAAATGTCCGATACTTTTAAGATCTTCATGTTGTTCCACAGAAAGGTCGGAGTAATCAGCGATCACTCGGGGCACATTAAGTCCGCCAATATTGTAAACTTCCTGTGTTTCCCGTCTAGTATACTGGAAGGGATTAATCGGGCATTTGTCAACAGCATCGATTGGCGCATGCGGCGCACGACGGTCATAACGTTCGACCAACGCCCGTGCAACAGGTGCCTCTTTCTCCGGCGCTTCCGTCAATGAAACCCGGACAGTATCTCCGAGGCCATCTTCCAGCAGCGTCCCTATCCCGACAGCTGATTTAATTCTGCCATCTTCTGCTTCACCTGCTTCTGTGACACCCAGATGGAGTGGATAAGGTTTTAAGCCTTCTTCATCCAACCTTTGGACCAGCAACCGATATGCTTCCACCATTACCTGCGTATTGCTGGATTTCATTGAAAGCACTATATTGTAATAATTCAGCTCTTCACAGATGCGTAAAAATTCCAGGGCAGATTCAACCATACCCAGCGGCGTATCTCCATAACGGCTTAAGATTCGATCAGATAAGGAACCGTGATTCGTGCCGATACGCATAGCGGTCCCGTACTCTTTACAAATTTTAATCAACGGAATAAACTTCTCACGGATGCGTTCAAGTTCAGCCGCGTAGGATGCGTCGGTGTAGTCTATAACTTCGAAACGCTTCCTGTCAGCATAATTGCCGGGGTTGATCCGTACTTTCTCAACGATCCGGGCAGCGAGTTCAGCGGCATTTGGCGTAAAATGAATATCAGCTACAAGGGGAATGAAAATGCCTTTTTGATGCAGACCTTTACGAATATTTTCAAGATTTTGAGCCTCTTTCACACTCGGCGCAGTGATCCTGACATACTCACAGCCCGATTCGACCATACGGATCACCTCATCAATAGACCCCTGGGTATCCATGGTATCAACAGTAGTCATGGACTGAATTCTGATCGGATAATCTGAACCCATCGGGATATCACCGATGTTGACAGTTATTGTTTTCCTGCGCTTGTATTCCGTCAGGGATGGGCAGTATATGATAGGTTTGCTTTCAGTTGCTGTCAGGATGGACATTTTACGCTGTTGTTTTTTATTCAGCAACTTTTAATTGCCAAAATAATTAAGCTTGTGTTTTCTAAAATCAGGTTTTTCTGAAATGAAGATACAAATAACACAAATCTAAAACACAATTTGAATTACAATCGTGCATTTCACATCAATCCATAGAATTAAAAAATAAAACCGGCCGGAAAATTGATTTTCAGGCCGGTTTTATTTATAAAATGGTGGAGAAGCTATTAGTCCTCAATCCGGCTTCCTGAGTCCACATTAATAATATAACTTTTGCCGCCGGCTTTTTCGATGGCTTCAGCAACTTCCCCGGCCTTTGAGGGCGCGTACACAAACATACATCCACCACCACCAGAACCATTAATTTTCCCTCCAAGAGCGCCGGCGGATAAGGCTGCGTCCATCATTAGCTCTATTTTGGGCGTGGAAGTGCGTTTAAAATCACGCAGATTGGTATAATGTCTGTATAGGAGTTCACCAAAATTCTGATCAAATCCGGCTATCTCGTCGTCAGCCACAGAAGCGGATAATAACGCTTTGCCTTTTAACAGAATATCACGGTCATCGATATTGGCCTGCAGCAGGCTTAACTCGTCTGTTGACAAAACTTTTTTATAGTCAGAAATTTGTGTGAGCTCCGTTCTGACAATAGAAAAGTATGGATCATACAATGTCACCTTTTTGATGACGTCCTCCATCCCGTATCTGCAACGCGCGAGAATTCCCAGCGTATCCTTCGGTTCCAGCGAGTCGCCAAGGACAAATGTCCCAAGTTTCGGTGTCAGCGTTTCTACATAGATATGCGGCTGGGATTCCAGATAGATCACATTTCCGATAGCCGTCGAGTAGTGATCCATCATCCCGCCAGGCTCACCAAATTCCAGAACCTCGGCAGCATTGGCTATCTCTCCCAGTTCTTTCAGTGAAAAATGGGCAGGATTATCACTCATTTTATCCAGAAAGTGAGCCCAGGAAACAATCAATGCAGAAGAACTGGATGTACCTGAGTTTATCGGGATGTTGCCATGAATGATACAGTCAAAACCTTTTGAGAAATGAAGTCCCTTTCTTTTTAAAACGTTGACCGTACTTCTGAAATAATCGCGCTGAACGACGTAAGGAAACGTTTCGTCCAGAGAAAATGAGATCTGTTGATCCAGATCAGGAAGGTTGAGCACAATGCGGTCATCAGACCGGTATGCGCCTTCAATACTAATCCTTCTGGATATGGCCGCAGCAATCACCGGAAGTCCGAGATAATCCTGATGTTCTCCAAAAAAGCAGATCCTGCCTGGTGTTGATACTTTCATGAATTACCAGCTTTTCTTCTTGTGGCCAACCAGGCCGAAGTATAGGATAAATAAATAGAGCGGGAGCATCAGCCAATATGCTTTTTGCGTGCTTCCGATTGAATCGGCAATACCGCCATAGATAAGGGGCATGATCGCTCCACCGGAAATACCCATGATCAATAGTGCGGACGCTGTTTTTGTGAATTTTCCCAGTCCACTTAAAGCAAGAGGCCAAAGGGCCGGCCAGATTACCGCATTGGCGAAGCCTAAAACGGCAATGCATAAGACCGATGTAAAACCTGACGATAAAATCGCAACAATTGTCACTACCACACCAACAACGGCTGAAAACATTAAATAAGACTGCTGAGACACATATTTTGGAATTAAGATAATACCCAAAACGTATCCGAACATCATCGCAGCAAGCGTATAGGTACCGAACAAGCGTGCTTGCTCTTCTGCAAAACCAAGAGATACGCCATAATTGATGATTGTATCACCGGCAATAACTTCAACGCCGACATAACAGAATAATGCAATGACGCCCAAGACCAGGTTCGGGAATTGGAAAACACTTGTTTTTTCAACTACAATCTCACTGGAAGTTACCACGTCATCTTCTTCTTCGCTAACTTCAACAAGACCTTTCGACATTTTGATCAACAAGGCTAAACCAACAAGAACGGCTGTCAAAACGATATAGGGCAGGACAACCTTGTCAAGTTCATCTTTCGGATCAGCTGATGAGGCTCCGGCTAAAAGAAGACCACCAATGACCACCTGACTGATGATACCCGCCGTTTTATTTGCAATACCCATTATACTGATTCTTTGAGCCGCACTTTCACGCGGGCCCAGAATTGTTACGTACGGATTTGACGCTGTCTGAAGCAGTGTCAAGCCAATACCGATGGTGAATAAACCGGCAAGAAATAGGGGATAAGATGCCATTTCTGCCGCAGGAATAAAGACGATCGTACCAACTGCCATGATGATGAGGCCAAGTGACATACCGTTTTTAAAGCCTGTTTTTTTCAAAACCCAGGAAGATGGAAGTGCCATCAGCGTGTAAGAAATGAAGAAAGCAAATGTAACCAGGTATGAACTCGTATTATCCAGACTGAATGCTTTTTTGAAAAAGGTAATAAGCGTACCATTTACCCATGTAACAAATCCCATTACAAAAAATAATACGCCAACAATGATAAGGGGGCCCAGGTAATTGTTATTCTTGCTGCTCATTTAAAAAGTAGTTATAGGGTTATTTTTTGTAAAGTTAAAATTCATCTGTAAGACCGAAGATCCGTTTATTCGTTTTCCATTTTCCTCTTGTAAAATCGGGGATTTCAACCGGTGAGCTTCCACGTGCTACCGATAATTCAGAAAGCGGACTTATTGCACTCCATACTGCTGCATCATAAACATCGATGGGAGGGGCGACTTGCCTTTTAACGGCTTCAATAAAACCCCTGAATACAAAATAGTCGATTCCTCCGTGGCCGGCATTTTCAGCTTCTTTCTCGTATTTTTTCCAAAGTGGGTGATCATATTTTTTTAAATAAGGTGCATCCGGTTCAGCTTCATGTTGTTTTGGCGAAACACCTTCAAGATAAATGCTGTGTCCATCGTTCATCCAGATTCCCTCCGTTCCCTGCGCTCTGAAACCAAGTGAATAGGGCCGGGGAGAATTTGTGTCGTGAATCAGAACGATGTTTTCGCCATTATGACATTGTATGGTTGTGGTCACTACATCGCCCAGCCTGAAATTTACTTTTGCATTCGGATGGTTTTCACCGCCGTGGTCTACAATGTATTTATGCAATCCGCGTGATTTGGTCGCTGTGGAAGTGAGGTAATTAAATTTATTTCCCCTGTTGATATCCAGCCAATGGGCGACAGGACCTAAACCATGCGTCGGGTAAATATCCCCATTCCTGTCAACGGAATGCTGTGTACGCCATTTCGCTTCTGAATATCCGTTTTCACCAAATTCGACGCCGAAACCATCGTTACTTTTGCCATTGTTCAGTTTAATGCCGCGCAAATCGTGCTGATATCCACAGTGCGCATAGGTCATCTCACCAAACAATCCTTCCCGGATCATTTTTAAAATAGCCATCACATCGCGGCGGTAACATACGTTTTCCAGGATCATACAGTGCGAACCTGTTTTTTCGAATGTGTCGACCAGGTCCCAGGATTCCTGTAACGTAACTGTTGCGGAAACTTCAACGGCTGCATATTTGCCTGCATTCATTGCTGCGACGGTCATAGGCACGTGCCACTGCCATGGGGTCGCGATCAGGACGGCATCGAGATCATCACGTTTAACAAGATTCAGAAAATCTTCCGGTCCTTTTCCATACACGGCAGGTTCCTTCTTTCCGGCTTTCCTGATCAGATCTTTTGCAAAGCCGGTCGACGCAGAATCAATATCACAGATAGCATTTACCTCGACATCTGAACGGTAAAGTGCTTGCTGAAGATGGTTGCGCCCTCGGAGGCCAACGCCGATAAACCCTATCCGAACCTTATCTTTGGCTTTTGGGATTTCCTCTTTTAAAAGGATGTCCGGAAAAATGCCGGTCGCAGATCCTGCCAATGTTGCTTTTTGAATAAAATTTCGTCTATCCATAAGAAAGCTTAAGAAAAATATTATAAGGTTTAGGTATTAGCACTGTAACCGCGCAAGATACGATCAAATACCATATTTTTAAATTTTTTTATTAATTAAAAAAATTAAGAATATCCGGCTGATAAGATTGTTTGAGAATAATAATAGACGATTTTGAACATTTTAAATTGATATTATGTTTCGATAAGAGTACGCTCCAATGGGCAGAGGCATTCCCGTCCGGCGGCTTTAAGTGTGTTTAACACATACTTTGTTACGACATTTAAGGCATTTTTAACATTAACATTATATATGGCTCACAAAGTGGCTGTGTTTCGTAAAGAACACTTCAATGCGGCTCATCGGCTTCACAATCCGGCATGGCCGGATGAGAAGAACGAAGAGGTTTTTGGTAAGTGTAACAATCCGAATTTTCATGGTCATAATTACGAGCTGATTATTCAGGTAACTGGCGAACTGGATCAGGAAACTGGTTTTGTGATCGATATGAAGGTATTGAGTTCCATGGTGAAGGAACATGTTCTGGATCGGTTCGATCATAAAAACCTCAATTTTGATGTAGCTGAATTTCAGGAGTTGAATCCTTCAGCTGAGAACATTGCCATTGTTATCTACAACATCCTCAGACCAAAACTAGATGCAGAGCTTGCTCTGAAAATTAGATTATATGAAACAGAACGAAACTTTGTTGAATACCCAGTCGATTGAAAATTTTGATATCGAAGAGATTGGTGAAGAGCATCTTTTTTCTTCTATTGAAACACCCATGCGTCCTGATGCTTTTGCTTTGGAGGATGATGTGAAAATTGAGCTGATCGAAAAACATTTTCGCCATATTATGGAGATCATGGGTCTCGATATGACCGACGATAGTCTTCAGGGTACTCCCAAAAGAGTGGCCAAAATGTACATTAAGGAGGTTTTTAGCGGTTTGGATCCGAAAAATAAACCTGGCGTTACCTTATTTGACAACAAATATAAGTACAACCAGATGCTGGTGGAGAAGGATATTTCAGTATTCTCTAATTGCGAGCACCACTTTGTCCCGATTTATGGAAAGGCGCATATTGCGTATATCTCCAGCGGTAAAGTGATTGGTTTGTCTAAACTGAACAGGATCGTTGACTATTTTTCGAAGCGTCCGCAGGTTCAGGAGCGGCTGACGGTGCAGATTGCTAACGAACTAAAGCAGGCTTTGGAAACAGACGATGTGGCAGTCGTTATTGACGCAAAACATATGTGCGTGCAGTCGCGTGGCGTTCGGGATGCAGGGAGTTCGACGGTTACTGCATTTTATGGCGGAAGATTTGAGGAAGAAACAACGAAAAAAGAATTTCTCGCTTATCTGGGAATGTAATCAGAAACTATTGTAGAAATTTAGAATACAAACGCGTTAAAATCCGGCAGCATCATGCTCCGGATTTTAACGCTTTTTCTTTTTAAACCGTTGGACCAATTCTTTCTAAAAGAGCTTTGGTTGCTTTAATCCCTTCTCGCTCAGATAGTTTGCTTCCTTCATATTCAATACCGGCAATACCTTTGAAACCGCTGTCTTTTACTATTTTCAGGATCTTGGTATAATCTGTTTCAATACAGTTTCCTTTTTCGTCGAAGTCATAGGTTTTAGCACTAACCCCTTTCGCAAATGGCATTAGTTCCTTCGTTCCCTGATAGCGGTCATACGACTCTTCGCATTCGAAACTTCCTTGTTTTCTTTTGATACAAAAATTCCCGAAATCAGGCAAAGTACCAACATTTTTCATGTTGACTTGTTTCATTACGCCCGAAAGCCATTTTCCGTTGGATGATGAACCTCCGTGGTTTTCAACGATGACGTTGATACCGGTTTTCTTGGCAAATTCACCAAGTTTCCCCAAACCCTCCACTGCGGCTTTTGCAATTTCTTCGTCACTGCCTTTTCCGAAAGCATTGACACGAATTGTTTTGCAACCCAGGAACTTGGCACATTCAACCCATTTGTAGTGGTTTTCAACTGCTTTGTTACGAACTGCCGCATCTAACTCGCCAAGCCCGCCTTCACCATCAATCATGATCAGGTTATTGGTAACTCCGTTGTCTTTACATCTCTGCAGAAGCTCGTTCAGATACGTTTTATCTTCTGCTTTATCTTTGAAAAACTGATTTACGTATTCAACAATAGAAATACCAAACTCTTTTTTTGCGAGTTCAGGAAAATCCATGTTTACGATTTTTTTTGCGAATAGTTCCTTGTGCAGCGACCACTCTGCGAGTGAGATTTCGAAGAACATTTTCTTCGCTGCCGTTTCTGCAAATAGGTCAGTTAGCGTAGTGGCAGCCAATGCAGTAGCTCCGGCTTGTTTTAGGAAATCGCGTCTTGAAAAATACATTTGCGGTTAGAATTTAGATTTAGAGATTAGTATTCAGGACTTAATTGTTTTCTTTGGGTAATTGGGCTGGTGCGTAAAGTTTCTGATTTTTTACGAGATTCACAGCATTTGGTCCGATTTCCTGAAAATATAATTACATATTTTGGCGTATTCGGAACTGCCCTGGTACAGGTATAAGTTTAAGATGCGTTACAAATGATCGTTAAGTTGTCAGGTTCTAGGCAGTTTTTTGGTTTATTTGCAGGATAGAATTAGCAAAAGCCAAATCAGGAAAATTTAGATTACAGGGTTATATGAGTACAGAGAATAATTGGAAAACACTTACTTCGGAAACGGTTTATGAAAATGCCTGGCTGGAGGTCAGCCATCGTGAAGTAATCAATCCCGCCGGAAAGGACGGTATCTATGGCGTTGTAAAATTTAAAAATAAAGCACTCGGTATCATTCCTGTCGACGGCGACGGATATATTTATCTGGTTGGACAGTTTCGCTATACTTTGAATGAATATTCCTGGGAAATTCCTGAGGGCGGCGGGCCATTTGATGAAGACGTCCTTGATGCGGCAAAACGTGAGCTAAAAGAAGAAACAGGTTTACTTGCTTCCAGCTGGACAAGGTTGGCGCGAATTCATACTTCTAATTCTGCTACGGATGAAGAGGGATTTCTTTTTCTGGCCGAAGGACTGAGCCAGACCGAAGCTGAACCGGAGGAAACGGAAGATCTGCAGGTTAGAAAAGTCCATCTTTCGGAAGCGGTAGAAATGGTAATGCGTTCGGAAATTACCGATGCTATTTCTATGACTGGAATATTAATGGCGGCCAGACTGAGGGGGATCTAAAATGATTGAATCGCTATTTTACGGAATCCTGACTGGTATCGGGCTTTGCCTGACGTTTGGGACCGTATTTTTTTCATTGGTTCAAAACAGTGTCGATAATGGGTACCGTACAGGAATCAAAATCGCGTCCGGTGTATTTGCTTCGGATCTGATTTTTGTTTTTTTTGCAATTTTTGGCACTTCGTTATTACCTGACATTCACAATTTTCAGAAGTGGATGGCTGGGGCAGGTGTATTATTCTTGTTGATCCTAGGCATTTCAAATCTTGTAAAAGGACAGCCAAAAATTGCATATCCTACTTCAAAGCTGGGTAACCTGGTCTATTATTTTACGACCGGTTTCTTTCTGAACGCGTTAAATCCTGTAAACTTTATAAGTTGGGTGACGATTGCTTCATACATCCGTTCCACGCTACATTACAATTACAACCAGGTCCTGACATTTTTCACCGCCAGTGTTATCGCTGTTTTCCTGGTAGAATGCGCTATTGCCATTTTTGCCCATAAACTAAAACGAATTTTCACGCCCAAAGTGGTTACAATTTTCAATAAGGTGACAGGTGTGGTATTTATTCTGATCGCCTGCCAGATCGCTTATAATAATTTTTTGAAATAACATCGAGATAAAACAAGCGCATGGCATCTGAAATACCATGCGCTTGTTTTATCTCCATCTATGAAATGACCGTAAATTGGGCCCTGCCAGATTTACTCTGTGATGGTAACCTCTTCCGAAACAAATCCTTTACTCTTCAAATAATCTTTCCAATCCTGTATTAAAAAATTTTTCAGGACACGGGGAAATTTATGTTGTCCGCCCATCTTTCCTTTTGACTGCATCCAGCCGTAAAATGCGCTGTTTGGAAGCACCGTTACAAAGACATCTTTCAGCGCATGTTTACGTTCGACAGCATAGTCATCGTTAAGCTCGGCAAGTTTTGCGTCGATCTTTGTTTTCAAAATTTCAGTATCAACATTTTCCTCCTCGACACCAATATACCATTGGTGCGCAAAAAGTGAGTCATGCTCAACACCGCATACTGTAAATTCTTTCACCGTCAGACCGAGCTCGTCGGAGATAAGATCTATGGCCTTGTTCATATTGTCGACCGAAAGATGCTCCCCGCATAGACTTAAATAATGTTTCGTCCTTCCGGTTATAACAATTTCGGCTTTTGTTTTATCAATAAATTTAACCGTGTCGCCGATCAGATAACGCCAGGCTCCTGAGCAGGTCGACAAAAGCAGTGCATATTCTTTACCTTCTTCTACCTGATCCACCATCAAAGTTTCCGGTGAAGGCAGGAGTGTACCTTCTGAGTCAAAATTGTCCTGATTGAAAGGAACAAATTCAAAGAAAATGCCATTGTCCAGGACAAGTTCCATACCCTGTGCATTAGGCCTGTTTTGGTAAGCAATAAATCCTTCTGATGCCAGATAGGTATTGATATAGATCAATGGCCTGGACAGCAACTTTTCAAAGCCTTTTCTATATGGCTCGAAAGATACTCCGCCATGAGCAAATACCTGAAGGTTCGGCCAGATGTCGTGGATGGTTTTTACCTTATAATGCGCAATTATTTTTTCCATCAAAAGCTGGATCCAGGCCGGGACCCCGACAATAAAGCCGATATCCCATTCATGAGCTTTCAGGGTAATTTCTTCCAGCTTTAATCCCCAATCTTTTTCCGATGCGATTTTTTCACCAGGCTTATAGTATGGCCTGAACCAGGCTGGGATCTGGCTGGCCGTGATCCCGCTCAGGTCGCCTTCATAATGTGAATCCTGATTATTGAGGTTTGTACTCCCTCCCAACATCAAAAAACCTTTTTCATAAAGGTCGTCCGGCAATTCCTTATAATGCCCAAGAGACAAGATCTGCCGGATACTTGTTTTCTGAATTGCCTTGGACATTGCCTTGGTGACAGGAATATGCTTCGTAGCCGCTTCTGACGTACCGGAGCTTAGGGCATAATATTTAATTCTTCCGGGCCAGCAAACGTCTTTTTCTCCGTCAAGTGATTTATGCCACCACTCTTTGAAAATAGCATTGTAGTCATATACCGGAACTGACTTTTTATACTGATCATAAAACGAACCCTTTTCCCCGAACAAAATGGTGGATAAAAGTTCGTCAAAATTGTATTTCTCCCCAAACTCAGTATATCTGGCCTTGGCCAGCAGTTTTGCTAATGTCTTTTTTTGTTGTTGATGAATAGTCGCCTTTCTCCGGTTTGCAACAATATTACTGATCCGGATTCCTCTCTTGAGCAAACTTCCTACAAGGGCCATAGCTATTTTTTCTAACGTGGGTTTATAAATCCCAAGTTTCCAGCTCTTTTAAAGCTTTATACTCGGTTAAATCATATTGACAGGGTACAACGGAGATGTAATTGTGATCCAGCGCCCATACGTCGGTATCTTCTTTTTCTGTATCGAAATTTACGAACTGACCGGCCATCCATAAATAACCCCGGCCATTCGGATCAATTCTGTAGTCAAATTTTTCCTGCCATTTGGCATGCGCTTGCCTGCAGATTTTGATGCCTTTTATAGGTTCATCAGACTTCGCCGGAATATTAACGTTTAAAGCAACGCCTTTTGGTATACCATGTTTCAGCGCTGACTCGGTAATTGACTTTACGAAAGGAATTCCGTGGCTAAAGTCCGCGTCTTCACGGAAATCAGATAATGAAAATCCTATGGCGGGAATTCCTTCAATGGCCCCTTCAATGGCAGCAGACATGGTACCCGAATAAAGAACGCTGATCGAACTGTTGCTACCGTGGTTGATGCCACTCACAATCAGATCCGGTTTTCTGTCATGAAGCACATAATTTTTGGCCAGCTTCACGCAGTCTGCTGGTGTGCCAGAACATTCATATTCTACTACTCCCTCAAAAATGTGTGTTTCATACAATCTCAATGGTTCTCCAATGGTAATGGCATGGCCCATTCCTGACTGCGGGCTGTTGGGGGCGACTACGATCACATCTCCCAAAGTTTGCATAATATTGACAAGTGTGCGGATCCCAAGAGAAGTTATTCCATCATCATTTGTAACTAAAATAAGTGGTTTCATATATTAATTCAAAATTTACAGCAAATTTGATCCGCAATTGTGTTTGACAGACGGGAAATATGTCGATGAATTTTATTTAGTTTGTGAACAAAAAATGTATTTACACTTCGTAAAAGTCAAATTTAAGCAATATGCCTTCATTCTCAATAAAGAGAGGTACGCTGTCTGATATACCTGTCATTATCTCAATTCAGGAAAAAACATGGGAACCTACTTACCGTGAAATCCTTAGCCCTGAACAGATCAGTTATATGTTTGAAAAAATATATTCTGCCGAAGCCCTCGAAAATCAGATGACGGAAGGCGGACAGCAGTTTTTACTTTTATTTGATTCAGATGTCCCTGTTGGATTTGCGGCAGTTGCTCAGGAAGAACCAGGATATTTCAAGTTACATAAGATTTATGTACTTCCCAACATGCAGGGCACCGGTGCAGGTAAATATTTACTCGCCGGAGTTGAAAAATATGTCAGATCCGCAGGAGGGAATGAGCTTGCTTTAAACGTAAACCGGTACAACAAAGCCCGGTCGTTTTATGAAAAAATGGAGTTTGTAATGATTAAAGAAGTAGATGTTCCAATTGGTCCATACTGGATGAATGATTTCATCATGTCGAAACAACTGGAACAATAAACTCTGCACTTATGCTTTTGCCGCAAGTTTTAATTTTTTGAGTGTCTTTTTAAGACTTTTCATGCCCTGAAGCGGATTGTAATGATTGCTGTTGCTGACATAATAGCCCGTGCCGTCATAAGTCCTTTTGTTGGGATGGGCTTTGCACTCGGCTGAGCACGCACCTTCCATTTTTTCTCCGCATGCATGGCAAACAGGGACATGGGTGTTACATTCAGCGTTTGCGCAGTTGATCATCCTGTCGCAGGGCTCGTTACAAATATGACATCTGGAAATAACTGTCGGATTAACCTGATTTACATCGACCGTTATCCTGTTGTCAAAGACATAACATTTACCGTCAAAGTCTTCGCCGCCTTCTTCCAGGCCGTAGCGAATGATACCGCCATGTAACTGGTAAACATCCGTAAAGCCTTTATCCAGAAGATAGGCACTGGCTTTTTCGCATTTGATACCGCCGGTGCAATAGGTAACTATCTTTTTATCTTTTAAATGCTCTATTTCATGAATATGGTCGGGAAGCTCACGCAGATTATGCATATCAAATGTAATTGCTCCTTTAAATTTCCCCACTTCATGTTCGTAATCGGAGCGCATATCTACCAGCACAACATCCGGATCCTGCATCATCTTTTTTAATTCTGATGGTTCAAGATGTTTTCCGGTGCGGACAAGCGGATTCACATTCAGATCTGAATTTACGATCTCATCTTTCACCCGGACATGCAGTTTTTGAAACGCAATTTCATCATGATCGTCCACCTTAAACTGGACATCTCTGAATCGCTCGTCTGAACGGACGTAGTTCATATAGGCTTCGCAATCTTCCGGCGTTCCGGAAACTGTGCCGTTTAGCCCCTCGGGCGCAATGATGATGCGGCCTAAAAGGTTGTGTTCAACGCAAAATAAGTGATGCTCATCGCGATACGCCTCGGTATTAGCGATGTGTGCATAATAATAATAGAGTAATACTCGGAAAGGCTTCATTATCTAATTTTCAAGGACTGAATGGGAGAGGGGCAGTCGCTGCGCCGCTTCCCGTAAAATCAAGCGCAAATATACGAATATCTGAACTTTATCGAAAATCTGAAAAACTAACTTTGGTCAGTCTTAGATTTCTGGTGCATTTACATATTTTTGCACCTCAACGTTATGCTTCTTATTTATAATCTACTTCATTAAGAATTAATTCCATGCATATAGCAATTATAGGAAATATTGGCGCAGGAAAAACCACGCTTACGCAAATGCTGGGTCAGCATTATGGTTGGGAAGTGATGTATGAGGCTGTGGAGGGAAACCCGTATCTGGCAGATTTTTACGAGGATATGGAGCGGTGGGCTTTCAATCTCCAGATTTTCTTTTTGAATAACCGCTTCGCACAGGTGCAGACCATCCGCTCCACTACCTATGCCACCATCATCCAGGACCGCACGATTTATGAAGATGCATTTGTTTTCGCTCGTAATCTTTATGATTCAAAAATTATGACCGAGCGCGATTACAGAAGTTATTTGCTGCTATTTGAATCCATTATGAAAACAGTATCCCAGCCGGACCTTTTGATTTATCTGAAAGCTGATATCCCCAAATTGATGTCACAGATTAAAAAGAGAGGGCGGGATTTTGAGGCAGATATATCTGAAGAATACCTTACAAATCTGAACCATTATTACGAAGATTTTAGCCGGGATTATGATCATGGAAAGCTGATCACAATCGATGTGAACCAAATGGACTTTGCATCAAAACCTGAAGATTTTAATTTGATTGTAAAAACACTTAACAAAGAATTGTTTTACGTGTAGAAAACAAAACCGCCAGCAAAATGAGTTACAGGCGGTTTTGTTTGTAAATAATATTTTTTTAGAACCGATCGGTTATGGCCAATCCCCGTTCAACGACTGCAATCAGATCTTTGGACGATTTTGCCTGTTCCACTGCCGTTTTCATAGCCAGGAACTCGAACTTTTCTTTCTTGTCTAATTTCATTTTCAGAAATTTTCCTATCGCTTTCGCAAGGTAACCTTTCACTTTATCAAGCTGTTTGACATTGGATGCTGCCAGCTTACTAAGGTCTTTTCCTTCTTCAATATCAATAAGCGATGTCATCTGGATACTGTGCTCACCGTTTTTCCCTTCAGAGGTTACGTTTTTAAAAGCACGGCGAATGAATGTCTCGTACGAGTATCCATCGTTGTAAGCATTTTCATTCGTCATTGGGCTGCCATTTTTATATTGCGGGGATGTTAAAAGCAAAAAGGACTTATCATTGCCGATAAGTCCTTTTCTAAGAGCCTCCAGTCGGGATCGAACCAACGACCTACTGATTACAAGTCAGTTGCTCTACCAGCTGAGCTATGGAGGCCTCTTTTAATGATCGCGTTTGTTATTCCGTTATCATGGTGCAAAAGTAGAAGAATGATATATATAACGCAAGCTTCCGGCTAATTATTTTTCGAAAATTATATTTTTATCCCTCCTGTATCAATTCACACAGTTGAAAATCAGCGAATTCGTGTGCAAATATTTTATCTCAATTTTCGGAAATTATCGCAATAGCGGGTTAGGGGTGCAGCTTTTGAAACTGCTTTGGATTGCGTCCTGTAAACCTGTTTAGATCTGCAGCCGACTGATGAAGTCTAACACAAAAAAGACCTGACTTCTGAAGTCAGGTCCATGAATTAAGAGCCTCCAGTCGGGATCGAACCAACGACCTACTGATTACAAGTCAGTTGCTCTACCAGCTGAGCTATGGAGGCCTCTTTTACAATGCGACAGCGTTTGTTATTCCGTTATCGTGGTGCAAAAGTATTAGAAAATTTAGTACTACATCAACTTCCAGGCAACTTTTTTTGAAATATTTTTGCCGGTTCAGATAGCCTCCTGAATAATAGACAGTTGGTGTTTCAACTCTTCGAGCTGCGCCTGTGCACTGCTTATCTTTCTTTCAAATTCAGCTTTCAAGCGATCCGATGTCTTCGACTTTGCAAAGAACTCGATATTGTTTTGCCAAAGCGAGATATCATTTTCAAGCTGTGAAATTCTACGTTTGATATCGTTTTCCTTACGGAAGAGGCCGCGGCTGTTTTCGCCGTCACGCACAAGTTCCACCTCACTTTCCAGTACAGCCTGTTCCTTTTCTTTCGACGACAACTTGCCGATCGCACTTACATAAGTGTTCACGGCAGCAATGTAGCGCTTTTGGGTCGACTGCATGTCTTTTTTCGGAACGAAGCCTATCGAGCTCCATTCGCTCTTGAATGCACTTAAAAGATCCAGTGACGATTCATCTTTATTGGCTGCAGCAATCTCAATTCGTTCGATAAGATCAATTTTGCGTTTGAGGTTATCCTCGAACTCAACTTCGACCTCTTTATTTTTTGCCCGTTTCTGGTCAAAATAGGAATCGCATGCTTTTTTGAAGCGATCATAAATGGTATCCTTGTATTTTTCAGGAACCTGGCCAATAGCTTTCCATTTCTTTTGAAGTTCGATGATCTTCTGCGTGTTAGATGCAGTATCTTCACCCGTAGCGAGGATTGCTTCTGCATCGGCACATAGCTGGTTCTTCAATTCCAGGTTTTGTTCACGCTTCGATTCCAGCTGCCGGAAAAATTCTCCTTTATTATGGAAAAATGTCTTCAGCGTAGCCCAGAACTTTTTACTCAGTTCTTTGCCTTCCTCACGTGGCATAATACCTTTGAGTGCTACCCATTGATCCTGGAAAGCCATCACCTCCTTGGTTTTGGCATTCCATTCCTTAATGCTGCCCGAGTTATAGGCCGTAAAGGGAACGATCGCCTCATAAATTTTCAGCTTCTGATCGTAATTTTCCTGCATTGATTTTTTCTGCTCGGCAAACTGGCCGCGTTGTGCATCATACAAATGATCCAAAGCAACTTTAAACCGTTGCCAAAGCTTTTCCTGCTCCTCCTTAGGCGCCGGGCCCAGGTGTTTGTATTCTTCGAATATGTGGTTTGCTTCGGCAAGAATTTCACGTGTCATCGGACGTGATTCAAGCGACTTAACCAGTTCCTCAACTTTTTCGCAAAGCTCCGCTTTCAGGTCTGCGTTGCGTCTGCGATCCAGTTCCTTAAGCTCAAAATAGATGTTACGATTGCTGAAATAACGGTCAATCAAGGCATTGTAGGTAGCCCAAAGTGTTCCGTTATGTGGGGACGCAATATTTCCGGCTGATTTCCACTCTTCCTGGATCTTCTTGAATTCTTCCCAGCTCGACTTCATGCCGGAAGCATCAGTCTCTCTTGTGCCCTCATCTTCAAGAAGTGTTCGCAAGCGTTGCAAAAGAGCTGTTTTGACATTAAAGTTCTTTTCTTTCTCTTTTTCTACACTTTGGTAATAGGTATTTTTAAGTCCGCGGATTTCTCTGCTCAGTGCATCGATTTTCTGCGTTTCTGCGTCGTATTTAAACTCAAAGCCATCTTCGCTGCCTGAATCTGCAACAAATGCTTTTAGAGCAGCTTCACGATCGGTTTGCTTGATATGATCCAGAACAGGACGGATTTCACGAGCCAAAGCCTCTGCTTTCTTTAACAGTGATGGTTTAACACCTTCACTGTTAATCTGTGACAATTCGTTCTCTAATAAGTTAACAAGTTGTTCCTTAGATAATTGGCTATAATCCACATCTGGCGCGTCTTCTTCCAGTTCTTCCGTCAACTCATTGTTAAGATCAATTTCAAGGGTATCAATCGTTTTTTGTGTCAGGTCTTCCTGCGCATTGCTTTCGACCCCTTCTTGTTGTTCTTCTGCCATCGTGATTAATGTTTCGTAAGTACGTCCTGTTATAGAATACAAATCTAACAATCTTTCCTATGAATTGGCTAATTTTGAGGCCGTAACATTGATATATTACCGACAATGAATCATAAAATAGCAAATATCCGGTGTGAGTACAGCCTGAAAGGACTGCATGAATCAGATCTGGATCCAAATCCTGTAAATCAGTTTAATAAATGGTTTGAGGAAGTACTCAAATCAGAGCTTTCAGAGCCAAATGCTATGCTTTTGAGTACTGTGTCTGATGGTCGTCCCGCTGGCCGTATCGTACTTCTTAAAGGGGTAGATCAGGACGGATTTTCTTTCTACACCAATTATGAAAGCAAGAAGGGAAAGGACATTGAAAACAACCCGCAGGTCGGCCTTACTTTTTTCTGGAAAGAGCTTGAGCGTCAGATAAGAATAGAAGGCAGGATTGAAAAGACTTCTGCACAGGATTCTGATGATTATTTTGCAATCCGCCCCCGTGGAAGCCAGATCGGAGCCTGGGTCTCGCACCAGAGTGAGGCTATTGAAAGCAGGGATTTTCTTGAACAAAAACAAAGGGACTTTGAAGCCAGATTTGAAGGTCAGCCGGTGCCACGTCCGCCGCACTGGGGCGGATACCGTGTTATTCCTGATTATGTAGAATTCTGGCAGGGGAGGCCCAGCCGTTTACACGACAGGCTGGCTTATTCTCTGACAGATGGTCACGTCTGGAAAATTGACAGGTTGTCGCCATAATAATGCATAATCTGATATCATAAAAAGGCCGTGTCAAATGATTTGACACGGCCTTTTTCCTTTAGGAAAGTGTTATATTATCTCTCGTTAATGGCTACGTAGTCGCGGCGTGGCGCACCTACATATACCTGACGCGGACGGCCTATCGGTTCTTTATTAGCACGCATTTCTTTCCATTGCGCGATCCAGCCCGGAAGCCGGCCAATCGCAAACATGACCGTGAACATGTTGGTAGGAATTCCCAGAGCACGGTAAATGATACCAGAGTAGAAATCTACGTTTGGATACAGTTTACGTGATACGAAATAAGGGTCCTCCAAAGCAGCTTTTTCAAGCTTCTGGGCAATTTCAAGGACAGGATCATTGATGCCCAGTTTATTTAGGACATCGTCAGCTGCTTTTTTGATGATTCTCGCACGTGGGTCAAAGTTTTTGTAAACACGGTGACCGAAACCGAACAGACGGAAGCCGCTTGATTTGTCTTTAGCCATATCCACATATTTCTGAACGTCCCCGCCATCATTCTTGATCGCTTCAAGCATCTCTATCACTTCCTGGTTTGCACCTCCGTGCAGCGGGCCCCAAAGCGCGCTGATACCTGAAGAAATAGACGAATAGATGTTGGCCTGGGAAGAACCAACCAACCGAACGGTCGATGTAGAGCAGTTCTGCTCGTGATCGGCATGCAGAATAAGTAATTTATTCAAAGCAGCAGAAACTACAGGATCCACTTTATATTCTGCGACAGGCAATGAGAACATCATGCTCAGGAAATTGGAGCAATAATCCAGACTGTTTTTTGGATAATTTACCGGATGTCCCTGTGATTTTTTATAAGACCAGGTTGCAATAGTCGGGAGTTTTGAAAGCAGACGTATGATATGAAGCTCAGTCGTTTCAGGACTGTCAAGATCAAGCGTTTCAGGATAGAAAGCGCTCATAGCACTCACCAGGCTGGACAATACACCCATCGGATGCGCATTTACCGGGAAACCTTCGAATATTTTACGCATGTCCTCGTTGACAAGTGTATGCGTTGTGATCTCGTGTTCAAAAGCTGAAAATTCTTCCTGAGTCGGTAATTCACCATATATAAGCAAGTAGGCAACTTCAAGAAAAGATGATTTTTCGGCAAGTTCTTCAATGGAGTAACCGCGATAATTTAAAACACCTTCTTCTCCATCTAAAAAAGTAATCGCACTTTTTGTCGCTCCAGTATTTTTGTAACCTGCATCTATTGTTATATAGCCAGTTTGGTCGCGTAATTTTGCAATGTCAATGGCTTTTTCTTTTTCACTACCTTCTATGATTGGAAACTGGTAATTTTTACCTTCAATGATTAATTCAGCTATTTCTGACATATAAATTAAGAATAAAATTAAAAGGTTAGTATACTGTATATGTGTTGATGACGGTTGTTAAGCCCAAAGACCCTTCCTCCCTTTGATATACTGTGACGCTGTGTTAAATTAAAAAGAAATTTAAAATATAAGGTTAATGGCCGTAAAACACGGGGTGCAATATCCTAAAAAACCTCGTACTTTCTATTATTATCGATGTTTAATTTGTGTGAATTCAAGAAGAGAGCAATTAAATTTAATTAATTAAAGTAAAAATGAGAATATTCTTTCCTTACGGACTTGGCTATGGTTTTGGTCAATACAAGCAAAAAATAAGCACCTGCGGAGATTATTCTATATTGTTTGTTTCTGCTGAGCCAAGCGTACCAGACTTTTTCCGCAGATTCAATTGAGCCTTGACTAGATACCTTCCAAAAAGACCAATGAGAATAACCGGAAGCAGATGTGCACCATAAATAAAGGCTTTTCCTGTAATGCGGTAACTGAAAGTTGAAAAGGTTACAAAGACATAACCAAACCAGAAAACACTGATAGATAGCAATAGGCCATACGATAAGGTAGACACTTTATAACTGGCAAAGCGGTAAATAAGCTCCGCGATCAATAGCGAGATGCCAACCACAAGAAGGACGGTGATCAGCGCTTTGGGGAATGTTTTGATGTAAGAGTGCTTGTAAACAAGAATTCCGATTTTTCCGATCAGGTTGGGGTGTGCCAGTAAGTAGGCGTCTGTAACACTTAAAACCAATAAAAGCAGAACGGTGCTTAACTTTATATTCATAACGGCTGGTAAGATGATCGTAAGAAGAAAGGCTTCTTCTCAATTTATTAAATGATTTGGATTGGGTGTTGTAAATAAATTGTATGCCTGGATAATCTCCCGGACATTTTCCTGTTCGCTGTGTTCAGCATTAAGCCAGTGAATATGGATACCGTCTTTTTCCATTTTTCTAAAGAAAGTCATTTGTCGTTTGGCAAACCTGTGGATTTCGGTTTCCAGCTTTTTGGTCATTTCATCATAGGCAAGTTTACCGGTAACATATTCAGTAATATACTTGTATTCCAGTCCGTAGTAGATCAGTTGCTCTGGATGCAGGCCGGAATCCAGAAGCGATTGCACTTCTTCAACCAAGCCATTCTTTACCCTGTATACAAGTCTGGTGCTGATGCGGTCCCGACGTATTTCGGGCGGTGGGTTAAGTCCGAAAATGATGGGATTGTAGACAAACGAAGGTTCTTCTGATATGTTCTTTTCTATTTCCGGATGATCGGCCAGATAGGTAGAAATCTCGATGGCCCTGATCAGCCGTTTTCTTGTGGAGATATCTGCCCGATTGAGATAGGAAGTTTTAAGCTGTGTAAAGGCGGTCCTCAACCAGTCGTTGCTTTGATCTTCAAGAGATTCACGCAGTTCCTCATTAACGGGAATTTCGGTATAAGCCTGACTTTTCAATAACGCATATAAATAGAAACCAGTCCCTCCGCAGGCTATCGGCACACTATTTTCCCGGACAATTTCCTGATACGCCTGCTGGAAATCGTCTTTAAAAAGACTGATATTGTATTTCTCTCCCGCATTGCGGATGTTGATCAGGTGGTAAGGAATTGACTTTCCTTCTACCGTATATTCTTCCAGATCTTTCCCCGTGCCTATATCCATCCCACGATAAATCTGCCTGGAATCTACACTCAGAATAGATCCATTAACTTCAGCGGCCACCCGGGTGGCTAAATGTGTTTTTCCCGAGGCGGTCGGACCTAATATGACGAGTAAAGGATTCAACAGAAACCGAAATGGAATTACAATGATAAGGCAGTAAAAGATGCCAGAATTTCTTTGACAAATTTACGACTTCCGGCATTATAAACCTCAATTATTTTGCTGTCAGGAGTATTTTCTGGTTTGGAGAACCGTTGGTATGTCTCTGTATTCAACCACATTTTCATAGGGGCTTTGTCTGAAACCGGCAAGAATCCCAGCCGTTTGTAACTCGCTCCGTCCGACCATTCCAGGTCTGCATACGTCATAATGTCATCCGGTCTGCATTCATGCGTGAAAAAGCGCAAAAGCTTGTCTAAGCCACCAACCACAGTGGTATCTAATAAACTGGCAAAACGGATCAGTTCATATGATCTGAACGGCTGGCCATGCCTATTAAAAATACGAGGGGCACTAAACGTTGCAACCGCCACGAGAATCTCCGGATCGTTTCTATCAATCTGATAATCAGAGTTTAATAATCGGAAATAGCGGTTGGGTAGAAACAGACCGTATTTGAATTTGGAAGTGACAGCATGCTGCAAATGATTTCTATAAAGGAATTTGTCGGCTGTTGGTTTGTCAATCCTGCGCACTACCGTTGCTCGTGCCGGAATACGGTAAGAGATGCCAAGCATTGCGCAAAGCCGTGATTTCACAATCGTTTGTTCTTTAATCCAAGTGTCTTCCCAGAGCGTGACAGAAATCAGCCCTTCCTCCCGGAGTTCGTTCTGCTTCTGATTTAAAAAATGGAAAGTCTCGACGGATTTTTCCTGCAAATTTACCCATGTTTTTAGGTCGATCAACCGGATTGTGATCATCAGTTTTCCATTTTGTCTTATTTCAATAATATTGAATATGTCGTCTTTTCCGGCCTGAACAGCAATTTCTTGGCTTAAAGACAAAAACCATTGTATGACTTGCCGGGAAAAGGGTAGTTCAAGTTCCAAAATCTGGTTGATAGTTCGATAACGCAGCAATTTATTAAGATGTGGAGTCTCAAACAAAAATAAGACGTGCCTGACAACAGGCACGTCTTATTTTATAAACTTCCTAAATGTATTCCGGATTATTATCTTTTACTTCCAAGCCCGATAATCAGTCCAACATTTACACCGCCAAACTGTTTCGTCGATTCAAAATCAGCATTTCCCACATTACCGGCATTGGCGCTGTTGTCCTTGTTTCCGAAAATGAAATGGTAGATACCTTCAACCTGTAATCCGATATTGTCGTTAAGCGCAAATATTACACCGACACGTGGCGCGGCACCAAAGTTGCTGTGCTTTTTTGATTCTGCGATCTTTTCACCATTGAATTTTGCATCATATTTGGAGAAATAAACACCTGCATCACCACCAACATAGGGACGGATGACGCCGGTTCCAAAATAGTAATCCAATGTACCGGTTACCGGAACCAGGTTACCTGTATAACTTAGCGTTTGCCCTGCAACACGGTAGTCTGTTCCATCAGAGTAAATTTTACCTGCAACACCGATCGCAAAATTAGGAGAGGCAAATACCCGCAGGTTCACACCTCCACCTGCTATTGTTTTTGAGTCTTCAAGATCTGATTTGGCAATACCGCCCTGCAGACCGACAGAAAACTGCGCAAAACTAACCGAATTAAGAATCAGCATCATTGCTGCGACTCCCGTAAAACGAATCAAAAAAGTTTTCATATTTCAATTTACAATAATGTGGATGATTGAAATTCAGGAAACTAATATTGATCCATCATGAAATAGTTTTATTCTGAAAATACCGAAAATATCTGATAATCAGATTTATATTGATGTTTTCATATTCATTGCTTCGGTACGTTGTCCTATTTTGTGGCTGTGCAATCCGATGCATTTTTTCATCAGTCTGGGGCAGTTCAGCACAACATTCTGTTCCTTAGTAGATCAACGTGGAGTCGGCTTTTGCTGCCTCCCAGCCGATAAGCACTTTCTTTCGCATGCTTCCCCAGCGATATTCACCGAGAATGCCTTCTTTCCTGATCACACGATGACAAGGAATCAGGAATGCTATTGGGTTGTCGCCAACGGCAGTTCCTACTGCCCGCACGGCTCTGGGGTTTCCGATGGTGTTCGCAATCTGCTGGTAAGTTGTTACAGCGCCCGGGGGGATTGTCAACAAAGCCTCCCATACTTTGAGCTGAAAGTTTGTTCCCTGAACCATCACCGGGATCTTTTCCAGTTGCCCTCGCTGTGGTGAAAAGATTTTTTGCACATAAATTCCCGTCCGTATCTGATTTGCTTCAATGGATGCGAAATGCCATTTCTTTCCAAGCATGACCAATTGATCTTGTTTTGTGTGTTCATCAACAAACGCCATGGCACATATGCCCCGTTCGGTGATGGCAATAAAACATTCCCCAAAAGGCGTTTCATGAAACCCGTAGCAGATATGCAGCCCTTTGCCACTGGTTTTATACTCCTGTGGCGTTACCGCCTCAATGGCTGTAAAAAGGTCGAAAACCCGACTTTGACTGGAAAGACCCGCTGAATCAGCCAGTTCTGATAGATTTGCAGATTCTTTGATCTTATTTTTCAGGTAGTCTGCCGTAATGTACTGCAGGAATTTTTTTGGGCTCACGCCGGCCCATTCTGTAAACAAACGCTGGAAGTGAAACTGGCTGATATTAACTTCTTCGGCAACCTCAAACAGAGACGGCTGCATTCTGGCATTTTCGGTGATATATGCGATAGCCTTTGCAATCTTTTCGTAATGATACGTTTCCTGATCCATTTGATTATTTGTTTGTTGCACAAAAGTGCATCGACAAAGCCCTAATGCCAACCCAAATCTTGCGGTTTTGTTTCAAAATTACTGAAAAGCAGTTTACCGATACCTGATTGATTATGCCTATATTCACAAACTAGTTTTAATTATTCATAAAAGAACGAGCAATGGAATTAAACCCTAAAGAGACGGCCCTGGTTTTGATCGAGTTTCAAAACGATTTCACTTCAGAAGGGGGCATATTTTATGGCGCAGTCAAAGGCGTTATGGAGCACAATCATATGCTCCAAAATACTGTCGATACAGTACGGGCTGCCCGTCAGGCGGGCATCAGCATCGTTTTCGTGCCTATTTCGTTTACTCAGGACTACCATGAAATTACCTCTAAGCCTTATGGAATCATGAAGGGTGTTATCGACAACGGCGCTTTTAAAAAAGATACATGGGGTACGGAAATGGTTGATGTCCTGACCCCTGAAAAAGGAGATATTATCATAGAGGGAAAACGAAGTTTTTGTGCTTTCGCAAGTACGAATCTGGATTATATTCTCAGAAGTACCGGCGTGAAAAATATCGTTCTGGCAGGATATCTGACAAATTGCTGTGTCGAATCGACTATGCGAACCGCTTATGACAAAGGATACCAGGTGATAACATTGACGGACTGCTGCGCGACGCTTAGCCAGGCGGAGCATGACAACGCGCTGACGAGTGATTTCCCGATGTTCAGCCAGCCAATGTTACACAGCGAATTCATTTCAATTGTTAAACATGACCGGGAACTTGAATTAAAAGGGAAAGGCTACGAATAAGGGCCGGTTGGTATGAAAATTTCGTTGCCTGGTACAAATTATCTTGATTTACCGCTGTAATTGCAGGTTTGAATTAATGATTCCGGTAACAAAAATTTGCTAAAAATGAATTCGACTTTCAAATTTCTGGTGTCGCTTGTCTTTCTAATTTCCATATTACCAAGTTGTTTTGGGCAGAATTTTAAAAGTGAGCTACGAAAGCTTGATGGCATAGTCAACATTGCTTTTAAGAATAAAAAACTGACTGCGAATGAGTATGGGAAATTAAGACGGGAACATGACATCATCAGGGCAACGATAGAAAAAGCAGAAGCTGACGGTAACGTAACACCGGGCGAGAAGAATAAAATTCATTCAAAACTTGTGCGCTCGCGGAAGAGATTGGCCAAATATAAAACCAATCGCGAGATATACTGATGAACAAAAAAGCGCTGCTTTACGTAAATAAAGCAGCGCTTTCCACTGAATATCAGATCGGAAGCAGATCGGTTAATAGTCTTTTTTGCTATCTTTTTTCGCCTTCTTTTCGGCACGTTTTTCTTTAAGATTCTTTTCAGGCTCTTTCTTTGTGCTGCCCTTATCAAGATTTTTCCCCTTTGCCATGACTATAATGATTTAGTATTTATGATGTGTAAAGAACAGAAATAACGGTATATTTTGTATCGCAAGCTACCTAAAAATTTTAAGTAAATATAACACCGCTATCGATTGCCTTTCGTGATCCAATCGATGATCAGACTGGCACGGGCACCCGTGAGGCCTGTACTGGGGCTCATTCCTTCACCTCTTAGTGCTTTCACGATTAGTTCAATAAGGGGTTGCTGGACATGCGCCGGATATGGAATATTAAAAGATTCTGAACCTGATTCAGTCTCAACTCTGATGTCGAATTTTTCAAAAAATGAAAAATTAATTCTTCCTTTGCTACCGACGATTTGAGCCATGTCTTCACGTTGTTCCTTATTTACGGTGAAACACCAGACGCCGTTTCCAAGAGCGCCCGATTCAAATTCAAAATTTGCAACAGTGATGTCATCTGCCTGGTATAACCCAGCCTGGTTTCGGGCCATACCGCTGGCGGATTTTACTGGTCCCAGAATATATTCAAGAAGGTCAAACTGATGAGATGCCAGGTCATGAAAATGTCCTCCACCTGAAATTTCTGGCTGCACCCGCCATTTAGGCTTGCGCAGTACGCCGATCTCGTCATCATATGGCTGCCATTGCAAACAAATATTTACGTATCGAATATCGCCAATCACCTTGCTGTCGATCAGTTCCTTAAGTTTAATAAAATATGGCAGCGACCGGCGGTAATAGGCAACAAAAAGCGGCACTCCTGTTTCTCTGCTAACGGCATTCATCCGATCGCATGCTTCGGAATCGATAGCCATCGGTTTTTCTACGTAAACAGGTTTTCCTGCACGCATTGCTTTTTCAGCATATGCTTCATGTACATTCGGCGGCGTAGCAATATAGATTGCATTGACTTCAGGGTCGTTGATCAGCGCATCGACTTCGCTATACCATTTGGGAACGTGATGGCGTCTGGCGTAATCTTCTGCCAGGGCGGCATCCCTCCGCATAACAGCCAAAAGTCTTGAGTTGGGTATGTTGTTGAAAGCAGGCCCGCTTTTAACCTCGGTCACATTGCCGCAGCCGATGATTCCCCATTGTATCTGATCCATACTGTCTGATTTTACATTGAACTTCTATGTAAGCATAATAAGTATTTATTCTAATCAATTTTCCTTATACCTTTAACCTTGTACTAAATATTACCCATGGAAGGCCAGCTAAACAACCCGATGCACGGGAAAACACTTGAAGCAATTTTAAATGAACTCGTCGAATATTATGGATGGGAACAACTGGGTTTTCATATCAATATCAATAGTTTTCAGCATGAACCAAGTGTGAAGTCAAGTTTGAAGTTTTTAAGGAAGACTCCCTGGGCCAGAAAAAAAGTGGAAGATCTATATCTGAAAATGCTGGAACGAAAATAATACCAGTCACTTAAGAAAGGTTATTTCTGCTATCGTTTTTTGGATTCAAAGCAATGATATTGTGTAAGTTACAGGTATTATGTTAAAGCTGAACGGCAAAGGGAACATCTTAAAACCGTAAAGCGTTAAAAGAGTGCAGGGCATCCGTGTATGCCGGAATAAAAATATATAAGAATTACTTAAAGCAATTAACTCCCGAAGATAAAACCATGGCTTTCGTTGATTATTATCAAATTTTAGGAGTCGATAAAAGTGCCACCGACAAAGATATAAAGGCTGCGTACAGAAAACTGGCACGGAAGTATCACCCAGACGTTAATCCAAATGATAAGGAGGCGCAGAAAAAATTTCAGGAATTGAATGAGGCCAACGAGGTATTAAGTGACCCTGAGAAGCGTAAAAAATATGATCAGTATGGAAAAGACTGGGAACATGGCGCGGAATATGAGAAAGCACGCCAATCCAGAGCCTCTGCCAGTCAGGGTGGTGGTTACTATGGCGGCGACGACAACTTTTCAGATTTTTTTGAATCTATGTTTGGTGGTGCGTCCGGTTTTAGCGGTGCACGCGGCGGGCGGCAGACACGTTTCAGAGGGCAGGATTACCAGGCCGAGGTTCATCTGACGCTTCTGGAAGCCTATGAAACACATAAGCAAACCCTGTCTGTCAATGGAAAAAATATCCGCATTACAGTGCCGGCTGGTATTGAAAACGGTCAGACCATTAAAATTCCCGGACATGGCGGCCCAGGTAATAACGGAGGACCAAACGGAGATTTGTTTATCACTTTCAGTGTGACCGGAGACGAGAAATTCAGGCGCGCAAAAAATGATCTTCATGTCACCGCGGACATTGATTTGTATACCGCGGTGCTTGGCGGTGAAATTATTCTTGAAACCCTTAGCGGGAAAGTTAAACTTCCTGTTAAGCCTGAGACGCAGCCTGGCAATACTGTACGACTGAAAGGTAAAGGATTTCCTGTCTATAAACAGGAAGGTCAGTTTGGAGATCTGTATGTAACTTTTAATGTTAAAATCCCGACAAATCTGACCGAAAAACAAAAGGAATTATTCATGGAATTAGCTAAATCCTGAGGTATGGAAACGGACCAACTGATTACAATAGATCTTTTTTGCAGTAACTATAACGTCGAATACTCGTTCGTACAGTCACTTGGTGAAGCCGGCCTGATTGATACCGTTATAATACAGGAAACAAAATATATTCATATTCCCCAGTTGCAGAGATTGGAAAGGATCATTCGTCTTCACGATGATCTGGATATAAATCTTGAAGGCATTGAAGTCGTTCACCATCTTTTGAAGAAAGTTGAGACGATGCAAAATGAGATTTTGCTATTGAAAAACCGTCTGAGCTTTTTTGAAGGGGGGCAGTAGATGTGTGCATGCATAATATTTAACAGTTCCGGAGCATTCTATATGGAAGACTCCGGCATTTTGTTTGACTTGATAGATAATCTAACGCTGATAGATCTGGTCATTTCAGGGAAAGGGATCAGCCCAAACGCTGGCAGATATGATGAAAAAAACATGAATGCAAAATAAGGGCGTATCTTTGTGTCATGTTAAATGAAGGCAGCCGACAGTTATTGCCCGATCATACCCATATTTATGAAATTTGAAGATTACCACATTGTTCCTGAAATAAAACGAAGCCTGGAAAAGGCAGGTTTTAAAAAACCTACAGATATACAGTTCAAGGCAATCCAGCCGATAATGAAAGGGGAGGACGTGCTTGCTATTGCGCAGACCGGGACCGGAAAAACGGCAGCATTCGCCATTCCGGTTATCGATATTTTACACCGCAGAAAGTCTACCGTCCGTCCCGATGGTATTAAATGCATTGTCATGGTTCCGACCAGGGAACTTGCCATTCAGATCACCGAAGTTTTTGACAGGATCGGGCAGTATACGAAAGTAAAAACGTTTAGTGTATTTGGCGGTGTTGAGCAAGGGCCTCAGATTGCACAGCTGGAAAAGGGAATAGATATCCTGGTAGCGACACCGGGCCGGATGTTCGATCTGGTGAGCCAGGGATACATCAAACTGAACAGGATCGAAATTCTGGTTCTCGACGAAGCCGATCATATGCTGGACCTCGGATTTATAAAGGATATCCAGGATCTGATAAAATTCCTTCCCAATACCCGGCAAACCTTGTTTTTTTCTGCAACGATCAATGAAAAAATCAAGAAACTGGCATACTCACTGGTAAGAAATGCGATCCGTATCCAGATTTCTCCGAATGACAAAGTAGCGAAAAACATTACGCATTCCGTCGCTTTCATAGGCATGGATGACAAGCGTTTCTTTCTTGAACGTGTAGTTGGAGAGAATCCTGACAGTAAAATTCTTGTTTTTGTAAGGACAAAGGTTCGTGCAGAGCGTGTCTTTAAAGCATTGGAACGAATGGAGATCAAGAGCATCACCATCCACGGCGATAAGGTGCAGGACGACCGGCTTGAAGCTATGAATCAGTTCAGGAAAGGAGATGTGAAGATACTGATTGCAACGGACGTCAGCGCCCGTGGAATTGACATCGCCAATGTAGACTTCGTTGTGAACTACGACTTGCCGGATCAGGCAGAAAATTATGTACACAGGGTAGGACGGACCGGCCGGGGAACGCAAAAAGGCATCGCAGTATCCTTTTGCAGCCCAGAAGAAAAGCCCATGCTTGACGAGATTCAGGGATTTTTGGGCAAGCCTATTGAAGTATTAAAAATTTCTTCCGGTGATTACACCGAAACCATTGATTTCAGTGCTGAGCCGAAGGACGATCTTAAATCCCTTATGAAGGAGGTTGAAGATTTTGAATCAAAAAAGAAGAAGAAAAAGAAAAAATAAAAGACTAAGAACAAACAAAACAGCCCTGAAAAGATCTTTTTCAGGGCTGTTTTGTTTGTTCTTAGTCTTTTGGGCTAAATATGCCACAAATCACTTCGTCTGACATAAACAATTCTGTTATCCCAGATGACCCGGTCCCAGTGATCAACAGAGCCTACAATGATCAGTTTATGCCCTTTTCCGATTTTATCCACCACCTGAGATGCAGATGATGGCTCATCCCTAAGAAACGTATTTTCGTTTACGATTATACAGGTTCGGTAAAGTGAAGGGATATTCAACAGCCCCAGCAATGCGACAAGATAAAAAATAATAGAAATTTTATGAACCCTTAATATGGGCTCCTTCCGTCGTACCTTCATCACCATAATCAGTACGATATAAGCCCCAAGTGTCAGCAAGAGAATGGGAATATAATCGCCGTAGCGCCGGTAGAAAATGATGAAGTAATTGTAGTCATCAAACTCATATCCCTTCAGATTTTGCTCGGAGGCAAGCTTGTCCATCTTTTCAAATAACCTTCTCGAAGGGGTTACAAGGGCAAGTTTACTCAGATAATACAGACAATTGGTATAATCATTCGTTTTCTCGGACAGGAAAGCGAGCTTCAAAAGCAGACTTTGATTGTTTTTTTCGTTCTCCCCGAAATTTTTTTTGTAAAGTGTCGAAGCCTCGGTATAACGCGCCATAGCAAACAGAGAATCAGCTCTTTTTAATTCATTTCGATTGGCACAGAAAGCTTCACATACAGGTAATATCAAAGCGAAAATCAGCCATGATAAGATCTTTTTATTCAACTGGGCTTGCATTTAACTATTAAGAATTCTACTTTTGCATCGCAATTACGGAAAACGCTTCGGCTATTCCAACTCAATTGTCTGATTCCGTAGCTCAGCTGGTAGAGCAATACACTTTTAATGTATGGGTCCTGGGTTCGAATCCCAGCGGGATCACGCCAAACATTTTCAAAAGACTTCAAAGTCCTGTAAATCAAACATTTACAGGACTTTTTGTTTGTATTACGAACAAAAAAATATACTTTTTAGATTCATAACCATTTTCTAAGCGATTTTCCTCTCATCTCCGTATACTCCTTCCGGCTTTTCAGATCACGCAGGTTTAACCTAAACTTAACTAAATTCCGATCCCTAATCTCACAATGATCAGGAGGGTGCCCTATTGATATAGGAATGCCTTTTTCATCAGACTTCGTTTGCAGGAAAGAGTTTTTCCAAATGCCCTGCGTTGCATATTGGTTATCCTTTTAGCGACCAAAAAATTTCATCTTGTGGTATCGGCGATGTTGGCGACACTATTGAATTGTTTTATTAGCCAAACTTGAACATGTCGCTGTCAGCTTTGAAGCGACGGGTTTTTTTAAGTAGGATGTCTAAAGCTAAACCTCTAAGGCAGCTGCGAAAAACATCCTTCATTTTATTAATTTATATTCTAACTCACGCATTATGGGGTTTGTTTTTAAAAATTTGGTTATTTTCATGGCTTATCCACAACACCATTATTCATGTTGTCAAATAAAACCAAAAGAAATGTTGCCCGTGTCCTTCCTTTTGGCGTGTTGTGGTTTATTTTTAGCCTCATTTATTGCGTAGTTGAACGAGGAATTCTTGGAGATCTTGATCACTATCCATCTACCGGAAACCGTTATAATTTCGCTACTAACCTATTTGCCATTCCTGCTGCAGGGCTGATGATGGGTCTGATTGCCGGAACTCTGGAGATCGGCTATTTTAGCAAGTGGTTCATAAAAATGAGCTTCACAAGAAAGATTATCCAAAAATCGCAGCTCTATCTGATTATCTCTGCTATTTTTCTTTTTGGCCTGGTCTTCGTCAATGTACTTTATACCGAGCGTCAATACTCTTTCGAAAGCTTGTTCACACCAGCATGGGCTTTCCTGACGGACTACGCTGCAGTCGGACTTATGTTATACATTGCCGCAGTAATCGTGATAACGCAATTTTATGCTGAATTTAGCCAGAGTATCGGACCAGGCACATTGAGCAACTTTTTTCTGGGTACATACCATCATCCGGTAGAGGAAGAGAGAATATTTATGTTTCTGGATATGAAGTCCTCGACCACAATCGCAGAAATCCTTGGACATGTCAGGTATTTCGAGATGTTAAAGGAATATTTCTTCGATCTGTCAGCGGCAGTTATCGATTATGAGGGCGCTATCTATCAGTATGCCGGGGATGAGATGATCATCAGCTGGAAACTTAAAGAAGGCTTGAAAAATAACAATTGCATTGAGTGCTTCTTCGCAATGAAACGGACGTTAGCGGCCAAATCGGAAAAGTATGTTTCCAGATTCGGGATTCAACCGGCTTTCAAAGCTGGTGTGCATTTTGGCATGGTAACTGCGGGGGAAATCGGATCTCTCAAAAAAGAAATTATCTTCACCGGCGACGTACTAAATACGTCCGCCAGAATTCAGGGACTTTGCAACCACTTTAATAAGGACCTGCTGGTATCGGAGGACCTGGCTGTTATTCTTCGTCTTCCTGGCGGTTATCAGATAAGGTCGGTTGGGGAGAATTTGCTTAAAGGCCGGAGTAAGGCCATGAAAATATTTTCTATAACAACATCCGACATCTAGCAAAATTAGAAGCATATTTTTTGAGGCCAAAACTATTATACATTACCCGTCGGCATCTTCGATATGTGCAACCGGCCGATTATGTTCCTTGTAAAAATTTCCGAAACGCCTAAAGCAGGTTCAACCAGGTCCTGAACTCAGGCTTTGCTTTTACGGCGGCAGTTTACCTCGTTCGGACAATTGAATCAGTCGTTTTATAAACTGACAAAAACGCGCTAATAATACCATGCAGCATGTTTTAATTTTTACTTCCAAAAAAGAAACCTTAATCTTTGATTATGAATATCAAACAGGTTTCTTTTGCCGTTACATGATGAGCACATGAATATGCTTGTTTGATAATCATAACCTGGAACGATGAAAGACCGTAATACTCCACCGATTTCCGAATTTGGTGCGGAACTTAGAAATCTTGGATTCAAGGTTTTTGAAATTAAGGCTGGTGAAAACGTAGTCAGAACCTATAACCGTAAAGATTTTTATAAAATCTGCCTTGTTACAGGACGCAGCCTTGTTCAGTATGCTGACCGTGGCATCGAAATCGATGCAAAAACCTTGTTCTTCGGCAACCCGCATATCCCATATTCCTGGGAAATTATTTCGGAGGAATTTACAGGTTATACCTGTTTGTTTTCAGAAAGTTTTTTAAAAACCAACGATCGTTCGGAAAGCCTGCAGGAAAGCCCATTATTCAAGATCGGAGGGACGCCCATCTTCACATTATCAGAAGACCAGCGAAACTTCATCGCTACGATCTTCCAGAAAATGATTGCCGAGGATGCCACAGGTTATATTTTTAAGCATGATCTGATGCGGAACTACATTCACCTGCTCATTCATGAAGCCTTGAAAATGCAGCCTGCCGAGAACTTTTTTAAACATAAAAATGCTGCGGAGAGAACTGCATCACTATTTTTCGACCTTTTGGAGAGGCAGTTTCCAATTGAAAGTATCGAGCAGCCGATGCAGTTTAAAACTGCACAGGAATTTGCCAACCGGCTGTCTGTGCACGTCAATCATTTAAACCGTTCGGTAAAAGAGATTACCGGCAAGCCTACCAGCGCCCACATCTCAGAAAGGATCATCACGGAGGCAAAAGCGCTTTTGATCCACACCGATTGGACTATTGCCGAAATAGGCTATGCACTTGGATTTGAATATCCCGCTTACTTCAACAACTATTTCAAAAGGCTGACCGGAACTGTACCATCCTCAATACGGCTACAGACGGTGTAATCAGGATCCTGTATGCTCCGCGAATTCGCCACAGTTTGCCTTACTATCTGTGTTTTCATAGCAATAAGTCTTATCGCATTGACGAATGGGATTGGTCGTACTGGCTGATTGACATAACCGTCATATACTGTCATTTGTTTGATATTCATAATTTATCGCTTGATATCCATTGCAGGTCAACCGTCGTGACAGGCTAATTTTGATTCCATAACAATCAGCACACCTGATCCCCGGACAACTGAAATCCTCCTATTAAAAGAGCCTTTGTTCAAAAACGGATGGCAGGGCTGGGGCTGCTGCCGCGCATGAAGTAATGGTGTTGTTTTTTGAAAGAAACATAAAATCAGTTTACATGAAACAATCAAGAGTAATCCTGTATCCCTTGCTGGTATCTATTCTGGCGATCTTGGCGTGTAATTCAGACGCTAACATGGACTCCAATATAACGAACAGCCCGGATCCGGTAATTCCCGGGCAGGAAAAACCTGGCACCGGTAAGAACAACCTAGACTCTTCGGGTAACCAGTTAAAGATCAGCATAGGTTCAAGGATATTTAATGCGACCCTGGTTTCAAACCCCACTGTCACCGCTTTTAAGGAGAGGCTGCCGATGACGTTAAACATGACAGAGCTAAATGGCAACGAGAAGCTTTACAATTTTAACAGCGGCTTGCCGGCCAATGCTTCCAACCCGCGTAACATTGCAGCCGGAGATCTGATGTTATACGGATCTGCCACGCTGGTATTGTTTTACGAGTCATTTCCGACTTCATACAATTATACCAGGCTCGGGAAAATCGACGATCCATCCGGTCTTGCAGCGGCTGTTGGTAATGGTGCAGTTTCGGTCCGTTTTGAACTTGATTAGTATGTCGTTTCCGGTTTTGGCTCAATGACAACTCAGTGGGCCGGAAATTTGAGATTCGAATTAATTTCTTAATATTAGTTAATCTGAGAAAATGACTAAAATCATTATGTCCAATAAATTCCTATTTGCTTTCGCCGCCACTTTACTGATCACTTTTCAGGGATTCGCTCAGTCGGAACCCGATGGCGCTGCCGGTCAAGCGATTTTTCCCAAAGGTGAACGGGGCCCCGCTTCGCATTTTACAGGTAAGGCATATAACTATGGCCTGATAGATAGTGATTCGACCTATCATACACTCATCGGAAACGTGGTTTTTGAACCCGGCGCCAGATCTAACTGGCATACACATCCGGCAGGGCAGATCTTGATCATTACAGCCGGCGAGGGTTATCACCAGATAAAAGGTAAACCTATTGAGAAAATGCGGAAAGGTGATGTCGTGAAATGTCCGCCCAATGTTGAACATTGGCACGGTGCCACTCACAACAGCAGTCTGTACCAAATGTATATTCTTCCCAATACTGAAAAAGGAATTGTTGAGTGGCTGGACCCGGTCACCGACAAGCAATACAATGCATTTAAATAATAAATAGGTGACAAAAATCACCCTAAGAAGGCTGAACGATTGGAAGCAGGGAGGGCATTTAGGTCTTTATTTAGCAGAAGCAAAATAACTGGATTCTGTTTCGAATTTATATAAAAACCATCCGGCATACCGCCAGGCGTATAACGTATTTAGAAATCTAACAAATCGAAAAGATGGAAATTACAAGAATCGGTTCTCAGGCATCCAATGTCGGTCCGGAAGATTGGTTCACGGGTAAGGTTCGCATTGATGCATTGTTTCAGCCAAACGGAATCCGGAGAGGTCAGGCCGCAAGTGTCACTTTTGAACCTGGTGCACGCACGGCCTGGCATACCCATCCGCTGGGGCAAACGCTTATTGTGACGTCCGGGGCAGGTTGGGTACAAAGAGCAGGTGGCGACGTGGAGCAGATCTTTCCTGGTGACATTGTCTGGTTTGATGCAGGAGAAAAACATTGGCATGGTGCAACGGCGACAACAGGCATGACGCATATCGCCATTCAGGAACAGCTGGATGGAAAAGTTGTGGATTGGTTGGAAAAAGTCGATGACGCGGAGTATGCAGTCAGGTTCTGACCGAAACGTGCGAATTGACTGCAGGACGGCGACAGGTGTCTGGTGAACATCATAAATAGCCGTCGATTGTCAAATTCAGACACCTGGATGTGATCCACCATATCACAGAAGCAGATATTCAGAAGGCCAACCAGGATTATGCGGGAGAAGTCGGAATTAGTCGGGAAAGCTTTGCGCGCTTAGTCGCTTTTGCAATCAGCCAGCCAAATGACGTAGATATCAATGAAGTAACCTTGCCTCCAACAGCGTAGGAATTATAACACTTTATGGTCCGGTTTTATTGAAACCGGGCGTAATAGTTTCAAAAATTTGAGATACAATGGCAGGTTGTTTGATAATCATAAGTTATTATTTGATTTCCTATATCCCGGGTGATCGCACTGATGTAGATTGCAGATATTAAAATAGTACCGGATAATCCGTATTTTGTACTTAACTATCTTAGCAGCTACCCTGCTTTAATGATTAGTTAAGGTTTATCAATGATTTTTAGGTAAAAAGGGCTAAACTATGGAAAATGAAATTGGAACAGGCCGCATCTCCCGGCGGGAAATGCTTGCAGGGACCGCAGTTGCTATTACCACGCTGGCCATTACTAAAGTCACCGGATTAGAGGCGGGGCCTGCCGTTTCGGCCATTACGCCGGTTGTATCTGCTGGTATTTCATTTACAGTAAACGGAAAGTTACATAAACTGGAAGTTGACACCAGGACCACATTGCTGGATATGCTGCGCGAACATTTACACCTTACCGGTACCAAAAAAGGTTGTGATCACGGACAATGTGGTGCCTGTACTGTTATTGTCAATGGACGGCGAATCAATTCTTGTTTGTCGCTTGCATTGCAGCATGAATCCGACTCGATTACTACAATCGAGGGCCTGGGAACACCTGATCAGCTGCATCCGATGCAGTCTGCATTTATTAAACATGACGGATACCAATGCGGATACTGTACACCCGGACAGATTTGTTCGGCCGTGGCGGTGCTTGAAGAAATGAAAGCTGGTATACCAAGCCACGCTACTGCTGATCTGACTTCGGAGACCGCATTTACAAATGCCGAATTCAGGGAAAGAATGAGCGGAAATCTCTGTCGTTGCGGCGCTTACTCCAACATTGCCGAGGCAGCAGCGGAGGTGGCAGGCACTTGAGGCGGATATGCCTTGCTATTTTCATTAAAGAAATTTAAGCCCTATGAAATCATTTACATATGAGCGCGTATCTACGCCGGCCCAGGCAGCCGCGGCCATTGCCGCTAAGCCCGGTGCTAAATTCCTGGCAGGAGGTACCAACCTGATTGATCTGATGAAATTACAGATCGAAACGCCAGGACACCTGATTGATATAGGAGGAATCGGTCTGGACAAGATTGAGCGATTACCAAACGGAGGTGTCAGGATAGGAGCGTTGGTTACCAATACTGACCTTGCGGCAGATCTGCACATCCGTAAAGAATACGGCATTTTATCCAGGGCACTTCTTGCAGGCGCCTCCGGACAGCTGCGAAATAAGGCGACGACGGCAGGTAATCTGTTGCAGCGCACGCGGTGTCCTTATTTTTATGATACCAACCAGCAATGCAATAAGCGCGTGCCAGGAAGTGGGTGCGCTGCAATTGCGGGTTTCAGCAAACAACTGGCTGTGATTGGAAGCAGCGATGCCTGCATTGCAACCCATCCAAGTGATATGGCCGTCGCAATGATGGTGCTTGATGCCATAGTCGAGACAATCAGTCCTGCCGGAAAATCCCGGCTGATTCCCATTGCTCAACTTTACCGCTTGCCAGGAAAGGCACCGCATCTGGAAACCACTCTTGAAAAAAATGAACTGATTACATCTGTCATGCTGCCAGCCCCGGTTGGTGGGAGGCATATCTATCATAAAGTCCGTGACAGGGCTTCTTATGCATTTGCCCTGGTTTCGGTTGCCGCCATCGTATTTAAAGACGGGACCGGACGAATCGCGGTGGGTGGTATTGCACCAAAGCCGTGGCGGGTTCCGGGCGCTGAAAGTTTGTTGCCATCAGGTGCCAAGATCTTTACGGCGAAGCTGATGGCGGGCGCCAGGCCAACGAAGGAGAATGAATTCAAGATCAGCCTTGTAGAACGCACGGTTGGACTGGTATTAAAACAAGCAAAAAGCTGATATGAAATTTGATAAACCAGCCGGGCAAAACCCCATCGATCAGTTAAAAGTTATTGGCAAGCCAACAGATCGTGTTGAAGGGCCGCTGAAGACAACTGGCACAGCCAAATATGCCTATGAATACAATGAGCAGATTATTAATCCTGCCTATGGGTATATTCTGGGTGCCTCGATAGCCAAAGGCGTTATTAGTCGTATCGACCAGACCGACGCTAAAGCTGCGCCAGGGGTGTTGGCAATAGTCACCGCTGGCAATGCCGGGCCGTTACAGGCAGGTAAATTTTATGTCAGCAAATTTCTTGCCGGCCCACAGGTCGACCATTATCATCAGGCGGTTGCCATTGTAGTAGCTGAAACCTTTGAGCAGGCTCGGTCAGCGGCAGCGCTTTTGAAAGTTGATTATAAAAAAACACAAGGCAGCTATGATCTTGAATCACAGAAAGATACCGCTCCTGTTCCCGCACCTGCACAGTTTGGGCCACCACCTGAGATACTGATAGGAGACTTTGAAGTGAGTTTTGCAAATGCTCAGGTTAAATTAGACGAAACCTATTCTACCCCCGATCAGGCGCACGCCATGATGGAGCCTCATGCGACGATTGCAAAATGGGATGGTGATAAACTAACTTGCTGGTGTACCGTACAACAACTTAGCTGGGGAGTACGGGACCTTGCATTGATCTTGGGAATTCCAAAAGAAAACATCCGGCTTATCTCTTCCTACATCGGCGGGGGTTTTGGCGGAAAAGGTACGGTGTTATCGGATTTAGTTGCGGCGAGTCTGGCGGCGCGTGCTGCCGGCAGGCCAGTGAAGCTGACATTACAGCGTCCTTTAATGTTTAATAATACGATCCACAGACCTAAGACAATTCAGAGGATCAGGATAGGCACTAACCTGGATGGGACTATTGTTTCGATTGGCCATGAGAGCTTGTCGGGTAATCTGCGGGGTGGGCGCACCGAGGCTGCAACGGCATCGACAAGATTACTGTACGCGGGTGCTAACCGGCTCACGAGGCTTCGGCTCGCTGTACTCGATCTTTCTGAAGGTAATGCGATGCGGGCACCGGGAGAGGCAACGGGGCTGATGGCACTGGAAATGGCTATGGATGAAATGGCAGAAAAATTACAAATGGATCCGGTCAGCTTTCGCATCAAAAATGATGCAAAAGAAGATCCGGAAAAACCGGGACGTACTTTTTCTACCAGGAAACTGGTGGAATGCCTGCTTGTGGGAGCTGACAAGTTCGGCTGGAAGCAGCGTCAAGCCACTCCCGGCGCCTCCCGTGAAGGCGACTGGCTTGTTGGAATGGGCGTGGCATCGGCCATGCGTGGTGCACCTGTTATGAAATCGGCAGCCCGTGTACGTCTCAATGGCCGGGGTATCATTACAGTCGAAACGGATATGACGGATATTGGCACGGGCAGCTATACCATTATTGCACAAACCGCAGCAGAAATGATGGGTGTTGGAATAGAAAACGTTGTTGTGAAACTTGGAGATTCATCCTTTCCTGAATCGCCTGGTTCTGCCGGGCAGTGGGGTGCTGCCTCAGCAACATCCGGCGTTTATGCGGCCTGTGTAAAACTCCGTGAGGAGGTGGCCAGATCCCTGGGATTCGATGTCGAAAAAGCAGAGTTTTCGGACGGTCGCATTATGCTCGGCGACAAAAATGCTTCGATAAGTGATGCAGCAAAAACGGCAGATTTGGTGGTTGAAGATGAGATGACATACGGAGATCTTTCAAAAGAATTCGCGCAGAATACATTTGGGGCGCATTTCGTTGAGGTCGCCGTGAACGCATTTACCTTCGAGATACGTGTAAGGAGAATGCTGGCCGTATGCCATGCGGGGCGTATACTCAATCCTAAGGCAGCCCGTAGCCAGGTAATCGGTGCAATGACAATGGGCGTAGGAGCTGCGCTTATGGAGGAAATGGTGGTTGATAAGCGGGTAGGTTTTTTTGTAAATCATGACCTTGCCGGTTACGAAGTGCCGGTTCACGCAGATATTCCGCATCAGGATGTTATCCTGTTAGAAGATCTCGATCCAACAATGTCACCCATGAAAGCGAAAGGTATTGGCGAGCTGGGCATTTGTGGTGTGGCAGCGGCGGTGGCTAATGCCGTTTACAATGCAACAGGAATACGGGTCCGGGATTACCCGGTTACGATTGACAAACTTTTAAGAGCAGTCTGAGCTTGTCAATCGTAATGCGGTGAAAAGCCTATTTATTGTAAAGTGAAGACAGAATAGTTTGCCGGTAATCATTGCATTATGTTGGTCGCATAACTACGGTTTTGTTACAAAGATTGAACTGGCAAATGGGCCGTTACTATCGTTGGGCAAAACGACCGGCACTCCATTTTTCCAATACATCGGAGTCTTAACGTCATTATCCAAACCCTCGCCAGCTACATACACGTCATTATTAAAAACAAAAACACTGGAAACCCGCACTGCCCCGGGAAGGTTTTGAAGTTCACCATTTTTCCAGAGCTTCGCGGACCTTGTACTGTTGTAATATTGAAAATTTCCAACACAATAGACGTCTTTGCCTGCAACGGCTATATCAACGACGTCCGAACTGAACTCTGAGCCATTTGTCAGGAAGTTAGCGGTGCCATTTTTCCAATAGGTAGCCCTTGTGCCAATGTCGACACTTTGACTGCCAGCCACGTATACATCTTTTCCGGATACCGCAATTGAGGTCGCATAAGACGTCGTAAGACGATTCCCCAAAGTTACCACTACGCCGTTTTTCCAATAAACTGCAGTTTCATTTTGGAAGGCAAGTGAACCTGCTACGTAAACGTCTTTTCCGGCTACACAAAGTCCCCGCGCGCGGGAGCCTCTTGCGCTAGCCTCATCGAGCGGAACCGATACGCCATTTTTCCAATAACCTGCTTGGTTTATAAGTTGCCTGCTGTTAAACCCATCTCCACAGGTATAAACATTTCCTTCAGAAACTACCAAATCATATAAAAGCATGGAAGGTAAACCCTCATCTACTCCTGAAACAACCCCATTCTTCCAATATTGACCGCCCGAAGAAGAAGCATCTCCCGCAACGTGTACGTCAGTACCCGAAACATATATGGCCCTTGCGTTTACAAAGTTACCAGGTGTGGGCAGGGTTATCAGCTCGCCGTTTTTCCAGTATTGTCCGTATGTTCTGTAAGTATTTGAATAAGTAACATAGACATCTGGCACCACAGGATCGACATCAGGAACAGACTTCTTTTTGCAGGAAAAATTTAACAGACAAAGAAGACAGATAAAGAAGCGTATTGCGTTTTTCACAGAAGGTTGGAAATTGAAAGAGGATTTTTTCGTTCCCAAAGGTACGGGTATCTTTATTATAAGCAAGTAACCAACTGTATGCTTATATTATTGGTACGAACTCTTCCTGATTTGAAGTTAAAATGGAACAGTAAAAGTAATGAGCTGACGTTTGATCTTTCAAATAAAAATCGGGCTAGTTTAAAGTAGTTCACTTAAATAGGCGTATTTATCTATCTTTGTCATTCACTGACGAGAATGCTTTTTTAATGAAGAAATTACTTTTATTTTCCCTGATTTTTATCACGATAATCTCTTGTAAGAATGACGCTGCACCAGACCTGGCAGAAAAATTTGCAGGTGAATATTATGCGACAAAATCTGACAGCATCGTAACGACAAACCAAACCTGGACGATAACCAGGCAGGATCTGAACCATGTCAATGTCCTGTTCTATTTTATGAATATTTACCGGGATGGATCTGTTACACGATCGAAGTATGATATCTATATTCCTGGCGTCCTCGTTTCAGAAGCAAATACTCTTAACTTTAACAACGAGTTTATTTTTGACCAGCTTAAGTGCAAAGTAATCGGAAAGGCAAGTCTGACAAATGACTTTATAGATTATGATATCACCATTACTGACGAATATAGTTCCAGAAAATTAACCAGCAGGATATACAGGCAATAGGGGAGATACCTTTTTTGCTATCTGATTTTGGGGTTCGAATACAGTTCTTAATTCTACAACTGCTTCGGTCGATCCCGCCATCATCGTTCATGCCGGGATGTGATTTGTGAAGACGAGAATAAAAAATGTAAATCTTGGAAACTTTCATGAACTTACATTGTCAGAACTAATAGTGTTGTTATGATTTTAGAATTTACAGCCTCGCAGGGATTTGATTTTATAACCGTATTTTCAGAACGCTTGCACGTTCCGGTGAGAGACAATTTCCTGGAGATTCCTAAAGAAATGGGAGCGGGATATGTCCGCAAAATTGCTTTCGGAGATGATTTTAAACTGACAATCCATCGCTATATACTGAATGAGGATCTGATTGTGAAGCGTAATCCTGCCGTGACATCAAACAACGTCCGCACCATTTTTTTTTATAGCAACAACGAAGACCTGGAAGTTAAATATAACAATGAGGAGAGCCGACCGCTTTCACCTAAGAATAACTCGTCTATACTTTTGTCGACGAACGATCTGCGGACAGAGATCCGTTTTCCCGCTCGCAGCAACATCCGGTATGTCGTCGTCGGAATCACTGCCGACCGCTTGCGTTCCGTGCTTTCCATTGAAAACCCGAACGGGACGTTAAAGACCATTTCAGCCGAAAATGCCTCTTTTCTGTTTTTTGAAAGTCTGGATCCGGAGATGGAACTGATACTTAAGAATATTGTATCCGTAGATCTGCATAACTCCTTAAATCATTTTTATGTCCAGATTAAAGTTCAGGAGTTGATGTACCTGCTTTTCAGTAAGCTGTCACTTCGGGAAAATACCAGTTTTAAGAACATAAACAGCAACGATGCAGAAAAGCTTTTGATCATTCGCAATAAGTTATTGAATGATCTCAGTATTCCGCCTGTTTTGAGTGAACTGGCCGCCATCGCTTCCATGAGTGAAACGAAACTTAAACAACATTTCAAGCAAACATTCGGCGATACAATCTATAATTATTATCAGAAGGCAAGAATGGAAGAAGCGGCTTTTCTCTTGAAACAAGCCAGACATTCTGTTTCCGAAGTTGGATACGAACTAGGCTTTACCAATCTGAGCCATTTCAGCAGATTGTTTGAACGACAATATGGCGTTACGCCAAAAAAATACTCCTACAACTCATAAGGCTCTTTAAATCAACTCGGCAATTATTGTCGGATCGGACTATTATTGCGTCATTTTCGGCTATTTTGCCCATTGATTCGCTATTAAATTTGTTCCTGTAATTAATCATTTTCAATAGGAATAATTTATTCATATCACTGAACCGCAAAATGAAAGCAATCCAATACAGAACTTACGGAAGTTCAGAAGTCATCGAAGAAGTTGAAGTATCCAAACCAATCATTCAAAGTGAAAACGACGTATTAATTCAGGTTAAAGCGGCAGGCGTAAATCCCATTGATATTAAAATCAGAAATGGATTTATGAAGGCGGTCCGCCCTGTGGAAATGCCGTATATACCTGGTGGTGAGACATCCGGTATCGTTGTCGCCGTTGGGAGCAATGTGTCCGCATTCAAGGTGGGCGATCAGGTGATTGCCCTTACCGGGACAAACGGTTACGCTGAATATGTGAAAGTAAGCCAGAGCTTTGTCCTGCAGAAGCCGGCGGGAATATCTTTTGCAGAAGCTGCATCCATTGGCGTGAACATCGCGACGGCCCAGTCGGTACTATTCACTGCGGGACAACTGGAAAGCGGGCAAAAGGTGCTGATCCAGGGTGGCGCCGGTGCGGCCGGCGGGGCCATGGTGCAGTTGGCGAAGGCAGCCGGAGCGTATGTGATCGCGACAGCTTCAGGATATGGCCTGGAACTGGCAAAGAGTTTTGGCGCCGACGAGGTCATTGACTATAAATCAGATGATGTGGCCGTTCTGGTTCAGGACGTTGACCTGGTCGCTGATACCGCTGGTGGCCAGGCCCAGGAACAGCTGTTTAAAGTGTTGAAACCTGGCGGTCGCTTATTCAGTATCGTGATACCTCCATCTCAGCAATTGGCAGAAGAACACAATATAACAGCCGGTTTTGTTGTCTCAGATATCTCGGTTGAAACGCTGAAGAATGGTTTAGCATTGTTGCAGGCCGGGAAATTCAGGCCCGTTGTGTCCAAAACATTCAAGCTGTCAGAAGCTGCCCAGGCGCAGGATTATTTGACTGCCGGGGGTGTGAATGGAAAGGTTATCCTCACCATTGACTAAGCAATGGACAAGAAAAGCAGGTAAAGAAATCAGGATTGCTGGTGGCTTTTCCAGCTAAAATGTCTTTAAATAAGCCTTAATCCAATCATCCATACACAGAAGCGCTTTCTGTTGCAACAAGTCTGATAACAACGCTGACATGATGCGCTGATCAGTTGATAATACAAAATCAGTTTGATAATCGGCACAAGGGATGGAATACTTAGTTTTTCGAACCTGCATTTTTACAGATAACATAAAAAACAATCAATCATGAAATTATTAGAAAAGATAACCCTGGGAGAGAATATCCTGAAAAATGCGGTTGCGATGGCTCCAATGACGCGCAGTCGGGCCAACTTGGCTGGCGTTGTTTCGGAAATGACGACTTTGTATTATACGCAGCGTGCGAGCGCCGGACTCCTAATCACCGAGGCTATAAACATCTCAGAGCAGGCGCAGGGAAGTCCGTTGACACCCGGCATTTACAGTCAGGAACAAATTGAAGCTTGGGGAAAAGTGACAAAATCCGTTCATGATCAGGACGGATTGATCTATGCCCAGCTTTGGCATACCGGCCGTGTCGGGCATTCGGTGGATAGGAAGGGGAAACTTCCGGTTGCACCATCAGCGATTGGCATAAAAGGGCAGCAGCATTTTACATCCCAGGGGATGAAAGATTATGAAACGCCACAGGAATTGAGCATAGCGGATATCCGCCAGATCGTCAGGGACTATGGACAGGCAGCCAGGAATGCTATTGAGGCAGGTTTTGACGGTGTTGAACTGCATGGCGCCTTTGGTTATTTGCCAAATCAATTTTTATCGGAAAGTGCAAATGTCCGGACCGATGCCTATGGCGGGAGTATTGAAAACAGGAACCGTTTTGTACTTGAAGTGATGCGCGAACTCGTAGATGCAGCAGGAACTGGAAAAGTCGGTATTAAATTGTCTCCGACTGTTTATTACAACAATATCACCAACAGTGATCCGGTCGCTCAGTTCTCACCCTTGATTGAATCCTTGAATGAAATGCCCCTTGCCTATATTCATCTGATGAATGGTTTGTTCCCATTGGATAACTTTCCGGATTACCCTAAAAATGCAATCGAAAAATTTGGTCTCATGAGTAAACATCTCGTCATTGCAAATGGCGGTTTCACAAAAGAAACCGGGGAAGCCGAGCTGCAAAAGGGAATAGCAAGCATCATTTCTTACGGAGCCCTGTTTCTGGCCAACCCTGATCTTCCTAAAAGATTTGCGCTGGATGCAGCATTAAACCAGCCTGATCAGGCTACTATGTATGGAGGCGGTGCGCACGGATACATCGATTATCCCTTTCTGACAGATTAGGTCATACCCATCTGCCCTGGAAATTCAAACTGATAAGAGATGCTGAAAACAATCAAATACCGGAAGGGCTTCCTAACTCTAAGCCGCATATCCTTCCGGTATTTGATCATATAAACAGGATTTTAACTAGTTTTCAGTGCCCAATCTCCATGTAACGTCATCACTTATACGTCCGGGATGGTTCCAGCAGTGTTGCACAAATTTATTTCGCCATGGCATCATTGATCACAGTATATAAGTTTTGTCTCAGTTTCGAATTTCTTTGATTTAGTAGGATAATGATGCCCCAGCTTTTAGCCCTGTTGTAAAATATTATAGATGACTGCCCCATTGAATCACCCGATTTTGAATAAATTACTTTCTGATCATCAGAATCGATGTTCGTACCAAGGCCCAGGTCCCTTTTTTCATCTTTATAATATACTTTTTCAGTTACCTTAGCAGCTTTGGATACCGCGGCTTTTGGATCCAGAACAGCTTTTAAAAATTTAATCATATCCGCTGCGCTGGACTTTACCAGTCCAGACGGCGCTGTAATGTTCCAGTTGAAAAATTCCTGAACACCTCCGTCAGGATTATAGGCCGTTGTTCTGTTTTTTACTTTGAAGTCTTTTGTCAGTGTATTTGTCATCTTTAATGGCTTCAATATCTTCTCTTCAAGAATCAGATCATAACTTTTGCCATAAACCTTCTCCAGTATCTGTCCAAGCATTGTATACCCAATGGTTGAATATCGGTACTTTCCATAATCCTTTAACTCAGTACAAGAATTGACAATGGTTGTCAGTGTTTCATTAGTCACACCGCTGACAGGCTGTTGCGGATTCAGCTCGATCAGTTTTGCAAAATCGATATCGGGCAAACCTGATTGATGAGATGCGAGATCGGATATTCTGATCTTATTTTTAAGGCCATTGTGCAAAACATAACCTTTGGGTAGGTAGTCGTCGATGTAGTGATCCAGTTTGATTTTATTTTCACCAGCGGCTTGAGCAATCAGATTGGATGTGAGAATTTTCGTGATTGAGGCAATTTCGAAAATGGAATTTTTATCGATCCCGGTTTGGCTCTGCCTGCTAAGTTTCCCATAGGCGCTGTAAAACTCTTCATTATTTTTATCAATATAACCCACACTGATTCCGACATCCGGATTATTCTGATAGCTGCTTTTTACAATTGAATCAATCGTTTGAAAGGTGACTTGTGCAAAGCAAAAGTTGCTTGATAACAATAATAGTGTTAAAAGTTTCAATGTTTTTTTCATTCTTCCGGATCGTTAAATTTATGATGAACCCAAAGGTGCAAAATGAACCTACATGTATCGACCGACTGCAAAAAGTCGAACCCATTAACTTTAAGAAATACGTACGATTAACTTACAAAGGAAGTATGACTTTTCTCACCGGGTTGGCTTTCAGGCTTTTTACGATATTCGGTAGGTGTTATCCCGGTATGTTTTTTAAAAGCAGTATTAAAAGACGATTTAGAATTGAAACCAACGGAATATAATATTTCCAGAATAGTAATCTTGCTTTTTGCAGCGTCATCCAAAATTTCCATAGCACTTTCGATCCGGTAACTGTTGATAAAATCGAAAAAATGCTGCGCTAATTTGTGATTTATTAAAAGTGATAGTTCCCTTGTGGGAACTTCCATCCCGTCAGACAAGTCCTGAATGGTCAGAGATGGATTAAGAAATGGTTTTTTTTCAACCATGTACTGTTTCAATCTTGCCACTTCTGCGTGGTCTTCAGCCGCACCGGCCGGCTGCTCCCGGCTGTTTTGTTCCTCTAATGCAATATCTTTTACCAGTTTTAGTTTCGAATCCAGATGTCTGAAAAGTCCGGGATTGTTCAGTGCTTTGAACAGATACCAACCGACGATCAGTAGCTCAAACAGGAGAAGGCCTATTTTCAGCATTTCTGAAATGCCAGGATAATCCGTGAATTTGAAGACGTTCTTTAACAGAGCAATAAAGTAAAAAACGGATAATGCTATGGTAAATTCATATAACCAACGCAGCGATTTAAAGCTGGTGCCTGCAAAGTTTTCAAGATATATTTTCTTGGCTTTTCTCAGGATAACAAACACCGCTACGAGATAACAAAGGATCTGGAGTTGCATCAAAATGTGATTGATCCTGACTTCCGGCATACTTTTGATATTTTGCAGAAATATGATTTTAGAAGGCATGTCCACAAGGTAAAAGCGTGGCAGGAAGATGACGTTTGCTGTCAGAAAAGGTAGAATGTGTATCAGATGCCGGGGTTTGAGTTTGAAGTCATAGTAACAGACTGACAACACATATAAATAAAAAACAGGAAGCTGAAGAAAAAATAATGAAGTAAGAAATATCCTGGCTGTTAGCGAAATCTCCAATACATAGCCTGGATTCAGGCTAATATCAATTCCTGATAAAACTAAAAAAGCGGCAAATAGCCTGTTACTAATTGGATGTTCTGTCTTTACCCTGAGCAGGAAAAATGATAAAACTGTAATAATGAAGATCGATGTAAGTGACGCAGTAAACAATAAATCAGTTTTGACCATCCGCTATTTTTGTATTTATTGTTTAGAAAGAAAAATATTTCTAAAACTGCTGAATCAATTTTATCCGTTCGTCATGGAAAAAATGGCATATTACCGTCCAGGCTCTCAATTTTCAGATAGACACTGAGCTAATTGAGCACCGAAATTAATAAATACTTTTGAAGTAGATCCAGATATTTCTTTCTCCGGGGCGGCTGGCTTGTTATCCTGATGATATTACTGGGCTTGTGATACCGGGTCATTTTGCGGGATACCCGATACGTTTGCATACAGAACGCCTGGCGCCACCCCGAACTTTTTCCTGAAGGCATAAGAAAAGTGTGACAGGCTTTCAAAGCCTAATCCAAGATAAACAGCTGACGGTTTTTGGTTTTTCATTTCAATAAGGCGCCTGGCCTCTGTGAGTCTTCTGTCCTGCAGCCATTTCCGGGGAGGAGTTCCGAACAATTTTACGAAATCGCGTTTGAAGGCTGCCAGGCTGCGGCCGGTCAGATAAGCGAATTTTTCAACTGGAATGTTAAAATGGAAATTACTGATCATAAACTTTTCCAGATCAATCTTACCGGGATGCGAAAAGTCAAATAACAGATTGCGCAGAGACGGGAGAGCAAGTAACAGCAATTTGACACCTTCCCTGACTTTCAGAATACCCATTTCATCCGTCATTTCAGCTCCTGAACTGCGGGCATACGGAACAATGGAGCGGAAATAACCCTCTAAAAAATCATTGTACGGAATCAAAATATTTGGCGTGCCTTCATATTTCTGGTCGGCCTGCATTTTTTCTTCCAGCACAATTTTGCGTAAAAGCTCCTCCTGGAGGGATATGACGATTGTTTCGTAATGGCCGCCGGGCAGCGGTGTTTTGGTAAGCGTGCCCAGTTGATTTTTAGAGATCAGAAGCAATTCTCCGTCGGTGACTGAAAGTTTTTGTCCGGTAGTATCTAAAACTAACTCACCAGAGACCTGCAGAATCAGGGTATGATGGTTCCAAATACACACTTTCTCAGTTCGCTGAGATGAGCGATACGAGTAGAAGATTACCCCTGGAAGAATTTCTGCCGGACTGGTCATTTAACGTTTCAGGTAAGTACTGCCAAGGATGGCACCTGATGCAAAAGTAGTATTTAAGATGTTCATTTCTTCTGCTGTAAAAACAATATCCATCGCGTTGATATTTTCCGGTAAACGCGACCTTCGGCTCATACTTACTAAGGGCATGATATGATCTCCCTGCTCCTTCACCCAGGCGATGGCGATTTGTGCAGGAGTGCAATCCTTGTTGCTTGCCAGTTGGCCGAGTATTTTTACTTTTTGTAAATTGTGAGTCAGGTTTTCCCCCTGAAAACGCGTGAAATGATTTCGGTAGTCATTTTCGTCAAGGGGGTATTTCAGTTCCCCTGTCAGCAAACCCTCAGCGGTATTGGCAAAAGCGACTACGCCTATGCCTAAGCTTCTTGCTGTGGGAAGTAAGTCGTTTTCTATTTGGCGGTCAGCCAGTGAATAGCCGATCTCCAGGGCGCTTACGGGGTGTGTGATGTGGGCTTTCCGAAGCTGGCCCGCAGTAACCTCAGAGACGCCAACGTAGCGCACTTTACCTTCCCGGACCAGGTCGGCCACTGTTCCGATGATGTCCTCTACCGGCACACTTTCGTCCATTCTGCTCGGCTGGTAAAGGTCTATGGTTTCGACACCTAACCGGGTCAGGGAATAATTTATGAAATTTCTTATGGATATTGGCCGCAGATCCATACCAAGTGGTATGCCGTTGTGAAATATCGCGCCGAATTTTACGCTGATAAAGGCATCGTCTCGCCGCCCTTTGATTGCCCTGCCAATGAGCAATTCATTATGCCCGGCACCATAAAAGTCGCCGGTATTCAGAAAATTAATTCCCCGGTCAAGGGCTGCCTGAATGGTAGCAATGCTTTCTGCCTCTCCAGGCGTTGTGCCTCCCCAGATAGACGACATACGCATACAGCCTAAACCCAGTCGGGAAACGAACGGGCCATTCTGGCCTAGCTGAAGTTTTGTGATATTTTTCATGTTGCAAATTTCGACATTCGAAAGATGCAGGCGTTTGTTCTATGGCTCAAATTTTTGTCGTGTAGAGCTCACATGAATCCGAAGCAGAATAAAACAGGGATATTTTTTTTACAAAAATGTAACGCCGATTTTAATGTGGCCATCATTTGCGTTTCTAATGGGATGATATTTAATGTAAAGGAAGTCACTCCTGATTGCTGTCATCTCTATATTCTGAGAAAATGATATCTTAGGGGTATTAACGAAATAGGTAGCTTTACTCAAAAAAGTACTGTCAGTTGAAACCGCTACCACCGCAGTGTCGGATAACATGCCGTCTATGCTGATATGGACAGCATCAAGAAATTGATGATTTGCCAGCGAAAATATGGTATCCTTTTTTGGATCCAATACCTGCAGGCGATCGGAAACCATGGAACCTTCCTTTTTTAAATGGCTACAGGAACCTAACAAAGGGAGTAGTAAAAAGAGTACTTGTAACTTTTTAGCCGAAAAGCTTTTAGTATATTTAATAGCGCCCATGATAGTTCAGTTCTGGATCATTGATGTAACCGATAGCCCTAAAACGCATAAAAGCCGTAGTATGTTGTATTGAATATCACTTGCTGCCAAGGACTTATCATTTACTAAATGCTATTCTTATTTAAATCGTATTCAGCGTTCGTCATGAAAAAATTCTTTACACTGGTTTTTATCGCAATACTTGCAGTGGGCTCTTTGTGGGCACTGGTACACTACCTGAAAATGGATAGATTTACCTTTGCCTGGTCGTTGAATTTTATGCTGATGTTTTATGTATCGATTTTTATCGAAACATCAAAAAGCCAGCTTACTTCGTCTTATTATGAAAATTTCGCCTGGGAACGAAGTGGGAAAGTATACGAGGGTCTCGGAATAAATCTGTTTAGAAAACTATTGGTGCTGATTGGCTGGGAAAAATTAACCAAAAAAGCTAACCCCATAGAAAAGGATACTATGGTTTTGATAAAATTACATGAACAAACGAAAAAATCAGAACTGGGTCACCTCGTTGTTTTAATTATTGTCCTGGGCTTCAACATTTATGTGGCGGCCAGATTTGGGGTAATTAAATCTTTATGGTTATTAGCGCTCAACATTTTGCTGAATCTTTATCCGGTTCTTCTCCAGCGTTATAACCGGCCACGAATAGCAAGAGCTATAGCTATATCGAAGAGAAACCAGGAGAAGGTCACCAGATTAGCTTAATACACCACTTTTAAAATCTAATAATGACCACCATGGGAAAACAAATTTTCATCAATCTGGCTGTGAAGGATCTGAACCGATCCATGGAATTGTATGCCGCAATGGGTTTTGGCAACAATCCACAGTTTTCTGACGAGAGCGGAAAATGTATGGTATGGAGTGATAGTATCTATCTGATGTTACTGACTCATGAAAAGTTTGCTTCGTTCGCAACAAAACCTATAACTGATACGAAATTGGGACTTGCTGCGCTATTTTCTCTGTCATTTGATAGTCTGGATGAAGTTAATACAGCAACCAATGCCGCATTGCGGGCTGGTGGAACCGAGCCGGTAGAACTAAGAGATTATGGATTTATGCAGCAACGGACCGTGGAAGACTTTGATGGGCATACCTGGGAACTGTTTTATATGGATATGACGAAGTTGCCGTCGGAATAATCACCTAAATCCGGACAGGCGAGAGGCATAGTTTGAAGCACGACGGTTGCGTTAACTGATGGAATGATTATTGTTACCGCACAGGTAAAACATAACTTTTCATCTTCAAACTATAAATTTATGAAAACGATCATCACAACCCTGGCATTTTTGACCTTCGCGGCTTCGGGGGCATTTGCACAGGCCAATTCAAAAAACACGGAACCAAAAAACAATACGAGCCAGGGAACAACGGGTACCACGGTCCCTCAGGGAAACAGGGTCAAAGGCACAACAGAGCAAACGCAGCAAACTACTACTGAGGAAACCCAACCTCAGGGAACCAGTTCACAAGGCACTTCGGCCTGGCCTATGAGCACCGGCACGACCGGAAGTACAACGCTGCCACCGGAAGACGGCGCGCCGGCAACTACTGACCCCAAACAGCAGACCCAGAATTCGGGGAACAAGGGCAGCGCCGCCGAATCCCAGGGAACCAGTTCACAGGGCACATCAGCCTGGCCGCAAAGCAGCGGGACGACCGGAAGCGTGGCGCAGCCGCAGGGAATTCAGGGCAATACAACAAGCCCGGCAGGATCAGAAAACAGCAGTGATATGGGAACGGCCAATTCACCTAAAAACAGCGGTGACAAAATGAAGCAGGACAATAAAAAGAAGGAAAATAAAACAAAGCCAAAAAACTAAATAAGCCTATCGGCGAATGGTTATTGCTTATATTGAAAAGGTGCGTGGACGAGATTAGTCCAGGCACCCTTTCAATTTTTAATCAAAAATTTTATCAGAGTTAAAATGCCCGGGCGTGACTGCCGGAATACCTGATCGTTCATTCGCGGTCAGGTATGCTTTTTTTAGTTACACGCATACGATCACCGCCGCCACATCTTATCTCACAGGACATTTAATTTTCAAGATTAATCACTTGATAATCTCTAATCAAATTGTTCAGAACGCTGCCTGTATTAAAGGAGAGTAGGTCTCTGCGGTACTTTTCATTTTTTTATCTATATGTAATGCAGGGGATACCCTCTGGGTTTGCACTTACTGCCGTCGCGAATTTTCTCACGGCAAAAGGCGTGTCGTCTTACTCCATCGGATCATTTGTAGCGATCGTCGGCTTGCCATGGGTGTTCCAGTTCATATGGGGACCTATTATTGACCGTTATCAATTTTCTGTGATCGGACATCGGAAACATTGGGTAGTACTGACTCAGGTCATCGCCTTCGTAGCATCGCTTAGTCTGTTGCTTGTCTCTGATCCGGTGAAGCAGCTTTCCCTCGTTTCCATTTTATTTTTCGTTCACAGCAATTTTGCAAGCGTCCAGGATGCAAGTGTAGATGCCATTGCCATATCCATAGTTCCGGAAGATGAACGCGGCAGGGTGAACGCTTTTATGCGTGGAGGTTATCTGCTTGGAATAGCAGCCGGATCAGCCGGACTTTCAACAATTCTAAACAGATATGGTTTCTTTTATGCGGCCGCTGCCCAATCTGCCCTTCTGTTTACATTCACGGTTTTGACTTTTTTAATCCGGCTGGATGCAGCTGACGGCTACTTTCCTTCTTTTAAGTCACGAGCCAAAAGAAAGCAAGTGGAATCAAGTGATAATCCTGATTTAAAATGGCTTTTCAATAAACTATACAAAGCGATAACCGAAAGAGAAAGCATTAAAACTTTTCTGCAGATAGCCCTGGTGTATAGTTGTCTGAGTATATTCATCAGAGGATTCTCGTTCCACTTAATCCATAATCTGCATTGGGCAGACAATTCTCTCTCTGTACTCCAAGGTGGGTGGGGTACCATCGCCACGCTGGCCGTGACGCTTTCAGGGGGTGTTTTGGCGGATAAAATCGGGCCGGCAAAGTTGCAAAATACTGTGATGATCGTGATTGCGGTTTTTTTGATCACATTTTCTCTGATCAGCAATTTCTGGGCTATCAAAGCCGTGAGCACTGTGGGACTGCTACTTTATAATTTTGCCGATCCCATGTTCAGCGTCGCGGCCATGCCGGTACTAATGCTCCTATGCCACAAAAGAATTGAAGGTTCGCAATTTACAGCCTACATGGCTCTTGTCAACTTTTGTGACGTGATTGGTTCTTATTTCTCAGGATGGGCAATGACTTTTACAAGTGCCTCAATAATAGGGCTTATGTGTGGACTGGCCATTTTATTAACCGTTATTCTGAGGAAAACTTTCAAAACCTCTATATCTCAAAGTGTAATCATAACGGATCAGGACCATTGAATCATCGTCAATAACCATTTTTTTCCTTTTGCTTATGCGGTTGGCAAAGTTTTATTACCATAGGCCGCATGGTGCCCGATTTCAATATTTGCGTTTATTCGAAAACTTAAATGTACACCTGATTGTGTTTTTCACATTCATCAACTCAGGTGTTCAGCAGTGTTTGGGAAATTGGTCATTTGTACTTTTTTTTAACATAACTTCATCATCATGTCTGAAACAAAAAGCGTAACATTACAAAATCCACTCGACAAATATCCTAAACCACCATTCAGCAAACAGCCTCAGCCAGTACCAGGCCTTGCATCCAAAATGGATCCGATTCCCGATCACGGAGAAAAAAGTTATAAAGGTTCAGGACGCCTGGCGGGGAGAAAAGCGTTGATCACCGGGGGCGATTCCGGGATCGGCCGGGCAGCAGCCATCGCTTATGCCCGCGAGGGTGCCGACGTCGTGATCAATTATCTTCCTGAGGAGCAGTCTGATGCAGATGAAGTGATCGAGCTCATTCAGGCTGAAGGCAGAAAAGGATTTGCCATCCCCGGAGACATAACGAACGAAGAGTTTTGTAAAAAACTTTTAGAACAAGCGGTCAGCAATCTGGGCGGACTGGATATTTTGGTCAATAATGCCGGGCATCAGCAGGCGGTAGACTCCCTGCTGGACCTCACTTCAGAAGGATTTGATGCCACGATCAAGACCAACATTTATGCCCCTTTCTGGATCACCAAAGCGGCATTGCCACACCTTGCACCCGGATCTGTCATCATCGCAACATCGTCCGTTCAGGCATATGATCCATCAGATAATCTTTTTGACTATGCACAAACGAAGGCTGCTAATGTCGCCTTTGTCAAGTCGCTTGCCAAGCAGCTAGGCCCAAAAGGTATACGTGTAAATGGCGTGGCGCCGGGCCCTGTCTGGACTCCCCTGCAGGTGAGCGGAGGGCAGCCGCAGGATGCGTTGATAGAATTTGGTAAGGTTACGCCTTTGGGCCGGCCAGGACAACCGGCAGAGTTGGCTTCAATATTTGTGCAGCTGGCAGACCCGGAAGCAAGTTATGCCACAGGGCAGGTGTATGGAGCGGCCGGTGGTAACGGACATCCTTAATTATTGAAGTCGCAAAAGCAGCAGGGGCAGGGAAAATGTTCCTGCTGTTCCATTTTAATATAGAGTAAAAGGCATAAATGAGGCGGGACTCAAATGTTACACAAAACTGTGCGTGCCGTTTATAAAAAAAGTGGTCAGCTCGCGGGCGATGGATTTGAGATCGTGATAATGTGAGGGTTTTGTATAAAACGTATTGACGCCGGCCCGATATGCAGATTCAATATAAGAGAAATCGCTGGTAGTGGACAGCATCACAACGGGAATATGATTTAGGGTAGCAGTTGACCGGATGTACTCCAGTGTCTCCATGCCATTCATTTTAGGCATATTCATATCCAGCAAGATCAGCGATGGCTGTTGGTTGACGTTCAGCCGGATTTTCTCGACCAGCTCTCCGCCATGTTCACAATGTATTATTTTTATGTTGCTATCGGCCGACTTGACAGCTTCCGTAATCAGGAGCATATCGTCAATGTCGTCTTCAACTATATAAATAACTTTTTGATTCATGGTACGTTGAGGAGATTATTTAGGTGCGAAATTACTAAGAAATTAGCAGGCGGTCAAATATGACGGCGTAAATCAACAACGAACATTTACCTTGACATGTGCCTTTCTGAGCGTTTACGGAAACATTTTTTCATTTAATCAGTCCGGAGGGAGCGGGAAATATTGTATGCTAACTAGCAGAGATCAAGGCATCAAGGCTGAATATGCCCCTTAGCTCGCTTCTAAATCGTTTTATAAGAAAACAAAAATTGTTAAGAGTTGACAAGAAAATATTACTTTGCAGCCGGGTTTAATTAAAACAAACTATTTTTCACAACAAATATTAACACCGTTTTATGGAAAAGTACACGCAGATTAAGCAGCTTATTACTGACGCAGAAGCAGATTTTACAGCGTTTTACGAAAAAGGAAACAAAGCTGCCGGAACAAGGGTACGCGGCGTTATGCAACAATTGAAAGGTCTTGCTCAGGAAATCAGAGCTGAGGTAACAGAGAAAAAGGGCGAAGCTAAGTAATTACAAGTGATACAAGAAAAAAAAGGCCGCTGGAAACAGCCGGCCTTTTTGCATTTATAGCGGCCTGCTCCAAGACTCAGCAGAAGAATAAAACACAGCCAATGTAGGTGACAAATACGATGAACGGCGTCATTTTTTCAGACAGCACGTCCATCATTACGCGTGTGATTAAGTGACTTTTGGATGAAACGGTATAGCTATATTTTCTTTTTGTGTTTATTAGTTTTGGGGATTGCTGATCTGGTTTCTGCGGAGTCCGGCGCCAATAAGCTAACCGGCCACGCGGGAAGCGAAGTGCAGTTCGATATAAGAAAATTCGGCGCGAGGGGAGATTCCGTTACGCTTAACACCAAAGCAATTCAAGGTGCCATTGACGCCTGTGCCGCCAATGGTGGAGGTACCGTGCTGATAACTGACGGTATTTTTTCTTCCGGTGCACTTTTCCTGAAAGATAATGTACGAATTAAGATCGAAAGAAGTGCCAGACTACGCGCCGTGGCCGGTATTGAACATTATCCCGTTCTGAAAAATACACGTGTTGCCGGTATTGAAATGAACTGGCCGTCTGCATTTGTCAATGCCATTGAAGTAAAAAATGTCCGTATCGATGGTGAGGGTACTATCGACGGCTCGGGTTATTACTGGTGGCAGCCGTATTGGGTCAAAAGAGATAGTCTGGTCAAGACCACTCCACCTGACCTGATAGACTGGTATGTCCCCAGACCGAGACTTATCCTGTTTGATAAGGTATCCGGCGGCCAGATAAGTGGTTTAAGGCTTTGCAATGCGGGTTTCTGGACAGTTCATATCTGTTACAGTAAAAACATTGAGCTTTTTGACCTTGACATTTATAATCCTGTTCTGGCAGAGGGAAAGCGTGCGGCAAGTACAGATGGCATTGATGTGGATTCCAGCCGTGATGTTATCATCCGCAATTGTACCATCTCGGTGGATGACGACTGCATCGCTATAAAATCGGGAAGAGGTTCAGACGGTCTTCGTATCAACATTCCAACCCAAAATGTGCTCATTGAGAACTGTATATTTAAAAAAGGCCACGGAGGTGTTTCGATCGGAACTGAAACGGCTGGCGGTATTAAAAATGTGATGGTCCGGAATTGTGTGGCAGATGGGAATGAGGCAGCCATCAAATTTAAGCCCAGACCTGGGAGGGGAGGGGTTATTGAAAATATTACCCACAGTGGATGGGAAATTAAAAACGGGGTCACGGCCATTGAATATTCGCTCAGAAAGGTAAACGGCCAGGATTACATGGATGAGTGGCAGCAAATCCAAATTCCTTTTGAAAAAGCAACCCCAAGGTATCGGAATATAACCATCCAAAACGTTCGGGCATCTAATATGAAAAAAGCACTAAGTTTTCAGGGCTGGCCCCTGGCCCATGTCGAAAATGTAATTTTCCAGGATATTCAAATACAGGCTGAGGATGCCGGAGTGATACGGTTTGTCGATAATCTGGTTTTGAAAAATGTAAAAATCGACACTTCGGGCAAACCGCTGGAGATTCTGGATACCCCGAACATCATACGCTAGATAGATTCTCCTCCGTCGGGAAATAAAAGAAAATAGGAATTTAAGTCACCTGAAATTAGCCGGAGAAAATTTTTTCTACTGGATTCACTTCATTTAATTCTATTCCAGAAAACCATATCTTCGCTCATAATGTGCTGAAAACTAATGGCTAATGCCTGTATATCAGCATTCCCTTAATTTATCTTCCCGGAATAATGATGCAAAATTTAAATTTTTATACTCCACTAAGTCTATATACTATATAAAAGTTTATACATTTGTGCTTTCGGTCAAAAATATCATTCTATGAAATCAACTTTCCTATTTGCAATGCTTGGTTGTTGTTGAAACCTGGTATGGAAGCAAACCGGTGGAACCGGTTGCTTTGGAGAAACACCGAAGCTGTTTCTGAGCTCGTCTAAACAAATTTTAAAAAAAAGAAACCACCAAATACAATAGCATGAATCAGTTTTTAAAGTCAGCCAGCCTGTTGGTTGCCATCTTCTTCCCTCTATTATTGTCTGCACAGGATCCCACAATTAATGCAACAGTTTCAGGTAAAATCCTGGATTCCCGCAGTGCTGAGGCGCTCATTGGAGCAACCGTTACCATTAAGGGTACAACCAATGGAGATGTAACAGACGCAAACGGCGAATTCAGCCTGGTGACAGGTCAAAAATTACCTTTTACGCTGATTGTTTCCTACATCGGTTATCTTAAAAAAGAAGTTTTGATTACAGACAGCAAAGTCGAAATTAAACTTGATCCAAATAACACACAGCTGGAGGACGTCGTGATCTCTTCACGCCGCCGTCAGGAATCGGCTCAGGATGTACCGATCCCCATCTCTGTGATCGGCGGTACGCGGGCAGAAGATGCAGGTGCATTTAACGTCAACCGTTTGAAAGAACTTGTTCCAACTGTGCAGCTTTACGCTTCAAACGCACGTAATACGACACTGAATATCCGCGGTCTTGGTTCAACCTTTGGCCTGACAAACGACGGCGTTGACCCCGGAGTTGGCTTTTATGTGGACGGTGTTTATTATGCCCGTCCTGCTGCGACTGCGCTTGATTTTATTGATATCGAACGCGTTGAGGTACTTCGTGGTCCTCAGGGAACGCTTTTCGGGAAAAACACGACGGCAGGAGCATTCAACATTACGACAAGAGCCGCGAGTTTTACGCCGGGCGCCAACTTTGAAATGAGTTATGGTAATTTAGGCTTCATACAGGCCAAAGCCTCGGTGACCGGCCCCATCAGTAAGAAACTCGCAGCCCGTGTTTCGTTTACCGGAACGCAGCGCAACGGAACGTTCTTTAATGTTCATACCCAGTTGCCGATTAATGATATTAATAACATCGGCGTGAGAGGCCAGATCCTTTACGCACCAAGTGAAAATGTGAATATCACGGTAATCGGGGATATTTCAGACCAAAAACCCAACGGTTATGGCTGGCCCGTTGCCGGTGTTGTGCCTACAAAAAGAGCTGCTTACAGACAGTTTGATGCCATCATTGCAGACCTGAATTACAGCCTGCCCTATAAAAGCGCGTTCGAACGGAAACTGGATCTTGATACACCTTCGAAAGCAGACAACCAGCTTGGTGGTGTTTCTGTGAATGCGGATATTAAATTAGGACGCGGAACCTTGACCTCTACTTCGGCATGGCGTTATTGGAAATGGACGCCATTGAATGACCGTGACTATATCGGTTTGCCTGTTTTTACGATCTCATCAGGTAATTCTAAACATGATCAGTGGTCTCAGGAAATACGTTATTCAGGAAAAATATCACCGAGGTTAAGCGGTGTGGTAGGTGTATTTGGACTTTGGCAGGACCTGACCTCTGATCCCGTTCAAACCGAAGAAGCCGGGTCGGCACAGTGGAGATTTGCTCAAAGTTCAACAAGTGCGCTCTGGAAGACACCAGGCTTGTTTGACAATTTTGGTATCCGGACAACAAACGAAATCAAGAGCACCAGTCTGGCCGTTTTTGCTCAGGCTGATTGGGCGGTGCTGGATAAACTGCACATATTGCCTGGTATCCGTTACAACTACGACAAAAAGGTCGTTGACTATAACAGAGAAACATATGGCGGACTTCAGACAACTGATCCTGCGTTGCTGGCTTTGAAAAACGGCGTATACAGCAACCAGTCGTTTAATACCAACTATTCGGAAGGTAATTTTTCAGGCCAGTTGTCTGTACAATATAAGGCGGCCAGTAATTTGAACGCTTATGCAACCTACTCCATTGGTTATAAACCAATCGGTGTTAACGTAGGTGGTTTACCAACGGCGAACGGTCAGGTACTTATCGATCTTGCCAATGTTAAACCTGAATACGTTGATCACAAAGAATTCGGATTTAAGACCAGGCCGACAGGTAATTCAGTATTGAACCTGACTTTTTACCGTTCAGATATCAAAGATTATCAGACACAGGTACAGACTCCGGAGCCTGGTGTAAACCGTGGTTACCTGGCCAATGCAGAAAAAGTACGTGTTCAGGGAGCTGAGCTGGATGGAAATATCCGCTTCTCAGGATTTACTCTGAACGCTGCTGTTGCCTACACAGATGGTAAATATGTCCGTTTCGCAAACGCGCCTGTTCCGCTGGAAGAAGTGGGCGGTACGCAGGCTTTTAAAGATATCTCAGGTGGAAGGCTTCCGGGGATCTCCAAATGGTCCGGCTCGATAGGTGGTGAAGTCGTGGTGAAAGGAAGTTTTGTTGGACTGAAAGGGAATTATTTTGCAGCCGTGGACGAATTCCTGCGCTCTGAGTTTTCATCCAGTCCTTCTCCATCCCAGTATCTGAACATCGGCGGATATGGGCTTACCAATGCGCGTATCGGTTTCAGAGCTTCCAATGGATTATCGTTCTTCTTATGGGGAAGAAATCTTTTCAACAAAAACTATTATGAACAATTATTGGCGGCTCCTGGAAGTTACGGCCAATATGCAGGCATCGTAGGGGATCAGCGTACCTATGGAGTAACCGTAAGATTTACCTATTAAATTTCGGTCTTTTATAAGAAACAGAGCAACATACGATATATCAAAAAACAGCAACGGACTTTTTCGCTGCTGTTTTTTTGTTAAACCGCATGGACGCAGCTGCCTTAGGATATCTATTTTATCGCCAGCAATCTTCTGGCGACCCGCGCACTTCCACCAGGCGTGAAATCACCAGCAATCCATCTGACAAAATTCTGGGTATTTTTAATGTAAACCTTTTTTGTCAGAGGTTTTGCACCAGAATCTTCAATTTCCTTTAAGTAACGATCGAGTAATTTTTCAATGATGTAAAATGTTTCAGCAGTGGTTTTCATAAACATTGGGTTTAAGATATGAGGGTAAGTATATAATTAGCTTAACACAAGGTGCCCAGACCAGAAGCTGTGCGGACCATGTCTATAAAAACTGAGGGCGCCGATTGTTTGGATAAAAAATAATCAGCACCCGCTGCGAGCATCGTGTTCACGCTTTCTGAATCGTCCCTTCCTGAAAATGCTATTATTTTCGTCTGCGGCCAGTTTTGTTTTAATATTTTTGCAGTTTGAAAACCGGTCAGGACCGGCATTTCTATATCGAGGACAATGACATCCGGATGTTGAGCAGACTGGTGCATTTTGTCGATACAATCCTGTCCGTTTTCTGCTTCAAATGCGACCGTGATGTTGTTATTTGACAACATATACCGGGTTGCATACCTTACCATGGTATTGTCATCTACTATGGCAACTTCCAGAGACTTTAAATCTTTCATTTGATCGTTGAGTTTATAATTCATGTGGGAATTTACCCGTGTATTTCTTAAACCATACCGAAAATGTACTGGCTTTCTTAAAACCTAAAACACTTGCCAATTGTTTAACCGACATCTCTCTGCGCTGTAAAACACCGGAAGCGTAAATCATCTGAAGCTTCCTGAAATAAACCAGCGGTGTGATATGATATACCATTTTGAAGCTTTTTTTAAGCTTGCTTGGAGAGATATAAAAGGCAGATGCCAGTGCATTGATTCCGGGGAATTTATGCAGGATCTGTGTTTCAAGCTCCAATGCAACTCTCCCCATAACTTCTTCGTCCGTTTTTAATATTCCGGATGAACGCTGATCTGGTGCTGAAAGCTGAAAAAAAAGATTGGCAATTTCAAAAGCGCTTGCTGTCAGCGTAAGCAGATTGTTAAAATCAGAACGGGCGTGTGTTAATCTGTATTGAAGTTTCTGGAGTGTTATCGTCTCGGTATCAGTGCTCTCTCTCATGAATCCCCCGTTAACGTTACCGGTTGCATCTTCTGACAAAAATTGCGGCAGATTGCCAGCTGAATAATTCAGCAGGCGTTTGAGGTAGTGATGTGAAAAAATGAGCCGATAGCAGGTAACAGGTACTCTTTTCTGTACAAAAATGTGAAATGTTGTTGATGGTCCGCTGAATACGGCCAGGTTTTTCGTCCACTTAATCTGGTTGCCTGACTGATAACCTACTGCACTCCTGGTCTCAAAATAATTGATCGAATAATAGGCGCTTCTGGTGTTTTTGGGTTGGTATGTGTAACAGCTGTCTGTCTTTTCTTCCGTCCTGAGTGAGAAAATCCAGAGTCCGCTTGTGATCTGTTCGCAATAAATTTCAGATTGATGATATTGCAGGTCTGAAAAAAAAGTTTTTTCCATGAATGACCTGTTTACAGGCAGCGACTGTAAGTACTTGTAATATTGCATAGGCTCCATCCTACGGAGGACCACCTTTCGAAATCTTTCTTTCATGGGAAAATATGATACCGCTGCATTTAAGTTTTGCATTACGGAGTATCATAATGATTTTTACAACGCTGAGTTTTAAGACCGGCAATTTTAGCAAATTAATTGACTATTAAAAGACTTAATTTGTACCTGATAAGCCATAAGCATCAATGTCCTGAGAAATTGTTGGCAATTGGTTATACTCATCTTTTAAATGTATATTTAACTTGGAAAAAATGGAATAATACTAAGTGGGACCATTTGACTATCTGGTGGTTAAGGCGGGATTTTTATTTCCGAACGATAAAAAATCCGCAGGCGTTTTTGTAATCAGAAGTCAATCGATACCCGGTGCCGGTGAACTGATCTACTGATGTCTGCAATTCAAACGTTTGCATTCCTGATTTGGGTCATAGCAATTTTCCTTTATTTAAGTAATGATACAATCATCATGCATCTGCCGGAGAGCATTCTATCCAAAAATTTCAGAAATCGTAATCTCAAATACTTACTTATCAGCGCGCCGTTCACCAATTTGCTGACGCCACATGGCATGATAAAGTCCTTTGTGGTCGAGCAGATCCTGATGTGAGCCACATTCTGCGATCTTTCCTTTTTCAAGCACATAGATAACATCGGCATGCAGGATCGTGGACAGCCTATGCGCAATGAGAATAGTCATTTGCTGCCTGTTGGTAGAAATGTCTCTGATCGTTGAGGTAATATCCCGTTCAGTGAGTGAATCAAGTGCAGAAGTTGCTTCATCAAAAATGAGTAATCTCGGGCGCCGCAAGAGGGCCCTCGCGATAGAAATTCTTTGCTTTTCGCCGCCGGAGAGCTTCATGCCATTTTCGCCTAATACCGTTTTGATGCCTTTACTGGCTTTGGCAATCAGCCCGGTTGCGGACGCCTTTTCCAGCGCCTCCGAAATTTCCTGATCCGTAGCAGCAGGATTGGCGTAGAGCAGGTTTTCACGGATCGTGCCTGCAAAGAGCTGGGTATCCTGAGTCACAAAGCCAATCTGTCTGCGAAGAGGATTGTAGCGGACCACCGAGGAGTCATCATTATTAAAATATATATTTCCTTCGACTGGTAAATACAGGCCGATCAGCAGCTTCACCAAAGTAGATTTTCCAGAGCCGGAAGGCCCAACAAAAGCGATTGTCTGACCGGAGCTAATTTTAAAAGAAATGTCATCAATCGCATTATAGTCAGCAGATTGATGACGGAAAATCACATTTTTGAATTCAAGACTATTCAGCGGCCCGACTTCAACAGAATTTTCAGGTCTTTGTTCGATTGGCTTCTGCATCAGCTGATCAAAGATTTTAATTGAAGCATCAACTTCGCGGTATTGTAAGATCAGGTTACCCAGATCCTGTAAAGGGCCAAAAATAGCAGTAGATATGAACTGCATCGCGATCAACTCTCCGGTCGTTAATATGTTACGGAAGATCAGCCATAACAAAATGAAAAGTATAGATTGTTTGAGCACGTTGAGGGTGATGCCTTGCAGGAAAGTGAGCATACTGACCTTGCGTGCTTTGAACATTTCCAGCTCGAATATTTCGAGGGTCTGTTTATTGAGCCGTCGGATTTCGGGAAATGTCAGACCAAGGCTTTTTACAAGCTCTATGTTCCGAAGACTTTCGGTAATAATTCCGGCCTGGGCGTTGGTCTGCTTGTTGATGCTTCGCTGAATACTCTTGATCTTTTTTGATAATAACCCTGTCAGTGACCCAAGTACCAGTACGCCTACGATGAAGACCGGAATGAGCAGGCCATTTTTATTGATGCTATACCAGAGCAGAAATCCCACTCCAACAACCGAGGAAAAAAGGATATTGATAAAAGAATTGACAAAACGCTCTGTGTCGGTTTTTACTTTTTGCAGGATGGAAAGGGTGGTGCCGCTTCTGTTCTCTTCAAATTCCTGAAACGAAAGGCGCAGCGTTTGTTTAAGGCCATCGTTGAAAATGCTCATACCGAAACGCGCAACTGCTTTTCTGGTAAGATATTCCTGATAGGACTTGGCGAGTTTGGCGATTATGGCAATTCCAACCGCAATTAACAGCCAGTAAACGACACTGTTCACCAGCACTTTCTCAGGCAAATGATTTGGATTTCCGGCATAATCGTCTACGATCCTGCCAAAAATCAAAGGGTCCAGCAAGGTAAGCAGCTGGGCGATGCCTGCAAGGAAAAGGGAAATGGCAATAAGGCTTCTTTGAGGATTGAGATATTTCCAAAGTGTCTTCATAAAATCGTGGCGAACTTGAAAGGGGCATGGGAGAGATGCCTCAGACGCTACCAACAATTTTTGTTCCAAAGCAGTTACCGGTATTTACTGATGAAATTATTGCAGTCGTCAGCGAATCGCTCAGGGTCGCTGAGCCATGGGTCATGACCGGCCGCCGGAAAGGTGTGCAGTTCAGCATTTGGCCATAACTTCATGTAGTTCTGGGTCCAGTCAAATAACTTGCTGGCCGGTCCGTTGAATATGAGTACAGGCACTTTCATCAAAGAAAGACTATCCGGACCGGGTGCGGATTTCATACTGTCAACCGGCTCATTTAATGTAATCCCGGATTGCGCCTGAAATAATTTAACGATATCCAGCGTGTCCTGTATGTCTTTTTCATCGGTACTCGTCCGGCTGAAAATACCTTTTTCATGTATTTGCTGATTGTGAGGTTTATAATGGACAAATTCCGCTTCCCGGATATAAGTTTTTGATTGGCCTGGCCAAGGCACTGTACCGGTCAGCAAAAGACCTTTTACCTGATTGGCATAGGTATAAGCGTACAAAATTGCCAAAAGACTTCCCCATGACGATCCTGCCAGGAAAACCTTCTTTTTAGGAGCCAACGTCCTGATGAGCCTGCGCAAATCAGCGACGTGATTTTGCCAGGTATAGGTTTCCGCCCGGTCGCTTTGCCCGCAGCCTCGCTGATCATAATATATTAACGTAGCACTTTTACTAAGCCCGTCAAATTCCGGACGCAGGTATTGATGTTGCGCTCCGGGCCCGCCATGAAGGACGACTACTACCTCAGGCTGGTTTCCTACTTTCCAAAAAGCTATCTGTGGAGGCATTTTTAAACAACCATCCTGACCGGAGGCGCATGTGGCGGTAGCAAGTACCAGAATCAGGTTTCGGATCCATTTCATGATATTTTCTTTAAACAGGCAAGGGCTTGATAAAAAAAAATGGTTCTCTAAGGCTGGATAATGTAAGAAAATTATTCAGGCTTAAAGAATTTAATGCAGTAAATAACCGGCCTGAAATTGCGCACCGCAAAAATAAAATTAATCAGCTATTGGAAATTATATCTTTTAATGATTTACTTTGTAATACAAAGTACTTTTAAGTAGACAATTTTCACTGTTAGGCTATGAAAGAAGAAATCTTATTTAATCTCGAAAATCCGGCACAGCTGGAACGCTTGTACCGCTCCGACAAAGCAAGTTTTAAGCGCACATTCAAAGCCCTTTATCCTCAACTTGCCGACAACCCACTTGCGCATTACTGGAATGAACGCCTTAATTTTCCAGGGGACGCGTTATTCCTGGGAACTAACCGTGATCTGTTATTTATCTTGCGTATTTCCCTGCTGGCTGGACTCATCGCCAAAATGCCGAAGATCTTTTCCGTCAATGAGGAGTTTTTCTATTCCCGCAATTTAGGATTTATCGTATTTCCGGTGCTTTGTACATATTTTGCCAGAAAGAATAAGCTGGGAATTTACCATTCTTTGACGATCGGAGGAATGATACTGGCTGGCATTTGTTATATCAATTTTCTCCCCGATGTAAAAAGCAGTAACACGTTGTTGTTATCCTGCATGCATTTGCCGCTGTGTTTATGGGCGGTGCTCGGGCTGGCGTTTGTCGGGCGAAAAAGAAACGACTTGGAAAAGCGACTCGGCTTTTTAAGATACAGTGGCGACCTGGTCGTGATGAGCGTGCTCATACTGCTTTCCGGAGGTTTAATGACTGCGATAACCATCGGCCTTTTCGAAGTCATTAATCTTGATATCAAAAAGTTTTATTTTGACTACATCGTCATTTTCGGACTTTCTGCGGCGCCAGTTGTCGGGACCCACCTGATACAAAACAATCCTCAGCTGGTCGGAAAGATCTCGCCGGTGATTGCCAGAATATTCAGCCCGCTCGTGCTGATCATGCTCGTGATCTATTTGGCGGCGATCATCTATTCGGGCAAAAATCCATACAGTGACAGGGAGTTTTTGCTCGTCTTTAATGCCTTGCTCATCGGGGTGATGGCAATTATTTTCTTTTCAGTAGCGGAAACTTCCAGACAGACCACCAATCAATCCCAGGTATGGATTCTGTTCTTGCTGTCGGGTGTGACGGTCGTTGCCAACGGTATTGCCCTTTCAGCCATTCTGTTCAGGATATCGGAATGGGGTTTTACTCCCAACAGGGCGGCGGTTCTGGGAAGTAACGCTTTAATTCTAATAAACTTAGTTCTTGTAACTGTTAAGATTTTTGAAGTAATCGCAGGCAAGGAATCAGTCACAGACGTTGGAAAAGTTATCGCACGTTACCTGCCGGTATACTTCCTCTGGGCACTGATTGTAACCTTTTTATTTCCTGTACTTTTCGGGTTTAAATAAGATATTGCCGCCTGTTGATACCATCAGGGCAAATGCGGCGGCAATATTTTTAACCTTTCAGTCATCTGATATATCATACTGAGGACGTTAATAAGCAGAACGCGATATAAACGATGATCATAAAAATGGCACCGACCAATGCAGAACTTATCGCTTCAGCCGGTCTTTTTCCCTGATTTTGGATGGCATTTTTATACATAAGATTTCAGTTTAATTATGCTTGTAACTGGACGACATCAAGTACTTTAAACTTTTTCATTCCGGCCGGTACTTTCCACTCTACGGTCTCGCCTTTGCATAATCCTATCAGCGCAGACCCCATTGGAGTCAGTACTGAAATTTTCCTTTGATTAAAATCTGCGAAGGCTGGCATCACGATCGAAAATTCCATTTCTTTATTGGTCATCAGCTCTTTCACTTTTACATAAGAGTTCAACCGGATACTGTCGGGCGGCAATTCGTTATTTTCCACTACAATAGCCCTGTTCAGTTCATAGGAAAGTGACATTTCATTTTCCGCACCGCCTGTGAAACTTTCGGCATACTGTTTTAACATACGGAAATCATCTTCCCCTAATACAACATTATTTTTTAGGTTATCTTTCATACTGATTTTGCGTTTAAAGTACTGTCTAACAGGTTTGAAAAGCTGTCCAGAACTGATAGACAAAAATTCTGTCCTGGCGGGATACGCCTTCATTTCCCTTTGCCACGCGTCGCAGGATCTTCAAAAACCTATTGGTAGTCGTTTCGTCCACAGGCAGGGAATTTTCTAAAACTGTTGTGTTTTTCGAAAGCGACGTGAGCTTTTCAAGTAACACGCTATTTTCCATGATAAAATGCACATAAACCGAAAAATCAGACTCTTCATAAGATTGTCTGATGCCCGGTCTCCCGGCTTTCTGAAAGACATTTTCTACTTTAAGCAAGGTATTCTGAACGGCGGCAGATCTGATGGACATGTGCATGGCAAATATTATTTTATGGATGTTGATGATTGGTGTAATTGATTTTATTAACTTCTGGCAGCTGTCACTAAGCAAAAGAACTGGCAGCAATCTGATGAAATACGCGCTCATCGAGTTTGTACCGGTCGTTTAAAGTAAGGCTGCTCCGGGAAGTGAACAGGGCATGGTTGACCGCGTTGTACATGAGCCAATAAGATGGATCAGTTCCTAACAGACGCTGTTCCAATCTCAGTCTTTCGTGGGCCTGCTTGGCAAGCTGAACCGGAATAGGCAGACTTTTCAGCATATTTTCGTCCGCTTTGCTGACTTTCCGCTCCTGAAGATGTCCATAGACTGTCTCTGTCAAAGTTGATTTATCAGTAATCTGCGCAGAAAGCATAACATGAAGCTGATCCTGAAAAAGGCCGGGCGTCAAGCGGCTGTGATGAATTTTCTGGATAGCACCGCTGCTTTTTTGCTGATTTGGAGCAGCGACTTTTTTAGCGGCTTTCTTTTTATCTTTCCCCGAAGCATGCTGCGATAGCCAGGAGCGATAAACCGACAATTCGGTGAAAGAATCTGCCCAGCCCATCAATCCATTTTTACATAAGTCGCGGTATATGCTGCTGCCTGAGTTTATATTTTCATCGAGCATGGCGGAAAAAGTCTGCCCCTGAATGGTAAAAGGCGTTTTTCCGTTGTAGCTGTTTGTCAAAATAATACTGCGCCGAACCTCTTCACCGCCGATCTGTACCGCCTGCGGGAAAATAATGCTGATGCTAAACTCACCTGTGGAGGTGTACTTTATCTGAACACTGTAATCGGTAAATAGTTTATCGACCACTTCCCTGATCAGGATATTAGGAATAATGGCGTAGTCGGCACTCTGGATGCCAAAGACTGTTTTTCGCCCGCCGGTAGGCTCGCCCACAATAAGTTGCTGGCGATCCGTCGCAATGATGTCATAGTCTGGCAGGATATCAGATAACCAAACGGGATTAACCGGATAACAGATTTCATCCCACGAGTCGGATGTATATGGTTGTGCACTTAGATAAGTCATAACAGATATTTTTTTACAACTGTAAATTTACAAATGTATTTGACAGAAACAAAGTTTTCGTTCGGTTTCTATTGCTTTTGGATTACCCGAAGAACAAATGAAAAATATTTTGTGCTGATGAGATTTGGTTTTTGTTCTCATTATAGTAATACTTTACAGCTCATCATTCACCAGGATTTACTGTCAGGGCAAGAAAGGATTTTACGTTCTGAAATTAATCTATATTCTTCAAAAAATTCAATTGTAACCACAGGGATTTTAATTGATATTGATCAAAAAATGTAATTTTAGCAGAAAATAGTACGCTTTAATTTATATTTTTTTGTTTTGATAACGTTCCCGATAACGGTTGCATAGAAAAACTTTCCGATCATCTTGTATATCTTTTAAAAGGTATCTTACTTGGTTCTGAGCCTGTTTTAACAGTTGGAGCTATTCACGAAATAATTCAATTGCTGCTCAGGTTTTTTAAAATTTTACCTTCACAGCAAATGAGCATTTTACTAAATTCTAATGAGGTTTTGATCGGGCGTCTTCGGAAAGCTGATCAGCTTGCCTTTAAGGAAATTTATTCCAGATTTTGGAAAAAGCTGTATTCTATTGCGTTGAATAAAGTTGGAGATAACGTTGCCGCAGAAGGTATTGTTCAGGATATTTTTTTAAAAATCTGGGAACGAAAAGAGTCCCTGAATATCGATAATCTGGAAGCATATCTGGTCACCGCTGTTCGTTATGGCTGCGTAAACCATTTGCGCCTTTCGATGATGCATGAAAAGTTTGAGCTGCATGTTCAGCATCATTATCCACAGGAGATCAGCTGCACAGAAGAGCAGATGGATTTTAGCGATTTAATGAACAGTGTAGAAAAAGTGCTTAGTTCGTTCCCTGAAACTTCACAACAGATATTCAGAATGCATCGCATCGAGTGTCATTCGGCCAGAGAAATTGCCCAGCAGCTCGGCATACCGCAACGAACAGTCGAGCTCCGTCTGAGTAAAGTAGTTCAGACCCTTCGTCTTTACCTCGACGATTACCTGTAATACCAGCGCTTCAGTCAACCCATCCTTCCCGTCTTAGCCGTATTTCTTAAATATAAATAATTTAAGAAAATATTATAAATATGTTCAATAGTGTAGAATAAAACAATGAAATAATAAAATTATTGCGGTGATATGCCCGACAGTACGACTATATAATCAGAACCTATTATCCGTCGCCAGAACCAATGAGTCGTAAACAGTTTTCAAACCTGCTTAAAAAATACCATAGGGGAGAATGTACTCCGCAGGAAAAACGGTTTGTTGAGAACTGGTTCGGTTTACTGGGTGAGGAGCCAGGCGAAGACGAGCACGACCCGGACTGGCTGGATTTGGAAGAAACGATGTGGAACAGGCTTCATGTTAAAATTCAGGAGTCAGAAAAGGAAAATCCAGGTTCTTCACCGTCCGGGATAATCCGCTTCGTCTGGGTTGGACTCGCTGCATCAGTAATCGCCGTGGCCACAGCAGCAGTTTTATACCGGCATCAGTTGATGTCTTCACTTGCGGTTCGCAGCATGGTGGCAGCGGCCTGGGTTGACCATGTCAATCATTCCGATCATCATGAAATCGTGAGGTTGGAAGACGGCAGCATGGTGGACCTGTCCCCCGGGAGCTCCGTTAAATACCCAGTCCATTTCAGTCAGAATAAAAGGGTCGTTGTTTTAAAAGGGAAGGCATTTTTTGATATTTCAAAAAGTCCGGACAGACCGTTTTTTGTGTACTCCGACCATATGGTAACCAGGGTTTTAGGTACCCGGTTTTATGTTGAGGAGCAAAAAGAGATCGGCGCTCCGCAGGTGGAAGTTTTGTCGGGAGCCGTAGCAGTCTATGAAAATGTCAGGGAACGCAGGGTATCAACAGGAAATGTGGTATTGAAATCCAATCAGAAAGCCATGTTCCTTTTGGCAAAGCATCAGTTTGTTACAGGCCTTGTTGAAACACCAAACCTGCTTGTAACCGGTGAAAACAAAGATCGTTTCAGATTTTATAACACACCGCTTTCCACGGTACTTGAAAACCTGCATGTTTCTTATGGCATTGATATCATCCTCCAGAACCGGAAAATGGCGACCTGCCCGTTAACAGCTAATCTCACCGGACAGCCGCTTTACACACAGCTAGACATTATTTGTGCAGCATTAAATGCCAGTTATCAAATTGAGGGGACTCGTATTCTGGTGGGAGGCAAGGGCTGCAAAGAACATTACATCACAAACAAAACTTAACCGGCAAACTTATGTAAAGCGAAAGCAACAAAAAAACACTGGCCATGCAGCGAACATGGACCAGCGAATACAAAAGATCCAGCGCCAGACAGCGAATCTAAACGCGGGAAATTGCTCATTTTATCAAAAACCATTTTAATAAAACTTTTAAAGGTATGAAAAAAACAGAACCTTTACTTTTTCAGATCAGCTGGCAAAAAAACACGGTCAAAAAGGCCTGCAGGCTGGTTCTAACTTTGATGATCTTAGCCTCGAATCTGGTCGGTATGCCGGCATTTGCGAAGCAGGAAGTCACAGACCGACTGGTAACCATGAAAGTGGAAAAACAGCGGTTTGAACAGGTGCTTTCCACAATTGAAAATCAAACAGGTGCGCGGATCGTTTACAGTTCAAAAAGGATCAATGTCGATCAGCCGGTGACGATTTCAGTAGCCGGGAAGAAGCTCGGACAGGTGCTTACAGAGCTCTTGACTCCCTTAAACATTACTTATAGATTGGTGGGCGGTCAGATCGTGCTTGATACTGCTGCGCCGCAAAGTACAGAAAATGGTACCAAGGCAGTAAGAAAAGTGTCAGGAATGGTGACAGACGAGAAGGATGCTACTCTCCCTGGTGTAAGTGTCGTTATTAAAGGAACACAGAAAGGAACGTTGACCGATGTTGATGGCAAATTTGAAATTGACATCACCGACGAACAGACAACGCTTGTTTTCAGCTTTGTCGGATATGTTTCCCAGGAAATTGCAGCGGCAAACCAAAGTGTCATTACCATTAAACTTCAGCCGGAAGACAAATCTCTGGAAGAAGTTGTGGTCGTGGGTTACGGAACGCAACGTAAAACCGAAGTTGCCACCGCAGTGGGTAGCATCGAGGGGGCGTCCATCGCAGAACGCGGAACGGTGAGTCCCTTGCAGGGTGCGCAGGGCCAAATTGCAGGGGTGGATATTTCGGCAGGTTCAGGTCGTGCAGGTTCAGGATTTGCCGTCCAGATCCGTGGACAAAACTCTCTTGCAGGCGGCCAGCCTTTGTTTGTTGTGGACGGGGTTATCGTGTCTGATATCAACTTCCTGAATCCCCAGGACATTTCGAAAATGGATGTGCTGAAAGATGCAGCTTCCACAGCCATTTATGGTTCGCGGGGTTCGAACGGGGTTATCTTGATTACTACTAAGAACGGAAGGTCTATCAAAGGCGGAGGTGCTACGATCTCTTATGACGGCTATATGGGGGTGAAAAAAATCGCCCGGCTGCCAAATTTTATGACAGGACCGGAATTTTGGGAGTATCGCCAGAACACATTTATTTCTCCGGAAATTATTGCAGGTCGCGAAAATTATGACAACACAATCGGATCATTAGGAAACCCTGTGGTGCTGGAAAGAGTTGCCAACAATAACTACACCGACTGGCCTGGCCTGGTATTAAAAGATGGAAAGCAATCCAACCACTGGCTAACCGTATCCGGTATGAGCGAAAGCGGATCGATCCAATATCTGATCGGTGCCGGATATCAGGGAGAAGACGGGAACCTGCTGAACGAGACAATGGATCGTTATAACTTCAAAGCCAGCGTAGATGGTAAGATCAGCAAGAACTGGTCAGCGGGGATGAGCTTTAACTTTTCTCTTACTGAAACAGAAAGAGGCAGCGATGACGCCATCAGAAACGCTTTCAACATGGCACCATTTTTCAGCCCATACAACCCTGACGGTTCTCTGATGTTCCGCCCGGGTCAGATACCGGTGCCTAACTCGACCGTCGTTTCAAGTTACACCAGCACAGTAAACCCGCTTCTGGAAATACCTAATTCTGAAAACAATACGCGCCGCAGTTTTGGTGTCGGAAATATTTTTCTTCAGTATTCTCCCGTTAGCTGGATCGATATCCGCTCAACCTTTTCGCCCAGCTTAAACTTCCAGCGCAACGGACGCTACTGGGGTTCGCTGACAGGCGTTGGCGCTGGCCTTTTGCCTGATGCAGAACGAGGAAATGAGCAGTCACTAAGTTATATTTTCGACAATATCGCAACGATCCGCAAGACATTCGGTGATCATAACTTTACTTTCACCGGACTTTACAGTATGCAGAAAAACCGGTATGAAAGTGACGGGCTTCGTGTCAACGATCTACCTTTTAATTCGTCGTATTATAACCTGGGCTCCTCGACGAACCGTCAGTCGGGAACAAGTTCTTTCAGCCAGTTCTCAATTTTGTCTTACATGGCGAGGCTGAATTATGTGCTTAAAAACAAATATTTCTTAACGGTTGCAACGCGGTGGGATGGCTCTTCCAAACTGGCAGAAGGTCAGAAATGGTCCACATTCCCGTCGGCAGCGATTGGCTGGCAGTTATCCGAAGAAAATTTCCTGAAACAGGTTAATCAGTTATCCGATCTGAAATTGCGTTTCAGTGCCGGTGTCGCAGGTAACAACAACAATATCAGTGCGTACGAAAGTAATATGACACTTGCTGATCCGTCTTTTTATGATTTTGGTGGAAATACAGCATTGGGATATGGCCCAAGCCGGCTTCCAAACCCGGGGCTGACCTGGGAGCGTACCACCGAGTTTGACCTAGGGCTTGACTACGGATTTTTCCGTAACCGCATTAGCGGAACAATTGACGTGTACAATAAACTGTCAAAAGGAATTCTGATGAACCGGAATATTCCGCTGGAAACCGGGTGGTCGTCTATCAAGGATAACGTCGGTTCAGTGCGAAACCGCGGAATTGAATTTTCGATCCGCACGCTCAATGTCAGAGCGAAAGATTTCAGCTGGACGACTTCTCTGAATTTTTCAAGAAATCAGAACTCAATCGTGAATCTGCTTGATAAGAAAGAGGATCTGGTTGGTAACTGGTGGTTTATAGGACAGCCGATCAATGTGAACTATACCTATGTATTTGATGGGATCTGGCAGGAAAGCGAGCGCGCGGATGCTGTTAAATATGGTCAGCTTCCCGGGCAGGCTAAGGTGAAAGACCTTAATAACGATGGCAAGATCAGCAGCTCTGACGATCGTCAGATTATCGGACAAAAAGATCCGAAATGGACCGGCGGTTTTTCTACGCAGGTTACTTTCAAAAGTTTTGATCTTTCTGCTTCGCTTTTCGCCCGTCAGGGTATGCAGGTATATAGTGCTTTCCATAGCAACTTTATCAATTACAGCGACCGGGGTACTAATAAAATTTACAATGATTATTACATGCCTGCCAACAAAGTGACACCTGCAAGAAGCTCTAATACTTACCCGCAGCCAAACAATGTCGGTCCTTATTGGGCTGGCGTCAACGGGGTGGGTTATTACAGAGACATCTCATTCGTGAAAGTGCAGAATATTTCTCTGGGTTATACACTTCCTTCAGCACTGATCAAAAAGATCGGCATAAAGGACCTGAGGGCTTATGTCAATGTGCTCAATCCGTTTATATGGACAAAATTTGATGGATTTGATCCGGAATCAGCCAGTGGAATCGATGCATCGAGCAGCAGCAACGTAAGCAACACAACCACAGGTTCCATCAACAACACCGGACCATCGACGATTACTTATCAGTTTGGTCTGAATCTTAAATTTTAACCATTGAGATAAAAATGAAAATTTCAAAGATAACCGCATTTGTCCTCGCGCTGTTCTTTCTGAGCGGATGCAGTGATTTTCTAAAAGAGGAAAACAAATCCAATATCATTTCTGACGAATACTATGCAACAGCCGAAGGCTATGAGAAGCTGATTAACGCGGCATATTCATCGCTCCGCTCCGTATACGCGGATCCCTGGGTGTTTTGTGCAGGGACGGATATGTATGTCGAAGGCCGTACCCAACAACCGGTAGGCCTGAGTGAATACCGCAACCTGATTGCTGATGACGCGGAAGTGCTGACTTTTTACACGAGCCTTTATAAAGGGATCCAGCTGATTAATACGGCTTTGTACTTCAATGATAAAACGGCTCAAACGCCGACACTAGGGGCCAGAAAGGGCGAAATGAAGTTTCTTCGCGCTTATTATTACTTCCTTACCGTCCAGACTTTCGGCGGAGTAGGCATTGTTACCGACCGTTTTACCGAACCCGTTGATGTATTTAAAAGAGAAGACGCATCCGTGGTGTATGAGTTTGTGATCAATGAGATGAAGGAGGCTGTTGATCTTGTGCCGGAGACGGTTTCGAATGCGGAGTTTGGTCGCGTTACGAAGCGCGCTGTACGCCATATGCTGGCCAAAGTATATCTGACACGTGGTTATGAGACCTTCGCCGGAGCAGATGATTTCAAGACCGCTGCTTCGCTGGCCGATGCTGCGATCAACGGTCAGGGATTGACGATTTCGTTTGAAGATCTTTTTTATCCGGGGAAAGACATCAACAGCGAGGTTCTGTTCTCGATTCAGTTTGCGCCCGGATCATTACCGACAGAGACCAGCGGCGGTAATACGCAGGCTGCCTACTTCGGGCCTTATTTTGGCGGACAAGGTGCCGTGCTGGGATATCCCTACCGCACCTATGCCCTTACGCCAACGATGTATACTTTTGATCTTTTCACAAGGGAAGATGCGCGTTTTGATGCAACTTTCATGATTAACTTTTATGCCCGGTACTATGATTATTATACAAAAAGTACGGAACGGAATTCGCTGGTAGTTCAGTATTACTACGCGCCGAAATGGGTTAACAGCCCGGCGGATATTGCAGCATGGCGGGCAGCAGATCCTGCGCGCAGAGAAAAAACGATCGTTTATCCTTACTCGAACGAATGGGAAGCAAGCCGTACCGTGGTGCTGGACAACTACACCCCATCGGTGAAAAAGTTTGATGATCCGAATTCTCAGTTCGGTGCCAACACAAGCACGCGCGATTTCTTCCTGGCTAGGCTCGGCGAAACATACCTGATCGCTGCCGAAGCTTATTTCAAATCGGGAAACAGCGCACTTGCAGCAGAGCGCATCAATACGGTCAGGAAACGTGCAGCAAAGGCAGGTGCTGACCTGAGCATTCAGCCAAGTGCCGTAAATATCAATTTTATCCTGGATGAAAGAGGCCGCGAGCTGGTCGGTGAATACCATCGCTGGTTTGATTTGAAAAGGACAGGTACCCTGGTCGAACGCAGCAAGGTATACAACAAGGATGTGAAAAAATGGTTTACTTCCGGGATTGATCCTTTTGCCGGCGTTGGTGGTGCACTCAAAATTTTGAGACCGATCCCAAACCGGGCACTCGATCTCAATCAGGGTGAGTTTGCTCAGAACCCAGGTTATTAATCATTGATGCCGGTGTGGTTCACAACTTCACCGGCATCATTTCTTCCAGGCTTTACCATTTTTATACCGATGAATTTGTATAGTAAAACAATAGCATTTTCCGCCTTATTAAGTTTGGCGGCCCTGTGCGCCAACGGCCAAGGGAGCAAACCTTACAGCTGGACCAATCTTCCTGAGACCAAGCAGCCGGTTTTCAAAAAGGATACGACGAATATACTTTCACTGGGTGCAAAACCCGATGGTGTTACTTTAAATACAAAGGCGATCAATGACGCCATTGACCGGGTCAGTAAGAAGGGTGGTGGTGTCGTTCTGGTACCGGCAGGGCTCTGGCTCACTGGTCCGGTTGAAATGAAAAGCAACGTCAACCTTCATTTGAAAGAATCTGCAACACTACTTTTTACACCGGATAAATCACAATATGCTTTAACGGAGGGTGTTTACGAAGGGAAAACAGCTGCCAGAAATCAGTCACCTGTATCCGGTAAAAACCTTGAAAATATCGCTATAACAGGAAAAGGTGTTATCGATGGCAACGGAGATGTGTGGAGGGCCGTCAATAAAGGCCAGTTAACTGCCAGCCAGTGGAAAGAAAAGGTTGAAAGTGGCGGTGTTTTAAAAGATGACGGCATGGTCTGGTATCCTTCCGAACAATTTAAAAACGCCGCAGTCACGGGAAAGAGTATGCTTATCACCCCAGGCAAATCTCCGGAGGATTTTGCCGATATGAAAGATTTTCTACGTCCTAATCTTGTCGTTTTTACGAATTGTAAAAAAGTATTACTGGAAGGAGTCACCTTTCAAAATTCCCCGGCATGGTGTCTGCATCCGCTGATGTGCCAGGACATTACACTGCGAAACGTTCGTGTGAAAAACCCTGAGTATGCGCACAACGGCGACGGGATGGACATTGAGTCATGCAGTAATTTTCTAATCGAAGGTTGTGTGCTGGACGTGGGCGACGATGCCATCTGTATCAAGTCCGGGAAGGATGAAGAAGGCAGAAAACGAGGTATGCCGACAGAGAATGGTGTCATCCGCAACAACATCGTGTACAACGGTCATGGAGGATTTGTTGTAGGGAGTGAAATGAGTGGTGGCGCCAGAAACATTTTCGTTGAAAACTGCACCTTCATGGGTACCGATAAAGGTCTTCGTTTCAAGTCCGTCCGAGGCCGCGGCGGTGTTGTTGAGAATATTTTTGCCAGAAATATTTTTATGAAAGATATCGCGCAGGAAGCAATTTTTTTTGATCTGTATTATTTCGTGAAGTTTGCTACGGACGGAGCGCGGGATCAGAGTCCTGTGGTTAGCGAAGCTACCCCGATATTCAGAAATATGCGTTTTGAGAACATTGTTTGCAACGGCGCAAAAAAAGGGATTTTTGTACGCGGACTTCCTGAAATGCGGGTTAGGAATATTCACATGGAAAACCTGGTACTGAAAGCGGAAAAAGGCGCCGAGCTGATCGATGCAGACGGCATCGTGCTCAAAAATGTCAGGCTCATTACCGAAGAAACCAATCCCGTAATTCTGGTAGATAACAGCAGTGACGTGACGTTGAGCAATTTGGAATACAATGCAGACAGCAATGTGTTGCTATCAGTTTCGGGCGAAAAAACCGGATCCATCAGGATGGATCATACCGATACTTCAAAAGCGAAAAAGAAATCGGAGTTCAACAAAGGGGCGGCTGAAAAGAGTCTGGTGATTTCCAGGTAAATCAAAAACCTTAATATTTTTAGATTGTATACAATTCCTATGAAACAGTTTATTCTGGCAGCATGTTTCTTGTCACTGTCTGCGGGCAGCCAGGCTCAGAATATTTCAAAAGTATGGGTGTCGGATCAGGGCAATGGCACTTACCGGAACCCGGTACTCAATGCCGATTATTCTGATCCGGATGTCTGCAGGGTCGGAGATCATTTTTATATGACTGCTTCAAGTTTTGACGCAGTTCCCGGCCTGCCAATACTCCATTCAACAGATCTCGTAAACTGGGAGCTGGTCGGTCACGCTTTAAAAAGGCAGATACCGATCGCACATTTTGAAAAAAACCAGCATGGAAATGGCGTCTGGGCACCCGCGATCCGTTATCATAAAAACGAGTATTATATTTATTATCCTGATCCTGACTTCGGTATTTACCTGACAAAGGCTGCTAATCCTGCTGGGCCGTGGAGTGCGCCGGTTCTGGTGGAAGAGGGGAAAGGGCTTATAGATCCTTGCCCGCTCTGGGATTCTGACGGCAAGGCCTATCTGGTTCATGGTTGGGCAGGTAGTCGGGCAGGCATAAAAAGTGTGCTGACGGTAAAAAAGTTACACGAGTCGGGTGATAAGGTTCTGGACGAGGGAGTGATTGTATATGACGGGCACCTCGATGACCCGACGGTTGAAGGGCCAAAGTTTTATAAGCGAAACGGGTTCTATTACATCTTCGCTCCGGCAGGCGGTGTATCCACGGGCTGGCAATTGGTGTTACGATCGAAAAATGTCTACGGGCCTTACGAACGGCGCGTGGTGATGGATCAGGGAAGTTCAGCAATCAATGGTCCGCACCAGGGTGCCTGGGTGGATACAAAGCCGGTTAACGGGAAATCGGAAGACTGGTTTCTGCATTTTCAGGATAAGGATGCCTATGGGCGAGTAGTCCATTTACAGCCTATGAAATGGGTAAATGACTGGCCGGTTATCGGAGAAGATCAAGATGGTGATGGTAAAGGTCAGCCTGTTCTGTCATACAAAAAACCGAACACAGGGCAGTCGTCTGTAAAAAAAACGCCTGAAGATTCGGATGAATTCAATACCCTGAGTTTGAAAAAACAGTGGCAATGGCAGGCCAATCCAAAAGGAGTTTGGGCAACGACGAGCGCACAGGGATTATTGCGATTGTATTCCTATAAGCCGGCATGGGAAGTAAAGAATTTGTGGAGCACCCCAAATCTGCTTTTACAAAAATTTCCCGCTGAGGAATTCGTAACAACCACCAAACTCGTTTTTACGCCGAATGCAAAACTGGAAAATGAAAAGACCGGTCTGGTCGTTATGGGCCTTAGTTATGGGGCCTTATATCTGAAAAACACAAAATCCGGGATCGAATTGACCTATGGTGTTTGTCAGAAAGCCTCAGAAGATAAGCCCGAAAAGGAAACTGTAATCGATAAAGTAAAACCCGGCGAACCTGTTTTTCTTCGTGTTCGGGTCAGTAAAAATGCAGTTTGCCAGTTCAGTTACAGTACTGATGGGACCGATTACAAATTAGTCGGGGAAACTTTTAAAGCTGAACCGGGGCGCTGGATCGGTGCAAAAATGGGGATTTTTTGTTCAAGAGATACTCAGACGAATGACTCCGGATATGCTGATTTCGATTGGTTCAGGGTAGAAGCGCCGTAATAGTTTAAGATTCAATGATGATCAGGCCATGAAACTAATACAATGGACAATTTTTTTGATGTGCTTGACCTGCCAGGTCGGGATATGCCAGATCCGGCCGACAGGGGTCCGGGATTCCAGCTTTTCTGTTCAAAGTGCTTATGCACAGGATAAAAAGAATTTTCCCGAGCTTTCGCTCGCCGATTCTGCAATGCCGCAAGATTTGCAGGTGTTTAAGAATCTGAATTATACCAAAACATCCGCAGAGAACCTGGCTCTGGATATTTTTGCGCCGAAGACTAGTTTGAAAAAGCTCGCACCGGCGGTACTGATGGTCCACGGAGGTGGCTGGCGTTCGGGCGATAGGTCCCATAATTATACGCTTGCAAAACAGTTGGCCGCCAGAGGGTTTGTAACTGTTTCCGCCAGTTATAGCTTATCGACACATGCGCTGTATCCGCAGGCAGTATACGACTTAAAAAATGCGGTAAGATGGATGCGGGCAAATGCCGGTAAGTTTGGTATCGATACGGCAAGGATTGCCATCCTGGGTTTTTCAGCAGGAGGGCAGCTTGCCGCACTCGTAGGTACCACTGATGATGCAATGATTTTTGGCAGTAATAATGCGTTTCCGGGCATATCGGCCCACGTTCAGGCTATTGTTGACATTGATGGCACCTTGGCCTTCATCCATCCCGAGTCAGGGGAAGGAAATGATTCCAAATCCATATCGGCAGCAACTTATTGGTTTGGTTATCCAAAAACAGAAAAACCAGAACTCTGGCAGCAGGCGGCTCCTTTAAATCATGTTAGTAAAAATACGCCACCCATATTATTTATAAACAGTTCAGTCGCTCGTATGCATGCAGGACGTGACGACATGATCGCTAAATTAAACGGCTTCGGCGTTTACTCTGAAGTCAGAACATTTCCTGATGCTCCGCATTGTTTTATGTTCTATAACCCCTGGTTCGCGCCCACACTTGACACTGTCAATGCCTTTCTAAACAGGGTATTTTATCCAAAACATTAGATGGGCTGCCGGTACGCAACGCAGGAATCTTTCGATCATCATTATATTAACAATCTGAGATTTGCTGAATATTATAGAAAAGGCAAAATAATTTTCAAATTTTTTCACGACGGAAAATTATTGCGGAAATTCCTTTTAAACTGAAATCTGTTCGGTTTTACCCTGACGGCATAAATTTATTCTACTAATTACTGGTCCGACTTCGCTGCCGGCAAGCACTTGGACTATCAATTTTCCACATAAAATCTGTTAAATTGCAGCTTCTACGAAAAGAAATTTCAGGATGTTTGATAGATCACCGGGTAAGCAGGAAGATGAAAGAGTCAATGCACTCAAAAGTTATGACATTCTCGATTCGCTGCCGGAAGAAGAATACGACGACATCACGAGGCTGGCTTCTCAAATCTGCCAGACGCCCATTTCGTTGATCAGCCTGCTGGACGATTCCCGTCAATGGTTCAAGTCAAACCACGGACTTGAGGTAAGAGAAACACCCATAGAGTATGCATTTTGCTCTCATGCGATTACGAATCCTAATGAGGTCTTCATTGTTCCCGATTCACGAAAAGATTCCCGTTTTGCACAAAATCCGCTGGTGACAGGTGAACCCTATGTTATTTTTTATGCCGGGATGCCGCTGGTCGATAAAAAAGGTTTCCCGCTTGGCTCCCTGTGTGTGATTGATAATGAGGCCAAGGAACTCAACGACGATCAGCTGACAGCGCTCCGCGTACTGGCACGTCATGTTGTGAACCTGCTGGAAATGAGAAAATCAAACAAGGCCTTAAATACACTCAAATGTCTGTTGGAACAGCGGAATGACGAGCTGGCAAATGCAGAACAACTTATCAAAAATGGTCTGAAACCGTCGCTCGCCACAATTGCAGCGCAGCTGGAAGCCGCGCGCGATCAGGTGACGGTCAACCAACAGGAGAACGAAAATTCAAAACTAAGCGATGTCGTGTCTACATTAGATTCTGTCCTGGATTCAGTTGGCAAATTGCAGCAAGCCGTTCGCTGATCCCCGTCATTCCATCTTGTCTAAGATAATGATCGCTACGCCCGGGCCTTACCGTTTTTTACCAGAGTTATAAAATCGTCTGAAGGCTTGAAATAGGGGATAACCTGCGCGGGTATGATGACAGTAGATTTTAACTTGATATTTCTTGCCGTTTTTGCGGCCCGCTGTTTATTCACAAAACTTCCAAATCCACGGAAATAAATATTCTCACCATCACTCATCGAGTCCTTGATTGTCAGGAAGAATGATTCCAGGATGATTTCAACTTCTGAGGTTTGTAGTCCTGTCTTTTCTGAAATGCGTGATACCAGCTCTGCCTTTGTCATTTTTTGTTTTTTATATTAACGTTGAACTTTTAGAAACCATGTGAACGTAGTAATGTCACGCTCTATTTTTTTGAAATATAACTAATTTATCAACGTATATGGAAAACACTTTCGACCTGGATGTCGATTTTAACGGACAGACGTATGAATTTGCAGGTGAGCTGATAATCAGCGGATATGTGCACCGGATAGAGCTTGATGTCAATGGAACCAGGGTATCTTTTGAACCAGACGAAGAACGAAATTACAGGGCTCTGTTATCTATGCAGGATGTGCAAAACAATCAATTAAATGTTGGACTGATAAAGGCAATTGCCAACCGCCTGGATTCACTGCTTACGTAATCAAAAATGAAAATTTGAGATTTTGGATCTACCTAGTCGGCGGGCGCCAGTTTTTCGGAAGTCTAAACGGCAGACGAAGTTACGTGGCTCAAACTACCCAGAAGTACATACGTTGGGGAACAATATGCTTATTGAACCATCTGTTGCAAACGCGCCGCAGGTAGCATATTGCAGTATTTCGATTATGGTGCTAAAACGTTAATTCCAGATGAATAGGTTTGTTTCAACAGGGTTTTCACAATTCTGAGTGTCTAAAATTCTAGTGAACGCACGATTCTTTATACCAATGGTGATAGTCACTAAAATTACATCAATGAAACTGAAAACGATTACCACCACTTATGCATTCCTGTTTTTTGCAATGAATACTTTTGCTCAGGATGCCACTACAAAATCTGTGAACGATCTTAATGCGGAGAAACAGAACATTGAAACCGCTAAAAAAGTGAACGATCAGAAGATCCAACTGGCCGAGTTAGAGAATAAACTGGCTGAGAAAACGGAAGATGCCCGGAAAGCCTCTACTGAAGCACAGCAGGCTGCAAATGAAAACAAGGATTTTGCCGACAAATTGCGGCAGAATCCCAAAGATAAAAAACTCGCAAATGAAGCAACTAAAGCCGCGAGAAAAGCTGAGCGCAGTGCCAGAACCGCAAACAAGTCAGCATCAGACCAGGAACAGCTTATAAAAGACATTGCTGAACTTAAAGAAAAAATTGCACTTGCAGAAAACGCTATTCCTGCGGCATCGAAATATTCCGGGCAGGTCGCCGTTAATAATGGCGGGCAGAGCGCTGTAAGTAGTACACCCGTAACAGTACTGCCAACACAGCCGACGTCTTCCAGTCAGGTTATCCAAAGAAACATCAACGTTGATTCGCTGATGGCTTCCGGCTCAACCCAAAACATCACCGAAAAAGTTTTAGAATCGACCTATAAAAGTTATCCTCCGCAACAAGGTCAGCCATCCATTATCATTAACAACATCATCATCCCTTCAGATTACCAAAGACCTCAAAACCGAAACGTCAACAGACAGCCGGCCCAAGCGGAGCGTTTCCGTGATCAGGATTACGAGGATTACAGAGCGTGGCTAAGAGAAAGAGACAGAAAGGCAGTTCGGGAAGACGTTGACGTGGAACGAAACACCAGCACTGGCGGCAGGTTGACTTTCAAAGAGCGGTTTGGTGAAAAACCAGCCCGCAATTCTGGTCTTTGGGTAATACCAGTTGTCGGTGTGCATGCTTCTGACTTCAAAGCCGATCTGAAAGATGGAGAAGCAGACGGTCGGATTGGCTGGAATGCAGGTCTCGATTTCAGGATTCATGTCAAAAGATTTTTCGTGCAGCCAGGTGTACATTATTTTAGTTCTTCGATGCGTTTCACTAGTGAAGAGGAAGTTACCAACGCGCCGCTTTTGTCCGGCCCGAGAATACAATCTTTGCGTGTCCCATTATTGCTTGGCCTTTATCTGACAAAAGCAAACAAAGGTTTTTTCAAACTAAATGTCAAAGGAGGCGCTACCGGATCCTATCTTCTCGCCGTGGATAACAATGATCAGAATAGATTTGATAAAGATAATATCGAAGAACTCTCATATGGTGTCAATGCTGGTGTAGGTCTCGAATTCGGTCTGATCACACTGGACATTTCCCACGAATGGGGCGTTAGCCGTCTATTTAAAGACAGTGACATGAAAAATAATATCCTGAGAGCAACCATCGGATTGAAATTATAATATAAGACCACGCATTGATGCTGCACGGCGTTCAGAATTTCTGTACGTCGTGCAGTTTTTGTGTTAAGTAGGATGTGGGTGGAACGTAAAGCTGACTTATAGACATAGTTTGATAATTTGTCGAACTATGGCATGGTATTTGTAGTAATACTTTGATTGACTAAATTAGAGCTCCTCTCTTGTTCGCTGCCAGATGCTTCTATTGAATTGGTTCTGCACTCATTTTTAACATGTCAACGGCGCTTCGCTGTTTGATATCAAAGTTAGTTCATTTTACAAATCCCGGTTTTGACGATAGCCGGGTGTGCAGCAATGCCACCTTTTCGTGAATCGTACGGGAGTAAAATATCTAAGTATCGTGTGGTACTGTAACAGTATCAGAATACCTGTCTATCAACTTTTCAGCTACACTGATTTTACTTAACAATTATGAAAAACTTTTCAAACCAGATCTATTTAATTATTTTACTATCCTTATCCTTCTTTCGGGTGTCGTCACAGACCGCACCGGTCATAGGTTCCACTGCTGCATCTTTTTCTTTATTCACATCTGCCGGCGCACTCACCAATACCGGTGCCTCGGTAGTGACTGGCAACATTGGAACGAACGTAGGAAATTATGGTGGCTTTACTTCATCGGTTCTTCTGGGAGAAGCACACGTTGCCGACAATGTCTCAGCCGCAGCCGTCCAGCAAGTGACCGATGCATTCAGTTCTTTTGATGTGAACGTATGTCCGGGAGCGACAGCTCCAACACTGGGGAACAGCCAGGTTTTTAATGCCGGTATCTATTGTATTGGTGAAGCCGCATCACTTACCGGTACCTTGACACTCGACGCGCAGCTTAATCCCAACGCTATTTTTATTATAAAAATAACCGGGGCACTTACGACGGCTGCTTTGTCAAATGTTCTGCTTGTCAACGGTGCTCAGGTTTCAAATGTTTATTGGCAGATCAATGGTGCATTGACAGCAGGTGCCGGTTCTACATTCAGGGGAACTGTCGTCTCAAACGGAGCTATCGAATTCCTGGAAGGTGCCAGATTTCAGGGTAAAGCCTTAACTTCTGCCGGCGCAATAACGCTCAATAATAATCAGATCAATGGAGAGATTCCGCTTCCGGTAGTACTGACAAAGTTTAATGCCGAACTATCTGAAAATGAAAATGTTTTGGTGACCTGGAGCACAGTATCAGAAACCAACAGTGACCGATTTGAAGTGCAGCACAGTATTTCCGGAAAAGATTGGAAAGAGATTGGTGTGGTATCGTCAAGAGGCGAAAGTGTTGCATCTGTAAATTATTCGTTTTCACATGCCAATGCTTCGAGAGGTACGAATTATTACCGTCTGAAAATGGTCGATAAGGATCAGACCTTTGCTTACAGCAGAATAAAAAGTATCGATTATAAACCGCTTATTTCATTACAGGTCTATCCGAATCCGACTCCAAACAGCATTACCTTTCAGGTAGAGAATATTGATTTCGTACAGCGTATACAATTGATCAGTCTTTTGGGGATTTCTGTGTATGATCAGAAGAAAGAAGGATTTACAAGCCTTGTTAATCAGATTGATATGAAGGCATATCCGGCGGGAGCGTATGTGGCTCGTGTGACCGATAGAAACGGTGCAGTTTCTTCGTTAAGAATTGTGAAATATTAACGGACAAACTCTGTGAAGTAGTTACCCATTCGAAGCGAACGATGGAGGACTCTGATCCTGACAAAGGCAACCATGCTGATGTCAGGATTTTTTTGTGACAATCTTGATTATATCATATTTAGTTGGTCAACTTTTAAAAATAAATGGCCCGGAAGCCCGGACCTTTATCTAAATATTTCTCACAGCCCGAAGGCTTGTAGTAAAAGTACGACAAAAAAGATTATAATTATTGCCATGGTCTTTGTAAAATTTTTCAATTCTTTTTTTGCTCAACAAATGATCGTGATGGTAAAGTGCAAAAAGAAGATTAATAATTGAATTATCGTGCGCTAAGCTGATCGTAAGAAAAGTAAGAACTTGACACCTTGTTTATTGAACGAAAAACACAGGCAACTAATATTCGGATTTGTCGTAATCGGAGTTTGGGAATGGGATTTCGCCTGTCGCCAGAATAAAAAGTTTTATGGCTTTATATTTTGGATTTAGTCAAATGGGGATGATTAATGTGTTGTGATATAGTCATTTACAATATTTGGTAGTTTTTGGTATTACAGGATAACTGCGTTTGCGTATGGTGTGGTAGGTGTACTGGTATGATATTTTAATATTCCTTCCTGATCGGCGAGCAGTTTCCCGGTGCGACAATCAGAAAGAGGAAACAGCCTGGCCAAAAAATTAAATCATCATTTATCAATTCATTCTATTATGAAAAAAATGCTATTTGCTGCGGCATTTCTATTATGTGCGCAATTCTCATTTGCCCAATCTTTTAGTATAGGTCCAAAGGCTGGTCTTAACATCAGTAACTATACAGGAGGAAATATCGAATCGGATGCGTTGGTTGGGTATCACTTAGGGGGAATTTTGAATTACGGTTTTGGTGAGGTTTTCTCCATCCAGCCGGAGGTTTTATTCTCTACGCAAGGGGCGAAAGTGCAAAACAATGGTAATAAATCGGATTTTAAAATCAGTTATGTAACCATTCCTGTGATGCTAAAATTTAAAGCGAAAGGTGGGTTCTTCGTTGAATTCGGACCGCAGGTTGGTTTCCGTACTTCATCGGATCTGGGCAACCAGACAATCAACAACTTTGCCAAAAATCTTGATCTTGCTGCTGGTGCTGGTATTGGATATCAGTCACCGATAGGTCTTGGTGTTGGCGTACGTTACATCGCTGGTCTTTCTAAAGTTGGGAATTTTTCCGGACAGCCGATTGATCCTGATTTCAAAAACAGTGTAATTCAGGCGAGCCTTTTCTGGGCAATTCCGCTTGTTAAATAATTTAAGTAGCGAAACATAGCGCTGCATCTTCATCTGCGCTATGTTTCTTATTTTACCTCCTGCCTCAACACAATACCTTTATCCTCACAAAATAGCCCGGAATGAAAGAAGTCAGCTCTTTTTTTCATTTCTTTACTATCGGCATTGTTCGTCCCTCTTTCGTCCCCCGACAAAGACTCTTGCAGCGCTAACCTGTTGTCCTGACAGGTCTGTAACGTCAAACATTAATTTAACTCAGCAATAAACTAAACTTCAATGGTACGTATTACACCATTTTACACACGCCTCGCGCACATTTTGATTTGTATTATTTGCCTATTTTATATAGCGATAATAGGAAGAACACTTTTAGCACCACTCATTTTTGCACTACTCTTTTCTTTATTGCTGCTTCCATTTTCCGTTTTTCTGGAAACGAGGTTTAAGATGTCAAGAGCACTTTCGTCTTTCGCAGCGCTGATCTCACTGATTCTGGCCATCGCCGCCATCATGACTGTACTTGGGTCTCAGCTGACTGCGCTGGCACAGGATCTGCCTGCTTTTAAGCAGCAGGTTCTTGAAGCGACAACGTCATTGCAGCAATGGATATCGGTAAAATTCCACGTCAACAGTGACCAGCAGGTAAGTTATATTACCGATTCGGCTACGGAAGCGTTGAATACAGGAACAACACTTTTAGGACATACCTTGCTTTCGGTATCGTCCATTGTACTCTTTCTGTTGTTTACATTTTTATACACATTCTTCATCCTGCTTCATCGCCGGCTGTTACTGCGTTTTCTGGTTTCGTTGTTTGAAGAAAAAGATAGTATCATCGTTTATGACATTGTTAGTCAGATACAATACATTGTTAAGAAATACATCGCAGGTCTATTTTTGCAGATGCTTATTGTTACATCTCTGGCCTGCGTCGCATTTTGGATCATCGGTGTCAAATATGGTTTCCTGCTGGGGCTGATAACAGGCATTTTTAACATCATTCCTTATGTTGGAATTCTTACAGCCCTGCTGCTTGCAGTGCTCATCACTTTTGCCACGGCTAGCTCCACCCATATCTTGCTTGTGATCGTTGCGATATTTTTGATACATCTTGTAGACGGCAATTACATCATGCCGAAGATTGTTGGTTCCAAGGTTAAAATAAATACCCTGATCGCCCTTCTTGGTCTCGTACTGGGCGAAATGATATGGGGAATCACGGGAATGTTTCTCTCAATCCCGGTAATAGCGATCATAAAAGTGGTGTTTGACCGGGTGGAAGGTTTGAAATCCTGGGGAATGGTACTCGGAGACGATGACAGCAAACCGGAATCCAAGCCTGCAATTCAGGAGATCAGACAGGATGAATTCGATAAAGAAAAAAGCACTGCCATATAAAGACAAAAACACAGGCGGCATTTACCAAATGCCGCCTGTGATAGATTTTCCATAAAACGATACTACTGTTTCTCCTGCTGATTTTTAAGGAGCATATTAGAAAAAATGGAAAGTGGCCAGAATATAACGGTGTTCATGGCTCGCGACCAGTTCGGCTTTGGCTTGCGTGCTTCTTTTACAAAATAGTATAGGAAAATTATTACTGTTAAGATCAGGATACCTTTCATAATTTCGGTGATTGATGATAAGTAATATGTTAGTTGTTATGCTGCTTTTGCTTGATTGAAAATTCCGAAAAAAATTAAACTACAAACATTATTATTTCTGCGATCGCAAGAATGATAACCGAGGTAAAAACGAACACTGATAACCAGGATTTGCCCTGCGAAGTGCGGGTTATGACATCAGAACATTCCTTTAACTCCCTCTCCTTATAGCTGCCCAGGTACGGTTTATGATTAGCCGTTCCTGCTTCATTGCGAACAATCTGCCCGTTTGATTCAATGATTCCCTGTCTGTCGGGAGAGGAAGAAGTGTGTTTGCCCGAAGTGCTGTCCGCATTGGTAATTTGATATAGATTTTCCATAACGCTGATTTTAATAAGTTCCTAACGTTCTGTAAATTAATAATTTATATGCAAGGAGAAAACAGTTGTCACTAAATAATTTGGAGCGGGCTTCAGGCTCCGGTAAATTAGGCTGTGCATGCGGCAAAGTAGATTTATATTTTACCGGCGTTTTTAAGAGAATATATAAAACTATTTTGCAGATGTGTAGACTTTCCAATCTTTTCGTTTTATGGATCGCAATATTACCGTTTAGTGCATATAGTCAGCCCAATGAGGCCTTGGCGGCTGCATATAAAAAAACTGCGGATAGTTTAAGTCTGACAAAAAATTATCGGTCTGCCGCTTCTGCCTATTTTTTAGAGTCGAAATCGCGTCGCATGGTTGCGTTTAAAAGACAGGCAAGTGTGAATGCGTTGTATCATTATGTCCGGGGCGGTATGCCGGATAGTGCTATGGTCTGTATGGAAGAAGCTGTTAGAAAATATGGCTTCCGAAATATCGGTTGGCTGGATGCCGATCAGGATATGGCCGGGTTCAGGAAAATCAAAAAATATGGCGCGTTACGGAAATTGATCACCGATCAGGAGCAATCTGAACTTGATCCGCGGAATGCCGCCCTGACGACCAGCGATATTGACCTGTTCTGGAAAGTCTATGACTGCTACCAAGCCGATACTTCGAAGGCGGAACAGCGTTTTCTAGCGGAATATTTTGAAAAAGGAACTGCGGCACTTCAGGAATATTACCGTATTAAAACACCCAATATTGGCGGTATTGGAGGTTTTGTCCGTAACATCCGGACGATGCCTGCCTTTTATAAAAGCATAAGGGCAAACACTTTAAAAACGAAGGATCAGGTAGACAGCATCCGGGTCGTTTTTGATCGTTTAAAGACATGGTATCCTGCCAGTACATTTCCCGGTACAACATTTGTAATCGGCGGCTGGAGTTCAGGAGGAACCGTTACAGAAGACTATGGTGCACTTGTGGGCATCGACATGCAGTCTTCGGACGAGAAAACAATACTTAGCGAACTGAATCCCTGGCAAAATCATAACCAGGTACCATTCAAAGAATTGAAACACATCGTCGCCCATGAACTGATCCATGTGCAGCAATCCGGGATGGCCGGTGATACCACGCTTTTGTCCTATGTTCTAGTCGAAGGAATGGCCGACTTCCTTGGTGAGCTGATCAGCGGAAAAACTGCAAACCAGCGTCTTCATGATTGGGCAGTGGGAAAAGAAAAAGCGGTCTGGGCAGATTTTAAGAAAGAAATCTACCTTAACCGATACAGTAACTGGATTGCCAATAGCGAGCAGGAAACAGCTGACCACCCGGCAGATCTGGGTTACTGGGTTGGATATCAGATCTGCAAGGCTTATTTCGATCAAGCAGCTGATAAAAAGAAAGCAGTCCGCGATATGCTGACGATCCGGGATTACAGGCAATTTTTTGCTGAAAGCAAGGTCGAAGAAAAATTCCGGTAGCTGCCCGTACCAAATGGTTCTTAATTATGATTTTCATTGATCCTTCCCATCAGGTCGTGAAAGATTTTACTGTTTTTGTTGAGCGTCCCAAAAGTACCCTCATCGATCAGGCGACCATCTTTCAGAATATAAATGTAATCGAATTTGGGTAGGAGGTGGAGCCTGTGCAGCGCCGATAAGACAGCCTTATCCTTAAACTCCTCAAACATGTTGTCGTATATAAGCGCTTCCGTTTTAGGATCCACACTGCTGGTAGGCTCGTCCAAAAGGATCAGTTGACTGCTCCTTGCTGCAAGTACACCCCTGGCGAGTGCCAGCCGCTGTTTCTGTCCTCCGGAAAGATTTACACCTTTCTCCTGGATGTTCGATTCCAGACCGTTCGGGAGTTTTTCAATGACGGAGCTGAACTGTGCTGTGTCACAAACTGCTTGTATTTCCCAGGAATCAAAAGGCAATCCGAGCGTAATGTTGTAAGCTATGGTATTTTCAAATATCTCCGGGTCCTGCGGAAAAAGTGTAACCGCTTCGGCAATGGATTCGAGGGGGAGATTTTCGCTTCCGTCAACTATCATTTCAGCGCCTGATTCGGCATCATAAAGGCCGCGCAGCAGGGAAAGCAGCGTACTTTTTCCACTTCCGCTTTCGCCTATAAATGCAATCCTTTCACCACGCCGGATCCTTAAATTCAAACTGTGCAGGCTATGTGCCTTGACCCCCGCCTGATAAGTTTCCCGGTGTGAAAAACTTAAATTTCGAATGGTAATTTCCCGCCAGTTTTCCGTCAGTCCATCCGTAGTATCCGGGCGGTGATGGTTATGGTATGCCTCTCCGATCATTCTTGCCGTCTGAACCTCAGTATTGTATTTAATAATCTCGGTGTATTGCCAGGCAACATCCTGAAAAACACTGGTAAACTGGTTGACATAACCGAGCAGAGTTACCAGCCCCCCAACCATAAAGACCGCCCCCGGTGTATAGTTCTGATAAATGTAACCGATCGTAACCACGACGTAGATCAAGCCGATGAACAGGCTGGCTGTAAACCATTTCCATTCATTGATCAAAATATTCTTTTTGAATGGTGGAAAAATATCGGACACTTTATCCATCAGGCTGACTTCCATCCGCTTTTCGAGACGAAGCGTAATTACCGTAATAATGTTTGATAAGCTGTCGAAAAGTGTTGAAGAAACGATATGTTCCCTTTCATTTGTTTCATCAAGCGTTTTGATAAAAGGCTTATCAAATTTGAAAATTACCCAGACTGTTACGATCCCGATCAGAACACCAATTGTTCCAAAAAGGGGAGAGAAATAGACAATGGCGGCGAAAGAAAAAACAAATTTGGAAAAAGCATGAAGGAATATAAAACCATTCTGAAAAAAATCTTTCAGCGCTTCATAGGCTTTTCTGATTCTGTTAATGGTTGCACCGCTATGATGATCCTGGTGCCAGCGTACCGGCAAATGGAGGGACTGATGATACAATTCATCAAGGAAATTTTTACTGAGATCAAATGCCAGCTTTCTTTCCATAATTCTGGCCGGGCCATGAAATGCCCATTCGATAAGGGTAAGGCTCAGGTAAGCACCGGCATACCACCAGACATTATTCAAAACTGCCGCGCTGTCTTTCTGAATGGATTCAACAAACCAGCCATATAATAAAGGATGAAGCGCGAGGACGATATTGGCGACTACAAACATGCCATAGACAAGCAAATATCGTTTTTTTTGCTGCCGGGCGTATCGCCAGGCGGTGATGAGCAGGGAAATATAAGGATTACGCATGGAGGTAAATCGTATTAAAAGCTGCAAAGATAAGCTGATTAAGCATCATCGTTTTTATCCACGGAATAATAGATTTTAAGAATCAGTAGTTTTCAGGGCGGAAACTACTTTTGCACACAATAATAAACCATTCACTTTTCGATATTTTTTTTATTTATGAAAAAGACAATCAACATAGCAGCGGCATTTGTGTTGCTCATCGTTATGGGAAGCGCCGTTTCTGATACCAGGCAGGATGGCTGGATTTCAATATTTGATGGTAAATCACTGAAAGGCTGGAAAGTGGGCAATAATGCCAGTTCCTTTTCTATTGTCGACGGAGCCATTCAGGTTGCCGGGCCTACTGCGCATTTGTTTTATGAAGGACCAGTTAAAAACCACATGTTCAAAAACTTCGAGTTTAAAGCACAGGTAATGACGAAGCCGGGTGCAAACTCCGGTATTTATATCCACACGGCCTATCAGGAATCTGGCTGGCCATCAAAAGGTTACGAAGTGCAGGTGAACAATTCGCATACCGATTGGAAACGCACAGGCAGTTTGTACAACATTCAGGATGTGAAGGAAACTTATGTGAAGGACAACGAATGGTATACAGAATATATCAAGGTTGAGGGAAAACACATCACGATAAAGATCAACGATAAGACGGTCGTGGATTATGAAGAAACGGACACGGACAAAAGATCAGGCGGAGAAAAGGACAGGATATTAAGCAGCGGTACTTTTGCCTTGCAGGCACACGATCCTAAAAGCGTTGTGCTTTTCAAAGACATTCAGGTGAAGCCTTTGACTGAATAAGCAGATAATCGCGTTTCGTACCTTAAAACCCCGTTTACATTGGAGGCTGCTGTTTCGTTTGAATCTATACTCGAAAGAAACCCTGGTAAAGGGGGAGCTTATTATTTGCGTGTTCCTGCCGAGGTGGTCATTCTGTTTATGCCCGACAGGAAACCAGTCCGGTTGGTGTGCGTTTTAAATGAAACAGTCGGGTTCCAATATGCCATCAGGCCAAAAGGCGACGGGGCTTTTTTGTAAATGTAGGTTCCCTTATCCGCATCAAAGGAAAACTCGGGTTGGGACTCAAATTGTTCGTTAAGATGTGGCGGGATGAAGGTACGTATGGCCGGGATATGCCGGAAGAGCTTTCAGAACTTCTGGCCACTGATCAAGAAGGGGATAGGCTGTTCCAGGCCTTATTGCCGAATCATCAGCGTGGAATTATCTACTATGTTTCGTCTTTGGCAGTTTCTCAAACCCGGATCGACTGGTCTATTAAAATGATTGACCGGCTGAAAATGAAGTGATGACGGAGCCTGGAATAATTTTGGTATTCCCAATTGAAGCTAAATTATTCACTAAAAATATTCGCTTTTAAATGGAACAAAACCTGGAAGCCGGCGATCTTGTAGAATCTTCATCTGATGGTATTTGGAATGTCCAGGAAGTTAATGCCGGGACTGTTATCTGTTTTCGGTATGACGATGACTGGGAAAAACACCAAAAGGAGTTTAAATCTGAGGAATTGAAATCATTATATCTCAGTCCCGATAATATTATAATTGAAGATGCAGAAGTAAGACTGGCTTCGGGCGGCCCTGTCTGGACGGTATCTAAAATTTTAGAAACCACTGCGTCCTGTAAAATGCCTGAGGATCTTGGCTTTATCGAAGTTGAGTTGCCTCTCAAATCGCTTATGAATGTTACAGACGAGGACGGCAAAGATGAGCCTGCCGACTTATAATGCTATTCCTTCGGATGCTGCTGTGATGCAATTTTACAGCAGCATCCGAAAAAAATAAACTTTCCCGCTAATCCTACCCCGTTGCTAATAGTACTTTTTTATCCAACCGTATAGAATTTTTTTTATCTTAGTGTTGCAGTTTGATTGTTGATTGCAACTAAAACCGGAGGCTGAACGGTGCCTGTATTTCGCAGGTATTATTTGGGAAACCGTTATTATTATTACCAATTGCTGCATTTAACCCATACATCGTCATTATTTTGGAATCTCCTGAGCTCGTACATGCCGAGCTGCACAGCTGTATAACAGTATGTAGTACGGTAAACAATGCTGTTGTATCTCAATCTTCTTTGCAGGAGCAGATTGCCGGTTTCCTTGCGAAAATTTTTGATACGAGCGACTGGCCGCCGAGATGGGAATGCGGTTCCTGGTCCGACTTTCACGGATGGTTGTATATCCTTTCTGACTTCGGTATCTGGGCAGCATATTTTGCCATTCCTGTACTTTTACTGCAAGTAGTAAGCAAAATCAAAGGAACTCCCTTTTATAAAATTATTCTGCTTTTTGTGGCATTCATCTTGCTGTGCGGACTGACGCACCTGATGGATGCTATTATTTTTTGGTGGCCAGCCTACAGACTGAGTGCGTTGATCAGGTTTTTTACTGCGGTCGTTTCAATTTTTACAGTTTACCGGTTGTATAAGAACCTTCCGATGATCCTTTCGTTGCGGACGGTACAGGATCTGGAGGCTGAAATCAGGAAAAGAAGGATCGTCGAGGAACGCCTTGCGGGAAGTCAGTTTTTGCTTGCTGAGGCAGAGAGGATAAGCCGTGTGGGCGGCTGGGAACAGGATTTGACGACGAACAAATTCACCTGGTCTAAGACCGCATTGGATATATTTGAACTCCCGCCGGAGGTGTCGGTTGAAAATGTAAAATTGCTGGATTATTTCGATGAACTTGACAAGCCAAGGCTGCTGGCTGCCTCTGAAAGCGGCCGGATAGATGGCGTTAAATGGGACATCGAGCTCGCGCTTAATACTTTTACGGACAAAAAGGTATGGGTGAGGATTTCCGGGGAACCTCTTTATAACCGGCTCGGCAAGGTGGTGAAAGTCCGGGGTATCCTGATGGACATTGACCGTTATAAAACCACCGAGCTGGCGCTGAATAAATCGTTGGAGATAACAACAAAAAGTAACGGACAGCTTAAAAATTTCACGCATATCCTTTCCCACAATATCAGAAACCACGCCAGTAATCTCCAGCTCATTTCATCGCTGATCAATAATGAAAAGCTGGATCAGGAAAATGCCGAACTTTTCGGGATGATCAAAAATGTATCACAGGGATTGAATGCAACGCTGGAAGATCTATCTCAGGCATTGAAAATCAAGGAAAGTGTCGTGATGTCGGAAATGCTTGACTTCCGTGTCGTCACGGATAAGACGATCGGTATTCTGGAATCCGATATTAATGTGAACCATGCTGAGATCCAGTGTTTTTTTGAAGTTGAATCCGTTTTTTTTCCTAGGATTTATCTTGAAAGTATATTGCTGAATCTGATCTCGAATGCTTTGAAATACCGCAAACCTGATGTGAATCCGGTTATCCGGTTGCGGTCCTATAAAGATGAAACCGGTTCTACTGTCCTTGAATGCCGTGATAACGGACTGGGTATTGACCTTAACCTGCATGGTCAGAAGATCTTTGGTTTATATAAAACTTTTCATGACCATAAAGACGCACATGGTGTGGGACTGTTTCTGGTAAAAACGCAGATCGAATCACAAGGTGGACGAATCGGGCTGGAAAGCGCGTTGGGAGAGGGGGCGAATTTTAAAATTATCTTCAATGAATAAGTTAAATACCGTGTGTGTTATCGACGACGACCTTATTTACAGCATCGCCATCAAGCACATCATCAAGCGTTCTGAGATTTCGTCAGATACTTTGTTCTTTAAAAATGGTCTTGCCGCTCTGGATTATTTTAAGTTAAATCTTTCGGAAAAAGCTTTACTTCCCGATTTGATCTTACTGGATCTGAATATGCCGATCCTTGATGGATGGCAATTTCTGGATAAATACGAACCGCTGATTGAAAGTCTTTCAAAAGAAATTCCCGTTTACATCGTCAGTTCGTCGGTGGATGAAGAAGAATATCTGAAAGCAAAAACTTTTCATTCCGTCAGGGATTTTATCGTCAAACCGATCACGGTGGAACGGCTGCAGCAAATTGCAATGGAAATCTGAGTAGGGAAACGTTGACTAATTTTTCATAGCCAGGATATACCTGTTGTCGTCTTTCACAGATGTCAGGGTCTCCGCCCCGAGGCTTTGGGTAATTTCTTCCGCCAGTATGACGCTTTGACCGGACAGCATCTTTACGAGTGGTTCAGCCGGTTCGAGTGTTGCGTAACTAAACTCCAGCTTCCCAAACGCAAAGCGGCATGCGATCTCAATTTTTGGGGAATAAACTGGTGAGGTTGTTTTGGAAAGATCTGTGAGAAACTCATGCACGAGCACAGCCAGTAAAACAGCCTTGTCTTTTTGCAGCCAGATATCATCGAAATAATAATTAGGCGCTGTAAGACGAAGCCCTTGATCCTGTGTAACACAGGCAACAGTATCCCGAATGTATGGGCTCAGATGTATCTCTTCCAGTTTTTCTTCTTTGTAAATCCGGCGATGGGTAAGCGACATCAGCTCAATCTTTCGTATAAGTTCTATGAAAGAATTGTTTAAATCAATCTTATTCAGCCGTAAAATCAGCTGGTCACATACTGATTCTGAGGCACAGGTTTGCCTAAACAGATGCTTTTTCATAAGACTTGCTGTCCGTTAAATTGCAGAGGTAAAATTTCTCCGTAAAATTAATTATAATAAGCAGTCTAAACTTGTTCGATGTTGCCGTTCACTAACTATTAGTGACAATTGTAGTCCGTCAGGCTTTTGAACTGCTGTAAAAGCTCCTCAGCATGTCGCTCAATTGATTGGCATAATTGTAATAAGAAGGATTTTTAACCAGACTAAAATTCAAGGTACTTATGAAGATGAAAGGCAGAAGCGTAATAACTTACAATGTTTACGCGCCAACAAATGTGATATGCATGCTGCGCCCGCGGCGGCAAAACGGTCAATCCATTATGGAAGAAGGTTTTAATATAGAACCCTCGGTTCCGTTTTCCGAATACACAGACCTATATGGAAATGCTTGTCAGCGTTTCGTCCTGCCAAACGGCCAGGTCACAATTACCACAGAAGTACAGGCACAGGTAAATCCTACCAAACCTATCCCTTCTCCGGTTCCGGGTTACATCCTGGTAGGCGATCTTCCGGATGAAATTATGTACTATATCCTCCCAAGCCGCTATTGCCAGTCCGACTTACAGGAACTGACGAATCTGGCCTTTCAGATTGCCGGTAATTTTGTACCAGGATATGACCAGGTCGAAGAGATCAGGAAATGGATACACAACAATGTAAAATACCAGTACGGTGTGTCGGACTCAACGACGACCGCGCTTGACACGGCCAGAAATCGTATAGGTGTATGCCGTGATTTTACACATCTGGCCATTACACTTTGCAGGGCTTTGAGTATCCCCGCGCGTATGACAGTCGGCTATCTCGATAAGCTTCAGGAAATGGATCTTCACGCATGGTTTGAGGTATTTATTGGCGGCGAGTGGTATACTTTCGACGCGGTTCAGGAAGTAACGGAGGGTTATCGGATCGAGATCGCTCATGGCCGCGATGCGGCAGACGTGGCAATGATTACACAATTCGGGAACGCCACCCTGCAGTCGCTTCACGTAGAGGTGAACCTGCTTGAAGCTGAGCCCGGTGGCCAAAAGTAAAACGACTAACGATTTCCGCAGAAACGGAACGATCATTTAAGATACAAACAATTAATGAGTAATATTTTTAAAGGAAGGCATACCGGCCAGGACGGTGCCGAGTCCTATGAGGACAACCGTTACCCTTTTTACATCAAGGCTCCCATCATTATTATCGGGCTTTATCTTCTTTTCTATATCGCGTGGCTGTTGCAGGATGTACTCGTTCCGTTTGCTTTTGCAGGCTTACTTGCGATTTTGCTGAACCCTGTATTCAACTTCTTCGTCAGGAAAAAAATTAACAAAATCGTATCGATCGTGCTGACGATCCTGCTTGCTGTACTGGTACTTGCCGCCGTAATGTTTTTCCTTTCTGCCCAGATTGCTCAGTTTGGTCAAATGCTTCCTCAGCTTGAACAGAAATCTTTGTCCCTGTTACACGACCTCCAGGACAGGCTTACAACCCAATTTGGTATTTCAACGGAAAAGCAGGCCAGCATCGTTGAGGACGCTATGAACGGAAGCAAGGCTTACATCGGAAAAACGCTGAATACGCTGGTAGGCATGCTCACTTTTTTCGTTCTGATACCTTTGTATATATTCTTGCTTCTGCTATATAAGCCGCTGATCCTGAATTTTATATATGAAGTTTTTGATCAGGATAATGAAGAGCAGGTTGAGGAAATATTGCAGGAAACCAAAACAGCCGTACAGAGTTATATTGTTGGCCTGCTGATTGAAACCTGTATTATAGCCGCCCTGAATTCCGCTGCGTTATTGATCCTTGGCGTTAAATACGCTGTTTTATTGGGTGTTATAGGCGCAATATTAAATCTGATACCGTACATCGGAGGTATAATTGCGATCGGTTTGCCGGTTTTGATGTCGCTGATTACAGGCGACAGCCTCACCACGCCACTGCTGATCGTAGGGGCGTACAGCCTGATTCAGTTTGCAGATAACAACATCATTGTGCCGCGCGTGGTCTCTTCCAAAGTTTCTGTAAACGCACTGATATCGATTATTGTCGTGCTGCTGGGCGGGAACCTTTGGGGTGTAAGCGGTATGTTTTTATCCATTCCTTTTGTAGCCGTTTTAAAAATCATATTTGACAGGATCGACGGACTAAAACCATGGGGTAAACTACTGGGTGATAAAATGCCCGAAGATGCGCCGAAAGAGGTTGTTACCTGAGTGATGAACCTCAAAAACTATGGGGTATTTCTTATAGCATGATTATTTTAGGCCAGTCCAGCAATTGTAAAACCAGTGCGACTGGCCTAGTTCATTTAACTTCATTATGCAATCAACAAACGTTACCATTATAGGCGGAGGTGCCTGCGGCATATCCCTCTTCATTGAGCTTTTTCTACAGCTAAGAATTGCCAATTCCCATCAAAAAGTTGCCATAAACATTATAGAGGAAAACGAAGAAGTCGGCAAGGGGCTGGCGTTCGGCACTAAACAGCCCGGACATATTCTCAACACACAAGCCAGTCTTATGGGTATTCACTTCGCTGAACCTGCACATTTCAGTGAATGGCTGAAAAAGCATGATTCCAGTGTTGGCAACGAGGTTGTCGACAATCAGGGTGAAGATCAGGCATTTACGACACGCCGATTATATGGCGATTACCTGAAAGAGCAGTTTGATTATTACTTCGCGCTGGCAGAAAAAGAAGGTATGGCCGTAAATCTCATCCATGCCAGGGCGGTCAATATCAGTCGTGAAAAACAGGGGTTCAATATAGCGCTGTCGAATGGGGAAATTCAACTAAGCGATTATGTCGTGTTGTCTGTGGGTACGCCTGTCGCAAAACTTTATGAAGAATTAACGGTTCACAAAACCTATTTCGATTCTCCATGGCCGTCATCAAAAATTATCGGACATGTTCCGAAAAATGAAGATGTCGGGATACTGGGTTCAAGCTTAAGCGCCATAGATGCGCTGATGACCCTTGCTGACAATGAGCACGAAGGTGCTATCACTTTTTACTCATTAGATGGCCTGATGCCGCGCGTTCAGGTAGAAGAGCCGGAAGCCTATACCTGTGAATTCCTCACGGTGAGCAATCTGCATAAAATTCAACGGGAGAGTCTGCGCTGCCCGACCATTTTCGAAGTTTTCCGCCTGTTTATGAAAGAGGCTGAGCATTTTGAAGGCAGCAAAATTGACTGGAAAAAAACAGGCAGGGCAGGTGATCAGGCAGCGGAATTATTAAAGAATGACATTAAAATCGCTGAGAATGGCGGTGATGCGCTGATGAACATTCCCTATGCGCTGAGGTATGAAAGCTCACAAATGTGGAAGTTGCTGGATGAGGCAGACAAACTGACCTTCAAAAAGTGGCTTGGCGGATACTGGGCTGCAAACCGCCACTGCATGCCGCTGGTCAATGCCAAAAGAATAAATGCTCTGTTTGAAAAAGGACAGCTCAAAGTCGTTCCTAAACTGAAAGATGTCCGTTTCGACGATCAGGAGCAGGTTTTTATTTTGAAATGTGAAGGTGAGGAATATCATGAAAAATTCCTTATCAATGCAACCGGTCCGGCTTCGGCGGTAAAGGATATGAAATCTGAACTGATTGCAAATCTGGCAAAAGATGGACTGATCGAATCTGAAAAAGTTGGTGGAATTAAAATAAATACCCAGACGATGCAGGTAATTACCAATGGTAAATCCTGTCCGGATTTTTACGCACTCGGCCATCTGACTAACGGACTTTTGCTGGACGTAAATGCCGTTTGGTTTAATGTCAAAACAATTGGCAATCTCAGCCAGCATCTTATAAACAGCATTACAGGTGAAAATTCTCTTTAAGTTATATTCAGAACTTTTGCCGGTCATGGCATTTATCCCGGTAGGATATTTTGTCAGTAAATGGATCAACATCAAGCCTGAATATATCAGTGGACCGCTGATCAAGGTACTGCTTCCGCTCCTGGTATTTTTCAATGTGCTTGATGCAGAAGCGGATAAATTGTACATACTTCCTGTTTTCACCTTTTTGCTGGCTTTGGCGATGATTCCGGCCGCCAATATTGCACACCGAAATTTTGCCAAAGATTCGAATCCTTTGCTTTTAAGGAGTTCGTTTTCATTTTTCAACATTGCCTTTTTCGGTATTCCAACGGTCACGGCGCTTTATGGCGAAGAAAAAGTTAGCGCACTGATTTGTATCTACCTTGGCTCTGCACTATACGGGGACACCATCGGATATTACCAGGTTGCAAAAACAAAACATACTCCCCGTGAAGCACTTGCTGAGGTGCTAAAAATTCCGTTTTTATACGTGCTGGTAGCAGCCGTTGTCTGTAAAATATTCGAAGTAGAGACACCGGAATTTATGGGGCCTGTACTTAAAGTGATCAGTTTTGTAGTGTCCAGTGCCGGTATGCTCATCGTCGGTTTTCAACTTTCGGATGTGAAATTTAAAAATCTTAAGCTGGGATATTTCAGTAAAATACTCGGCTTTCGGACAGCAGCGGCCATTTTAATCCTTGGTATACTCATGCTCATCGAACATTTTACTATCGCTACCCTGGATGATACAGATTACAAAATGCTCTTTTTTGTTTCACTCTTTCCTGTGGCTGCTAATGTGACGGTTTTTGCTTCTTTTCTTAAAACAGAAGAAGAACAATCGTCGCTGCTAGTATTTCTTTCAGCCATTTTGTCGCTCGTTTTAGTATCGCTGGCAGCCGTAATATTAAGCTGAGACATCGATGTGGAAATGCTGATAAAAACATGTAACAGGCTGATGAAATAATGAATAAGCTCAACTGGATAAAGGTTTGTAATCATGCGCCTTACTTTGAGGAAGAGGGCGGAACCTACTGGATGCCCATCGGGCAGAATGATGCGATTATCTGGCCCGAGCTCAAGGGAATTTTTCAAAGAAGGAATTTGCAGGAAGCTGAGGAGTATCTGGCCTATATTGCTGCCCACGGTGTCACCTGCCTGCGAATCATGCTCGAATACTGTCAGACTGAAAACCGCTATCTGGAACGTCCTGCGGGCCATTTCCAACGACACATGGTGCAGTTTTGGGATGATTTATTTGAACTTTGCGAAAAATACAATCTACGTATCCTGCTCACTCCCTTTGATACGTTCTGGATGGCGAGGCGCTGGAATTTTCACCCATATAATATCAAAAATGGTGGTCCATGCAAAAGTAAGTGGCAGTGGCTCAGTGATAGCAGTACGCGTACGGTTATTAAAAACCGGTTTACTTTTGCAATTACGCGGTGGGGCGGCAGCGGCGTGATCTTTGGCTGGGATCTCTGGAATGAGATTCATCCTAAACATCATCAAAAGAACACCGAAGGGTTGGCCGATTTTATAACAGATATCAGTTGTCACATCAGAGCTGTGGAAATGAAATATTATGGGAAATCACATCTTCAGACGGTTTCCGTTTTTGCGCCTGATCTTGACAATCATGATATGCATGATCTGGTTTTTCGGACCCCCTCCCTAGATTTTGCCACGACCCATTTTTACAGAAAAAGAGAGATCAGCAGTCCTGCAACCTGTTTTGATGCTGCGGTTGCCACAGGGAAACTGGTAAAATATGCTCTGGATCATATGTCTGCTGGAAAGCCTTTTCTGGATAGTGAACATGGACCTATCGATTACTTCCGCCGCAACCGCAAAAATCTGCCGGAAGCTTTTGATGATGCATATTTCCTTCATATGCAGTGGGCGCATATGGCGTCTGGTGGAGCGGGCGGAGGTATGCGCTGGCCCTATCGCCATCCGCATACGCTGACACATGGCATGCGGTGTGCACAGGCAAACCTTTCGGCTTTCGTAAAATTACTTTCCTGGAACACTTTCGACCGTAAAAATATCAGTAATGAAGTAAAGACTGATATTCCGTCAGTCATGGTTTTTGCATGCGGAAATGCTTCACAAGCGGTCGTGTGGCTTTTAAATAAAAATACGTCTGACGGAAAAACAACTCACCGGAGAAAAACAAAGATTTCTCAAATCTCAATACCTGATCTTTCCTTTGGCGAATATCAATTTATTATTTGGGACACCCGATCAGGATTGATGGAAATGCGGACGATCCGTTATCAGGGAAAGACTTTTGGTCTTAATCTCGACATTTCAGCTGGCAACATCGCTCTGGCAGTTGTGCCCGTTTCTTCCCTGATACATCCGCTTCATTAATGAAGCAATATGTCAGTAATCTTTTCGGTCATGTTTACCGGCAGGAGCGAGCACCCCGCTATTTGCAGGGAACTTTGGATAATACGAGTCCATCAAAACGAACAGTGGCCGGACTGGCAAACAGGATTTTTCCATCCTGTTTCAGATGCGCACCCGAACCCTGAATCATAAGGGTGTCTTTTCTTAAAAAATAGACCTGTTGGACGCTTTCGGATGTTGCTGTTTTGAATGTACACATCGCTTTCAGCGTATCGCCATACATTTTTCCCGAAAAAGAACCGTTATGCGCATCCTTTTCATAAAGTTTATAGCCAAGACTGCCCTTGATGCTGTCGCCATACATCAGCGCATTCATCAAAACGGTGTCTTTTTTCAAAACAGAAGAATAACAAATATTAAAAGTGCTGTCCTGATCAGACCTTTTCGTGTTTAGGGCTGAGTTTTGTGTCGGGTTGGTGTTGCAGGAAATCACCAGGGCGGAAGTTATCATGACCATAAATAGGAAACATTTTTTCATCATAGCGCAGTTAATTACCAGTAAATTCTTTTATTATAACGCTGCAAAATTCCCGTAAAAGGCACGCTAAAATTATGATAGAGCTAAGCCTGAATCATGATCTATATCAGTTGATGAGGGTAGTTAATGTTGGCTGGTGGAAATCTTTGGGGAACAAAGGAAAAGGAATGACTGTATTTACCTTCAGTATCGTAGACTTAATGATCATTTATGAAAAAGGCATTACTGGTTTGTTACATTTTCTGTTTTACAGGCGTCAGGGCTCAAAGCAGGGCGGACAAGTTTGACCTGCGTGTGTTACAAAGAATTGAAACCACCCGATCTGAGAATGAAACTAGAATTTTGAAGGCCATTTCAGATGCAAACAATTATGTCAATCTTGCTGTGCCTGCCGGCCTTCTCGTTGGTGGAATCCTGGATCACAACAAAGATATGCGGCAAAATGCCTTGTACGTCGCCAGCAGTACTGCGTCCACCGCTGTCCTGAATCTCGCACTCAAGAAGATCTTCAGACGGCCCAGGCCATTTCAGATGCACGTCAGCCTTACACCGGTTTATAAACCGTCTCAATATTCATTTCCATCAGGGCATACGTCAGCGTCTTTCAGCACCGCAACCGCCCTGACGATGGCATATCCTAAATGGTATGTAGCTGCGCCTTCGTTTCTCTGGGCAGGTACTGTCGGGTATTCAAGAATGTATCTGGGCGTTCATTATCCAACGGATGTTGCCGCCGGTGCGATCCTTGGTGCGGGAACTGCGCTGGGATTTGGATTCATTAGGCCTTGACCTGGCACCGGGATCATTTTTAACTATATATATTCTTTGGCGGTAAATGTTTACAATTTCATCATAACGATGTCTGAAAAATAGAGCAACTTGCATCGTTTACTACTATTTAACCCGGAAATAAATTTGAAAAAGGAATCACTCGAATCAGTAATTGCCAAAGCGATTGAATCAGGGCTGAGCCCAGGGCACGTTTTGTCTGAAAAAGCCAAAAAAAGAATTGAAAAGTCTGCACAGAAATTAGGGGAAAAGCTCACAGATCTATTCGAAAAAGAAAAGAAAAAAGCGTTGAAAAACGCCGGGACTAAAACCGAAGGGGAAACCTGGGCAGAGGCAGGAAAACCGGCAGATAGGGCCGAAGACGCTGAATAATCTCTGATGATCATTTAAAATTTTTTTGATCTGTATCAGCATCCGGCCTGACAAATTTGGGCCGGATGTTCAATTTTTCCCAAACTGGGTTCAGGTTAATAACTGCGGCTTTCCAGTAATTTGATAACCGAATTTCGAAATGATGGCACTAACTTGCAGGCAGATTCAACCGTTGTGAAAATTGTGATGCCTTTCTGTTGCCTGTTTCAACACCTGCAAAAACCGGGATGTTTTATTTTTTATATTGTCATCCTTTGCTTCGGGATGCTTTTGGGCAATCCTTGCCTTGCACAGACCAGCATAGAATATCAGAAAGAAAATAATGAACAGATCGGCAGCAGTTTCAACAGGCCGGATTCAGTTCTGCTGGTGCTTAAAGAACAATATACAGCTTCCGTATTAAAGAATGAACAACTAAAAGCCGCCCGGTATCTTCATCAGATGGGCGAGCTGCTTTTCAGCTCAGGCCATTATCCACAATCTCTTGACTACCTTTTGCAGGCCGATCATATTTTCAGAAATAAAAAGGAAATGAAGCTGCTGGCTGATAACCTCGGAACGCTTGGAGAACTTTATTACCGTACAACACAGATCAGTCTGGCACGAAAACAATTTGACGAGGCGCTCGGGGTTTATCAGCATTTGCGCGACGAGTCAGGTAAAGCCAGCATCTACGGGCATATCGGACATTTGCATGAAAAAAAGCAGGCCTATGACAGCGCTTTCTATTTTCAGCGTAAAGCTTTGGAAGCTTACGAACGGGCAGGTCAGAAAGAAGGCGCATCAAAAATTTATGAAAATATAGGGAGCATATATGAAGATCAGGAAAAGTATGACTCTGCGTACTGGTACTTTAATAAATCATATGTGCTTAATAAACAACAGGGAAATGACAGGGCCCAGATCGAGGTACTCAACAACCTTGGAGATGTCCTGCGGAAAACAGGCCGATATTATGAGGGGCTCCGTTTTAGCATGCAGGCACTTGCAAAGGCACGGAAAACAGGTGAATACTATCAGCTTTCTGGCGCTTACAATGATATCGGCAAAGCCTTCAATTTTCTGAATAAGAACGATAGTGCGTTCACCTACCTGTCGCTGAGCAGAAAATACCTGAACGATATTTATTCTGAGGAAAGCAATAAACAACTGGCGCTGTTGCAGACATTATATGATATTGAGGAGAAGGACAAAGAAATTGAAGGGCTGACGTTAGCCAGGAAAACAGATCTCCTTATCAGTATTACTACGGCTGTTGTCATAGTACTGATTCTTCTGATTGCCGGACTAATTATCAGCAGGCAGCGGCTGAAGATGAAAAACGAGCAAAAACTGCATGAACAAAACAAGCAGGTTTACCAGACACAAAATCAGCTCATGGAAATGGAGCTTGAAAATAAAAAACTCCAGGAAGAAAACCTCAGACAGGAACTTGAAATAAAAACGAAGGAGCTAAGCAGCTACACGCTTCACGTGATCCGCAAAAACCAGCAGCTTGAAGACCTGCAATCTCAACTGGAAGCACTCGTAAAAGACGACAAGCGTGATCAGAAAAAGCAGATCAAGCAACTGTCCGAGCAAATCACCGCCGGCCTCAGCGACGATCAGCACTGGGAAGAATTTCGCGGGATATTTGAGCAGGTTCACCAGTCTTTCTTCGATCGTTTGCAACAGCAGTCAGGACCCCTTACCTCGAATGATCTTCGTCTGATCGCGCTCATCAAAATGAACCACACTTCGTCGGATATTTCTACCATGCTTGGGGTGTCGCAGGATAGCTTGCGTGTGATGCGGCACAGACTCAGGAAGAAATTAAATCTGGCCCAGGGAGAGAACCTTTCGAACTACATTCAATCCATCTGATCTGCTTAACATTGCGGTAATATTATCATAACAGAAAGATAATGGCAGTATCATTTATTTTAAATAGTTGATAATCAGGTATATGTGTGCTATTTAAGGATTTTGTTGCCTTCTTGTAACGCATCATTTGCCTTTGTTTCCTTTTTGTTAACGGGTGGAATTTGCATCCCGGCAATTTCTCTGCGCACCTTCGTATCGTTGTTTTAAAAGGGCACCAGGTTTCATCCTGATGCTTTAACCGATTCGAATTTTAAAGATGCGCTGTAAATTTTATTTGAACCTGTCCTTATTTATTCTTAGCTCCACGCTTGCATTTTCAGGAACTATAAAGGGAAGATTGACTGAAGCTCTTAGTGGAGAACCTGCTTTGGGTGTCGTGGTATTCCTGGAAGGCACCGGGTTTCAGGATATTTCCGGACTGGACGGAAGTTTCACGATCCGTAACGTCAAGGAAGGAAAATATAGAATAACAGTTCGTCATATTGCCTATGCAACCATTCAGAAAGAAATTGTAATCAGAGATGACGAGTCCGTTCAGTTCAATATATCTTTGGACCCGTCAGAGGATCTGCAGCTGAACGAGATTTCCGTTGTGGGAAAACGTGATGGCGCCGCAGACCACACAGCGCGTTCTATGGAACGACATGCAAATCAGGTCATGAACATTGTTTCAGGAAAGACCATTCAAATCTCCCCCGACCTAACGGTAGCTAACGTCATCCAACGTGTTTCAGGCGTGACACTGGAACGAAACAGCAACGGTGACGGACAGCACGCAATTCTGCGCGGGATGGATAAACGTTACAATTATACATTGGTCAACGGTGTCAAAATCCCGAGTCCTGATAACAAGTACCGATACGTCCCGCTTGACATATTTCCATCCGATCTGCTTGATCGCCTTGAAGTCTACAAAGCATTGACACCTGCCATGGAAGGCGATGCAGTCGGGGGGGCGATCAATCTGGTGATGAAAGATGCACCTGACAGATTTACGGTTTCTGCGAACATTTCGGGTGGTTATAACGAAATGTTTACACAGCGCAGCTTTATGGGTTTTGATCATAAAAACATTCAGTCAAAATCACCATATGAAAAAAACGGGAGTCAGTACAATGCAGCACCGGCTGATTTTTCGAAAGCTGCGATTGACTATACTGCCAAAACACCTGCGCCTAACTTACTGGGAAGTGTCGCCATTGGTAACAGGTATCTAAACGGAAAGCTGGGTATCCTGCTTGCTGCAAGTTACCAGAACACCTACAGAGGCAACAACAGTTTGTTCTTTGATTCGGAAACTGTCGACACACTCCGCGGCGAGACGTTGACCAAAATGAATGAGAGGCAGTATTCTGAACAGCAGAAACGGTACGGACTACATTCCAAAATCGACTACCGTTTCAGCGGGCGGCATAAGATCCAGTTTTACAATGCCTTATTGAATCTGACCAATATTCAGGTTCGGGATGTAAAAACGACGCAGCTTACCATTGGCGGATATGATCCGGTTTTGGGAAATGCAACACTAGGATATTCGACAAGAACAAGGCTCACGAGGCAGCAGATCTTTAACAGTACGCTGCAGGGAACGCATCAAATCAGCGGACAGCTCAGTTTGAACTGGTCCGCAGTGTATTCGAAAGCGACCAACGAAGTACCGGATCAGCTTACTGTCCCGCTGCTGGGAATCAGACAGAACTTTATTGATAAAAAGACAACCGTTGGCGACGCATCGAGACGATGGGAACACAACGCAGACCGTGATCTCTCGGCTTATCTTCATTTAACTTATATCCAGCCACTGGACGATATGAAGCTGGAATACAGTGTCGGTGGTCTTTACCGTGATAAAGCAAGAAGCAATTTTTACAATAATTATCAGTTGAGGCCTTCCAATCCTTTCGCGGAGTTTGGAACTGACTTATCAGATTATTCACAGATTCAATGGACCATTCAAAACCCGCGTGGTGCTGTTGCCACGGCATTAAATTATGACGCGACGGAACGGATCCAGGCAGGTTACGTTCAAATTAAGGTCGATTCGAAAAACCTGGAAGTACTTGGCGGGGTCCGTATAGAGGCAACCGATCAAGGATACAATATGTTATTTCCGATTGGAGAGGACCGGCCCTCGGGAAGCCAGGTTTATACTGATTTTTTACCTGGTGTTCATTTTAAATACAAGGCAGGAGAAAAAATAAACCTGAGAGCTTCTTACTTCCGGTCTGTAAACCGCCCCGGCTTTTTTGAAATTGTGCCATACAGAATCGTTCAGGAGGAATACCAGGAGCGCGGAAATCCTGATCTGAGGAGAGCCATTGCGGATAACATAGATTTGCGTTATGAAATTTTTCCAAACAGTTCTGATCAGTTTATGGCTGGTATTTTTTACAAACACATCAAAGATCCTATTGAGTATACTTTGCAGCGTGATGCGGTTCGCGGACAGGACATTTTCTACGCTCCCGGAAATTTCGGCAATGCAAATAACTATGGAATTGAGTTGGATTATATCCGGTATTTTAAATCGCTTGGCATCAAGGCAAATTATACCTATACCCATTCGCTGATCACCACGCCCAAGTCAAGACGTATCAGAAATGAAAGCGGTGACCTGGAAACCATCAGCGTAAACCAGTCCAGACCGTTGTACGGTCAGTCGGCTCATGTGGCCAACCTCTCCGTATTATACAAAAACTCAAATAATGGGGTGGATGCACAGCTTGCAGCGGGTTACACTGGCGACAGGATCAACACCGTTTCGCAATTTCTTGACAACGATCTCTGGCAGAAAGGTTTTGTTCAGATGGATGCTTCAGTTGAAAAGACTTTTAAAAACGGCGTTGGGATTTTTATCAAAGCAAACAACCTGCTGAACACACCGATGGAGGTCTATATGAAAAATGTCAATCCGGGCAATCAGGATATTCCTGACCAAAACAGTTCGACACGAACACTTATGCGCCGTGACTACTACCAGCGCACTTATCTGCTTGGTGTCCGGTTTAAATTCTAATTTCCATAATATCAAAACAATTATCTCATGTACCATTTCAAAATCAAAAATTTATTCGCTGCGGCCTCCTTGGCTGCATTCACACTAGCAGGCTGCGACAGCGACAAGTCAGAACCTGCACCGGCTGTTGAAATTCCGGTTGTCCAGGAATCCGTTTCAGGGGAAGTTTCAGGCACGTGGACTAAAGGTGGAACTTATAAAATAACAGGCCATATCCAGATCCCGGAAGGTAAGTCACTGACTATTCAGGAAGGTGTTACTGTCCTTTTCAGTGATTCGGTTGTGAAGCCGGAACTTGTTGTAAAAGGAAATCTGTACAGCCTGGGCACTGCCGAAGCGCCGGTTAAGTTTACAGTTCCTGATGGTTGGAAAACAGCAAAAAATGCGTTTGGCAATCTTTGGGGCGGACTTATAGCAGGACCAAAATCAAGTGAACTGGTATTAAGCAATACCATTCTTGAATACGGCGGGGCGGTTACCACCGAAGAATCTCCGTCCGTAAAAGCAGGTCTTTACAAAGCAGCTGCGGGTGAGCATGTTCCGGTGCTTTATTATTCAAATGTAAACGGAAAGCTGATCGTGATGAACAGCACGATCCGGAATTTTAATGAAGATGGATTTTACATCGAAGGCGGACAGGTGATCATTGCCAACAATTATTTTTATACCACCGGCGTCTCAGGCGGTGATGCAATTAATATCAAGTCGGGTGTGCAGGCAGACGTTGCATTTAACGTAGTGTACAGTCCAAACACGAACGCATTGAAATTGTCCAATTCAGGCGACCGTACGCCGCAGGCATATGTTGTCGGCTACAATAACACGATCGTCAATGCAGGATGGAGAAGGCCAACGACAAAAGGGGGCTCAATCTGGGTCGAAAAATCTGTGCGTGCCGACCTTTACAACAACCTTCTGGCGAACGACAGATACGGGATTAAAAGAGACAAAGGCGCTCCGGAAGATGCACGTTCGGTGGTCAGTAACACTTTTTATTATGGATACAACGAGACTGCCACAAAACAGTTCCAGCCCACAGACGAGATTGTGAAAGGTGTGAATGACATCATTTCTGCAAAAGCCGCAGAGAATGATCCAAAATTTGTCAACTATCCTTTGTCGACCGATATGCAGAATGCAGTGTTTAACACAAGCTGGGACTTTCATCTTCAAACAGGCTCACCGGCACTGGCAAAAGGGAAAACTGACTTTGCCCGTTTATTTGCCAATGGTATTACGGTGAATGGCATTTCATATAAGTCGCCTGCACCGGCAACCCATATTGGTGCATTTGGTACCAAATAAACTTGTTTTTTATCCATATCAATCATTGCTGTGAAATTACTGATTACCGTTTTGTGTGTTCTGAGTATCGCTTTTTTTTCTTGCCAGGAAACCAGGCACGTTGCAGATACCTCCGGAAATGATACTGCGAAAATAGTTGACCCATTGTACATCACCGACTCTGTCGCCCATGATTCCGACGATCCTGCGGTTTGGGTCAATCCGGTCGATCCTTCAAAAAGTTTAATTCTGGGTACTGATAAAGATGAGGACGGCGGGCTTTATGTGTTTGATCTCAAAGGAAAGATTGTAAAAGACAAAGTGATCCGCGGATTGAAAAGACCTAACAATGTCGATGTAACTTACGGCCTGACGCTTGGAGGGAAAAGTACCGATATTGCAGTTGTCAGTGAGCGTTTTACGCATAAATTAAGAATTTATGCACTCCCAGACATGACTCCGGTCGATGGCGGCGGGATTGAGGTTTTCGTTGGTCAGTCGGGAGATGGAGCCAGAGACCTCATGGGCATTGCACTTTATAAAAATAGATCGGGTAAAGTGTATGCCATCGCCGGGCGTAAGTCGGGTCCGGTAGACGGCACTTACCTGTGGCAGTATCTGTTGGAAGATGATGGTAGAGGACGGGTGAAGGCGACTCTGGTCCGGAAATTCGGATCGTATAGCGGTCTCAAGGAAATAGAGTCCATTGCGGTTGATAACGAGCTTGGCTTTGTTTATTATTCAGATGAAGGAAAGGGTGTTCGCAAATATTACGCTGATCCTGAAAAAGGAAACCGCGAGCTGGCACTTTTTGCGACAACCGGTTTTACGGAAGATCATGAAGGTATTTCCATTTACAAGCAGACGGATTCCACCGGGTATATTCTGGTATCTGATCAGGGTGCGAACCAATTTCAGATTTTCCCCAGGGCAGGAGAATCTTCCGATCCCAACAGCCACCCGCTTCTCAAAACGGTAAAAGTAAAGGCGTCTCATAGCGATGGTTCCGACATGGTATCGGTCCCCTTAAACGACGATTTTAAAAATGGCCTCTTCATTGCCATGAGCGACGATAAAACCTTCCACTTATATCGTTGGGAGGATATCTGGGGGAATGGTCTAAAAAGATCAGCCGGAACTGCGAAGTAAAAAAAGATGATTATCCTGACATTGCAGACGGAGCGTTTTCACGTTCCGTCTTTTTGCTGCAGGCGGTTTTTGCCATTCACCCTGGGCTGGCGTGATTTTTTAATCTTATTTTAATGTAAATTTAATTCAGCCCATTCAATTGAATACGAAACATTTTTGCCTGCTGTTATTGCTGTTTCTTTCGTTCAACAAGGTCAACGCTCAGGATAAGCCTGGCTGGGTCAAACGTTTCATACAAAAGTCCATTTCAGATACTACTTCTCCGGGAAAGCCCAGTTTTCGAATTTATCCGACCCTGGCATATTCTCCCGAAACAAGCTTTGAATTCGGATTCTCATCATTGCTGCTTTTTCAGGCAAAAAACGATACGCTGAACCGACTCAGTGAAATTCAGGCGTTTACATTTATCACCCTCGAAGCGCAGTACGGTATCTGGCTGGACAATGCAATTTATGGAGATAAAGACAAGTGGTTCTTTCTGGGCAGAACACGGTTCCAGCGGTTTCCACTTTTATATTACGGAATAGGTCCGGAAACTTCCGGCCACGAACCGGCATTGATCGATGCCAACTATCTGTTATTAAGACAGCGCGTGCTCAGGAAGATCGTTCCGAATTTGTTTGTCGGGCCGGAAGTTGATTATCAGCAATTGTACAACACAAGTTTCAATCAGCCTGAGGGCAATCATGAATATGAAGCTCCGCTCGGCAGTAGTGGAACAAAGAATCTGGGTTTGGGCGCTGCGCTCGTTTTCGACAACAGGCACAATGTGCTCAATGTAAGAAAAGGCTTTTTTGGTGAAATCTCCTTCCTGAAGTACGCACCCAGGCTGGGCAGCGATTACAAGTTTTATGGTGTAAATCTGGATATCCGTTCTTCCCATCCGACGAATGACCGCAATGTGCTAGCCTGGCAGCTCTATGGTAATTTCCTCTCCGGTACAGTTCCTTTTAATCAGCTTGCACTGATGGGAGGAGAAATGATCATGAGAGGATATTATTCGGGCCGATACCGCGATAAGAATATGCTCGCCTTTCAAACCGAACATCGGTGGCTTCCTTTCAGGTTCAGCAGACGCATTGGCGGAACTGTCTTCGCTGCCGCTGCGGTGGTGGCTCCAAGGGTCAATGAGTTCAGCTGGAAACATATCCGCCCATCCGGCGGGGTAGGCCTGCGCTACCTCCTGTTTCCTAAAAAGGATATCTTTCTGCGTCTGGACGTAGGTTTTACGAAGGAAGGACCGGGGATTTATCTTTTTACAGGCGAGGCTTTTTAACAAATCATTCTAATATCAGAGCTGGTTTGGAATGGTATTTTACCAGGGCAATCGTTTTGGCGGGCAAAATATATTTCATCCAGACTTCTTCATCATAAAACAGAAAAATAATGAAAATCTTAATGTACGTTGACTTCGACGAAAAAAATCAAAAAATATTTAAAGACAAACTTCCTGACGAGGCGGAGATCCTGTACAGCGCACAGCTGTCCAAGTCGGCTTTAAAAGGTGCTTTTGAAGATGCAGAAATTCTCGTAGGGAACCCGCCGGTTGATTCTTTGAAAGAAATACCCGACAGTTTAAAATTCTGGCAGCTTGAAAATGTAGGCTTTGAACAATACAAGGATATTGATTTCAAAGGAAAGGTAGCCAATGTGGGTGACATATCTGCCGTGCCGGTCGCAGAGACAATCGTAAGTGGGGTACTGGCTTTTTACCGCGGTATTCACGCAATGGTGAGAAACCAACTGGAAAAAAGATGGGCAGGCGAAGAGGCAGAAAAGTCACTGCACATATTAGGTGAAAAAAAAGTGATCATTCTGGGTTCCGGCACCATTTCTGAGCATATTAAAAGAGTTCTGAAAGCATTCGGCTGTGAGGTGAAGACGACGGCTAAAAGTGACCCTGACGCCGAAATTCACTCTTTTGAGGAATTATTGAAAGAGCTTCCTGAGATCGACCTGGTGATTAATACGCTACCTGGGAACCTTGAGAACTATGTATCCAAAGAGTTTTTTGAAACAATGAAAGAGGGAAGCCTTTACGGAAGCGTGGGCAGGGGGAAAACAACGGATGAAGAGGAGATGATCAAAGCGCTGAAAAACGGACGATTGATCGGTGCGGTGCTGGACGTGACCGAACAAGAGCCGCTCCCAAAAGGAAGTAAGTTATGGACGATGGAAAACGTCATCCTGACGCAGCATACCGGGGCAGCGCACAAAGACCGGGATCGCGACAAAATCGAAGTTTTCGCCAGGAACATCAATAACTACATGAGTGGAAAGAAGCTTAAAAACGAAGTTAACCTGGGTGAAGGTTATTAATTTTAAAAATCAGAATTTGATAGGTGGTTAGAAAGACCTGGAAAACGGGTCTTTCTTATTTTATATGCATCAACGGAAAAGGGGAAAATTGACTGCCCCGACAAAGCACGGTGATCTATATCCGGTTGGCAAAAAAAAAGTGACCCGGAAGGCCACCTTTTGTTATATACTTGTCTTTTTTAGTTTGACCCATTTTTTCTTTTCTTCGAACGATCAACCAACGCACCCGTTCCTGCACCGACTCCGGCACCAATTAAGCTACCAACGATTGCACCTTCAGCACGGTTTTTGTTGATAATTGCACCGGTCACTGCTCCTGTTCCGGCTCCTACTACTGCTCCTTTTGCAGTATGGTTCCATCCCTTTTTCTTTTTTACTGCAACAGGAGCTTCGTTGTTATTTGCTACAATCTGCCTTTCTTTTTCCTCATTCTGCACTTTAAGCTTTTCTTCACGATCTGCCATTACTGCGTTCATGGAGTCGACTACTGCCTTCTTTGCCAGGACAGCCTGCATGGAGTCAATAGTAGCTTGTTTAGCCCTAACAACCTCAGATTCTTTGTTTGATGTGTTACTGTTACAGGCAAAAAGAAAACAGAATGCACTAAAAATTAAGACGAACGATTTCATAGTTATAGATTTTAGGTTTCTCAATAATCTATAATAAGTCCTAAAATCATGCCAGCCTATCATCATCGAACTCAGGTGATCCCTAGAAAAGAACTATTTCAGTCTTTCGTGTTAACCCTCTGCTGCGGTGACGAGTTTGCCAATTTCCAGTTTTTTCATGCCCATCAGTTCCTTCATAACACGCTGTGCTTTTTCCGGATCTGACATCAATTTCGGTAGGATCGACGGGACGATCTGCCAGGAAAATCCAAACTTATCTTTTAGCCACCCACACATACTTTCCTGACCTCCCTCAGCGGTAAGGCTGGACCAGTAGTGATCTATTTCATCCTGATCCTGGCAGTTAACGACAAAAGAAACTGCCTCGTTGAATTTGAAATGCGCCCCTCCATTGAGACCCATTACACGGTTTCCATTCAGTTCGAAGGTGACGACCATCGGGGTGTCGTTGATAATCCTGGAGTTTTTAAAAACGCGACAGTAAAATTCTGCTGCCTCTTTTGCATTTCCATCATACCATAAACAGGGATATATCTGATTGTCCATTTTTGCAAAATTAGATTCTATTTACAGTGCAATTTTACCAATATCATCCGGATAGTTAAGGGGGAGATGGCGACAACCTGAGGGGCAATCGGGACAAGTTCGTTCGTTGCCCATGTGCTCTGAAAGAAAAGACGGCTACTCGGCCTTTTGATTTTTGGGTAACGGATGCAAAGTTCGAAGTGCATTGAAAACAGCCTGATGTGTGATGGTTGCATGATCCTCCTCCGGCAGATAGTCAAAATAGATGTTTACTCTGGGGCTTCTGCCTTCTCTAATTTTCTCAGCAAGTAAATTGGCATCGACTTCCATCACGTGTGGCGCAGCGCTGGGCGCCAGTCCCTCTTTTCCAACAGCAATATAGATGTCCGTTTTAAGATGGTAATTCTGCTGAAGTAAGATGGAAGACTGCTTTAAAATAGAACCGTTATTCCACCAGATACTTGGACTGATAATGATGTATTTGTTGAACATTGCCGGTTTTTTCAGCAGAATCTCCGTCGCCAGCAGTCCACCCAGAGACTGGCCGATGATTGTCCTCGAATCGTTTGTCCTGAATCGTTTTTCCACAAAGGGCTTTAGTTCCTCTTCAAGAAAAGCAATGAATTTGTCCGACCGGCCCGTCGTCGGGAATCGCTTTTTTTCTGCATCAATCGTAGTGGGGAACGTAAAATCGCGTTTTCTGTCAATGTTCGCAATACCAACAATGATCGACTTGGGAACCCGTTTGATCCAGGCAAAACTGTTAAACTGATAAAGGCCGGCGATATGAATAAAATCTTCATCGGCCGATCCATCAAGTAAGAATACGACTGGATACTTCGTTGTATCTTGGTTATTATAGCCCTCAGGTAGATAGATATTGATGATTCTTTTTTCGGACAATATCCTGGACTGGATTTCTTCAACGGAGCCCAGTATAAAAGGTTTAATTTCCGTGTCAGGTAGCGACTGGGAGTAGGCAATGGTGTTAAATAAAACAAAAAACAAACTGGTGAATATTTTCATTGTTTACGGGCGGTGTTTTTTTGTGGAACTCAAAAATATACAGACAGCCCGGTACAATTGCAACCCGATTTATCTTTTCGATTTCATTGCCCTGACCACCTGAAGGTTTTTGTCTTCTGACAGGTCGATATATTCTTGTGTACCAACTCCGTAGATTGCCACTTTCCCGTTTTCATCGTGATGAATACCCCAGCCGTATTTTTTTGCAAGTGGTGAAGCACGGAGGCAGGCTTGTCCTTTTGAGAAGAAGTCCGTCCTCGCTTTCTCCAGCTCAGTCTCAGTCAGATCCTTGCGTTCGGCATAAACCTGGAACAACACATCGTCGGATGTGTATGCATAGGGATGTTTACTCACCAGCTCATATTGAATTGCAGCGACGGTCTTATTTTCAGCTTTCACAGGCGGGATTTCTCCGGACGAAGCCACAGAATCCGCTGCAACTTCAATGAATGTGTTCTGATAATTTGTCGTATGTTGTTTCATCACAAGCTTGCGTTATGCGGCCTTAGCGACAGACCACGTTAATAAATAAAGCGCTGATAGAACAAAAATACAGAATTTAGAAATGGATAGGTACCAGTACGGCTCGTTAAAATGATTACTATTCATTAAAGCCCTAATAGAAAAAAAACCTCTCATCAGACCGATGAGAGGTGATAAGATTAAAGTCGAAAAGACAAATTACTTAATTCCTTTTCCTGTAGCTGCCCAATAGATACCTCCATAGAGGTGATCCAGAAATAGTTGATCGGAGTAAACGAGGCCAATGTGACCCAATCCTGTATAAAAAGCACGGCCGCCATCATATTTATGATACCATGCCATCGGGTGAAAATCACCCATTCCCTTACCCTCGTTATCACCCCATTTGGTTTTTGCATCATAGGTTTTCTCATCCAAACCGATCAGGAAATTCAGGTCGTTCGCTTTGTATGGTTTCTGATATTCATACCATTCGTCTGTCCAGAGCATTCTTTTTGGAAATCTTTCAAGGCCAGGAAAGTTGCTGTCGACAACGTCAAGATAGGCGGTTTGCTGTGCGGGATGGATTTTAAACATCATACCGACCATCTTGGTATACCAGGGCCATTCATATTCCGTATCCGCAGCAGCATGGATACCTACCCAGCCTTTGCCAGACTGAATGAATTTTTCAAACGCTGCCTGCTGCTCGTCATTTAATACATCTCCTGTTGTATTCAGAAAAATGACCGCCGCATAATCTTTAAGCTGTTTTTCATTAAAAACGGAAGCATTTTCCTGCCAGTCGACTGTAAAATTATGTCTGGACGCCAGGTTCCTTATCCCATCGACGCCTTCATGAATGGACTGATGATGAAAACCTGCCGTTTTGGTGAAAAGTAAAACCTTAAATTGCTGCGCGTTTGCGCAGGCCGCAGATACGATTAGCAGGAGCAGAGCCAGTGTTTTTTTTAGCATTGTTATTCTAATTAATTTTTGATTGAGTTTAGTACATAAAGAGTCAACGCTGATAGATATACTTTTGTCGGGAGGCTAATGTTACTTGCCCATCACCAACCTTGTCTGGGCACCGCTGCCTTCTGAATCTGTTAACTGAATTTTCAGATTCGGGTCTTTAATCGTATTCCGGTCCAGCGCGAGGGTAATCGTGTGCAGGCCTTGCGAAAGCTCAGCTGCCAGGATTTTATCAGTCATTTTTCCGGGCTTTCCGTCAACCCAGGCCTGGATCCCTGATCCATTTCCAAGTGCTAGACTTACCAGCCCTTTGGTGACCACTTCAATCTCGAACCGCACGAAGCTATACCGCTTTCCAGCGCTGATCTCTACCACTGGTATCTCGTTAAGTGGAAGATCACCGGAAACTTTGCTGTAAATCGGATCAAATGTAATTTTAGCATTTTCTTTAACAATATAGCTTGGACCCTCGGTAGATAACTTTTTAGCCAGATCCTTGCCCGGTACAACCATGCTCCACCGACGAATAAAACGGGTCGTTGGTACCCGGTAATTTCCCGATTCGCCGAGTTTGGATAGAAACCCGATCAGATCTATGAATTCCTGCTGATCCAGCCCAGCGGTTAATCCCGGCGGCATCAGAGAGCCCGGTACTTTTTCCATCAATTCCACCTGGGTTTTCGGAATTGCTATTTCTTTTCCCGTCACATCCCTGATCACAATTTCAGATGCACCGTCACTGGCCAGGTAACCCAATAATTCACTGCCGTCCTTTTTTAACACCCGTTTAAGATCGTATCCTTCTTTTATAGAAACGTTCGGGTACAGCACCGACCGGATTATCGTTTCCGCAGGCGAGCTTGTTCCCAGGCTGCTAAGATCCGGGCCGATCCGTCCGCCGGCTCCGCCGATTGCATGGCAGGAGGTACAGTTCACCTCAGCTTTTCTGAAGATCAACTCACCTTTTGCAGGGTCCGCCTTCTCTGCTATCACTTTGGCCATACTTATTATATCACGGTCGCTCAGGTCCTGTGACATTTTTGCAGCGGGCATAGCGCCTCCTGATGCTTCCAGCGCTTCTTTGAGTGCCAGCACATCTGTTTGTCTCTGCCTTGTCCACATGACCCTTGTCTGTACAAGCTGACGACCTTTTTTCGCAATCGATTCCGGGATTTTTTTTGTCGTGATGGCGCTGGTCAAGGCTTCCGTTCCCGGTTTATTTCCAATCAACGCAATGAATATATCCGAGAAATCACTGTCTGCCGGCAATGTCCGCATCAGGTCAGTGCCAATTTTAGCAGCGTCAGCAGGATTGAACGCCGCGAGCTGTGCGGTGGATATGATTCTTACCTCAGGAGCATTTTTAGGACTTGTCATGTCGGTGACAAGTTTAAGAGCCAGCGTCTGATCGATCTCTGCCAGTGCAGACAATGCCGTTTTTTTGGTGGCTATGTTTCCGGTTTTTACTAGGGTCGTCAACTTGTCCGTCATGGGTGCTAGTTTCCACAGCCCTATCAACCGGATGGCCGCGAGACTTATGGCTTCATCTTCATTTCCAATCAGTCCGGCAATACGGTCAGGTTTGCTGTCCGGTTTGAGTTTTCGCTGGCGCGCAGCTTCTTCCAATGCATTCAGTTGCAGGATGAGGGTTTTGTCCTTATTATTTACTGCAAAATCAAGCAGCATATTCAGATCAGCCACGGTTCCTGATTTAGCAATGGCACTTACGACGTCCTTTTGATATTCGGCGGGAACCTGACCTTTTTGATAGATCTTTATCAACAACGAAACAGCTTCCGGCGTACTCACCGATTTCAGTGCAAAAACAGATTTTTTCGCGTCACCCAGATAGTCAGGCTCAGACTTGATCCCCGCCATCCAAAGCGGCTGCAATTCTCTGACAGTTTGCCAGAGTGCAAAGTCAAGAAATTCATCCATGGGCAAATCCAGTGCTTTCAAAGCAGTTTTAGCTGCTTCGGCCGTTTTTGTTTTTCGCAGCGTTATTACTGCCTCAAGGCGAACCTGGGCATGTTCGTCCTGGACCATTTTAGAAAGAATGGCAGGGACATTGGAAATTTTAGAATGCCATGCCTGCAAAGTGCGAAGGGCAGATGACCGGGCGTTGTGGCTCTTTGCATTTAACAGGTTCACGAGCAGGGGTTCATTGACAGAATCCAGCGCCTGAAATACCCATAACGCTTCCAGCAGCGTGTGTTCATAACCAGGACTTTGTTTGTCCAGGCTGGCCAGCCATTTTTCAAGTGCAGGAATAACGGCCTTGGCGCCGCGTTCCTTTAAAACCTGTTTGGCGTTAGAACGTACGATATCTTCCGGTGCTTTCAAAGCTTCCAGAAGCGTTTCAACCGGTGCAAGATTGAGTTTTTGTACCTTTGCCAGTGGACGTTTTTTTGCAGTTATACGCCATATCCTTCCATGTTCCTGATCACGCCTGGGATCGAAAAAGTCCACTTCGCCATGCTGGATGATGGGATTATACCAGTCGGCGACGTAGATTGCTCCATCCGGCCCCACATTAATATCAACCGGCCGGAATGCTACATTGTCTGTCCACATCAGGTCCTCCGTTTGTTTTGATGCATATCCGCTTCCCTGTTCTTCAAGTTTGAAGCTGTTGATTCTGTTTGCCCGGAAGTCGTTTGTGATCATACGTCCCTGCCAGGCGTCCGGCAAATGACTTCCTGAGATCACGTCCAGACCGCTGTGTTTGGGCTGACCAGGATTCAAGCCGCGGATGATACGTTCAGCTCCCTGGGTTGCGACAAATGAAGCGCCGGGAAAAGCATAATTGATACCCTCGCCACCGGCACCGTCGGTCAGAAAGGATTGTCCCCAACGATCAAACTGAAGGCCCCAGAAGTTTATTCCGCCACGCGCGTACACATCCAGTTCAAGTGTTTTAGGATTGAGCTGCCATACTCCTCCGGCTTCCAGGCGTTTTACGCCAAACGGTGTTTCAATGTGGCTGAAAATGTAAATAGACTGGTTGAAATACATTTTGCCTTCAGGTCCCCAGCGGAAAGTATGAATTAGATGGTGGGCATCTCCCGTTCCGAAACCGTGCAAGATCCGGCGTTTTTTGTCTGCCTTACCGTCACCATCGGTATCCGAAAAGTGAAGTATCTCCGTGGAGTTTGCTACATACACGCCCCCATCTCCCGGAAGAATGCCCGTCGGAGTAAGCAAACCTTCTGCAAACGTTGTGGTCTTATCTGCTTTACCGTCGCCATCTGTATCTTCGATGACAAAAATCTTGTCGTTAGCTTCCTCTCCGGTTTTTAAATGGGGATAAGCCGTACTGCTGACCACCCATAAACGGCCGTCAGCATCCCAGTTCATCTGGATCGGTTTGGCCACAAGCGGTTCGGCCGCCCAAAGCGAAACCTCAAATCCGTCTGCAACCTGAAATGAAGCGAGTTCTTTTTGAACGTCAGGATCAGGATCTTCCTTTACCGTAGCCTGATGAACTGATGATGTTGTGAGCAGGACCATCGGAATAATGACAGCGCCATAAAGTGTTCTGGTGAAATTAAATTGCCTCATAAGTATTGGCTATTCGTTCAGGCTTTTATTTGAAATGATAACTTAAATCCCCTTGGACAGGCTTGTTAACCCTATTTTTTTAGGATTATTTTAATGCAGAAATTTGATAGGTATGCATTTTCGGAGTCCGTTCGAGGGCAATCTGACTTTCTAAAAACTTAATCAGAATGCTTTGGTCGTCAAGATCTTTCACGTGTTTTCCCTGCTCATAGGCTCTGAACCCGATGATATAGGTTTCGTTGATAGGCCTGTATTGAAAGAAGAAAAGATCATTCTTTTTCTGTATCATCTCTTTTACCAGATTAGCCTGATCAAATGACGCGCCGTTCCTGATCTCAATTCCTTGCTCCCAATCTTTTGCAGAAGCCGTCAGCAGATCGAATCCATCTTCTTTAAGGGTATAAAACCCTTTTTTTAAACCTTTGATTTTGAAAACCTGTGCATTTTCAACGACTTTTTCGCCTGATTTGGGTGCAGGTAAGGGAAGTCTGGTCTGATTGATTGTAAACTTAAAATCGGCAAGGTCATTGGCATCCTTTTTCTTATTCACATTTGGAGAAGTCTCAATCGTATCTTTTGAAATCGTAATGGTAACTGGCTCCTGATCTGATTTTAATCCCAGTCCGCCTTCCAGGATTTTGGCCAGATCGTAATATCCGGCTTCATTGAGATGGATCCCGTTTTCAGACAGCAGCGATTTTTTACTGGCTTGTAACACCGGATTGTAAAGATCGATAAACCTTTTGCCGCGCTGCCCGGCGATTTTTGCAATTTCAGCGGCATATAGGGAGATATCTGCATTCCGCTTTTCAACATCGGGTGAAGCGTCTGTCGCCATGACTGGTATCGGCGACAGGAGGATCGAACTGGCACCCAGGGAATCAATTACATTCAGAAGATTATTTAAACCGTCTTTAAAATGCGAAAGGCCGGGCTGGCCTTCCTGTGCTTCCACGCCGCCATAGGCCAGGAAAACAACCGTCGGCTTGGTCATCACGATATTCCGGATCAAATGCTGGTAAGCAGTGGGCGGATTGGTAAATGTGCTCCTGGCATCGCCAAATACATTGTCTCCCGTCCAACCAAGATTTCGGAATGTCACAAATTTATCAGCAAACTGAGTGGTCAGTGCGAGTTCGAGGTATCCGAACTCGAAATCATTTTCAAACACTGAATTTCCCAGAAATACAACGCGGTCGCCATCTTTTAAACTGAATTCGGACGGCGGTTTTTCTGTGGAAGATGAAGTACTGGTTTGAGCAACGGCAGGTCCGACCAGCATGGAAACAAACAAAAGGAAAATATACGCGGAAGCAGCCGGAACTCTTACGTTTCTCATGTAGGGATATTTAAGTGTAAATTTTCGGTACAAAATCAGTATTAAAACATTTGCCTGACAGCAAAAGCGGTGATCCTGATATTTCCTACTGTGAGTGTGTGGAGGATTTAATAAAATTAACCTTGGACAGAAAATCGTCTCCTGAATTTTAACCGGAAAGTGAAACGCACGCGTTGAAAATTCTTCAGGAATATTATTTTTTATAACGAACAATTAATTACAATTGTCTGTCAAAATAAAACGCTTAATATATGGCTTTACAGTTTAACCCAGGCGATTCTGAGGTAAGCGCTTTCCATCTGGCGGAGCAGGGCGATATTCCGACTTCTGACAAAATAACCGGAATCGAGCTTCGGCTGACTGATGTGTTTGTGAAAGACAATGATTCCCACGGCTTGCTGGCGCCTGCAAAAGATAGAGGTGCGGACGTGTATGTAATGATAATCGTGATCAATGACCTTGGCCATGTTATTCATGATCTTGACCTGAAAGGTTTCCCCAAAGTTTTTGATAAAACCGGTCTGGGCATCAACCGCACCATTCATTTCTGGCAAAAAACCGACCAGACGCCAATGCCGCCTTCGCAGATCCATACATTTATTTCAGTCATCAAAAGCAAGCAGAGACTACGTGATAGCGGAGAGCTGCTGACCAGTGCAAAGAATAGTCCGGAATATGCAAGTCTGGTGGATTCAGTCAGATCGGCCGTCGCAAATGCAACCCTTGTCGGGCAGGTCGCAACCATTGTTACAGCCCTGGCCGGTGTTATTGGTAAATTTTTGGGAGATGTTGAAGACCGGCCATTGTTTACCTGGTTCCAAAGCTTCACCAACCTGGCAGGCGATTTTGATCAGGAAGGTGTCATCCCTGTCTCACAAGAAAACAAGTATGTGAGCCTCACAATCAATAAAATCGTCAGGGATAAGGAGAGGAATGATGAATAATTAAACAAAAAGCCTGGATAAGTCCATGCAGCCATACAAAATTGTCGTCTGGTCATTTAGTCAATGGTGATTAGTATCGGAGAATTAATGCAAAGGAGTCTAAACCGGTTCTTTTAAAGGCCGATTCCGGAGCAGGCTGAGTAATTTCTGGCAGATCATTGACTTTTCTTCTTATTGAAAAAAAAATGCTGACTCTGCGTATGTCTATCTTTCTGGTTTTCTGTAAAAAATATCGTGCAGGTATTTTCTATCTGACCGTTTTTTTTATTTCCTTAATAATGCTCACAGGGTACAAAAACCAGGGCACCGGAGTATATGCCAACGCAGATTCTTTGGTCTTAAATCCATTTGTAGAGCCCGGCTTTCCGTTTATTTCCACCTCCCTCGATGCCAGAAAACTCGGTGCTCATTTTCCAGATGATAATATTTCTGCCAGGTCACTTGCTTTGCAATTAGGTGACAGCACTTACGCCTGTTTTGATACTGACCTGCTTCGCTGGTCTGTGGGCTGGACCGGAAAGTTTCTTCCCATGGTCTTGATGGCCCAGATTTCCTACAAAGATTTTTTCAATAAAAATAATAAGGTTACGACGGTAACCGGAGATCCCAAAATTGCAACGGGTTTATATGCCGGCTGGTCAGATGGAAAGCCGGATTTCGTCGATCCAAGAGAAGAACCGGAGATTGCCCATGAAATAAAATGGGGTGCCATGCCGGCTGAGAAAGGAAGATGGAACGGCGTATATACGATTGGTACAAAGGTGGTGTTAAGCTATAGTGTCGGAAACGCTACCATTTATGAACTACCGGAAAGTATGCATTTCCGAGATGAAGCTGTTTTTGTGAGAAAATTTCAAGTTGAAAATGCACAGAACGGACTGTTTCTGACCGCGGCGGAAGTTAGAAATGCTTCGCGCAGTGAGGTGAGGGGGAAAATCGCTTATCTGTATCAGGGTGGCGATAAGGACACGGTTACGGCGTTGGCGATAGTGGGAAAGGGGGGCCTGGATATGCAACCTGAGATATTGCAAAACAGATACATGACCGTACGCCTGGCAGCCAGTGTGAAAAAAGGAGAGGCAACAGTTCTGATCTGGAAAGGCCCGGCTAATAAGCTATCGGGTTTTGAAAAGTTATGCAAAATAAAACCCGCTGCATTTCCGGACTTTAAAAGAGGAGGCCAGGCTCATTGGGGACAAACCGTTAGTACAACTGGTGAAATAGCCCCCGACACGGCCGCATTTGTGACTGATAAGCTCACATTGCCTCTGAACAATCCATGGAAAAGGAATGTGAGGGTTGCAGATATATCATTTTATAAAAACGGCCGTGCTGCTGCCGTAACTTTTGAGGGGGATGTCTGGATGATTGATGGCATAGACCAGGGGCTGAAAAACATCCGCTGGAAAAGATTCGCATCCGGTCTTCACGAACCCATGAGCATTGAGGTGGTCCGTGATTCCATTTATGTTTTTGGGAGGGAAGGGATAGTGCGTCTTCACGATTTGAATGGTGACGGAGAAACTGATTTTTATGAGAATTTTTCTAATGTAATGGTTCAGTCGCCAGAATCCCGGGAGTGGGCAGCAGATATGGTCCATGCCCCGGATGGTGGATTTTATGTAGCCAAGGGAGGGACACAGAGTAATGGGCCCGGGGTCACCTCACAGGTTACAAAAGGATTTCGCGCAGGCTCGAGGCACAATGGAACAATACTAAAAATCTCACCGGACGGGCGAAAATTCGAAGTGATCGCAACAGGACTTAGAGGCCCGTATATTGGCATACATCCGGACAAGGGAACACTCACAGCTTCTGACCAGCAGGGCAACTTTGTTCCCTCAACACCGATATATCTGATAAAGAAAGGAGATTACTACGGTGTCCCGGCTTCGGCTCACCGCAAAGATAATCCTGCGATCGCGCCGCCTTTAACCTGGATTCCTCACAGAGCCGACCGGTCAAGCATCAGTCAGGTGTGGGTTACAGGCAATAAAATGGGACCTTTGAATGAAAACCTGATCCATTTCTCATTTGCTCATCCGGGACTCTTCAGGGTTCTGATCGATAGTGCCGCACAGATTAAACAGGGCGGGGTAAGTTTTATTCAGGCGGATTATCCGGCGCCAACCTCGAAGGGGGCCATGGATCCGGTAGACGGACAGTTGTATATAGCCGGTTTTAACCTTTGGGGTTCCAGCTCCAAAGGGATCAGTGCACTGCTGCGGCTTCGCTATACCGGAAAGCCAATGTATTTGCCGAATCAGTTCCAGGCAGCAAAACAGGGGATTGTCCTTGGGTTTGATACCGAGATCGATGGAAGCGAATTGCGTGCGTCCGACTTTGCTGTTAAAAGATGGAATTATCAAAGGACCGAGGAATATGGTTCGGGCCACTTCAGGCTTGACGGCACTTCCGGAGAAGAACAACTGGAAGTTGTGGGTGCTTACCTTTCCGACGACCGAAAAAGAATAGTTTTGCTCGTGCCTGATATGCAGGAAGTGATGCAAATGGAAGTAGCCTATAACATGAAAGCTGCCGATGGAAAAAAGATAAATGACCGTTTTTGGTTTACCGTCAACAATCTGTCAGAGTTAAAGACTGGCGATAACGGATTTTCTAAAATTGACCTTACATTGTTGGAAAAGAAAAAAGATAAAACGGAAGCCAAACCCGATGAAGTAGTTGCTGCTTCATCAGAAAAAGGTAAAGAGATCTTTCAGAAAATGGCTTGTGCAGGCTGTCATTCCGCTGGTCTGGTCACGAAAGGAATGTATGGACCGCCATTTCAGAATTTATACCAGTCTGAAAGACATTTTGAAGATGGCTCGAAGACTGTTGCGGATGAAAATTACATTCGCGAATCTATTTTGACACCTTCTGCTAAAATCGTAAAAGGCTACAACGAAGAGATGCCTTCATTTGTCGGAATTCTAACCGATTCCGACATTGAATCTGTTATTTTGTATATTAAATCATTAAAAAAATAATCTTCCTGATAGATCTAGGTCTTGTAGGTTAATGGTATGTGCACTATACCAATGGGTTATTTCCCTTCCTGGCCAATCGTGACATGCCTGTATTGTGAAGGCGAAATACCCTCAGATTTTTTGAACTGTCGTCCGAAATAATTAAGATCAGAAAAGCCCAGTTGATAACAAACGTCAGAAATCGTTGCTTTCGACTCTGACAATAGTGTCTTCGCCTTTTTAATTTTTTCTTTTAAGATAAAATCGACCGGACTGATATTGAATTCGCGTTTAAAGGCGCGATAAAATGAAGCGCGGCTCATACAAGCTTTTTCACTCAGATCTTCCACCTGAATTTTCTCGCCGATATTGGTTCGGATGTAATGGATCACGTAAGCAAGTGGGTTATCTTGATTGCCGGATACGCTGGCCTGTGCGGAATGTAAGTTTTGGGTCTGGATGATGTGGACTACAAGTTCCTGAAGTGTCAGGTCGGCAAGAATGTCCTTTCCCAAAGCATTGCCTGAACAGATGTGAATCAGTTTGTTGATAGTCTGTGCAAGATCCATGTTATTCAGAAAATGATACTGCTGATGCTGTAACTGCCAGTACTGACCCTGCCCTTCGCGGGGATACTGCTCATTGAGCCTGTCAACGATCTGTTGTATTTTAGCCTGATCCAGTGCCAGGGCGATACACTGTGTTGGATTCGTTTCTGTCGCTTCAGGAAAGTCGATCTTCATCGTGACATGTGCCGGGACCAAAACCGTTTCCCCCGGCATATAGTCGAATCCGGGTTTGTCAAATAAATGCATCACCTTTTTTCCCCGGAGCATACTGGTCACAACAAAATCTGAAAATGTCAGCGGGACCAGCGAGGATTCCTGCAACGTTTCAAATACATTCAGTTCACAATTCTGCAGTGTAAATGCACGGCGGTTTTCAACCAGTGTCTTCAAAGACTTTTGAGGTGAAATCGCAATCTGGTTTAACTTGAATCCGGACGACATAGATTTTCGTAATGCAAAGACTGGTTAAAATCGGATAGGCATGGGCAGGCTTATCATTGTTTACAATGAACGCCCCCTATGGATGAATAAATATAAAAGAAAATTTATTTTTTTTGAGATTATTATCCTATTATTTGAAACGATAGTTCCAGTCGCCTGTGTGAATCACGACTAAGTTTGTGTCATCAATTCACAGTTTAAAACGGATATATTTATGGATACGCTGGAAGTGGAAAATAAATCAGATGTAGCTTCAAACCTTGCCAGGAGACCGGATTTTAAAGCACAATATGAAAATTATATTGGCGGGAAATTTGTACCGCCTGTAAAAGGAGAATATTTTGATAATCTTTCACCAATTGATGGTAAAGTATTTACTAAAGCGGCCCGATCCGGAAAAGAAGATATAGAGCTGGCTCTTGATGCTGCCCATGAAGCGTTTAAAACCTGGGGAAAGTCAGCGGCAACCTATCGAAGTAATATTTTACTAAAAATTGCGCAGGTGATTGAAGACAATCTTGAGTATCTGGCTGTGGTCGAAACAATTGATAACGGCAAAGCTATCCGGGAAACCAGAGCGGCAGATCTCCCGTTATGCGTGGACCACTTCCGCTATTTTGCCGGAGTTATCCGCGCTGAAGAAGGAGGGATTTCCGAACATGACGAGAATACAGTTTCTATTAATCTGCATGAACCGCTTGGTGTCGTAGCGCAAATTATTCCATGGAATTTCCCATTACTGATGGCGACCTGGAAAATCGCTCCTGCGCTGGCGTCAGGATGTTGTGTGGTTGTAAAACCAGCGGAACAGACACCAACTTCCATCATGTGCCTCATGGAGCTTATCGGTGATCTTCTTCCTCCCGGAGTGCTCAACATTGTCACAGGGTTTGGTCCGGAAGCAGGCAAGCCGCTGGCGACATCACCAAGGGTTGCAAAGGTTGCCTTTACAGGAGAGACTACAACTGGTCGCCTGATCATGCAGTATGCTTCCGAAAACCTTATTCCGGTGACCATGGAGCTTGGGGGTAAATCGCCTAATATTTTCTTTGCATCCATAGCTGATCAAGACGATGCATTTTTTGATAAAGCGGTTGAGGGTGCTGTTATGTTTGCTCTGAACCAGGGCGAGGTATGCACCTGTCCTTCACGGATCCTTGTTCAGGAAAGTATATATGATAAATTTATGAGCCGTGTCATCGAGCGAACGAAAGCAATTAAGCTGGGGCATCCCCTGGATGGCAATACGATGATGGGCGCGCAGGCTTCCAACGATCAATATGAAAAGATCCTTTCATACCTGAAAATTGGAAAAGAAGAAGGCGCAGAAGTGCTCTGCGGTGGGGAGGCCAACAAATTTGAAAATGGAATAGCAGGTGGTTATTACATCAAGCCGACATTATTTAAAGGGCATAACAAAATGCGCATATTCCAGGAAGAAATTTTTGGTCCGGTTGCTTGCGTGACAACTTTTAAAACCGTTGAAGAGGCAATTGAAATCGCCAATGACACACTTTATGGTTTGGGCGCTGGAGTCTGGACGCGTGATGCACATGAAATTTATCAGGTTCCGCGTGCGATTCAGGCTGGTAGGGTTTGGGTTAACAATTACCATGCATATCCTGCCCATGCACCGTTCGGGGGGTACAAAAAATCTGGTTTCGGTCGGGAGAATCACAAAATGATGCTGGGTTATTACCGCCAGACTAAAAATATGCTGATTTCCTACGACCGTAATAAACTTGGGTTTTTTTAAGCAGGTTTTGTTTCAAAGTTGTAAAAAAAAAAGATATGCAGACATCCCGAGTATTGATCACACCCGAAGCCGAAGAAGTAGTTGCCCAGCTAAAAGCGCGCTTTGGCGATCTGATGTTTCACCAGAGCGGGGGATGCTGTGACGGATCGCAGCCAATGTGTTTTGAAAAAGGAGAATTCAAAACGGGCGACAGCGACGTGCTGATAGGAGAAATTTCGGGATGCCAATTTTTCATGAGCCGGGATCAGTTTGAATATTGGCAGCATACACAGCTTATGATCGATGTCATTCCCGGCCGCGGTTCTAGCTTCTCACTCGAAATTCCAATGGGTGTTCGTTTTATTACCAGGTCTAGATTGTATACCGATGAGGAAAGAGAAAACCTTTCAGAGGTAGTCTCAGGAGCCTTTCTGCCCTGAGGTAATGCTGTTGCAATCGCCGGTGCAGATTAGGTGCGGCAGGTTGGATTATGGAAGGCCGGAGCACTGCTCCGGTCTTTTTGTTGTTTTCGGTATGACGATCGGTTCGTCAGTTTTCCACAGATTATGGATCAGCAATGCCAACGTGTAGACTAATTTCGTCAGGCGCGTTTCATTTGCAGGATATCAAATTGGTTAAAAATACCGGAATGAAATTATAGTATGACCCATGATCGCGCATGCCAGGGATCACGGCAGGTGATGGGGCTTTTAGTCAGTTCTGGCTTTTGGTTTAACAAATTTATCGGTGCCGGTCCCCCTACAAATACCGGTTAAGATTCAGTTCAATCCGGACGGCTGGATAATAAAATAGAAAACGGTTATATGCAACAACACGATATTATTGTAATCGGGTCATCCGCAGGTGGTGTCAAGGCACTGAAAACACTTGTTAAATCTTTTTCAATCAACATTGAAGCTTCGATATTCGTCGTCCAGCATGTTTCACCGCATGCGCAAAGTCTTCTGCCGGAAATCCTTACCAGTGCCGGCCCGCTTAAAGCGGCGCACGCAGTTGATGGGGAAATCATCGAAAAGGCTAAAATTTATATTGCACCTCCGGACCACCATATGATCATCAGCGAGGGGAGGATTCTTGTCAAAAAAGGACCCAGGGAAAACCGGTTCAGGCCGTCAATCGATGCACTGATGCGCTCTGCCGCCTATGAGTACGGCGAGCGGGTGATCGGCATTGTGCTAACAGGAATGCTTGACGACGGCACTTCCGGGCTTTGGTCTGTCAACAGGCTGGGCGGTATCACCATCATTCAGAATCCTGAGGATGCCCTGTATCCCGATATGCCGCGCAATGTGCTGGAATTTGTTGACGTCAGCTACAATGTACCTTTATCTGAAATCGGAATGATCGTGAATGATCTTGTCAGACAACCCGTGCCGGTTTCTAATCCTGTTGATATTGAAATCTTGTGTAAAATGGAGACAGAGATCAAGGTTGCTGCGCAGCAAAATGCACTTGCGAACGGGATCCTGGAACTTGGTGAAAAAACAAGTATGACTTGCCCCGAGTGCGGCGGAGCCATGACTGGCTTCACCGAAGGAAAAGCGGTTCGTTTCCGGTGTCATACAGGGCATGGATTTACCTCAGGCTTTTTGTTGGCCGAGATTTTGGAAACGGTGGAATCCAAGCTCTGGCAGTCATTGCGAAGTATGGAGGAGGCGATTATTTTGCTTGAACAATCAGCAGATCAGTACCGCAAGTCGCTGGACGACATCCATGCGCAACATACGGGGCTAAAAGCTGCACGCATACGTAACCGGGCGGTAAAACTTCTTGATTTCATCTATGAAGAAGGGCAGCTGGAAGACCTGGATACTGACTAGCGCCTAAGAAGTTGAGCCCGGAAAGCTGGCTTCGTTTCCGGGCTACGGTGGCGCGGTTTTTTATTGAGTGGGATCAATGCCGCCGCGTGGCCGCAAGCGAATATGTTAACTGATTAGATGCGCTATGTCATTAAATGGCCCTATTGTATTAATTGAAGATGATGAGGATGACCAATATCTGATCAGAACGATTTTGAAAGATCTTGATGTCAAGAAGGAGGTTCGGCTGTTTGAGAACGGAGAACAGGCTTTGCAATATCTGCTCGTAACCTCAGAAAAACCTTTTATCATCATTTGCGATATTAATATGCCGCTCATGAATGGTCTTGAACTGCGTGATTATATCGACCAGGACCCACAGCTAAAAAAGAAATCGATACCCTTTATTTTTCTGAGCACTTCCGCAAACAAACACCTGATCAACAAGGCATTTAGTTCGACCATCCAGGGATTCTATAAAAAGGAGCATGATTACGAGGCATTTAAAAACCACGTACATCTCATTTTAAATTATTGGAAGGAGTGCCTGCATCCCAATAATTTATAATCAGTAGCTGTCTTCTGGAACAATTCTTTACATATCCGCACTAATTCATCCAAATTAATCACTGTAAAGAATTGAATATGAAAAAGTCCTTCATCAAAATAGCGATATTTATCCTGACGCTTTCGACAGGTGCCTATGCCCAGAGTACAACATCTTCAACCAATCCGAATCAGGGAAGTACTTCCAAAAGCAAAAATAGCAGCGCAACCTCTGCCGACAAGAAGACGATGGATGCAAAATCCCAGGGCGCAGCAGGGAAAACGAATGAAAATGCAAAAAATGCAACGAGCAAGCCAACGGCCAATACCAATACCGGCGGAGGAGCCCGGACCAGCGCAGCAACCAATATTGACGGGGAGAAATATGGAGCTGGTAAGGAAAAGGCAGGAGCTAAGACCGGTGCAGCCTCTACCGCAAACGGAAACGCGAATAAAGCGGGAAACGGCGGTGCAAATGCCACGCCGGCCGGCACGGGTGCCTCAACATCTGGTAATAATGGCAAAACCGGCGTGAGCTCGCCGGAAGCAACACCATCAAGCAAGGCAGCCACGGCAAAAGGGATCGCAGCGCAGAAAATCGCAAAAGATCAGAAAGGGGCGATAACCAGAACAGCTCCTGACACGGTTCTTAAAAACGGAAGTGGTGCAGGTAAAAGAAATATGAAAAACAAGACCGGGCAGACGGGAAACTATACCAATGAAGCCCATAAGGCTAGCAATCCTAGATAATCGATCAGATAAAGGCGCCAGATGGGCGCCTTTATTTCTTTCCTGCGAACTCGTATTTATTTTAGAAAACTTCTCCAAGTGTCAGCTTTATACCGGAGTAATCTTTACTGAATCCATAATTGAGCGCGATGTTGGTACCAGACCGCTTATTCATCTTAATCCGCAGGCCCGCACCGCCGCCCGGATTCCAGCTTACCAGGAATGTACTTTTCGGTCCGCTTACGGTATTGAAATTTGCAAAAAGGACAAAACCTAAAAAACCATTGCTTGTGATATCCCGGCGGTACTCAGCTTCAAGATAAAGCAGGTTCCTGCCACGGTATCTGTTCTGATCAAAACCTCTTCCCGAACGATTATAGTCCTCCCATCCTATACTGGGAAGATCAAGGTAGGGGACTTTTTTGTTAAAAACCTTCCAAAGATATCCCCATACGGCGAGCATGTTTTGTTTTTCCAGACTTGGATTAAAACGTATGTACCGCCGGAAATCGATGTATACTGATTTCCATAAATCTTCATTTCCCAGCCAGGTCGGGTTTATACGGTACTGAATACTGGCATAATAGCCATCCCATGGATTTAGGGAATTATTCCGGGTGTCGAACAACAGGTTAAAGCTATAACCTGATGAAAAACTGTTTAGCCCTTGGGAAGTCCCATATTCGTAACCGGTGTAATCACGCAGGGAACGATCTTCATCCCTGGTCCTGACATTGGTCCTGTTGTCAATGTGGTAACCGACACCGGCAAAAAATCCACGGGAGATTCTTCTAAGAGCAGTCTGATAAAGTCGTAGATAAGAATAATTGACGAGTAGTTTGTCTTCTTCGCCATACTGCCTGCCCAGCCCCCAGGTATACTGAGGATAAACCATCAGCCGGGTATCACCGCTGATAACCCATTTGTTTTGTTTGAACCATATGTACGACCGGATTGGAAGGCCAAATCTGCTTTTAAGGTTCCAGTAGGGAGTGAAAGTCACCCTCGACATGTAGGTATCGTTTCTGTCACCAAGATAAAAGCCTGCTGTCGTGGAGGTGACAATCGCTGTTCCGCCCCCGGGAACCTGGGTGGAAAAGGGCAGCGCTGAAAAATAAATTGTCTTTCCTGTGCTGTCGGGAGATTTCGGTCCTTTGATCTTGAAAAGTTTTTTCCCGACATCAATCAGATCCATCAGTTTGCTGGTGTCACCCCTGACGGTTGAGTCTCTTTCAAGAACATTGCCGGGGCTTTGGCCCAGGAGCGTGAAAGGAATAATTGCTAAAAACAGAAGGACTGCTAATATTATGCCATCATTTCGGTAACACTTACCATTTTCCGAAACTTTGATCGCCATGTTCAATACCTAATTGCTCTGAATATTATTTGTATACCAAATAAGTTATAAAATCTATACCAATCGTCTCGGCTCGTGAAAAGAATTCGCCTAACGCAGGTTCCTAGACGAAGTTTCATTAATAAATTGAATTAGCAAATAGTATTCTTCAAAAATAGGAGACAAGCGGGAAGTAGCTCATTTTACAACGATCAGATGAATATCCGGAAATTTTTTTGAGTAAACTTTTTGCAATGCCTTATCACGTCTTTGACCATAAAAAAGGTTTTAGCACGACCAACGCACCGGCCGCGGCATATTTTACCAATGCCTTACGAAGACGGTTTGATCAGAAGCTGCAACCCGTTGATTGTTAAGAAACTGTGTTAATACAGCTATTTTTAACTTATTTGCGTATCTTTGCATTGAATCAAGCGGTTTGCTGACTAGGGAAATCAAAGTCAGCTTCTTATTTACTAACTGCTCATTCTCAAATACATAAGCTGCGAAGACCAATATTGAGTATGAGCTTAAAAAGCTGAATTTTGAATTTTAACGAATTTGAACTCCACGATGACGTGCTTAACGCCGTGGATTCTATGAACTATCAACAGGCAACACCAATCCAGGAGCAAGCCATCCCATTTATTCTTCAGGGAAAAGACCTTCTGGCATGTGCACAGACCGGTACAGGAAAAACAGCAGCCTACCTTATCCCCATTCTTGATAAAATAGCAACAACGCCGACCGGACAGATCGGGGCGCTGATCCTGGTTCCAACACGTGAACTCGCGCAGCAGATTGATCAGCAGATACAGGGTCTGGGCTATTTTGTCGGTGCCACCAGCATCGCCGTGTATGGTGGAAATAAAGGTCCTGAGTGGGACCAGCAAAAACGTGCATTGACACAGGGAGCCGATATTATTATCGCAACCCCGGGAAGGCTTATCGCCCATTTGCAGCTCGGTTACGTAAGCTTCGGATCGATACGCCATTTGGTGCTCGATGAAGCAGACCGGATGCTCGATATGGGTTTCCTGAGTGATATATTGAAAATTATGAGTTTTTTGCCTGCGAAACGTCAGACACTGATGTTTTCTGCAACCATGCCCCCGAAAATCGGAGAGCTGGCGAAAAGAATCTTGCAAAAGCCCGAAGAGGTGCGGCTGGCTGTTTCAAGGCCGGCTGACAGGATCGACCAGCAGTTCTATATGACGACGGATGAGCAGAAACTTCCTTTGCTCGCACATCTTCTGAGTCAGGTGCAGAATACCAGTATGGTGCTTTTTACTTCCCGGAAATCGACGGTTGAACCAATTGTCCGGGCTTTGAAAAAACTGAAACTTGATGCAAGGGGAATTTCTTCCGATTCAGATCAGGCGGATAGGGAAGTGGTTCTGCGCGACTTTAAAAACCGTGCATTTCCGGTATTGGTAGCGACGGACGTTTTGTCGAGAGGGATTGATATCGACAATTTAAGCCATGTAGTAAACTACGACGTTCCACGCGATCCGGAGGATTATGTTCACCGTATCGGACGTACGGCCCGCGCTGAATCAAAAGGAACGGCCATTACGTTCATCAACGAGCACGACCAGAAGTATGTGTTGAAAATTGAGCGTTTGTTTGAAAAGGAGGTTGAAAAGTTGTCGATCACTGAGGGTCTTGGTCTGGGCGAAGCACCACAGTTCGATCCGCGCAAGTTCAGGGCTGCGTCACCAGGCGCGAAGTCTTCCGGTGGTCCCCGCAGAAATCAGGGCAACAGCGCTAACAAAAGAAGGCCAAAACAAAAGAAAGACGAAAAAACATCTCCACAGAGCTAATTCCGCTTATCTTGCGGCCATAATCATGGTCATAAGCGGTGACATGCTTCTTTGAAGATTATATAGAATAATGTGCTTAAAATACGTTTATAGCTAAAAGTGGTACAATTTTTTTCGATTTTAGAGAATGACTTACCCTTTTTTGAATTATAGACGTTATGAATATTTAAATTAAAAACAATTGGAACGTATCCTTCAATGGTGGAAAAATTATCGTTTTAGCATAGCCGAACCTCCCATTATCTCAATGGAAGGGTTGTATCCGCTCCTGTTGCTTCTGGTGTTAAGTCTGGTTGCAGTATTCTTTCACCTGGTACGGATTCTTTTCAATGCACCGGTCGATTTTTCGATGGACTGGAATCTTTTTTTAAGCTGGATTCCACTTATTGCCGCCTTTTTCATCAACAACATCACCAGGCGGTTTGGCAGACTTCCTTTCCTTGTGATACTGGTTAGTCTTTTCTGGCTTGCATTTTTTCCAAATGCGCCGTATATGATTACTGACCTCGCACATTTAAGCGTAGACTATCAGCGTGACCTGACCTGGCATGATACCATCATGCTTTTTTGTTATGCGGAAGTGAGCCTTTTCAACGGACTTGTATCATTATACTGGATCCACCAGACCTGGCGCCGTGTATTTTCTAAGAAAGTAAGCACAACATTGCTGATTTCTAGTTTGCCTTTGGCTGGCTTCGGCGTTTACCTGGGCAGGATACGAAGAATGAACAGTTGGGATGTCCTTCATGACCCCGGGATTATTCTCGAAAATTTGCTGAAAAGTCTTATAGACCGTACCGCTCTGGTGATCAGCCTTGAAATCGGTCTGCTGTTGGGTATGTTATATCTAGTTCTGTGGGCGATTATTCGTTTTCGGGTACGTTACGGCAAAAAGGAGGCTTAGATTCATAGCAGGCTAATCACCAGTCAATCTCTAATTCTTGTCTGAGATGAATAATGAAACTTTTATCGTTTAATTTGCATCTCAAATGCTTCCGGATTCCGAAGCTGAAAAATCTCTGTTTGTACAATGAATGTATCTGAAAAAGTTAAGGATTCTTATTCAAGCCAGTATGATGAAAAATCAGTGGCCTGGAGAAATATGGGCGCCAAATACAAGGCGCAGAATATAATGGAACTTGCTCAAAATATCACATTCAAGAACGTGCTGGAAGTAGGGGCAGGTGAGGGTAGTATCCTGTCCTGGCTTTCAAGGTGGAATTTTTCAAAAGATCTGAACTGTGTGGAAATTTCAGAAAGCGGCATTGCGCTGATCAGGTCAAAGAATATCGAGCATCTTAATAACGTACTTCTTTTCGATGGCTATAAAATTCCTTTTCCCGACAACCATTTTGATCTGGTAATTTGCTCTCACGTCATGGAGCATGTCGAACATGAACGGATCTTACTCCGGGAAATCAAGAGGGTTTCGAAGCATCAGATCTTTGAAGTCCCAATCGATTTCTCTTTCTACGTTGACAAAAAAACTCAGCATTTCCTCGCATATGGGCATATCAACATATACACGCCGGCTTTATTCCGGTTCATGTTGAAATCTGAAAATTTTGAGGTTGTACAGGATAAATGTTATTTATTTTCAGATGACGTGCTCAAACCGCTTTATGAGCACAATAAAATGGGCTTTTACCTGACCAAGCTCAAAATGTTCTTTCTTCGTATGTCTCCGTTTCTGCTCGGAATCAAACCTAGCGCCTATGTCGTGCTTACTTCCAAAACAGATAAGGACCTCTCTATATTTTAATTTTGGAAAGCAAATCTGTTGTTTCCGGATTATCCGGCCCGGTATCATCCCTGGAAATATTATACCAGGACGAACATCTGGTGGCGGTCAATAAGCCCCATGGACTGCTGGTCCATCGCTCCCATATTGCTGCTGATACTTCTGAATTTGCTGTTCAAATTTTGCGCGACCAGATCGGTCAGTGGGTATATCCCGTGCATCGCCTTGACAGAAAGACCTCGGGGGTTTTGCTGTTCGCAGTCAACGAAGGAATGAACCGGGAGATGCAGATCCGGTTTTCAGAGGGCAAGGTGAAAAAAAATTACCACGCAATCGTTCGTGGATTTACACCGGATGAGCTCTCGATTGATTATCCGCTGAAACGGGATGACGGCGTCGTTCAGGATGCCTTTACATCATTTCAAACACTAAAGCGCGTGGAACTTGACATGCCCTTTGGGAAACATACTACGTCCCGGTATTCCCTCATCAATCTGACACCGACAACCGGCCGGATGCATCAGTTGAGAAAACATATGGCGCATATTTTTCACCCCATCATCGGCGACCGCCCTCACGGGTGCAACAAGCAGAACAAGTTTTTCCTGGAACAATTTGCCATGAACTCAATGCTGCTTCATGCCATTGAACTCCGTTTTTTTCATCCCATCCTGGAAAAGGAAATTTCCATCGGGGCCGGTTATCAGCCAGAATTTTACAGGATGCTGAAAATGCTCCGGTTTCAGGACGCTTAACATTTTAATTGGAAGGGTCAGTAAAATAAGTTTCAACGCGACGCAACCGGGTTGAGGGGCATTCCGTATGCGCTATTGTAACTAACACTTACCCCTAACAAAAAAATGAAAGCAAAAAACATTATTAATTCCATTGTCATGATCGGATGCCTGGCTGTTGCCACCTGGTCATGCAGCTCCGACGGTGATGACGCGCCAGCTGCCGTAGTACCACCAGCGCCAACGTTTGATATCACACAGAAGTCAACGACGTTGGGAAATGTTATTACCGACCAGAAAGGAAGGACGCTTTATTTCTTTACCAAGGATGTGAACGGAACATCAGCCTGCACCGGCGGATGTCTCGATGCCTGGCCCATTTTCTCGGTGGCTGCACCACGTTTGGACACAGGTCTTGTTGCAGCTGATTTCGGTTCGATCACGAGGGCTGATGGCAAAACGCAGGTAACCTACAAGGGCTGGCCACTGTATTATTTCGCTTCGGACGCAGCAGCAGGTGACGTGAAGGGTGAAAATTCGAACAATGTATGGGTGGTAGCCAAAAAATCGTATTCGCTTATGCTGGCTAATGCGCAGCTGATCGGGAACGATGGCAAAAACTACACGGCAGATTACAAAGAGGGCACGGGTGATACCCAGTTTTTTGTAGACGTGAACGGTCGGACGCTCTATGCATTCAACCGGGACAAAAAGAATAAGAATAACTATACAAAATCTGATTTCAGCAATGACGCTACCTGGCCTATCTGGGTATCAGATCTTAAAGACATTCCTTCGGCTCTGGATAAGACACTCTTTGGTACGATTGACGTCTTTGGGAAAAAACAAGTCACTTATAAGGGCTGGCCACTATACTATTTTGGGCCGGACAACGCGACCAGGGGTATGACCAAGGGGGTTAGTGTTCCTACGCCGGGCGTGTGGCCGATCGTTCAGAAAACAACGGCAGCAGCGCCTGAATGATCCCTTACCATCAGCTAATGGTTGTTTAAAAAAAGCACCGGCAAGGTCATTTCAGACTTAGCCGGTGCTTTTTTAATATTCATTATGCCCTGTCAAGTTGTTTGTCAATTTCAAGTGCGGCGCTTATCAGGGCAAGGTGGGTAAAAGCCTGAGGGAAGTTTCCAAGATGCTCGGCCTTGTGGCTTATCTGTTCACTAAAAAGGCCGAGATGATTGGCATATCCTATCATTTTCTCGAAGCTGTCCAGTGCTCTGGTAACCTCACCACTTTTTGCAAGCGATTCGATCAACCAGAAGGAACACATATTAAATGTACCTTCTTCACCCGAAAGTCCGTCAAACTCATCCTCACCGTTGCGGTACCGGTACAACAATACGTCCACGCCAAGATCGCGCTCGACCACCTTCATGGTTGACAACCAGCGTGGTTCTATTGGTGAAATAAAATGCATCAAAGACATGAGCAGAACACTGGCATCGACTTTATCGGCACCTTTGTACTGCACCCAAGCGCCCAGTTCCTCATTCCAGAAATTATGGTAGATGTCATGGTATATTTCATTCCTGATCTTTCCCCATTCCTTTTCAGGATAAGGAAACGATCTGTGTTCAGCGATTTTGATCGCTCGGTCCATCGCCACCCAGCACATCAGCCGGCTATGCAGAAATTCCTTTTCAATACTACGGATCTCCCAGATACCATGATCCGGTTTTTGCCAGTTTTCAATCACCTGTTCAATCTGTGTGACGATCGTCTCCCAGAATTCATAGGTAATAGCCGCATGCTGTTTGTTGTAGATATAAATCGTGTCAATCAGCTCCCCATAAATATCAATCTGTAACTGGTCCTGGGCAGCATTTCCGATACGGACCGGCTTAGAGTGCTTGTAACCTTCGAAATGATCAAGTTCTTTCTCAGCAAGGTCATGTTTTCCATTGATCGTGTACATCAGGTAAAGTTTGTCCTCTCCGGACCGGGCGTGGATCCATTCCAGAAATGCCGTAGCTTCATCGGTATATCCAAGCCTTAAAAATGCATACATTGTAAAAGCCGCGTCTCGTATCCAAGTATAACGATAATCCCAGTTGCGGCCGGCACCCAAAGTTTCCGGGAGGCTGAATGTTGGCGCTGCGACCGTCGATCCCTGCTCGATTGAGGTAAGCAACTTCAATGTGATCGCAGAGCGATTGATGGTCTCGCTCCATCGACCTTTATAAGTGGATTTTTTTGTCCAGTTACGCCAGAAGTCAATCGTCGACTTATAAGTATGCTCTTTGTAAAATTCGATGGGATTTGAGTTTTCATCCTTACCGCATTCGAGGACGATAAAAGCTATTTCTGATTCATTCAGAACAAATTCGGCGCATCCACAATTATCCTGCACCTGCAGCGGAATGTCTGCAACCAGCCTCATGATCGTTGGTGTGTCTTCTCCCGTTGTAAATCTAATCTCCCCGTCTGCTTCCTCGCATACATGCGGCGCCTGACCATAACAGAAAGCCGGATCGCATTTCACGCGGTAGGTAATAGAACCACGCACAGTCTTGATCATCCTGACGATCGTATTGGTTTTAATGCCGTTGCTGGCGCTAACGGGCATATAATCTGTAAGCTCCGCGATACCGTCTTCTGAGAAAAACCGCGTGAGTAAAACTGCCGTAGCAGGAAGATAGAGCTGTTTTGTTTTGAAATCCTGTATCTGTGGCAACACAGAAAAACTTCCTCCCTTATCCTTATCAAGCAATTTTGCGAAAACTGATGGCGAATCGAAGTCCGGATAACACATGAAATCAATCGATCCTTCCATCGAAACAAGGGCAACCGTTTTCATGTTTCCAATTAAACCATAGTCCTCAATGGGTTTGTAGTCAGTTTTTATATGATCCTGCATCCTGATGGTGATAAGTGCTGTCGTTAATTTCCTTTGAAATAGGAATTAAATAATCAGGCCAGGCGGATTTCAAAAATGCTTTCAGGAGGGCTAGTTTTACCAATTTTTAACCTATGCCTGGGCTGGAACCTTCTGTTTCAGGTAGTCAGAAAACTGTTTTACCGTTTGAAGCTGCTGGTAATCTTCGTCGGGGATAGCAACTTGAAAAAGGTCTTCCATCTGCAATATGAGATCGACCGTATCGAGGCTGTCAAGTCCAAGATCTTTTGTAATATTCGCCTCATCCGTTATGGCATTGTAAGGCAGCCCGCTGTTTGCAGCAAGAAGCGCACGAAGTTGCTCGTTCATAGGATAATCAGTATTGGGTAATTGATAGACAATTTTTCCGTAAAGACTATTTCGATAAGCGTCAGGTAGTTTATATTGGCGTACTAGCTTTTTATCTGTACTGCTAAGTACCCGCAAGGTATGGGTTGTGTGGCAGGTGATTACTACAAAGATCCTTTTTTAACAAAATTTAATTTCCCGTTAATCTCTGCGCGCTGAACCTGAACTGCTGACCATTTTAAATTCCCTTGACAGCACCATTTTGTCAGTAGGTTCCCGTACGCCATTTTGAATAAATCACCAAACGTAATTTTTGGATCTGTGACATGCGCAATATTCTCACTGGTCAGATCGATCTGATATTTGACCACGAAAAAGAACGGTGCAACTTTAAAACCGTCCCGAAACAAGTCTCTGATCAGTTGCTTTAAGGATGCTGAGTGTCATGACCGGATTTAGGAGTGATGCTGCTCAATTCGCCTATTATGAGCATTTTATATATTAAATAACGGTGAAAGATGTCCTATCAATGATATTTCTACTCAAACCTGTTTCTCGAAATGGGTTTTGCTCTCCATGACAGATGGCCGCACCAGGGAGGCGTGAGTGCTCTTTAAGGTATAAATCTACCAATATTCCGGACAGCTTAAATGCGGGCCTCAGCTCTGGACCAGAAAACTAATATAAAGACTAAAATTGCTTGTACCCGGGGTTGCCGGTCGGGCCTGAATATGATAAGCCAATAGGCTTAAATGTTGGCTGAGCAGAAGCAATACCTCGCCGTACCTGACTGAAATGGGCATGAGAGTTTGCAGAAAACAGAACTAAAAACTGAAACTACGATTTTAAGAGGGTACTTTTGAATAAATTAATTCAATAAAGCATGCAATTTTCTAAAGTCATTACCCACGATACTTCATTTCATGCAGACGATGTTATCGCTGTTGCATTGTTACGCCATGCCGGTTTTCAGTTTGAGGTCGAACGGACCAGAAACCCTGACGTATTGGCTATGGCACTAGCGGATCCTGAAATTCTGGTGTTGGATGTGGGTGGGATTTACAACCCCTTGATGCTGAATTTTGATCACCACCAGGACGCCACCATGATGTCAGCTGCCGGCCTGATCTACGACCATTTTAAAGATGCCATCTGTCCCGGCGACGCTCAGCCATTTTTCGGAAATTTTATCGCATCTATTGACGCGATTGATACGAACCGGGATAACATTTTTGCGGTCTGGAATACACTTCCACGTGGATTTCGCAATACTTCCAGTATCATCGGCGGATTCAATCGAGACGTGACCAATGCATCAGCACAAGACGAACAGTTTAAAAAAGCGGTTGACTTTAGTTTGGAAATCATCCGAAATGAAGTTTACAAAGCTGTCAAAAAAGCAAAGTCGGAAGCTGATTACAGCAATAGGACGATACTCCAAAATAATGTAGCAGTGTTCGAAGAATTTTCCACAGTCTGGAAGGAGAAGAATGAACATGTGTTTGCGATACTACCCCATGCAAATGGATGGCAGATTCAGTCAATCGATACGACAGTAGCCAAAATTCCGGAAAATGTTGCTGCCTGTGAAGGATTCGTTTTTCGGCATGCGTCTGGATTTATGGCAGTTGTGAAAGATAAAAATGCGATTTTGGCGTTCGCGGAAACACTTTAAGTAATACTGCAACTACCGGATATTGCCGGTTTTAGTGATTTTCGCCACTTGCCGGTGTTTTATATTTCCGCAATTATCCGGATTGGTTTTTTGCATGGAATGATCTTTGTTGTTTACATCATATAAACTTAAAACACCTTATATGGACAGCATTAATCAGCAACAGCCGGAGAAGAATCATGAGGATTTGTTTGGAAAAGAAGCTGGCGAGAAAATTAAAGAGCTCGCTAAAAGTGCCAATACATGCTTTTTTTGCTCAAAAATTACGACCGGGCAACCATTACACACCCGTCCGATGTCCATCCAGAAAGTGGATGATCATGGGAATTTTTGGTTTTTGAGTTCAGATGATAGTCATAAAAACGAAGAGATCGGTCAGGATCCGCATGTTCAGCTTCTGTTCCAGGGATCAAAGTATTCTGATTTTTTAAGTATCTACGGAACGGCTACTATTTCAAAAGATAAGGAAAAGATAAAAGAGCTTTGGGAGCCGATTTTGAAAGCCTGGTTTACAGAAGGGGAGGACGATCCAAGAATTACTGTGATCAAGGTGGAGGCAGATCAGGGATATTACTGGGACAATAAACATGGAAACGCTGTTGCGTTGGCAAAAACCGTTGTCGGTGCAATTTTCGGTAAAACCCTGGACGACTCGATAGAAGGAAAGTTAATTAATCCTTGACCGGATCTTATGGTCTTACAATATTCGCCCTCAACTTCTAAAAGTTGAGGGCGAACTTTTAGATTGATTTCAATGCCCACAGCGATACAGAACTGCCTTTAACTTCAAATTCTGCCCAACCATCTTCACCAATAGCAACTTCTCCTTCAACATTATTCAGGTAGTCTACAAAAACCTTTCCGGCATGCTGCAGCCCCATTTCCATTCGTTTCGACCCGTCATCACCATTAGAAATAACTACGGCGCAGCCGGAATTTTCATGTTCGTCATCTCCCTGCCTTGTCCAGCCTATACAGTTTGGATGGTCAAAATAATCGGTCTGCGATCCGTATGCCACATGTTTTCTGCTGTAGAGCATCTTTTCAAGGCCTTCCAGTTTGCTTAGCGTTATTTCATGTTCCTCACCGTCATTTCCCTTATCCTTGTACGTCGATCCGTAAAGATCGGTATAGAAAATACATGGGTAACCGGCTTCACGGAACAGAATAAGCGCATAGGCCAGTGGTCTGAACCACTGCTCAACTGTCTGTTCCAGTGATTGCAATGGCTGAGTATCATGATTTTCAACCAATGTTACAGCTAAGTCAGGCATCACCTGAACGAGTGTATTGTCGAAAATTGTGCAAAGATTGAATTCATTATGTTCTTTCGATGCCTTGAAAAAATTACCCTGAAGAGGTGCATCAAAGAGAGACATTCTTCTATCCGTCGCTTCAATATATTTAAGCATGGAATCCAGATCATAAGGCGCCCAGTATTCACCGACAGTATAAAATTCCTTTCCATACTTTCCTCTGAGGTGATCCAGCCATTCGTTGTAAAATTCGGGATCCATATGTTTGATTGCGTCCAGGCGAAAACCATCAAATCCTACCGTTTCGTAGAACCATTCTCCCCAGCGCTTCAACTCTTCACGCACTTCCGGATTCCGGAATTCAATATCTGACAACATCAAATAATCATAATTCCCGTTTTCAAGGTCGAGTACATCCTGCCATCCTTCACCATACTGGTTTTGGATACTATAAATTGCAGTTTCCTGCGTTGAGGCATTGTAATCTACCCCGGAAAAGCACTGGTAATCCCAGGTAAAATCAGAGTATTTCCCTGCCCGCCCCGGAAATGTGAATTTAGTATATGCTTCTATTTGTAGCCGTTCGCTGATAAATTCGTTGCGGTTGTCCGGCTCTACCTTTTTCACCGTAACGACTTCCTTTTCATCCGCACCTCCCATATGGTTCAGCACGATATCAACATAAACCTGAAGCCCTGCCTCCTTTCCCGCACTGATGGCATCGATCAATTGTTGTTTTGTGCCATATTTCGTTCTGACAGCACCTTTTTGATCAAATTCCCCCAGGTCGTAAATGTCATACGAGTCATATCCGGATGCCTGGTCACCAGCCATTCCTTTATGCGCAGGCGGTAGCCATACGGTGTCAATCCCAATTGATTTCAACCGTTTCGCTTCGTTTTTGAAATGATCCCACAGCGATCCGTCAGCCGGGTAATACCATTCAAAAAACTGAAGCATCGTAAAGTTCTCCATTGATTGTTTGTTTCCAGTTTGTTATGATAAGAAACAGAAATCTTTCTGTTTGTAAATTTCTAATAAAACTATTGTGCCGCGACGTATATGTAACCGTTTGTTCATATAAAATATCGGGGTATTATATAGTTGTAAAACAATAAAAAGTCCAAACGCCTTATGAGCGGTTGGACTTTTTATTATTCTTCAATTTGGATTTACTCAACGGGTTCGATATGAATCAGGATGTTACCAAGTTCCGGAATCTCTTCCCGGAGGGTATCCTGGAGCTTGTGGGACAAATAATGGCCCTGTTTTACCGAGATCGTAGCATCGACCAAAGCATGTAGGTCAACATGATAACGCATTCCCGACTTACGGATGAAACACTTTTCGGTACCAACGATCCCGTCAACGCTCGAGGAAACTTTTCGAATTTCTTCGATCATGTCATCATACAAATTTTCGTCCATGATCTCACTCAGCGCAGGTCTGAAAATCAGATAACTATTATATAAAATAAAACCTGAGGCGAAGAGCGCTGCCCAGTCATCTGCTGCCTCATATCCGTCACCCATGATCAGCGCGAACGAAATCCCGACAAAGGCGGCAACAGAAGTGATGGCATCGCTGCGATGATGCCAGGCGTCTGCCCTTAATGACGAACTGTTCGTTTCCTTACTGCGCTGGATCACCAGACGGTACGATATTTCCTTCCAGATAATGATAGCGGCTAAAATGATCAGCGTATATGGTTTTGGCAATCCATGTGGCGTCCTGATATTTTCGATACTCTCATAGGCGATTACCGTTGCAGAGGTGATCAGGAAACCAACAACCAGAAAAGTTATCAAAGGTTCTGCCCGCCCGTGTCCGTATGGATGGTTTGCATCAGCTGGCCGGTTTGAATACTTAATGCCAAATAGTACCAGAAACGAAGAAAAAATATCGGAAGTGGATTCGATCGCATCAGCAATGAGTGCATAGGAATTACCAAAATAACCCGCCAGTCCCTTTATTATTGCTAATCCGGTATTTCCGATGATACTGAAATACGTCGCGCTGATAGCCTTTTGTTCATTAGTTACTTCGGCCATATTCAGTATAAAACATCTTTAAATAATAGGTAACAGTAAACCGGCATATTGTGGTTTGATGCAAAAGTATAGGAATTTGACAGATGTTACTACTTTGAATCTAAATACCTCGTATTACTATCATAATTCTGATTACAAACCATAAATCTACTTATTTTTCTGATGGAATTAGAGGCTATATCTTTGCAGCATCAATCAAAACAATGGAAAAACATGAACAATCAGAATATATTCGTGATCAACGGAGGACAGGTTTTTGGCCATTCCGGTGGACGGTTTAATAAAACTATTTTCGACGAAACAGTTAAATTCTTTCAGGACCAACCTGGTTTTCAGGTGAGGTCGACAGATATAAACAACGATTATATTGCGGCACAGGAGGTTGAGAACTTTGTTTGGGCAGATGTTATCATTTACCATACACCGATCTGGTGGTTCCAGCTTCCGAACGGATTTAAGAAATACATCGATGTAGTATTCACTGAGGGACATCAAAAAGGGATTTATCACAATGATGGACGCTCTTCTGCAAATCCACACATCAACTATGGTACGGGAGGTATGCTTCATGGACGCCGTTATATGGTCACCAGCTCCTGGAATGCGCCCGAAACTGCCTTTACCTTACCGGGTGAATTTTTTGGTCAGACAAGTGTAGATGCCGGACCATTGTTCGGTTTTCACAGGATGAATGCATTCACTGGAATGAAGCCCGTGCAGGGAATACATTTTCATGATGTGGAAAAGAATGCAGATATTGTCGAGGACCTTAAACGATATAAGGAACATCTTTTGAAATTTTTCATTAATCAACCGACGACACATGAGTTTTTATTTGACAGCATTCGTTAAAAGCAAACCCGGCAAATCAGAAGTGCTGAGAGCACAGCTGGAAAATTTAGTAAGGCACTCAAAACAGGAAACCGCCTGTCTGCAATACGACCTTCACCAGTCTGTGGAGGATCCGGATGTTTTTATATTTTACGAAGAGTGGGAGAACCAGGATGGTCTCGATCTGCATAATCGAAGTGCTTATATTACTGATTTCGTGGCTTTAGCACCCGAACTGATCGTGGGTCAAATTGACATATACAAAACAGCAAGAATTGCCTGATAGAAAAACATATCCCCTTGCCGATTAGGCAAGGGGACTTGTGTGAATAGTGCAATGACGAAATAGGTCCGGAATAATTAAATGGCAAGTTTGTCCCTTAATTTTTGGAAACACCTGAATATTTCGAGTTCCTGGCTTAAAGTTTTTTCGATGAGTTCGGAAACTACCTGCTGCTTAAACATTTTAGCAGCGGAATAAAGTTTTTGATACATATCGATCTGATAGGAAACAATTTCACACAAATGTTTCAAAATCACCGAGTCAGCCGTTTTCGGCAATTGCGATGTTGCTTCTGCTGTCATTTCACTGTTATGAATCACCTCTCTGAGGACAGTGTCAATTTTGCCTCTGGCCTGCTGGGCAAATATTTCAAAAATATATTCGATATGATGGACTTGCTCCGCCGTCATCAGAATATAGTCCAGAACAGAATTTCTTAACTCTTGTGAGTTGACCAGAGATGCCCAACGCGGGAATATTTTTAACTGAATATTTTCAGCCCAATAGGCATTTTGAATGTCATTCAAAAAATAGTTGAAACGCTCAGAATTTTTGATCAGTTCAAGTTCGGTGTTAATGGATTCATTTTTCATTAAGGTTGGAGTGTTGGTTACGTTCAGTGCTGGTTATGAATTGATTACAAGTAAACCCTATTTTGCTAACAGCCCGAAGGGCAGTAGACGATTGGTTTAAATGACGCATTATAAAGAACATGCCAAACTAATGTCTATTGTCCGCTAACAATCAAAAGGAGTATGATAGCGCTTTTAGGAATAATTTGAGGGTTCGGAATGTAACCTCGAATAAACAATGAAATAATTACCAACCCTGGTGCCGTATTTTGCTACATTCGGGGGAATATAAAACTAGGATGTTTAAAATTCCTACGTTCCTATATGTTATTTGGCAAAAACCCATCCTGCTCCTCGTTTTTCAGCACAACATAAAGTCTCGACCAGCTTTCTGCTCCCAGTACTTTCCATTTATGCCCTGCTCCCTGAACATCCCGGGCAATCAGTACATCACCTGGTCCGACGATAAAACTGCTTCCGTCCGTCACGGTAAATTTAATATTCCCCTTTAACGTGATCACATATTGTGGCCTTGGTGCCGGGTGCCAGTCGAAAGCCCTTCTTTCAGGGGCATCTTCCAGAAAGAAAAAATGGGCGGCTTGAAGCTGCAAAAGGTCTTTGACAGTACCTTCTTCAAAGGCAGAGTTTCCGTCGTCTGTATTATATAATCGGTATGCTTTCATTTAATTTTTAGGTGATGTAGTTGTAAGTTATTTTTGTTCATACGAAGTTAGAGCGATTTGATGAGTCGTTAACAAACGTATTTTTCAGATATCAATATGTTTTGCCCGGCAAAATTTCCAGTTAATAAAAAAAGGTGAAGAACGTTCTCCACCTTTCAAATATATAACAAGACATTCGTTTAAGCCTCCACTGCACTTAATTCCTGCATAACCTGGGAAAAAAGCTGGTATGATCTAATCCGGGCGTTGTGGTCGAAAATGTGAGAAGTAGCCATAATCTCGTCGACCTGGGTTTGTTCTGTAAATTTCTTCAATCGGTGTTTCAGCTTTTCAGGGCCAGCTATAAAGGAATAGGCAAGCATTTGCGAAACCGCGTGCTCTTCCTGAATACCCCAGATTGCGTCCATGCTTTCCACAGGAGGTTGTAAAAGTTTTCGTTTGCCACTCACGACACCAAGAAAGAACTGAAGTACGGAAGTAGAAAGCCTGTCAGCTTCGGCATCCGTATCCGCGGCGACTACATTCACACATGCCATCACATACGGTTTGTCCAGGTATTGAGACGGCCTGAAATTTTTCCGGTATAATGCGATGGCTTCCAGAAAGTGGGCAGGAGCAAAGTGGCTGGCAAATGCATAAGGCAACCCCATAGCTGCCGCAACCCGTGCACTGTCTGTACTGGATCCAAGGATCCAGATCGGAATGTCCAGCCCTTCGCCTGGAATTGCCCTGATCTTACTGTTTAGATTATCGGCAGAGAAGAAATTCTGCAAAGCCTGAATGTCGCTGGGGAAATTATGGACAGCATTAAAGTTTTCGCCACGAATGGCACGTGCAGTTACCTGATCTGTGCCTGGTGCCCTTCCTAAGCCCAGATCGATCCGGTTTGGGTATAGGGAGGCAAGCGTTCCAAACTGCTCGGCCACAACCAGCGGTGCGTGATTTGGAAGCATGATGCCTCCAGATCCGACACGTATCGTGGAAGTACCACCAGCGATATAACCGATCAGGACCGAGGTGGCCGAACTGGCGACGCTGATCATATTATGATGTTCTGCAAGCCAGTAACGGGTAAAGCCAAGCTTTTCTGCTTCGCGTGCCAGTTCAAGACTTGTTTTAAACGTATCTGCAGGTGTTTTTCCTTCTATGACTGTCGCCAGGTCGAGTACAGAATAGGCAACAGGTTTTAATTCTCTTTGATTCATCGTTTGTTATCTGTCAGCGAATACCTTTCAGATATTCAGGTTTCGAAATAAAACAGGCCGAATCAGACGATTTTCATGTTTGTTAGCGGCCTGGTTTTTAACAACAACAATTAATGAAGGATAGTTGAATAATCGTTCAAAAATTAACTGCCAAATTTAATTTGGCGGATCTCAAGCAGTTTATCATTTTTACAAATCCCTCATTGCCAGAAAGTTCCGGCTGGCAGTATCCGTTTCTTAATGATCAGGATTATTGAAAGGTGTAATGTGCATACCACTTTCTGTAATTGTGGTAAGTAAATGTGGATGGGGGGAACCAATCAGGCCATTTCTGGTTTTTATTTTTATCAGAACTATTTTACGCTACGTATGGACATCGCGAAATTTTCAAAGTAACTTTGCGCCATAATTACATACCATGATTTATTTCTTTTCCAACGACCACAATACCGTTTTTGCTTTACAGATAGAGCGAACTCTCACCGAGCCGGATATTTCAAAATTGAGCTGGCTGTTTGGCGGTGCAAAACTTCTCCCCGAAACTGTCCTGACTGATTTCTATGTAGGCCCGCGCGCTGCGATGATTACGCCGTGGAGTACAAATGCCGTAGAAATTACCCAGAATATGGATATTCAGGGTATCGTAAGGATTGAAGAGTTTAAGTCGGTAGCTGCTGATTTTACAGGTTTTGATCCGATGCTTTCGCAGAAATATGCGGAACTTAATCAGGATATTTATCTGATCAGCCTGCAACCCGAATCCATTGCAGAGATCAGTGATGTTGCTGAGTATAACCGGCAGGAAGGGCTCTCGCTGAGTGAAGAGGAAGTTGATTATCTGAACAAACTGTCAGATAAGCTTGGGCGGAAACTAACCGACTCTGAAGTGTTCGGGTTCTCTCAGGTTAATTCCGAACATTGCCGTCATAAAATCTTCAACGGTACGTTCGTGATCGATGGTGAGGAGCAGCCAACTTCGCTATTTAAACTGATCAGGAAAACGTCGGAAACTCATCCCAATGGCATTGTTTCAGCATACAAGGACAATGTGGCTTTTGTTAAAGGGCCGCGTGTGCAGCAGTTTGCACCAAAACGCCCTGACGTTCCGGATTATTACGAAATAAAAGATTTTGATTCGGTGATCTCGTTGAAAGCCGAGACACATAATTTTCCAACGACCGTAGAGCCGTTTAACGGTGCTGCAACAGGTTCGGGAGGAGAAATCAGGGACAGGCTTGCAGGTGGACAGGGTTCACTTCCTCTGGCAGGTACCGCTGTTTATATGACCTCATTCTCCCGTTTGGAAGAAAACCGTCCCTGGGAACAGGGCGTTCAGGAAAGACACTGGTTGTATCAGACGCCGATGGATATTCTGATCAAAGCTTCCAACGGTGCCTCAGATTTTGGAAATAAATTCGGCCAGCCTTTGATTACCGGTTCATTGCTCACGTTTGAGCACGAAGAGGATGCCAGGCTGCTTGGCTTTGACAAAGTAATTATGCAGGCCGGTGGGATCGGTTATGGTAAGGCAGATCAGGCCAAAAAAGAGAAACCGGAAGCTGAAGATAAAATTGTCGTTTTAGGCGGCGAAAATTATCGAATCGGAATGGGCGGTGCTGCCGTTTCTTCTGCAGATACCGGTGCCTTTGGTTCGGGAATCACCTTAAACGCAATTCAGCGTTCAAATCCTGAAATGCAAAAAAGGGTTGCCAATGCCGTCCGCGGTATGGTTGAAAGTGATAATAATACGATTGTGTCAATCCACGACCACGGGGCGGGCGGACACTTAAACTGTCTTTCTGAACTTGTTGAGGAAACCGGAGGAAAGATTGATCTGGACAAATTACCGGTAGGGGATCCCACGCTTTCCGCGAAAGAAATAATTGGAAATGAATCGCAAGAGCGCATGGGGCTTGTGATCAGTAAGGAAAATATAGATACGCTGCAGCGGATCGCTGACCGGGAACGGGCACCGATGTATACAGTTGGAGAAGTAACTTCCGACCATCGTTTTACTTTCGAGTCGTCAACGACTGGAGCGAAACCCATGGACCTTGAAATGGATGATATGTTTGGAAGTTCTCCAAAAGTAATTATGCATGACAAGACTGTTGAAAGGAAATATGCACCGGTAAGCTACGATACCGCCAACCTGAATGCTTATCTTGAACAGGTGCTGCAGCTGGAAGCAGTTGCGAGCAAGGACTGGCTTACCAATAAGGTTGACCGTTGTGTCGGTGGCCGCGTGGCAAAACAACAGTGCGCAGGACCTCTTCAACTGCCTTTGAACAACTGTGGTGTGATGGCCCTTGATTTTCAGGGCAAAGAAGGTATTGCAACTTCCATCGGACATGCGCCCCTTTCAGCACTCATAGATCCTGCGGCAGGAAGCAGAAATGCGATCGCAGAGTCGCTATCGAACATTGTCTGGGCGCCTTTACAGGATGGGCTGGCAAGCGTTTCACTTTCTGCAAACTGGATGTGGGCATGTAAAAATGCTGGCGAGGATGCACGTCTGTATCGTGCAGTAGAAGCTTGTTCGGCATTTGCGATCAGTTTGGGGATTAATATTCCAACGGGTAAGGATTCGCTTTCGATGAAACAGAAATATAAGGACGCAGAGGTCATCGCGCCGGGTACTGTGATCATTTCTGCAGCCGGACATTGCGATGACATACGAGCAGTGGTTGAACCTGTTCTTAAGAAAGATGGTGGATCTATTTATTATGTCAACCTGTCTGCTGATTCTTATAAACTGGGTGGTTCTTCTTTCGGACAGATCCTTGGAAAAATTGGGACAGAAACACCTGATGTTCTGGATGCGGATGGTTTTAAAAATACTTTCGATACGATCCAGCAACTGATAAAAGCCGGAAAAATCCAGGCTGGTCATGATGTTGGAAGCGGCGGGCTGATTACAACCCTTCTGGAACTTTGTTTCGCAGACCGTGATCTTGGCGCTCATATTGACCTTTCTTCACTTGGAGATCAGGACATCGTCGAGAAACTTTTCGCTGAAAATATCAGTATCGTTTTCCAGGCAGACGAATCTGCTGAGTCCGTTCTGCAGGCCAACGGCGTTGCTTTCCATAAAATTGGAACGGTAACGTCGTCACCGGATTTGTCGGTTCGTGACGCGTCGGGAAGCTGGAATTTTGACATCGGTCATCTACGCGATGTTTGGTTCAAAACTTCTTATCTTCTGGATAAAAAACAAAGCGGAGACGTTAAAGCGGCCGAGCGCTTTGAGCACTATAAAAACCACGTACTGCAGTATAAATTTCCGGCTCAGTTTGACGGGAGAAAGCCAGTTATCGATGCGTCGAAACCCAGACCAAAAGCAGCGGTTTTACGTGAGAAAGGCAGTAATTCGGAAAGAGAGCTTGCCAATGCGATGTATCTTGCAGGTTTTGATGTGAAAGATGTGCATATGACAGACCTGATCTCCGGACGTGAAACACTGGAAGATATTCAGTTCATCGGAGCTGTCGGAGGATTTTCTAATTCAGATGTCCTGGGTTCTGCGAAGGGCTGGGCGGGCGCATTTTTGTATAACGAAAGAGCAAAACTTTCGCTGGAAAATTTCTTCAAACGCGAGGACACTTTATCAGTCGGTATTTGTAATGGCTGCCAGTTATTTGTGGAATTGGGTCTCATTAACCCTGATCACGAACAGAAGCCGAAAATGCTCCACAATGACAGCAAAAAACACGAAAGCGGATTCACTTCGCTGACAATCCTGGAAAACAAGTCGGTCATGCTTTCCACCCTGGCAGGCAGCAAACTTGGAGTCTGGATTTCTCATGGTGAAGGCAAGTTCCAGCTTCCCTATGCAGAGGATCAATACGAGATCGTTTCGAAATATGCTTATGAAACTTATCCGGCCAATCCAAATGGCTCTGACTATAACACTGCGATGATGTGTGATACGTCAGGAAGACATTTGGTAATGATGCCACACATAGAACGGTCATTGTTTCAGTGGCATTGGGCGAATTATCCGGCTGGCAGAAATGACGAAGTTTCGCCATGGATAGAGGCGTTTGTGAATGCAAGAAAGTGGATTGAAGCCGCGGCGAAATAATTGATATTATCAAGTCATAAAAAATGAAGCTGTCGGTATGGCAGCCTCATTTTTTATGAACTTACGCCTACCTAGCATCTAACTTAAATATCAGTCAGATCTTTAAAGAATTTACGGGCGATTTGCGCATATTCCAATGGATTTGCAACCGCAGGATCCTGTTCAGCTTCCAGCACAATCCAGCCCTGGTAATCGCTTTCTTTTATTACTTCAAATAGAGCAGGGAAATCGATACAGCCTTCGGAATCACCCGGCACTGTGAAAACGCCCTGTTTTACTGCCGTTAAAAAACTTAGTTTTTCATCATGAACAAGCTGCAAAACGTTTGGACGGATGTCTTTTAAATGGATATGCGCCGTTCTTCCGATGTATTTTTTCAAAGCTTCCACAGGATCTTCCCCTGCGAAATAAAAATGGCCGCAGTCATAATTCAGGTAAACATTTTCAGGATCCGTTTCAGCCATTAACCGATCTGTTTCAGCTATGGTTTGGATACAGGTACCCATGTGATGATGAAAAGCAAGTTTCATTCCGCGCGCCCGGGCAATTTTACCCAGCTCATTTAAGCCGGTAGTAAACGATCTCCATTCCTCATCGGTATTCAACATACCTTTTCCTTCAAAAACCGGCACCGTCATTTGCCCCTGGCAGCTATTTCCAACTTCTCCGCCACCAATGACTTTCGCCCCCATCGTTTCCAGGAAATCCAGAAGCACTGTGAAGTTTTTAATATTTTCTTCCAAAGATTTCGTCGTCAGTTCATAACTATTCCACTGGTTGCAGATTTGCAGGCCGCGCAGATCAAGTGCTTTTTTCAATACGTGTGTAGCGCGCGGAAATTTATTGCCAACCTCACAGCCGGTAAATCCTGCCAAGGCCATCTCACTGATACATTGTTCAAATGTATTTTCGCCGCCCAATTCCGGCATATCATCGTTTGTCCAGTTAATAGGAGCAACGCCAAGTTTTATATTTTCAAAATTCATTTTATTCGGATTAGGGAATTAATTCATTGAATGCGATTAGTGAAAATTCGTGTATTCGTGGCTGGAATAATAAGATAGTGAGCCTAATTATTTAGCCGTTATAGAAAAATTCGCTGCGTCTTTTTATTTTCGACATAGGTCTCATAAGCCTTCTGTACAGATGCAGATTCAGATACTTCTGCAATCGGAACTTCCCACCAGGCATGGTATCCTTTTACGGTCCTGTATAATGAAGTTTCAATATAAATCACGGTCGTTCTTGTGTTAATCTTTGATTGTTCCAAAGCCGCTTCAAGCGAAGTTCTATCCGTCGCCTTAATCACGATAGCACCCAGACTTTCGGCATTTTTCGCCAGATCAACAGGAAGGAAATCGCCTGATAACTGACCTGAATTTTCATCACGAAAATTATACATCGTTCCGAAACGCTCGCTGCCAATACTTTCAGAAAGTCCGCCGATACTGGCGTAGCCATTATTATTCAGCAGTAAAATCGTAAATTTTACACCTTCCTGAATGGAAGTAACGATCTCGTGATTATTCATCAAATAACCTCCATCACCGCAGATAACATATACTTCCCGTGTAGGATCAGCCATTTTTGCACCCAAACCGGCAGCTATCTCATAACCCATGCAGGAGAAACCATATTCGAGATGGAAATTTTTAGGATCTGTGGCACGCCAAAGTTTATGCAAATCTCCCGGCGCACTTCCGGATGCATTAATCATGACATCGCGACGACCCATGAAGTTGTTTAACGTACCAATTACAATCGCCTGATCAATAGGCGGAACGGTACTGTTTCCTTCGATATAAATCTGGGTAACTTCTTCGTCCCAGGCGTGGTTATAGTCAGCGATCTTTTTGCGGTAATCAGCGTCCACTTCAAAGTCGCCAAGCAAATCTGAAAGTTCTTCAAGAATCACTTTTGCATCACCGATTACGGGTAAAGCTGCATGTTTGAAAGCGTCAAACTCACTGATGTTTATGTTAATAAATTTAACGTCAGGGTTTTTGAATATTGATTTAGAGGCCGTTGTGAAATCACTGTAACGGGTTCCAATACCGATAACGACATCCGCCTCATTTGAAATCTCAATGGCATATTTTGTTCCCGTCGCACCAAGACCGCCGATACTATAAGGCTCATCAAATTTAACCGCACCTTTACCGGCAAATGTTTCACCAACAGGAATTCCGGTTTTAGTTGCAAAATCATGAAGAATTCCATCGGCACCGCTATATATGGCTCCGCCACCCGCAACGATCACAGGTTTTTTAGAAGCACGAATCCATTCAACTGCTTTTTGCAAAGTGGGCAGATCCGGGCGCGGGCGACCTACGTGCCATACTCTTTTCTTAAATAAATCTTCCGGGAAATCATAGGCATGGGTCTGCACATCCTGCGGCATGGAAAGCGTTACTGCGCCCATTTCGGCCTGTGAGGTAAGGACGCGCATAACTTCTGGCAATGAATAAATCAGCTGCTCCGGACGGTTAATTCTGTCCCAGTATTTGGATACCGGTTTAAAACAATCGTTGACAGAAATATCCTGTGTTGATGAACTTTCCAACTGCTGCAAAACAGGATTAGGTTCACGTGTTGAGAAAATATCACCAGGTAGTAATAAAACCGGCAAGCGGTTAATTGTTGCCAATGCCGCACCGGTAATCATATTCGTTGCTCCCGGACCTATGGAAGTCGTACAAACAAATGCACCAAGACGATTTTTTAATTTGGCATAGGCCACTGCAGTATGCACCATGGATTGCTCATTACGGCATTGATAATATCGGAAATCAGGATTTTGCTGTAAGGCCTGACCTAATCCGGCCACGTTTCCATGACCAAATATTCCGAAACATCCACCGAAATAAGGCTCTTCAATGCCATCACGTTCGATGTATTGATTTTTTAGAAATGTTATAGTAGCCTGGGCTACGGTTAATCTTCTGGTCATGGTTTTGAAGGAATATTATTAATGATTTTTAGGACGTCCGCGAAATGAGAAATCCAGTCTGATGGAAATGAAAGATGGCTATCGGGTCGTAGTATGCCGGGTTTGCATGAATGTGCCTCACTGAAAATCGCTGTGTCAGTCTAATACAAAAATTCATCCGCCATTCCAACACACCCGAATAACTCAAATTTCTGTAACATAAAACGCTTATATTCTTCCATGAAAATCTTTCCCGGCGTTGTCGGTGCAAACTCGTCAGGATGATCGCGGAAAAATTCCCGGTTCACCATTGTCCATAATAAACGGGTGTCCGTGGCGATATTGATCTTGCAGATTCCCAGCGGAATGGCTTTCAAAATTTCATCTTCCTGAACTCCTCTGGCATCCGTTTTTAGATTTCCACCCGCTGCGTTAATCCGGGTAACCACTTCTGAACTCACATTAGAGCCACCGTGTAAAACCAGTGGAAATCCTGGCAAACGTTTTTGAATTTCTTCCAGAATATGGAATTGTAAGCCTTGTCCGCCAGAGAATTTGTAGGCTCCATGACTGGTTCCCACAGCAATGGCCAGACTGTCACAGCCAGTAGCATTAACAAAATCGACAACCTGCTGCGGATTGGTATAGGATGAATGTTCAGCATCAACCGTCAGATCATCTTCAACCCCCGCTAAAACTCCTAGTTCAGCTTCCACGCTGATTCCCTGTGCATGCGCTCTCTCTACAACTTCCCTGGTTCTGGCGACATTTTTTTCAAAATCATCATGCGACGCATCAATCATAACGGAACTATATCCGCCACTTCCGATTGCGTCCCAGATATGATCTTCCACACCATGGTCGACATGCACTGCGAAAACTGTTTGCGGGTATAATCTGGCAGCTGACTGGATCATGGAAAGCAGCATGTCTGCTCTGGCATAATCCCGTGCAAAAGGAGTCGTCTGTACTATGAAGGGCGCATCCGCTTCCTGCGCTGCTGCAAATAATCCATGTATTTCCTCCATGAAAAATACGTTGACCGCGGGAATTGCATAGCGGCCATAGCATTGATCAAAAAGTTGTTTAGTCGTCAAAAGCATAGTTATCTATTAATCAATTGCACAGATTCGCCCGGTTATATCGTCTCACCAGAAAACGGTATACAATGCGCCAAGGATACCAAAAATAAGGATTGACGTAATCATAAATCCGGTGCTGACCTTAAACATAGATTTATCAATTTCCAGTCCTTTTGGATTGTTTTTACTTTTTGGATCCAGTAACGTGACTACGACAATCACTGCAACAAGAATCAAAAAGATAATTCCCATACGATTCAAAAACGGTATTTCCTCATACCAGAATTTGAAGGCTGTTGAAAGCGGAATTGTTAAAAGTGCCGCAACCAAAGCAGCGTTCCCTGTCGTTCTTTTCCAGAAAAAACCGAGGAAGAAAATCGCAAAAACACCGGGTGTAATGAAACTCGAATATTCCTGTATAAACTGATAGGCTTGTTCTAATACCCGAAGTTGCGGCGCAATCAAGGCTGCGATACCCATGGAAGTCCAGATGGCATAACGACCAACGCGGATCAGGTGTTTTTCAGTTGCTTTTGGGTTTATGTATTCCCTGTAAATATCCAGGGTGAAAATTGTGGAAATGCTGTTTGCTTTTCCGGCCAATGAAGCAACTATTGCAGCTGTCAGCGCTGCGAATGCCATTCCTTTTAATCCTGATGGCAGAAGGTCCAGCAATACCGGATAAGCGTGATCCGGTTTTACAACGCCGTTAACATCAAGCATCTCCGTCTGAAACATTCCGTTCTGGAAAAGTACGTAGGCTGCAATTCCAGGAATTACTACAATAATTGGAATGATCAGTTTCAGACCTGCGGCAAACAAAAGTCCCTTTCGAGCAGTAGGCAGACTGGCTCCCAACGTACGCTGAATAATGTATTGATTACAACCAAAATAATTCAGGTTGTTAATCCACATTGCCCCAATAATCACAGACAAACCCGGAAGATCTTTGTAATAAGGATTATCCTTTTTCAGGATCATGTGAAAATGTGGCTCAGCCTGGGCTTTCAGTGTTCCGAAAGCACTGAAAACGTTCGGATTTCCGAATTGTTTGGCCACCAGATCCATCGCCAGATAAGTCGTTACCAACCCGCCTGCAATAAGTACAACAACCTGAATAACATCGGTATATCCAATTACTTTCATTCCGCCGACGGTGATGATAATCGCAAAAATCGCCAACGCTCCGATTGCCCAGTTGAAGTCGATACCTGCCGTCACTTCCAGCGCCAGCGCACCGAGATACAGGATTGAGGTCAGATTGACAAATACATACAAAAGCAACCAGAATATTGCCATCGTCGTCGCCACCACCGGATTATACCGCTGCCGCAAAAATTGCGGCATGGTATAAATCTTGTTTTTCAGGTAAATTGGCACAAAGAAAATTGCAACAACCACTAAGGTTGCAGCTGCCATCCATTCGTAGGAAGCTATCGCCAAACCAATCGCAAATCCTGATCCGGACATACCAATAAAATGCTCTGCCGAAATATTGGATGCGATAAGCGAAGCACCAATGGCCCAGAATGTCAGTGAACCTTCTGCTAAAAAGTAATCGGTAGAACTCGTTTCCTTGCTTGATTTCTTTTTATAAATCCAAAAACCATACGAGGAAACAGCAATAAAATAAATGAAAAATACGATGTAATCAAGCAACTGCAGGCCTTGTTTCATGGGGTTGTTTTAGGGTATTATCTTATTACACCAAAGTGTGACTCAAAACTTCTTCCAACTTCACTGGCCTTCCTTCCTGCAAGGATTTCATTGCTGCAATACCGATTGCCGTAGCCATCAATCCATCATGCGCATCAACCGGGGAAGGTGTGTCATTGAGCACACAATTAACGAATGATTTCAGACATACGCGGTATGCCGTTTCATATCTTTCAAGGAAAAAATGCAATGGAAGTGAGATATGACCGCCATTACTGTCGAAATGTACCAGATTATCAGCGGTATTGTTCTCTGCTTTCGCCATTCCTTTTGAGCCAAATATTTCAAGGCGCTGATCGTAACCATACACTGCTTTCCGGCTATTGTCTATCACACCAATCGCTCCGTTTTCAAAAGTCAATACGATAACTGCCGTATCAATATCTCCGAATTCCTTAATTTCAGGATTGATCAACGCGTCGCCTTTTACGAAAATTTCAGTCACTTCTGAACCTACAATATAACGCGCCATATCAAAATCATGAATAGACATGTCCAGGAAAATCCCACCCGAAGTTTTCAAATATTCAATAGGAGGTGGTCCCGGGTCGCGGCTGGTGATGCGCAGAATCTGCGGATCTCCGATTTTATCATCAGCCACAATATGTCGGACATTGGCAAAGTTGGCATCAAAACGACGGTTAAAACCCAACATCAGTTTAACGCCGTTTTCACTCACTGCTTTCTGCGCTGCATAAATGGCATCCAGGGTCACGTCCAGCGGTTTTTCACAGAACACATGTTTTTTCTGTTTAGCAGCTGCAACCGTGTAAGGCACATGGAATGGGGTAGGAGAACAGATGATAACAGCTTCCACATCCGGATGGTTGATGACATCATAGGCATCCGTCGTGACCTGTTCAACACCGAGATTTTTTGCAAAAGCATGCGCTTCCGGCGAAAGATCCGAGGCGATAACGACCTCCGCACCAGGAATGTGGTGCAGCAGATTGCTCAGGTGTATCTGCCCGATACGCCCCAATCCAATCACTCCAATTTTTAATTTCTTTGACATGTTTTCAGGTTTTAGCGGTTAGCAATTGGCCGCGCGGCGGGCCGCTGTCAGCTTTTGCCAATCCGAACTTGGTTAGTTTCTTATTTCAATTGTTATGGTGTCAATCTCAGTTATCCAAAAAGAGCCGAAAGCCGATCGCCGACTGCCGAAAGCCAAATTAGAATTTCCGATTCCACTCTTTTAACCAGCGCTCGATAACTACTTTTGTCTGAGTGAAAAATTCAACGGCGTGGTTTCCCTGTCCGTGCAGATCGCCGTAGAAGCTGTCTTTCCAGCCCGAGAACGGGAATTGTGCAACCGGTGCCGCAACGCCAATGTTGATTCCTATGTTTCCGGCCTCGGCTTCGTGACGGAATTTCCTGGCATTCAATCCGCTGCTGGTGAAGATACAGGCCATGTTACCATAGCGACCGGAATTGATAAATTTGATTGCTTCTTCAATGGTATTGATATGGACAAGACTAAGTACCGGACCGAAAATTTCAGTCGCCGCCAGTTCACCGTCCAACGGAATGTCTTCAATAATGGTTGGTTCGATAAAATTACCATTTTCAAAACCTGGTACTTTGGCATTACGGCCATCAACCAATAATCTGCCGCCTTCACTTAATCCTTTATCGATTAAATGATGTACACGGCTTTTACTTTCTGCCGTAATCACCGGACCCATTTGAACGTCACTTTCAAGTCCAAAACCGGTCTTGCGATTTTTGGCAGATTCAACCAGACTTTCTGTAATATCTTTATGTTCGCCAACCGTAATAATTGTCGAAGCAGCAAGACAACGCTGACCTGCGCAACCGTAAACACTGTCGATCACAATCTGCGTAGTCATGTCAATATCTGCATCCGGCAAGACGATTACAGGATTTTTCGCTCCGCCTTGTGCCTGAATGCGTTTTCCATGCGCAGCACCTTTGGAATAAACATATTTGGCAACGTTGGAAGAACCGACAAAACTGATTCCTTTAATAACCGGATGTTCCAGAAGCGCGTCCACAACTTCACGGCCACCCTGAACAAGACCCAATACACCTTTTGGCAGATCCAGTTTTTCCATCAATGCAACGATTTTCGTCATTGTCATTGGTACTTTTTCCGAAGGTTTGATGATATAACTATTGCCGCAAGCAAGTGCGTAGGGCAAAAACCAGAACGTGATCATACCCGGAAAGTTGAACGGCGCGATACAAGCACAAGGTCCAAGCGGCTGGCGAATCATATATTCATCAATACCTTTGGCGATATCTTCCGAAAATTCACCCTGCATCAAAGCCGGCATTCCGCAGGCGTTTTCAACATTTTCAATCGCCCGGACCATTTCCGCCTTTGCTTCCAGAAATGTCTTTCCGGATTCCAGCGTGATCGTTTTCGCGATATCGTCAAGATTATCTTCCAGCAAAGTTTTCAGTTTGAAAAGATACTGCACACGTTTTGAAACCGGCGTACTTCTCCATTCCTGAAATCCTTCATGTGCTGCCTGCGCCGCATCCGCCACATCCTGCGCATTCCCGGTTGGGACCTGCACCAATACTTCCTGCGAAGCCGGATTCACCACGTTTGTAAATTCGCTGGAATGACTATCCACCCAACGGCCATTAATATAATTCTGTAATTTCTCCATCTTATTGGTTGTTAAACGCAGGGTTCCGGGAGTTACCCGCAGAGTTGCGCTGTTTTTTATGTTTTGTAATGATTAAAATAGAAACTCCACGTAACTCCGCGCTAAAACTCCCTTTACCTCTGCGTTTAACCTAAAATCCGCCTCGGCTATCCACAAACTCTGTTACTTCCTGATACGTTGGCATGAAGTTCGCGCAGCCTTCTCTTGTTACGATGATCGCGCCGCAGGCGTTTCCCATTCTTACGCTTTTATATAAATCCCACCCATTCAGAATTCCATAGGAAAAACCGGCACAGAATGCGTCACCGGCACCTAATACGTTTAATACTTCCACCGGAAATCCCGGGACTTTGACTTCTTCTTTTCCTGGCTGGAAAATCGAAGCACCGTCTTTTCCACGTTTCACTACTAATGTTTCAACGCCGGATTTCAGGATTTCTTCGATGGCGGTATTGATATTTCCTCTGATCTCAGGCGCTGATATTTGCTGGTGTTTGATCAAAAGCTGCTCTTTATCTGTCAGATAAGTTGCCAGAATTTCTTCTTCCGTTCCGACAACCATGGTAAAGCTGCTCAATGCGGCCCGAAGTGTCACGCCGAACGCGCGGGGATCGTCCCACTGATCGGCACGGAAATCGATATCCAGCAGCGTTTTTAGCTTATTCTTTTTTGCTACTTCCAAAGCGTAAAACATGGAAGTGCGGCTTGGATCTTTGCTGAATGCAGTTCCTGAAAATGCTACGGCTTTGAATTCGTCAAATGGAATTGCATTAACGTGGTCGATTGTCAGGTTGATATCCGCACAGTTTTCGCGGTAATAAACAAGCGGGAATTTGTCGGGTGGTTCTATACCCAGAATGACAGCAGAACTTCGTGTCCCTTCTATGGTAGGGATGTATTCGGTGGCAATGCCTTCTTCATCCAGAAAATGTTTGATAAAATTTCCGACCTGATCGTTTCCGATCCCGGTAAGAATTGCAGTGTTTAAGCCAAGTCGTTGTGCGCCAGTTGCAATGTTGAGCGGACAACCGCCTACAAACGCGTTGAAGGCACTTATTTTTTCGAACGGACTTCCAATGTTTGCAGAATACAGGTCAATGGAAGATCGCCCGATGGTTAAAAGATCGTGTTTAGGCATGGAAGAAAATGTTAGCCAGGTTACTTGATACCAGATTTAATTCGTTTTCAGACGAAATCTATTTTGTATTATTCATCTCCAAAGTCACAATCGGAAGTCGTGGGTCCTGACCTTTCCAGGAATTATAAATCCAGTCATGATCCGGGTCAGAAGTATTGGCGAGTGACTGATCACTTCCCGCCAAAAAGTTCAGATAATAGACATTATAGCCATGGGCAGCTGCTACCGGATGATATCCTTTTGGTACCAAAACGGCTTCATTGTTATGTACCCGCACAATTTCATCCAGCGAACGGTCATCCGTATAAACCTGCTGAATGGCATATCCCTGAGGTTTATCGATTTTATAAAAATAAATTTCTTCGAGATTTGCTTCAATCAACGTTCCGTCTGCATCTACTTTGCGCTCGTCATGTTTGTGTGCCGGAAATGAGGACCAGTTACCTGACGGTGTATATACCTCTACGCAAACGATCTTATGACAATCAAAACCTGGCTGCAATAAGCTGTTAATCTGCCGGTTGGCATTATCTCCGCCACGAAATTCGATGGCTGCCTCTTCCGGACGTTTCATATAAGGCGGGTGATCTTCGTCTGTCGCAACCCAGCATATAGCAATGTCAGTTTTATCCGTTTGCGCCGTTAACGTAAACTCGGTATTCCTCGATAAATACATGGCGTGACCGATTCCGCTGAAAACATCTTTCCGGCCATTTCCTGTTTCCCAGGTTCCCTGACTGGTTTCTACTTTAAAATTTCCACCCAATAACGCGATGCAATATTCGTAATCTCCCGTGTTCCGTGTATATTGTTCGTTCAGGTCAAGAACTTTGGCTTCGAAGTTTAAATAAGTCCAGCCGGCTTGTTCGCTTGTCAGCGAATGATACGTTTTTTGATCCGTGTTTGGTTTTACCAGAAGGTCGCTCATCGTTGCTTTTCTATTACATTTGCACAATGATAGCGTGGTATAAATTAAATACAAAGTGTAAATATGTTAATAATGTATGCAAACGTTTGAAAAAATTTTAAATATTTAATTGTAATTATCCTACTCATGAATTCCTCTCGTCCGGTTACTATAAAAGACATTGCCCGCCGCTTCCGTTGCTCTCCGTCGACTGTATCAAGGGCGCTCAATGACCATCCGGCAATTAACGAAGACACCAGAAAAAATATCCAGGAATACGCAAAAGAGGTCGGTTATCAGCGTAATGAAGTGTCTTTAAGCTTGTTGAATAAGAAAACCGCAACACTTGGCGTAGTGGTACCAACGATCGGGAATTATTACGAAACGGCTGTGATTGAGGGACTTCACACCATTTTGCAGCCATTGGGTTATACCCTTAACATTTGCGTAACCAACGAAAATTACCTGCTTGAAAAGGAATATTTATCAAAACTGCTGTCCAACCGTACCGAAGGAATTTTCCTATCCGTTTCACAGGAAACTTATGACGCAGGCTATTATGAACACCTTGAAAATGTAATCCAAAGAAAAACCCCGCTGATTTTTATCGACCGGGAATATGAAGATTTCGAAACAAGCCGCGCCACGGTCGACGATTACCACGGAGCCTTTGCAGCCGTAGAACACCTGATCAATATTGGTTATAAGAATATAGCGCATTTGAAAGGTCCAAACGGACTTACCGTTTCCGAGCAACGTTTCAAAGGATACCGTGATTGTCTTAAAAAGTATGGTGTTTCAATTCGTGAGGAACTGATTATCAACACAAATTTTCAGGTTGAAAGCGCAATTGTGCCTACAAAAAGATTGCTGGATCTGGATTCTCCCCCAGATGCGATTTTTGGCGTAAATGACCAGGTTGCCATAGGAGCGATGCGGGTTATTCTGGATCGTGGACTAAAAATTCCGGGAGATATTGGCATTGTTGGTTTTGACAATTCTCCGATTTCAGCTTATACTTATCCATCGCTCACCACAATCCACCGTCCGGGAAGAAAGATTGGAATGGAGGCTTCCCGTTTGTTTTTGAACCAGTTGAATGGGTCGGGGGATTTTGTTCATGAGAATATTGTGTTGCCTACGGAGTTGATTATTAGGGAGTCTTCGTTGCGGATTTCGTAAATGGAAATTAAGGGTGTATGGATTGCCACAGACATAGCTCGATAGAGCATCCTGTTTATAGAAATACAAATGTAATTCCCATTCTTTGGCTCCATAGGAGCCTCCTGTGGGTATTGAGATGAGCTATATTCCCGTATATTCGTAGACTCCGATGGAGTCTTTGTTTTTATCGATCCTTTCTTTCTATAAACAGGATACGGTGCTGCCGTTTTTAATATCCGAATTCCCTACCAGGTGCGATTTTGGCGTAAATGACCAGGTTGCGATAGGAGCCATGCGGGTTATTCTGGACCGCGGACTAAAAATTCCGGGAGATATCGGGATTGTTGGTTTCGACAATTCTCCGATTTCAGCTTATACTTATCCGTCACTTACCACCATTCACCGCCCTGGAAGAAAGATTGGTATGGAGGCTTCCCGTTTGTTTTTGAATCAATTGAATGGCTCAGGGGATTTTGTGCATGAGAATATTGTGTTGCCTACGGAGTTGATTATTAGGGTGTCTTCGTTGAGGATTTCGTAAAATGGAAATTAAGGGTGTATGAATTGCCACAGACATAGCTCAATAGAGCATCCTGTTTATAGAAATACAAATGTAATTCCCATTCTTTGGCTCCATAGGAGCCTCCTGTGGGTATTGAGATGAGCTATATTCCCGTATATTCGTAGACTCCGATGGAGTCTTTGTTTTT